>OCPU01000001.1_pt1 | contig 402571 bp, 381 predicted proteins | sample 1538661 | NCBI WGS metagenome assembly OCPU01 (sample SAMN04571716, study PRJEB22368) | human gut metagenome | biome: human gut; material: stool | host: Homo sapiens | place: Luxembourg | collected 2012-10-19
ATTCTACCATAGGAGGTGCTTTTTTTCTATTGTCCGTTTTTCACGGTCTTGTTCATTTTTGTAGGTGCTTTATTTTTTTGCCTTTGCAAACTCGAACCAACAATTGGTTCTTTTTTGTTTATTTTAAGTTACTGAATGAAGTTATAATACACCATGATTTTCGGGGCTTTTGAACTATACTTTACAGATTATTTTTCATATGTTAAACTTGAAATTACGGAAAAGTTTTATTAAATAATTATAAGCTGAAATGGGATTACATATATTTAATACATTACATATATGTTCCAAACTTTGGAGAAAGATATGCTTGTAGATCAATTTGTTTCAAAAGAGCCGATAAACAAAGGTTGGTCTGGCGATAAAAAGTACCGAGTTGTTGATAAAAAAGGCTGTATGTATTTTCTGCGTGTTTCAGATATTGCAAAATATCATGAAAAACTCTCTGAATATAATATGATGAAAAAAGTTGAAGCGCTTGGAGTTCCAATGTGCCGTGCTATTGAGTTTGGTTCTTGTGATGAAGGTGTTTATTCGGTTCACACCTGGATTGACGGTGAAGATGCAGAAGATATTATATGTAATTTTACTGAGACAGAGCAATATAACTACGGATTAGATGCGGGGCACATTCTAAGGAAGATACATTCTATTCCTGCCCCTGCTGACTGTGAGGACTGGGAGATACGTTTTAATAGAAAAATTGACAGAAAAATCAAAAGTTACTCTGAATGTCCTCTCAAATATGAAAATGCAGATGCATTTCTTAGTTACATAGAGGGAAACCGACATTTACTCAAAAATCGTCCTCAGGTCTATCAGCACGGAGATTATCATATTGGAAATATGATGATAGATAAAAACAAAAAGCTGAACATTATCGATTTTAACAGAAATGATTTCGGTGACCCTTGGGAAGAATTTAACCGCATTGTCTGGTGCGTTCAAAAATCGCCGATTTTTGCTTCAGGTATGGTAGACGGATATTTTGACTGCGTCGTTCCTCAATTATTTTGGAAACTTTTGGCGCTTTATATTGCAAGCAATACACTTTCTTCTCTTCCTTGGGCTATTCCTTTTGGTCAGGGTGAGATTGAAACGATGCAGAAACAGGCGGCAGAAGTACTGCAGTGGTACAACAATATGAAAAATATTGTTCCGACTTGGTACAATGATAGAAGCAACTAAAGAAAGAGGAGCAGAAATGAAACTCGGAATAATAACCGATATACATAATAACGCCGCAGCGCTTGAAAAAGTACTTGCATTTTTGAGCAAAGAAAATTGCGACAGAGTTATATGCTGCGGTGATATAATAGGAATAGGACCTTATCCTGAAAAAACGGTTCAAATAATGATGAAAATTCCAAATCTTGTTGCAGTAAGAGGAAACCATGAAGGGTATCTGCTGGGCGGTTTGCCTGAGAATTATACTGAAGATTTGAAATCGAAGCTTATGGAGCGCTCGGAGTTTGAATACCATAAGTGGGAACACAGCATGCTTTCAGAGCAATCTGTTGATTTTCTAAGCGAACTGCCATACCAAAAAGAATTTACTTTTGACAATATAAAAATCGCTGTTATGCACTATTGCATGAATGATAAAAACAAATATATCAACTATACTCCAAATCCCAATGAAGAAGATCTGGAAAATATGTTTGCGAGTTATAACGCGGATATTATTCTTTACGGTCATGACCACAGCAGAACAATTAAAGAAGCAGGCGGAAAGTGGTATATAAACGTAGGCTCGTTAGGTTGTCCTGCCGCTGAAAGAAACGTTGCCAGAGCGGGAATTCTTTCAATAAAGGATTCTGACGTATCGGTTAGAAGCGTTGATATTGAGTATGACGTATCAAAAGTTATTGATGAAATAAACAGAATTAACTTTCATGCGGCAAAAGAAATAAAAATGTTCTTTTACGGGGTAAGAGAATAAATATCAACAAATTTGATATCGGAGGTGCTGATTTTGATTGAGCATCCTATACCGCCGCTGTTTGACGAAAATGCAAAAATACTTATTTTAGGCTCTTTTCCGTCAGTAAAATCAAGAGAATGCGGCTTTTATTACGGTCATCCACAGAACAGATTTTGGAAAGTTACGGCTTTTGTTTTTGGTGAAGAAGTTCCCCGTACCGAAGAAGAAAAGCGCAGTATGATCCTTAGGAACAACGTTGCACTTTGGGACGTTATTGCCAGTTGCGATATTACAGGTTCGTCTGACAGCTCTATTAAAAATGTAGTTCCCAATGACGTTAAAAGAGTTATAAATTCGTCAAATGTGCAGAAAATTTATGTAAACGGTAAAAAGGCAAAATCGCTTTATGACAAATATCTTGAAGAAGAACTCGGCATTACTGCAGTTTGTCTGCCGTCTACCAGCCCGGCAAATGCTTCATGGAGCCTCGAACGGCTTCAAAATGAATGGAAGCGGCTGCTGAGCATATAAAATATGGCTGAAACGGAGGGGAATCGGTGTTTTTTCAATATGATGATGAACTTACTACTGTTGAGCGAAAAGACATAAATCCAAGCCTTGTAACGGCAGGATATATAACTCTTGATGAACTTGAAAATATTTATGAGGAGTTTGGCTTTGCCGCTTCAACAGTTCAGCAGTGCCATGAAGAAAACAGGTATTTTCGCTCAAATATAGAGGTTTACGACGACTACAGCTTCGGCACGCTTAAAATAACCGAAGCGAATAATATGAAGGCGCCCTGCGACTGTATGGCGTTTTACGTTAAGAAAAATCTGCTGGTGCTTGTAGATATTTCTGATTCTGACTGCTCCACAAGAAATCGATTTTTGGATGCACTCAACAGATTTTCCGTTCAGGGGATAACCCTTGAAAAAATGATTTACGCATTTCTTGAAAGCCTAATCTTTGGCGATAACAAAGCGCTGGAAGACGCTGAATTTGAGATCAACCGCATGGAGGAATGCGTTCTTCGGGACATAGCGGGCAAGGATTTCAATATGGAGCTTCTTCATAAAAAGAAAGAACTTCTAATGCTTCGCAACTACTATGAACAGCTTATTGATATAGGAGAGGCGCTGGAGGAAAATGAAAACGAAATTTTCGATTCCGAGGATCTTCGATATTTCAAGATATTTACCGACAAGGCTGTGCGCCTGCGTGAAAATGTTGATACTCTGCGAGACAGTATAGTCCACCTGAGAGACGCGTATCAGGCTTATCTTGATCTGAAGCTCAACGAAACGATGAAGATTTTCACTGTTCTTACCGCAATATTTTTCCCCCTTACGGTAATTGTGGGCTGGTATGGAATGAATTTTAAGTCGATGCCTGAATTTGACTGGAAATACGGTTATATTTACGTTATTCTATTATCCGTGGTAGTTGTTTCTGCTTTGATAATTACCGTAAAACGTAAAAAATGGATGTAATATTAAAGAAAAAAGCGACTGAAATATCAGTCGCTTTTTGTTATGTTTTGAAATCAGTCTTTTAAAAGTGATTTGTACATACGAATATATTCGTTAGCCGATTTGCCCCAGCTCATGTCACAGTCAAGGGCACGTTTAACAAGCACCTTCCAGTCGTCCGGATGGTTGTATACCTCAACGCCTCTGTAAATAGCGCCCAGCATATCGTACGCATCGTATGATTTAAAGGTGAAGCCATTGCCTTCGCCGTCGCCGGAGTCGGTAATAGAGTCTTTAAGGCCTCCGGTCTCGCGGACAATGGGAACAGTTCCGTAACGCAGAGCAACCATCTGGGAAAGGCCACAGGGTTCGCTCTTGCTGGGCATTAGGAACAGGTCTGCGCCTGCGTAAATCTTGTGGGCAAGATCAGGTACAAAGCCCAGTGTAAGACCGACCTTGTCAGGATATTTGTCATGAAGTTCACGGAAGAAACTTTCATACTGCCATTCGCCGCTGCCGAGAACGACATACTGAATATCGCGCTCCCAAAGGCTCTTTTCAAGCACTTCCCGCATAAGGTCTACGCCCTTGTGGCCTACAAGTCGGCTTACAATTCCGATAAGGGGAACGTCCGGACGGACTGCAAGTCCCATCGCCTTCTGAAGTTCTTCTTTGTTCTTTGCTTTTCCGGAGAAATCCTCTGAACTGTAATTTTTCCAAATCATGTTGTCAGTTTCCGGATTGTAAAGCTCGGTGTCAATACCGTTGAGAATACCGCAGAGTTTCCAGCTTCGCTGATTAAGTATCGGGTCAAGGCCGTAACTGTACCACGGGTCCAGAATTTCTCTTGCGTATGTAGGTGAAACGGTGGTAACTTTGTTTGAACATTCAATGCCTGCTTTCATAAAGTTAACGAGACCGTCATAAAGAATAAGATTGTTGTACTCCGGAGCAATTCCCAAAACATCGTTAAGAAGCTCTACGCCGTATTTGCCCTGATACTGAATATTGTGGATTGTGAAAACTGTTTTAATGTTTTCAAATCCCGGTCTGGTGGCGTAATAGCAGCTGTAATAAAGCGGAGTGAGCGCGCACTGCCAGTCATTGCAGTGGATAATGTCAGGCTTCCAGTCAATTGCCGGAATAATTTCAATCGCCGCGCGGGCAAAGAAAGCGAAACGCTCAGCGTCGTCATAATGACCGTAAATTCCGTCGCGCTTAAAGTAATACTGGTTGTCAAGGAAATAGTAGATAACGCCGTTGTGCTTAGCTTCAAAAATTCCGCAGTATTGGCGGCGCCATGATACCGGAACTGAGATTGAAGTTATGAACTTCATCTGGTCTTTATATTCCTGAGGAATATTATCGTAAAGAGGCATTACAACACGGCAACCGATAAGACGCTGGCGAAGAGCAACGGGCAGGGAACCTGCCACATCGCCGAGACCGCCCGACGCCATATACGGAAGCGCTTCTGATGCCACATAAAGAACTTTCATGCTGTTTTCTCCTCCTGTTAAATTCTTGTTTTCTTGCTCAGGTAAACAGGGAAGTTCGGGGCGCCGCTGAGCTCAACGCCGTTTTTAATATTAACCTCCTTGTCGGCTATGATGCAGTTGATTTTTGAGTTTTCACCGATAACGGTGTCCTGCATAAGGATTGAATCCTTAACAACTGCTCCCTTGCCGATTTTTACGCCTTTGAATATAATGCAGTTTTCGATGCTGCCGTCAATTATACAGCCGTCTGCAACGAGAGAATTCTTTGAGGAGGAGTCTGGACCGTAAAGCGACGGCATATCGTCGCGTTCCTTTGTGGAAATAGGACGGTCCGGGTCAAACAGTTTGCGCCTGTTTTCTTTCTTCAGCACGCTCATTGAAATGTCGTAATAACTCTGCATTGAGTCTATTGTTCCGATAAACCAGTCGGTGGCGTCGAAAACATGGATCTTGAGGTTATTGACATTTGCAAGAAGTACGTTGCGCTGGAAAGAGATCTCGTTCTTTGAATGCGCTGTTGATACAAGGCTTTCAAACAAAGCTTTTTTCATCAGTACAACGTTGCAGCTGTAAAATACTTCGCCGTCGGGGCAGGGGCTGAGTGTCATATCAGTAATTCTGCCGTCGTCGTCCACCTTGTCGAATACCAGCACGGAGCCAACGTTACTTGGTTTCTTTCCGTGTACGCCCACAACGGTAATGTCTGCTCCGCTGTTTTCGTGGGCGTCAAACAGCTTTGTGCAATCCATGCTGAGAACCTGGTTGCAGTCGCACATAAGCACATAAGTCTGGTTTGACTGTTCAAGGAAATGCATATTTCCGTAAATAGCGTCAATTCTGTTGCCCCACATGGAAACGGAATTTACTGAAAACGGCGGAAGAAGATAAAGTCCGTCGTTCTTTCGGCTGAGATCCCATGGCTTACCTGTTCCTACATGGTCCATAAGGGAGCGGAAGTTAGCGTTTGTAACTACGCCGATTTTTGTTATTCCGCTTTCAACCATGTTGGACAGCGGGAAGTCAATAAGGCGGTATCTAGAACAGAACGGAACAGAGCCCATTGTTCGTTTTGCAGTAAGTGAATCAAGCGCCTCTTCGTGAATGTTGGCAAAAATCATGCCGAGTACAGATTTTCCGTTCATGCTCATACCTCCTCCCCGCTTTTTATCATTTCTCCGGGAGCGATCTCCTGGCCGGAAGTAATAGTTGCTCCCGAGCCGATAACGGCAATGCCCCAGTTTTCAGGCTTTTCAAGATTTTCGGGAATTTCGCCAATCTTTGCTTTTTCTTCAATAACAGCGTCTTCGGCTACAATGGAGTAGTAAACCTTAGCGCCTTTTTTAATAGTTGCGCCGGGCATTATAACGCTGTATTTAACTTCGGCGCCCTCTTCAATAGTAACGTTTGACGAGATAACGCTGTAATCAACTTCACCCTCAATTTCGCATCCTTCGCTGATTGAAGAATTTTCAACCACCGCGCTGTCGCCGATGTAATGAGGCGGCGCCATAGGATTACGGCTGTAAATTCTCCAGCTCTTGTCAGAAAGGTCAAGATCAACGTTGGGATTGATAATATCAAGATTTGCTTCCCACAGCGAGTCGATAGTTCCCACGTCTTTCCAATATCCTTGGAACGGGAAAGCAAACATTCTTTCGTTTGCGTCAAGCATTGCGGGAATTATATTTTTGCCGAAGTCGTTGGATGAGTTTTCATCCTGTTCGTCAAGGATAAGGTATTCGCGCAGTTTGCTCCAGGTGAAAACGTAAACGCCCATTGACGCTTTGTTGCTCTTCGGTTTTGCGGGTTTCTCCGCAAACTCGTAGATGCGGTCGTTTTCATCGGTGGCAAGTATTCCGAAACGCGGAGCCTCCTCCCACGGTACTTCCAGCACGGCGATTGTGCATGCCGCGTCGTTCTTTTTGTGGAAGTCTATCATTTTGGCGTAATTCATTTTATAAATATGATCGCCTGAGAGAACAACAACGTATTCCGGATCGTATTTTTCAATGAAATTGATATTCTGGTAAATTGCGTTAGCCGTTCCCTTGTACCATTCAGCACCTCCAATTGCCTCATACGGTGAAAGAATGTGTACACCGCCGTTCTGACGGTCCAAGTCCCAGGGCTGGCCGTTGCCCAGATAGTCGTTCAGCTCAAGAGGCTGATACTGGGTGAGAACGCCTACCGTGTAGATACCGCTGTTTACGCAGTTTGACAGCGGGAAGTCGATAATTCTGTAGTTGCCGCCGTAGGGTACTGCAGGTTTGGCGATGTTTTTTGTAAGCACGCCAAGTCGGCTTCCCTGTCCTCCGGCAAGCAGCATAGCCACAACATTTGTTTTATGTACCATAGTATTCCTCCTTATTTTACTTTTTCAAGATAGATAGCGGAAAGTCCGTTTAGTTTTATGCTGATGCTCTGGTCAAGATTGTGCATCGGTATTTTTTTGCTCCGATATGTGCCTGAAAGTCTTGCTTTTGTTCCGCCGTATTTCTGAAGCGATGTGTCAAAAACAACCTTGTATGTTCCTTTTTCCGGGACGCCTATGCGGTAGTCCTCATGACTGTTCGGAGTAAAGTTAAACACGGTGATAAGTTCTTTCCCGTCTTTGTCAATTCGCCTGAAAGCGATGACGGAGTTGCAGTTGTCATCAGAGCTTATCCACTGGAAACCTTCCCAGCTGTAATCTATCTGCCACAGAGAAGGATGCTCTGTATAAAAATGATTTAACTCTTTTGTAAATCCGTGGAGTTTCTTGTGTTTTTCGTAACCCAGAAGCATCCAGTCCAGTTCCTGCTTATATGCCCATTCTTTAAACTGGCCGAATTCACTGCCCATGAAAAGCAGTTTCTTTCCCGGGTGGGCCATCATGTACGCCAAAAACAGCCTCATTCCGTCAAACTTCATATCGTAATCACCGGGCATTTTGTTCAGCAGAGAACATTTTCCGTGAACTACTTCGTCATGACTTATCGGCAAAATAAAGTTTTCGCTGAAAGCGTAGAAAAAGCTGAATGTAATGCAGTCATGGTTGCCTTTTCTGAACAGCGGGTCCATGCTGGTGTAGCGAAGCATATCGTTCATCCAGCCCATGTTCCACTTGAAATTGAAACCAAGTCCGCCGACATCGGGGGGCATTGTTATCATCGGCCACGCCGTTGATTCCTCGGCTATCATCATAATACCGGGGTGCTCGGTGAACATTGCCGCGTTAAGCTGGCGGAAAAATTCAACTGCTTCGTAGTTTTCGTTTCCGCCGTCTTTGTTGGCAACCCATTCGCCGTCCTTGCGGCCGTAGTCCAGATAAAGCATTGAGGCAACGGCGTCAACGCGGATGCCGTCAAAATGGAATTTGTCCGCCCAGTACATTGCAGAACTGATAAGGAAAGAACGGACCTCGTTTTTGCCGTAGTCGAATACACGGGTTCCCCATTCCTTATGCTCGCCTTTGCGAAGGTCTGAGTATTCGTATGTGCATTCGCCGTCAAACTCGTAAAGACCATGGGCGTCTTTTGGGAAATGGGCGGGTACCCAGTCAAGGATAACTCCTATTCCGGCCTCGTGGCAGCGATCCATGAAATACATAAGATCTTCAGGAACGCCGTAGCGTGAGGTTGGGGAGAAGTAGCCTGTTACCTGGTAACCCCATGAGCCGTCGTAAGGATATTCCATGATAGGCATCATTTCAATGTGGGTATATCCCATTTCTTTTACATACGGAATTAGTTCGTCCGCCATTTGGCGGTAAGACAGGAAATCGCCGTTTTTGTGCTTTTTCCATGAGCCGAAATGAATTTCATATATGTTGACCGGTTTGTCCAGAACGGAAGTCTTTGAGCTTTCACTGAACCACCCGTCGTCGTTCCATTTGTAGTCCGGCAGTTCATATACTTTTGATGCAGTGCCGGGGCGTGTCTCCTGGTGGAAAGCATACGGGTCAGCCTTCATTATTACCGTATTGCTTTGAGTAAGTATAGCGTATTTATAGCAATCGTAAATTTTTACTCCGCTTATCTGAGCCTCCCAGATACCCGGAGAAATTTGTTCCATATAGTTGGCGTCAATGTCCCAATTATTGAAATCGCCGACAACAGACAGCGCCTTAGCGTGGGGCGCCCATACACGAAACACAAAGGTATCCCGTTTAACCTTATGAACGCCGAAGAACTCATATGCCCGATAATTTTTTCCTTCGTGGAAAAGATAAACAGGCAGCTGATATTCTTTCTTTAAATCCGTCATTGCCTCATCTCCTTTTTCGTAAAAACGGTAAAGATACCGTTACAATATGCTCATTATCATTCTATCACTTCACAAGTACATAATCAAGTGATTTTTGTATACTTTGTTACAAGAAAATTTTAAAAATGTCGATTTTCTGTATATTTTGTTAAAAATTCGCAGATATGTATAGAATAGACAAAAATTATCCGCACTGAGGGGTCTAATCGTAAATATTTTGTATTGCTAAAACGCGTTGATTTATGGTATAATAATCTATAATTTTAGAGGGGGAACAAGGCGCTTGCTATGAAAGATATTATTATCGCATATCCTCATAAAGAAGCGGCGCTTCATTTGCGTTCTTTTCTTGTAAACGAGGGTTACCGTGTTTCCCATGTATGTGCCCTCGGTTCCAGCGCGCTGGGTATTGCCGGAGAAAAAGACGAAGGCGTTATCGTTTGTTCTTCAATTCTTCCGGATATGAGCGCCGGCACATTGGCTGAACAGCTTCCCCCGGATTTTGACATACTGTCATTGTCACGCAACGGTACTTCCGAATGCACGGGCAATCTTATCACCGTTTCCCTGCCGCTGGACAGGGAAGAGTTTCTCCAGACCGTGGCGGTGCTTGTTTCAAGTAAAAGCAGTTTTACCCGCCGGCGCGAGGAGGAAGCCGAGTATCTGGCAGACGCCAAGCTAATTCTTATGCACACCCGCGACATGACCGAGCTTCAGGCTCACCGCTGGCTCCAAAAGGAGAGTATGCGAACCGGTCTGTGTATTAAAGATATTGCAAAAAAGATTATCGGCGAATTCGGTTAAAATATTTGTCAGAGATATTTTTGGTTTTCTGGAGATGGGACAGCGTATGAAATTTACTAAAATGCAGGGATGCGGCAACGACTACGTTTATGTAAACGGATTTGAAGAAAAAGTAAAAGACGAGTCTGCCGCGGCGGTTTTTGTTTCTGACAGACATTTCGGCATCGGAGCAGACGGCCTTATTTTTATCAAACCCTCTGAAATAGCCGATTTTCAGATGGTTATGTACAACGCAGACGGAAGCCGCTCTGAGATGTGCGGCAACGGTATCCGCTGCGTAGCAAAATATGTTTATGATCACGGCATGACGGATAAAACCCGTCTTTCAATAGAATCAATGGGCAAAGTAAAGCATATTGAACTTTTCGTTGAAAACGGCAAAGTCAACGCGGTAAAGGTAGATATGGGCGCTCCCGTGCTGGAAAGCAGCCAGGTTCCCGTAGTTTCCGAAAACGACCGCGTTGTAAATGAAGAGATTATTGTCGGCGGCGAAGAATACAATATGACTTGCGTGTCAATGGGTAACCCCCACTGCGTTGTTTTTATCGACGATGACGTTAGGGATTTTGATTTAGCATCGGTTGGTCCGGCGTTTGAAGTGCATCCCCGTTTTCCGAAAAAAGTCAATGCGGAGTTTGCTCATGTTCTTGACAGAAGCACCATTGAAATGAGAGTTTGGGAGAGAGGCACCGGCGAAACGCTTGCTTGCGGAACCGGCTCCTGCGCAACGGTAGTGGCGGCAATTCTTAACGGACTTTGCGGCAACGATGTAACAATCAGGCTGCTGGGCGGAGAACTTAAAATTTATTGGAGCGGTCATGCCGATGACAGCGTTATGATGACCGGTCCGGCCACCACAGTATTTTCCGGCGAGATAACTCTTCCGGAGGAAAAATAATTTAAAACGGAGGCACCAAGAAGTGAAAATCAACGATAATTTTTTGAAGATCGAAAGTTCATATCTTTTCTCAACTGTTGCAAAAAAACAGCGTGAGTATCAGCAGGCTCATCCTGAGGCTGACGTTATCCGCCTTTCAATCGGCGACGTAACAAGACCTCTCGCCCCGGCTGTAATTGAAGCAATGCACAAAGCCGTTGACGAGATGGCTCAGGAAGATACTTTCCGCGGATATCCGCCTGAGTACGGCTATGATTTTATTCTTGAAGCAATACAGAAAAACGATTACGCTGACAGAGGTATCGATATTTCAAAAGACGAAATCTTCCTGTCAGACGGCGCAAAGTCAGACTGCGGCAATATCGGCGATATCTTCAGCGTAGACAACAAGATTGCTGTCTGCGACCCTGTTTATCCCGTATATGTTGATACAAATATTATGGCCGGCCGCAGCGGCGACAAAGATGAAAACGGCGCATGGAAAAACTTTATCTATATGCCCTGCACCGCTGAAAATAACTTTATGCCCGACCTGCCAAAGGAAAAGGCGGATGTAATTTATCTTTGTTTCCCCAATAACCCAACAGGTATGTGCGCAACAAAAGAACAGCTTAAAAAATGGGTTGATTACGCTCTTCAAAACGATGCTCTTATTTTGTTTGACAGCGCTTATGAAGCATTTATTGTTGAGGACGACGTTCCCCATTCAATTTATGAGATTGAAGGCGCAAAGAAATGTGCTATTGAGTTCCGTTCATTTTCAAAGACTGCCGGATTTACCGGTATGCGCTGCGGTTATACAGTAGTACCTAAGGACTGCGTTTTTGAAGGTCATTCCCTTAACCCGATGTGGGCTCGCCGCCAGGCTACAAAGTTCAACGGCGTTTCATATATTACTCAGCGTGCCGCCGAGGCAATCTATACGCCTGAAGGCAAAAAGCAGATAAAAGAAATCCTTTCATATTACCAGAAGAACGCAAAGGTTATCTATGACGGTTTGCGCGAGGCAGGCTTTACCTGCTACGGCGCTGTTAACTCTCCGTACGTATGGCTTAAAGTTCCGGAGGGAATGACAAGCTGGGAATTTTTTGATCTTCTGCTTGAAAAATGCCAGGTAGTCGGTACTCCCGGCTCAGGCTTCGGCCCGTCAGGTGAAGGTTACTTCAGACTGACCGCGTTCGGCAACGACCAGCGCACTGTCGAAGCAGTAGAACGTATTAAAAAATATTTCAAATAAGAACAAAGCAAAGGAGATTATGGCGATGAAAAAAACAGAACAGCTTTATGAAGGTAAAGCAAAGAAAGTATGGGCAACTGAAGACCCCAACGTTGTAATAGTTGACTACAAGGACGACGCTACCGCTTTTAACGGCCTTAAAAAAGGCACTATCGTAGGCAAGGGCGTTGTTAACAACAAGATGTCTAACTATCTTATGCAGCTGCTTGAAAAAGCGGGCGTTCCCACCCACTTTATTGAAGAACTTTCCGATCGTGAAACAGCTGTTAAAAAGGTTAAGATCGTTCCCCTTGAAGTTATTATCCGTAACCGTGCAGCAGGTTCTATCTGTAAGAGACTGGGCCTTGAAGAGGGTATGGACTTTGTTCAGCCGTCAATAGAATTTTCATATAAGGACGACGAACTGGGCGATCCGCTTATCAACGGTTACCACGCTGTAAGCTGCGGCTTTGCAACTCAGGAAGAAGTTGACACAATCAAGAAGATGGCGTTTAAAGTTAACGACGTTCTTAAAGAGTATTTCGCTTCAATCGGCGTTGAACTCATCGACTTTAAACTTGAATTCGGCAAGACTGCTGACGGCGAGATTGTTCTCGCAGACGAGATCAGCCCTGATACCTGCCGTTTCTGGGATATTAAAACTCACGAAAAACTTGATAAGGACCGCTTCCGCCGTGACCTTGGCGGTGTTGAGGCTGCCTATGCTGAAATGATGAAGAGAGTAGGTCTGAACTAATGCAGAGTGATACTTATAATTCACCCTTTAACGCAAGATATGCCAGCAAGGAAATGCAGTATATCTATTCACCCGATTTTAAATTTAAAACATGGCGCAAACTCTGGATTGCACTGGCAGAAGCTGAGCACGAACTCGGTCTCGGCGTAACCCAGGAGCAGATTGACGAAATGAAAGCCCACGCCGACGACATTAACTACGATGTTGCAAAAGAGCGTGAAAAGCTTGTCCGTCATGACGTTATGAGCCACGTTTACGCTTTCGGCGTTCAGTGCCCCAAGGCAAAGCCGATCATCCATCTCGGCGCAACTTCATGCTATGTTGGCGATAATACCGACGTTATTACAATGCGCGAAGCGCTTCTTCTTATTAAGAAGAAACTGGTTAACGCTATTGCTTCCGTTGCAAAATTTGCGGAAGAATATAAGGATATGCCTTGCCTTGGCTTTACCCATTTTCAGCCTGCTCAGCCAACAACTGTGGGCAAGAGAGCAACGCTCTGGCTTATGGATCTTGTTATGGACTATAACGAAATCTGCCATGTGCTTGATTCTCTTATGCTTCTCGGTTCAAAGGGCACCACAGGCACCCAGGCTTCTTTCCTTGAACTTTTTGACGGCGACCACGAAAAGTGCAAAGAGCTGGACAGAAAGATTGCCGAGAAAATGGGCTTCAAGTCATGCTTCCCGGTAAGCGGCCAGACTTATGCAAGAAAGCTTGATACCATCGTTTGCAATTGCCTGGGACTTATTGCTCAAAGCTGCTGCAAGTTCTCAAACGATCTTCGCTTGCTTCAAAATCTTAAAGAGATTGAAGAGCCTTTTGAGAAAAACCAGATCGGTTCTTCCGCTATGGCTTATAAGCGCAATCCTATGAGAAGTGAGAGAATTGCTTCCCTTTCTCGTTACGTAATGATTGACACTCTCAATCCTGCATGGACTGCGTCTGCCCAGTGGTTTGAAAGAACGCTGGACGACTCTGCAAATAAGCGAGTAAGCATTGCCGAGGCTTTCCTTGCAACAGACGGTATTCTTGACCTTTATATCAACGTAACAAGCGGACTTGTTGTTTATCCAAAGGTTATTGAAGCGCGCCTGCTTTCAGAGCTTCCGTTTATGGCGACTGAAAATATCCTTATGGACGCCGTTAAAAAAGGCGGCGACCGCCAGGAACTTCATGAAAAGATCAGACAGCATTCAATGGCTGCCGGCGCAGTGGTTAAGGTTGAAGGCGGAAAGAACGACCTTATCGACCGAATTGCCGCTGATCCCGCGTTTATGATGACAAAGGACGAGATCATGGCTATCATGAAGCCTGAAAATTTCGTAGGCAGAGCGCCTGAGCAGACTGCCGACTTCCTTGCTGAAGTTGTTAATCCTATTCTTGAAAAAGAAAAAGATCTGCTTGGCGTTGACGTTGAAATCAACGTATAATCTCTAAATGTTTCAACAGCGCAGAGGCGTTTGCTTCTGCGCTGTTTTTTGTCTGAATTTGTAAAAATATGTTTGTGCCTGTTTTTCACACTTTGCGGCGCCTTGAGTGAAGGTCCATTACAAGAACACCGCATCCCAGAATAAGCAATACGCTTAGCGCGGCGTTTGCAATACTGGGTTGTGCAAGAGTTTCCGATACGTTTGAAAAAACCGCTTTAGGCTGGGGGAAAATCAGCAAAATTCCTTTGCAGATCCAGTATGAAAGAAATGCCCCGACAACGCGCCAGACAAGAAAAGAAATATAAGACATACCGAATTCTTTTATGCTTGACAGAAGTTGTAAATGAATGCAAAATCCGCCGAACGCAAGAAAAGCGGCGGTTTCGGGCAGAGTGTATGTGTCTCCGGTACATATTCCGTTTGTTATTTCAAAAATCGGTTCAAGGAGTTTCGGAACGCTGATTGCACCGTCAAAAGCAGAAAACAGCACGATAAATGCAGTAAGATTTAACATACTTTTCATTCCTTCGCTGGCGCTGAGACACATTGCGTCGCCAATGGGAAGCGGAACAGCTGTGCCTGATGTAAGCTGCCCGTCCCTCTTCTGGCCGAAGGAGGTTCCGATTGCGATTATAATTGAAGAAAGTACGTTTGAGGCAAAAAGTATCAGCCCTGCTTTTTGTGAGGAGAGGGTTACGGTTCCCACCGCCGTTATTATAAATCCGGCGCCGCCGCATACGTTGAACTTCATTATTCTTTGCGCCTGGCTGCGGCTTATGTCGCCGTCTCGGTACAGCGATTGGGTTAGCATTGCTCCCGTGGGATAGCCGCCTATAAGTCCAAATAAAACAGCGGGAAGCGCCGCGGCGGGCAGTTTCAGAGTTTTATAAATAATGCCACCGAATAAGTTTGTTAAAACAGCACCTGCCTTGCTTTTCATGATTATCATAAAGATCATCAACAGAGGCAGGAGACTGGGCAAAATCGTATTTTGAGCAAGCGCCAGACCCTCTTTAGCCCCTGCTTTTGCTCCCGGAGACAGGATTATGAGAACGCCTGCGCAGGCAAGCAGAAAAATCAGCGTTATTCCGTCACGGAGTTTCATATCATCACCGCTAAAATATATGCATATTATTTATCGGTGATACTATGCAAAAATCAAAAACTCAGACAGACAGAAAAAGGCAGAAAACTCAGCCCAGCGACTTCAGCGATCTGCCGCTGCCGTATCTGCCGGGCCAGCCAAGACTTGAAATCATAGGGAATTCCTGCCTTGTTGACGGGCTGGACAAAATTTTGGAATATACTCCCGGGCGCATTCGCCTGGCAGTGGGCAAAAAGGAAATTACGTTTAACGGGGACAGCCTGTGCATCAATTCCTTTTCCCACACCGGCGCCGTTATTGAAGGCTTTATTATGTCAATGGAGTTTTCGGGAGAGTGAACAGACTGCTTCGCTATCTGCTGGGCTATGTTCGCTTTGTTTATTCAGGAGGATTTGCTGAGGGTTTTATAAACGCATGTTACGGCGCTCAGCTTCCTGTTTCTGACTTGTTAAAAGACAACGAATGCCTTTACGGCCTTTGCGGTATCAAGACTTATAAAAAACTTCACCGATTGGCGCTGTCCACCGGAGGCAAAGTAAAAGTAATTGAAAAGTGCGGGCTTCCTTTCTTCCTCGAGCCGTTGAAGAAGCGATGGGGATTTTTTACGGGAATGGCTCTTTTCGCAGTAATCATTTCGGTTTTGACCGGCTTTATATGGAATGTTGAAATAACAGGGAATAACAGAATTACCACCGCCCAGCTTCAAAGTTATCTTGAGAAAAACGGAGTCAGCGTGGGGGAAAGATGGGCTGATGCAGACAGAAAAAAACTTTCCTACGCCATGCTTTCCGATTTTGACGATATAGCCTGGGCTCATATTAATAAGATCGGCACAACGGCGCGCCTTGAAATCGACGAAGCTACCGCCCCTCCCACGGAAAAGACAGAGACGGAAAAAGCCCAGGGTACGATAATAAGGCGCGAAATAGTTTTGACCGTCAGCCGCAAGGCGTCAGACCCGGTGCTTACAGGTCAGAACGAGTATAAAAGTCTGTACTTTTACGGGGTTAAAATTCCGTTTTATTTCAGCAAAAAATCAGGCGTTTCTTTTGTTGTAAAAGAGCCGCTGAAAATAAACGGACGTGAACTGCCGATATATATTGAAACAGACACAGAGAAATACTATGTTAAAAACGAGTATTCTCTAAGCGATAAGGAACTGGAAACGCTGGCGAGAAAGCAGCTGAAGGAAGCCAGAGACAGCCGATTTGACGGTATGGAAGTGGTAAACGAAAACATAACCGTAAAGATGGGGAGTTCAGACTGCGAAATTACGGGAGCGTATATTCTTAGAACGGATTAAACAGATTTGACGATACCGTAAAAAACATGGCTCGTTTAACGTCAAAAATAACAATATTTTGGCAAAAATGCGTCTTTATTTTTTTAACACATGTACATATATCTCTTGAAACAGTCCGCCTCTTGTGATAGAATATTTCATTGAAGAAAGTCTATTACAGGAGGTAGTTCTATGCAAATGACATTTCGCTGGTTTGGCAAAGATAAGGACACTGTCACTCTTGACCAGATCAGACAAATTCCCGGTGTTGTAGGCGTTGTTCCCGCGCTTCACGACCTGCCGGCAGGCGAAGCATGGCCTATGGACAGAGTTCAGGCTATGTATGACGAAATAACAGCCGCCGGTCTTTCAATGGAATGCATCGAGAGCGTTAATGTCCATGAGGATATTAAAATCGGTCTGCCCACCAGGGACAAGTATATTGAAAACTATAAAACGTCTATCCGAAACCTTTCCAAGGTCGGAGTTAAAGTTATCTGCTATAACTTTATGCCGGTTTTCGACTGGACCCGAACAGACCTTTATATGCCTCTGCCGGACGGTTCAACCTGCCTTTGCTACGACGGCAAACAGGTTGAGGGCAAGTCGCCTGAGGATATGTTCCGCGAGATCGACGACAATTCAAACGGCTACGCTATGCCCGGCTGGGAAACGGAAAGAATGGGCGAGATCAAGGAACTGTTTGAAAAATATAAAAACGTTACCGCAGAGGATCTTTGGGCAAATCTGAAATATTTTCTTGAAGCGATTATGCCCGTGTGCGAGGAGTGCGATGTCAAAATGGCTATCCACCCGGACGATCCGCCCTGGGGTATCTTCGGTCTGCCCCGTATTATTACCGATAAGGAAGCCGTTAAGCGTCTGCTTACAATGGTTCCTTCTAAGTATAACGGCCTTACTCTCTGCACCGGTTCTCTCGGCGCAAGCCCCAAGAACGATATGGTAGAGATTATCAAGGAAGCGGCAGACAGAATTTATTTTGCTCATCTGCGCAATGTTTCAATCAATAACCAGTGGTTCAACGAAACTGCTCACGAAAGCGCAGCAGGTTCGCTTGATATGTACGAGATTGTAAAGGCGCTTCAGGAAGTCGGCTTTGACGGTTATATCCGCCCTGACCACGGCAGAATGATTTGGGGCGAGGTTGCCCGTCCGGGTTACGGACTTTATGACCGCGCTCTCGGCGTTTCATATCTTAACGGCCTCTGGGAAGCTGTTGAAAAATCAAGAAGATAAAGAATTGAAAAGCTGTTTTACAGAAAGGAAGTTCTAAGTAATATGTTAGTTCATGAAAATCTTAAAGGACGTGTTGCGGTAGTTACAGGCGGCGGCGGAGTTCTCTGCGGCGGATTTGCAAAAACTCTTGCTCAGCAGGGCTGCAAGGTTGCAGTTCTTGACCTTAATAAGGAAGCTGCCCAGAAAGTAGCTGACGAGATCGTAAGCGAAGGCGGCGAAGCTATCGCCGTTGGCTGCAACGTGCTTGAAATTGAATCAATGCAGGCGGCAAGAGATGAAATTGCTGAAAAGTTCGGCACCTGCGATATTCTTCTTAACGGCGCAGGCGGAAATAACCCGAAAGGTACAACCACAAAGGAAACTCTTGAAAAAGTTGATCTGGACGCTCATGATCCTGATGTTAAAACATTTTTCGACCTTGATCCCAACGGTATCAGCTTTGTGTTCAACCTTAACTTCCTTGGCACCCTCATTCCTACCCAGGTATTCGCCAAGGATATGGCAGGTAAGGAAAATGCCTGCATTATTATGGTAACTTCAATGAACGCTTACCGTCCGCTTACAAAAATTCCGGCATACAGCGCCGCAAAGGCAGCCGTTAAAAACTTTACAGAATGGATGGCTGTTCATTTTGCCGACGTTGGAATTCGTGTAAACGCAATTGCTCCCGGATTTTTCTCAACAAAGCAGAATGCAACACTTCTTTGGAATCCTGACGGATCTCCAACAGAAAGAACCGGCAAGATACTTGCCGCAACTCCGATGAAGCGCTTCGGCGAAGCCGACGAGCTTGCAGGAACTTTGCTTTTCCTGTGCGACGAACGTTACAGCGGATTTATTACAGGCGTCAACATTCCTGTTGACGGCGGTTTCAACGCTTACTCAGGCGTTTGATTTTGCATCGAGAGGACAAGCCTCGCCCGATGCTGCGCCAGGTGAAAAACGGAATTATTTAAAATTCGTTATGCTTCGGCGTTTTGCAATAAGGTTTAAGAGGTAATACCCGCGTATTACCTCTTTGTACTTTTCGGCGCGGTTTCTCTTTTGTATTATAAAACAACCATACTGTTATGATGGAGTATTAAGATGAAAGAATTTATGGACAGGGACTTTCTGCTGGATACTGATACAGCAAAGCATCTTTTCCACGATTACTGCGAAAATATGCCTATCTGCGACTATCACTGCCATCTGAGCCCCCGCGAGATTTATGAAAACAAACAGCCGGACAATATTTCAGAACTGTGGCTTTCCGGCGATCATTATAAATGGCGCGCAATGCGTTCCTGCGGTATTTCTGAAAAGTACTGCACAGGCGACGCTTCTCCCAAAGAGAAGTTTGAAAAGTTTGCTTTTGCGCTTCAGTACGCAATCGGTAATCCGCTTTATCACTGGGCGCATATCGAACTTCAGCGCTATTTCGGAATAAATACGCCTCTTTCGGCGAAAACGGCAGACGATATTTACGAGCGTGCAAATGCGGCTATCGCTTCCGGAGACTTCAGACCCCGCACTCTTATTGAAAAAAGCAACGTAAGCATGCTTTGCACCACTGACGACCCTATCGATACTCTTGAATATCATAAAAAGATAGCCGCTCTTGAAGATTTTGACTGCAAGGTGCTTCCCACATTCAGACTTGATAAGGCTCTCAATATTCAGGCGCCTGATTTTGCAGAATATATAGGCAAACTTGCCGCGGCTGCTGAAATGGAGATTACCAGTTACAGCGACGTTATTGACGCTTTGCTTAAAAGGGCTGATTATTTCCATTCTTTAGGATGCCGTATTTCAGACCAAGCTTTTGAAGTGCCGCCTTATGCTGTCGCTTCTGACGACGAGATTAACGCAGTGTTTGCCAAGGCTATGAACGGCGAAGCTGTTTCAAAAGAAGAGGCTGATATGTACAAAACGCCGGTGCTCATTGCTCTCGGCGCAAAGTACCACGATCTTGGCTGGGCAATGGAACTTCATATGGGCGCTATCAGAAACAACAACACCCGTATGTTTAACGCTCTCGGCCCGGATACAGGGTTTGACTCAGTTGGCGACGGCGAAGTTGCTGTCCCGCTTTCAAGACTTCTGGACGCAATGGCGAAAGAAGATAAACTTCCTAAAACCATTCTGTTTAATCTCAACGATAAGGACAACACCGTTCTTGCTACTATGCTGGGTAACTTCCAGTCGGACGAAGCGCCGTCTAAAATTCAGTACGGTCCCGCCTGGTGGTTCCTTGACACAATGGACGGAATGACGGCTCAGCTCAAGAGTCTGGGCAATCTCGGTATTCTCGGTAAGTTCGTAGGAATGGAGACTGACTCCCGTTCATTTACTTCTTACGGACGCCATGAATATTTCCGCCGCATACTCTGCGCGCTTATCGGCCGCTGGGTTGAGGATGGCTGGTATGCAAACGACGATGAAATGCTTAAAGAAATCGTTCAGGGTATCAGCTTTAATAACGCTAAAGAATATTTTAATTTTTAATAAGGAGATATCAAAATGAATCTTAATTTAAGACCTAAAGAGGAATGTATGTTTGATGAGATCTCTCTCGGCGAGATCATGCTCCGTCTTGACCCGGGTGAGGGCAGAATCAAAACAGCCCGTTCTTTCCGCGCATGGGAAGGCGGCGGAGAATATAACGTAGCAAGAGGACTGCGCCGTTGCTTCGGACTTAAAACATCCGTCGTAACAGCTTTTGCTGAAAACGAGATCGGCTATCTTCTTGAGGATCTGATCCTCCAGGGAGGCGTTGACACTTCTCTTATTAAGTGGGTTCCCTATGACGGCATCGGCCGCACAGTTCGCAACGGTATCAATTTCACAGAACGCGGCTTCGGTATCCGCGGAGCAGTCGGCGCTTCCGACAGAGGCAATACAGCGGCTTCTCAGCTGAAACCCGGCGATATTGATTGGGATTATATTTTCGGCACCCTCGGCGTTCGCTGGCTCCACACCGGCGGAATTTACGCTGCTTTGTCAGAGACTGCGGCAGAGACAGTTATTGAAGCTGTTAAGGCTGCTAAGAAATACGACACAGTTGTTTCTTATGACCTTAACTACCGTCCTTCACTTTGGAAGGGTATCGGCGGCCAGGAAAAGGCTCAGGAAGTTAATAAAGAAATTGCAAAATATATCGACGTTATGATCGGCAACGAGGAAGACTTTACAGCTTCTCTCGGATTTGAGGTTGAAGGCAACGACGCTGACCTTAAAGAGCTGAACATGGACGGTTATTATAAGATGATAGAAACCGTAACAAAGGCTTACCCCAACTTTAAAGTTATTGCTACAACTCTTCGTACAGTAAAGACAGCAACTGTAAACGACTGGAAAGCAATCTGCTGGGCAGACGGACAGATTTACAAGTCAATGGAATTCCCGGGCCTTGAAATTCTTGACCGCGTAGGCGGCGGCGACAGCTTCGCTTCAGGTCTTATCTACGGCCTTATGACTTATGAGGACGCCCAGAAAGCAGTAAATTACGGCGTAGTACACGGCGCTCTTGCAATGACCACTCCCGGCGACACCTCAATGGCTTCTCTTAAGGAAGTTGAGGCTAAGGTGAACGGCGCAGGCGCCCGCGTTCAGAGATAATAATTCGGAGGTAAATACAATGTCAAAAGAAGCAATCCTTAATAAAATCAAAGAAGTAGGTATTGTTGCGGTTATCCGAGCAACATCTGTTGAAGAAGCCGCAAAGATCACAGACGCTTGCGTTGCAGGCGGCGTAACAACTGTTGAACTTTGCTTTACAGTTCCCAATGCTGACGTTCTTATTACCCAGATGGTTAAGAAGTACGAAGGCACAGACGTTACAATCGGTGCAGGCACAGTTCTTGATCCTGCTACTGCAAGAATAGCAATCATCAACGGCGCTCAGTATATCGTATCCCCTCACTTTGATCCTGAGATCATCAAGATCTGCAATATTTACGATGTTCCTGCAATGGCAGGCGTAGGCACAGCGACTGAAGCTATTGAAGCAATGCGCTGCGGTGCGAGCGTTCTTAAGGTATTCCCCGGCGACGTTCTCGGACCGAAGTTCATTAAGTCTCTGCGCGGACCCATTCCTTACGCTCAGTGCATGCCCTCAGGCGGCGTTGACGTTAACAATGTCGGCGAGTGGATTAAAGCAGGCGCTATCGCAGTAGGCGCAGGTTCTTCACTTACAGCCGGCGCAAAGACAGGCGATTTCGACAAGATTACCGAAACCGGCAAAAAGTTTGTTGAAAACATCAAGAAAGCCCGCGAAGAGCTTAAAAAATAATTGTTTTTCACTGCTTACCGTACTCAACCAGCGGTTGAGTACGGTTTTCTAAATTTAGTTGAGTTATAACAACCGCAGCGTTATTGTTTGAGGAATATGTTCATCGTACAATAAAATTACCAAATAAAAGGAGGTAATTTTATGTTGTTTACAGGTGAAAAAAATCGAACCCAAAATTCGCTTCAAAAGGAGCAAAACTTTATGTGCTTAGGTGAAAATATTGCCGCGCTGAGAAAAAACAGGGGATTTACCCAGGAAGAACTTGCAAAACGTCTTGGCGTTTCTCCGCAGGCGGTCTCAAAATGGGAAAACGGCACCGCGTGCCCTGACATTGCTCTGCTTCCGGAAATTGCTGATATTTTTTCGGTTACCGTAGACGATCTTATGCGCGCCCCGGCTGAACGGCTGATTTCTAATGAAAATAAGCAGGGGAAAGATGAAGATGCAGGCGATAAAACAGCAACTGATTTTAAAGACTGCAAACCATGTGGACTTGAGGCTAAGAAAGTTCACATTTCTATAATTCAGCCAAACGGTAAGCCGGTTAATGTAAAACTGCCGTTTAATCTTGTAAAAACAGGGATGAAGATCGGAAGCATTTACGGATTGCCGCAGAATTTGTTTAACTCTGTGGCAGAGGCATTATCTTCCGAAGAGATAGGCGAGATTTTATCTCTTGACGGTGAAAACGGTGAAAAAATAACAATTACCATTGAATAACAAAAATAAAAGTCTGCTGACATTTTGTCAGCAGACTTTTGTTATAAATTATTGTATCACTAAATTTTGAAAGTAATTATCTATTCAGGGTTTAGTGATTATTTTTTTACACAAATTGTGTATAAACCGGTGTTATGAACCTCGTAAACACTTTTATCCACGTCTTCAAGCACGTCGGACTTATCGCAGAAGATATAGCAATCTTCGGTCATATCTGATGCGGAAGTTATTGCGTCGTAACACCAGCTTCCGTCATTTTTAATGTTAATAAGTCTTGTTTCCGTTTTTTTGCCTGAGGATAGGGCGCCGCGCTTTAGCAGTTCTGTTTCAAGAGGCTGTATTTCGTCAAGATTGTCATATTCATAAAATCTAATAAATACAGACTCTCGCTCGCGGTAAAACTGGTTCTCACAGTCAACAAAGGTGATTTTGTCGCAGTCGTTTTCCTCTGCTATCTTCATCACTTCACTAAATGATTTCATATACAGCGGATTGCTTGACTGGGAAAATCTTGCCAGCGTAAAACTTGTAAGCGCAATGGATAAAACGACGCAGACGGGAATAAGGGTTTTGACAGCTTTGCGGATGTTCTCGCCGCTGAGGCTGAATATCTGGTAAATGCAAAGCCCTTCAAAAATATGAAACAGCGGATAAAACGCCGCGTATCTGTATCCTGCGTTTTGGGAGTACAAAACAAGTACGCTGTAAATGAAGAAAGTGATTATAAGAGCTCGGATAAAGCAAACCGAAGAGTCGGTAACTCCTGCATTTGAGCACTTTACTCTCTTTCTTCTGCCGTTTGTAATCCAGCAGAATATTCCGAACCCGACAGTAGCAAGAGCGCCGCCAACGATATGAGAATAAGAATAAGCGCTGATAATTCCGCCGTTTGAGGCATCGGCAAAGACGTTGAACGCGATGTTGTCAGGCATTATAAATGCAAACAGCGCGCCTGAGATGTTTGTCCACACCTGGGCGAAAAATGCTGAAGCGTCTCCCATTTTGCCGAATACTGTTGATGTATCGCCTCTGGCGTAATATTGCATTTTCTCAATAGTGAGACTGCCTAAACTTATACTGTCAATTATTCCTGTCTGAACAAGTCCGAAAAGGATGAACGGCAGTGAAACCACCGCAAGAGCAACGGCGCTGATTACCGCTCTGGAGAATTTTATCTTCTTTTTTGCCAAAAGCAGAATAAAGATTAACAGCAGGAAGATCGGGATAAGCAGTGCAGATGCAATGTAAGCGTAAAAGCCAAGAGCGAAAAACACCATTGACAATATAAGATTTAATATCTGTTGTTTGCCGTTTACAGCTTTTGCAAGAAAATACATTCCGAAAAGCATCATATATGGGAAGTAGGCGCAGTCAAGCGTCCATGCTCCCTGAAAAAGGCGCCAGGGTTCTATTGCCGAAACAAGCAGTATAATGTTCTGCAAAAAGCCGTTCTTCGGGAATAATTCACGTGTAAAACCTTTTACGGCAACAAGACCCGCCATACTGCATATTAAAATAGGCAGACGCGATATCCATAGCTTGTATCCGAAAATTTTTATAAATAAAGCCGCAAGATATGTTGCCAGGGGAGACTGACCGCCGTAAAGCCAAGTGTCAAAATAAATAGGCGTTTTTTCTCCCAAAATGTCTGTGCCGTTATCTGCAAGGGAGCGGGCGTTAAGAAGAAGCATCGCTTCGTCAACGTGAACATCGCCGATGAGCTGGTATGCGATAAAAAAGCCGATCTGAAGCAGAAACCCAAACAGCAGTATCCATAAAGCCGTGTGTTCTCCGTTAAGATAATTTGATTTTCTGTTGTGATTGTGGTAGTTGCTCATAACCGTACCTTATTTCGTGTGTTCGTCAAGCGTCAGATAATAAGCTGGCAAAAATTCTTTTCTAAAGTAATCAACCTCCGGCAGGTCTATATCTGCGATTTTCTTTTCCTGGGCTTCCAGTGCTTTTTCAAATTCACGGTTGCCCATTCGCATTTCGTCTATACATTTTATAAGAGCACTGATTTTGTCTGCCGCTTTTACAAGACGGCGAAGCTCCGCGTCCTTTTCCTCATCGTGAAGCAGACTGTAATAATCTTCACGGAATTCTTCCGGAAGCATCGCCAGCAGTCGGTCCCCGGCAGTGGCTTCAATTTCCTTGTAAACACTCTTTATGTTATCGTTGTAGTATTTGACAGGCGTCGGCATATCGCCGGTGATTACCTCGGTGGTGTCGTGGTAAAGCGCCAGCAGAGCCGCTCTGTCAGCGTCGTATGACTTGCCGAACTTTTTATTGCCGATAAGCGCAAGGGCGTGGGCTATTACCGCCACAGTATGACTGTGCTCGGCAATGTTTTCCTTGGTAGTATTGTTCATCAGCGCCCAGCGGTCAATGAGCTTCATTCTGCCCACCATGGCAAAGAAATTACTGCTCATTTATTCAACCTCTGTTTTCTTAATATCAATTCCAAGTTCTGAAAGCTGAATGTCGTCGATTTCTGACGGGCATCCGCTCATAAGTTCGCTGGCGTTCTGTACCTTCGGGAAAGCAGTAACATCGCGAAGAGAGTCAGCGCCGCAGATAAGCATTGCAAGACGGTCAAGACCGATACCCATTCCGCCGTGGGGAGGTGATGCATAATGGTATGCTTCAACAAGGAAGCCGAATTTTGCGTCTATTTCTTCCTGAGACATTCCCAGCAGTTCAAACATTTTGTTCTGAAGTTCGCAGTCTGTAATACGCATTGAGCCTGAAGAAAGTTCAATGCCGTTGAGAACAAGGTCAAACGCCTTTGCTCTTACGTTTGCGGGGTCGCTTTCAAGATAGGGGAGGCATTCCTCAAGAGGCATAGTAAATGGATGATGCATTGCAATCCATTCGCCTGTTTCCTCATCCTTTTCAAAGAAAGGCATCTCGGTAATCCAAAGGAAATTCCACTTATTTTCAGGGATAATGTCAAGTTCTTTTGCAACGATAAGGCGCAGTGAGCCGAGAATCGGCAGAGCCTTAGACGCCTTATCAGAAACGATGAATACGCAGTCGCCTTTTTCAGCGCCGAGAGACTGAAGGAGAGTTTCAAGCTGCCCTTCCTTCAGGAATTTTGCAAATGAGCATGAGGGAGTTTCGTCTGCCCAGCGGATATAAGCAAGTCCTGCCGCGCCGATACCCTTTGCGTGCTCAGTCAGTTTGTCTATCTTTTTGCGGGAATATACGGAAGCGCCGTTTTTGGCAACGATTGCGCGAACAGTTCCTCCGTTGGAAATTGCATTAAGGAATACTCCGAATTCGGTCTGGGAAGCCCAGTCGGTGATGTCCTGAATAGTCATACCGAAACGTGTGTCCGGCTTGTCCGAACCGTACTGTTCCATTGCCTGAGCAAAAGTCATTCTGGGCAGCGGAGCGTTTATGTCAACGTCCAGAGTTTCTTTCATAAGTTTGGTGATAAAGCCCTCTGCCATTTCCATAATATCGTCGCAGTCAACGAAGGACATTTCCAGGTCTATCTGGGTAAATTCGGGCTGACGGTCAGCGCGAAGGTCCTCGTCGCGAAAGCAGCGGGCAAGCTGAATGTAACGGTCAAAGCCGGCAACCATGCAAAGCTGCTTGTAGATCTGAGGACTCTGTGGCAGAGCGTAGAATTTTCCGTTGTGAACGCGTGACGGAACAACGTAGTCTCTGGCTCCTTCCGGAGTGGATTTAATCATCATCGGAGTTTCAATCTCGATGAAATCATTGCTGTAGAAATATTCTCTCGCTATTTTCGCAATCTTGTGGCGCATGAGTATGTTGCGTGTGAGTTTTTCATTGCGCAGGTGAAGATAGCGGTATTTAAGGCGTGTTTCATCGCCGACATTTTCTGCGTTTGCGATTTCAAAAGGCGGTGTCTGAGATTTTGCAACAATTCTGAGATCGTTTACCGCAATTTCAATTTCGCCTGTTTTAAGTTCTTTGTTGACGCTTTCTCTGATTTTCACTTCGCCTTTAGCGGCAATAACGTATTCGCTTCTTACACTCTGGGCTTTTTTGAAAACCTCGCGGTCAGTTGCGTCGTTAAAGGACAGCTGGATAATTCCCGTTCTGTCTCTCAAATCAATGAATATAAGGTTTCCCAGGTCACGCTGGCGCTGAGCCCAGCCGTAAACAGTAACTTCTTTTCCTGCGTCTTCCTTTGAAAAATTTGCGCAGTAGTCAGTGCGCTTTAATCCTTTTAATGTGTCTGCCATTATTTTTATTCTCCCGTTTTGAAAAGACTAGAAAAGTCAAATTCTTCTCCGTTAATTTCAAGATCTGCCAACTGGCTTTTCATGCTTATCTCATAAAAGCCGTTGACGAATGTTGTCAGGTCAATGTCGGTCTCTTCGCCTGTTTCCATGTCCTTGAGTTTCGCTTTGCCGCTGAGAACCTCATCATCGCCGATAACAACGTTGAATTTTGCGCCCATTTTGTTGGCGTATTTCATCTGAGCGCGAACGCTTCTCTGGTTTAGGTCGTAAAGGACTGAAAAACCTTCTGCGCGCATATCTTTGGAGATTTCAACCGCTTTCATCGTTGCGCTGTCGCCCAGTGCAACAATAAACAGATCAGGCTTTTCCGCTTCTGGGAAAGGACAGTCCTGAGCTTCCATTACAAGCTGGAGACGCTCAAGTCCCATTCCGAAACCGAGTGAGGGCGTTTTCTGACCGCCTAATTCTTCAATAAGACCGTCGTATCTTCCGCCGCCGCATACGGTGCCCTGAGCGCCGATAGCGTCTGAAACGAATTCAAATACAGTCTTTGTATAATAGTCAAGGCCTCTTACAATGCGTGGGTTGATTGTATATTCAATATTCTGCGCTTTAAGATAAGCCTGTACTTTTTCAAAATGTTCTTTGCAGTCGTCGCAGAGATAGTCAAGCACAGCAGGAGCGTCCTTTGCTATCTCGCGGCATATCGGGCTTTTGCAGTCAAGAATGCGCATAGGGTTGCGCTCAAGTCTGCCTTTGCAGGTGTCGCAAAGCTCGTCCTGTCTCTCGGCAAAATAGGCGCGAAGCGCGTCGTAATACTTGCTTCTGCATTCGGGACAGCCGATTGAATTTATTTCAAGGTGAATGTCTTTAACTTCCAGCGTATCAAAAATAGATTTTGCCAGCGCAATCAGTTCCGCGTCTGCCAGGGGAGACTGGGTTCCGAAGCATTCAACACCGAACTGGTGGAATTCGCGAAGTCTACCTGCCTGGGGCTTTTCGTAACGATAGCAGGAGGTAATGTAGCAAACCTTCTGGGGCAGAGCCTCGTTGCAAAGTCCGTTTTCAAGAAAAGCTCTCGCGGCTCCCGCAGTACCCTCCGGGCGAAGCGTTATTGAGCGGCCGCCTTTGTCGTCAAAAGTGTACATCTCTTTTTGTACAACGTCGGTGGTGTCGCCAACGCCGCGCTGGAAAAGTTCCGTGTGTTCAAAAACGGGAGTGCGGATCTCGTGGTAGCCGTATTTTTCCGCAATGTCAAGGGCGGTGGCTTCCAGATATTGATTTTTATGTACTTCATTGGGCAAAACGTCTTTTGTGCCCTTGATAGCTTTAGTTATCAGTGCCATATTTGCTCTCCGTATAATGTATTTTGCGGTAAAATCCGCAATATCAGTAAAATCGGGTGAGATAACTCACCCGTTTATAATAGTGTTTAGCGGTTGTATTTTGGATTAACGATCTCGCGCCATTCAAAGTCGCCGCGCTCAACGCCTCTGATAAGCGCCTCAGCAGTTGCGATATTTGTTGCAAAGGGGATATTGTGAACGTCGCAGAGTCTTAAAAGGTCGTTGTCGTTTGGCTCGTGGGGTTTTGGAGTAAGCGGGTCGCGGAAAAAGATAAGAAGATCAATTTCGTTGCAGGCGATACGGCTTGCAATCTGCTGGCCGCCCCCCTGGCTGCCTGCCAAAAAGCAGTTGATATTAAGACCTGTTGCCTCAGCAACAAGTTTTCCCGTTGTGCCTGTTGCGCAGACCTCATGTCTGCTAATTATTCCGCAGTATGCAATACAAAACTGTACAAGCAGTTCTTTTTTTGCATCGTGGGCAATCAGTGCGATGTTCATAAGTTACCTCCGTAGATTAAATTACCGCAATACTTAAATATAATACCATAAACACGGCTTTTATTCAATAAAATAATAATTTGTGTTATCGTACCGTCAGTTAAGCAGTGTTCCGGTTTGTTGGTTTGTCTTTTCATCGGTATTGTTTGAATACCAGTAGTTGATTATTGAAGATGTGATTTCCGCTGTTTCCGTACCGCTTCCTGCCAGTTCAACTACCGAAGCAACTGAGATCTCCGGATTGTTGTATGGAGCGTAGGTGATAAGGAAACCGTTGTTTCTCTTTTTGCCGTTGACGTAAACCTGAGAAGTACCTGTTTTGCAGGCAACCTTCGTGTCAATGGCGTTGAAGATATATGACGGGCTGCCGTTTGTGGCAACGAGGCGCATACCTGAATGTACAGCGTCAAGGGTTGAATCTTTAAGGTCTATTGTTTCAACAACGGTTGCTCCCGTCTCGTTAACGGAGCCTGATTTGTTGTTGATAAGAGATTTTACAAAATGCATCTGGTAGCGTGTGCCGCCGTTTGCAATAGTAGCGCAGTAGTTGCTGAGCTGAAGGGGAGTAAACAGGTTGTCTGACTGACCGATACCTGCCTGAATGGTGTCACCTGACTGCCATATTCCGCCTGCCGCTTCTCTTTCTTCAGGGCCTGCAAGAACGCCGCTTGATTCCGCTATTTCTACGCCTGCCTTTTGGCCGAGGCCGAACGCAGATGCGTATTCGTTCATCTTTGTGATGCCGAGTTTTTCAGCACAGTTGTAGAAGAAGATGTTACAAGAGTCTCTTAATGCCGTTTCTACCGTTTCGTATCCGTGGGATACCTGGTTGAGACACTGGAACGTCTGGTCGTAGTAATGGAACAAACCGGAGCACACAAAGCCGGTGCTCTTCGTGATAACGCCTTCCTCCAGAGCCGCGCAGGCCATAACCGGCTTGAATGTTGAACCGGGAGCGTATGAGCCAAGAGCAAATCTGCTCCAAAGCGGTTGGCGTTCATCCGCCGCCAGTTTGTCGTAATCGTCGTAGTAATCAGCCAGATCGTATGTCGGGTAACTTGCTGCTGCAAGAATTTCACCTGAGTTTACGTCCTCAACAACAACAGCGCCGGCAGAATTGTTTACATCTGTTTTATCACAGACTTTTTTCAGCTCGCGCTGAGCCAGCGCCTGCATATCGCGGTCAATGGTAAGAACTACGGTATCTCCCTGAACGGGTTCTTTGGTTACTTCTTCCGTAACGTTTCCGTCGTTGTCAATTGTTATTGTTTTTTCGCCGGGAGTACCTCTGAGAGAACTTTCCATTGCGCTTTCAATTCCGGATTCACCTATCTGGTCGTTAATTCCGTAGCCGTTGTCCTTAAGTTCTTCGTATTCCTCAGCGTTAATCTTTCTTACGGTTCCCAAAATGTGGGGAGCCAGGGTAGAGTCTGTATATTCTCTGTAAGTTACGACTTCAACGTCTGCACCGAGATATCTCTCCTGGTCTTCCTTGATAGCCGCAACAGTCTCACTGCTTACCTCTTCCGCAATAGTAACAGGATTGCTTATTGAGAAAAGGAGACGGGTAAGCTCGTATCTTATGTTGCCTATTTTAAGGGCTGTTTCGGTGTCGTAATTTTCAAGCCCGTATTTTTCCACCATTGCGTTGTAGCAGTTCTGGGCAGTGGCGTAGCGCTGCATATTGAACATATCGGGGCTTTTAAGCGTTTCAATAGCTTCTTCATCGTCTGTAAAGACTACTTCTCCGCTTTTGTTGATTTTAAGCGGAAGGTTCTGAGCGTATTCTTCGCCGTTTTTCTCAAAAAGGTTTATGAGATTAAGAATTATAGTGTTTCTTCTGGCGTTGTTTTCCGCTGACGGGAAGTAGGCGGCGTCAAGTATAATTGAGTTTGCCTCTCTGTTTGTAACCAGCGCGTTACCGTTTCTGTCAACGATTTCGCCTCTTGCGGCTTCGATGGGCACCGTGTAAGTTTTTACGGTGTTGTTTTTAGCCGCGTAATATTCGTGGTCGTTAATCTGAATATCATAAAGAACGGCGGAGAATCCCACCGCCAGCGCCAAAACCAGCAGTAACGCGGTTACCGAACGCGCGCTTTTATATCGGCTTTTCAATGAGCTTCTCCTTTCCGTGAGCTTTTCCGCCTTTCGGCGAAAAGCAAATCAGTATAAAAATGATGGTGCGATTATTATTTTACAGGTTTCTTTTTGTTCAGACGTCTTTTTATCGGCACAAGAACGAACCATGCAATCGGAGTAATTACGGCAGTGTAAAACGCCGATGTCAGATAGAAAGTAAACAGCGAATCTTCTGCGCCGTCAACGCCTTTTATGATTATGAAAAACAGCCAGTACAGGATTGAATAAACAAATGCCGTCGTCACTGCGGCAACCATGTTGGTAATAAAAATATTTCTTACAACGCGTTCTGTGACAGCGGCGGCAAAAAAGCACACCAGCATAAAAAAGATTGCGTTGAACCCTGCGTGGACAGCTGAATCGAGATCCCAGAAAAATCCTGCAATAAGTCCTAAAACAGCGGCCGACATTTCCTTTTCGCCCATGGCGAGAATTATAACCGTCGGGATAATAAGAAAACAGTGAGCCGGTCCTATTTCAAGAAAGAGACCTGGGGTGTTCTGAAGCAGAGCGGCGCCGGCAATAAATATGCAGTAAACGGCGTATTTTACCGTTTTTTGATGTATGCTAAGTTCCATTACTCGCCTCCGTCAGCCTGGCTGAAGCCGGTAAGAACGAGACATTCGGTAATTTTGCTTATATCCGTTCCGGGTTTGAGCACGGCGTAGGTGCTGATGTTTGTAGTTTCGTCAGCCAGTTCTTCAACCGTTCCTATAATAAGACCTTTAGGAAGTTTTGAACTGATGCCTGCGCTGGCGATGATAGAGCCGTACGTTACGTCCGTTGAGGTGCTGAGGTTTTCAAATTTGCAGTAACCGTCTGCCGCCAGTTTTGCGTCGCCTGTAACGTAGCTGACCTCGCCGGAAGTTATATCATACGCTGAAACAGAAAAATCAGGGTCAAGAACGGTGGTAACAATGCTGTATGTAGGATAAGCCTTTTTAACAACGCCGATAAGATATTTTCCGTAAAGAACAGCGTCGTTTTCCTTTATTCCGTTTACGCTTCCTTTGCTGATTGTAAAGGAACCGAACATATCTGCGCTGTCACGGCCGATTACAGACGCTCCGACGTATTTGAAGTTTTCGTTTTCGTCCTTAAGCTCAAGCGCTTCCTTGTACATTTCGTTTTGAGATTTTAAGTTTTCGTAATCAGCAAGGCGTTCCTGAAGGTCGCCGAGCTGCTGCTGAAGATCGTCGATCTCTTCCTCGTACTCAGTGTTGCCTCTTGCATTGTCTGATATTCTGTCCAGACCGTCTGCGATTTTGCTGGCAACCCAGTGAGCGGGGGTGAAAACAGTGCCTACGACGCTTGACTGGGCGGTTTCGCCGTGGCCGTTAGCCGCGGCTATAAGCATTCCCAAAACAAGCAGTCCGGCGATAACGGCAACTGCCTTCATGTGTTTGCCTTTTAAAAATTTTTTCATTTTTATTTTGCCCTTCTGAGTTTAATGGATGTTCCGATTGCCACGCAGTCTGTGGGATTTTCGGGAATGTGGACTTCCATTTTTGTTTCCTGCCTGATTAAGTCAGCCAGTCCTCTGAGCTGGCTTGAACCGCCTGTAAGGTAAATTCCTCGGTCCATAATATCTGCTGAAAGTTCGGGAAGAGTAACTTCCAGCGTTTCTTTAATCGCGTTGATTATCTCTTCAACCGGTTCTGCAAGTATCTCGCGTACTTCGGCGCTTGTTATCTCCATGCTTCCCGGAAGACCGTCCGTAAGGCTTCTGCCTCTTACTTCCATAGCCGCCTCGCCGTCATAAGGAGCGGCTGAGCCGATTTTAAGTTTGATCTCTTCAGCGGCGTTTTCGCCGATAAGAAGATTGTGGTGCTTCTTTATGTAAGTAATGATGGCATCGTCCAGTGCTTCACCGCCGACTTTAATGCTTTTGCAGGCGGCAATTCCGCCGAGGCTGAGAACGGCAACGTCTGTTGTGCCCCCGCCGATGTCAACGATCATTGAACCGGTTGGTTCGTAAACGGGAAGACCTGCGCCGAGAGCGGCGGCCATTGGCTCGTCAATAAGTTCAACGTCCTGTGCTCCTGCGCTTCTTACCGCGTCTTCAACAGCGCGGCGTTCAACTTCGGTAACGCCTGAAGGGACGGTGATAACAACTCTTGTCTTTGAAAACATAGAGCGCTTGTCCGAGCGGAAAATAAAATCGTGAAGCATGTCCGCGGTCATATCAAAGTCTGCGATAACACCGTCTTTAAGAGGACGTACTGCAACGATTGAACCGGGAGTTCTTCCTATCATATTTTTAGCTTTTTCGCCTGTGGCTACAACTCTTTTTGACTTAACATCAACGGCTACAACGCTGGGCTCGCGGATGATAATTCTGCCTTTGCGGTCGCAGATTACTGTGGTTGCGGTTCCCAGGTCAATACCGATATCTCTTGATAAAATCATTCTTATTCTCTCACTTTCAAAAATGGCGTTTGCCATGTAAAATTCTTATAATTACATACAGCTTATATTATATATTACTTTATTACTTAAAACAACAGGAAAAAATAAAAAATATTAAAATTCATAATTTTTTCATTGTTTATGAAAAATAAAAAGAAGCGCGGGTTCATTCGCGCTCTTTTTGCAGTACAGTATGCTAAATTGACGTTGTAAAAGTGTAGCCCTGCTGGCGGATATTATCTATCGCGTCGCCGAGAATTTCAGCGTTTGTCGAACTTACCGCGTGGAGCAGATAGATTGCGCCCGGGTGCGTGCTTTCGGTTACTTTTTTGAGAGCTTCCTGCGGGTTCATTACGTTTTCCGTGTCCCAATCTTCATAAGCGAAAGACCAGAAAACGCTTTTGTAACCGAGACTTTTTGCGAGAGCAAGCGTCGCTTCGCTGAATTCTCCCTTCGGAAATCGGAAATACTTCATTTGATAGTTGTAGTTTTTCTGGATATACTGATGAAGATAGACGATCTCCTCCGTTGCCGCTTCCTCTGTAACTTCGTCCATTGTGTAGTGGCGGTATGTGTGGTTTCCCACAATGTGACCTTCGGAAATCATTCTCTTTATCAAGTCCGGATTTTGAGACGCAAAGTCGTAAGTGACAAAGAATATCGCCTGTACTTTCTTTTCTTTCAGAGTGTCAAGAATTGCGCCTGTATAGCCGTTTTCGTAGCCTTCGTCAAACGTCAGACATATCTGTTTGCTTTCAGGCAGCAAGAATGAAGCTCCAAGTGAAGAGTAGGCCGCCTGAAGGTTTTCCGGGTCTGTGGGACGCTGGTGGTTTGTAATATTTCCCGGTCCCCAGACTACCTTTTCTTTGCTGTATTTTTGCGTGTCAAGATTTGTCGCTTCAAGCGTTGTATCCGCAACGTTTGTTGCCGATGTTTCGGCTCTGCTTGTACTGCTGCTTTCAGTTGCGGCACCGTCATTATCATTCGCTGTGCAGCCGCTGAAAACGGTTATGCACATTATAAGAGAAAAAAACAGAGCCGCTGTTTTTTTAAACATAAAAATCCCCTCCGAAATTATCTTTTGTCAGAGAGGATTTTATATTTATGCCAAATATTTATCAAAATGAGAATTGAGGGCAGTTATTCCGTAATTGTCCAGCCTGCACGGATTATTCCTTCGTCTTTTCCGATTCGGTTAAGGATGCTCTCAATCGCCTCGTCGTTTTTCTTTGCGGCGGAAACATAAGCCCTGATTTTCGTGTTTCCGTCGTCGGTATCTGATGATTCCAGATTATGTAAAATTATGTCTCTTGAATCTTTAAGAGCGCTCATTAAGTGGGCTCTTATATCTACTTCAAAACTGTCAACGCAGGTGACTGAAATTTTGTAAAGACATTCTGCTTTGGCTCGTTTTTCCTTGTCATAATTGTGAAGTTTGTCGATTTTTGCAGACAGGGGATGAAGCACAAGATGAAGCACTACTATGACCAGCGCAACGATAATCGCATAATAAATGTCGGGCAAAGTGCAAAGAATGCCTATTGCCGCAGTTGTCCATATCGTAGCCGCGGTTGAAAGTCCTCTGATGTTTGTTCCGTCGCGCAGAATAAGACCCGCGCCAAGGAAACCTACGCCGCTTACAACCTGAGCCGCTACTCGCGTAGGGTCAGTATTATCCTGGTTCATTACGAATGAGAACGCAGTGTATGCGTATGCGCCCACGCAGACGATTACGTTGGTAAGAATTCCCGCCTGGTGCTTTGTCCACTGCCGTTCAAGGCCTACAAAAAAGCCCAGCACTACTGCAATGGCAAGGCGGAGGGAAAAACCGCCAATTTGAGTTATATCAAGTATTTTGTCAAAATCAGGCATTATTCTTCAGCTTCCTTTTCCGCTTCTTCAACGGATTTTTGCTTAAGATAGGCGTTTATAAAACCGTCAATATCGCCATCCATAACGGCAGTGATATTGCCCATTTCGTAGCCCGTTCTGTGGTCTTTTACCATTGTGTATGGCATGAATACATAGGAACGAATCTGAGAGCCCCAGGCGATTTCCTTCTGGTCTCCCTTGATGTCTTCAATTCGCTCAAGATTTTCACGTTCTTTAATCTCAACAAGTTTCGATTTAAGCATTCTCATAGCCACTTCACGGTTCTGGTGCTGGCTTCTTTCAATCTGACAGCTTACAACGATGCCTGTGGGAATATGTGTAAGACGAACGGCAGATGAAGTTTTGTTTACTTTCTGTCCGCCTGCGCCTGAAGCGCGGTAAACGTCCATTTTGATATCTTCTTCTCTGATGTCTACTTCAACGTCGTCGTCAATTTCCGGCATAACTTCAAGGGAAGCAAACGAGGTGTGGCGTCTGCCTGAAGAGTCAAAAGGAGAAACTCTTACAAGGCGGTGGATGCCCATTTCGCCTCTGAGATAGCCGTATGCGTTTTCGCCTTCAACAAGAATTGTGGCGCTTTTTATTCCGGCAACGTCTCCGTCAAGATAATCAAGAGTAGAAACTTTGTAGCCGTGGCGTTCGCCCCATCTGTTATACATACGGAAAAGCATTTCCGCCCAGTCCTGAGCTTCTGTTCCGCCGGCGCCTGCGTGGAAAGTAAGGAGCGCGTTTTTTGTGTCAAACTCGCCGCTGAGCAGGGTAGAAAGAGTAAGACTGTCAATTCTCGTTTCAATGTCTTTTACAGAGTTTGTGCAGTCTTCAAGAAGAGATTCGTCCTCTTCTTCATTTGCCAGTTCTATCATAACAAGAGCGTCGTCAAAATCGCTTTTAAGGCTTTCATAGGATGAAATTTTAGCTTTAAGCGAACCGATTTTCTGCATCGTTTTCTGGCTGTTTTCCATATCGTCCCAAAATCCGGGAGCACTGCTTTCTTTCTCCAGCGCTTCAACCTCTGATTTAAGACTGTCTATAGCTAAAGCTTCTTTGAGATTTTGAATCGGCTCTTCGCTTTCAAGCAGTTTAAGTCTTAATTCTTCAAATTCAATCATATTTTACTCCATATAACTAAGGTATTCTGAAATCATGATATATATTCATGTTTTTGATTATAATATTATATATAACTTTATGATATATTGCAAGAACAAAAAGTCAATTAAAGTTCTCTCGGCGGGATTTTGATGTGAAAAATAGTTTTTTTACCGCAGTTAAAAGATTATTAAAGATATTTTAACCAAATGATTGATTTATTATGTTAGACTAAGGTATAATAAATTAAATATAACCTCATCAGTAATGATGTCGAAAAGGAGAAAATGATGTCATTTTACAAAAATACATCCTGCCCTGTCTGCGGCAAACCGTTTGAGGACGGAGACGATATAGTAACCTGTCCCCAGTGCGGAACACCGCATCACCGCGCCTGTTATGAACAGCTTGGTCATTGCGCAAATCAGAGTCTTCACGGAACTGATTACAGCTTCAGGAGAGACGGAATGGCGCAGGAAAATAAAGAACCTGACGCTGTCCAAGATCAGGCGACGGATGCTCAGCAAAGCGAAAGCACAGGCGGTGCTTCTTGCGTTGCCTGCGGTGCTAAACTTGAAGAGGGAATGCCTTTTTGCAGTAAATGCGGAGCAAGACAGCCGAGTTTCGGGAAAACGTATAAGCCGCCTGTTGCACCGCTTCATACGGAAAATACAGAGTACCGCAAATTCGGAAAAAATCTCGGAAATGAATCGGTAGATGACGTTGCGGCAGTCGTTCGTACTAACGTAATGTACTTTATACCGAGATTTATCCGCAACAAAAAGATTTCCTGGAACTGGAGCGGCTTTATTTTCGGACCGTCCTATCTGTTCTTCAGAAAGATGTATAAGCAGGGCATAGTTTTTACCGCTCTGCGTTTTATCGCTTCATTGTTTATTCAGGGCGTTTATTCTGAGCAATTTGCCAATCTTTACAAGTTTATAAATGAAAACTACGAAGCGCTTGCCCAGGGCAAGATGCAGGTGGAGCAGTCTTTGGTGGAAGGGCTGTATCCCGCCATGGCGATAATGATCGCGGTTTCGCTGGTGCTCAATATTATCATTGCGCTTTTGTGCAACGGATTTTACCGTCAGAAAGTTTTGGGAATACTTAAAACGGTAGATGAAAAACTTGAAAACGACGGAATGTTTCAGTCGCCTTTTGCAGATGAAACTTCTGAAATTTCGCAAAAGGATATGAGAAAACTGTATCTTGCTAAAATCGGAGGAACAAGTATTTTTGCTCCGATAATGGCCTATTTTGTTATTGATTTGCTTTCAAGTATAATTTCAAGTATAATTTAGTAAAAAGGAATAAAGAGGGGCAACAATGAGAATAAGAAAAGCTATTATCCCGGCAGCGGGAATGGGAACTCGTGTTTTACCTGCTTCAAAAGCAGTGCCGAAAGAAATGCTTAATATTGTGGACAAGCCTGCTATTCAGTATATTGTCGAGGAGGCATTTGCTTCAGGTATTGAGGAGATACTCATTATTACCAATAGGGGCAAGGGCGCAATTGAGGACCATTTTGACCACGCTTTTGAGCTGGAAACAAAGCTCTCTGCCGATCCCGGCAAGGAAAAACTTTACCGTGATGTCTGCGCCTGCGCAGAGATGGGAAATATCTATTTTCTCAGACAAAAAGTCACCAAGGGATTGGGTCACGCTGTTTTGTGCGCCAGAAATTTTGTAGGCGACGAGCCTTTTGCGGTGCTTTACGGCGACGACGTTATTATTTCCGACAATCCTGTTACCCGCCAGCTCTGTGATGCGTATGAAAAATACGGCAAGGGCGTTGTGGGTGTTAAGGAAGTTCCCAGAGAAGCAATAACGAAGTACTGCTCCCTTGCGGTTGAACCCCTTGAGGGCAATTGCTTTTCTTGCTCTGATATGATTGAAAAGCCCAAGCCGGAAGAGATAATGAGCAATTATTCTATTCTCGGCCGTGTTGTTCTTCCTCCTGAGATATTTGATATTCTTGAGAATACTCCGCCCGGAGCAAACAATGAACTTCAGCTTACAGACGCAATGAAAACGCTTGCAAAGCAGAAGGGCGTTATTGCCGTTGATTATGACGGAACGCGCTATGATATGGGCGATAAATTCGGAATTCTTCAGGCGAATATTGAAGTTGGTCTTCGCCACGAAGAAACTAAGGACAAAATGAAAGATTATATTCTTAAGCTGGCAAAGGAACTTAAATAATGATTAAAATAGAAAGAACATCTGTAGTCAATTTTGACAATGCCATGAGGGGTGCCAGAAATCCGATGAATTCCTGGAACAGATATGATTCGGGTTTTGACGAAAACGGCAACTTTTTCTTTGGTCCTAATGACCTTGACCTTGCGAAGAGACTTTGCAAGGCGGGTTCAGACCACCGCAAATTTATTCGTATGATACTTGTTTCAGTTGATGTAACTGCTCCGCTTTACTGGTGGAAGGAGTACGATACATATAAGGTTAGCACCGTTGCAAATTCGACTTCAACGATGCACAAGATAACATCAAAGCCGTTTTCCATGGACGATTTTTCGGTTGATAAAATGAACGCCGAGGGTTTAAAGGCAATGGAAAGCGTTATTGAAACTCTTGAGTCTCTGCGTCTTCAGTATCTGGAAACCAAAGACAAAGAGGTTTGGTATACTTTAATTCAGCTTCTTCCCAGCTCTTATAATCAGATGCGAACCTGTACTCTGAATTACGAAACGCTGGCAAACATATATTATGCAAGAAGAAATCACAAATTAGACGAGTGGCACGATTATTGCGACTGGATTTTATCTCTGCCGTATTTTAAAGAGCTGCTTGTTGACACAAAGGAATGAATTAGATGAATCAACAGTATAATCCTTTCGGCAGCGGGCAGGGGAATAATGTGCCTCCACAGTCCGGCCAGAACGGACAGCCGAATTATACAGGTTCAGGGGAATATCCTCCCAACAGACCTCCGTATGAAAATAATCCATATCAGCAGCCCTACGGAGCGCCAAATCAAAATCCCCAACAGTCATATTACAATGCTCCTCCTTACGGACAGCAGCCATACAGTCCGCCCCCTTACGGCAGACCGACTTATTATCAGCCTCCGTATGGTCAGCAGTCTTATTACGGAGCGCCTTACGGCGGCCCCCAGTACAATTCAAATATTCAGCAGAATTATGCTAATGTAAACAATGCTGACGCAAAGTCATTCGCACAGCATATGCAGTCTGAATTTGAAAGACAGCAGAAGATAAAGGCCCAGAAAAGAGAAATCAGAAGATTTGGAAACAGTATGGGTCTTGCGATAATCGGCTATCTTGTATTGCAGACGATTTTCAGTTTTATGCTGGAACCGCTGGGACTAATCGAATATTATCAGAACAGTTCGATTTTTCAAAACGCTTTTAATCTTATATGTGTTTCCGTGTTAAGCGTTGCACTGCCTTTCGGCATTGCGGCGTGGGCAAACAAGGATCATTATGAGCATCAGCTTATCCCCACAAAGAGCATAACTTTTCCAAAACTGGCAATGTGGGTAGGGTTCGGAATGCTCTGCTGTATCGGCGCGAATTTCGTGGTTTCGCTGGGAGTTATTCCGCTGTTCAGAGTGTTTGGCTTTGAATTGCGCCAAAGCGAGACGAGTTCGCCTGATTCGGTTTTCGCTTGCGTTATCTCATTGATTGCAACAGCTGTCGTCCCTGCAATATGCGAGGAATTCGCAATGCGTTGCTGCGGCGGTCAGCTTCTTAGAAAATACGGTAAGCCGTTTGCGGTTTTTGCGGTAAGTATCGTATTTGGTTTACTCCACGGAAATGTAATTCAGTTCGTTTTTGCGTTCCTTGTAGGTCTTGTTCTCGGTTTTGTTACGGTTAAAACAGACAGTATCCTTCCGGCGCTTCTTATCCACGCCATGAATAACGGAATGTCCGTCGTAAGCGATATAATGACATATGCTGTTTCCGAAAAAGCGGGCGAAACTTCTACAATGGTTTTGTATGTTTTCTGGCTTGTTGCAGGTATTGCGGCTACCGTGTTGCTGGCTGTGAAAAACGAATTGAAAGTCGAAAAAGAACCTGCCCCGAAAGACGATGCGGCTCTGTCTTTCGGCCAAAAAATGGCTTCGTTCTTTTTCGTGCCGTGTATGATTATCCCTCTTCTCTCTCTGATCTTCTTTACACTGACAACGATTGAAAAAATATAGCATTTGAAAAAGAAATGAATAACAGGAGTTATAGGTATGGACAAAAAATTTATGGAGCGGGCGATTGAGCTTGCGAAAGAAAGCGCCTTGGAAGGTGAGGTGCCCGTTGGTGCGGTTATCGTGCGAGACGGCGAAATCATCAGCGAAGGACGCAACAGACGTGAAAAAGACAAAAATGCTTTAGGTCATGCGGAACTTGAAGCTATCGACAATGCCTGCCGAGAACTTGGCGGCTGGAGGCTCTGGCAGTGCGAACTTTATGTAACGCTGGAGCCCTGCCCGATGTGTGCGGGAGCGATTATTAACTCTAGAATAAAAAAAGTCTATTTCGGAGCTTATGACAGCAAGGCAGGCTCATTCGGCTCAGTTATTGACTTTAACTCGCTTCCTTATAACCACAAGCCGGAACTTGAGGGCGGAGTTATGGGCGATGAATGCGCCCGGCTGCTTAAAGATTTTTTTAAAGATCTGCGGGAAAAACGTAAGGCGGCAAAGTCCGCAAACGCGGCTACATAATTTGATAAATGCGTTTTATTTTAAAGCAATAAAAAAAGTGAGCACGGTGCCAATTTAAGCACCGTGCTTTTTGCTGCCATGCACGCAGCATTTTTTTAGGTTTGATTACTTCATAGACTCTTCGTAAGCCTTGATCATCTTTTTAACCATCTGACCGCCTACGGAACCAGCCTGCTTAGAAGTAAGGTCGCCGTTGTAGCCCTGTTTAAGGTTAACACCAACTTCTGAAGCGGCTTCCATCTTAAATCTGTTCAGAGCTTCTTTTGCTTCAGGAACAACATTTTTCATTGCAAATACACCTCTTTTTCGATTTATTTGCGTTTGCAAAAATAGTTTGTGACATTTGTGGTGTTTTATAATTGAAAAATTTTGACAATCTCTAATTGGCTGAAATTTGAATTTTGCAGCTGATTTATTGGTTAAAGAAAAAGAAGTCTGACGAATTATTTGTCAGACTTCCGTTTTTTTCATCAATTTAATTTTTCAAATGAAAACTTTTGTTTTATCTTTCCTGCCGTAATTAATATACTCTCTAAAATAAGACTTACACAGCAGGGAGCAAAAAGAATTTTGACGCTAAAACAATATGAAACGACGACTGCCGAAAAAATTATACCGAGTATTATCCATGATATTTTGCGAAAATACCTGAATTCCTTTTTTGACAGCGGTTTTTCAGGAGTGTCCAAAGGACAGAAGACCGTTATCAATAAAGCCGCGGCTATAGTTAAGCAAAGCAGTATTGTCTTAAAATCATATGCTTTAGCTAATTTTATGATAACAACGCTGGCGATCATTGAAAGTGTGGACATGATTTCACATCTTGTTTCAGTAGAAGCATGATATCCGCCGGCGTATTTTCTTATAAACTGAAATGCTATAAAGAAAATAATGCTTTCAAAAAAGCAGTTCAGTATCAGTCCCAGAATACCGACTAAAACCAAATACATCAATGATGAAATCAATATAAACAGGGCATAGATATAGAGTTCCTGTTCTTCGTCGTTGATGACGCCTTTTTTCAATAATCGGGCAGTGAGTTTTTTAGATAAATTATCTATCATTATCTATTTTGCTGAATTTTTTGAGAGCAGCAGGTGCTTTCGGCTGATAAATGGTTGCACAGGTTGTGCTGTTTGAGCTGTCTTTAAGTGTAACGTTTACGATTTTTTTGATAATTTTTTTTGAAGTGTTTTTCATAGTTTAATTACTCCTTTAAATATAATTAATATTGTATATTTATGATAACTAACTAATCGGCTTCTTTTCAACAAATATTCAAAAATACTCATTTCTTCTGCAAAAACGCCAAAAATCAAACAAATAGGTATAAATTTTGCATATATGTATGAAAAATATACATATATGTCATATAATCTACATATATGTACGTTCATTTAATTAGTTTGAAATGATAGAATGATGTTGGTGATGATGATGGAGATTAACTATAAAAATATTGGAATGCGTATCGGACTTCGGCGCCGTGAACTAAAAATCACACAAAAAGAAATTGCCGAAAAAATAGGCGTTTCCGATAAATACATATCTAATATAGAAACAGGCAAACGAAATATAAATCTTGAAATGCTTTCTAGAATGTGCGAAATTTTATCTGCTACTCCTGATTATTTTTTGCTTGGAAATATCAAAAAAGATATTGATTCAAACATTATTGATTGTTTAAAACTTTGCTCCCGTGAGGATAAACTGCTGGTTTTTTCAATAGTTGAGAAATGTGCAGAAAGAAATCGAAAATCCAATTGACAAAGCAAATTAAAATGCTGTAAACTATATAAAGTTTACAGCATTTTATCGTGATTGGAGACGGAGATTTTTGAAAATTGCAATTTGCGACGATGAGGCAGAATACATCGTTGACGTTGAACGGCATCTCAAGCAATACGCCAATGAGCGCGGACTGTTTTTTGATATTTATAAGTATTCTTCAAGCGAAGAAATATTAAAAAGTGACAAGCATTTTGACATTGCTTTTTTGGACATTGAAATGGACGGGTCAAACGGAATAGAAGTCGGCAGGGAACTGCAGACAGAAAATCCGGATACAGTACTTATTTTCGTTACGGCATATAATCATTATCTGGATGATGCTTTGGATCTCGGCATTACAAGATTTTTTGACAAACCAATCGACAGCCAGCGGTTCTACGAAGGAATGGATAAAGCTATATCAAAAGTTGACAACACAGAAGTACAGTTTTATCTTAAAAATGAGGACAATGGTTATGCTTCTGTAAAATGCAAAGATATTATATTTGTTGAAATAAAGGGGAGAAAGACAAGGATTGTAACTAAGAATGTTATTTACTATTCCCAGGAAAATATCAAATTCTGGAAAGAACAATTAAACAAATCTTATTTTGAATCCCCTCATAACAGTTACATTATCAATACAAATTATATTACATATTATTGCAGAGAGTATGTTGTTCTGGACGGACGTTACCAAATTTCTATTGCGTATTCCAAAAGAGCTGAGTTTAAGAGAAAATTTATGAGAATGATGGAGAATTAAAGTGGCGTTTCAAATCTTTTATTTTATTATATATATGGCAGAAGCAGTAATTGCGTATATGTATTTTTCGGATAATTATGAAAATAAATATAAATTTAGAAATTCATTCGCAATAGTTATTTGCCTATATATCTTGGGATTTATGGTGAATTATATATCTCATAATAATTTTGTAATTAACATGACAACGTTTTTTATAATTAATATTGCATATTCTTTATTAAGTTATGAGATTGCATTAAAAGACAGTATTTTTCATTCTACTATTCTGTTAGCAATAATGTTTTTATCCGAGATGATCATTGAGGCAACGGCCTCGTCTATACTTCATATTCCGTTAGATGCTTATAGTAAAAGTTTGTCAGCCCTGACGATTATGGGAATAATGAGCAAAGTTCTTTATATGATTGTCGGTAAGCTAATATCTGTATTATTTTCATACAAAAAAAGTAACGGTTCAAATAACATTAAGAATAATTTTTCGCTTTTCTTATTTCCTTTGATAATTATAGTCATGCTTGCTCTGTTTTTATATACGTCTACAATGTATGACTTTACCAGACGAATGAAAACGGTATATGCAGTGATTAGTATTGTTTCATTGGTGTTTTGTTGCTTGATTTTTGTTATAAACCAAAAAATGCAAAGTCAGCAGGCCGAATTGATTGAACTACAGTCAGAAGCTCAAAAGAATGAAATAAATAAAACATTTTATGAACTTCTCGAGCGTAAAAATGAAGACCAGCGTGTACTGGTGCATGATATCAAGCACCATTTTTCTGCAATCAGCATGATGAACGACGTTGACGAAATAAAGAATTACCTTGCGAATATTCAGCCTCAATTCGAAGAGTATAAATACATCGGTAAAAGCAAAAATAAGATGCTTGATCTGATTATAAGCAAATACTCGTATATATGCGAAAAGAGTAATATTGATTTTAACGCCGACGTCAGAAGTTCAAATCTGAGTTTTATTGAAGATTCGGATTTAACTTCCCTGCTTTCAAATCTCCTTGACAATGCAGTAGAAGCTGCAAAAGGAGCGCCAAACGCTTCAATTAGATTTTTAACAAAAAAAGAAAATAATTTTTTCATTTTAAGCGTTGTAAACACATCCAGCCATGCTCCGAAATCCAGCGGAGAAAAACTTATTACTACAAAGCAGGATAATGCCATCCACGGATACGGTTCAAAGAGTATTGAAAGGACTGCAAAAAAATATAATGAAATTTGCAGTTGGGACTATAATGAAAGCGACAGAAGTTTTCATTATAATATCATCTTTAATTCATGATAAGTAAAACAATTATTTTGACATCACTTCGGATTAAACGAAGTGATGCTTTTTTGTCATGAAATTACAGTGTTTTTGATTTTTTATATACAACGCTGGAAAAATGTGCTATTTTAAATACAAGAATTCAGCCAGAGAAAATCAACGGAAGATTAAACATAGATTTTATCTTTCTTTAATTGCCGAATATCTCCGTATTTGTGAAAATTCACCCTTGTTCGTGTGTTTATATGAAAAGGGAAAGAGAAGAATGAAATGAAAAAAGAAAGAGAAGAGTTTTCTCAATACGGAGAATTTTTCTTATCTCTGTGGTGAATTTTTATATTGTTCAGAATGTGCGTTAAAGGAGCAATCAGTCGCTGGTTGCTCCTTTTCGTTTGTAAAATTAAATAAATGTTGCAATTTTTTAGCTCAAATTTCAATTTCCTGAAAAAAACACTTGCAACTCACAGCGTAATGTGATATAATGCAATCCGTCGACAAGAGCGTTTGAAAAAACGTGAATATAGAGGTATAGTGTAACGGTAACACACCGGACTCTGACTCCGTTATTTAAGGTTCGAATCCTTATACCTCTGCCAAAAGAAACAGGAACACTTTTAAAGTGTTCCTGTTTTCTTATGTTTCCCATTAAAATGTGCCATTGATGCACCACAAAAAACCAAATTCAAATTGTACAAATTAGCCAAATTTAGCCAACAAAATTGCCAACACTTGACAAACATATTTATATTTCTTGTTCAGAAAATATATAGTTATAAAACAATATTATATCATTTGTGCTATAATAATTTAAATAGCTAAAATAAGGAAAATCATTATGGAGAATGAAACTATTTTTGAAATAATACAGGATTTTACATTCTTATATTTTTTAGTTTCGACTGAAAGTGAAACTGATGATGCCGAATTACGTTCTTTGTTAGATTCTGTTAATGGCTTTTTTGTTTCGATATTTTCGCATGAGTTAATGAATTCAAAATTTTTAAATAAAGGAGATTTCGATAAACGCTATTTAAAAGTTATTGGATTAATAAGAAATGCTTTTTTGAAAAACTCTCCTCAACCAAATGGCAAATTAATGAATGAATTGAAAAATTCTACAGGAGTTGACTTTGAACATTTCACATTTGATAATGTTGTTATTGTGGATAAAAAACATTCTAACGATTTGATATGTACTAACTTCAGTGATTTTGTAATCCGTAAATATTCCAGAGATTATGCAGACTTGTTTAGGCAACTTTCAGAAATACCGGAAGCCGTTGTTGATTCTTTTTTTAAAGGTGTTAATAGCGGCCTTGAAATAGATGATTTTGAGTTAAATAATGAAATCAAATCTCTAAGCAAAAGGATAACTGATAATTTCCACGAAAAATTTTTATTTAAACGCTATCCATATTCAACTGCCTTAATTTTTAACAAGAGTAAGCTTACTGATGCTGAAAAGTACTTTATTTTATATAGATATAATTTGGTTAAATTTGCATTGATAATAAAAGAGTTGCAACCAGTTTCAATCAAAATTAGCGGAACCGTTTCCATCAATACAGATATAACTTATAGAAAAATAAAAGCACTTGTTATTGAAACAATTTATAATGATATGAAGAATATGGATAGCCAAAAACTATCAATTATTAAAAAAATATATGCAAGACTCTCTAAGAATATTAAAAACAATTCATTTTTTTCTATAAATAGAAAATTGCGAAATAATATTCACTATAAAAAAAGAGAGAAAATTTCAGAGAATGAATTAGCATTATTAGATGAATATCAGGATGTATATTTAAATACAGTTTTAAATGTTTTTAATGAAAATATAAGTGTATCAATTAACCGTCGTTATAAGTTTAGAGAATGGATGACTGAAAAAATTGATTGTAATTTCAGAGAAAAGGCAAAGAAAAGTGGTTATAAATTTATGAAATTTAAAGATATATTTAAAGATAATTATTAAGAAAATAGCGCTTAAAAATTTAGTACTAAGTTAATATTTTTATATTGTTTCTCGCTAAATTTTATTCACTAGTGATTTCTAGTTCTCAGCTGTTATTAATTTATTTTAAGTAAATTCATCAAGCCTTATCTGTACTGCTCAAATACTTGTTTATATAATCTCCTGATTTTTTCTGTTTCTATCGAAAGAATTTTAATGGTTTGTCACTGTTTGTTGAACCAGATGTGGTTTACAACATGATTGGTACAATACAAACAAATCAATGTTGTTTTTTTGATTGAAAAGTGAAAAATAATATGATATTATTAACTTGAAAATAGAAATTATATCAATGTTTTTAAATAAAACAATCGAATGTAATAACAACTGTTTTAGGCATAAATAGATAATAGTGCCTTGTACTATTTTTGCAAATAAAGGTGTTTTAATGAAGAACGGTAAAAAGTTATTGAAGAATTTTACTATACTATTATTAGGAACAGTTATAGGATATTTGTTATATTATTTTGTTATTATGGAAACTGTACCTTTGCTTGTTGGAAGTTCAGGTATCAAATATATTGCAGTTAGCATTATCTCCCTTGTTATCATTATAGCAGGGTGTATTGCTGTTTTAAGCTTGATAATCAATAAGAAAATAAATAAGCTATTGTTTATTGTTTTATGTGTTGCCTACTTTGTAGTATTATTCGTTGTACTATTTATACGTTTTTCCGGTGAACGGATATTTATATTTAATCCTATAACAAGTTTAATCGATACTTTTTCAAGTCGGGAAATGGCACTTCAAAGTATTATTAATATTGCAATGTTTATCCCGATGGGGTATTTTGTGCGAAAACTTGAATATAGTAAGCTTTTTGTTTTTTCAATTTTAATACCTTTGGCTGTTGAACTTGTTCAGACTGCAACAATGCGTGGCTTTTTTGATACTTTCGATATTTTACTTTATTTTATTGGAATCAATATAGGGTATATCATCTTCAAAAAATGGCAGATAATTGTGAAATAGGTGTTTATAATATAAAAACATATAAAACAAATTTGAAACATATGGATAAACATATTGAAAAAAATTGAAAATGCAATAAATGTTGAGTAAAATGCTCATGAATTTTTAGAAAATAGTGAAATAAATGGTAAAAAATTCATATGATAGTAAATTAGGATTTTACTTATAATTTACAGTAGTTGAAATTCATAATATATCAAAAGAAAAGTTAAAATCAGGGTTGAAAAATGGATTGATAGAAACGGTTTTGTTTATGATTATGACGCAGTAATTAATTGGTTAAAAGAAACTAAATTAGATAATAACTCTATTAATATTCTAGAAATGTATAAAAGTATAGAAGAATGTCAATACAATGTTGATATATTATTGCTGTCTTGATGAAATTAGAAATGCTTTATTGCATCAGAGATCAAGAGCGCGAGCATTAATAAAGCAAATGGAGAAATATTTTCAGCTTATATTTATGATGTATGGGGCTCATTACTTGCAATAGAAACGCTGAAGTAAGCAGGCACATTTGGCAATATGCCTGAGCATAATCAAATTTTATTTTTTTAATAAATGTTTATGTATTTTATTTTTATCAGAAGAAATTGTTTTAGAGATTTTTGAGAGATTGAAAGCAGAAAATAAGGCTGGAAATGGGACTTTTTTTGAAAGCAGTTTTGTTACTCTTCCTCCGTTATTTAAGGCGCGAATTCTTATACTTTTGAAATGAAGACGGAACGGTGTATTGGAATTATAAATATTTACATTTGCGAGGTATAAAATGAAAGTCATAGAGTTTTCAAACAGAGAAGATATTTATGCAGAACAAATAGACGGCAGTGATAAGTGGTTTTACTGTCAAGTTCCTAATAGTGTTTATCCTGATGATTTACTGGATACAGATTATGAATTTGAAGGTACACGATTGATTATCCTCAATATTCAAGGGGAAATGTATGAGCCTATTAAAAGGGAAAAGAATGTTTATTTAAGCAACCCGTTTTATAATGTAGACGAAAGCGAATTTTTGGTTATTAGAATTGATTTTAATAATCAAGTTATACAGTTAATAAAATTCAGCACAATGCTAATTGATGATCCAACAGTGATTTTCGAAATGCCATTGCAAAACGGCGGAGATTTGATAAATCTTTTAGTTGTAAGAAACTCAGATATTCTTGCAAAATATGAAGATGAAAAATTTAACATGTTCTATCCATATAAAACAAGTTTTAATTTAGAAGAAAAAGAGAGCGTTTATGCAGTAAATAACGATAAGTTTATTTGCTCAAGATGGTTTGAAAATCCTGATTACAAGGAAGAAATTATTACGAGAAGTATTCCTGATGGTAAAATAATAGATAGGAAACCAGGCTATGCAGAAATAATGCCAAACGGCGAGCTTTGGCTTTTGACGAAATAATATTGACTTTTTAATTTATGATAATCATAAAGAATAGAGATAAATGTATTTCACAAAGAAGAAACTTTTGAATTTAGCAAGCAACAAACAATTTTATTAAAGTAAATCAAAATCCAACTTATCAAAGAGTTCAAATTTTTATGTCCAAATTCAGGCAAAAGGCAGGTAGACAAAATCTACCTGCCTTTATCTTTGTGGTCATAATTATTTTAAAATATCATAATCCATTTTACAAGCGCAGTCAGAAAACTGCTGAAAACAATATAAAGTTTTATCGCATAATACAATCTAAAATCACAACTGATTAGACAACAATATTATAACCTCAAAATAAGCAAAAAACGAGTAACGCTTAACAAATACAAAACATTGTTGATAACACTAATTTATTATGATAAAATATATATTATTAAAATATATTGCAATGACAAGTAAATTCAATAAAAATGATTATTGACAGTATGAAATTACTGAAACATTGATGATAGTAGAATTTACGCCAAAAAATAAGTTTTGCTTAACTTTATTGAAATTTTTTTGATTTTTTTATCACAAAAATCAAATTTTAAGGGATATAGTATATATGATAATGATGTTTTTAAATCTGCTGGATACGCAGAAAGAAAAAGATAGTTTTTTAGAACTGTATGATACATATAAAGATCTGCTATACTGGATCGCTCTCAAAAAAACGAATTCCATAGAGGACGCGGAAGAATGCGTTCAGGAAACATTTTTTTATGTTGCTAAGCATTTTGACAAAATCGGTGAAATCAAATCCAAAAGGACCAAATGTTATTTGTCTACAATTGTAACCGGCTTTGCAATTGATATAAATAATGATTTTCAAAAGTCTGAATTAATTTCTAATGATGACAACGAATTGAGAGATATTGAGTATTTTGAGAATTTTGAAAAAGTGGAATTAACGGCTGCTTTTGATGATATTCTAGATGAAGAGAGCAAAATATTTTTTTATCTTAAATATATTTATAACTATAAAAGCAGTGAAATTGCAGAAATTTATAATGTTAAAGATTCCTTGGTGCGAAAGAAATTGCAGTATGCCAGAGAAAAGTTGAAACAATATTTAATTCAAGGTGAATAAAATGAGTAATTTTCAAGATGTGTGTTTGCTATCATGTGAAAAATGGGTGGCTTCATTTCCTGATGATGTACCTAAACATGATTTCAGTAAACAGCACGAAGAAAAGATGAAAGAAATTTTGCAGGACAAGCGAAATGACACTAAACATAAGCCGTCGAGGAAAGTAATCACGTTTCTTATTTTAGCGGCAATTATAATGGCTGTTGCAACTACCGCTTTCGCTGTTCCTGCAAGCAGAGAATACATTGTCAAAAAATTTATTGATCATTCGGAATATAATGTGGAAGATACAAGTAGTTTTGAATATGTGACATATTTAAAAACTAACTATATTCCGGCGGGATTTGAGAAAACGGAACAGCATATTACTGATGGCTTTTACATTGAAACTTATATTAATGGCGATAAACATTTTTCTGTAAATAAATATATAATAAATACGACCATTGGTTATGATACTGAAAAATATGAAAGCGAGAAAATAAAAATTAACGGTATTGACGCAATTTGTTATAGTTCAGACGACAAATTAGACAGAATAATATTTAATAACTCAGAATACATATTTATGGTTAGCGGTAATATTGGTAAAGATGAACTTGTTAAAATTGCACAAAACGTAGAGTGATTATTTGTAAAATGAGCCGAAGTTTCGGCTCATTTTATTTTTTTATCACAAAATGGGAATTTTTAGGGATTAAGTTTAATGAAGAATGTATCTGACGGAGAAATGTGCAGTGAATTGCAAAGTCAATAAATGACTTATGCAAATATGATTGATAATTCTATCGCTTTTAATGATTTTTAGTAGTGCATTTATTTCTAATGCAGCTGTAAAGAATGATAAAGAAATTAGTCCTTGTTATGTGAATATATCTATGTACACTACTAATTTAAATGCTTCAGGGTTCAAATCAATCTTTTCAGTATTTGTACGAACAAAAAAGGGCAAGCAGCAAATCGTGAAATTATTCTGAAGTCAAGAAATACTAATATTTTATCAATTGTAAACATAAAATCACAATCACTGCAGATTCGGAAACCAAAGTGGTTTATGAAGAACCATAAAAAATTTTGAAGAGATATTTAATATAAACAAAACTTTTTTATTTAGCTGAAAGATGTGTTTCCAATGGTTTAATTATTCTGTTTGATTTTACAATTTTAAAATAAAAAGCCAGCATTGGAGGTAATTAACTATGAAAAAAATTATGTGTATATTTTTAACCGCTTTAGTTTGTTCGTTCAATATTTGTTTTCCAGTTTCTTCAAATGCAGCAGTTCAAACATCCGATGTGATGGAAAATAAACAATCGGATCATATGCTGTTCAGCAAAATGTTTTTTGAAAAAAAGGATGACATAGATAAAATAACACAGCATTTTAATTCTGAAATATCAAGTGGAAAACTTCCTGAACTGGAAGAAATTAACATCAACAATCTTATAAGAACTTTACGTCTTGGAACTAATTATGAAGAAACCAATTGTATTGTAAAAAATATAATATCCATAGATGAGTATGTTGACGAAGAACAAATCAATAACGCAACGACAGGAAGCAGTATTTCAGATCCAAATGGTGGTATGTTGTCTAAATATTATGAAAATATTTCTGATATACAGCCACTTTGGGACAAAGATACTTTTCATAATAATGCGACTGCAAATATTGCAAAAGATTATTTCAGTAGTAGCGTTGCCTCTAAAATAGGCAAGTATAATCGTGAGGTGGATAAAAAATATTCATCAGGGTTTGGTGCGATAACTGGATCTGCTAATCAGTATATACATTTTAATCAATACGCCTCAGGCAGCGAAGACAGTAGAGATTATGCTGCTGCAACATGGTTTATTGCATGCGAATTGGCATGGAATAAGGGCCAAACTGAAAACGCTTATATGTATCTTGGATATGCTCTTCATCCACTTCAAGATAAAGAAGCTCATGGACAAATTGGACGAGGTAAAAAAACGCCGCAGCACCTCATTTCATATACAAAAGGTGATAATATTACTCATGCTGATGATGAGACTGGGTGGGAATGGACAAATAGTAATAGAAATGCATTAAAAAAGGTTTCCGGAAGCAGGAAGAGATACAATGCTGCCGTTTCTGTTACAAGAACTTATTTAAGCCAATACAAGAAAATTTTAAAGTAGGTGCTCAAATGAATTTATGGTGTAATCTTAAACCTTTTATTGCCTACGTGTTTTCGTTTTCCTGTTGCGCCTATATTACCTTAGTTGCTGACTTAAACACATCAAAATGGGGGATTTGCGCACTTATTTTGCTATGCATTTTGAATGGTATTATAGGATATACCCATGGAGTAAAAAAATTAAAATGGGGAATTTCACTTTTATGCGTTCTTTTAAGTCTTGGTGCAGTATTAAATTTTGTGCCGAGTATAGACAGCAGAGTAGTCGTTTTTGCAAATTTAATACTTTCTACTGTTTTTTATCATAGCAAAAGTCTAATGGAAAATCTACTGTTTGCAATGCTTTCAGTAATTTTACCAATGATTCCATTTTTTACAGGAAGCTTTTTGAAAAGTAAAATAAAACATAAAGCTTGATAGGAAGATATTATTAACTGTTCGGCATAGTCAAAGACTAAAATGATATGATTTTAGCACTAATTTTATTTGCAGCAGTGAAAGGTAGTAGATAAATTTGTCCTTGTTGTGTGATTGTTTTTACGTACACTACTAATTTAAATGCTTCAGGATACAAATCAATCTTTTCGGTATCTGTACAAACAAAAAAAGGCAAGCAGCAAATCATAAACTTATTTCGAAATCGAGATATTAATATTTTATCAATTACAGACTTAAAATCACAATCACTTCGCACTGGAAATCCGAAGTAGTTTATGAAGAACCATAAAAAATTTTGAAGAGATATTTAATATAAACAAAGCTTTTTATTTAGCTGAAAGAGGTGTTTCCAATGGTTTAATCCAATATAACTAATAACCATAGCAAAAATAAATCAAAAACCAATAAAATATAAAGGAGAAATAAATATGTTAAAAGTTAGTAAAACCAAAATAGTTAGTTTTATTTGTGCGTTATTGATTGCGATAACAACTATTACCTCATTCACAGCAATCGCTTCAACGCAAGCGGGTATAGTATCTATAAAAGCAAACGGAGCAACTACGACCATAGGAAATGTCAGTAAAGCTTATAAAGAAAATTATAGCAGTATTTTTTGCAAAAGAAGTGCCGGCCAATCAACAAGTTTTGGCTTTTATGTATGGGTAAAAGATACTACTAATTCAAAAGTTCTTTCAAATAAAAAGGCTATTATTGTCAGTGGTACCAGTAAAGGCCATTGGATCTCTTATAAATCTGGAGTGTCATATAAAGTGGGAGATAACATAAGATTTTATGGTTCTCAGGAAAGTAGTACAAGTAAAGGCTTAAGTTATGTAATATATGGTGACAAGGCGGCACTCTAATCTGAATTAAAGCAGTACAGATTTTATCTGTACTGCTAAAATGGAGAAATCACATGAAAAATTCGCTTAAATTTCAGTTTAAAAATATGCTTAACTCTCCCGGGTTCGTTTTATCAATTCTGTTTGCCACTCTGTTTTCGGTAACTTGTTTTGTTATAAACTGCGTTCCTTGGTTAGGAAATGATGTAATAAATCTTCCTGCTGCATATATGCAGTACATGAGTAACGGAATGAACATTTTAATGGTGAGAGTTTTTTCTATAATATTTCCTTTAATTCCCTGTGTGGCATATTCGGACAGTTGTTTGTCAGACTTGAATAACCATACCATATTGCCAATCATATCTCGATGTGGTAAGCGGAACTACTATTATTCAAAGTTAGTAACTGTCTTTTGCGGAGGATTTACAGTTATTACGTTTCCACAGTTATTGAATTTGCTTTTTTGTGTTGTGGCGTTTCCTTTAGAATCGACAAATATTTATACGTGGGATTTATGGCAAGCGGATACATATACAGTCGTAATTAAAGAATCTTTTTTCCTTTTTAAAGGACTTTATATTGAATCTCCATACCTGTATTTCTTGTTCTATATTTTGATTTCCGGAATTGTGTCAGGATTGGTAGCTGTTATCGCTTTCCAAATTTCATTTTTTGTCAGAAACAAAATTTTTGTTATCTCTTTCATGTTCGTTCTTATAAATCTTTCAAGTGTGTATTTTTCCTCAAGGGGATTGAATTTTGACATTTGTTCATATATGTTTGGCTACAATGCAGGAGGGCAAAATTACAGAGATTTTGCAATATTATTTATATTTTATATATTGGCTGCGCTTATTCCGTCTTTTTACGCAATTAAAAGGTTAAATGATTGCTTATGACTTTGATGAAATATGACAAAAAGTATACGATCTTCGTCTGTGTATTTGAATTGTTTTTAGGAATATATATATCCTCGTTAAGGCTGTACGATTTAAATACAATGGATTTATTCAATACGTTTGTGATGGCAAGAGAAACAGATTATGTTGATTTGACGAGTGATATTTTTGATGTTCAAATGCTTGTTAGTCTGTTAAATGTCATCATTAGCATACCGTTGGTTAGTAATATTTTTATCAAAAACTATAATTCGAAAATATGTTTTGCAGCAACAAGAATGAAAAAATATTGTCGATTTTTTTTCAAAGAGATGCTGAATTTGCTTAGTTATTCCCTTATTTGCGAATTGTTCTATTGTTTAGGATTATTAGTTTTTTGTGTTTATAAATGTACAGACTTATTGCTTGATATGAAATTTGTAAAATATTTTGTATCATCAGTTGTTAATTCCTGGTTATTGCTTTTTGTATTTGTTTTGATTGAAGTGATTTTATCCGTAGTTTTAAATGAAAAAATCGGAATGCTTTTATCTGTAACCACAGCAGTAAGTACTGCTGTTATGCTATATATTTTACCGGTAAATGCAAAGCAATATAACATTTTTTCGTGGTATTTTCTTACAGAATTCCCAAATAACAAAGAACTATTCAAATATAATGCAGAAGTTTATTGCTTTTTACTGATTAGTCTGATTGTAATGATTATAGTTTTTGAATTTTGTTTACTTAAGAAAAAAGATATTTTATAGGAGAATTAGTATATGTCATATATTGAAATAAAAAATTATTCTAAAGCCATACGTGGCATTTGTGTTTTGGATAATATAAATCTAAGCCTTGAAAATGGCAATATTTATGGCTTGGTAGGGAAAAACGGAAGTGGAAAAACAATGTTGCTTAAAGCAATATGCGGTTTGATAACATCTACTGATGGTGAAGTTTCTGTTGATGGAAAAAAAGTTGGCAATGGCACTTATCCTGAAAGCGTAGGCTTGGTTATAGGAAATATTTTTTTATTTGAGTATATGAGTGCATTTAAAAATTTAAAGATGCTTAATGAAATATCGGAAAATAAAATAAGTGATGATGAAATAAGAATTTGGTTGAAAAATTTTGATCTTAATCCTCATGACAAAAGGTCAATCAAAAAATATTCTCTTGGTATGTGTCAAAAAGTAAGTTTGATACAAGCGTTTATGAACAAACCAGATTTAATAATTTTGGATGAACCAACTAATGCTCTTGATGAAGCTTCAATTGAATACCTTAAAAAGATTATTACTGAAGTAAATAAAAACAGCAAAACTACTTTTATCATTGCCAGTCATGATGGCCAGATTATTGATGATATTAGTGATGAAATAATTACAATGAGTGGTGGTAAAATTGTTTAAAGAAAAGTCAGAAATACAAAAAATAGGTTTAATTTTTTGCAGTGTCATGATTTTAGGATCACTTATTTTGGGCACTGTAGCGAAAAGCAGCTATTCAACAATGTCGCAAAACCCAAATTACATAAACAATGCAACTGTCCAGTTCGATAATGAACTCGCTGAATATATTGATTATGAAAATCTGGAATTGACTTATGATGTTTTAAAACAAGATCTTGATTTGTACGGAACTGTTTTTGTCGCAAAAGTAACAGATATGGAGTATTGCTACAATTGTACTAAATATACAGTTAAAATTATAAAATCTATTAAAGGATCAGAAATAAACGGTAATAATGCAATTTTATATCAATGGGGCGGAATTGATAAATTGGAAGATAAATTGATTTATAGCAGTTATGATAATAGTTTGCCGTTACAAAAAGATAATGAATATCTTATTTTCTCAGAAAAGAGATGTTATGACGAAGATTATCAAAAAACTTTAGAGTGTAATGAATATTCCATGGGGCTCAGAAACGTAGGACCCACTGCGTTTATTCTTAATAAAACGCAACAAGATTTTATCAATATTAGTGATGGTGTGCATTATGGAGATTTGAAAGATAAATATTATACTTGCTTTTCTCAAAAAGCATTAGATAATGTTAACAAAGTTTCTGCAGAAATAATATGCCAATACACATAATGATTTTTACCCGTAAAAATTTTATATCGTTATGGATAAGATTTTTACTTTTTGCTAGGAAGCAAAAAACAGTATAGTAAAATGAACTTATTTGCTTGCTTTGCCGGCAAACTTAGCCAGGTTAATGTAAATTTATCTTCAAAATTATGTGCCGGGCCATGTTAGTTCAAAATCTGTTGAATGCCATTAGATAATAAAAAATATTATCTTTGGACTGATAAATGGTTACTGGTCAGTTGCGGGACAAGACATCAAAAACTAAAATTCTTAAAACATTTGCCGCAAATTTGAGAGCAGGAGATTTTATAACCGTAGACTTTACGTCTGATGATGATTGAGATCATATGGGCTTTGTTACAAAGAGAGATTCTTCTGCAGGTTCATATGGCTATATTGATTATAAAGTAGCACAACACACAACAGATTATCACGCATGGACATCAAGCAGTACTAATGGTTGGGAAACGAATAATGGTAAAGGTGCTTATGCAATTGTTAGGAGATAATACTCATGAATAAAATTAGCAACGTTAAATATCAATTGATTTCGGTAATTTTTTTGTGATTTATTTTATTGGTCTATTTCCTTCCTGGTTTTCGTCCGAAGGGGTTAAATCCATAAATGGTACATTAATATTATCGGCCTTGTTCCCTTTGGGGATTTTGTCTGCTGTTTTGTTTGTTTTATTCAATATTATTACTGTTTTGGGCATTAACAAATTATATCTCCACATAATCAGTGTATTATCACTGATAATTTCAATTTCGCTTTCAATAAAACTGTTAGTAAATTGGGGCGGATTTTCAAAATTTCTAAGTCCATGGTTTTATATAAGCAATTCTGCCCTTATTCTTTCTTTGATATTTTATGTTGCTCATTTATTAAATACGTATAAGACAATTGACAGATGATAAAAGGTATATTAATATTAGGTGGAAATAATTTGTTAAGTTAATTTTCAAATATAATAAAGACAGACAAGCGGTAATACTTTATTCAATAAAGATAGATTGTATATAAAAAATCGAAAATATATTATTCAGTTTTTTTATGTATAGTTATAGGTATTATAACTGCAACAGCCTGTTTGAGGTGGTCTGAATGAACATGACTAAAAGGAAAAAAATGGCCGCGGCTTTTTTAGTTGTCATTGCAGTTATAATTATAATTTTGTTTGCGTTTTTTCCTCGCACTGCTGATCTTTCCTTTGCCGATACGATAATTGTGACTAATGATTATGAGGGGACAACAGTTGTAATCAGCCGAGATGAAGACAAAGAGAATTTTGATAAAATATTGAAACTTTGCAATAAAAGGGAAGTCTGCGACCCGTTTTCTATCCCTGCATGTATGTTTGAAAAATATAAGCTGGAGTTCAAAAAGGGCAGTAAGTCAGTGACAGTTTACCCGGCAAATGATGGCTGCGATACAATGTATATGGAAAGCAAAGGAAAAGAACTTTGTTATAATTTAGACGATGATGAGAAAAATGAACTGAATAGTATCCTTGAAAATATAACTGAATAACGTTAGACTGAAAAACCCGTCGGACTTGCATCCGACGGGTTTTTATTAGTTGTTATCAAGTTTTAGTTCTACTGTAAAGCACGAGCCTTTGCCCGGTTCGCTTTCTGCTGTTATTTTACCATCATATATATCAATAATTCTTTTTGCAAGAGGCAGTCCCAGACCGTTTCCTGTGCTGTGGCGCGATTGGTCTGCCTGATAAAATTTCTCGAAAATATGTGTTAAGGTGTCTTTGTCCATTCCTATTCCGTGGTCTTGCACTTTGACGACAGCCTTGCCGTCATATGATTTTGCGGAAATGTCAATGAACGAGTTTGTATCTGAAAATTTTACGGCATTTAAAATGATATTGTGCCATACGTGGTACAATACGGACTTGTTTGCGTTGATTTTAATCTTGTCCATATCCAGGTTAAAACTGATGTTTTTCGCCTGAATTTCCGGCTCGATAAACAATATCGTTTGTCGTATCTGTTCGTCAAGTCTGTACCATTCTTTGTTGTCGGCTATCTGCTGGTTTTCAAATTTTGTAATTATCAGAATGTTTTCTACCAGTTCGGTAAGATGTTTTGTGTTGCTTAGTATTTTGTCTAAATATCCCTTTTCGTTTTCGGTCAAATTCGGGTTTTCCCTCACAAGCTGGGCGTATCCCTCAATTGCCGACAGAGGAGTTTTGATTTCGTGGGAAACGTTTGAAACAAAGTCTTCCTGCAGCATTTCAACCGAATTGAGATGCTTTGTCATTATGTTGAAATTATCTATTGCGTTGTTAATAAATCTAAAACTTCTTCTTTTTTTCACCTCAACTGAGTAGTCTCCCTTTGCAACTTTATCCGAAGCTTCTATTACATTATATATAGGGTGTACTATCAGTCTGCTTATTATCAGAAGATAAAACGAACTTACGAAAAGATTAACTACAAAAAACACAAGCAGCATAAGTCCGATTGCAGACGGGTCAAAAGAAGTAAAAGAAACCGATATCCTGAGATATATAAATTCTTCCATTATCCAGTACAAAACCAGTGTGGTAGCAGAGGAAATGCTAAGCGTAAATCCAAGAATTATGAATATTATAAATATTTCTTTTTTGGTGTAACGTTTAATTTTGTCCATTTTTCTTTACCGCCTTGTAGCCCAGGCCTCTTATTGTAACGATGTCAAAATCTTCGTTGTTTTTAAATTTCTCTCTTAAGCGGTTAATATGTACATTAACCGTTTTTTCGTCTGATTCGTTGTCAAATCCCCATATCTCGTCCATAAGCTGCTGTCTTGTAAATATTTTGCTGGGATAGCACAGTAGCTTGTACAGAAGATAAAATTCTTTTTGCGGCAGGAATGTTTCATTTCCGTCCTGAGTAACGGTCAGTGCGTCATAATCCAGCGTTGTTGAGCCTATAACAAGTTTTTTGTCGTTGGCTATTTTTGACCTTCTTAAAAGCGCCTTTATTCTTAAATTAAGTTCGTCGTAATTTATCGGTTTTACAAGGTAATCGTCGGCCCCGAGAGTAAATCCTTTTTCCATATCCACAAATGCCGATTTAGCCGTTGTTACTATTATCGGAAAATCATAATTGTGGCGCTTAAGCAGGTCAATAAACTCGTATCCGTCCATTTCCGGCATCATCAGATCCAGCACGCACAAATCAATGTAATTGCTTTCCAATTTATCCAGCGCCTGGCTTCCGTTTTCTGCCGGTATAACGTTATATCCTTTTCTGCTTAAAAAAACGCAGGTGATCTCAAGCAGATCTCTGTTGTCCTCAACGACTAAAATGTTAAACATATTTAAAATTACCTCTTAGAAATTTTGCAATATTAACAAAAAATGTATTGCTTTTCAATTTCTATTATATACATATAACCGTTTAAAGTAAACTCAAGGTAAACAAATTGGATTTATATTTGTTCCACAGTTAATAAAGGATTAACAAACAGTTAACGTTGCTTAATTATCATACTGAGTGGATTCGTATCGGATATTATTGGTACTTTTATCAAATTTGAATTCAGGAGGGGACAATATGAAACTTTCCAAGAAACTTATGAGCGTACTGTTGGCGGCGCTGATTGCGCTGTCGTCAATTTCTGCAGGACTTACTGTTTTTGCGCAGGAAAACTCCGAAGAAAAAGCCTATGACGGGCTAGACGCCAATTACCGCACACTGGCGGTTGCGCTCACAAAAGAGTACGTTACTAAGGCGGAATATGAGACCGCTGAAAGAAATGTAACGGTAACGGACAATGAAGACGGCGATATTTATGCCGCGGCAAAGGCGTTTTTCGACATTTTTGCCGCCATGGATTATAAGAAAAGCCCGTCTACAGACCAGTCTAATCTGGTGAACTTTTCCAAAACTATTTCAGATACTCTGAAAAAAGAAATGGGCAGTGACTATACCGCTGAAATGGAAACTGTCGTAACAAAGTATCTGAACGGTCTGGGAACAAGTGCAAATGCCAACAAGGCAGGCGAATACGGGATAACAATCAATTATCCTATGGATTCATATCTTATGAAATACGACACTTTCGCCTCTCTGCCTGAAAGCATTTCTTCATCTGCCAGATTTTCATACAAGGTAGTAAGCAAAGGTTTCCTCTGGAATAACTACCCATGCAGTGAAGTTACTGAAAACAATGAGTTTACAGTTGATAAGGATTCACCGGCGGCTATCAAGGCTTACGGCGAACTGTTCAGCAAAAAGACTATTGAAACAGATTTTGATAAGATTGACCCGGAACTTTTTGAGGGAATTGCTAAAAACGGTCAGAAGGCAATAGATAATGTTTCTAAGTTATCAAAAGCCGTTTATGCTCATTTCTTTAATTTTGAAATTTCGTCGGCTCAGAATTATCTTAACGGTCTGCTTGCAAGTCTTGTTAAGGATTACAAAAGCGTTATTTCTCAGCTGAAGGAACTTTGCGACGGAAAGTCAAAGGAAGATTTCAGTTATTCTTCGCTTGAAGACGTTAAAAAACTTCTTGATACTGCGGAAAAACTTTACAACAGTTATACCGAGAGCCAGAAAGAAGAAGCAAAGAAAGAATATGCTGAATATGAAAAGTGCAAACAGCTTTATACAGAATCCTTTAACTACAATGTAAAGAAAGAGTATGTTGACGCTGTTGTTCCGCTGGAAAAATACACATCTCCAGATTATGAAATTCAGAAGAGCGAACTTGCTGATGTAAAAGCAAAGCTTGACGAAGCGGCAAAGATATATGATAAATTCATCGGCGAGGTTACAGACGACCAGGTTGTTACCTGCAAAGAAGTTTGTGACGCCGTAACAAAGAAGTATGAAGCCGCGGCTGAAAAGTTTGAGCTTGAAGAATACAACGAGCATATCAATATTCTTGCCGACCTGTTTAACAGTTCCGCTCTTGAGGCTGTTTCTTCCGCTTCTGTAACGGATAATGCCAACGGCGACGTTGCCACAGCAATGGAAGCATATTCATTTGCCGCTGAATACATTAACAGAAAAGACAGCGCCAAGTATTCAGACAGCACGAAAATCGCCGCAAAGATTTGCGATGACCTTAAGGCTGTTATGGGCGACGGATTTAAGAACCATAATGTGAAAACCATTATATCCGATTATATGAGCGGCGGAGCGCTTAGCTCAGATAATTATAACAAGACTTTTTCGGTAACGCCTTATTACATGGCAAAATACAAGAGCGTTTCCGAAATTCCGAAAGCGATTGATTATGAAGTTGTAATCTATACATATAATCACACTTATTCGGATAAGAAATACGTTTTCACTTCTATTAAAAAATCCACCGAGAAGAAGCAGGATACAACTGCTTATACAGTATTTAACCGTTTTAATAAAGTGTTTACGGACAGCCTCTTCTCAGCCGATTTTTCAAAATATTCAATCGCCAAATTGGCAGAGGTCAGAAGCGATGCTGAGGACGCATTAAAAGGCGTTTCGGTTTATGACGAAAACACACTGAGCGCTTTGCTTGGCCAGTCGCTTGAAAAGGCAAAGGCTGTTGTCCAGAAATGCGACGAGTTTATGGCAGTTAATTTTTCTGCATCTGTAGACAAACTTAATAAAGATTTTGGCGGCAAGGAACTCCAGAAAGCTCAGGTTAAGGCGTTTCTTGACAGATGCGCAGAGATTGAAGGCGACTACGGCAAACTTTCCGAACCTGCTAAGGAAAGCGAGACAGTAGTAAAAGCGTATAAATCATACGAAGAACTCAAAAAGAAATTGCAGGGTGATATTGACAGATTTAAGGCAATGGAATTTATCCAGCATGCCCTTGAATTCGTCAATAAATATCCTGACAGCAAACTTACGTTTGAAAACAGCAAGCAGTTTGAAGCCGACCTTCAGAAGATTTTTGACGAATACGCAGTTCTCAGCGAAGAAGCGATAGGCGAAGAGTTCAAAGAAATGATAGAAGTATCGGATTGCATTACGATGATTGAAGTCGTAAGCAATAAGATGGCTGCTGTTGTTAATAAGCATTATTATGACGAATATATCGCCAATGCTGAAAAACGTCTTGCTCCTTACTATACGGATAATAACGGTACAGCAGAGATCAAGAATTTTAATGTTTTTGATGTATCAAAAATCAATTCCGTTATAAAGAACGTAAATGAGGCTTATTCAAAACTGAATGACGCCGACAAGCAGGATGAAAAGGTACTCTACTATAATGATATAGTTACAAAACTTCAGAACAAGGTCAATGATATTGTAGGAAATCCGAAGTTTGAAAAATATGATGTTCAGTATCCCGACGGTGTTTCCAAGGAGCAGGTTGAGGATATCCTGAAAAGACTGGACGCCGTTTTAAGCGGCCCGATGATCGAGCAGACTATCGGAAGACCTCTGGACGAGTTTGTAATAACTTTAGCTTCCAACGCGCTCTTCAAAGACGACACAATAAACAAAGCTCTTTCGGCGCTTTATCCCCAGGTCGAAAACGCGGTAAAGGACTATAAGAATTACTTAGGTCTTGTTGGACTTTACGTTACTCCGAAAACCGTTTCCGAAAGAACTGCCATGAACGAATATCCCCAGGCTCAGAAGGTCCTTAAAGCGGCAGGCGACAACTGGGAAAATGTAAACTGGGCAGAATGTAAGTGGGTTAAATCAGACGGAACAAAAGTTACTGATATTGAAACTTTCTGCGACGCACTGGGCGCAGGTCTTCAGGGCATAAACAACGCTTTAAAAGCGCTCCTTACCGGCGACAGCATTAAAGCTCTTGGCTTTATTACAATAATGTCCGGCAACGAGGGCTACGATAAAGATATTCTTCCGCTTCTTGAAGTTCTCGGATGTAAAACAGTACCCACCTCCGAGTTCAAGGCCCGCAATAATCTGGCTGCTAATATGCTCAGAGATATTCTTATTCCTCTTTTCAACAGAGTGCAGGAATTGCTCCACCAGAATACAGTAAGCCAGATTGTTGCGATGCTCCCGGATATCTCTTACGTGATGACCTATAACCTGATTAAAAAGGGCGTAGAAGATCTTGCTTCACCCCTTGCAGGCTTCGGCTTTGACGTAAATAAAATCCTTGGAGACGCAGGCATAGACCTTTCCGACCCGATGGGACTTATAAACAAAGCGCTCTCCGGTCTCGGCGTGGTTTTGCCGAATGTTAACTGGGCGGAATTTGCGGGCATCGGCGAATGGCAGACTGATTATCCCAGCAACCGCTTATCCGGCGTAAGGAACCACATTAACGGAAATAACGCCGACGTAACTGTTCAGTTAGTTTATTATATTTTTGACGTATTAAAGGAAAACAGCGATTTAATCATGAAGCTTATAGGAAACGGAAGTCAGAATATTACCGTTTCCGCAATGATGGAGACAATTCTTAAATGCGATAATAAGAAATTAGCCCAGGCTTTATTTACGATTTTCACCGCTTACGATACTCCCGATTACGTTTGGAATATGAACTGGACAAAGACAAAAGTAGTTTATCCTTCTTCTTATTCTTCAAAGGACGTTGATAAGCTCGTTTCCGTTATTTCCGATATCGTAACCAATGCTGTAAATACTTTCCTTGACGGTTCTTTGGAGGGCATGGTTGCAGGAAAAGTTTATAACGGCGAAAACGTAAACAAATTATTTACCGCCGTTTATTCTGCGCTTCAGGACGAGACAGTATCAAAGGTGCTTTCTCTTACGACTATCACTGGCCCTGACGGTAAGGCGACTAAAATCGACGTATCAAAAGACGCGGTAGTGAAGATGCTTCAAAAGGATTATCCTAAGGCGGCAAAAGCCGTTAAAAAGGCTGATACCTTTAAAGATGCTGAAATCTCCGCCGACGCGTGGAAGGTTAAGGACGCAGCTTCTTTTGCAAAAGCGATTTGTACAGTGCTCAGCCCCTTTGACAGCGTTATTGCTGCTCTCCTTGCAGGCAAGGATATTACCGTTGACGTTGCGGGATTGCTTGTAATAAAAGGCGCCAACGGCTACAACAATGCCGTTAAGCCGCTTCTTGACGCGCTTTCTTGCAGCACTCTTTCGGTCAAGGAGTTTAACGCCCAGGCAAAGAAGGACCCGTCATCCTCGCTTTATAATATTGTTACACCGCTTCTCGGCCTTGTAGAAAGAATTGCCAAAGATCCCGTTAATTCGGTAATCGAGATTGCTCCTAAGGCGGCGCTCTTTATTGATAACGGCGGCATTCAGACTGCAGTAAAACAGTTACTCTCTCCCCTTAACAATGTGCTTAACGCCATTGCAATTGTGGTGGGCACAGACGATATTTACGACTGGATTGTAAAGAAGTTTATAAGCCCTGCAACAGGTTTGAGTTTGGATTGGAATAATCTCCAAAATCAGATTGTACCTGTTCTTAATGAAAAAGTGCTGAGCAATCTTAATATTAACGGAGCTAAGCTTTCGCTTAAACTTCCCGATAATAAATGGTCAGTAATTGCAGGATGTACTGTTTCCGCCGGCGGACAGACGGTGAAATCAGACAGCGCCGTTACAATACTTAAATATCTTTGGAAAACAGTCCAGACGAATAAGTCGGAAATCAAAGGACTGGTTAAGAAGCTTGCAGGAAGCAAGACTTACAAAACTATCTCTCCTTATATAGACAAGCTTCTTAAGAAAAGCGGCGATAAGGCTATTGAAATTCTTGTTAATCTTACAAAGGGACTGGACGCTTCCTCCTTTAAGGCGGATTGGTCTTTCCTTTACAAAGATTACTCGCCGACTGCTGTAAAATATCCGGCAGGGGTATCAGCTCAGGATATTGACAGCGTTGTAAAAATGCTTACAGCGGCGATAAACAACGCTCTCTCCTCGCTTCTTGACGTTTCATTAAGCGGCGTTGTAACAGACAAACTTTATACAAACAGTATCATCAATTCACTGGCTAAATCGCTTTATTCGATTGCCGACAATAAAACGGCCGCAACTGTTTTTGACGTCCTTGGTATTGATATTTCAAAAGACGCAATTGCGAAATCCCTTAAAAAGGAATATCCTGCGGTTTCAAAATCCATCGCTTCAGCTTCGTCTCTTTCAAAGCTGAACACAAGCTCATTGGACTGGAAAGTAAAGGATAAAGACAGCTTTGTTAAAGCGTTCGTTGCTGTTTTAAGACCCTTCGGCAATGTGCTCAACGTTTTACTGAACAGCGGAAGTATCAGCGTTGCCGGCGTAGTTGGATTTACCGGCGCAAACGGTTATGAAAACGCTGTTAAACCTATTCTCGATGTTTTGGGCTGTAATTCCGTTTCTGTTTCAAAATATCAGAAAGACGCCAAAAAGAATACCGATAATCTTCTTATAAATATTATCGATCCGCTTTTGACAAGGTTAGATGAAATCCTTAATAACCCTATTAAAGAAGTAACCGCTATACTTCCTCAGGTTTCAAACTTCATCTCAAAGGGCGGAGTTCAGAAAGCGGTTGAAAACCTTATATATCCGATAACAAATCTTGTAAAACCAGTTTTGTCAGTTTTAACAAACGACAGCGTGTTTGATTTGTTGCTGGGTATCTTAAAGGTAGACGATAAATGGGAAAGTATTCACAACGAGATAATACCTGTTCTCAATAAATCTGTTCTTTCAAACATTAAGATCAATTCCAAGAGCATTTCGCTCACTCTTCCGAACATCAGCTGGAGCGCTCTGGCAGGCTGCGGCAAACTGAGCGGAAGTTCAATCAAGGCAGATGTAAACGCTCAGTTTATGCTTCTTGTGAATTATGTATTTAAGGTGCTTGAACAGAACAAGGCTGATATAATCTCGCTTATCGGTTCAAACCCCGTTGTTTCCCAGATAATCGGTAATGTTATCAAATGCGGTCCTGACGGATTTACCAAGATACTTGTTAACATTCTTCTTAAGATGCAGACATTTGATAATGTTTCCTGGAACTATAAGAATATCGGCACAACAAGAGTAGGCTACACGAAGAATTATAATAAAGAAGATTACACAGAAGCCCTGACAATGATTGATCCGATGATCGACAAACTGCTTACGGATTTTGCAGGATCTTCGCTTAAACCGTTTGTTACAAACACTCTTTACACAAACGCTATAGTTAACAAGCTTGCAAAGCTCATTTACACTTCCATTGAAAATCTTGATATCGGCATAGACCTGAACACTGTTCTCTCTCTAGCAGATATAGATATTTCAACGAAGGGCGTAGCCTCAAGCATAAGCGATTATTCATCTGCTTCCAGAGAAATTAAAAATCACGGCAAGTGGAAAGATGTTAATTTCGACAAGATAAACTGGGGCTTCAAAGACGGCGACAGAAAGGGCTTTGTAAACGCCCTTGCGGCAGTACTCAGACCTTTGTATCCCGCTTTGAGAGCAGTCCTTTCAGGTGAAGATCTTGTTGTGCTCGGCTCAATAAGCATTAAGGGCGGAAACGGCTATAACACCGCGGTTATTCCAATACTTGAGGCCCTCGGCGTTGATGAAAAGGCTCTTGTTTCACCTGCGAAGTACGCAAAGGACGCCGATACAGACAAGGTTATAACAAATATCCTTAATCCTCTTCTTGACAGAGCGGAGCAGATACTTCAGTCTCCCGTAGTTTCTCTGGCAGATACTCTGCCGAATTTGGCTTATTTCGTTTATAACGGCGGCGTTAAGGCAAGCGTAGAAAACCTTATTGCTCCGGTTACGAATATCCTAAAAGAAATTGATCCTATCTATTCTGTCAATATTAATCTTTCTTCACTGGAAAATCCGAACCTTGCGGATCTTGCAAATTCAATTCTTGGCACCGTTAAAATCGACGGCCAGCCTTTGGGAATTAAACTAAGCAATATTGACCTGGCAAAACTTTCGGGAATAGGCCGCGTCGTTGACTATAAGTCAATGAGAACCTATAACGGCGAAAGAATGACGGCAAAAAGAGTAGAGGCGGACAGCGCGGCGGTATTTATTAGCGTATTAAGATATCTTGTTTCCAACATAAAGACAAATCTTGACGCGATAAACGCTCTGCTTGCAAGATTTGATATACCTGAAAATATTCTCGGCATTATTAATCAGGTTTTGGACGCTCTCGTATCCTCTGACATTGACGATGTTATCGAAATGCTTATGGACCTTCTTTTCGGAGGCGGAGGAGAAAGCGCCGTTCAAAATGCAGATAAGGCGACCGCAGCGGCAGACCCGTTCAATCTCGGTGATTTTTACTGGGCATACTGGGTAACGCTTGCAGGACTTACGTTGCTTGTTTGCGCAATATTGTATCTGATTTCAAGAAAAATCAAAAAGAAGAGTTTAAAACTTGAAGATATGAACTCACAGGAGGAAATTTTATGAAAAAAGCATTTAAAATAATTTCAATTATCCTTGTAGTTTGTATAGTTGCCGGCGGCGTTACCTTCGGTGTTCTTAAAAAAGATGAAATAAACTATTTTTACAGCGCAATGCACAATGCTTCCGTCGCTCTCAGCGACGGAAGCTGGAAGAATGCCGGAAAGACAGAGACTGCTGAAAATGCCGAAGTGGATAATGCTTTTACTGCGGGCAAGTACGGCGGTGTTGATTTCAAAACCGTTGACGACGTGGTTAAGTACTATGTTGATGCTTACAACAAGACTAAGTCAAAAACCGCAAGCTATACCGACGATCAGGGCAATAAGCAGACGTATTACGCATTGCTCGGTACTGAAGAACTGAAGATAAACAGCGTGCTTGTTGAAGGCAAGGAAAATTCAATAATCAACAAGCTGGTTCCCAGCGTTGTGGGCAGTCTATTCAAACCGAATGTTTACGGTCTGCCGCCCTGCGCAAACAGAGATCCTTCACAGGATATTGACGAAAACGGCGAATCGCTTCAGACATCAAGAATAACTGCCGATGATATCCTGACCTGTTCCGTAAAAGATAATTCGGACGGCACGATAACTATTACTCTTGTGCCCAAGGAAACTCAGATGAGCCATAAGGGTCTCGACGCCCAGGGAAAAGTATTTAATACTCTCGGTGGTATTGATAAGACAGTTGATTCTATCTCCGCTCTTTCATGGGCAAGCGGAACAACCGCTGAAAACTGCAGCGTTCTTTACAGCAAGAGTACTGCGGTTGCCAAAATTGACGTTGCTTCCGGAGAGATAGTTGAGGCTGATTATAATCTGAATATAGACATTAACGTTCAGCACGCCAACGTTGCTATCCTTCAGGATAAAAACGCGTCTCTCAACATTTCGTATAAGCAGCATTTTCCTGCTGATGCGGAGTATATGATGAAGACAAAAGGCATCAAGAGCGCGCAGTAAACACAAAATACCTTTAAAAAGCGACCGCTTTATGCGGTCGCTTTGATTGCTTTTATGTCTTATAATAAATAAACGTTTTTTAGTCGTTTGTATATTTGATATGATTGCGGTATAATCGAAGTGTGTCAGTGTTGATAAAGAAAAAAGGTGAGAATAATATGAAAAAATTTGTTAAAGCGTTGGTTATCGTTTTGCTTACGGTTTGCATTTTGATGCCTGTTGAACATTTTTGGGGCGATAACATTTACGGATTGTTTGCTTTTTCAAAGTCAGATGTTGTCGAGATTTCGGAAAACACTTATAAAACGCCTAAGGATAACGCAGAAGTCTTTATTGAATACATGGAAAAAGACGGCTGGGAATGTTACGACCGGGGCGGAAGTACTTATTTTTTGAGAAAAGGCGATCGCATTGCTTATTGCAGTGTTGATTATAAAGAATTTTATTCGGTATGGAGTGTGGATTACGAATAAAAGAGTAATTATATTATTTAAAAGCAGGGAATGGTTTGTTCTCTGCTTGATTTTTTTATATCGCCGGCAAAATAGAGATATTAAGTATTGACAAACGTGGTCTATTGTTATAGACTGAAAGTGTAGTCGATAACTATAGACCAAGAGGTGATAATATGGAGCTGAGACTTGCTGAAAGTGATTTTAGATTTATGTGTATTGTGTGGGACAATGAACCTGTGCATTCGGGGAAACTTGTTGAACTTTGCGCCCGGCAGCTTGGCTGGAAAAAATCAACTACTTATACAACGCTTAAGAAAATGTGCGAAAAGGGATTTGCCCAAAATGTGGATACAGTTGTTTCCTCGCTTGTTTCAAAAGATAAGGTTCAGGCGTATGCAGGCAACAGGTTTATAGAAAACACCTTTGCGGGTTCTCTGCCGAATTTTCTCGTGTCTTTTCTCGGAGGTAAAAAAATCAGCGATAAGGAAGCGGAGGAACTGAAGAAACTTATTGACGAATACAAGGAGGACTAATATGCAGAATATTTTTACTTTTGTGTTAAACATGAGCATTACCTCGTGTTACGTAATCCTTGCAGTAATTATTATAAGACTGTTTTTGATAAAAGCGCCGAAGAAGTATTCCTATTTTCTGTGGAGCGTTGTGGGCTTCCGCCTTGCGATACCCGTTTCATTTCAGTCGGTATTCAGCCTTTTCTCTTTGGCGCCCTTTGACGTTTCGACGGCTCAGAACAATACGGCTGGAACAATGGATTATATACCCGTAAATATTGATCCGAACGCGGTTTCTACAAACGTAAACGTAGGTATGGCAAATGTCAACACTATTGTCAATGACGCGCTTTATAACGCCTCAGTTAATTCAGATATAAATATTACGGAGTGCTTTATAAATATTTTTTCTTATATATGGATTATCGGGGTTGCGGTAATAATATTGTACGGAATTATTTCCTACTGTGTTATGCGGCGGAATTTGTCAAACGCAGTCTGGCAAAAATACAATATCTACGAGTCGGATAAAGTTTCGTCGCCTTTTATTCTCGGACTTATATCTCCTAAAATATACATTCCTTTCGGACTTGATGAAAAAACGTACAGTTACGTAATTCAGCACGAAAAATGCCATATTTCAAGGGGAGATAATTACGTTAAGGCGATTGCATTTGTCCTTGCCGCAGTTCACTGGTTCAATCCGCTGTGCTGGCTTGCTTTTTATCTTATGAGCAAAGACATGGAAACCAGCTGTGACGAAACTGTTCTGTCAAAAAATAAAAATATTAAGAAAGAGTACAGCGAAGCGCTCCTGTCCTTTGCATTGGAAAGCAGAGGTCATAGGATTTCACCCCTGTGCTTCAGCGAAAACAGCATAAAATCAAGAATAAAAAATATTCTGAGCTTTAAAAAGCCGAAAATGGCTGTAAGCATAGCTGTCTTTATTTTGTGTTTGGCGGTGATTGTGGGCTGTGCCGCAAACCCTGTTGCAAAGCAGACGATCGTCTATCCCACAAATATTTCGGCAGAGGGTGAAAACGAAAGTGCACAGGGCAATGCGTCTTCCGTTAGTGCTTCTAACGAAGTGAACGCGGAACAAGAACAGGCTATAAACGAATTTATTGGCAAAACAGTTAATGAAAGAGAAAGAGAAAAATTTGACAACCAACAAAAATATCTTTTTGAAAATTATTTCGATACGAGTTATTACTTGTTTGAAATGATAAACGGAGATATGAACGGAGAAGATACTGACAGATATGTTACGGCATATATCTACGTTGTCAGCGAGAGTCTTATTGAGAAAAACAATTTACTCGTTGAGTATTTCAGCGATTCTCGCCCATGCGCCATTGTGATTGATATAAGAGGAGGAGAATTTGTCTGCGAAAATTATGTAACTCCATCTCAGTATGAAGATGACAAACAGTTCGCAAGTCTGTATTTTACTGCTGACGCTAAGAGCGAATACAATGATTTTTCAGCAGATATTGCATCGTCCGTAACAAGTCTTAAACAGCAGATATACGCTTCCGTAATCAGCGATTACAATCTTGATACAGATAAGTATATAAAAACTGCTTTTGAAAATATAGACATTTACGGACCTCTGCAGTCATCTAATCCTAACGATTATATTGATACCGACAGCGACGAGTACAAATGCCTCATAAATTGCTCGGCATATACAATGAAATATATCTATACTCAGTTCCTTAAAGGCGGCCAGACGGATATCTTCGGCAGTTTTTACCGTATAATCATGGACGATATAATAGGCGGCGAAGCCTTAAAGGTATACGCAGATACCGGACAGGATTATTTTGACGCGTTTTTGAAACATAATCAGGAACTGTTTGAAAAGAACAGCGCAGAGTTCATGGAGAAAAATTATCCCTACGGTTATATGCTGCTGAAAATGTCCGGCGATATTAAAGACTGACGGTATAGTAGAATTTGCTGTTAAAGCGGAAAGGTAAAATTATGAGTAGATTTTATAAAATATTATGCGTTGTCTCAGCTTGTCTGATAATGTTAAGTTTCGTTTCCTGCAGTTCGGAAAAAACTGAAAAAGAAAGCCAGACAAAAGAAATCGAAACTTCAGAAAATACAACTGAAGCAACAGCTGCCGCTGACGAAGGCGAAGCACCGCTGAAAAATGTTGAATACAAGAGTTTCGAGTGCACAGGCGATTATTACTGCTTTGACAGAGATAATGTAGTCAATCAGGACAAAATGAAATTCTCAGCAAAAGCTGATTCTAATGATTATGACGAGCGTACAACTTACGGAATAATAGCAAAATTTAACGGCAAGGAAACTGAAATATTCAATACTGCGTATTATGATTATAAAAGTTATAATGGTATTCAGATATATTCCTATATTGATAATGCGCTCTATTTTCTTGTCGGCTCATCCCTTTACAGAATGGAACTGTCATACGACGAGACGGGAGAAATCGTAGACAGCGAGGTCTCCCTTGTAAAGAAAGGCGGATATTGCAGACCGGTAAAGGCGATGAAAAACAAATTGATTTTGTCTTTCTCTGATGATAAGTATACAGAGCTTAATACTGTAACAGGCGAGTTCAGCGGAGTGGATTATAACGAACCTGTTAACGGAGAAAATCTTGATTTGGCGGTATCTTCCCAGCAGGCGTGCAAAATAGCGTTTAACGCCCTGAAAGATAAAAATAATTATGAAACAGAATCTTTCGAGGCGTCAGTAGGGGATTTCAGCGAATATGAAATCGTTAGAGAAACGGGCGTATCGCCCCAGCTTTATTATAAGCCGGATTTGCTGGATGAACACGTTATTCACGAGTACTTCCCTGAATACGCATGGAAAATCCAGTTTAAAGGCAATTATATCGCCGACGTTTACGTCAACGCCAAAACCGGCGATGTCTGCTCGGTAAGCTTCAATTTCCTGGACTGATTATAATGACAAATAGGCAGGTTTTAACCTGCCTATTTTTTTATAAAGTACTAAAAATAGTGCTTTTAGATTGTTTTAAAATCAAAAATACCTATATGTTAATAAACAAATTGTTTTATATCTTTCAATTTGATATAATTGGATTAAATTATAGGTTGACAGGAGACATTAATATGAAAAGATGTCCAGTTTGTGATAACGAATTAAATGTGGAAGATAAATTTTGCTCACAGTGCGGAATAAATTTAAATTTGTATAGTGAGAGAAAAGAAAAATCAGAGGCAAAACAAGTTGTGTTTTTTAACCCTCCTGGGCTGGCTCAATATCCGCATAATGAACAGCGTTTTGTTGAAATTGTTTCTGACCCGGAAAAAGAATTAATAAAATATAAGCAGCAGAGACTCCAAAATATAATAAACTGCATGAAAGAAAATAATGATTATCATAAAAGAAACAGATCTGCGGTCGAAGAACTTGTTGAGATGATTCCGAAAAATGAAGTGATCCAATTTGTGCTTACAGGGGAGTTGTTCATTAAGAATCTTACAGAAGCAAGCAGTACAGTGGGCTATGTTTCAAGTTTTAATAATTTGCAGTTTTTAAGTGCTTCTGAGATTGATGGATTTTATCGTTTCGGTGTAATCTGTATAACCAATTTTAGGACAATTTTTGTGACTAACAGTGAAAAGTTCCATTCGGTAAGAGAATTTAATAACAACAGCGTTACTGAAATTATTTTAGATAAATTTATGGATTGCGGTAATTTAAAAGTCAACACAAATAAGGGCTCGTTTGTTTTTTCAATCGGAAATTATAATAACGCAAAGAAAATGACAGAAATTCTAAAGCGTTATTACGAAGAATAAGGCACGCCGCTATTTATTGTTGGGCGGCGCATATTTGAGGGGAATATATGATGAATAGCAATTTAAAAGAATTAACAAAAAAAGAACTGAGACAAGAATTCAAAACCTATTTGGAGAGTAAGAATTACACAAATAATGCTGTAAATACATATTCGTACCAGGCATTATTTCTTTTTGATAGAGTTGTAAAGGATAATTTTTGGGCTATCGTAGAAAGTGACGATTTTTCGTCGCTGGCACGAAAAGCTATAAATAATGAACTGCTTGCAAGCGGAAATAAACAAAATGCTAATCAGTATTTGTCAAATTTACGTTGCTTTAGAACTTTTTGCGGAATAGAAAGCGGTTACCGGGAAAAATCAAAGGACAATGAAAAAACACAGGTACAGAAAAAAAGGACAAAAAAATATGAGCCTAAACTTGATATTGACGAAGCTCTCTGCGCGATAGAAAAGTATCATAAGTCTATAAAACCTGGGTACACAAGGTTAAGATCGTGGGAACATTGTTATAATGCATTTAGACTTTATCGCCATGATAATGAAAAAACTGAATTTTTGTGCCTGCATTTAAGTTGCTTTCTTGCAAGCTGGGGTATGCTGAGAAATTCATCACTTGTGAATTATGATTATTATGTTCATGAGAATTTTATAAAGCACATATCAAGTCCTCGATATGATGATTTATATAATGAAGAAATTCCAGATTTTAATTTGATAGAGGAATTAACAGAGGTAATAAAAAATACTTATCCAAAAGATATTTCAAAAACTGATACTTTTGTAACTAAAGTTTTGCTGGGGGCGTTTGGCTGCGTCCCTGCTTTTGACCGTTACTTTAAAAATGCAGTAAAAGAATATAATGTTTGCGGCGGTAAGTTTAATGCGACGTCATTAAAAAAACTTTATAAATATTATCAAGATCATGCAGACAAGTTTCAAAAACTTAAAATTCAATTTGAGACAGACGGTGTCCATTATACGCCCATGAAAATGATTGATATGTGTTTTTGGCAACTCGCAAGAGATATGGAAATTGAGAAGAAAAATAAAAAAGAGGTTCAATATGATTAAAATTCTTTTTGTCTGCCACGGCAATATCTCGAAAAATCCTGAAAAAGCCTGTAAAATCAGTGGTTCTTTGGAGCAGAAGGGCGCTTGCTACATGTAGGTAAGTATGTTCCTTGAGCAAATGCTCATGTGCCATAAAATAACACAAAAAAACAACAGACAGCCGCCACAATTCCGTAAAGATTGATACTTGACAGTCTCCCGAAAGCTCGCTATAATAATAGACGTAAAATTTGAGTGGACTTTTCCGGATTCGGTCATCTTTTTGCCACACAACTGTCTTATGATAGTTGTGTGGCTTTTTTGTTGCCTGCATCTCGGAAATGTTGACAGAATGGAGGATGATTTTTTATGGAAAACAACTTCTTATCTCTGATCAAGACGCGCCGTAGTGTACGGGCTTACAAACCGCAACCTGTCCCTTCCGAGGCGTTGGACGCTGTACTGGAAGCCGGGACTTATGCACCTACCGGCGGAGGACGTCAATCCCCTACCATCATTGCAATCACAGACCCCAAATACCGGCAGGAAATCGCCAGGTTAAACGCAGAAGTGATGGGGAACAATACAGACCCTTATTATGGCGCGCCTGTCGTGATTTTGGTTCTGGCAGATGGCTCCGCAAGCACCTTTGTGGAAGACGGAAGTTGCGTTCTTGAAAATATGATGCTCGCTGCCAATGCCCTTGGGCTGGGAACCGTATGGGTACACCGGGAGCGGGAAATCTTTGACTGCGAAAAGGGCAAAGCTCTCCTGCGGGAGTGGAAACTGCCGGAAACCTTGCGAGGCGTCGGGGCGATTGCATTGGGTTATCCATCCCAGGAAGCCGGTCAACCCGCAGCACGCAAACAAAACTATATCGTTCGGATTTAATGTCCTGCTGTCCGGCGCAATGTTTTTGCGCCGGACACTTTGTGGAGAGGAGGGAAAGTATGCAGACCAATAATAAAATGGCGGTCGCTCCTGTTGGAAAGCTCATCTGGCAAATGTCGATACCGCCGCTGATTTCCATGTTCCTGCAATATTCCTATAACCTGATAGACAGCGCGTTTGTGGCACGGTTGAGTGAGAATGCACTGATCGCTGTTTCTCTGGCATTCCCGATTACAACATTGATGAATGCAGCGTCTATCTGGATCGGTGTCGGCGTGAATGTGCTGATAGCAGGATATCTTGGACAGAAAAAGCAGGATGATGCAAATACAACCGTCACACATGGATTGTTACTGGCCTTTGGAATTGGTGCTTTGCTCAATCTTCTGGCATTACTGATTATGAAACCCTATTTTCGGGCATTCACCAATAATGAAGAAATTTATCAGCTGAGCATCGCCTATATGAGTGTGTGCTCCTTCATGCAAATTCCCAATATGGTGCATATCGCTATCCAGAAGATGATACAGGCCACCGGGAACATGGTCGCTCCCATGTGTTTTCAGATTGCGGGAGTGATTGTTAATTTTGTATTCGATCCCATCTTGATTTTTGGTATTGGTGTTTTTCCGGATATGGGCATCCGCGGCGCTGCGGTGGCTACTGTTGCGGGCTATTCATTATCCATGATTTTGGCATTTGCTTTGCTGCTGGGCAAAAAGCAGAAAGTGCAGGTAAAAATCAAAGGCTTTCATTTGCAAAAGCAGATGATCCGCCGTATTTTTGCCTTTGGCCTGCCATCTTTTATTATGAACGCCCTCAGTTCGTTTATGGTGACGTTCGTCAATCTGTTTCTGGTGGCGTATTCTGATACGGCGATTGCATTCTTCGGTGCATATTTTAAGGTGCAGCAGTTGATTGTTATGACGGTAAATGGCTTAATCCAGGGTTGTTTGCCAGTCATGCGGTTTAACTACGGTGCAGGGAGCAGCGAACGGCTGCATTCCGCTTTCCGATACGGAACTGCTTTGGTCACCGGCATGATGATACTGGGAACGTTGGCTGTCATCCTTTTTCCGGCGCAGATTTTGGGATTGTTTACGGCATCGGAAGCCATGCGCTCCTTTGGAATATCCGCTATGCGGATTATGGCGACAAGCTATCTGTTTTGCGGTCTTTCTACTATGATTTCCACCTATTTTCAGGCCACAGAAAAAGTAGGTTCCAGCATGGCAATTCAATTATGCAGGCAACTGCTTTTCCTTGTTCCATCCCTATGGTGTCTGGACAAATTGTTACATCTGAACGGAATCTGGCTTGCATTCCCTGTCGCGGAAACTGGCACCTTGCTTGTTGCTCTCATAATGATGGCCTGGTATCACCGTAAAAAATCATAACGTATTCTGCGAAGGAGGAATTATGAACGATACTTTCATGAAAGAAAAGCCGGTATTACCGCTGATTTTATCCATGTCCCTGCCTATGGTGTTATCCATGCTGGTCAATTCCCTCTACAACATTGTGGACAGTTTTTTCGTCGCGCAGATCAGCGAGGAGGCTATGACGGCATTATCGTTGGTTTACCCGGTTCAAAATTTTATCAATGCTGCCGGAATTGGATTTGGCGTTGGGATCAATGCAGTGATCGCTTTCCATCTGGGCGCGGGCGATAACAGCAAAGCGGATCAGGCCGCCACGCAGGGACTTGTGCTTGCCGTGATTCATGGCGTTGTTATGACAGTCTGCTGTATCTCCATCATGCCGGTTTTCCTGCGGATGTTCACTTCATCCGAAGCGGTCATTGAACTTGGCGTCCGCTATTCTATCGTTGCGTTCGCCTTTACGCTCATTGTTACCGTCAGCATGGCGTTTGAGAAACTGTTCCAGGCAGTAGGAAACATGAAGACAACCATGATCAGCCTGATGTGCGGGTGCATCACAAACATCGTCTTAGACCCCGTTCTGATTTTTGGCTATGGCCCATTCCCGGAAATGGGAATTGAAGGCGCTGCGCTGGCAACCGGCATCGGACAGGCTCTGACACTGGCGATTTACCTTGTAGTCTATCTTTTGCGGCCAATTCGCGTGCATATCCGCAGGCAGTACATTTTGCCCAGCAAAAAGATGGTCATCAAGCTGTATTCTATCGGCATTCCCGCAACCCTGAATCTTGCACTTCCGTCTCTTTTGATTTCGGCGCTCAATGCGATTTTAGCTGCCTATTCCGAAGTGTATATTCTGGTTTTGGGGATCTATTACAAATTGCAGACCTTCATCTATCTTCCGGCGAATGGCATTGTGCAGGGGATGCGCCCCCTGATCGGCTATAACTACGGTGCAGGGGAGCACAAACGAGTCAGCCAGATTTATCAGATTGTTTTGTGCATGAGCGGTATCATTATGGTGCTTGGAACCGCGATATGTCTGCTGATCCCCGGCCAGCTGATAGGGCTGTTTACCCACACGGAAGCGACGATTCAGGCCGGGGAAACTGCCTTGCGCATCATCGGGGCCGGATTTATCGTCTCGGCGGTTTCTGTTACTTCTTCCGGCGCATTGGAGGGGCTGGGGAAAGGCACGCCCTCCTTACTGATTTCTCTTTGCCGGTATGTAGTGGTAATCATCCCGGCTGCGTTTTTACTCAGCAGGTTTCTCGGAGCGGTTGGCGTCTGGAATGCGTTTTGGATCACGGAAGTGATTACTGCGATCATATCCATTTACGTTTACCGCAAGGTAATAGCAAAGCCAGCCGAGCCAGTCAACGGTTAAGATGAACGACGCATACGCGCCGCCGTTGACAGCCCCGCCCGCCTTTGCAGATAGGCAATCAAGGGGCGACAGCAAGGAGTGCTGCCGCCCCACACTATTATTCAGAGAGGGGGAATTTCCATGACCGAAGATGAAGCCTACAAAGTGCATATCCAGTACACATTCAATGCCTTTTGCAAGATTGTCATTCGTCACGCAGCCATAGATAAAATTTTGAAGTTGCGCCAAAGGTGGGAATAGGAAGCTTATCTTGAGTATCTGATGAATGAGAAGTGTTTATGATAAAAATACAGGTAGCTAAAAGACTTAACACAAGAGCAATTAGCCATACAGGTAGATGTACGCCGGAAAACAATTATGCGGCTGGAAAAGTACAGTATAATCCCTCTCGAATTTGCGATTAACATTTCAGGAGCAGTTGGCGCACCTATCGAAGAAATCGATATTTTCAAGTAGCTTTAATGGCGAAAGCCTTTATTTTACAGGCAGTTGCGTTATTGTTAATCTGCGTTGCTTGCCGTATGAAGGCTAATATGTTACTTTGGATTAGACTTATCAAAGCGAAGGAGTGTAACGCACAATGTTTGGAGAAAACTTAAAAACTCTCAGAAAGCAGAAAGGTTTTTCACAGGAAGAATTGGCAACAAGGCTCCATGTAGTCCGACAGACCATTTCTAAGTGGGAGAAAAATTTATCCGTTCCCGACGCTGATACTCTTATCCGGCTGGCAGAAATATTGGAAGTGTCTGTCAGCGAATTGCTGGGGGCAAAAATTGAAAATGAAAATACTGCCAGTGATGTCGCAGAGCAGTTGTCAAGGATAAATGAACAGCTTGCAATCAAAAATCGCCGCTCGCGCCGGATCTGGAAAATAGTTGCTATTATATTGGCGGCTATAGTTTTAATAAACATTCTCATTGCCGTGCTTTTCAGCGTTCCAAACTTCAATGAAGGCATTCAGAGTAATCAGCCAGAGATAACCGACCAAACACAAATCATAGAGGAATGAATAGCAAAGCCAGCCGAGCCAGTCAACGGTCAAGATGAACGACGCATACGCGCCGCCGTTGACAGCCCCGACCGCCTTTGCAGATAGGCAATCAAGGGGCGACAGCAAGGAGTGCTGCCGCCCCGCACTATTATTCAGAAAGGGGGATTTCCATGACCGACTTTGAAGCCTATCATGAGTACATCCAGCGCAAGCACAACGCCTTTTGTAAGGCAGTAATCCGCTATGCTGCCCGCGATAAGATTTTGCAGCTTCGCCGGAAATGGAAGCGGCAAATTTCCCTTGACTATCTGATGGACGAGAAGTTTGTCCAGTTTGCCGGGCCGGAGCCGGACGAGGAATACCCCTTTACCGTCTGCGGCCAGACCGTCCTGCTCTGCAACGAGACTCTTGCCTCAGCGCTCTCCGCACTGCCAAAGCAGACACAGGAAGTGATTTTGCGGCCTTACAAAAAGTGATTTGGATTTTGAAAACCGGCGAATCCGGGTAGACCACCAGCTTGTCCGGGAACGGGGCGGGAAGTATTATGTCGAGAAAACCAAGACGGAGTGTGGCTGCCGCTTTATTCCCATGACAGAGGAAGTCTATCAAAGTCTGAACAATATCCTTGAACGCCGCAGGAAGATAAAGACGGAAATCATTGTAGACGGATACAGCGGATTTCTGCTGTTGGATAAGGACGACAAACCCAAGGTGGCGTTGCATATCGAAAATGAAATGCGCTGGGCGATGAAAAAGTACAAGAAGCTGTACCCGGACAAGCCGCTGCCGCATATCACGCCTCATGTGTTTCGCCATACTTTCTGTACGAATATGGCAAACGCTGGTATGGATATAAAGACCTTGCAGTATGTGATGGGACACTCTGACGTTGAAGTAACGCTGAATGTCTACACCCACGCCAGCTATGACCGGGCAGCAGAGCAGATGGCAAAAATTATAGATTTCAAGGGAACTGTCACGCCGGAAAAGCAGAGAAAATCAGGTTGAAAATGCACCAAGTTACTACACCAATTACTACACCATTTGCCCGTGAATTTGCGTAGATTTACGAAGAATAGCGTAGGTTTGGGGCAAAACACAAAAATTGAAAAAAGCGCCGGAAAGCCCATAATATCAAGGTTTGAAGGCTTATGAAGGGATATAAGAGATATGATAAAAATACTATTCGTGTGCCACGGCAGGATTTACTGTTCAGAATAAAAAGTCTCAAATCGTCTTAAATACTTCTATAAATAGCAGTTCTTGTGTTTCATTCTCAATTTTACCAATGATTTACCAATATTTCTGGAGAGCCAGACTTGCAAAAAAATGAGCCAGAATGAGGAGATTAAAAACATGAGCGAATTGAAACCAAGAATAACGGAAAACGGAATTGATGATATCCTTGTCGGAGATTACTACATCCCGGACTTGAAGCTGTCGGAGGAACACCGCCCTATTGGAAAGTATGGACGGATGCATCGGGAATACTTAAGAGAAGTCCACCCAGACAGATTGAATACATTGATACTGGCAGGAGAATTGTGGACATATCTTGCAGACCTGAACGAACAGGCACAGGAACGGTTAGACACCATCATGGAGCAGATGAAAACTGCCGAGGGCATAACCGAGGAATTGAAGCGTACCCAACAAATGGAATGGGTGCAGCGTTGCAATAACATTCATAGTCGGGCAGAAGAAATTGTTTTGCATGAGATGGTTTACAATTAAATATCTATTGTTTATTTAACGAATCAGAAAGCAGGAAATCGAAAGATCTCCTGCTTTTTGTATAGGTAGAATGCTCATCTATTAACTAATAACGAAGAAATCCCCTCTTTTATATTGGATTACAAAAAACTATTGACTTATGTACGAAATCGGATATAATAAGAATGTACGAAATCGGACATATAAAAAGGAGGATGAAGATTTTGCACTATTTAGAAACGGGACAATACACCTATTTAGCAGGAGAGATTAACGCTTTATACCACGAAGCGGCTGTAAAAATGGGTATTTCAGATAGCGTTCAAAATATTCTGTATGTCCTTAGTGAGAAAGGTGGACAATGCCTGCAAAGTGAAATCAGTAAGCTTACAGGTATCAGTCGCCAGACAATCAATTCAGCCATTCGCAAATTAGAAAAAGAGGAAATTGTCTATCTGGAACAAGGGAAAGGAAGAAATACCATTCTCTGTCTGACGGAAAAGGGAAAGAAATTTTCAGCAGAAAAAATAATGCCTTTGCATGAGATTGAGGATAAAATCTGGAATGAATGGACGGCGGAGGAACAACAGCAATATCTGACGCTTACAAAAAAATATCGTGACGGATTAAAAAAATATCTGGAAGCCATGTTATAAAAACAAAAATCAAAATCTTTTGAAGGGAGGTGGCTTGATGTCGGCAGCAGCATAATAAGGGGATTATCGCACTTGATATTGTCCCCTGTTTGAAAAACTATTTTGAAAATGAGAGGACAATTTGATATGGAAAAAACACAAAAATGGAAATCACAGTTTATGATTGTCGCATTGGGACAGGCCGTTTCAATGTTGGGAAGTCATGGTGTTCAGTTTGCTCTGATTTGGTGGCTTGCCGAAAAAACATCTTCACCGTTAATGCTAGGAATATCAGGGCTGGTTGCCTATCTTCCAATGACCTTATTCAGCCCGCTGGCTGGAATTGCGGCTGACCGTTATAACCGAAAATTTATCTCTATTTTTTCGGATATGGCAATGGGTGCAGTTGCACTGATTTATGCAGGACTGCTGTTCTTTTTTGACCTGCCTGTGTGGACAGTATTTGTTATGCTGTGTGTGAGGGGGATTGGAAGCACATTCCAGCAGCCGGCAATACAGTCGATCATTCCGCAGCTTGTACCAAAAGACCAGTTAGTAAAAACAAATGGGTGGATGCAGCTTCTAAATTCCGGCTCATTTTTATTGGGACCGGTAATCGGTGCGTCTTTGTATGCGATTTTCCCGATGTCAGTCGTTTTAATGAGTGATGTGGTGGGGGCGATTTTAGCAAGTGTTGCGCTGGCTGTTGTTAAAATCCCAAAACTTGAAAAAACAGAACAGGAAAAACAGCATTTTATCGCAGAGATAAAAGAGGGATTGCAGGTATTCAGAGAAGATAAAAAATTGTTTTATATCGTAATTGCAGAAGCTCTCTGTATGTTCTTTTATGCGCCCTTATCGTCCTTTTATCCACTCATGACAAGCGACTATTTTAAGCTGTCAGCAATGTATGGCAGCGCTGTGGAATTATCTTTTGCAATCGGTATGATGGTATCCTCCCTTTTATTTTCCAGCGTTCTAAAAATAAACCGAAAAATCCTAATTTCCTTTACCGGTTTGTTTGGAATGGGAATGATGTCGCTGCTCTGTGGTATCATACCGCCTACTTATATCGGCTGGTTTTTCTTTGCGGGAGGCTGTATCTGCTTAGGGGCTTCTGGTAATGTCCATACAATCCCGTTGACTGCTTATATGCAGGAAACCGTATCCCCGGAAAAAATGGGGAGGGCATTTTCGGTACTTACCTTGATTTCATCTGTTACAATGCCGATTGGCTTGCTTTTCAGTAGCCCGATAGCAGAAAAAGTAGGTGTAAATGTTTGGTTCTTCATTTCCGGTCTGTGCATGATTATATTGACTGCATGTGTTTCAATCCGGTATTCAACAAAATGCAGGAGGTAAAAATTATGATTAGAGAATTTCAAATGTCAGATACAGAGCAAGTTATGAAACTTTGGCTTTCTGGAAATATAGGCGCACACTCATTTGTGCTAGAGGAATACTGGCATTCACATTTTGACGAGGTACAGGAAGCATTATTGCAGGCGAAAGTTTTGGTCTATGATATAGATGGCAACATAAAAGGATTTATCGGTTTGATGAATGAATATATCGCCGGGATTTTTGTTGACAAAAGCTGCCGTTCCACAGGAATCGGTACGCAACTTCTTACTTATGTGAAAGAAAAATATGATATTCTTTCGTTGAGTGTATATCAGCAAAATTCACGCGCAGTAGCCTTTTATCAAAGGGAAGGGTTTTCAATTCTATCAGAAGGTGTTGATGAAGATACTGGAGAAAAAGAATATACAATGTTCTGGAAAAAGCTATTTTAATCTTTTCTTGTAGTGTAAAGGAGAAATCAAATGAATCAAAAATGTATTTTATTACAGGGCTAATGGCTTGTGGAAAATCTACGGTTTCCGATTTGCTGACAAAATCATTAAAAAAATGCGCCCATCTTTGTGGAAATGTATTCCGAAAAATGATTGTTTCCGGGAGAGAGGATATGCCAGATAGCCTGTCAGAAGAAGCCATTCGCCAGTTACATTTTCGTTACAAACTGATTGCTGATGCAGCAAAGTCTTATTTCGAAGATGGCTTTTCGGTGGTTATTCAAGATAACTACTATGGCGATGAATTAAACCGAATGTTGTCTTATCTGCACTCTTATCCGGCAGAAGCGATTGTCCTTTGCCCGAATGTGGAAGTAATCAAAGAAAGAGAGCTGCACCGAGGAAAAACAGGGTATGTAGATTTTACAGTTGAGGCGTCGGGAAGCATCGGAATATTTCAGTATTGGAATAAAGAAAATGAGACGTCTGGCAGAAGATAATCTGGGTAGGTTTGCAATTTATAGTGGGAACCGTTACCTCATAATCCGCACAAAATTTGAAAAATTTATGAAGGAAACTTCTACGATATAACAAGAATTTAGAAGAAGCTGCGGAGTATTCGGGAATTGGTATCAATAAGCTGCGTGATCTAACCAGTGAACAGAATTGCCGGTTCGTCTTATGGGCAGGAAATAAACGCTTGATTAAATGCCGCCTGTTTGGCCAGTATATTGAACAGGCTTATTCTATCTGAAATTTGTGATGTAAAAGGCGGCCTTGATATGATACAATAAATGCGTCATATCAAGGCTCTTTCCATCACGGTAAGGAGTTTGACAATGTCCGAGAAACGCAAAGACCATAAAGGAAGAATCCTGCGGACAGGAGAGAGCCAGAGAAAAGACCTGATTTATCAGTACCGCTATACAGACATTCAAGGCAAGCGGCAGACCATCTATTCCTCTGAATTTAAAGGAACTGCGGGAAAAGGAAAAAGAAATCCAGAAGCAGCTTGATGAAGGGATTGACTATGCCGCTGGAAAGGCAACCGTGATTGCCCTTGTGGAGCGATATATCAGCTTGAAACAGGGCGTGCGCTATAACACTAAAGTCGGTTACAATTTTGTTCTGAACATGATTAAGAAAGAAGATTTTGGCTACCGGCAGATAAGGGATATTAAGGTATCAGACGCGCAAAAGTGGATTATGAAGCTCCACAGTGACGGGAAAGGGTACAGCACCATCACCAGCGTCAGGGGCGTTGTGAAACCCGCTTTTCAGATGGCATACAACGAGGATATTATCCATCGAAATCCCTTTGACTTCAAATTAGTGGACGTGGTTCCCAATGACTCACAGAAGCGGATTGCCATGACGGAGGAACAGCAGGAGATTTGGATGGGCTTTATCCGGGAGGACAAAACCTACACCAAGTATTATGATGAATTTGTCGTGCTGCTGGGAACGGGTATGCGTGTCAGTGAGTTTTGCGGCCTTACAAAAAGTGATTTGGATTTTGAAAACCGGCGAATCCGGGTAGACCACCAGCTTGTCCGGGAACGGGGCGGGAAGTATTATGTCGAGAAAACCAAGACGGAGTGTGGCTGCCGCTTTATTCCCATGACAGAGGAAGTCTATCAAAGTCTGAACAATATCCTTGAACGCCGCAGGAAGATAAAGACGGAAATCATTGTAGACGGATACAGCGGATTTCTGCTGTTGGATAAGGACGACAAACCCAAGGTGGCGTTGCATATCGAAAATGAAATGCGCTGGGCGATGAAAAAGTACAAGAAGCTGTACCCGGACAAGCCGCTGCCGCATATCACGCCTCATGTGTTTCGCCATACTTTCTGTACGAATATGGCAAACGCTGGTATGGATATAAAGACCTTGCAGTATGTGATGGGACACTCTGACGTTGAAGTAACGCTGAATGTCTACACCCACGCCAGCTATGACCGGGCAGCAGAGCAGATGGCAAAAATTATAGATTTCAAGGGAACTGTCACGCCGGAAAAGCAGAGAAAATCAGGTTGAAAATGCACCAAGTTACTACACCAATTACTACACCATTTGCCCGTGAATTTGCGTAGATTTACAAAGAAGAGCGTGAATTTAAGGCAAAACACAAAAATTGAAAAGAGCGCCGGAAAGCCCATAGAATCAAGGTTTGAAGGCTTTTGAAGCACCCTTCGGGTATCCCTGATGCGCTGAAAAGCAGCGCAAAAAGAGGAAAGGATATAAGAGATATGATAAAAATACTATTCATTTGCCATGGCAATATATGCAGAAGTCCTATGGCGGAGTTTGTTATGAAGAAACTGGTCAGGGAGGAAGGGCTTGAAAATATGTTCTTCATTTCTTCCTGCGCCACCAGCAGGGAAGAGATATGGAACGGCGTCGGAAATCCAATTTATCCGCCTGCTCAGCGGGAGATGAATAAACGGGGAGTGCCTTTTGACAGTTCAAAGCGAGCAGTCCAGCTTAAGGCCGAGGACTACGGAAAATACGATTACCTTATAGGCATGGATAAGATGAATATCCGCAAAATTATGCGCATTATCGGTTCTGACCCTGAGGATAAAGTTTACAGGTTGATGGATTTTACAGAGAGAAAAGGCGATGTTGCCGACCCGTGGTACAGCAACCGCTTTGATACGGCGTTTAACGATATTTACGAAGGATGCCGCTGTCTGCTGGAAAAAATAAAAACGCAAGTATAATTTTTTACGGATATTATGTTATGGAATTGTGGGACGCTTATTACAGTAATTCAGAACCTGCCGGATGCGATTTGATAAGAGGTCAGGAGGTTCCCGACGGTCTTTATCATTTGGTGGCGGAGGCTATGGTTCAGCATAAAGACGGCTCGTTTCTTATGATGCAGCGGGATTTTAACAAACCCATCAAGCCCGGCAAATTTGAGGTTACCGCCGGAGGTTCCGTGCTTAAAGGGGAAACTCTTCTTCAGGGAGTAAAAAGAGAGCTTTTTGAAGAAACGGGAATTGAGTGCGATGAGTTTGTGCTTCTTTTCAGCGAAATCGCCGAGTTCAGCCACAGTATATTCAATATATTTTACTGTAAAACAGACTGTCCAAAAGACAGCGTTCGGCTTCAGGAGGGCGAGACGATAGCCTTTAGATGGATTGATTTTGACGAACTCAGTCGGATGATGGAAGAAAACGGTGAAAAGATTGCGTCTGTAAAAAGACTTGCAAGAGCGCTTCAATGTCTTAAAGAAAAAGGGCTGCTTTAAGGATTTGAGTTGAAAATTTATGGTGTGTGTGATATTATTCTGTTAACGGAAGTGATATTATGAGCACAAAACTTATCCTCGCCATCATTACGATTTCTCTGGCGTTGGTTTTTTATACCGTCGGTGTATGGACCGAGCACAAACAGAAGAGCCTTAAATGGCAAAATCTTGTTTTCTTCTGGCTTGGCCTTGCTTTTGACACAACGGGCACAACAATAATGACTTTTATCAGCGAAAGCAACGGAACAAACGGCTTTTTGAGCGTCCACGGGATTACCGGCGCGCTGGCGATAGTCCTTATGATTATTCACGCCGTATGGGCTACTGTTGTTTTGGCGAGAAAGAATGAAAAAGCACAGCACACCTTCCACCGTTTCAGCATAGTTGTTTGGTGCATCTGGCTCATTCCTTATTTGCTGGGAGTATTTATGGGCATGAACCACTGATATTGATTATTTTACGGAGTTTTTACCATGGCTAAATCGTTTTTTGAACTTAACAGAATGTTCTATTCTATGCGCTATGCGTATGGAATTAATCTGTTATGTTCATTTTCGGTAAGCTGATATTTTTATAGCAAATTAAAGCCGTTGATGAGCATTCATCAGCGGCTTATTTTTATTTTAAGGAGGAATTTGTATGCTTAATCACAAAGGGACCCGACCAATAAAGACAAAACGTCTTTTGCTCAGAGCAGTTAAAAAAGAGGATTATAAGGATATGTACCGCTATACACAAAAGGAAGAGGTTTCAAGATATGTTTCCTGGAATGTTCACAAAAGCATTGATGAAACTAAGGCTCTTTGTGAAATGTGGGCAGGGGAATACGAAAATTTAAACAGATATAACTGGGCTATTGTGTTTGACGGGACAGTTATCGGCAGTATAGATATCGTCAAAATCGTAGACACAACGGCATTTATCGGCTGGCAGATAGACAGTGATTACTGGAATATGGGTATAATGACCGAGGCGGCATCCGCTGTGCGCGATTATATGTTTTTGGAAGTTGGTATTGACGCTCTGAACGCTTGTTATATCAAAGAAAATATAGGCTCAGGTAAAGTTATGGCAAAAATCGGCATGAAAGAAATAACAGCAGAAAAATATTATGAAAAGCTGGGCGACGCGAAAGAACATTCAACTGAAATTGACGGCATGCCCATTGGATTTTACGGGCTCACCAGAGAAGAATGGAAAAGTTTATGAAAAATGTTGAATTGGTTGAGATAAAGGGTAATGAGGCATTTGAGGCGTGGAAAATGCAGAAAAAGTGTTTCAAACCGTTATATCAAAAATATCGGGATAAAGACAGCCCGTATAAAAATGGTTTTCTTCATTTCAAAAAGATAATAAAAAGCCCAAAAGTCAAAACATACTGGATTACTTGCGGCTTTGAAAAAGTTGGTGAGATTTTTATCGTCGTTAAGGAAACGAAAAATTATCTCGCTCGGATTTTTGTTTTGCCTAAATTTCAAAACCGAGGAATAGCGCAGGCGGCAATAATGAATGCTGAAAACATACATTCTAATACGCCATGCTGGGCGCTGGATACTATTAAGCAGGAAGAAAAGAATTGTTATTTGTACGAAAAATTAGGATACAGAAGAACGGGCAAAGAGAAGATAATCAATGACAAAATGACTATCGTATATTACGAAAAATAGTATTGTGCCATTGTCGCACAAAAAAAGAAGGCAAGCAGTGCTTGCCTTCTTTTTACGGTTTGATTGCTACTTTGATAACGTTGTCTGCTTTTTTCTCGAAGAGTTCATACGCTTCGTCAATATCTTTCAGCGGGTAAGTGTGGGTGATAAGGGGTGTTGTATCTATTTTCCCCTGTTCAATAAGTGCCAGTATTTCTTCGCAGTCACAGCCGTCTACTCCGCCTGTTTTGAAAACCAGATTTTTGCCGTACATATCCGGCAGCGGCAGTGTTTGGGCTTCATCGTAAAGAGCCACTATCGTAACCGTTGCGTTTGGTCTGGCGCACTGCCAAGCGGTTTGGAATGTAGAGGCGCCGCCTGCCGCTTCGATTACAACGTCTGCGCCGCCGTTCTCGCTGTTTTTGAGGGTAAAATCATAAACTTCATTTGGCGATGTAGTCAGTACATTAGGATAATGCTCTCTTACGAAATTTATTCTCTGTGGGTCTTTTTCGCAAACGATTATACGTTTCGGCTCTTTCAGCATTACTGAAATAAGAGTGCAAATTCCTGTGGGACCTGCTCCGATAATGAGAACTGTGTCATCTTTGGATATTTCAGATATTCGTGCCGCCCAGTACCCCGTTGCGAGAATGTCACCTGTGAAAAGCGCCTGTCGGTCAGTTACCGTGTCGGGGATTTTGTTGAGCCCCTGGTTTGCCAGCGGAACTCTTACGTATTCCGCCTGGCCTCCGTCAATACGACAGCCCAGCGCCCAGCCGCCGTTGGGGTCGGTGCAGTTGTTGACAAAGCCGTGTTTGCAGAAAAAGCATTCGCCGCAGAATGTTTCAACGTTTACCGTTACTCGGTCACCGGGTTTGACTTTTGTTACAGCGCGTCCGGTTTCTTCAACAATGCCCACCATTTCGTGGCCTACCGTAATTCCGGGCACTGCTCTCGGCACACTGCCGTGTTTTATATGCAGATCGCTTGTGCAAATGCTGGCAAGCGTTACTTTTACTATTGCATCGGTATCTTTTTGAATGATGGGCTTCGGCTTTTCCGTAAGCTCAAATTTTTCGTGTTCTTTGTATGTATAAGCAAGCATCAGACCGCCTCCTATGAATTTCTCTATATAAAAATATATCATAATTTTGCTCAAGCGGCAATACAGCGGTGGTTTAAAATGCGTTAGTGTGAATTGCGATTGGCAAACGTATAATTATATGGTATCATTAAATCAGAAAACAAAACAGGGGGAGAATTTTGAAAAGAAAAATAATGCGGATAATTGCTGTCGTTTTGGCGGTAGTGTTGATTTTTGCAGGAAGTTTTGGCGGATATGTCCTTTACAGGTTTAACCGAAACACTTTGAAATGCGACATCAATTATGAAGAGGTTTATTCGAGAAATTCAATTTCTCTTAAAGCTGAGGATGACGGGTTGTTCCGAGTTCTCAAAATCAACGACACTCATCTTTTTAACGGAACAAGTGAAAATGATGAGCGCACCCTTGCGGCTGTTAAATCCATACTGGACGAAACGCCCTGCGATTTGATTATTGCGGACGGAGATATTGTTGACGGATTTAATCTCAGTTCAAGTTACGATAAGAAAAACGCAATTGAGAGTTTTGCTCAGCTGATTGAAAGTTATAATGTGCCGTGGACATTTGTTCCCGGCAACAATGACGGCGAAATTGACAGCGACAATGACGATATTATCGCTTTTCTTATGCAGTACCGTAATTTCCTTTGCGGAAATGAAAAAGGAATTGACGGCTCAATGCAGTTCTTTATTGATATTACTTATAATTCAAAGACCGTTCACTCAATAGCAGTTTTGGACAGCGGTATGAGAAAGCCGAAGGCAATAGGCAGTTATGATTATATAAAAGAAAACCAGATAAAATGGCTTCTTGACGGCGTTAATGAAAGGCAGGTAAAGACAAGTGTGTTTTTCCATATGCCAACACCGGCATTTAAAACAGCTTACGATAAAGGAACTGCGTATGACGGGATAGATAGATTTGAGACGTACGCGTACGACGATATAGAAAAGAATGAGCTTTTTGATAATATGACAGCTGATAATGAGTACATATCTCTTTTGTCCTGCGGTCATGTCCACAGTAATAATATGTGTTCATATTATAACGGACGCTATTATCAGCTCAGCGCGGTGAGCGGCTACAACGCTTCCCATGATGATTTCATTACCCCGTATTGTACCCTGACGGTTATTGATACTTTGTCAAACGATGTTCAGAATATGTACCAGTTTGAACAGCTTACAAAATAAAAAAGCTTGGCAGGTTAACTGCCAAGCTTTTTTATGTGTGGATTTTGAAAACTATTTTTCTTGCGGAAACGTCTTTTTCAGCTGAAAGACCCGGAAGATGGGCGTCGTTTGGCGCAAGGAAAAGGAAAGTTCCTTTTGTAAGTGTAAAGTCAAACTGAGCGTCGCCCTCGTAAAAGGCAATATCTTTGCCTTTGCTGTATTCTTCGCGCACAAGGTCAACTTTGTCAAGGCTTGCCCAGCGTATGCGCTCAATTCCTGAAACGATATACTGAACGTCAATATAGTCGCGGTGGGCTTCAAACATCATTTCTTCCGTCTGCTGTTTTGTTCTGTAACTCTGGATCATTGCGAAAACACGCTTGCCGTCAATTTCATATGTACCGTCAGCCATGTCGCTGTTGTTGAACTTATCCACAAAATCATAGAGAAGTTTCATGTCGGGATAAGCGTCGTAATAATCCGGAGCATTTGCCATTTTGTCAAAAATCATTATAATCACCGCTTTTATTATATTATACTTTTATTGCGTTTTCAATCTTAAAAAGAGTAAAAACAGTTTTCATAATATTTATTATTTGTTAATTAAAATTACACAAGGTGTGTGGTATATTTTAGGAAATAATAAAATCGGAGGTGAGATAATTGCAGGAATACAGATATGACACCCAGTTGCTTATCGACGGCGAAAATCTGGACGAGGACGCAATCAACGAATATTTTACCACTCATTTTAAGGGTGACTGCCTGCTGGCTGTGGGAGATGAAGATTTGATAAAAATTCATTTCCATACGAATGAGCCGTGGGACGTGCTGAAATATTGCGCTTCTCTGGGCGAAATCTACGATATAGTCGTTGAAGATATGGACAGACAGGAGAGGGGACTGAAAGGATAGTTCTTTCTCTTATAAATAAATTGATAAAGAGAGCGGCGCCGTGATTACCACGGCGCCGCTTTTTTAGAGGTAGATATTGTGAAAGGGTCAACTCTTCTTAGCAATTTTTCTTGTTGCAAAATAATCCTTGATCTGAGGTCCGGCAATCTGGATAAGGATAACTACTATCAGGATGATGCCCTTGATCGTGTCGTTGATAAGGGAGTCCATCTTCAGCGCGACGATGATCTTGTCGATAACCGTGTAAGACATTGCACCGAACAGGATGCCGATAACGCGTCCTTTACCGCCAGACATACTGATACCGCCCAGAACTACCGCCGCAATGGCGTACATCTCATAGCTGCTTCCTGTTGTTGCAGGGTCTGATGAAGCGTTCATTGCAATCCAAAGGAAAGAAGCGATACCAACAAGGATGCCGGTAATAACGAAAACCATTATTTTTACAAGTTTAACGTTGATGCCTGCCATGTGGGCGGCTTTTTCGTTGCTGCCGATGGCATAGATTTTTTTGCCGAATTTAGTGCTGGTGGAGATGAATACAAACAGCACTGTGAGAAGAATAAGTATAATTCCCACAATCGGGATTGTAAGTATTTTTCCGTTTCCGAAACTGAAAAACGCGTTGAATGATTCCTGCGAAGTTGACATTTTGTAAACGGAGCTGCCGCCGCCGATGAGTTCTTTCGGAACATGCTGGCAAACGTATTGTGCAAATGACCTGAAAATCAGCATTGTAGCCAGAGTTACGATGAACGCAGGCATTTTTACTGCGCCTACAAGGAAGCCGTTAATAAATCCAAGCACCGCGCCGAACACTATGGCAAACAACAGCGTTACGATTATACTGCCTGTGGCGTTGAAAACCATAACGGAAAAGCCGCTGAGCAATGCCAGCATTGAGCCGACAGAAAGGTCGATTTCGCCGGTAAGGCAAACAAGGCCCATTCCGATTCCGATTATTCCGATAGCGGTTGAATGGCGGAAAATATTCATTATTCCGCTCCAGGTCAGTCCGCTGCTGGTTATTGAGTAAATAAGGAATATCGCAAAGAATACAATAACAAAACTGTATTGCGATACTATTTTCGCTAGTTTATTTTCTTTCAGTTTTCCCATCTTAACTTACCTCCCCGGCGTTGACAGCGTTTGTGGAATACATCATTACGCGCTGTTCGTCAATTTCATCGTGGCTGAGGGTCTTTATAATTGAACCGTTGTAAAATACCACGCAGCAGTCTGCAACTTTTTGAAGTTCCGGTATTTCAAGAGTGTTTATTATGATTGTCTTGCCTTCTTCCGAAAGCTGAAGAATAAGTTTGTATATTTCCGCTTTAGCACCTACGTCAATGCCCTGGGTAGGATTGTCAAAAAGAAGGATTTCAGCGTCAGTGTTAAGCCATCTTGCAATAAAGACTTTTTGTTGGTTGCCGCCGCTGAGAGACGTTATGCTGTCTGCTTCGCTGGTGGCTTTTATGTTTAAAAGTTCTTTAAGTCTGCTGTATTTGGCCGTTTCCGATTTTTTATTTATTATCGGCTTGTTGCCTGAGAGGGTGTGCTCGGAAATATATGTGTTTTCGAGAATGTTCATATCCGGTATTACAGAATTTTCTTTTCTGTTTGAAGGCAGCATTCCGATTTTTGCCTTCATTGCCTTGTGGATAGAGAACGATGAGCGGCTTTTTCCGAATACTATCATTTCTCCCGAATAAGCACGGGTGTCGCCGAACATACATCTCATAAGTTCACTGCTTCCCGCTCCCTGAAGGCCTGTCAGTCCGATTATCTGGCCTTTCTTTACCGAAAGGTTTATATTTTTGAATCCGGGTCCGGAAAAATCTTTAAGTTCAATTATCGTTTCGCCGGGTTTGCGGGGAGTATAAACGTCCTGATTGGAATATTTTTCTCCAACCATCATCTTAGTTACTTCCTCCGGCGTTGTTTCGCTGATTTTTCCCTCGCCGATATAATGTCCGTTTCTTAAAACAGTGTATCTGTCTGCGATTTCAAAAATCTCAGGCATTTTGTGAGAAATAAAGATAAATGAAGTTCCGTTTTTCTTCAGATTGTTGATAATTGAGAAAAGATGAGCTACATCCTCGTTATTAAGAGAGGTGGTAGGTTCATCAAGAATCAGCAGCTTTGCGTCGAAAAACAGCGCTTTTGAAATTTCCAGCAGCTGCTTTTCGCTGGTTTTCAGGTCTGCAACCATTTTTTGAGGGTCTATGCTTACACCCAGTTTTTCAAACAATTCGGATGTTTTCTCTATCATTTTTTTCTTGGAAAGCACGCCTAACTTGTTGGCATACTCTTTGCAGAGAAAAATATTTTCGTAAACTTTAAGGTCGTTAAAGAGATTTAGTTCCTGATGTACAAAAGCAATTCCAAGGCTTTCGCTCTGCTTGATGGAGATATGTTCCAGTTCCTGAGAATTAAATATTATTGTTCCTGCGTCTCTGGGAATAACGCCGGTAAGTATGTTCATCAGAGTTGATTTGCCCGCGCCGTTTTCACCCAGTAAGGCATGGACTTCCCCGGTTTCAACATTTAAACTGACATCATGCAGGACCTGAACGCCGCTGAACGATTTGTCAATATTCTTCATTTCAAGAAGTTTCATGCCCTTCACTCCTTTGTAATTGCCTGCCGCAGCTACCTGCGGCAGGCATTGTTGTTTTTTTACCGCTTAGTAACGGAAAATCCGTTAACTGAAGGATTTGTATTCAGATACGTTTTCAGGTGTTACATTTTCACAAGCGATAACGTGATCCTGAGTTACTTCTTTGCCGTCAAGATAGTCAACCATATCCTGGATAGCTGTCTGGATCATTGAGGGGCTGTATGTTACTGACATAACGCCGCCCAGCTGTTTAACGATATCCTGGTATGAATTGCCTCTGAGTACTTCGTAATATTCATCAAGTCCGCCGCAGCCGGTGATGAAAGGTTTGTTTTCAAGGAAAGCTTTCTTTGTTGAGTCTGCGATACCGCCGCCGTTGAGAGCCTCAAGGATACCCATTGCAAGCTCATCGTCCTGAGCGTAGAACCACTTGATGTCTGCGTTTGCAGAGTCGCCCATAAGGGTTTCAAAAGATGTCTTTGTGTCTGATCTGCTCCAGTTCATAGCTCCTGAATATGTGATAGAGCTCTTAATCTGGTCTTCAGTCCATTTCTTATCGTCAGGGATCTTGGCGCCGTTGAACTCAAGTTCGCCTGTAAGATACTTAACAAAGCCGTCGTTACGAAGAGAAGTTACTGATGAGGTATCGCCTTCGTAAACGTATACTTTTTCACCGGGCTTCATGCCGTTTTCAACGAAGTAAGCAGCAGCGCCTGCGCCGATGCCTGAGTTGTCGCCTTTAACGTTTGAAACTGCTGTTGAAGAAACAGCGTCGATGATTCTGTCGAATGCAACGTAAGGAATATTTGCGTCAACAAGCGCCTGGATAGCAGACTGAACTGTATCATCCATGGGCTGTACAACAACTGCGATATTCTCTTCGTGCTTTGCAACAATGTCTTCGATCTTTGTGATCTGGTCAGCTGCGTCTGTTGCAGTAATAACTTCAGCAGTGTATTTGCCTGCATTGTTGATTTCTTCAGCTTTTTCTTTAGCGAAGGTAGCTACGGAACCCGTCCAGCCGTGGTCCTCTGAAGCTGTAAGAATATAGATGTGTGCGTTCTCGTTGGAAGTCTTGCCGCTGTCGTCTGTTGAGCCGCTGGAGCAAGCCGCAAATGTTGCAGCTACTAAAACAACCGCAAGAATAATGGCTAATACTTTTTTGAGTTTCATAAATAATCCCTCCGTTTAATTGGCTTTTGCCTTTTTAAATTACAAACTGACTCATATATCTCTTTGAAAGAAGTATAGAATCAATTATATCCTGTTTGCTGTTTTCAAATGATTTGTCCTCGATTTCAAGGACTGCGGCGCCGTCATAGCCTATGTCTGTCAGCGCGCTTACGAACTTACTCCAGTTGATGTCTCCGAGACCCGGGATTTTCGGGCTCATGTAATCAAGGGGATAAGCCATAACTCCGCATTTCTTCAGCTTTTCGGGATAAAGTTTTATGTCCTTGAAATGGACGTGGAAGATTTTATCCCTGAATTCATAAATCGGGGCAATATAATCCATCATCTGCCATACAAAATGGGACGGGTCATAGTTGATGCCCAGATTGTCGCTTTTCAGAATGTCAAATATTTTTCTCCAAAGAACCGGGGATGTCATTATGTTCTGACCGCCCGGCCACTGATCTTCGCCGAAAAGCATCGGACAGTTCTCAATGGCTACTTTGACATTCTTCTCTTCCGCGTGACGCAGTATCGGCGGCCAGATCTCACCTACCAGTTTAAGGTTTTCCTCAACCGATTTGCTCTGGTCTCTTCCAATGAAGGTCGTAACCATGTTGACACCAAGCGCCGCGGATGCGTCAATCAGCTTCATAAGATGGTTGATGCTTGCCTGTCTTGCTTCCGGGTTGGGGTCCATTGTGTTTGGATAAAACGCCAGCGATGATATTTCAACGTTTCTTTCGCTGCAATATTTGAGAATATACTGTATTTTTTCTTCGTTTAATCCCTCAATATCAATGTGGCTAACTCCCGCGTAGCGTCTTTCGGCCTTTCCGGCAGGCCAGCAGGCGAGTTCAACGCACCGAAATCCGTTTTCTGACGCAAAGTCAATTACTTCTTCAAAATTCCATCCGTCAAGTATAGAACTCAAAAGTCCGAATTTCATATTATCACCTCCGTTCCTGTTAAGTTATTTATAGTTTTTATTCAATTGAAACCGATCTTCCCGTCTGGGAGGATTTGATGCTTGCAAAGACGGCCTTCATTGCGTTGAGAACGTCTCTGCCTGCGATATACGGGCTGTTGTTATCCTTAATGGCGTTGACAAACATATCTATTATTCCCGATTTCGTCTGGTTGTCGTTTGTCTGGATACGGTCGATGTCGTAATATATCCTTTCGCCGTTCCTTTTTATAAGTTCAAGTGAAAAATTGGGATTGTCGTAAATTCTTAAAACGCCCTTGCTTCCGTAAATGACTGTTGAGTTGTCTTCGTCTCCGTAAAATGTCCAGCTGGCGTTCATCGTACCTACCGCACCGCCGCACATTTTGTAAATGCAAAACGCGTTGTCGTCAACTCCGATAAGATTTCCGTCAGATGTTCGTTTGTCGAGAGTTACGACTTTTGCTGTGGTCTCAACAACTCGCTGTGAAATAAGATACTGGATAAGGTCCGTTTTATGAACGCCGAGATCTGCCATAGCGCCCATCTGGGCTTTGCGCTTGTCAAAGAACCAGCTGTTCATTCCCGGGTCAACACTCCATGTTTCAGGTCCCGAGTGACCGAACGTCGTTCTGAAAGAAATGACTGTGCCGATTTCGTTGCTGTCTATCAGCTCTTTGGCTTTTATGTGAGCTTTTGCCAGCCGCTGATTTTGGTCAATCATTAATATTTTGCCGGCGTCGTCTGCCGCGTTTACCATTTTTACGCAGTCTTCGATATTTGTTGCCATTGGCTTTTCACACAAAACGTGTTTGCCGGCTTTAAGGGCGGCGACGGTCGTTTCAGCGTGGGCATTGTTGGCAACACATATGCTTACGGCGTCTATTGACGTATCTTTCAGCAGTTCCTCGGCAGAGTTGTAGGCCTTTCCGCCGTATTTTTCTGCCAGCTCATCCGCTCGCTGGGTGTTGAAATCGAAGTAAGCGGCTATTTCACAATCCGGATTGTCTATATATTCCGGAATATGTCGAGTCTGGGCGATCTTTCCGCACCCTATTATGCCTATTTTGATCATGCTCAATGCCTCCGGTCATATAATGAAAATTTTTCAATACAAGATTGCTCTTACAATTGAAATTTAGCATTTTTAATCCGTTTGTTCAATCTATTTTGTTTATGTTCTACAAAAATTCTAATTTATTTTTGAAAAACTGTACAAAATGACTGCGATATGATTTAAATTAATGAAAACTTTTCATAAAAAATGAAAAAATGTTGCATTTTTTTCAAAACTAAAATATAATTGAGCTGGAATTAATAAGGAGTGACCAGAATGGCTAAAAAAGTTACCATAAAAGACCTTGCCGAGTTTACAGGTCTGTCGCCTGCAACAGTGTCTCGTGTGCTTAACAACAGTTCGCTTGTTAAGGACGCAACAAAAAAGCGTGTAGAAGAGGCAATGAACCAGTTGGGAATGCCGTTGGCGCATTACTCTGAGGGCATGAAAGACAATAAGCCAATTATTGTTCTTAATATTCCCGACATTGAAAACAATTATTACCAGAGAGTAATATCCGGCGCTACCGTTTCTGCAAAAGCCCATGACTGCCATATTCTTGTTTACGAAAGTTCGCTGAAAAACAACAGGGTTTACGATTTTATAGATATGATACAAAATGTTAATGCAAGCGGTGTAATAACGCTTAATAACCTTTCAGCTGATATTTTGCATAAGATAAACAACGTAAGACCTATTGTTCAGTGCAGTGAATATAACTCTGATACTAATATTCCTTATGTAACTATAAATAATTACCAGTCGGCAAAGTACGCAACGGAATATTTGCTTTCAACCGGGAGAAACAAAATTGCTTTTATCAACGGTCCGCTGAATTTCAGATACGCCATTGAAAGGCAAAGGGGATTTACTGACGCAATGGAAAGCGCCGGGCTTTCAGTGCCTCAAAACTGGATAGTGCAGCTGCCGAAGATAAATTTTGATATGGCTTACGCTTCTGCCTGTCAGCTCCTTGACGCAGAGATTGTTCCTAATGCATTTTTTACGATATCGGATGTTATCGCCGCCGCGGTAATCAGAGCCGCAAAGCAGTTCAAATTCCGTGTGCCTGAGGATATATCTGTTGTAGGATTTGACAATATAGATATTTCAATGATGACAACTCCGTCGATTACAACCGTCAGCCAGCCGTGTTTCCAAATAGGCTATACTGCCTGCGATATGCTTATTGATATGATAAGCAATCCGTCTTCATCGGCAAAAACTATTCTCCTTAATACTGAACTTGTAATAAGAGAGTCAACGGCTCCGCCGTCAGCACGAAGACTTAATAATATGTAAAAATATATAAATAGATATAAAAAAACAGGGGCATCGAATGATGCTCCTGTTTTTGATTTGTATTGAATTATTCCAATTCAAAGGCTCCAGTGTAGAGCTGGTAATACTGACCCTTCTGGGCAAGCAGATCGTCGTGGGTGCCTCGCTCAATAATTCTGCCGTGTTCCAAAACGATGATAACGTCTGAATTCTTAACAGTTGAAAGACGGTGGGCAATAACGAATACTGTTCTGCCCTGCATCAGTGCATCCATACCGCGCTGAACGATTGCTTCCGTTCTTGTATCAATGGAAGACGTTGCTTCGTCAAGGATCATAACGGGCGGGTCAGCAACGGCCGCTCTTGCGATGGAAAGAAGCTGGCGCTGTCCCTGTGAAAGGTTGGCACCGTTTCCTGTCAGGTGGGTGTTGTAGCCCTTGGGAAGGCGTGTAATAAAGTCGTCTGCGCCAACCAGCTTTGCCGCTGCAATACATTCTTCATCAGTGGCGTCAAGCTTGCCGTATCTGATATTGTCCATTACAGTTCCTGTAAACAGGTTTGTATCCTGAAGAACGATACCCAGCGAACGGCGCAAATCGCTTTTCTTGATTTTGTTGATGTTAATTCCGTCGTAGCGGATTTTTCCGTCCGCTATATCGTAGAAACGGTTAAGCAGATTTGTTATTGTAGTTTTGCCCGCACCCGTTGCGCCTACGAAAGCAACTTTCTGACCGGGCTTTGCGTAAAGAGAAATGTTGTGGAGTACCGGCTTGCCCGGCTCGTATTCAAAGTCAACGTCAAAGAGGCGAACGTCACCGGTGAGCTTTGTATAAGAAACACTGCCGTCAGCCTGGTGGGGATGCTTCCACGCCCAGATGTTTGTGCGGTGGTTGCTTTCTTCAATTACACCGTCTTTTTCTGTAACGTTTACCAGAGTAACGTAGCCTTCGTCAACCTCAGGTTCCTGGTCAACAAGGTTGAATATACGCTCTGCGCCTGCAAGACCCATAACAACAGCGTTTATCTGGTGGGAAACCTGGCCGATACTGCCAGCAAACTGTTTTGTCATGTTAAGGAAAGGTACAACAATGCTTACGCTTATTGCCATTCCCGAAATGCTGACGTTGTGAGTTTTGGTTATAAGCATAATACCGCCGGCAATGGCAACTATAACGTAAAGTACGTTGCCGATATTGTTAAGTACGGGGCCAAGGGTATTTGCGTATTTGTTTGCTCGTTCTGACTCTTTAAATAGAACATCGTTGAGTTTGTCAAAGTCTTCGCCGCTTTCTTTCTCGTGGCAGAATACCTTGATAACTTTCTGGCCGTTCATCATCTCTTCAACAAAGCCTTCAACACGGCCCAGTTCTGACTGCTGGCGGAAGAAGTATCTTGCGGAACGTCCGCCGACCTTCTTCGTGATATAGAGCATAAGGATTACGCCGGCAAGTACCACGAGCGTCATCCACAATGAGTAATAGAGCATGATGCAGAAAACTGTCGTAACCGTGATTATGGAGACAAGCAGCTGCGGAAAACTCTGGGAAATCATCTGGCGCAGTGTATCAATATCGTTTGTGTAATGGCTCATGATATCGCCGTGGTTGTTTGTGTCAAAATATTTGATGGGCAGGCGCTGCATATCGTTAAACATTTTTTCACGCATTTTCTTCAGCGTGCCCTGGGTTATGATTGCCATTAACTGGTTGTACGATAAACTTGCAATAAGCGAAAGAACGTAAAATATTGCAAGAATTCCTACATAAGTGAGGATTTGTTTTGAAACGCCGTTCCAGTCGCCGCTTTTCCAGCTCGTTTCAACAACGGCTATAACGTTTTGCATAAAGACTGCCGGAATCGCGCTTACAATTGCGCTGAAAAAGATACACAGAAGCGTGACCGGAAGCATTACAGGGTAAAAACCAAACATGGTTTTGAAAAGTCTTAAAATAGTTGTTTTCTTAGATTTGTTACTCTGCAATTTGATCACCTGCCTTATTCTGTGAAGTATAAATTTCTCGATAAATCTCGTTGTTTGCAAGCAGTTCTTCGTGGGTTCCTATGGCGTTGATAGTGCCTGAATCCATAACGATTATTCTGTCTGCGTCTTCAACTGAGGCTGTTCGCTGGGCGATAATAATTTTTGTTGTTGCGGGAATATACTCCTTAAGCGCTTTTCTTATGCTGGCGTCTGTTTTTGTATCAACAGCTGACGTTGAGTCGTCCAGAATAAGAATTTTAGGGCTTTTAAGCAGTGCTCTTGCAATACAGAGACGCTGTTTCTGACCGCCGGAAACGTTGGCGCCGCCCTGCTCGATATAAGTGTCGTATCCGTCCGGGAACTGAGAAACGAATTCGTCGGCGCAGGCGAGTTTGCAGGCGTGAATTATTTCCTCGTCGGTTGCCTCCTTGTTGCCCCAGCGCAGGTTTTCTTTTATCGTTCCTGAGAAAAGAATGTTTTTCTGGAGAACCATTGCAACCTGATTTCTCAGAGAGTGGAGGTCGTATTTCTTAACGTCTAATCCGCCTACCTTTACAACGCCTTCCGTTGCGTCATAAAGACGCGCAATAAGCTGTACCAGCGTTGATTTTGCAGAACCGGTGCCGCCGATTATGCCGATAGTCTCGCCTGAGCGAATGTTAAGATTGATATTGGAAAGAGCCATTCTTTCGGCTTTTTCGGAATATTTAAAACTTACGTTTTCAAATGATATAGAACCGTCGGCTACTTCGTGAACGGGATTTTCGGGATTGTCAAGAGAACTTTCTTCACGAAGCACCTCAACGATACGTTTGCCTGATTCGCCTGCCATGGTAATCATAACGAAAACCATTGAAAGCATCATCAGACTGCTGAGTATCATAAAGCTGTATGTAAGCAAAGCTGACATTTGGCCGATGTCAAGCTTGAGGCCCTGAGTAGTTATTACAAGGTATGAGCCGAAGGAAAGCACAAATACCATTACGGCGTAAATGCAAAACTGCATCAGCGGGTTGTTGAGAGCAAGAATTCTTTCTGCGCGGGTAAAGTCGTTGCATACGTCTTCGGCAGCAAAGTCAAATTTTTTCTGTTCGTAATCTTCACGGACGAAAGACTTAACAACGCGGATGCCTTTTATGTTTTCCTGGATTGAACTGTTAAGATTATCGTACTTTTTGAATACTTTTCTAAACAGCGGAATTGTTTTTCCGATGATCAGGGAAAGACCTAATCCCAGAAGCGGAACAAGAACAATGAAAATCCATGCCATTTTTCCGCCCATTATGAATGCCATTATAAACGCAAAAATCATCATAAACGGTGCTCTGATAGCAGTTCTGATAAACATCATGTAGGCGTTTTGCACGTTTGTAATGTCCGTTGTCATACGGGTTACAAGAGATGACGTAAGGAATTTGTCAATGTTTTCAAAGGAATACGTCTGAATTTTGTGGAACATATCATGGCGAAGGTTTTTTGCAAGTCCGCAGGAGGCGGTGGAGCAGGTGAAGCCTGCAAGCGCGCCGAATGTAAGGGAAATTGCCGCCATGACAACAAGCACGGCTCCGTAGCGGAGAATAACGTCCATAGAGCAACCATCTTTGATTTGGTTAACAAGCTGGGCGATGATGAAAGGAATAATACATTCCATTACAACCTCCACGCTTACAAGAAAAGGTGTGATTATTGACGCTTTCTTGTACTCGCGGAGACTTTTGAAAATCTCTTTAATCATGCTTTTCTCTCATCCTTTCTGTGTTCTTAATTTAATTACTTTTGCTTGCCAAGAAGAAACTTTTACTTATCATTGTCAGTATCCTGTTTTACGCCGGGAAAATCAGATATATCATCATAGCTTTGCCAGTGGTCAACTATTTTGCTAAGCAAACGATGAAATTCTTTTAATTCTTCGGTCGTCATGCAGGAGGTCATTTCTTCCACGCGCCTCAGATACTCTTTTTTAAAGTAGAGAGCCTGAGCGTGGCCTTCCGGTGTTAGGCGCAGAACAACGTGGCGCCCGTCCTTTTCGCTTTTAGCTTTTTCAACCAGGCCGTCAGCCTCCATGCTTATTATCATTTCGCTGATTGAGGCGGAGCGTATGCCCAGTATTTCCTGCAGTTCACTTTGGAGCATTTCGGGATGGTCGTCGATAAATGTCAAAATTCTGCGCCTGCCGTGGCGCTCTCCCATCCTGTAATGTAAAAAATGGCCGCAAAACCGCAGTTGACTGATTACATCAAAAGCCAAAGGTTTTTCTTCTGTCATTTTAATCGTTCCTTTCCTGTGCGGGTATATTATAAACATATAAATTATAATTGTCAAGGTTCCTTGATAATATTTTTAAGGAACCTTGATATTTTTTTGCTATAAAAAATGACCTGCGTTTTGCAAGTCTGAAATAATAAAAAGGCAGCGGTTTATTCGCTGCCTTTGAATGTCTGATATTAAATTGATTACTGCTTGTTTTTGGGAAACAGTTTAACGTCTAACTTGCGCTTAACTATAACTACATAAAGAATTGTGCCGAGAACATAGAGCACTCCGAGCTCACCGAGAGCAACAAGACCGCCCTGAAGCAGGAAGTCAGCGAAGTTGAACGGTCCTTCAATGAAGAAAGTTTCTATCTCCCAGCCAACTACAACGCCGTTCCAAACAGCAGGCATCAAAAAAGCAAGGAAAGGATAATTTTTTATCTTTACATTGCGAAGAAGGTAGATGCAAACCGTAGCGCCAAGCGTTGCCAATGAACCGAAAATCATATCAAGAGGAAGACCGGCTCCGATGTTTACAATATTTGAAAGCAAACAGCCTATTGTAAGGCCGGGAATTGCGGCGGGTGTAAACAAAGCGAGAATGTTTAGCGCTTCTGATACTCTGAACTGAACTGCGGCTGACGTAGTGCCCGGAAGAAGAAAGTTCTGGGCGTATGTAAGCGCCGCGTACATTGCTGCGATGATGGCTGTCTGAACAATAAACTGGACTTTTTTGTTTTTCATTTTTAATTCTCCTTAGTTTTGTTTTTAGAAGACAGAATACTCTGCCTGGTCAGGATGTTGCGAACTGACAGAAAATATTATAGTGTCATCAACGCTCAAAATCAACAGTAAATTTTAAAAATCGGATGGTTTTTACAAAAAAATACCTGCGCCGTTTAAGCCGCAGGTATTTACTGATTATTGCTTTAATTCTTTATTTGTCTTTCTTTTTACGTCGCCCATTCCTGTTATTACAGAAGATACGGCAATCATAATACAGCAGATTATTGCCTTTAAATCCGGCTGATTATGGAGCAAGATAAGCGAAAAGACGATTGACCAGGCGGAATATGTAATATTAAGCGCCATTGCTTTTGACGGCCCGATTGAAGAAATGGTTTTGTAATACAAAAGGTAAGATGCCGTTCCGCAAAGAGCGGCAATGAGAATTATTCCGCTGTCTGTTGTAAGGAATATATCAGAAGTAAATTTCCAGCCTTTGATTATCGGGAGTATAACCGCGGCGTAAGCAAAAGCGGAAGTTACCTGTCGTATCTGAAGCGCCTGTTCATTGGTTACTGCGGGGTCCTTCATTCCGTGGGCGCAAATAACCGCTTCTGATGACCAGCCCAGCACGCAGAGAAGAGCGCAGGCAAAGCCGATATAAAAATTTTTAACGTCGTTTCCGCCGCCGGGGGAGTAACCGAGAATAATAACCCCCGCAATACAGATAATGAGCGAAACTATCTGGTATTTTTTCATTTTTTCTTTTAGAAAAAGTCTTGCAAGCAGAGCACCTACAGCTGGATAAACCGCAGTAATAACAGCGGTGTAGGCGGGTCCCATAAAGTGGATGGCGGCAACATAGCCGGACATACCTATAGGTCCGCCCAGAAGGGCGCCTAGAATTATGAATTTTCCGCTTTTTGTTTTAAGTGCATATAAAACGTTTTTCCATTTTCTTCTTGCTGTGGTATATACTACCATCCAGCAGGACGAAAAGAAGTCGTGAAGAAACGTGCTTACAAAAGGCGCAAGCGCAAGCGCCTGAGCGGTAGAGCAAAAGCCGGAACGGCTCAGCGCAATGCTGAGTATAACCGTATCAAGTCCCCAAAGGGCTCCGGCGGCAAGTCCGGTGAACATTGTTAAATCCTCGCTGTGTAAAAAAAATTATGCGGTGTTATTCTTCTACTGCGTCCGGCAGATCAACGATTATCGCCTTGTGGTGGACAGCAGGAAGAAATTTTTCCATAACATCCTTTGTCTTTAACTTAAGACTGGAGGTGTTGACGCATGGGTGACAGCCCATTGTGTCGCTTTCCACAACCGGTCTGTCAATAACAAGTTGAACGTGGTTATCCGTGTCGTTCATAAGCCCCATTATTGAAACGGCGCCGGGTTTTATGTTGAGGTATTCTTCCATATATTCTTCAGAAGCGAACGAGAGCCGCGCGCATCCCAGCTGCTTTGTAATATCCTTTGTTTTAAACGGCTTGTCGCCCGGCATCATAAGAAGATAGAAATCCGTTTTCTGTCTGTTGCAGAGAAAAAGATTTTTGCAGATTATCGTGCCCAGTATCTTGTCTATTTTATTGCAGGCTTCCATTGTGTCTGCGTGGCCGTGGTCTGTGCGCTGATATTCTATTCCGAGACTGTCCAGCAGATCGTAAACTTTTATTTCTTTTTGGAGTCTGCCGTCAGTATTCTTCGGACGTCCGTTTTGAAGTTCCATTGTTTACCTCACAAATTAACATTTTTCTATATTTTATCATTTTCAGCGGGAAATACAAGAACAATCAATAAAAAACCGCAGGGTATTTACCCTGCGGATAAAATAATATCTTATTTTATATTTTTGCTTCCCACAGTCCGTGAAGATTGCAGTAAGCCATTGCGGAAAGCGGCTTGTCATCGTCACAGATCATAAACTGTACTTTAGGAGCTTCGCCGGGTTTCAGGCATTTGCGCTGATTGCCCTGAGCCGTTTGCAGGCTTATCCATTCAATATAATGTTCGTCCTGCATGGGATGAGGAACGGAGCCGACCTCAACAGTAATGCAGTTTCCGTCTACGGTAACAACAGGAACGTGCTTCTCCTGGGCAGCGTCAGTTGTGTTGGGTGTGATTTCCTGCATTTTTTCGCCGCAGCACATAACGGGTACGCCGGAATTTTTCGCAAACGCAATAATATTGCCGCAGTGCTTGCAGATGTAGAATTTCATTTCCATATTTATCATCCTTTTGCAATTTTTTGAGACTAATCTCACTTACAGTATAACCCTAATACACCGAAAGGTCAATTTAAATAATAATATTTTTAATGTTTTAGAAAGTTTTAATAACTTCTGCGCCTTTTCTTACAAAAGCAAGGAATTCGCCCAAGGGTACTTCAAACTCGTATTCGCCGCCGGCGTATTCTTTTTTGTCCGCTGTGCGTATCCACTGACCTTCGGGAAGATATACTTTCTTTTTCGTTTGTCCCTTGTTTACAACAGGCGCAAATAAGATGTCGTCGCCGAACATATACTGCTCGCCTAAATCGTAACATCTTTTATCTTCTGGGAAGTCAAAGAACATCGGGCGCATAACGGGATAACCTTTTTCCGACGCCGTTTTCATCTGCTCTTCAATATAAGGGCGAAGACGTTCGCGAAGCATAACCAGTTCTTTGAGAATTTTAAAGTTTTCTTCTCCGAAGCTCCAAAGCTCGTTGGGGTCGCCTGTGGGTTCAAGAATATCTCGCTTCTTTTCTCCGTGGCGGCATCTGTTGCCGTGGACGCGCATAACAGGGCAGAAAACACCGTACTGGAACCAGCGAACGATAAGTTCTCTGAATTCCTCGCTTTCTGTATCACCGCCGTAAAATCCGCCGATGTCAGTGTTCCACCATGGAATACCGCACATTGACATATTTAGTCCCGCTTTGACCTGCGCCGAGAGACTTTCAAATGTTGACGGAATATCGCCGGACCAAACAAGGGCGCCGAATTTTTGGCTGCCGAGATAAGCGCATCTTGTCAGCGTAATAATATCGCTTCTGCCCATTGATTTAAATCCGTCGTAAGCCATCTTTGTATAATAGTAAGGATATGTAAGAGCCGCTTCGTCGCCTCTGCCCTCGTGGAAAATAAGGTTATCAAAATCAACAGGATAGATTTCCGGCTCCGCCTCGTCGAGCCAGAGAGCGTCTACACCTTTGTCAATATAGTTTTCCTTAAGCCTGTTCCAAACAAAGGAGCGGGTTTCGGGATTTGTTGCGTCGATAATAGCCTGCCAGCCATAAAATCGGAAAATTCTGTCGCTTCCGTGGGTGGTATTTACAAGCATATTCTGCTGTGACATAGGCTCATAGTTGGGGCTGTTTTCGTTTATTGTGGGCCAAACGGAAACAACGAGTTTTGTTCCCATTGCGTGTAATTCCTCTGCCATAGCGGTAACATCAGGCCAGTATTTCGGGTCAAAGCGGTAGTCGCCCTGTTCTGTCCAGTGAAAATAGTCAGCGATAATTACAGAAAGCGGAATGCCCTCTTTTTTATATCTGCGGGCAACTTCAAGCAGATCCTCCTGGGTTTCATATCGCAGACGGCTCTGCCAAAATCCTGTTGCCCAGTGGGGCATTTCAGGGGCGTGGCCTGTAAGGTCTGCGAGAGTTGACGCCGCCTCTTTCGGAGTTCCGCCGATTACCACGTAGTCGATACGTCTGGTGGTGTCGCTTGTCCATCTTGTTCTGTTGTTTGCCAGTTCAACTGTTCCTGTTGAGGGGCTGTTCCATAAAAAGCCATAACCCAGTGATGAGTATATGTAGGGAATTGTGCATTTTGCGTTTACGTTTCTTATATCAAAAGTGCATCCCTTTAGGTCAAAGCGGTTTGTCGCTTCGTGGCCGAGACCGTAAAAATGTTCTCCTTCAGTGGGTTTAAAAGTTACCCTTGCTTTCCAAAGTCCGCTTCCCTTGTTTGAGTAACGGCGTATTTCGTTTTCAAAAGTAAGTTCAGGCTGTTCCTCCAGTATCTGTTTTCCGTCAAAATAGAAAAACACTTTGCCGTCGTGATACATTTTGAGCATCAGACGACCGTTGGTCATTGTTACGTATTTCTCCGTTTCTTGGATTTCAGACGGAACCTGTTGAGGCATAAGTGTGAAATTCTGCTCAATTATTTTACAGTCGGGAAATGCCCGAAATCTGATTGCTTCTTTGCCGCAGGGCGTAATTTCTACAACTTCGCCCTTTCTAGAAAATATTATTTTGTTTTCGCTTACTGTGGTGTTTTTCATATATACCTCCGCCGGTGATTAAATTATATTTTTTGAGCTGCAAAAATCAGTGACAATTTTTGCAATTTTTTTGCTGTTTACAATGTAACTTCCGTGATTTTCGCCTTTTTGTATGCTGAATTCACTGCCTTTGATATTTTTTGCTATAAATTCAGAATCGCTTTCTTTTATCATATCGTTTGAAGCGCAGCTTATCAGCGTAGGGCAGGTGATGCGCCCCAGCATTTCACCGCTTATATCAGGCTGGGTAAGCATCATTTTTGTCTTGACGCTTCCTGTAAAAAACAGATTTAGTTTCATGAAAAAGCGAATTGGTGCTTTGAGTCCCTTTGGACTGCTGTTGGCGCCGCAGGCGATTATTGCCCCTGGAATTTCAGGGTGATTTATCGCTAAAAGCAGGGCGGTTATTGCCCCGTCGCTGAACCCGCAGATTATCGGTTTTTTCAGCCCCAGTTCTTTTATGAACTTAAAAACATCCTCTGCCATATTGTCGTATGACAAGTCATTTGTTACCTGGCTTTTGCCGTGGTCTCGGCTGTCGGGAAGATAAACTGTAAAATCTTCTTGGAGCACCGAGGCGGCTTTGTGAAATATTTTTGAGCTCTCGCCGTTGCCGTGGAGCATTATAAGCGGCTTTCCGCTGCCGCTTTTTTCGTAATATATATATATATTATTTACATTTATATCCATTGGGCGTCCTTTCTTTGATTTTTAGTTATTGACGTTTTTAGTCGATACGGGTATAATAAACCAAGTGGATTTTTTCTTTTTGGTCCGCATAATTAAATCATTAAGAGGTTTCCTTATGGTTTGGAACGTGTTTTATGTTGTATTTGTTCTTATAGCGATTGCCGCTGTCGCAATGTTTGTGCGTTTTATGATTAAGAAAAAAATTGTTCTGATTATAATTCCGCTTTTAATGATTGCGTGCAGTATTGCGTTTATAGTAACTTACTATACCGCCGCCAGCAGATACGATTCTCCCGAAACGGTAACCCCGTCGTTTTTTCCTTCAACTATCAGCACTGATTTTGTAAGTGACAATTTTGAGGAGGATGCAGACGGCGCTTATACCAAAACTTCCGAGTATGACGCGGGAACTATATCCTACACTGTTAAATTTAATGAAAGTTTGGGCAGTACGTCGGATTACCTTTTTGCTGAGCCTACTATTGATACAGACGAGTTTACCCGTTCTGATATGCAGGGTATTTTCGCAATTAAGTATACTGACGTTATCGCTGAGCGGACAGACAATTTCCTTGCGTTGAGAACAGGCAAGTATCAGCAGGAATTTATTGTAAAAACAATCGGCTGTACCTGCAGGATAATTATTACGTCAGACAATAAAGATACAAGCGATCTTATTTCTTCAATGAGAGACGAAGTTCTTACGTTTACTTCTAATTCTACAGAACAGTAATTTAATTTATCGGAAACGGAGTTTGCCGTTTCCGATTTTTTTATTTAGGTCAGCGCAAAGTAAGATTTACAATTTATTTTACCATATAGAAGTGGGATTGAAAACATTTTTTTGCTTAGTCAGTCTCGTAATGGCTGTATTAGAAAAATTAAAATTGCGCTTGATTTTAAATTTGATTTGAGTTAAAATATTTTCCGAAACGGGCAAAGCCCCCAACAATTTTATATAGGATAGAAATAAGTATTATTTAAATTTTGCGTAGTCTATCGGCATAATCTGCTGTGGACTGCGCTTTTTTATTTAAGGAGGAAAACATGAAAAATATGCCGAAAACAAAATTTGAAGAAGTGGTTTACGGGCTCTTGATGAGTTTCTTTATGGTGTTTGCCATGGAATGTTACAACAGCGCCTGGAACGCAGGAGGAATGAGCAATGCCTGTTTTCTTACGGCAATAAAGGAACTGACTTTTATGTGGCCGATCTGCTTTGTGATAAGCTTCTTTCTTATGGACAGAATTGCGCCTAAGATTGCCTTTAAGCTTGTAACGCCTGGCGAAGATAAACCGATTTTTGTCATTGTCGTAAGAGCGGCGGTTACCGTGTGCCTTATGTGCCCGTCAATGAGCCTTGTTGCAACGATTATTTTTCAGGGTATTGACGCTGAATTTGTTGCTCATTGGTTTCAGACTGTGGCAAAGAATTTTCCCATGGCGTTTTTCTGGCAAATCTTTTTCTGCGGCCCTCTCGTTCGCGCGCTGTTCGGCCTTATATTCAGAAGAAAAAAGAATGTTTCAGAGAGCAAAAGTGAAAATAATGATGAGGAAAAGCAAAAAGCGGCAGTCAGCGCAGGCAAAGAATTATAAATCTGTCGTTTTAAATAATACATGATTAGTATTTATTTGACTTAGCGCCTGAAAACATATACAATAGTTATAGAGGTGAGGCGTATGTGTTCAATGGAGGATTTGCTGGGCGAATGCCCGATAGTTGCCGCCGTAAAAGATGACGACGGGCTTGAAAAGTGCATTTCCAGCGAAAGCCACGTTGTGTTTGTGCTGTTCGGCGACCTGAATTCTGTTCCCCAGATCGTGGGAAGGCTGAAGAGCGCAGGGAAAACCGTCTTTGTTCATGCCGATTTGATAGAGGGTCTTTCTCCTCGGGAAGCCGCGGTTGATTATCTTATTAAGAATACCCAGTTAGACGGCATTATTTCAACAAAACTGTCGCTTCTACGCTTTGCAAAGGCAAAGGGGCTAATGACGATTATGCGCTTTTTCCTGATTGATTCCATTGCCATGGAGAATATCAAGAAGATGAAGAACGAGAGATGTATTGACCTTATTGAAATACTGCCTGGTCTGATGCCTAAGATAATCAGCAGAGTTTGCAAAAACAGCGGCAAGAAGATAATAGCCGGAGGTCTTATCAGCGATAAAAGCGACGTTCTCAGCGCGCTGGATGCAGGAGCTCTTGCAGTGTCGTCAACAAACAGCGCCGTTTGGAACCTTTAGTTTATCATTTACAGCAAAATGAATAATAAAATAATTATTGTATTGTGTTTTTCTTTTTGTTGTGCTATAATCAATTTGTTAAGTTAATATGACCGAGAGATTTGAGCAACGGTATAAAGCACGGGTACAGCCCGTCTTTTTCCGTTGCTTTTTTGTTTTTTTCGGCAGTATTTAAGGGGGAATTTAGATGTACGATGTGGCGATTATAGGCTCAGGAATTGTTGGATGCGCCTGCGCATACCGCCTGTCAAAGTGTAACCTTCGGATTGTTGTGTTGGAAAAAGAAAACGACGTCTGCATGGGCTCGACCCGCGCCAACAGCGCAATAATGCACGCCGGCTATGACCCGAAACCGGGAACACTTATGGCGAAGCTTAATGTTGAGGGAAACCGTCTGGCAAGGGAAATATGCAAAAAACTTTCTGTTCCGTGGAAAGATACAGGCTCCCTTGTTGTAGCGCTGAGCGATGAGGATATGCAGACGCTTGAGGTGTTGCTGGACAGGGGAAATAAAAACGGCGTGCCAGGCCTTGAAATTTGGCAGGCGGACCGTCTGCGGGAAAAGGAGCCGAATATTTCGCCAAATGCAAAAGGCGCGCTTTGGGCGCCCAGCGCCGCTATAGTAAATCCATGGGAATTCGGTCTTGCTATGGCAGAGACAGCTGTCAAAAACGGTTGCGAACTTAAAAGAAATTTCTGCGTAAGTTCAATTGATAAAACCGAAGAGGGATTTGAAATTTCTTCTGACGCTGATAAAGTGAGCGCCAGATATGTAATAAACGCAGGCGGCGTTTACGCAGACATAATAAGCCGAATGGTTTGTGATACCTCTTTTGAGATTATACCGACGGCGGGAGAATATTATCTTCTTGATAAAGCGGAGGGCAGCAGAGTTTCTTCTGTAATATTCCAGTGCCCGTCAAAGGAGGGAAAGGGCGTTCTCGTTGCGCCTACCGTTCACGGCAATCTGATTGTGGGTCCAAACGCTGTTGTTCGCCGCGACCCGGACGATACATCTGATACCGCCGAGGGATTAGACGAGGTCAGAACAAAAGCGCAGAAAACGGTTCCCGGCATAGAATTTCGCCAGAACATCCGCAATTTTGCAGGCGTCCGCGCAAATTCAACGGTGGATGATTTTATTATTGATTTTGCCTGCGAACATTTTCTTAATCTTGCCGGCATTCGTTCTCCGGGTCTTACAGCCGCTCCTGCAATTGCGGAATACGCGGCAGAACTCCTTTCAAAACAGGGCCTTGAACTTGTGGAAAAGGAAGACTACGACGACAGCCGCAAAAAGGTGCATTTCAATAAAATGACGCCTGAAGAGAGAGAAAAACTTATTGAGGAAAATCCTTCTTACGGCCGAGTAATCTGCCGCTGTGAAACGGTTACCGAGGGAGAAATAATAGACGCTGTTCATTCGCCTATAACTCCTGTTTCGGTTGACGGAATAAAGCGCCGCGCAGGCGCTGGAATGGGCAGATGCCAGGGCGGCTTCTGCGGCCCCAGGGTGGTTGACATTCTCTCCAGAGAACTGGGCGTTTCGCCTCTTGATATTCTTCAGGACAGAGAAGGCAGTTTCATTCTTACGTCAAGAACAAAATCGGAGGTGGAATAATTATGTGCTACGAACTTATTGTAATCGGCGGAGGTCCTGCCGGTCTTGCGGCTGCTTATGCGGCGTGGAACAAGGGACTTCGTAAAATTGCCGTTATTGAAAGAGACAAGGAACTGGGCGGTATTCTCAACCAGTGCATCCATAATGGTTTCGGCCTTCATTATTTTAAGGAACAGCTTACAGGCCCCGAGTATGCCCAGCGCTTTTCAGATATGGTTAAAAGCACAGGTGTTGAGATTTTTCTTGATACGATGGTGCTTCAGGTTACCAACGATAAAAAAGTCCACGTTGTAAGCAGCAGCGAGGGATACCGTATTCTCGAAGCGAAGAGCATTGTATTGGCAATGGGATGCCGTGAGCGCACAAGAGGCGCGATATCTATTCCCGGCACCCGCCCCGCAGGCGTTCTTACAGCAGGCGCTGCCCAGAGATATGTTAATATCGAGGGATATATGGTGGGCAAAAGAGTTGTTATTCTCGGCTCCGGTGATATCGGCCTTATTATGGCGCGCAGAATGACGCTGGAAGGCGCAAAGGTGCTTGCCTGCGTAGAAGTTATGCCTTATTCAGGCGGCCTTCAGAGAAATATTGTTCAATGCCTTGAAGATTTTAATATTCCCCTTTATCTTTCGCATACAATTACAGATATAAAAGGCAAGGCGAGAGTTGAGCAGGTAGTAGTTTCTGAGGTGGACGAAAACCGCCGCCCGATTCCGGGAACGGAGATGACCTTTGACTGCGATACCGTTTTGCTCAGCGTTGGTCTTATTCCCGAAAATGAACTTACCCGTGACGCAGGTATTGAGATGGACGCAAGAACAAACGGCGCTGTTGTGCTTGAAAACAGAGAGACATCCGCAGAGGGTGTTTTTGCCTGCGGAAACGCGCTCCATGTTCATGACCTTGTGGATTTTGTTACAGCGGAAAGCATGGCGGCAGGGGAGGCCGCGGCAGACTATGTTCAAAACGGAGAGCGCAGCCGTTCAGACGTTATAAATGTTGTTACAGACAGCAATATCGGTTACACAGTTCCCCAGAAATTCAGAGCGGACAGCGACAAAGTTGAATTTTATTTCAGAGTTCGCCGTGTGTTCAAAAACAGTAAAATAAATGTTACCTGCGGCGACAGCCTTATCGCTTCTTTTAAGCGTGAGCATATGGCACCTGGGGAGATGGAAAACATAAAAATTCCTAAGGTACTGCTTTCAAAAATTGAGGGCGGCGAAATTAAAATTTCTGCGTCGGAGGTACAGGCATGAAAGAGTTGATTTGTATTATGTGCCCGAAAGGGTGCAGACTTAAAGTTGATGAGGAAAACGGCTATGCCGTAACCGGAAACAGCTGTGAAAAAGGCGCGGAATACGGCCACAACGAGCTGAAGAACCCCACAAGGGTCATAACTTCAACTGTTAGACTTAAGAGCAAAAGCGCCTGTCGTCTGCCTGTAAAGACCGACGAACCTATTCCGAAATATATGATGGATGAGACGATGCGCCTTCTTGACAACGTTGAAGTAAAAGCCCCCGTTCATGTTGGAGATATTATACTTGAAAATGTTTTCCGCACGGGAGTACATATTGTTGCCACAAAAACAGTGGAAGAATAATTAAGCGCATTTATGCCGCCGGGTCTGCCCGGCGGCTTTTTTATTTGTTATAAATAATATTCTCGTTTGTTTTCTGCGGCGTATTTTTCCTGTGGTGAAAAGCCGTTTTGTATGTTAGAATAAAAAAGGAAATATTTTTTTGAAGAAAGTGTAATATTTTGGACTGCTGAAAGTACTACTGTATGAAAGCTCATGAAAGGAGGCGGTGATTTTGGCCGGGGTAGATAAAAAACAGGTTGATTTGAATTTTAAGGAAGCCTATAGAAATTACTATACATCGATTTACAGATATTGCCTTGCCAAACTCAGGGACAACCACCTTTGTGACGACGTTGTGCAGGAAACTTTCATTGTACTGTATAAAAAGCTGTTGTCCGGCGAGGAGATAATTGCCGTAAGAGCGTTTCTTTACCGTACGGCGGACAATTATATTAAAAAGAAGTATGCAGAAAAGCAGAAAAGTCAGTCGTTTGTTTCAATTGATGAAATTATCAATATTCCTTCTCAGAAAAGCGATGTTGACGAACGCCTGACATTTGAACAGTATTCCCGCCAGATCAGCGCCGCGCTTACCGAAAGGGAAGGAGAGCTGTTCTCCATGCGTTACATAGAAGAACTTCCTATTGAAGATATTGCCGACAGGCTGGGTATCAGCGTGCCTGCGGCGACAACTCGCTTATTCAGAATGCGAAATAAACTAAGGGAAATATTGAAAAGTATCCTTTGATTTTCCCGGAAAGGAAAATTATGGCTTATATGAATATTGATAAAAGAATTGCCGAGAATGTAAATTCCGACAATCTTGTTAAGATATTAAACAGCATAATCGACGCGGAAACTCAAAAGCCGATTGAAAGCATGAACTGCGATCTTATTGATTCCTGCGTTGACGCGCTGCTTGAAATAGAAAAAGATCAGAACCATATTGCGGTTATGGTTCCGCTGATGCAGGATGAAAAGTTCCTGAAAATGATTAAAAGCAAGAATTCAACGTGGTCGTCTCTCGGCGCTGTTGCAAAGACTGCAATTATCGTTGCGGCTGTAATGGGTTCTACTATTACGGTTAACGCCATGATTGACTCCGTCTTCCATTACAACATACTTGAGGAAATCGGAAAGGCGATTACAAGCCTTGGCGCTCCCGGAGAGCCGGAGGGACCAGAAATTGTTGTTGGCGAGGATGACGACGGTCCGGTTACAACCGAACCCACTACCGAACCTGCCACAGATACAACGGTTACGGAAACTACAACTGCCGCGCCTGAGGTTACAACCTCTCAGACGACAACAACCCCAGTATCAACCACAACAGAGAAAGAAACCACAACTTCGCAGAAGCCTGAAACAACAACGAAAAAAGTTTCTGCCAGCGATGTTTACCACAAAACAACAAAGCCGAACGAGACCGTTACATCGGCTCCCAAGGTTGTTGGACTTTCCGCTTCATTGTCCGCTTCATTTTGTCTTCATTATATTTACGGCGAGACCCTTTCTTACGACGGACTTTCGCTTACAGCTCAGATGAGCGACGGAACAGAGAGAAAAGTAAGTCTTGATGACTGCCAGTATACGGACAATGTTAATATGCAGAAAACGGCGGACGTTACTCTTAACATTATTTATAAAGGATTTCTTGTTGAGATCCCGATTACAGTACGCCCAACTGAGGAGACGCGTATCAGCGAAATTATGAGCAACAGTAGATACGAATATCTAAAGTGTGATGCAGGCGCTTATGTTACCGCTTATAAAGGCAGCGACAGTGAACTTAACTGTGCTTACGCAGACGGAATAAAGATTTTTGCAGTATCTCATAATGTGTTTGCCAAAAATAAAGAGCTTCGCAGTGTTGAACTGCCGTTTGTAACTCAGCTTGGCAACGCTGTCTTTGAAAATTGTCCTTCCCTTGTGAGCGTTTACGCTCCTAATGTTGAGACTGTCGGAGACAGAGTTTTCAATAACTGCTCTGCGCTGCGAACGGTAGAACTGGGCAATGCGCTTTGCTCAATCGGTGATAAAGCGTTTGCAGGCACTTCTCTGGAAGAACTGACCCTGGGAGAAAATGTTACCGAACTTCCCGCTTCAATGTGCGAGAACTGCTCGCTTCTTGAGAAAGTAACTCTTCTCGGCAATGTTACAACTGTAGGCGACTGGGCATTTGCAGAATGCGAATCGCTTTTGACAATTGAGGGCACAGAAAATATTAAATATGCCGGCGATTACGCTTTTTCAAACTGCCTTGAGGTTCAGTTTGAGTTCCCCGAAAATCTTGAGCACGCCGGGGAAAATGCTTTCTATTTCTGCCGCAAACTTCAGGTGGGAGATATTCCCCAGACGCTTACGTATATCGGCCCGTCGGCGTTTGCTTACTGCCCCGGCGTTACAAAAATAACAGTTCCCCAGGGAATAACTGTTATATCGAAGAACGCTTTCAGAGCAACCAACGCAACTGAAATCATTTTGCCAAACGGTGTTAAACGCCTTGAGGACGGCGCTTTTGAAAGCTGTAAATTTACCAAGATAACAATTCCCGAATCAGTTGAATATATCGGCGAACACGCTTTGTACAACGTGCTTCTTCAGAGCGTTGATTTTGATTGCAGTAAAATCGAGATAGACAGCAAGGCGTTTTATCTTTCAAGAAGACTGGAGTTCAGATGCTATTCTGACTCAGATGCCTACGCTTTCGCAAAAGCAAACGGAATAAAGATCGACGTTAAGGAGCGCTTCCCCGAAATTGTCGAGGGTGAAGACGACTGATGAAAAAGGAGGAAGATTTATGAAAAGAATAAAACGTTTTCTGGCATCGTTTCTTTGCCTGATGATGATACTTACGGCGTCGCCGCTTTCCGCTTTAGCCGCGGAATCAACAACAGGTACAGACCCGAACAATTCAAATATAACCTGTACTTTTGACGTAGTGGGTCATTCGAAGATAGTAGTTTCGGGAACGGGTGAATTCTCCGGCTATGTAAGCATTGACGGTGAGAAATACGACATTCAGGACCTGTCAATGACGTACCGTGAACTTTATATCGAAGAGGGAATAACTTCTCTCGGATACGCAATGTTCAACAACACGGATTTTGAATATGTCTACGTTCCGAACAGCCTTGAAGAGGCGTCATACGATAATATTGTGTTCGGCTACTGTTATAATCTTAAAAGTGTCCACCTTCCGTCAGGATTGAATAAAATAAACGACGGTATGTTTAGAGAATGTCAGCTGCTTACCGGCGTAGACATTCCTAACGGAGTAACGTCAATCGGAAACAGCGCCTTTTACGCCTGTCCCGGTATTACTGAAGTAGAAATTCCTGAGAACGTTACTTCTATTGGCGAACTGGCGTTTTACGCCTGTTCAAATCTTACCAAAGTCAATCTGCCAGAAGGGCTTGAAACAATCGGCACAAACGCTTTTGCAAGCTGTCCGCTGACCGGCAGCCTTGTTTTGCCGAAATCATTAAAAACAATCGGAAACTCATCTTTTGCCGGAATTGATGTAACTGAACTTACTGTATCAGGCAACATAGAAAAAGCCGGTACAAAAGTTTTCAACAACAGCTCCATTGAAAGCGTTAATTTCACTCAGGACGTAACGAAGATACCTGATAATCTGTTTCAAAACGCTTACAACCTTAAGACTGTTGAGTTTACTGACAATATTACCGAGATAGGCGCAAACGCCTTCCAGTCATCAGGACTTACACAGATTGTATTTCCTAAAAATCTTCAGTCAATAGGTGAAGAAGCATTCTATAAATGCTCAAGCCTCTCTTCAATTACGCTCAACGATTCCCTCGTTTCTATCGGCGACAGCGCATTTAAATCAACAGGACTTAATGAAGTTTATATTACCGCTGATGTTACGCTGGGAGAAGACTGCTTCGCTGACAATCCGATTTCTACCGTAATTTTTGCTCCCGGAAGAAAGATGGTGGGCGGATTTGCAGGCTGTTCGTCGCTTGAAAATGTCGTTATTCCCGACGGCGTTGAAAGTATAGACAACAGAGCGTTTTATAACTGCCGCGGTATTTTCGATATTGAGATTCCGGACAGCGTTACTGAAATCGGCGATTACGCTTTTTACGGCTGTACTTATCTTGAAAATGTAAAACTGTCAGAGAATTTAACCTCGATAGGAAATTACGCCTTTAATCAGTGTAAAGCTTTAACTGCCATTGATCTCCCCGACAGCTTAACTTCAATCGGAAATTATGCTTTTTATAAATGCACGGGACTTACAGACGTAACTTTGCCGAAAAATCTTTCTTCCATCGGCAGCAATGCTTTCGGATTTACAAAAATTAAGGAAATTACTATTCCCGCAAGCCTTGATATAACTGACGCAAGCGGCATCTTTTCAAATACTCCGCTGGAAAAAGCAGTTTTTTCAGAGGGAGTTAAGTCAATTCCCGATTCAATGTTTGAGGGCTGCGACAGCCTTGCGGAAGTCGTTTTCCCCGATAGCCTTACTTCTATCGGCGCTTACGCTTTCGGAAATACTGCTCTTACCAGAGTTGTTCTCCCGGAAAATGTTGAAACAATAGGCGATTCCGCTTTTGCACACTGCGATAGCTTAAGCGAAATCGTGTTTAACGATAACCTTAAATCGGTTGGAGAATCGGCTTTTGAACTTACTGCAATAAAGGAAGTTAATGTTCCTGCTGGTGTTGAATTCGCCCAGGACGCGTTTTGCGGTTCAGAAGTTGAAAAGATAACATTTGAGCCCGGCATAAAGGCCGTAAGCGGATTTTCAGGCTGTGACTATCTTGTCAGCGTTGAAATTCCCGATGGCGTTGAGGAGATAAGCCCATACGCTTTTGCAAACTGCTTCTCTCTTTCTTCGGTAACTCTTCCCGACAGCCTTGTTACAATCGGCGAGTCAGCCTTTGATACCTGCCAGGCGCTTGAAAATATCGAACTTCCGAAAAATCTTAAAGTTATCGGGGACAGCGCGTTTTACCAGAGCTATCTTGTGGCTTTGGACCTGCCGGAGGGCATTGAGTCTATCGGCACAGGCGCTTTTTACAAAACACCTCTTGAAGGCGTTGTTAATGTTCACGGCGCATCAATAGGCGCTTCCGCTTTCGCTGGTTCTACATTAGGCGGTGTTGTTTTTGAAAGCAGCGGCGAAAATTACACGGTTCCTGAGCGTGCGTTTTACAACTGTCCAAATCTAAAAAGCGTTCAGCTCCCCGAAAACGCAAAAGTAAAAGTAGGACCTTACGCATTTGCGCAGTGCGCTTCTCTTGCTGATATCAATCTTGAAAACATGGTAACGGCAGACGAATACAGCTTTTATCAGTGCTCGTCTCTTGCCCAGATCAAGTTTGAAGCGCTTACGGAGATAGGCGACTACGCTTTCAGCCAAAGCGGACTTAAATCGGTTACCCTTCCTAAAACCGTTACTGAAATGGGATATAATACTTTTTCAGATTGTAAATCCCTGACCTATGTAAATGTAAAATGCGACGAGGTGGGCTGGTACGCTTTCTCAGACTGCACCTCAGTAAGCGATTACTATTTTACAAGTAATGTTGACTACATTCCTAGATATTCAATCGCGTCAACAAAAATAAACAAAAACTTTGTTTACCTTCGCACCTGCACCATCCACGCCCGTTACGGAAGCTACGCCATCAACTTTGCAAAGGTAAATAAAATACCGTATGAGGAATTGCTGATTGACGATGAGACACAGCTTCCCGAATCCTATATCGGCGGAAAATGCGGCGACGGAACATGGGCGTATGATGCAAACGAAAAAACGCTTTACATATACGCAAAGAACCCGAGTACGACTTATGTTACTGAAAGCGGCGAAAACTGGAGCCCGAATACAGCGGAAGTTAAGCGCATCGTTTTCAGCGACGAAGTTGTAAAAATCGGCGCGAGAATGTATGAAAACTTCTCCGAGCTGGAAAGCATTTCCTTCGGAAAGAATGTAACTTCAATCGGAGATCAGGCTTTTGAGGACTGTACTTCTCTTAAGACAATCGAAGGCGGCAGCGGAGTAAAAACCATAGGCACCAGAAGTTTCAGCGGATGCACGGCACTTCCTGAACCGTTTTTACCTGCTTCCCTTGAGACGGTTGGCGTAGAAGCCTTTTACGGCTGTAAAGGGTTCAAGAGCATTATTATTCCCGACAATGTAAAGACGCTTTCGTCAAAGTGCTTTATGGATTGCTCAAACGTTACGGGAATTGAAATCGGCAGCGGGATAACTGAAATCCCAAGTTACTGCTTTGCAAACAGTTCTTCGCTTAAAGATATTACTTTTTCCGAAAACCTTGTTTCAATCGGAGAAAGAGCCTTTGAAAATGCTATTAAGCTTATTTTCATCAATATTCCCGACGGTGTAACAACTATCGGCGCTTACGCGTTTAACAACTGCTTAAACGTTGAAAAGATAACTCTCGGCGCTTCGGTGTCTGATGTAAGAGATTACGCTTTCAACGACTGCGTAAACTGCTATGAACTCAATCTCAACAGCGTTATCAGGTCTCTTCCTAACGCTAATTACACCCGTTACCATATTGAGTATTTCTGCGGACTTGAGCCAATTGTTCCCGGCTCAGGAGTGCAGTATAAATCAAATTATAACTCATTTAAAAATATCGGCGAAAACACAACGGGTCTTACCGTGAATATCGGCGACAATGTTAAAAGCCTCAGCCTTTTCTGGATGGCAGGCCAGACAGATATGCTTACCTGCGTCAATATCGGTTCGGGCGTCTCTTCCGTAGCGTTTTCAAATAATTCAGCAACCGGAAACACAGACGCGTCACAGATGTACAATTCTCAGTTCATCGGAAACCCAAATCTTAAGTCAATAAATGTTTCCGAGGATAACGCGTATATTTATTCTGACGGAAATGCGATTTATTCAAAGGACGGCGGAGTGCTTTATACAATAGCTCCCGGACTTGATACTTTCAGTGTAAACGCCAACGTAAAGACAATCGGTTCATACGCATTCGCAGGAAATGCGGCGCTGAAAAAGATTACGTTTGAAGAGGGCGTAACGTCCATTGCAAACCACGCTTTTATGTGCTGTAATTCGCTGAAATACATAACGCTTCCGAAAACACTTACCTCCATAGACGCTTATGCTTTTGAAAGCTGCGCCGCCCTGCGCAATGTAGAGCTACCAGACAATGTAGTTCTTATCGGCTCCTATGCTTTCAAGGATTGTTCACAGCTTGCGGCTGTTATACTTCCTGATAATATTCAGATGCTGGATGCTTATACATTCTTAAACTGCAAGTCGCTTACAGGTATTGTTATTCCGAACAGCGTAAACAAGATTCGCCAGGGCGTGTTCAAGAACTGCCAGGCATTGGAGGAAGTTTATATCGGCGCCCAGAGCATTGACTTCGTTTCAAGCTCCAGCGACAAGACGTTTGTTTTCTCAAATTGCGGCAATGTAGAAATTTACACAATGGCCGGTTCTGACGCAAGCGTATATGCCAAGGAGTGCAACCTTGTCTGCCATGAGTATACTGATAAATATACTTTTGCCGACCTTTGCGCAATGAAACTTGACATATTTGCCGGCTATGTGGGCTTTTGTACAGAAGGTCACGGCGATATTGAGTGGCTGACGGTTTATGAGGCTGACTGTGAAAATGACGGCTATGAGATCGGAGTTTGCGAATATTGTTCTGAAATTCTTGATGAACGCCATATTTCCGCCTGCGGCCACGATTATGAGGTTACAAAAATTGATGCAACAGAAACAACGGACGGAGCAGAGATAACAACGTGTAAAAACTGCGGAAAGAGTTTCTGCAAAACCATTCCAAATCTCAGCGGAACTCAGTTTGACGAGACCCATACTGTAAGCGGAACTGTTGTTATCGCCGTAGACAGCACCGCTGAAACGGGACGCAATTCCGCCATAGGTGCCGACATAGTGATCGACGGCTACACAGTGGCAACAACCGACGACAACGGCAATTTCAGCTTTGAACTGAAAAGCGGAACGTATGAAGCCACAGTGCATTATGCCTACGGCTTCGACAGAGAGATATTTATTATTGTAAGTGACAGCGACGTCCACTGCGGTTCAATACCGATCATTGGCTGTGACTGGAACAGGGACGGCAAGGTAGACGATGCCGACTATACAATGTTTAAACTTGTTTTCAAGTCACATATAGGAACTCCGTCTTATCTCGATTACGTTGATATGAACCATGACGGTTATATCAACGCCAGAGATATGGTGCTGCTGGAGCGCTGTATGGGCGTAGACAAGAACGATTTTGTTTATCCAACGCTTGCATTTAATAAATAAAGGTGATAATCGGCTTTGCCGAATCATATAGGTTAATATCACGTTAGTGAAAGGGAGGAGCGCTGCATTTTTGCGGCGCTTTAACCTTTTTTATATTATGTTTGTTAATATTGCACAAAAAATAATAAACAAGGGTTGAATTTCTATTGGCTTGTTGATAAAATATTAACGAAAGCATTTATTGAATGATGTGAAATAAAAAAGGGCTTAAAGTAAACGGGGGGACTTTTCATGCGTTATGCACTTGTTACCGGCGCCACAAGCGGCTTAGGCGACCGGATTGCCAGAGCGTTGAGCGAGAAGGGATGGTATGTCTTCGCCTGCGGCCGCAACGACGAGGCGCTGAGCACAATCGGCGGAACAACTTATGAGCATCCTATCAGTCTTGACGTAACGGATCAGGACAGTATTGACGAGGCTTTCAGGCAGGTCAGCGAAATAACCGACCATTTGAACGCTATCATCAATTTCTCCGGCGTACAGAAAATGGCGTCGCTTATTGAAGGCGACGTGAAGATCGTTGAGCAGATGCTTAAGGTCAATCTAATGGGAATGATGAGGGTCAACAAGACTTTCTTCCCACTTGTTAAGGAGTGCAACGGCAGGATAATAAACTGCTCTTCTGAATGCGGCTGGATGACACCCCAGCCTTTCAACGGACCGTACACTCTGTCAAAGTACGCTGTTGAAGCTTACAACGATTCTCTTAGACGTGAGTTGATGTTTCTTGATATTCCTGTTATTAAGATACAGCCCGGATCGTTTAAAACGGCTATGCACGGAAGCACTCTTAAATCGTTTGATGATTTAATTAAAAATACCAAGTACTACAAAGACGTGCTTGAAAAGATGAAAATAATGATGCAGCTTGAGCTGAAAATGGTCAACGACCCTCAGTATCTTGTTGACGCTGTTATGGACGCAGTGCTTTCGCCTAATCCTAAGCAGAAGTACCGTGTTAAGAATTCACCGCTTCTCGGCGTAGTAGAAACGCTCCATCCGGTTGTTGTTGACGCTATGTATAAGAAAATGCTGAAATCTAAAACGGTCAGCAAAGTTATGGAAAAAGTGGCCGACAAACTGGCGGAATAAAAGGTACATACCGAAAACGCCCTGCTTGTTTAGCAGGGTGTTTGTTGATATAATTGGTTAAAGAGGAGTGATTGTATGAATAAAAAAGCCTTGGCTCTTGCTGTTACAGCCGGCGCCGCCGCTGTAAGCGTTGAAGCGATAAACCTTTACCGCCAGGTTATGGGCAGGGGAGACAGACCCCAGAGCCTGATTGCAAAACTCCTTACAAAAGAAGATCAGGAAAAAAACAAACAGTCAGACAACTGGCGAAAGCAGTATGTTGACTGGGCTGACGGACAAGTCATGGAAAGATGCACAATAACGTCTGACAGAGGCGATGTGCTCAGAGGCTATTATTTTCCGCCGGACAAGCCGTCTGATATTATTGTTATCGGCTCCCACGGATTTCATGCTGACCATACCGTTGACCCGTATACATTTATTAAGCATTACCATGACAGGGGTTGTGGCTTTTTTTGCTGCGACCATGTTGCAAGCGGCGAATCCAGCGGCGATTACGTTGGCTTTGACTACTTTGAGAGCAGAGATATGCTTTTGTGGATAGATTATCTAAGAGCACGCTTCGGAAGCGATATAAAACTTATTCTTCACGGCGTATCCATGGGAGCGTCAACCGTTTTGCAGCTGGCGGATAAATGCCCGGACTGTGTAAAACTTATAATTTCAGACTGTGCTTATACAGGCGCGCTGGATGAATTTGAGCATGTTGTTAAAAGTTTTGGAATACGGGCGGCAAAGCCTATCTTATGGGTGTTTAATAAAATGAATATCCACTTTGCAGGTTTTGATTTTAAGGAGACAGACGTTAGAAACAGCGTTGTCAACGCAAAAGTTCCCATTCTTTTTATCCATGGCGAAGAGGACGATTTTGTGCCTTTGAAAATGGCGCAGGAGCTTTATAAGATATGCGGTGCTCCGCTGAAGAAAATAAAGACGTTTAAAAATGCTAGCCACGCCGAAAGTCTTATGAAAAACGAAAAAGAATATTTAAAGACAGTGGACGAGTTTATAGACGAAAACCTTAAATAAAAAAGAGCGCTTCTTTGCGGAAGCGCTCTTTTCTGTTTTGTCTGTTTATTCAGGGAAAATAACGGTTATCGTTGTACCTTCGTTTTCGTGGCTGTCGAGAGTAAGAGTTGCGTTGTGAACCTGGGAGATATGCTTTACGATTGCAAGACCCAGTCCAGTTCCGCCTGTTTCCTTGCTTCTGCTTTTGTCTACCCTGAAGAAACGTTCAAATATTCTTACCTTGTATTTGTCAGGAATTCCTATTCCGGTGTCTGCAACAGATAAAACTCCCTTTCCGTCCTGCTTTGAAATGGTTACGGTAACGCTTCCGTTTTCTTTGTTGTAACGTATCGCGTTGTCGCAAAGATTATAAAGCAGTTCTTCAAGTAGGCTTTTGTTTCCTTTGACATATGTTTCTTCTGCGTTCAACGCCAGTGTAACGCCTCTGTTGCGGGCGTTTATTACCAAAGCAGATACGCATTCTTCAGCCAATTCGGCAAGGTTTACCTCTTCAAAAACGATTTGACCGTCGTTTTCCTCAAGCTGAGAAAGTTTGATAATATCCTCCGCCAGAGTAACAAGTCGAAGCGCCTGTTTTCGTATTGTGTGGGCAAAAGGCTTTATGTCCTGTTCCTGAACCATTCCGTTTTCAATCAGCTCAGCGTAGCCGGCGATTGAGGTAAGGGGAGTTTTTAATTCATGGGAAACGTTGGCGGTAAATTGCTTTTTCTGTTTGTCAAGCTGGTGCTTTTTTTCGTTTTGCTTTTTTATCTTTTCAACAAAAGGCTGAAGCTCCTTGTATGTCTCAACCTTGTCAATTTCGTCAATGTGTTCTCCAAGCTGTTCGATGGGGTCGATAATTGCCTTGGTTATCGCTAAACTGCAAAGCAGTGAAAGTATAATTCCCACTGCCAGAATAATAAGAATATAAGGCAGCTCTGTTTTAAACATTTCCAGCGAAAAATCAGGCAGATTATTACCCTGCAGAATGGAAACTGCAACACTCATCAGTGTTGCAGTAGCAATGACTGAAATTGCGCTGAAAAGAAAGATGCGTGTAAATATCTTCTTTTTCATAGCGGTCAGTCTCCGATTTTATATCCGACGTTGCGGATTGTTTTTATTGCTTCGCCTGCTGAGCCCAATTTCTTACGAAGCGACTGAATGTGGACGTCAACAGTGCGGTTGCCGTGTTCAAAATCATATCCCCATATTTTTTCCATAAGGGAATCGCGGGTTAAAACAATACCTTTGTTTTTCATTAAATACTTGAGTATTTCGTACTCTTTGTATGTTAATTCAATTTCTGTTCCGTCAACCGTAACAATATGGCGGTTTTCGTCAATAGAAATATTGCCGAATGTAAGAGTTTCCTTATGGGTGCGGTCAATTCTTCTGAGCAGAGCCTTGACGCGGGAGATAAGTTCCATTACTCCGAAAGGCTTTGTTATGTAGTCGTCAGCGCCCAGATCAAGACCTTTTACGGCGTCAATTTCACTTGTTTTTGCCGTAACCATAATTACAGGCAGTTTGCTGTATTCGGGAGTGCTTCTTATCGTTTTGAGAATGGACAGTCCGTCTTCTCCCGGAAGCATTATATCAAGGATAACAAGCTCTGGAACCCTGCTTTCCATTTTTGCAAAGAAATCTCTGCCAGTTTCAAATCCTTCTGTTTCAAATCCAGAATTTTTCAGCGCATAACTTTCAAGTTCGCGGATGCTCGCGTCGTCTTCAACAATATAAACAATATCACTCATACTGTAATCCTCCGCCGTTTGCGGTAAGTTTATTATTCTTAACTACAGAATACCAGAAAACCTGCGTTAACTCAATGCATATTTGTTGAGATAATCCTCAAAGCTGTCCATGAAACGCTTGTTTGACTGGCTCTTAACGCTCTTTAAGTAGCTGTGGGTCTGGTAACTGCCCTGGGACAGTTCGATAATGCAGACAGCCAGATTTGAGCAGTGGTCGGCGATTCTTTCAAAGCTGTTGATTATATCGAAGAACAGCATTCCGTTTTCTATTGTGCATTCTCCGGCCTGCAAACGTTTTGTGTGGCGTGCGCGAAGTTCTGCTTTAAGATTGTCTATTACCTGTTCAAGCGGTTCAATTGTTACCGCCTGATCGATATCGTCGTTGACGAAAGCGTCCGTTGCTTTCGTTATTATCTCCTGAACAGCGCGGCTCATAACTTCAAGTTCACGGGACGCTTCTTTTGAAAAATGAATATTGTCCTCGTGCATCGTGCGCTTTGTTTTAAGAATGTTTACTGCGTAGTCGCCTATACGCTCAAAATTGCCTATTGCGTGGGACAGTTTGCTTACTCGCATACTGTCTTCAATATTAAGGCTCATACTGCTGATCTTAACCAAGTATGTTTCAAGTTCATCCTCAAAAGCGTCAAGTTCTTTTTCGTTTGCTCTAATAGTGTCGTTATCTTTTTTATTATAAACTCTGATAAATTCAAGAGCCAAAAGCGTGTTCTTCTTAGCCAGTTCAGCCATTTCGTCTGTGCGCTCTTTACATTTATCAATAGCAAATGAAGGAGAGAGAAGGAAACGCTCTTCAACAAGAGAAGCTTCGTCCTTTTCTTCGTCCTTGTCGCGGATGATAAGGCAGGAAAGTTTTTCCAGTTGTTTTCCGAAGGGGAAAAGAAGAATTGTTGCGAAAATATTGAAAGCAGAATGGATCATAGCGATATTCGCCGGTGTTACTGCTTTTTCCAAAAATTCGAAGTGAATTATTGCGTTGAGACCGTAGAACAATATCATGCCTACGATTACGCCGATAATATTAAATGCAAGGTGAATAACGGCTGTGCGCTTCGCATTCTTGCTTGTGCCGATACTCGATATCAGAGCCGTTACGCAGGTTCCGATATTCTGGCCGAGAATTATCGGGAATGCGGAGGCAACAGAAATAGCGCCGGTTGCACTCAGCGCCTGGAGAATTCCGACGGAAGCGGAGGAACTCTGGATTATCGCTGTAAGCAGAGCGCCTGCAAGCACGCCGAGAATGGGGTTTGAGAACATTGTAAGTATTCCGGTAAAACTTTCGGAACTTTCAAGAGGAGCAACAGCGTTGCTCATTGCTTCCATTCCATACATAAGAACGGAAAAGCCGAGAAGAATTGAGCCGATGTCTTTCTTTTTTTCGCTCTTGCAGAACATATAAAGAACAATACCGATAAGAGCAAGAACCGGTGAGAAAGAACTGGGCTTGAGCAGGCTGATAAAAACATTGTCGCTCTGGATACCTGTTAATGAAAGTATCCAGGATGTAACAGTGGTGCCGATATTGGCGCCCATGATTATTCCTACAACCTGGGCAAGGGTCATAATGCCTGAGTTAACAAAGCCTACCGCCATTACGGTAACGGCGCTGGATGACTGGATTACAGCTGTTACGCCTGCGCCCAAAGCAACGCCTTTAATTCGGCTGTTTGTCATTTTTTCAAGGACGGATTCAAATTTACCGCCGCCCATTTTTTCAAGGTTTGCCCCCATAACGTTCATTCCGAACAAAAAAAGAGCAAGTCCTCCCACAAGACCTAAAAAGTCGAAAATAGTCATAATTACACCCCATTTGTTTTGTTCACTCCTTAGAATAGAATATTGCTGTTAAATTCAAATTCAGCGATTGTTAAGATTATGTTAAATAATATTCATAATCTGAGCGCTTTATTATATATCCAAAAAAAGTTGACTAATTAAGACAACTGTGATATATTCAAAGTGTATTAATGTGTGTAGTACACTATCGCGAAAGAGGTGACGGAATGTTCAAAATTGACGTGAGAAGCAGAATGCCGATACATATGCAGCTGCAAAAGCAGATCGTGCGTTATGTTTCGCTGGGAATTCTTGCACCAAACGAGCAGCTTCCGTCGGTGCGTTCAATGGCTCAGCAGCTTGGTATTAACCCCAATACTGTGCAAAAGGCTTACAGCGCGCTTGAAATGAACGGTGTAATATACACGGTTGCCAGCAGAGGAGTTTTTGTTTCTCCTGACAGCGAGCATCTGAATCAGATAAAGAAGATTGCCGGCGAGCAATTCCGCGAGGCTGTTAAGTCTGCTAAAGACACCGGTCTTTCTGAGGAGGAACTGGTGGAAATAGTGCATGACTTATACAAGAGAGAAGGGTAGTTCAGATGATTGAAATTAAGAATTTAACAAAAACTTTCGGCAAGGTAACGGCTCTTAACAAGCTTAACCTGACTGTCGGCGACGGTTCCGTATTTGGCCTTGTGGGCTCAAACGGCGCAGGAAAATCAACTCTTCTTCGCGTTCTTGCGGGAATATACAGACCGGACAGCGGAGATGCGTTTATTGACGGTCAAATCCCGTTTGAAAATATGAATGTTAAAGGGAAGTTAATGTATGTAGCCGATTATCCCTATTTTTCATCTACGGCGACTGTAAATAAGCTTGCCGATGTTTACAGAAATATTTATCCAAACTGGAGTGATACCCAGTTCGTTAAACTCCAGAGTATGTTCCCGATAAACTTCGACGACAAGATCAGCCGAATGAGTAAGGGAATGCAGCGCCAGGCGGCAATAATACTGGGACTTTCAACTATGCCGAAGTGTATTCTCTTTGACGAGATCTTTGACGGACTTGACCCGGTTATAAGAGAACTTGTAAAGAAACTGCTTGTTGAATTTGTGGCGGATAACGGAGCAACGGTTATCATCGCCAGCCACAATCTGCGCGAACTTGAGGATGTATGCGACCATGTGGGGCTTCTGCATAAAGGCGGAACCCTGCTTGAGGATGATATCGACAATCTTAAACTCGGAATTACACGTATTCAGTTTGCTGTTCAGAACCCCGAGGATTTTGCAAAAATAAAAGATCAGCTTAATATTATCAAGATGAACGTTCAGGGCAGGCTCTTTATGCTTACTCTGCGCCAGAGCGAAGAAAGCGCTCTTGAAGTTATTTTAAAGCTCAATCCCATGTTTTACGAAGTTTTGGGATTGACCCTTGAAGAGTTATTTATCAGTGAAATGGAGGCGGCAGGCTATGACATCAACAATCTTATCAAATAATAATTTTATGCCTGCTTTTCGCTTCGAACTGAAAAGAATATGGTTTTGCTTTATCGTTTTTCCGGTATTGTCTGTTATAGGTCTTGTCTCCGTTTTCGGTTTGACTGTAAGCAATAATTATTACGTTTACAGCGGAACCGCGGTACAAGCTATTGACATAACGAAAAATATCGCTTACAGCGGCGGTTATTTTATGATAATACTTATGGCAATAGGTTGTGCCATAATAATTTCCAACATTTACTCTTCGTTTTACAGCAAACGAAAGACTGACTTTTTTCAGTCTCTTCCGGTAAAGCGGAGCGTCCAGTATATGGCAAAGAGCCTTGCGCTTATTGCGGTAACCGCGGCGTCTTATTTTGTAGCCGTAATCGGAGTTTTAGCTTTAAAGCCGTTTATTCCGGCAAAAATGAATCTCGGCATAAATACGGTGCTTGTCCTTAAGTACATGGTCGTTGCGTTTGTAAGCTCTGTGGCGATTATTTGTGTTGCCCAGTTTTGCGCTGTAACGGCGGGAAAAAGATGGCAGTACTGGCTTCTTTTGATTGGCGTTACCGTGTGCCTGCCGATTGCGGCGGTAGAGCTTCTTTCAATACCCGGCCATCTTCTTGTGGGCGCTTCCTTTAAAATTTCAAATTTAGCCGGCATTATTTCGCCTGCTTTTCTCTATTTATTGGCGCTTGGCGGCGTTTTCAGACTGCGCTGGGTTATTTTATTCGGAATTATTATCTCTGTTGTTTCTTTCCTTTTCGGCTGGCGCCTGCTTGCCAAAAGAAAAAGCGAATGCGCAGAGCAGTCTGTTTCGTCTCAGTCTACTGTTTGTCTTGCTGTTTTCGGAGCAATGGGCTGTGCCGCTTCACTTGTGTTTGCTTTGCCCCTTAAGCAAAAGCAGTATATCGTTATTGCCGTTTGTGCTACGGCGGCCGCCGTTATAGCAGCCGTTATATGCAGCTTAATTTATAACAGAATAGTAGTTAAAAAACCGATTGTAGGTACTGCCGTTGTTACTTCTGTAATAATTTTTGCTTCTATTGTTGTTTTTGGCAGCGGTTGTTTCGGATATACTGATTATATTCCAGAGACTGATGAAATATCTACCGTTAAGGTAGGTCTCGGCAGTCAGGAAAACGCAGTGTTTAAGGGAGATACTCCTTTTTCTGTTGCAGACGTTAATTTTGATGAAAAATATTATGAGCATTACGAACTTAAAAGCGCTAAGTCCTTTGAGCAGATAATTGGTTTTCAGAAAGAATGTATTAAAAAAGCTGAAAACTCCTCTCCAAACAATATTTACAGCCAAATTCATTTTGTTTATGAACTCAAGGACGGAAGAAAGTTTGAGAGAATTTATAAAGCGCCTGCAAGTGCAACATACAGCCTGAACGCTGTTACGGAGATTAAGGAGAATAAAGAATTTGTTAAGGCGGGCAGAGATAAAATAGCAGCCATATGCTATCAGGACGGAAGTTATGCATCCACCGATTACAGCAACTTAATATCTATTGATTTAGACAGATATTATCCCGCGCTTATCAGCGATTATATGAGTATGACCCAGGCTGATTTCCAGCAGGGCGACAACGATATGACAGGTATTTCCACTCTGAATTTTTCTGTCTATTATGCTACCGAGTATGCTTCTGAAGAGCAGATAAAAGAGTTTTCCAAAATGACAGTTCAGCAGTTGGATAAATATTATCAGAATTACACTGACACTGACGAGAAGCTCCCACTTAAAGTGGATTCGGTTACTCTGCCTATAACCATGGCAAAAGTACCGGCGCTGATGAAGACGGACGGTTATCTTGTTGATTCGAAAAAGTACAGCGATATAAAGACTGATGATATTAAGCAAATGCTCGTTGCAAACGTTGAATATAACGAAAGTCACCAGCTTTATTCTTTCGGCCCAAGCCAAAATTACGAGTTCGAAATGCTCTATATTTTCGGATGTGATGTTGTAAAGAAAGGCTTTACCGGAAATGACTACGATATGTTTGACGACGTTTCTGATAAAGATATTATCAGCAAAACGTTTTCGCTTGTAAGAGACAACGTCGATCAATATACTTTATTTAAGCAAAACAACAGATCGGGTTATGCGGTAATTTTCTGCATGAAAGACGGCTCGTTCTCAAAAGTTTATTATGTGCCTGAAGTACCCGGATACCAAGGACTGCAGTGAATATCAAAGAACAAAACGGCTGTGACTTAATGTCACAGCCGTTTTGTTATATGTATTTCTATGCGAAAACCAGCATCAATGTGCCGCAGAGAATAAGAAACAGTGCCAATATACTTTTCTTAGTTTGTTTTTCTTTAAGAAACAGCCAGGATAGAATAACTGCCACAAGAATTGAAAGTTTGTCAACAGGCACAACAACGCTGGCTCTGCCTGTCTGAAGCGCTTTGTAATAACAAAGCCAGCTGGCGCCGGTGGTAACGCCGGAAAGAACAAGAAAGGCACATTCTTTTTTTGTCATTATTTTGAAATCGCCTATTTCTTTTTTGCCGATGACTATTGCCCATGCAAAAATTAAAACTACTGCGGTTCTGATAGCGGTCGCCAGGTTTGATTCTATATCTTCAACACCGATTTTACCCAGAATTGACTGGAGCGACGCAAATACAGCCGACAAAAGAGCATAAAACAGCCAGCCTTTTTTATCGCCGTTTTTTGCGTCTCCTTTTCTAAGCATCATGACTGTTCCGATTATCATAATAATAACGCCTGCGACGGTAAGAGGACCGAACGGTTCGCCAAGAAAAATTACGGCAATCAGAATTGTCATAAATGTTGAGGATTTGTCCACTGCAACGACTTTGCTGACGCTGCCGATACTCAGCGCTTTGAAATAAAAAATCCATGAAAGCCCGGTGGCGCATCCGGATAAAACCAGAAAAATCAGCGAAGTGGGAGTAATTTTACTTATTTCATTTTGACTTCCCGCAACAAACACCATAAGCCAGGAAAAAATCAGCACAATTACAGTACGGAAAGCGGTGGCAAAGTCAGAACTTATGTTTTTTATTCCGACTTTTGCCAATACAGACGTAGCGCCTGCAAAGAATGCTGAAAGAAAAGCAAAAAGTAACCACATAATATTTTCCTCAATGGAAGAAAAAGGCTGTCTTAAACCAAAGACAGCCTTTTTATCATTTTAATCTTATGAAATAAATGCGTAAATACCTACGCCGAGACCGCTGCAAGCCATAAGAATGGCAAGGATAACAGCAGTAACCCGAACCCATTTTTGCTGCATTTTAAACATCCTTTCTTTTACTGAACATTCATCATCTCGTCTGCCTGAGCAGTCATGCTGTCCGCGGCGGCAGCGGCAGAAACTTTGTTTTCAGCTATCGAAGTGATGTATGCTTTAATTTTCGGTTCTGTTCCTGACGGGCGAACGATAAGTTTGTTGCCGTTTTCAGCCTTGAATTCCAAAACGTTGGACTTCGGAAGGTCAATTGGGGTAACATTGCCGCTTACAAGGTCCGTTGATGTCCTTGCTTCATAGTCGTTGATAGATGTAACGGGACTGCCGGCAATCTCCTTCGGCGGGCAGGCTCTGAGGTTATCCATGATCTTAGCCATCTTATCCATACCCTCAGCGCCCTCGAAAGTGTAGCTCTCAACTTTGTTGAGGTAGTAGCCGTATTCGTCGTAAAGACTGTCCATAACGTCGCCCAGAGACATTCCCTTTGTCTTATAGTAGGCCGCCATTTCGCAGATGAGCATTGAAGCTACAACGGCGTCTTTGTCTCTTGCGTGAGTGCCGGCAAGATAACCGTAACTCTCTTCAAATCCCATAACGAAATCATCGGCTCTGCCTTGGGCTTCAAGTTCTGTAATAAGTTCACCGATATATTTAAATCCTGTCAAAAGATTTTTGAAGGTGCAGGAGTATTTTTCCGCTATCGCCTGAGCAAGGTCGGTGGAAACGAAAGATTTTACCGCAATACTGTTTGGAGAGAGTGTACCATTCTCTTTTTTCATCATGAGAAGGTAGTTGAGAAGCATTGCGCCCACTTCGTTGCCGCTCATAAGGCGAACGTTTCCGTTTTGCATTACTGCTATTCCGACTCTGTCGCAGTCCGGGTCGGTTGCCAGCATAAGGTCTGCATGAAGCGTTTCGTTCATCTTAAGAGCAAGGGCGAAAGCTTCCTTAATCTCCGGGTTAGGGAACGGACAGGTGGGGAAGTTGCCGTCGGGCATTTCCTGCTCTGGAACAACGTGTACGTCCGTAACGCCTATTCTTTTTAGAATTTCCCTTACGGGTTTGTTGCCTGTTCCGTTAAGGGGAGTGTAAATTACCCTAAGGTCAGCCTTTTCGCAGATACCGGGATTAACGCACTGCTTTTGAACTTCGCTGAGGAAATTGTTTATCATTTCACTGCCGATATATTTTATCTTTCCATCTTTAACGGCAGCGTCAAAATCAGTCTTTTTTATTCCGGTAAAGTAGTCTACTTTTTCGATAAATTCGTATGTCTCTGCGGCTTCCTCGTCTGTCATCTGGTAACCCTTCGGGTTATAGCATTTGTAGCCGTTGTATTTTGCCGGGTTGTGGGAAGCGGTGAGAATAATGCCGCCGGACGCGCCCAGTGCGCGCACTGCATATGAAAGGCATGGAGTAGGCTCCAGCTCATCATAGATATAGACCTGAATTCCGTTTGCCGCCAAAATGCTGGCCGCTTCCTTGGAGAAATATTCGCTTTTTATTCTTGAATCGTATCCTATGGCAACGCTGGGGTTGTCGTAATTATGGTTAATATAATCGGCAAGTCCCTGGGTAGCTCGGCCTACGGTGTAAATATTCATACGGTTTGTTCCGGCGCCGATAACGCCTCTCAGCCCTGCTGTTCCGAACTCAAGAGAACGGTAAAAACGGTCTAAAATTTCATCGTCTTTGCCGGCAATTTCCTTTAATTCTGCCTGCAGGTCAGGGTCACCTGTTGCTTTTTCCAGCCACTGGCTGTAAATCGCATTGTAATCCATAATACCACTCCTAAATCTTTGTTTTGGCACGCCTTTATTTTAATCCTATTATTATTTTATGTCAATAATAACAGGTTAATAATCATTGTAAATATAATCAATGTGATGTATAATTATTTCGTAATGAAAAAAGAGGAGATTAAATATGTACGCTAAGGTTAACAGCCTGGGGCTTTGCGGTCTTGACGTTTTTTCCGTAACTGTTGAAACGGATATAAGCAGCGGGCTTCCCAGATTTGATATAGTAGGTCTTCCCGACATGGCGGTGAGGGAGAGCCGCGAGCGTGTGCGCGCCGCTATTAAAAACGGGGGATATGAGTTCCCTGTTTCAAGAATAACAGTAAATATCGCCCCTGCAAACGTAAAAAAAGAGGGCGCTCTTTATGACCTGCCTGTATTTATCGCGCTTATGAAAGCCACGGGGCAGGTTAAGTGCAATACGGATTTCTGTGCTTTTGTGGGCGAGTTGTCGCTGGACGGCGAGATAAGGCCATGCAACGGAGTGCTTCCAATGGTGCTCAGCGCCAGAGAAATGGGCATAAAAAGCGTTTTTGTGCCTTATGGGAACAGCAACGAGGGAAGCATTGTTGACGGTATTGACGTGCTGCCGGCGCGAAATGTCGGCGAGGTGCTTGCCCACCTTTCGGGAAAGAAAAAGATTGAACCATGCTACCGCGCTTTCAGCGACGAGGAAAATCCCGCTTCAAATCTTGATTTTGCAGATGTAAAAGGACAGCAGGCGGCAAAGCGAGCTCTTGAAATTGCGGCGGCAGGAGGCCATAACTGTCTTATGATCGGCCCTCCGGGTACAGGTAAGTCAATGCTGGCAAAAAGACTTCCGTCTATTCTTCCTGAAATGACCTTTGAAGAACAGATAGAGACAACCAAGATTTATTCAATCGCCGGTGCGCTTCCCGGAGGTACAAGGCTGATAAATAAACGTCCGTTTCGCAGTCCACATCACACGGTGTCACCCCAGGGGCTTGCAGGCGGAGGAGCAGTGCCGAAACCTGGGGAGATTAGTCTTGCCCATAACGGCGTGCTTTTTATGGATGAATTTCCTGAGTTTGACAGACGGGCAAAAGAGTCTCTACGCCAGCCGCTGGAGGATGGATTAATAACCATAACCCGCTCAGGCGGTTCCGTTTCATATCCGTCAAACGTTATGGTAGTTGCGGCGATGAACCCCTGTCCCTGCGGGTATCTCGGCCATCCGTCAAAGCCGTGCACCTGCACTGAAACTGCTGTTCGGCGTTACAGAGATAAGGTCAGCGGACCGATACTTGACCGTATAGACCTGCACGTCGAGGTCCAGAATGTAGATTTTGAACAGCTTTCAGATAAACGCAAGGAAGAACCAAGCAGTATTATCCGCAAGAGGGTGGATAAAGCGAGACAGCTTCAGCAGAAAAGATTTGCAGGCACGAATATCAGCTGTAATGCTAAGATGCCACCTGCAATGACTAAGGATATATGCGCGCTGTCAGAGGATGCAGCGGCGCTTCTTAAAATAAGTTTTGACAAACTTGGGCTTTCTGCCAGAGCTTATGACAAAATTCTGCGCGTCTCAAGAACGATAGCAGATTTAGAGGGTTGTGAGTCAATAAGCAGTGTCCACGTTTCAGAAGCTCTGCAATACAGAGCGCTGGATCGTAAATACTGGAACAGATAAGGAGTAATTATTATGAATGAGATTTTTGAAAAAACCATGGCAAATCTTAAGAAAAACGGAATGGAGCCGTATTTTGCCAAAGACAGTGCAGAAGCACTGGAGATAGTAAAGAAACTTGTTAAACCCGGCAGCAGCGTTTCTCACGGCGGTTCTGAAACCCTTAAGCAGACAGGCGTTGTTGACTGGCTGAAAAGCGGAGATTTTAAATATATAGACAGAACCGGTCTTCAGGGTGAAGAACTGCGCAAATGCTATCTTGAGGCGTTTGGCTGCGACGTATTCTTTACTTCTTCAAACGCCATTACCGAAAACGGCGAACTTTATAATGTTGACGGAAATTCAAACAGAGTTGCCTGCATCGTTTTCGGCCCCAGAAACGTTATCGTAATTGCGGGAAAGAATAAGATAGTAAAAAATATTGACGAAGCTGTTCACCGCGTTAAAACTGTTGCGGCTCCGCTTAATACAAAGCGCCTTTCCTGCAACACACCCTGTGCCGCCACCGGAAAATGCGTCAGTCTTTCAAAAGACGCGTCAATGATTTGCGACGGCTGCCAAAGCGACGCGAGAATTTGCTGCAACTATGTTATCACCGCCCACGAGCGCCACACAGGAAGAATTAAAGTAATTCTTGTTGACGAAGAACTTGGCTACTAATAAAACATAAAATAACCCCGAATATTCTGAATTTTATCAGACTGTTCGGGGTTTATTTTTATATTATGAGTTGTGAATACGATAAACTTTTACGCCGTGTTTCGGAAGAGTAGCGTTAATGGTGTTGTCGTTAAACCATTCGTCGCTCCAGAGTTCGTGAACCTCGTATTTGCCGGGCGTCTTTCTGAATGAAAGATATTCGTCGTCGGCAAGCGCGTTGATATCGTAAGTCACCGTGCGCCTTGATGAGCCTTTGTTGAAAAGACACAGGGCAACGTCACCGTTTTGAAGGGGACGGGCAAGAATATCAACTGAAGGAGTGCGCTTAATTCGTTTGCACGCCTTGCCGAGAGGATCCTGGTCAATATTGATAAGGTTCTTGTTGGTAACGATTTTAAGTGTAGGATTTTCCTTAACAGGCTCGTTGTTGCCGTCAACAAATTTTCGGATATCGTTGCCGAGAATAAGAGGAGCGGCCATCATGCACCAAAGCGTAAAGTGAGCCTTGTTTTCTTCCTCTGTCAATTTACCGTTGCCAACCTCCAGCATATCCGGATCGTTCCATGCGCCGGGACCTGAATGTTGGTAAAGTTTTACATTGTGCTCGTAAATTGCTTTTATGCTGAACCATTTAGCAAATATATCCGGTGTTGTGCGCCACATATTTCCGGCTTTTGCGCCCCATTTGTATGGGAAAGCAAAGCCCCATTCGCATATTGAAAATACAATCGGTTTTTCGGGTTTTCCCGTAAATTCAGCCCATTCCTGGGTTGCGTCGCGCAGTTCCTTCGCCATTCTGCTGTATTGAAGATAAGAAGAATCGGCGGTTGTAACAACAGGGTTATAAAGGCGTATGATATTTTCGCCTTCTTCAAGTTCAATGAGAAGCTGAAGTCTTGCTGTGGGGCTTGCGCCTCTTGTTGCAGGGAAAAATACTTCGTAATCCTTCGTACCGTTAACCTTAACGCGCATATAGCGTTCATGGCCGCAGATAGATTTGTTATATGCGATTGACATAACGTACTTGCCACTTTCATTAACTGTTAAACGGAAGGACGCCGAGCCTGCACCGTATCCGATCATGCCGATACCGCAGCCGGAGGGCAGTTCACTGCATTTTACTACCTTTCCTCTGCCGGTGTATTCAGCTTCGCCGGGAAGCAGGAGAATGCGGTTTTCCTTACTGTGTTCCTTTGAAATTTCAACGTTTTCAATAATCGGAACATCGCCGTGAAGAATTTTGTGGTGGCAGAAGTCGTATTTAAAGAATTCACAGCCCCATGAAGCGAGTGTTTTTGCGTCAATTCTCTCGTTTCCAAGACTTGCGGGCAGATCCTCGCAGGTTAATGTTCCGTTTGAGGAATAAAGACCGACTTTGAGCCCCATTTCATTGATTTCTTCAATGAGTTCAGGCATTCCCTTGCTGAAAGTACCCAGATCGCCCTGAAGACGTCCCATATCGTCTCTCATGGAACTCTGCCAGCAGTCGTCGAGATTTATGTATTCATATCCGGCTTCAGCAAGACCGCTGTTTTTCATAGCGGAAGCGATCTCAAGTATAAGATCTTCGTCAATATTCTGGCGGAATGTATTCCAGCTTGACCATCCCATGGGAGGAGTTGCTGCGCAGCCGCCGTAATCTTCTTCCTCAGAGAGATCTATTGTAAGTTTTGAAGGCTTTGTATATCTACCGATTGCGCAAAGCGGACAGTTGCCTGTTACTTTTGTAATGGCAAACCATGAAATAAAAAGTACAAGAAGTATGGCGATAATCGCTAAAATTAAAATAAGCGCAATCATAATAATCCTATCTCCTTAAAAAAGGCAAGCTCGTCCCGAGCAATGTTATAAGTTTCCTCACTGTTGAGGCCTCTTGCCGTATTTTTCATCAAATTTTTTCTGTGCCTTACATTGTAAACTATTCGGTAGCCCCAGGCATAAGGCACAAGCCAGGGCCTTCCGTCTAAAAATCGTATATACGGAATTTCTTTCATCTGGTCGTATGACGGAAACGCCAGATTAATCTTACTACTTATGGGATTTGCTTTCTTTCCGCTTTCCATTTGGCGGCGGGCCGCCACAGCGCCGTTGTTTCTGTTAAGATTGCCGAAAGCTCCGTAAGACGTGAGAAATTCTTCGCACTCTTCAGTGTTTTCTACAAAACACTTTCCGACATGATACCACTTATAGCAAACGGAAAGAACAATTTTTGCAAATTTGGCAATTCCTGCCTCTTCACATTTTTTCAAAACAAAATCAAGGTCGATATCGCATTTTAACAGCATAACGGCAAGATCAAGTATAAGTTTAATTCCTGCTCCGTAAAACAGAAAATGATGCGCCAGATGAGCGATAAGATATGCAAAATGATAGCTGTCGTCAGGTTTGCCGCAGCATCCTTCAAACTGAGCGTGCTCCATAGCGTCTGCAAAGGCGTCTGAAAGACGTTTATTGCCGTTTACCATATTCGTATGCACTTCAAGGAGAATATCTCCTTTTCGGTAATCGTAGACGGGTCCGTTTTGGGCGGTGCAGGCATATCCGTTGCTTACAAGCGCTTTCTTTGCCGCATTTCTGTTTTTTTCGTCAATAAGAATATCAATATCGCCCATTAGTCTGCACTCTGGAACAGGGTAATATTCTTTTATTATTGCACCCTTGAACAGCACGTGGCGGATTTCAGCGCGGTTGAGTATGTTATAAATATTCTCAACTGCTTTTTTTTGGCTTTCATAAAGGTAAATACTGCTGAAAAAGTATTCGCTTGCGGAAAGTCTGCATTTTTCCGGAACAGCAGAGGCGTTTTCAGCTGTATTAAAAACCGAGAAAGCAATGGAAATCAAATTATGCGCCTTTGCTTTCATGCAGAGCAGGGGATAATTGATATTCTCTGTCATCGTCATCTTTTCTCCGTGGAGAAAAGCGTCTGTCATTTTAATTAGATAACGAGTTTCTTCATCCATTTTAAATCATCCGAAAACGGCTACGCCGATAATAAGGCTCAGTACTGATACGATCAGGCCGGCGATGAAAACACCCAACGAAATGATCAAAAAGGCTTTTTTGCGGTTAAGATGAAGCAGGGAAGCGAGAAGCGCTCCTGTCCATCCGCCGGTACCGGGAAGCGGAATTGCAACGAAGAAAAGCAGTCCCCACTCTCCGTACTTATCGATTTTATCTCTTTTGGCAAGGGTTTTGTTTTCCAGCCAGATAATTATATTGCGTACCTTTGGAACTTTTTTCAGTAATTCAAAAATCCAGTTGATTAAAAGCAAAATAAATGGTATCGGCAGAATATTGCCTAAAAAGCTGATTATGAATCCCACAAAGGTGTTCATGTCCAGCAATACTATTGCAGTAAACATGCCCAACCTGCATTCAAAGACAGGGCAGGCTGAAATAATAAACACAACAAGCCAGTCCGGTATGCCGTGAGCGGTAAGGTACTCTTGAATGGATTGACATATTTCTTGCATAATTCATTCTCCTATATAATATTGTTTTTGTCTAAGAAATCGTGGGCGGAAGCGAGAATGTTTTTGTCATTCTCAAATTTCAGCAAAGACATGGCGCGGTCATAAGTCAGCCAGATATAATCTTCAATTTCTTCCTGCTGAATATGGGTCACCGTGTCGTTTGTTGTCGCAACAAAAATTGATACTGTTTTTTCAATCTTGTCGCGTATACGGTATTTTGAAAGGCTTTCAAATCCGTCAATAATGCGGATATGGAGACCGGTTTCCTCAAGGACTTCCCGCAGTGCAGTCTGTTCCTTAGTTTCACCCATTTCTATATGGCCTTTCGGAAATCCCCAGTGAGCTGAGCGCTTGTTCTTTATCAAAAGATAACGCACTTCACCTTTTATATCACGGAATACCACTGCGCCGCAGCTGCTTTCGTACAGGCAGTCGATGTGATAAGAGGGGAAATCTTTCTCCAAATCAATATATTCTTTAATATCATTGATTATGAAGCGTGTGCTTTTTGGAGCAACAATCCAGATGCTTTTTTGTTCCTTTTTGCTGCTCATAATGGCTATAACACGTCCGTCAAAATTACTTACGGGATGATGAATCCCCATAATAAAGGCTTCCTGATTTTCCTGGGAATATACCTTGCCGTAATTTAGTGGATATGTATAGCCCGTACTGTCCGTTGAGCCATAGGGCATAACGACCTTGACTCTGACATATTTACCGAGCAATTTTTTCACCACCGAGTAGAAAGATACTATGTCAATTATTATATAAAAAAAATAGATATATTACAAGTATTAATTACATTAATTCATTGAACGTTTACAACCTCACAAAAAGCAAAAAAAATGACGTACCCGAAGGTACGCCATTTTTTGTTTTGGATTAGCTGAATGTCTTAAGAACTTCACACAGCTGAGAAATTACTTCGTCGGTGTCGCCCTGAAGAAGTCCGAGTACCTGGTTAACTGTACCGGTGATTGCTTCGTTGTCGGAGCCGCCGATAAGTGAGCCAATCAGTGAGGAAACTGTGTTGTAGTTATCCTTATAGTTGATTGTCTCAACCAAGTATCTGAGAAGTGCAATCAGAGTTTCTGAAGCATCGCCCTTAACGTAGATACGTTCGCCGTAGGTAGCTGCCTGTGAAGCCTCTTTGATGTATTCGCCGTGGCTTGCAAGCTGGAACCAATCGATATCCATCAGTTCAAGACCAAGCGGAGTGCCGTTAATCTTGATGATGCCGAGTACCTGGTTAAGAAGCGGAACAATGTTGTCAACGCCGATGATGGGCTTGAGCATTGCTGTAAGATCATAAACGTCAATGTCAAGGTTCAGGCTCAGGCCGGTCTTAGCAAGAGTCTTGTTAAGGTCGAAGCCAAGCATATCGAATACCTTGTCAAGAACAACGTTTACATCAACGATGGGTTTCAGTGCGTCAAGAAGAGCAGAAACAGGAGTGAAGAGGTTTTCAATCAGCTGCAGCAGACCGTCGTTTGCAATGAACAGAGCCAGGTTCGGCAGCATTGCCATCAATGTCTGGAGCGGTGCGCTGAGAATGTCTTCAACCTTATCCCAGATAGGATTGATGATATCAAGAAGGATATTATCATAAGCCTTGTTGATATCCTGTCTGTACTGATACTGTGTCTTAACATTGTAAGCACTGAATGCTTCAAGAAGCGGAACTATGCATGATGTATATCCGTTTGAACCGGGGATATAAACGATGTCGAACAGTCCGAGTGAAGCGTCGTTAATAAGTACATCGAGTACTCCGTAGAACGGTCTGAGTGCGGCGCAAAGAGCATTGAAGAAGCTTTCTCTGTCTGTTACGCCCCATTTCAGGCTGCTTGGATCGATGCTGGACCATGAAGAAGCGGAAGCAATGATTGAAGCGTTAGCAGGATATGTCTTGCCGTAGCTGGAGTCATTGAGAAGTTTCGCAACGTTATCGGTTGAGTAATCGATACCTGTCATTGCCAGAAGCTCGGTCAGGTTAGTGTCGTCGTTAATCTTAACGCCTTCCATAGCCTTGCCGATACCCTGAACCATCTTACCGATGAGTTCATCCTTGAACAGAGCCTTATTGATTGTGTCATTCAGGTTGATGAATGAGCCGATAAGACCGTCAAGCATCGGGGAGATGTTCTTAAGGAAGTCAACGTCTACAGTTTCAGGATAAGCAAAGTCATATTCCTTTGTCTCATACTTGGTGTAATCCCAGAATGCGTTCTGAGGTTCTTCCTTAAGGAAGTAGAAGATTGCACAAATGATTTCATCAGCGGAAGCAGTGCCAACCTGGTTAAGAACTACGTTGATAATGCTCATAACATCATCGCTGATACCGTCGATACCGCCGAGAAGTGATTTAATAGGACGAATGTTGTCCGTAAGTGTGTTTGCAATGTAGCGAAGTACAGCAATAAGAGTTTCGCCCTGGTCAGCCTTGACATACTTTCTTGTGTAGTCGCCCTGGCTGTTCTTCGCAGCGCTCTTAACTGTTGTAACGTCGCCGTGGCTTGCGATTTCAGACCACTTAAAGTTCGGCAGTGAAATACCTAAGTTATCCTTGAGCAAGTTCTGTACAAGTGGAAGGATTATGTTCTGAATTTCGCACTTGTTAAGATTGTTGAGATCAAGATGGATGTTTACTCCAAGCGCATCTGTTACCAATGCATTGAGGCTCTTGCCAGCAAATGTTTCAATGATAGTATTGATATTCAGGCCGTTATCCTTGAGAACCGGCAGGAGAGAAGTAACCGGTGACAGAAGGTTGTCTACAAGCTGTGAAATACCCTTATTGTCAATGAAATATGCAGCATTGGGGAGAACAGCGGATAATGTGTCAAACGGTGCTTCAAGAACATCGTTCAGGAATCCGGCGATAGGATTCAGAACGTCGATCAGTACGTTGTCCTTAGATTTCTTGATATCGGACTTATACTGACTGTAAGTCTTAACATTGTTGCAGTCTAATGCTTCAAGCAGCGGAACAATTGCGCTTTCATAGCCGTTGCCGCCGTAAATCTTAAGATCCTCAATTTCCTTAACAACAGAAGCAAGATCAATCTTGATCAAAGATGTCTTGGAATATTTATCATTTCCGTCAACCTTGATGACGAGTTTGCCGTTGCTGAAGGTAACAGTATCTGAGCTGCCGCCTACAGACAGGTTGTTAACGAGTTCTGTTACGATTTCGCCGATTGCAAGATTGTCACCTGCAAGGAGAAGTGTAAGTACTTCGTTGAACGGACGGAAAATAGCAGCGAATGCATTGATGAAGCCCTGCTGTGCCTTAGCGGAACCATCAGTGAAGCCCCAGTTTACTTTGCTGAGTTTATCCCAGCTCTTAGCATTCTTAATTGCCTTAGCTGCAGATGAATAAGTCTTTCCGTAGCTCTTGTCTGTTAAGATCTTAGCAACGCCGTCTTTTGAAACATCAATGCCGGCATATGCAAGATATTCTTTGTAAGGATCAATTGCTCCGTAGAGTTTAGAAGCAAGTTTTGTAAGATTGTCGTTTGTGAAAATCAAACCGCTTACAAGGTCGTTAAGATTGCTCTGATCAACAACATCAAGTCCGTTAAGCAGTGCAAATACGGATTTAACAACGTTGTCTAACTGATCAACAGCGTCATCTGCTTCAGCAGCAGTAATGCCAGCGGGATAATAGAAGCCTGTTGTCTTTTCCTGAACATACTGAAGGAAAGTCCAGTAAACTTCGGTAGGATCTGTGGTCTTTGCAAGAACAGCGTTGATGATGTTCATCAGTTCGTCATAAGTGAGTCTGCTGATCATGTCAAGAAGCTGGCTTACAGATTCATTGTTGATAAGAACCTTGAGCATATCAAGGAAGTCATCATTGGTAATAAGTTTAACTACCAATTTAATCAGATAGTCAAGAACTGCCTCTGCATTCTTGCAGTTTGCAAGCTGATTGAAGAGATCAGTTGGAAGCTGAATTCCGTACTTTGCAGTTGCAGAGTTAATAAGTTTAACAATTGTCTTTGCACTGAACGGGAAGTAAGAAGCTACTTTGTTGATTGTAGCATCATCGATATCAACACCTAAGCCTTTGACAACACCAAGCAAAGTCTTAGCAATGGTAGCGTCAATATCGGCAACAGATATTGAGGACAAGATGCTTGTAATGCTTGAGATTGTAGATGAAAGGCTGGGAATAAGGTTTGAAACACTCGGTCCAAGAATCTTACCGACGCCGTTTACTTCTTTGACAAGAGGTTTAATAACGCCGTCCAGAACGGTGTACATATCTTTTGTAAGTACAACAGATATGCCCTTGATAAGGTTAGCAAGTACTGTTACAGGTTTAGCATAGAATTCATTAAGAAGGTTGCCGACAGGAGTAATCAGGCTCAGAAGAACTGTTGTTCCGTCTTTAACTGTGCCCTTAGCATAAATGCCGAGGTCTACGCCCTGCGCGTTTTCAATATCCTTAAGAACAGGATAGAGGATTGTATCATAGTAACCTGTATCACAGATAAGTGTCTGGAAAATGTCTGCGATAACGCCAAGTGAATCACCAAGATTGGTGTAGAAGTCATTGACATTGCCTGCACGGAAGCCCCAGTTGATTGAAATGTTTGTTGAACCGGTCCATCCGTTTGTAAGCTTGTTGGCCTTGATGGCGCTGTGCCATGAGTCAAGGTCTGTAAGTTTAGCCTGAGCAGCTTTGTTGTCAATGTGTTTTGAAACAGCATGCGGAGAAATAAGTCCCTTAAGAGCTTCAGCTACAAGGTTATAAGAATATCTGCCTTCGCCGTTTTCAGAATAAATTGTCTGGTTGCTGTCATAGAAAACATTAAGTTTAGCAGCATCCTGATTAACGAGATAATAATCAATAAGGTTTTCAATCAGAACATATGTCTGAACAACAAAGTTGGTCAGAGTTTTTTCTGTGTATACGTTCTTGGCTGATGTATCTGTGCTCTTCTTATCGCCGTCGTTAAGTTCGTGGAAATAACCGTTGAGCAGTTTCATCATGTAGTCGCTGTTATCGCTGCCGATAAAGTAGGAAGCGAGGCTTACTACGCCAGAAAGAATACCTGTTGTTGAGTTAAGATTGAAGTTGTTGATTGTTGAATTTTCGAGTACGCCTGAAAGCATAGCATCAAGTTTTGAAAGGAGTGAATCTCCGCTCTTGCTTGTTGTAGACGGAACATCGCCCCAAACAGCGCCTGTTGAAGATGAGCCGGGTTTATCGTTGGGGAATTTAAGTTCAATCTCGTTTGCTTTGGACGTGTCGATTTTCAGAATAACGTTTACAAGCTGACCAATATTTGAAATCAGGAAGTAAGCGCTTGATGTGTTCAAACCAACATAACCTGTTTCTTTATCATATACAGCCAGATCAAATGATGCGTCATCTTTGTAGTTCAGCTGGAATACACCGTTGAGAACGTCTGAAAGAACGCTGTTTTCACCCAGACCGCCGAGAGCGTTAAGGAGCGAAGAAATGATCGGGATGTTTGAAGTAAGCTTGTTGTCAGTTGAGAATGTATCGTTAAGAAGGTCAACAAGAGCGTTAAACCAATCGTTAACGAAAATGTTAACAAATTCATCAAGAATAGCTTCTGCGTCACCGCCGCTTGCAAGGTTCTTGAAATCTACAAGTGACTGGTTTGACCAGCAGGTATATTCCTGACCGCTAACAGTAACTTTTTCTGACTTAATCTTGTGGTCACTGTATGACCAGTCAGAGTTAATTCCGTATTTTGCAACAAAGTTCTTGCCCATAATGTCAAGAATATGCGGAACAGCTACAAAGAGGTTATTAATGCCTCTGTTTGAAACTGAACCGTTGCTTGCAACTGATTTTACATCATTGCCGTGCTCAGCAACGTAAGTATCAACTGCCTGTGTAAAGAATGCAGCAAGTTCAGCAACAGCTTCTCCGCCCATTCCTTCTATGTCAGAAATCTTTGCATACTGAAGAGCCTTATCTGCAACATAGATATTTGTAATTACAGGAGTCTTTTCAAGATCATATTTACCAGTTGTAGTTGCGTTGTATGTAACGGAACCGTCATCATTGGTAACTGCATTGTAGTAAGTAAAGGTGTAATCCTTGTCTGCAGTCAGCCAGTGCATCAGGTCAGGGAGCAACGTGTTAAGGTCAAAGCGAAGAGCTCCGATACCTGTTGCGCTTCCCGCTGCCTGAGTGTACTGATAGAGGATACCGTTTTCTCCTGCAAGAACGTCACCGAGAAGACCGTTACCGCTATTGTAATAGTTATCACCTTCACCGTTGAAAACTATGGGCTCGATAAGTTCGTCGAGCATTACAACTACGGTTGGAAGTAATTCAAATATTGTTTTTACAGGATTTTCATACAGTCTGAGATAAATGTCTGTAAGAGTGCTCTTAAGATCTACATTAGTTTCAAGCAAAGAACTAACTACACTTGTAATAATTCCTCCGATTTGATCGCTGGGATCAAGATACTGGTTAATGTAACCGTTGAGCACTGAGTTTACAGCTGAAACAGCAAGTTCGGGAGGAACAGTGTAATCGCTGTACTTGAACTTTGTGAAGTCTTTTGCAAGTTTAACGCTGCTTACTGCTGTCTGACAAGCTGTTACAACGCTGATAACATCAGGCTGTCTGTTAGTAACGGTTTCTTTATAGAAATAAGTGTAGAGGTAAAGTTCAGCTTGATCAAGGTAGTAATCAAGATCTTTACCTGCGCCGTCATTGCCATTGCAGAAAGCTTTACCGATTTTCAGAATGGTGGCATCGTTCTGAGCAAGGAAATATGCTTTAGAATCGTCGCTGAGTGTGCAATAGCATACATAGCCGTCCGGATAATCGGTGTATGGATTTTCAGCTGTAGATTTGAGATATTTCTTAAATCTGTTTGAGTTAAGACCGATCCAATATGAAGAATTGTCACCGTGAGCAAGATCTGCTTTAAGTTTTGCAATTTCTTCATCAGTGATTATAGCATCATTGAAACGTGCGTTATAATCTTCAAGTGAAGTACCGCTCTGAATGATAATACCTTTAAGGAATACATTCTGGTAAGCAGTAGGATCATCTTTAACTTCGTTATAGTCAGTCTCGGTGATTCTGCAATAGTATTTGCAGGTTTCATCTACAAGCTTACTGTCTTGCATGAATGTTACATAATCCATGATATAGTAAATGATATCACTGAAATCAGTTATTGTAACATCACTGCCGATTTCCTTGAAGTAGTTAGCATAATCGTCTAATACGTACTGAGCGTCGGCAAACTCAGGATAACTCAATAAATCGTTTACCGTTACAGTTTTACCATTGTACTCAAATGTGTAGACTTTGAGAGCATCAAGATTAATCTCTCCTGTACTTGGATCGATTGGAAGGTTTTCTGCGCTAGGATCTTCAGCGCTTACAGCATCAAGAACAAGCTGGAAAGCTACCATGATTGCGTTAAAGCCATCCTCGCTCTTCCTTGAATACTCAGAATAAGCAACGGTGTATTGCTTAAGCATTTCTTCAAGACCCATCTTTCCATCTGTGCCCTTCAAGGTGTCTTTGCAATACTGTGCAAGTTCCGGGTCAGAGCTGGACTGATTGTCTTTGCAGAACTGGTACAATGAATAGAAATCCATTGCGGCACCTTCGCTGTCATCGTCAAGGTATGAATACCATAAGTCAGCAGCGGGGGTGTAGCTGGAGTCGACACTTCTGATAATGCTGCCTTTATCAGCTCCGCCTCCAAGCAAGCCAAGCAATGTAGGTGCAAGGCCGGCTACAACATCACTTACGGATGTTGTATCGGTAACAGTCATACCGAGCTTATCCTCAAGAAGATTTTTAACACTTTCCATGTTAAAAAGCTGAGGAGCATAGGTATCGACCATTTCCTCCAGCGCAGCATAAGTTGAGTCAGCGCTGGTCGAGTCTTTCCAAATGCCGTTGTCTTTTTCAGCCGCGAACGCGGTGAAGCCGACAGAGCAAGTGGTGACCATCATTACTACAGCTAAGAAAAAGCTGAGTAACTTTTTGCTCGTCTTCATAATTCATCTCTCCTTCTGTTATGATTGACGAACTTGTCGTTTGGATTTCATGTGTGGCGATAAGTGCGTTCACAACTTAAGCGTTTTGTTAACAATTCAGTAACAAATTGCTTAGCTGAGGGCATAGTTCACCCACATGTACAACAAATACAGTATATTTATACCAAATTATAGAGGGCAAGTCAATAGGTTTTTTGCATATTTTAACAAAATATGAACGAATGTGAAGAATTAGTCGGATTTTGTGTTAATTTAATCAAAAATTCAACATAAATTGGTGTGATGAATTGCTGCGGATGAATGTGATTGCGATGTGAGATTTAAGTGACTGGTAATTGTTCTTTTTGCTTGATGCAGATGTTTCTTGTTACGCCAACAAAAATCCACTATTTACAAAAAAATGGCGTAGCTAAGCCAAAAATCAGTACAAGTAAAGGTAAACAACATTACATGTCAAAACCAAGTGTAAAGTCATTAACCATTACAGCAAAATAAAGCGACGTGTGACGATTAAAACGCATAAATATATTAACAATTTATGAACAATTAGTAAAATTATTTTGTACACGATAACAAAATATTCACACTAAAATTGTGCAAACTACCAAAATTCATTCTGTACCCCTTTTTATAACTTATATAACGTTGACTTTTGCAATGTGCTGTGGTTTAATGGTATTGCGTTAAATGTGTATTTTGCGCGTACTATTGTATAAATAGTGTTTGGGTTATGCCCATTCATCTTAATAGCCGGATTGCCCGGTGGTCAGAGGATGCGACAGCACTGTTTCGCAAAATCACTACTATCGTAGATTCGCAAAATTATGGAGGTAAAAAATTAAGTGAAAGCGAAAAAGTTTTCCCGTAAGCTATTTGCGTTATTTCTTGCATTAGTTATGGTTTTAACTTGCTTTTCTGGCGCTTTGAGTGCGTTCGCTGCTACTTCTTCCGAAACGAAGTATCACGACGGCGATCTGACTTACAACTCAATGACATGGCCTAATCTTGATGATGAGCAGACATGCACAGCTATTCTTGATTATGCTGACCAGATGCTCGGCGAACTTAACTTTACATTCACTTATACGGTCGATATCGTTGTTTCAAAAATTACAATCAACATCGACGCGACAAGTGTTGATGCCCTTATGCAGACTATCGAAGGCTTCCAGGGTCTCCTCGATTCTTACGGCGGCCTTATCGGCGGTGACGTTAAGAACATCAATCTTAACGCTACTAAGGGCATGAGAAGAAATAACACATCTTCTACGGATATGGTAAGAGGTATCGTTCGTCTTCTTTTCCAGAACTCAAACGATGCTAACCTTTATGGTAATGCTAACAAGAATATTCTTAAACAGTTCCTTACCGGTAATTTGAATCTCGGTCTTGTAGGTAATTTCCTCAATCTTTATGATACACTTGGAAATCTCTTTACTCCTACAATGGCGACAAATTACAGTAACTGGCAGAGCAACTTGGTATACAACCTTGTTCAGAATTTGATTCTTGAATACAGCGGTTGGTTTACCTCAGAGGAAAAGGCGAATATTAGAACTAGTTCTACTCCGCTTGACACAGTACTCTTTGATAAGCTGTCAACTGAGCTGCTTGCTAAGATCAATGTTTGTGTAACATATGCAGACGGAACGAACTCCGTTCAGCGTTATGCAGAATATCTTGAGAATGGCTCTGCTCCGTATATTGATACTACAAATCTTCAGTATACTGTTGAAGGTGACGGAAGCAACCAGAAGACAGGTAATGTTTATCTGTTCCGTTACAAGGGCGAGACAATCAACCTTGAAGAGTCAGACAATCTGTTTGACTTTGCTTACAAAGCATTTGAAATGGCTTGGAATACAGTATTGAAAGATACTCTCGGCCAGCTCAACTCAAATGTTGATGGATTTGACTATAACTATTATAGATGGTATGTAGGTGCAAAGACTTATAACCATACTTGGAATTATTCCAATGTTAAGTCTAACTACAGTGAGGATGCAGTAAAAGCATGGGCACAGTATGAGTGCACACAGGCAGCAGCTAATGCTGAAAAAGCAGGTGAATCTGTAGATCCTAACTATGCAGATGCTGACACATTCCTTAAGTACGTTAAGGAAAGACTTACATTCGACAGAGAAGTTGTAAGTGATCCGCTTTACACATGGCGTGATATCGATTCAACAACTCTCTTCAATAAGCTTCGTTACAGCCCTCTTGCTGATATGTACTTCAACATGGCAACAGGTCCTCTGAACTTCAGCTTTGCTGAAACAGGCACACCCAACATCAATGCATTCATGGCTAACGATTACAAGAATTATTCTTCACTCGTTGCAGGCCTTAATGACTTCCTTGTTGCCGCTGTTGCAGACTTTATGCCTCAGGGTGCTAACACAGGTACATATGACGCACTTGAAAAGGTAAATTCAAGCGATCCTAAGACAATCGCAACTACACTTGTTAAAAATGCATGTGCAGTAATTCAGTATGTTGCTGATTCTACTGATAAGAATATTCTCAATGCGTTCTATAAGAATAATACACCTGAAACAGCTCTTGACGAAAGCAATCTTGAATCTGCTCTTCTTCCGTTCACAATCTCAGTTATCAAGGCTACAGGTCTTGTTAATTCAATCCATGATTCTGAATGGGATGCATGTAAGGACCTCGAAGGTGTTGCAGCAGTTGCTCTTAAAGAGTATCTGTCATATATCCTTCCTGATAAGGATTACAGCTCTCTGATGACTAAGTCAGGCGAGTATTACAATGTAACACTTGACACAACTGTTCTTCCGATGGCTCGTGATGCTCTGGGTTATATTCTCAGCTCAATCGTTCCGCTTTATGATAAGAACGGTAATCCGTGGGATCCTTATACTGCTGATGTTGAAAGTGACGTAACAATTTACGATCTCCTTAATTCAGTTGTTGTATTCTATGCAGGAACTACAGAATTTAAGGATGGCGCAGAAGGCTACGGCGTAGCTAACCTGTTTGGTATTTGTGATAAAGACGGTAACTGCCTTATCAAACTTGAAAATGATCTCTGGACCAACCTTGATATCATTATCAATCATCTCGTACCTGTAATGGGTACACTTCAGTATGGCACAGCAGATAAATACGCTAAGGCTTCTTCAAAAGAACTGATTTATGACGACGTTATCAGCGGTTTCCTTGAGATTTCTGATACAAGCGCTCATAACAGCGGCCTTGCCGGTATTTCAAACTTCTGCTACAGACTGCTGTCATTCATCTCTGCACCGCCTATCAAAGATACAGCTTGCATCCAGACTGTTTACAATCTTCTCGCGGATCTTGTAAACGCAGTATTGGGCGCTCGCTACAACGGTCAGACATATGAAACAGTCGTTCCTGCTAAGGCAACTGATAATCATCCGTTTGACAACCTTCTTCAGGTTGGCGTAATTGCAGGAACAAGTGATAATGATTCAATCGGCGTATTCGGTTCTATCATTTATAACCTGTATCAGTTTACAGGCGGTAAAGGCGGAGAATGCGGATATCCCGACACTGTTCTTACATCACTCGCTTTTGCTGTTCGCGCAGTAAACAGCTTCCTGAGCCTTGTTCCTACCCTTGAAGATCATACTCTTCAGCTCGCAACTGCTTCTGTTAAGGACGCAGCGGTTAACTCAGTTAACCCTGGTAATACAATGCAGACTCAGATAATGGTTAATAATAACTGTTATGGTCTTAACCGTGCTTATCAGGAACTTAATGGCACTAACACCCAGATGACACGTTATCGTGTTAAGATCAATAGCATTGAGACCGATAATTCTGCATTTAAAGTTACTTCAAATGTTGCAGGCACAATTATTATGCCTGAGTCATCAACTACATTCAATGTAACTTACACAGCTCCCAGCGAAAATACAATAGTTCGCTATACAGTAAACTATGATATTATCGATGGTGATGACAATTCAGTTTATCCTAACCTTACCTGCTATGCTTATCAGTACACAACAACTGATAAGAACTGGGAAGATTCGGTTTATACTCAGACAAATGATAACCCTGCAGGTAAAGTGATGGACGGCAGCCTTCTTTCAGTAACTGCCGGTTCAACTCTTACAACTCCTGACGGACTTAACCAGTCAAAGGTTACAGGAGCATTCGCTTCACGCGGATATCTTAATGTTAACTATCCTGCAGCGATAGTTGTTGCTCAGTCAAACCTTGAGTCACTCAATCAGTATCTTGCCAGAATTAATAACGTTTCACTTATGTTCGGTGAACGTTCCATGGATGGTATTTACTGCTACGTTAATGATACGGTTTGGGATGACCTGACACAGAGCAATGTTGCTTTGAACCAGAACAATGCTATTCCTTGTTTTGATAAGGAAACAGGTGACGTTCTTAACTACAGACTTGTTGACTATTCAACAGACGGTGGTAGAAACTGGGTAAGAGGCGTATCTCAAGATGACAGCACACTGCTTGATCTTATCAACAGCGGAGAAGATGTTGAAATACGCACAAACCATGCTTATACTTTTGAAGAACTCAAGAGTAACGGTAATATCGCTGCTTATCATCAGGATGAAAACGGCGTATTCCAGTATCTGTATCTGAAATCAGGTTCAGTTGCGTATTCTACTCTTCTTGGAAAAATTTCCTGCGCAACTCCTATTGATGGTATTTACCTTGCAACAAGCAAGATCACAGTATCATCCAATTCTCAGGTATACTTCCAGTTCCTTGCTTATGACGGCACTACAAAGATTACGGGTCAGACAGCTACACTGAATCTCTGCTTCTATAACTCTGATACTTCAGCAACAGGCGAAGTTCAGCTGTATATCTGCGATGACAGTAACAGTGCTACACTTTCTTCACGTTACAATGAAGTTCAGAATTATCTGACAAACTACAGACCTTCAGACTTTATTGATTACAGCGAAGATACTCAGACATCAGAAGTTTACAACACTACAATCGAAGCTCTGACAGCTGGTCTGAACGCTCTTGCGACTCCTATCAGCACACAGTCAGCTCTTGAGCTTTCTGACGTTGTTGAAACAGTAGCAGCTACATCAGAAACACAGTCATTCTATGGTGACGAGGCATATAAGCCGGTTTCAAATTCTGCTGAGCTCCCGACATCACTGCTTGTTAATGCTACAAGTAAAGAAATCAACGGAGTAACATATTTCTTCAATGACGCAGAATGCAAATTCCCGTTCTACACAGACAAGGCTCTTCAGGATGCTGACGTATCCGGACAGACCAGCCAGCAGATCGGCGACGAATTCTACACCGTCGGTAAAGATGCTGTAGGCACAAATGTTGTTAAGGTTGACGGTAAGTGGTATGTAATGAACGACCAGGCTTACACATATAAATGGGATCTTAACACATATGATACTCCTTACTTTGTTAAGGATACAGTTAAGGAAGGCTATTACGATCAGGTTAACTTTGTTTACCGTGATAAAGACGGTAACAAGACCTCATCATCAAGCCTTACATCTCCTTGGGTTGTTAAACTTGCTGAAGGTAAAACTGTAGCCAAGGAAAATGACGGTGAAGATTACCGTGGTGTTTACACCAAAGCTATTGACTATCTCACATATGCTCTTGAGAATTGCCAGAACAACGTAAGTACTGAGGTTGCTCAGAACATTTACGATAAGGTATCTACAGTTCGTGATAATCTCAACAGCGTTAACTTCGACGTTGCAACATATGAGAGAATGGCATCTCTTGGTAAGCAGGCTGAAGATATGTATGAAGCTTGCATTTACAAGACCAGCGACGAAACAAGAGAAGTACTTGCTACATGCGCTTGGAACCAGATCGACAGCACAATCGCAGATCTCGTTAGTCAGGATACTAACCCGGATGCATCTGCTGACGATTACACCTATTACTTCACAACAACCTCTTCATCACTTCAGATTCAGGAGGCTATCCGTGTATTTGAACTGTTCATGAGCAAGACAATTGAACGCGGCTATCAGGGCGATAAGCTCGAAGCTGAAATTGTTTGCGCAGGTGGTTCAGATTACACAACAATGACAACTTCATGGACACCTGTTGAGGGTGAACCCGAAGCTAAGAACGCAACAGTTAAGACCACAGCTGATTCAGTACCTTACGGTGCAGTCAGTGAGGACGGTACTATCGTAAACGAAGGCGAAATTAAGTACTCAGATTCTTCATGGCAGAACTACATCAATGCGCTTGCTACAGCAGTTGACATTGCCACTCTTGGTAACGGTGACTATGCTCACAAGACCCCCGCATTCTATGATGCTGCCGATAAGGATAACTACGGTGCTCAGATTTCTAAGGTTTATGATGCTAAGTCTAAGTTGGTAATGGCTGAAAACGGTCTTGAAGAAGCTACTGCTTCAACAGGCTACACAGTAACCGGTACAGTTATCGCACTTGCAGATACAACAGGTGCACTGGCATCTGATGATTTCACAGTTAATGAGTGTGATGTAGTAATCAACGGTGAGACTGTTGCAACATCCGGCGAAAACGGCGTATTCACTATTGCTAACCTTGAACCCGGTAAATATACCGCAACTCTGAAATATGTTTATGGTTACGACCATGAAATCACTTTCGAAGTTAAGGATAGCGACGTTGATCTCGGAAAGTACGGTATGGTTGTATGCAACTTCAACGTTGATGACTTGATCAACTATCAGGACTTCAATGTTTATAAACTTTCATCAGGTAGATCTTCTACAAGTTCCGGATACAATAAGTATTGTGACTTTAACCATGATGGTCTTGTAAACTTTACAGACTACAACTTGTATAAGTCATTCTCCGGTAGAACATTAAGTGATTCGATTTACGGATAATTGACCTGACTAATCTGTCCAGAGCAAATTGTTTTGCTCTGGACAGTGAGTGAAAAAGTTTGCTTATTTAAGGAAAATTTATGAGTATTTTTAAGTCAAAAAATTTCATTGCTGTTTTCCTTTCGCTTATATTGATTTTAACCTTATATTTCCCCATTTCTTCTTTTGCTGCTCCAGGTACTCTGGGCAGTGAAAAACCGCATCTGTATTGTTCATTCGCCAACAGCGAGGACGGCGGAGAGGCTGACGGAAATAATCTGACAGCCGGAACATACGATGTATCGTTTTTCCTGTCGGGTATGCAGTCTTTTGCATTGCTTGACATTATGGGAATTTATGACACGTCTGTTATGACAGTTAACTCTTACAGTGAACTGTTAAGCGACGCGGAAGGTTCTCAATTTAAGTCACCAGGCGTATTTATGGAGAACGGAAATTTTGATTTGGTTCTGACTTCAACGAATGACGACTGCTCAGCTGTCAATTCAGATGGTCAGCTTTTGATCAAAATTAATGTTACAATATCATCTGCTTCTGCAGTTGATTTTGCGGACGTTCTTACTTTAAATACTCACCCACAGGAAACATTTATCGAAGCCGATTTTACCGATTACCCGGATTATTCTGCTCCTGACCATGATTGTTATGCTCTTGTGACAGAAGCAGAAGACTACAAAGGTACTCTGTATCCCATGACAGCAGACCTTTCTCCGTCAAGCGGTTATACGGTTTCAGGTACGGTTTTGGCGCTGGCGAACATAGATGGTTCCCTTGCAGATGAGTCGTACTCAGTAAGAGAATGTGATGTAATCATCAACGGAGAAGTAGTTGCAACTACCAACGATAACGGTGAATTTGTAATTGAAAATCTCCCATCAGGTGAATATATAATTACATTGTCTTACATTTATGGATATGATCGTGATATTCCCGTATCTGTAGAAAACTCGGATATAAATATTGGTAAAGTTGCTATGCTGGTTTGTAATTTCAATAAAGATACTTTGATGAATTATCAAGACTATAGTATCTACAAGAATTCATCTGGCCGTGGTTCCGGAAGTGAGCAATATAATAAATATTGTGACTTTAACCATGATGGACTTGTTAATTTTACTGATTATAGTCTTTATAAGAACTTTACCGGAAGAACATTGACGGGCGACATTTACGGATGATCAAGATCAAAATTTTTTTAGGAGGTAACTCAATATGCGTAAAAGCGCAAAAAAACTTATTGCCGGTTTTCTTGCAGCATTGATGGTATTAACAATGTTACCATTCACAGCATTTGCTCGTGAGTATTACGTTGGTGAAGTTATTGATGAAGCTGATTACGTTGGTCAAATCAGCCCCAAACTCGATATCGTTTGGACAGCTTACACCGGCAACGGCAAAGCTTTCATAAATAATGGTGATCCTGCTTGGCAGGAAGCTGCAAAAAACAGCGGCACACCAATGGATCTCAGCCAGGTATCTGTTGAGGGTCTTACTGCTGATCAGCTCCCCTCAAATGCACAGGGCGCTGGCGGTGTTGGATACGTTTGTGCCACATTTATTCTTAAAGATACAGGTACACAGTACGGTAACATCGAAATTAAATTCGGCTGGGACGAAAGTGCTCTTACTTGCGGCACAAGAGGTAGATCAGGATTTACTGAGAAGGTTGGTGAACTTGCTCCTACTCTTGAAACAAGTAAATACGACTTTAATACTGATGCCCCAATGTTCGTCGATGATGGTTCTTCTTATATGAACGACGATAACATGATCGATGAAGAGGGCGTTGAGCATACAAATGCAATTTACCTTGCAAAAGGTTTGCCGCTTGAAAGCTATTATGCTATTTATGTTGGCGACAATTTCACTTTTGAAAAACAAGGTCCTAATAATGGTGACCAGTACAGTGGTGTAACAATTGACGGAGTTTATCTTTGCACAATTGGTTTCCAGATTGAGCCTGGTGTAAAAATTTCTGACCACCTTATTAAATTCTGCAATATTCCCGATCTGAACAGATATTATGCTCAGGTAGGTAGAGAAGCTGTTTCATATGCAATTCCTGAAGGTGATTACAGAAGTGGTGTAACACCTGCAGGTCGTCTTGAAGTTATCTATTCTGAAGATCAGGAACCTGCTGAAAAGGAATACACTGTAACTTACAAGGATGCTAATGGTTCTGAAATCAGCACTGAGAAGGTTAAAGAGGGCAATGTTCCTGCTCAGGTACCGGAACTCCCGGCTAATGATTACGATACAGAAAATCATTACACCTATTCATGGGACGGCGATACTACAGCTCCCATCACAGGAGATACAACATTCCAGGTAGTTAAGAGCGGTACTCCTCATTCGTATACTTCTAAAGTAATTCAGGACGCTACTTATGACCAGCCTGAAATCACAAGATATACTTGTGACTGCGGTTACAGCTATGATGAACAAACTGCTCCTCCGCTTTCTCATGAGCACAACTATGGTACTCCCGTAGCAGATTATGAGTCAGGCCAGGCATTTGTTGAAGAAAAGGCTTATACACATACCGCTACCTGCACAGCAGAGGGCGAATGCAATGCTCCCACAAAGACAGATAGCTGTACATTTAATGACGGCGAAGTAATCCAGAATGCAGATTACGGTCAGCCTGAAATCACAAAGTACACCTGCACAGTTTGCGGCGGTAATTACACTAAGGAAACTGCTCCTGCACTTTCTCATGAACACAAATACGGTGAACCCGTAGCTGATTACACATCAGATCTTGCTTACAATGAGGAAACATCTTATACACATACTGCTACCTGCACAGCAGAGGGCGAATGTGACGCTAAGACTGTAACAAACGACTGCACATTTGATGCAGGTCAGGTTATCCAGGAAGCTACTGTTGATCAGCCTGAAATCACAAAGTACACATGCACAGTTTGCGGCGGTACTTACACTAAGGAAACTGCTTCTGCTCTTAAGGGTTATGATGTAACAGTTAAGGGCTCAGACATGGGTACAGTTACTCTTAACGACGTAGCTGTTGACGGCGATTCTCTTACTAAGAAGATCGCAGCAAACGGCGCTGTTAAGCTTGTTGCTACTGCATCTGATACATGCGAATTCGTAGGCTGGCAGGTTGGTAACAAGATCGTTTCCACCGATGCTACATACGAAACAATCGTAAACGCTCCTATCACTTATACTCCTGTATTTGTTGATAAGTCCGAAGCTCTTGAATTTGTATTCCTTGATATGTTCGGCAACGTTATTTCTTCACAGAGAGTATCTAATGCTTCTGAAGTAGTAATCCCCGACGCTCCTGTTTATAATGGTTACAAGTTCACAGGCTGGACAGCTGATGCTGATACAATCCATCAGTCTCAGGAATCTATGACAATTACTGCACTGTTTGAAAAAGACACTGACGCTAACTTCACTGTAAACGCTGAAGGCGCTACAATTTCTTACGGCGATGTTTCCGCTGCGAACACACTTGCTGATGTTCCTTACGGCACTCAGGTAACCGTAACTAAGGAAGGCGCAACAGGCTGGCAGATCAACGGCGCAGACGTTGCTTACGGCGATTCCTACACATTCTATGTTGCTTCTGACGTAACTGTTGCTCCTATCGATACAGCAGTTACAGCTAAGCCTGTTGTTGCAGCTGTTTCCTACTCACAGCTCAGCAACAGCCATAAGGTTGAATTCGTTGCTTCTCGTGCAATGACAGATGACTGCACACTTATCAAGGCTGGTTGGGTTTACGGTAAGAATCTTACCGATGCTGACCTTACTCTTGATAAGGTTGGTCAGGTAGGCACCGGCACCGATTCTGGTGTTGTTAAGGCTGCTTATGTTTCCAGCACAGAAGGAAATACACAGTTCATCCTCAGCTACGGTATCACTGCTCAGACAGGTACCGCTAGTGCTAAGGCATTTATCACCTACAGAGATGCTGACGGCGAAATCCAGACAGTATATTCAGACGCAATGAACTACACATACGGCGCATAAGAATATACTAAGTTAATTCTATCGCTCCTGCCGGCGGGCAACTGCCGGCAGCGATAAGGCAAATCATGAATAGGAGGTAAGTCTTTCATGAAAGAAGCTTATTCTAAGCCTGTTGTTGACGTTAAGGAGTTTAAGGCTCAGGATGTCCTGACCGTATCAGGCGGCCCTGAGATTACTGACGGCGAAGACGACTAATTTGCAATTTAATAATTGCTAGAGCGAAAAGGAGCGGAGGAAAAATCCTCCGCTCTGATTTTTTTATTTTATAGTGGAATTTTTCAAAGCCTTGTGTTAATATATACGTAAGCGTAAAAAGTGAATTTCAAATTCACTTTTGAAATACACTATTGAGGTGATTTTATGAAGAAAAAAACCGGCAGAATCATATCGTTGCTTCTTGCACTGATGTTTATGCTCTGTTCATTTCCGATTACGTCTTTCGCTCAGACGACTGTGGATTTGAATGACAATTATCTTTTCCGCCAAAGAACAAATGCTTTCCATATTGTTGCTGGAGAGAGAACAAGGCTTGATTTTAAGCCGCAGTATACTGCTGATTATACGCTCAGTCTCTGGGGTCATGTCAGCGGCGGCAGAAACATAAGATTTTATCTCTATGATTCAGAAGGCAATGAACTTGCTAACTGCAACGACAGAACCTCAAATCTTGACCATGCAACCATTACATATACCCTTGAAAAAGGAAAGTCATATTATTATGAGGTTCAGGGCTGGCTGAGCACTACCGAATGTAATGTAGACATTGAAGAGTTTACGAGCACTGAAAGCGGATTGCTTGATGACGAAAACGGCCTTAAAGTACGTTTTGATAAAACTCAGTTCGTGGGCTACAATCCCCAGGAAGTTTTGGACAATCTTTTCCTGATAATTTACGACGCTCAGGGTATCAGTTTTGTTTGGAGATATAAGGACGCTGTGCCGAACCTTCAGATAAACGGCATAGATGTTATTATTGATATGTCTGCCTGTGGTGCTTGCGGACCAAACACCATCACAGTAAGTTATGCAGGCTACACTGAAAAAGGCGAGTTCAACATAAACCATGATTTCAGTGTGTTTGTAAGCCACGTTGATCCTACCCCGGATTCACAGGGCTACGATATTTATAAGTGCTCAAACTGCGATGAGCAGACAAAGACTAATTTTGTGGATTATACAGATTCCTATAAAATTTCAACCCAGGGAACAGATATGGGCACTCTTAGATTCAACGATGTTGATGTAACCGGCGGCGGTTCTGTAGACGTTAAAAAGGGTACAACCTGCACACTGTCTGCAACCCCTAACGACAGCTGTTCATTCGTAGGCTGGCAGTACAGCAACAAGCTTGTTTCATCTGACGCGCAGTATAACTTTATCCCGTTCTCAGACGCTGAATATAACCCTGTATTTTCAGACAACAGTAATACAAAGACGTTTATCTTTATGGATACATTTTCAAACGTTATATCCTATCAGACGGTTGATGATCCTAAAGATGTAGTTGTTCCGAAACCACCTGTATACAGCGGTTATAAGTTCCTTAACTGGTCATATTCTGAGGAACAGATTCATAACGCTAATTCTTCACTTACAATTTACGCTGTTTACGAATCAGACAATTCAGTTCAGTACAACGTAAATGCAAGCGGCTGCTCCATTGAGGTTGACGGTGCTTTATACAGCGACAGCGCTCAGGTGCCTTACGGATCATGGGTAACTGTTACTTCTCCTGATGCTACCGCGTTCCTTTGCGACGGAAAAATTGTTGGTTACGGAAACACATATTCATTCTATGTTTCATCAGACATAACACTGGATACAACGACTGACGATGTTGAACAGATACCTGTCGTTTCAATTGTAGCAAAGAATTACAATGAAAACAGCGGCAGAGTTGAATTCTCCGCAACACGTTCTGTTGTCGGCGAAGGAAATGAACTTGTTGCTTCCGGTTTTGTATACGGTAAAAACATGAACGATGCAGACCTTACTGTTGAAAACGTAGGCAAAACAGGCACAGGCAATGATTCAGGAACAGTAAAAATGGTTATAAACCGTGACACAAATCCTGACGGACAGTTTATTCTTGTTTACGGAATTTCATCAAAGGTTGGCGACGCATGCGCTAAAGCTTTTGTAACATACAAAGACAGCAAAGGTAAAGTCAATACCGTTTATTCCGACATGGTTGTTTATTCATACTAATAAATAATATTAAATGCGGCAGAAGCATTGCTTCTGCCGCATTTTTTATATTTGCTATTACTTTTTAATCTTTGGCTTTTTCTTCAGCTTCAAGATCGGCTGATGACTTGTTATAGATATAATCTATAAGTTTGTTTTTGTTTGCGTCTTTGTCAATGCTTATAACTGAGTTGCCGCTGATTGTGGCGTAAGACCAAGTGCCTTCAAAGGGAACTTGAGCCTGATAGATGTTGCCCATGCAGGGGAGAGCTTTCATTGCCAAGCTCATCAATTCACCTTTGCTCATATCTGTCTCAATATAAGGAGCCGCATTGTAAGCCATTTTATAAAGTGTTATTGGGTTAGAAGACTTCATTTTGCTGAGTATTGCGCTCATTACCGTACGCTGACGCTCAGTGCGGACAAAGTCGGTATCTATCTTCCTGATTCGGCAATAGGCGAGAGCCTGTTTTCCGTTTAGTGTTTGCTTTCCGCTTTCCAGTTCAACGTTGCCGTAACGTTTCGGATGACCCGTAACTTCTTTTGCTTCTGCTTCAGTAACTTCTACTTCTACTCCTCCGATTGAGTCAACAAGTACCTGGAACATTTCAAAGTCCGTAACAACATAGTTGTCAATTTTTACTCCGAAGTTGTATTCTATTGTGTCAACAACGCCTTTGTATCCGCCGTAAGTGCAGGCGGCGTTAAGTCTCTGCTCGGTATCTTCGCAGGGAATGTAGACCCATGTGTCACGCAGGAAAGAAGTGAGCTTTATCGAGTGGTGCTTTGAATCAACAGAAACAAGCATCATCGTATCACTTCTGGAAGTTTCAGAGCTTTCATCAGAGCGAGCGTCAACTCCGAGAAGTAAAATGTTTTTAACTGATGAACTGCTTGTCAGCTCAGAGGAATTAACGTATTCGTTGTCCTTGTGCTCATCATAGTTAATCTTACCCAAAACAGGGAAGATAGAGCCTACAATGGCGAGGATAAGAACGAGAACAAAAATCAGAATACCGGAAGCAACGCTGATTTTGCGCTTCTTCGGACCTTTTTCGCCGTTTCCCGATCTGCCGCCTCTTCTTCCTCCTCCGCCTGAAGACGACTGCCTGTCCCGTCTTGAAGAACCGGTGTTTCTGGATGAAGGGTTCTGGCGTCTGCTTGGCGAGCGCTGAAAATCGTCCGGCGTTTCGCTTGTAAAAGAATTGGGAATTTCTTCTTCTGCAAGCAGTCGGTCGCCGCCGGAATAAACATCCTCATAATCGCAGGGATTAAATCCGCCGCTGTTTTCTGCTGAACGTCTTGAGCCTTCACGGCTGTTGAAGTTCAGGTCTATATAAGGGTCAGTTGAGTAATAATTCTCATCCAGCGGTACAGTTCGGTCAAGCGAGTCGTTGTCTGTCCTCCGCTTGGGATTCCAGCCCTCGTTTTCATACCTTGGCATATTATCACCTTATTTCTCTATTAACTTTGTAAATGAGATTTTACTATAAACAGCGCGGTATTTCAATTGGAAATTTATTTAATTTATAATTATTTTGACATTTCCTTATAATTCTTTAACAATCTAAGAGACAGTCGCGCGTTCTATAATTATATTTTAGCACATTAGGAACAATATTTCAAAATATGTTGACAATTCCGTCTGTTTTGGAATAAAATATTTCCGACGAGTTGCACAGGCAGTTGCGCACGAATGTGTGAGGAAAGTCCGAGCAGCGCAGAGCAGGATAACGGCTAACGGCCGCCGAGGGTGACCTTAGGGAAAGTGCAACAGAAATATACCGCCGCTTTTGCGGTAAGGGTGGAAAGGCGAGGTAAGAGCTCACCGAGAGGGCGGAGACGTCCTCTGCCATGTAAACCCTATCCGCTGCAACGTCGACTGAAGGGTTGTCTGCTCGACACATAACTTCGAAGGACGGCTTGAGCGTACGGGTAACCGTGCGTCGAGATAGATAACTGCCCACGACAGAACTCGGCTTACGTGTAACTCGTCGTTGATTATTATACATACTGAGGTGTTAAATAATATGTTAGTCAATATGAAGGAATTGCTGGCCGACGCACAGAAGGGTAATTATGCTGTCGGCTCTTTTTCTGTTGCAAATATGGAAATGGTGCTCGGCGTTTTGCAGGCGGCTGAGGAATTAAAGGCTCCCGTAATTCTTCAGATTGCGGAAGTGCGCCTGAAGCAGTCTCCGCTGGAACTTATCGGTCCCCTTATGGTGGCGGCCGCAAAAAATGCCAAAACTCCTGTTGCAGTTCATTTTGACCACGGCAAAACTGTAGAAAAAATAAGCCAGGCGCTGAAACTGGGCTTTACTTCCGTAATGTTTGACGGCTCACATTTACCTCTTGATGAAAATATTGAAATGACAAAGCAGGTCATGGCGCTTGCGGCTCCTTACGGGGCGGCTGTTGAGGCAGAGATCGGCTGTGTAGGCGGCTCTGAGGACGGCTCAGAGGATATTGCAATTAACTGTACAAAACCTCAGGACGCTGTTAGATTTGAGAAGGAAACAAAAGTTGACGCCCTTGCAATAGCTATAGGCAACGCCCACGGCAATTATAAATCAACTCCTCATCTTCGCTTTGATATACTGGCCGAAGTTAACGAAAAGACCAGCACTCCTCTTGTCCTTCACGGCGGAACGGGTATTTCGCCGGATGATTTCGTTCGCTGCTCAAAAACGGGAATTAAGAAAATCAATATCGCCACCGCTACGTTTGACAGTGTTGAAAACAGCGTTCGCTCATGTTATAATGATAAAAGTATTAAAGGTTATTACGACTTGCAGGCGGCTGAAGTTGAAGGTGCTTATGAAAACGCAAAGAAGCACATTTTGATTTTCGGCACAGACGGCAAGGCTGAATAACTGTTTATAAAGAGAGGATTTTCCAGATGAAATATGTAGAATTTGATATGTCAAAGCCAATTGACTTTATCCCGATCGGCAGAATTGCCATTGACTTTAACCCAACCGATATGTACAAACCTTTGTCCGAATCGTCCAATTTCAATAAATACGTCGGCGGTTCTCCAGCAAATATTGCAGTGGGTCTTGCTCGCCTGGGATGCAAAGTAGGTTTCTGCGGCTGCGTTTCCAACGACCAGTTCGGTGATTATGTTGTTAATTATTTTGAAAAGGAAGGCATTGACACAAGCCACATTACACGCGCTAAGAACGGCGAATGCATAGGCCTGACTTTTACGGAAATCCTTTCTAAAGAAGAGTCTTCAATTCTTATGTACCGCGACAATGTTGCGGATTTCTGCATGGCTCCTGAGGATATTGACGAGGAATATATCGCTTCTGCAAAAGCAATCGTAATCAGCGGAACGGCGCTTGCTCAGTCTCCCTCAAGAGAGGCTTGCCTTAAGGCAATGATGCTTGCTAAGAAGAACAATGTACGCATTGTTTTTGATATCGACTACCGCTCATATACATGGAAATCAAAAGACGAAATCGCTGTTTATTACAGCCTTGTAGCCCAGAATGCGGATATTATCATGGGCTCAAGAGAAGAATTTGACTTGACAGAGGGCATTGTAGGCGTCAAAGAGTCAGACCCGGAAAGCGCGCGTTACTGGCAGTCTTTCGGAGCTTCAATTTGTGTTATCAAACACGGCAAGGAAGGCTCCACAGCTTATACAAACGACGGTAATTTCTATTCAATCAAGCCTTTCCCGGCTGTAAAACTTAAGGGCTTCGGCGGCGGCGACGGCTATGGCTCTTCATTCCTTTACAGCCTGCTTCAGGGCAAGGAAATGATTGAATGCCTTGAATTCGGTTCTGCTTCTGCTTCAATCCTTATTTCTGCTCACAGCTGTTCAGACGCAATGCCTTCAGCACAGCAGGTTGAGGAGTTTATCAAAAAGAGCAAAGAAGAATACGGAGAAATGGTTGCCAGAGCATAATAACGCAAAAATGCACTAAATTGTTCCGATATGGATTTTAATGGACAATTGGCTCATAGTTTGATGATTGACTTTAGTCGGAAAAAATGGTATAATATTAATGCTATGAGGGAGTAATTCCGCCCGTGTTTTTAGGGTGCGTTAAGTCAACAACATGCCGTAAACGGCTGGCTTAATTCTAAAGAATGAGACTCGTATATGGTGAAAAACTATATACGGGTCTTTTTGATATATTGAAGTACTTTGCGTTAAACCAGGAGGGTGCAATATGAAAGAGTATTTACGCGAAGCTCAGGACGTTATTAAGGAATATGAGACGTCCGAAAACGGTCTGTCGTCATCCGAGGCGGCAAAAAGACTTGAAAAAAACGGAAAAAACAAACTGGCAGAAGGTAAAAAAGAGTCAATTTTTCATCGCTTTTTGATGCAGCTTGCCGACCCGATGATCATTATTTTGATTATTGCGGCTGTTATTTCTGCAATAACGTCTGTTTACGAGCATGAATTCCCGTCAGATGTTATTATTATCATGGCGGTTGTTATCATAAACGCTATACTCGGCGTTTACCAGGAAAGCAAAGCAGAAAAAGCAATTGAGGCATTGCAGGAGATCGCGGCGGCAACGTCAAAGGTTATCCGTGACGGAAAGCTTACCGACATACGTTCTGAGGATCTTGTTACCGGCGATATCGTTGTGCTTGAAGCAGGCGACAGCGTTCCTGCGGACTGTCGAATAATTGCCAGTGCTTCAATGAAAATCGAAGAAGCGGCTCTCACCGGTGAATCAGTACCCGTTAACAAGAAAGTTGATGTGATTGATCCTCTCGGTTCAGACGATGTTCCGCTGGGCGACCGTAAAAATATGTGCTACATGGGCTCAAACGTTGTTTACGGCCACGGAAAAGCAGTTGTTGTTGCCACAGGTATGGATACAGAGATGGGCAAGATTGCCGACGCTCTTACTAATGCCGCTGACGGCGATACTCCGCTTCAAATAAAACTTAATCAGCTTTCAAAGATTTTGTCATTTATCGTGCTTGGTATTTGCGTGTTTATTTTCGCACTTGATATTATACGCAGTATCGTTTCGGGCCAAGGCGTTTCATTTACAGGAATGCTTGACACGTTTATGGTTGCTGTATCCCTTGCGGTTGCGGCTATTCCTGAGGGACTTGCGGCTGTTGTTACCATCGTACTTTCCATCGGCGTAACGAAGATGAGTAAGAGAAACGCCGTTATCCGCCGCCTTACCGCGGTTGAAACTCTCGGCTGTACCCAGATTATTTGTTCTGATAAAACGGGAACTCTTACCCAGAACAAGATGACTGTTGTTGAGTATAAAGGCGATGACGAGAAACTTCTTGCTTCCGCTATGGCGCTTTGCACCGACGCGGAACTTCAGGACGACGGAACCGTAAAAGGCGAGCCTACTGAAGCGGCTCTTGTTGATTACGCCGCAAAACTGGAACTGCCTAAAACAGATTTGGAAAAATCTTTCCCGAGAGTCGGCGAAGCTCCGTTTGATTCAATGAGAAAGATGATGTCAACTATTCATAAGACACCAAACGGTTTTGTTCAGTATACAAAAGGCGCTCCGGACGTAGTGCTTTCAAGATGCGAGACAGCGCTTGTTGACGGCAAGCAGGTGCCGCTGACTGACGAAATGCGCAAGAAAATCACTACCCAGAATAAGGAAATGGCGGATAAAGCGCTTCGTGTGCTTTGCGCCGCTATGAAGACATATAAAGAAAATCCCCAGTTCAACGATCCCGAAGAAATTGAAAACGGTCTGTGCTATATCGGCCTTACAGGCATGATCGACCCGGTACGTCCCGAAGTTGTTGATTCAATTAAGGAATGCCGCCAGGCAGGCATTCGTCCTATCATGATTACAGGCGACCACAAGGACACCGCTGTTGCAATCGCGAAGGAACTCGGAATTATTACTGACGCTTCTGAAGCAATTACGGGCATGGAACTTAATGACCTCAGCGACGATGAACTTGACCAGAAGATTACCCAGTACAGCGTTTACGCGAGAGTTCAGCCTGAACACAAGGTTAGAATCGTAACGGCTTGGAAAAAACGCGGCGCTATTACCGCAATGACAGGCGACGGCGTTAACGACGCTCCGTCAATCAAGTCTGCCGATATCGGTATCGGAATGGGAATTACCGGCACCGACGTTACCAAGAACGTTGCCGACATGGTTTTGGCGGACGATAACTTTGCCACTATCGTTTCAGCGGTTGAAGAGGGAAGACGAATTTACGACAATATTAGAAAGTCTATTCAGTTCCTGCTTTCCTCTAACCTTTCCGAAGTTCTTACAATATTCATTGCTACTTTGCTTGGATTTACAATTCTTGAGCCGGTTCATCTGCTGTGGATTAACCTTATTACCGACTGTTTCCCGGCGCTTGCTCTCGGAATGGAAAAGGGCGAGCCTAATATAATGAGACGCCAGCCCAGAAAAGCAGATGACGGAATTTTTGCCGGCGGAATGGGATTTGACGTTGCATGGCAGGGATTAATGGTAACCGTTGTTACCGTTGTTGCGTATTTTGTGGGAATGATAATGGCGTCACCGGTTCATGAAACGTTCCAGCAGCTTCTCCACGAGAGCAATGAACTTGTTCATCAAAACGGAATGACAATGGCGTTCCTTACACTTTCAATGGCGGAAATCTTCCACAGCTTCAATATGCGCTCACGCCGTGAGTCAATATTCAGAATGGGCGGTCATAACAAGTATCTGTTTGGAGCAATGTTCCTTTCACTGATCTTGTCAACACTGGTTATTTATGTTCCGTTCCTTTCGGACGCTTTCGATTTTGCTCATATCAGCGCCGCTGAATACTTTACCGCTATGGCTCTGGCGTTTGCTGTAATACCGATTGTTGAAATCGTTAAACTTATCCAGCGCGCAGTTGAAAAGAAAAAGCAAAAATAAATAATGCTGTTTTAGAAGAGCGGAGCGCTTTTGCGTTCCGCTCTTTAATATTGTTTAAATTTTCTATCTTTTTTTTTTACTGAGTTTATGATATTATAGGGAATGGTGATTTGGGTGCAGTTAAAAAAGAACGATAAAATTGAACTGAACATAACAGCACTGACCTCTGAGGGCAGCGGGATAGGCCGCCATGACTCATTGGCTGTTTTTGTCCGTGGAACAGTTCCCGGAGACACGATCATTGCCCATATCATCAAGGTTAATAAATCATATGCAATTGGTATTATTGACCAACTGCTGGTGCCGTCGCCGGACAGAATAGAAAGCAATTGCTCCGCATCTTCAAAATGCGGCGGCTGTTCCTTCAGAAATGTGGCGTATCCTGCCGAACTTAAATTTAAGCAGGGCAGGGTTGACGACGCGTTTCGGCGAATCGGACATCTTGATCTTAAAACAGAATTTATATTAGGCGCTGAGAAAACAGAGGGCTACCGAAATAAGGCCCAGTATCCCGTCAGAATAGAAAACGGAATGCTGACAGCCGGTTTTTATGCCTATAAAAGTCACCGCGTAGTGCCTTGTGCCGAGTGCCGTTTGCAAAACGAAGTTTTTGCAGAAGGGTTAAAAGCATTTGAAATCTGGGTTAAAGAAAATTCCATAACGGCTTATGACGAAAAGACAGGGAAAGGGTTTCTGCGCCACATTTATTTCAGAATAGGCGCAGGGACAGGCGAGGTTATGGCATGCGCTGTAATTAACGGGAAAAAGATGCCTGCCGCCTTACGTCTCTGTGAACTTCTCAGAAATTATGTGCCCGGTCTTGCAGGTGTTCTTTACAACATAAATACTGAGGATACAAACGTCATACTTGGCAAAAAGTTTGTAACGCTCTGGGGCAGTGAAACGATAACCGACATACTTTGCGGCAAAAAATTTATTATAAGCCCCGCCTCTTTTTATCAGGTCAATCACGACCAGTGCGAAAGGCTATATGAACTTGCGGCTTCATATGCCGGCTTAAGCGGAAATGAAACGCTGCTGGATCTTTATTGCGGCGCCGGTACAATCGGAATAAGCATGGCTGATAAATGCAAAAGGCTCATAGGTGTTGAGATTGTGGCTGACGCGGTGGAAAACGCAAAGAAAAACGCCGAGCTAAACAATGTGGGCAACGCCCGATTTATTTGTGCAGACGCTCCTAAAGCCGCAAAGCAACTGGCTGAGGAGGGAATACAGCCTGAAGTCGTTGTTCTTGACCCTCCCCGAAAAGGGTGCGACAGCGCCGTTTTTGACGCGGTGGAGCAGATGGGCGCAAAAAGAATTGTTTATGTTTCCTGCGACCCGGCAACTCTTGCCAGAGACCTGGCCATACTTAAAGAAAAAGGGTATGAACCGATAAAAGCCGCGGCGGTGGATATGTTCCCGAGAACGCCCCATGTTGAGACGGTGGCTCTTATTGAAAAGCGACTTGACTGAAAACAAAGGTTTTTCTTATCAAAGAAAGGATTGAATATATATGAAATTAAAAGAAGGTATTGTGCTGGGCAATGTTGACGGCGAGAATTTTGCCATTGCAACAGGTAAGGCGATGAAAAATTTCAACGGCGTTATTCATAACAACAAGACTGCCGCATATATTTTTGAACTTTTGCAGACGGAACAGACCGAGGACAGTATTGTTGAGGCAATGCTTGAAAAGTACGATGTTGATGAAGCGACAGTCAGAGAAGACGTGCGCAGGATTATCAATATCATAAAAGACGCAGGAGTGCTTGACTGAAAATGACGATTGACAACAGAGAATGTGCTTATCTGCTTAAACTGCTGTCCTGCGCGCTGAGACAGGAAGAAGCTCCGAAAGCGCCGGAAGGACTTGATTTTTCAGTTGTTTTTTCAATAGCGAAGAAACAGCAGATTTACAATATCATATTCCCGTTGATTAAAGATATGGACGTTGTGCCTGACAGTGAGAAAGAACGGTGGAAGAATTACAGTTATTCTGAACTTGTTCGAACTATTGCCGTTGACCATGACCGCCAGCTGCTTACCGAGGAATTGGAAAAACACGGGATAAAATATATGTTCCTGAAAGGGCTTATTCTGCGCAATTATTATCCAAAAAGCATAATGCGCCAGATGAGCGACAACGATATCCTTTATGACGCTTCAAAACGCGACGAACTGCTTGCAATAATGAAGAAACGGGGCTATAAGCTGGAAACCTGCTGTGAGAACTCTGACGATTTCCACAAAGAACCGTATTTCACATTTGAGTTCCACCGCGAACTATTCTTTGAAGAGCAGTCTTTTTGCCCCAGGTTTGATAATCTCTGGGAGCGCGCTGTTCAGGATGGGGAGCATCCCTGTCAGTACCATATGGATGTCAGCGATAATTACATATATTCCGTTGCTCATATGTATAAGCATTTTTCAACCAACGGCTGCGGCGTTCGCTTTCTTGCCGATATATATCTGCTTTATACAAAGGAACAACAACGCCTTGACGGCGAATATATAGTTAATACGTTTCACGAAATAGGAATTGCGGATTTTGCGGATAACGCGCTTAAACTTGCTCTGCGCCTGTTCAACAATGAAGAACTTACGGAAAGCGACATCAGACTTCTTAATATATTTATGAAAGGCGGAGTTTACGGAGATGCAAGGCTGACCCTTGTTCGCAGGTTTGACGAGGTGAAGGGACAATCTTCCGCAGAAGCCGCCCGCCGCAAATATATTCTCAAAAGACTTTTTCCCAGCCGAAAAACAATGACTGCGAATTTTAAAGTTTTGGAAAAACGGCCGTATCTTCTGGGCGCTTATTATATTATCCGACTGATGAGGCTGTTTGTAAAAGGCGATAAAGCCCTTGCGGAAGCAAAGGAAATAAGAAGAATTTCAGAAGAAGAAAAAATAGATGATTAACGTAATTTTTGTAGGTCTCGGCGGTTTTCTGGGCGCTGTGATGCGCTATTTGCTGGGGCTTATCCCGATAAAAGAATATACCGCTTTTCCCGTCATAACTTTGGTGATAAATATTGTCGGCGCGTTTGTTATAGGTTTGATTGCCGCATTTTGCGAGAAAAACAAAATTGCTTCTCAGCCGCTGATCCTTTTTCTTAAAGTGGGGCTTTGCGGAGGATTTACAACGTTTTCTACATTCTCACTGGAAAGTTATGATCTGTTTGCAGAGGGAAAAACTTTAATGGCGATAGCTTATATTTTGCTCAGCGTCGCTTTTTGCATACTCGCCGTTTTCGGCGCGCGTGTTTTGGTTAAATAATTTTTACCCGGAGGTAAAAACTTGTCTGTTAAGAAAGAAAATATAAGGAATTTTTCAATAATTGCCCATATCGACCACGGAAAATCTACTCTTGCCGACCGCCTTCTTGAGCTTACAAGCTCTGTTGAAAAGCGGAATATGCAGGAGCAGATTCTTGACGATATGGATTTGGAACGCGAAAGAGGAATAACGATTAAGGCTCACGCCGTAACTCTCGGCTATGATGCAAAAGACGGCGAACACTATGAGTTTAACCTTATCGATACTCCAGGCCATGTTGACTTTAATTACGAGGTAAGCCGTTCTCTTGCGGCGTGTGAGGGCGCTATACTTATTGTTGACGCGTCCCAGGGCGTTGAGGCCCAGACGCTTGCAAACACTTATCTTGCAATCGACCATAATCTTGATATTATGCCTGTAATTAACAAAATCGACCTGCCTGCCGCAGAGCCTGACCGTGTTGCCCAGGAGGTTGAGGAAGTTGTCGGCATTCCCTGCATGGACGCTCCCAGGGTTTCGGCTAAAACAGGTGAAAATGTTGAAGAGGTTCTGGAACGAATTGTTACCGAGATAAGACCTCCTGAAACAAACGACGACGCACCTCTTCGTGCTCTCATTTTTGACTCGGTTTACGACAGTTACAGGGGCGTTATTGTCTATGTTCGCGTTATGGACGGCAAGATAAAAGTCGGCGACACAATGAAAATGATGGCAACCGGCGCCCAGTTTACGGTAGTAGAAGTTGGCAGAATGAGAGCAACTTCTATGGAGAATACCGGTATTCTTACATCTGGAGAGGTAGGCTATATTACCGCGTCTATCAAGACAGTTTCCGACGCCAGAGTAGGCGATACAGTTACTCTGGCAAACTGCCCGGCGGCAGAGCCGCTTCCCGGTTACAGGAAGGTAAATCCAATGGTGTTCTGCGGTGTGTATCCGGCAGACGGCGCTGATTACGAAGCACTGCGTGACGCTCTTGAAAAACTCCAGTTAAACGACGCGTCCCTTAGCTATGAACCTGAAACGTCGGGTGCTCTTGGCTTTGGTTTTCGCTGCGGTTTCCTGGGACTGCTTCATCTTGAGATAATCGAGGAAAGACTTGAGCGTGAGTATGGGCTTGATCTGATAACCACCGTTCCTTCAGTTGTATATAAGATATATCTTACAGACGGCAGCATGGTGGAGATAGACAATCCCACAAATTATCCCGACCCTGCGCTGATAGATTATGCCGAAGAGCCTTTTGCAGACGCTAATATTTATGTGCCCAGCGAGTTTGTGGGCACGATAATGGATATGTGCCAGGAAAGACGAGGCATTTTCAAAAATATGAATTATATCACGCCTGATCGTGTTGATATCCATTATGAACTGCCGCTCAACGAAATTATTTACGATTTCTTTGACGCTCTTAAATCGCGTACCCGCGGCTACGCTTCCTTTGACTATGAAATAAAGGATTACAGGCGCTCAGACCTTGTTAAGGTAGACGTGCTTCTCAACGGCGATACAATAGACGCCTTGAGTTTCATTATTCACCGTGACAAAGCGTATCAGCGCGGCAGACGTATTGCCGAAAAACTCAAGGAGCATATTCCGCGCCATCTGTTTGAAATACCTGTCCAGGTTGCTATCGGCGGCAAAGTTATTGCCCGTGAAACAGTTAAAGCGCTTCGCAAGGACGTTCTTGCCAAGTGCTACGGCGGCGACGTTACCCGAAAGAAGAAACTGCTTGAAAAGCAGAAAGAGGGTAAAAAGAGAATGCGCAAGTTCGGCCAGGTTGAGGTGCCCCAGGAGGCTTTCCTTGCGGTACTCAAGCTGTCCTCTGACGATGAATAATATTTTAGAATAAAAAACACGCCGAAAAGGGGAGGTATCCTTTCGGCGTGTTTTTTATATTTATAACAATGCGTAAGCGGAGCAAGAGAGAAATTCAGCGAGGAATTACTCCGTTTTAGCGCACGGTTACTTTGAAATTTTGGCGGCAGTGAGGGCAGTTTACGTTGTGTTTGCCCTTTTTCTTAGGAAGTCTCAAAACCGCTTTGCAGTTCGGGCATTTGCGAAAGACGTGGGTCTTGCGGAATTTCCATTTGTCCGAAAGAAGTTTTAATTGCTTTACAATAGGCGCCGTGGTTTTCAGCCACCAGTTGTTTTCTTTCCTGCGGGCGGAAATGTTTTTTGAAAAAACGCGGTAAAACGCGAAAACGAGAACCGCCAGCGATAAAATAAGTGTAATGTAATAACCTACTGTTGTTATCCTTAGCAAAATGCTGTTTAGAATTATCAATACAAGATAGAAAACAAGCAGTGCTTTGTAAAACGCATCAATGCCGTATCTTCCAACCATGAATTGCTCAAATTTTATTGCTGTTTTAGTCAGCCAGTTTTTCATTAAATATCCTTCCTTATGCTTGAATTATGCTCCGGCAGTTTGACCGCTGGATTCTCCGAAGTGTGACGACGCGTCGCCTTCTTCGTAATTTCCGTTTTGGCCGCTGTAATTGCTGTAATTACCGTAATCGTCATAATAGCCGTAATTATTGTAATTGCCGCTGTTGCCGTAGCTGTCGCTGCCGTCGCCGTTATAGTAATAGCCGTCTGAGTTTTCGCTTTCTTCCGTAGTGCTTTCGTTGTAACCGTAAGACGGAGTGGGAACGGCGTAATAATCGTCGTAGCGCTGATTTGTCCATGAAAACAGGCTGGTTATTCCCCAGATCACAAGACGTATCAGAATAAGGATCATGAAAAATCTAAGCAGTCTGCCAAAGAACCCTGTTTTTCTGCGAACGTAAACAGTTCTGTTTTCTCCGCCTTGTGCGCCGGAAGCGTAAGAGGAGAAGTCAAAGCCAAATCCCATCGGGTTTATTCCGTGGCTGATACTTTCGTATGCCTGGCGGTAATACTGGTTGCCGGGTTCGCGGGAAACGGCTATTTTTATGTGGCTCATGGCTTTGTCTCTGTTTCCGTAGCCCATGTTTGCAAGGGCGGAAAGATAATACCATCGCCCGTCGCTTTTTTCCATCTGGTTAAGAAGGTTTATAGCCTGAGCGTACTGGGCATGGTTGATAAAGTTAACAACTGCCTGGTAATATTTTGTTTGAGTGCTTGCACCGGCGGAAGAAGCGCCGGATGAAGCTGACGAAGAAGAGGCTGCAGTTCCGTTTTTTATCGCGTCATACGCCGCGTTAATTTCGGACATCTTGCGTTCCGCTTCTTTGTTTCCGGGGTTAAGGTCCGGATGGTATTTTTTTGCAAGGCGTTTGTAGGCTTTTGTGCATTCCGCAACTGATGCACCCTCGGGAACGCCTAAAATTCTGTAAGGATTCTGTACCATATTTCTATTTGCATACTCCAATCTTTATTCCAGACTATAACACAGATTTTTTACTATTCTGTGAAGAAAAGGCGAATAAAAAGAGCAAAGTTGTTAATGAATTGTAAATCAAGGGCCAAAAACGGTGTTTTATCCTGAAAATAAGGGTTTTTGCAAGTAATAGATATATTGCATTTAAAAATAGTATCTGCTAAAATAAGGTATCAAAACAAATTATATCCAGGGGGAATAGTATGAGTCCTATTTTACTTACTGTCGGCGACAGCATTGACAAAGCGTTTTATGCGTTTGATATGTGGGTTTTCCACTTTTTCGGTTCAATGCAGTGTGATTTCCTTACAGATGTCGCAAAATTCTTTACTTCATTCGGTGACGAAGCGTTTACAATTCCGATAGTTGTTCTTTCGATAGTGCTTTGCTTCTTTAAGCGCACCCGCAAATACGGCTTTGCGATGCTTTTTGCAATAATTATCGGAACGCTTATTACAAACGTTGCTGTAAAGCCAACTGTTCTTAGAATTCGCCCTTATAACACGCTTCAGGAAAACGTGGACTACTGGTCATGGTATATCAAAGCGGGCGCTCTCAGCGAAAGCGACTACAGCTTCCCGTCAGGCCATACAACCGCCGCAGTTGAAGTGGCATTTGCGCTGTTTTTGTGCTTTAGAAGCGATAAGAAAAAGATTGCATGGCTTTTCCCGTGCATTGCCCTTTGCACAATGGGTTCCAGAGTTTATCTGATGGTTCATTACGCTACCGACGTTTTGGGCGGTCTTATCGTAGGCGTTGTAAGCGCGCTCATCGGTTACGCTCTTATGAAGCTTGTTATGAAAATAAAGGTTCTGGAGAAGATAGACGCAGAAAAATTGTTCAAAAAAGGTATTCCAAACAAGGTTGGTATTGCTTGCATAACCGTTGCGGTTGTTGCAATATTCCTTTACGCCTTTATTCCGTCTCTTTCCGAGGGCGGCTCAGACGTTGACAGATGCGCTTATAACGGCGAGTACGACTGCTTTAATGCCGCAAAGGTTGACGATCCCGATTATCCGCCTATTGACGGCAAGAATTATTGCAAAATTCACTGGAAGATGCTTCAGGAAACGGCTGAATAAAATGAAAAATCATTTGCTTGCCGCAGGTTAGGAACTTGTCGGTCTGTAGTAATAATAAATTAAAAGCCATGCGCAGGGCTGTCCTTCGCGTGGCTTTTTTGATAAATCTGTATAAATGAGCATATATTTATTGTACATTTTGCTTTAATCTGCTACAATGTATGCGGCAAATTCTTAAAGGAGGATTTTATGGAACTCTTTATTGAAATTATAAAAGCGATTGTACTGGGCGTCGTTGAAGGTATTACCGAATGGCTCCCCATTAGTTCAACGGGTCATATGATACTGGTGGACGAATTCCTTCATATGAACGTGACCCCCCAGTTTAAGGAAATGTTCCTTGTTGTTATCCAGCTTGGAGCAATTCTGGCGGTAGTCGTTCTTTATTGGCCCCGTCTCTGGCCATTTGGTCTGGAAAACAAAAAGATTGTTCCCAAAAAAGATATATGGCAGATGTGGTTCAAGGTAATTGTGTCCTGCGTTCCTGCCGCTGTTGTGGGTCTTCTTTTTGACGACGAACTCAACGCTCTGTTTTACAACTGGCAGACAGTAGCGATAATGCTTATTGTTTTCGGTGTTCTGTTTATCGTTATCGAAAGCATAAACAAAAACAAAAAATCCAAGATAAATTCAATCGCTGAACTGACATATACTTCGGCTTTAATTATAGGAATGTTTCAGCTTATAGCCGCAGTATTCCCGGGAACTTCACGCAGCGGGGCAACAATCGTCGGCGCTATTCTTATCGGCGTTTCGCGAACTGTTGCGGCGGAATATACGTTTTTCCTGGCGGTGCCTGTAATGTTCGGCGCCAGCGCCCTTAAACTGGTGAAATTCGGATTTAATTTCACTTCCGAAGAACTTATCATCCTGTTTGTAGGTCTTGTATTTGCGTTTGTCGTATCAATTATCGCAATCAAATTCCTGATGGGTTATATCAAAAAGCACGATTTCAAGGCTTTCGGATGGTACAGAATTATTTTGGGAGCAATAGTTTTGATTTATTTCGGACTTGTAAGATGATTTTAAGCGGCGGGCTTTGCGCTTCGCCGCTTTTTTATGTGTGTACGCATTTTTGTACTGTATATATGACAGAGTTGTTTTGAAATATTTTTTATGTTAAAATTACTCAAAAGGACGTGATGGAATGGAAATTATATTATCTGCGGCGGCGCTTGCAGTGGCTGTTGCAACGCTTATCGTATTGCTTGTTAAAAAGCCGAAAGCCGACAACAGAATTGATCTTTTGGCTCAGCAGGAAAGAATGCACGCTGAGGATACAAACAGAAAAATAGACAGGCTCACCGAGCAGATGTCACAGCTTACGGAGAAAAACTACAACCAGCAGGTTAAAGTGCTCCAAATGCTCAAAGATAATAACGACAGCCAGACAAAACGCGTGGGCGAGTTTATGTCTTCAATGCAGCAGAGCAACGAGAAAAAACTTGATGAAATGCGCAAGACGGTAGACGAGAAACTTACCGAAACGCTTAACACACGCCTTACAGCGTCTTTTAAAACCGTTAGCCAGCAGCTTGAAAACGTATATAAAAGTCTCGGCGAAATGCAGAAACTTTCCACCGGAGTTACCGAAAGCGTTCAGGGGCTCAACCGTGTGCTTACTAACGTTAAATCAAGAGGTACGTGGGCTGAAGTTCAGCTGGGCAATATCCTTGATGAAACAATACCCGGAATGTATGAAAAGAACGTCAAAACCAATCCGAAGTATAACGGACAGGTTGAGTTTGCCGTTAAAATCCCGTCTGAGCAGGGCGACAGCGTAACATGGCTTCCGATAGACTCAAAATTCCCGATGGAAGATTATGTCCGCCTTTCAACCGCCGCTGAAGCGGGAGACGCTCAAGGCCTTGAAGCCGCCAGAAAAGCTCTTGAAACGAGAGTCCGCGACGAGGCAAAGACGGTTAAGCAGTATATTTCTTCTCCTGAAACAACGCCTTTTGCCATTCTTTATCTTGCCACCGAAGGCCTCTATGCGGAGATTATCTCTTCTCCTACAGGAATTGCCGAAAAACTCCAGAACGACGGTATAATGATTGCCGGTCCGTCAACTGTAACAGCTCTTCTTAATTCGCTGGCACTTGGTTTCAGGACCATTGCCATAAACAAGAAAGCAACTGAGGTGTGGAAAGTTCTGGGCGCCGCTAAAATGCAGTACGAAAAATTCGGCGATCTTCTCCAGAAGGCGCGCAAGAAAGTGGACGAAGCCGGAAGAGTGCTTGACGAAGCGGACCACCGCAACAGTATTATCCAGAAAAATCTCAGAAATGTTGAAACGCTGGACGCTCCCGAAAACGCAGAAAAACTGCTTGGCATCAGCGGCTCGGCAGGTTTTTCTGAAGAAAACTGATATACATAATTACTTAGGCGGAAGCGTTATGCTTTCGCCGATTTTGTATTTTACAGCGTGATTTTATATTGCGAACGTATGCTCGTTGTGCTAAAATAACCCAAAGAGGTATAACGATGAAAGATTTATGGAAACAAAATTTAAGACAGATTGAACCGTATGTTCCGGGAGAGCAGAGCAAGGAGCAAAATATTGTTAAAATCAATGCAAATGAAAATCCTTATCCGCCGTCTCCCCGTGTGGCAGAAATTCTCAGAAATTATGATACAGAGGCGCTTCGCTTTTATCCAGACGCGAATTCGACTATTCTCAAAGAAGCGATTGCCCGCCATTACTCCGTAAGCCCGGACCGTGTTTTCGTGGGCAACGGCTCAGACGATGTGCTTGCGCTTTCTTTTCAGTCATTTTTCCAGTCTGAAAAGCCAATCGCTTTTCCGGATGTTACTTATAGTTTTTATCCTGTATGGTGCAGCCTTTTCCGCATTCCTTATGTTACTCCTGCTCTGGACGAGAATTTCCGTATTCGCCCCCAGGATTACGAGGAGCCCAACGGCGGCGTTGTAATTCCTAACCCCAACGCGCCAACTTCTATCGGCGAAGACCTACCTTTCGTTGAGGCGATTATGGAGAGAAATCAGGACAGCGTTGTAATAATCGACGAGGCTTACGCGGATTTCGGAGGAAAGACTGCTGTATCGTTAACAGAGAAGTATGATAATCTTCTTGTTTGCGGCACCTTTTCAAAGTCACGTTCGCTGGCAGGAATGCGCCTGGGATTTGCAATTGGCAGTCCAACGCTTATCGGTGTGCTTGAGGCGGTGAAGAATTCCTACAACAGCTATACCGTTGATAATCTTTCGCTTCTTTGCGGAGCTGCCGCAATGGACGACGAAGAGTATTTTGAAAAGACCGTTTCAAAGGTTATTGCTACCCGTGAGCGCGTAAAAAAATCTCTTGAGGATATGGGCTTTACCGTTATGCCTTCCCGTGCGAACTTTTTGTTTGCAACAAGAGAGGGAAGCAGTATGAAAGATATGTTCAACTTCCTTAAATCACGCAAGGTATATATCCGCTACTTTGATCTGCCGAGAATAGACAATTATGTCCGCATATCAATAGGAACTGATGAAGAGATGGATATTTTCTTGAAAGAAACGGAGAATTACGTCAATGGGAACTAGAAAAGCGGCGCTTATATTTTTGGGCGTTATAAATGTGGTAAGTATTGCGGCAGGAATTTATACCCAGGTAACGTTTTTGTTTAACCGAGATTTTATATCTGTTCTGCCAATCAGCGAAATGGGAACACAGGAAATCCTTTATGTAAATTTCCTCTGTATTTTTGTTGTTATAACGCTGATAAATATTGTCGTTGCGGCATTGCTTAATGACGGAAGTTATTCCGCGGCGGACGTTTTCAAATCCTGTCCGCTGATTGCTTTGGCACCGTCTGTAATATTGTTTTTCTTCGCAATTTATACAAGCATGGGAGCAACCTCTGTCAGCGAGAGAGTAATATGCCTTTTAATAGCGGCTCTTTATGTTTTGGCGAATGCTGTTAACTTCGGCTGTATGGCAGTAATTAAAGATTCAGAATAAAAAAATATCCCCCTCAATCCGAGGGGGATTTCTTATTGTCTTAATTTTTTAGTTAGACAACAGCTAAATTCTTAGCCGAAGAAGAACAGCAGAAGAATAACCACAACTGCAACTGCTCCCAGCCCTACAAAGAATTTTACTGCCCTGGAAACGGCGTCGTAAACGTTTGTAGGCATTATCTGGAACAGCGCGTAATGGAGAGGTTCCGCCAGTTTTTTGCCGACGAGATTGCGATAGCGCAGATCATATGTAGAGAACGTGCCGTCTTTTTTCAGCACGATGCTGCGAACGCCTCTGTCCAGACCGGGTCCGTAAACATGAAAACCGGCGCCCTGGGTGTAGCCCACATCTATTCCGTCAATGTCGCCGTTAAACGAGTTGTTGTGGTCATGGCCGAAGTAGAGACCCACAACGTCGCCCTTCTCTTTGAACGCGGCGAATTCACCGCTGTTTTCCTGGGGATCAGCGGGGGATTCTTTCATAAATCCTTCTTTGTTTACCCGCTTGGGGTTAAGCACAAACCATTCCTTTGCGTGGGTACGGAAACCCTGAACTGAGCCTTTTGCGGATTTCTTTACCTGCAAGAGAAGTTCAAAAACTTCGCATACGGGAATATGCTGAATAACGATGGACGGGATAACATGACCGTATTTTTCCTCATATCCGTCCCTCGTTTTGCGGTACCAGTCAATCTGGTTTTGATGGACGTTGTCGTAGCCGATTTTAAGACTGCTGTGGCTGTCAATAAGATAAAGCAGAAAAACAGGCTTACCGCCGTCTTTTATCTCAATTACGCAGTTGCCTACGCCGTCTGTTTCAGGAGCGCTTTCTCCTATAAAGCCCGGGATTTTCTTGTATATCTCAAACTGGGCTTCATTGTCAAGTCCTACCTGTCTGTCGTGGTTGCCGAAACATACGGCGAAAGGAATATCTCTGTCTGTTACCGGTTTTGTGAGTTCACGAAGCACCCTCTCAACTTCAGACGCACTGCCTTTGAAGCCTTTTCCCCATATCTGGTCGCCGCTGTAGACAACGAGATCCGGCTCTTCTCTGTCCAGCGCCGCGTTGATGAGATTCAATGTATCAGGGCTTACCTTGCGCCCTTCCTGAGTGTCTGCAATCTGAAGAATTTTGAACGTGTCGTTTTTGAATTGAAGTTCCATAAATTTTCTCCGCTTGTAATTTTGGCGTTTATGTTTAGTTTATATAATTTTAACATAAGAATGACTTGACGGCAATGCTTTTTCAAATTATAATAATGAGTTGTTGAAAGATGATTTCATATCCGCCCGTGGCGAAGCTGGATATCGCAGCAGATTCCGATTCTGAAGGACGGGGGTTCGAATCCCTTCGGGCGGGCCAGGAAAGCCTTGTCTTTTGACAAGGCTTTTTACTTTACATATGGCTGTAAACCCTGGATTTATTGAATTCAGAGGTAATAATATTACGTTGGTTAAGGAGGAGCTTTGCTATGATTAACCTTATCCCTGTTCCTGCGCAATATGAGTTAAAAGACGGTGCATTTGTAATCCGCGACGGTGAAGCCGTTTGCAGCGATTTTGAATTGCCGCTGCTTACCTGTCCTCGCGATGAAAATGCGCGAATTAAAATTACTAAAGACAACTCGCTTCAGAGAGAAAGCTATCGTCTTACTGTTGAACCCGAGCAAATCAAAATTGTTTCTTCAACAGAAATCGGCGCGTACTATGCTCTTCAGTCTGTTAGAGTAATGGCTTCCTATGACGCCGGCGGACGCTCTGTTTCTTGTTGTGAGATTAAGGACGAACCGCGCTGGGGATGGCGCGGACTGTCTCTTGACGAGAGCCGCCACTTCTTCGGCAAAGAAGAAGTACGCAGAATTCTCGACATGATGTTTATGATGAAGCTCAATACTTTCCACTGGCATCTTACCGACGACCAGGGCTGGCGTGTTGAGATAAAGAAATATCCACTGCTTACTTCCGTTGGGTCAAAGCGTAAATATACCCAGGAGGGAGGCTGGAATTGTTCAAGAATACTTAACGAGCCTTACGAGGGCTTTTATACACAGGACGATATCCGCGAGATTGAGGCTTACGCCAAGGCACGCGGAATAACTATCGTGCCCGAGATTGACATGCCCGCTCATTTTGCGGCGGCTATGGCTGCTTATCCGTGGCTTGCCTGCCGTGAGATAGAAACGGAAGTTCCGGGCTATTTCGGTTCAAAAATTCCGGAAAAAGCGGGTCAAAAGGACTGGAACCGTACTGCCTGCGTGGGTAAGGAAACCACTTTTGAGTTTATTTTCGGCGTTCTTGATGAAATATGCGAACTTTTTGACTCTCCGTATTTCCATATCGGCGGCGACGAAGCTCCGAAAGACGAGTGGAAAAAATGCCCTCTTTGCCAGGCAAAAATTAAAGAACATAATCTGAAGGACGAAGAGGAACTTCAGGGTTGGTTCAATAACCGTATACTTAACTATGTTAAGGGCAAAGGCAAGCGCCTTATCGGCTGGAATGAGATTTTGACAGCCGGAAATCTTGACAAATCTGTTATCGGTCAATACTGGACGCCCAAGCGTGACAAGAACGCGGAGGCTTATGTTGCCGACGGTGGAAATATGATTATGAGTAATCACCGCAGTTTCTACTTCGATATGACATACAGTCAGTATCCGCTGCAGTACACATATGATTTTTCTCTTTCAAGATATAATATCCAGCCTCAGTGCGAAAAGAATATCCTTGGCGTTGAAGCCGAGATGTGGACTGAGTGGATAGACGGAAGAGAAAAACTCGAAGTTAATCTTTATCCCAGAATGCAGGCGTTGGCAGAAGTTGCCTGGTCACCTGAAAAAAGAAGGAATTTTGCTGATTTCAAGGAGCGTCTTGATGCTTTCAAGCCTACGCTGGATAGCCTTGGAATCGGTTACGCTGTAGATAAAGTTTCAATGCCGAAAGGACTGTTTAACAGACTGAAAGCACAGAAACTGTTCTTCTGCGGCGATACACATTATGAAGTAAAGCGCAATGCCGACTTCAGACAAAAAGGAGAAAAGTAATATGAAATTCAGCGAATTTCCAAAACAGGTAATTTCTGAAAATGTGGATTACACAGTAAAAGAAATTACCAACGTCATCAAAAAGTACGGTCCCCGTGAGTCGGGCAACGAGAACTGCCTCGCCGCTCAGAAGCACATTAAAAAAGAAATGGACCAGTTTTGTGACGAAACTCATTTTGAATCATATAAGATGGCTCCGAAAGCATTCTTGCACTTCACAAAGTTAGTGCCTGCATTTATCATTCTTGCAGTAGTTGTTTGCGCAATTCTAGTTTTTGTAAGCGTAATCCCGTTTTGGATTGCCCAGTGCATCGTGGGCGGTGTAACATTTGTAGGCCTTTTCATTACTGCTATGGAATTCCTGTTCTATAAGCGTTTCATGGACCCTCTTTACAAAAAGGTTGAAGGCCACAATTTCTGCGCAACACGTAAGCCCACAGGCGAAGTTAAAAGACGTATTGTCATCAGCGGTCATATCGACTCTGCTTATGAATGGCGCCATATTTACTATGGTAAAGATAAGCTTATGGGCCCGCTGATGGGCGGTACAATTGTCTGCGGCATTGTTTCATTCGTTGTTGCCGTTATTACAATTATCGCTCATTTTGTAGACATGGGCGCTTTCGGCGACTTTATGCTGGATTACAGCTATTATTTCCATTTTCTTACAGCGCTGTTTATGATCACACTGTTCTTCTTCGTTGATTTCAAGACCATTTCTCCCGGCGCTAACGACAACCTTACAGGTACTTATGCCGCTGTCTGCGCGCTTCGTATGCTTGACATGGCAGGCGTAAACTTTGAAAATACTGAAGTTTGCTGCATGGTAACAGACGGCGAGGAAGCCGGTCTCAGAGGATGCAAGCAGTGGGCTAAAGACCACTATGACGAATACGTTAAGAGTGGTGTTGAAACAGCCGTTCTCTGTGTTGATACTCTTACAGACCTTGAATATCTCAATGTTTACAACCGCGATATGACAGGCACTGTCAAGCATTCAAAAGAATTCAGCCAGCTTGTAATGGACAGCGCTATTGAAGCAGGCCACGAAGACCTTAAATTCGCTAATGTATTTTTCGGTTCATCAGACGCTGCCGCGTTTTCTCAGGCAGGAATTACGGCAACTTGCCTTGCTGCAATGGATCCGTCACCGGCTGATTATTATCATAACCGCCGCGACAGTTATGACCGCCTTGTTCCCGAAGCTATTCAGACAGGTTACGAGGTAATCATCTCAACCATTCTCAACTTCGATGAACGCGGTCTCGAGAAGAAATAATAATTTTTATTAGTCAAAAAGCAGTGACTTTTGTCACTGCTTTTTTGTTATTGATAACTTGGTTTGTTGACGGAAAAGCGTATAATGTAATATGATAATCAAATTGTAAGAATAAGACAAATAATAATCAAATCATAAAACTTGACTTTTAATAATTTTGTGGTGTATAATGCGCATATGACGATTAGAATGGAGGACTGCCCTATGAAGGAGAACGATCTTAGATACATAAAAACTGAACGGGCGATCAGAGAGGCTTTTTTTGCTCTGCTGGAAGAGGGTGAGTTCGAAAAGATTACGGTAAAAGATATTACCGAGAGAGCGCTTATCAACCGTAATACTTTTTATCTCCATTATAAAGATAAGTTTGATTTGATAAATTCAATCCTTGTTGGATTTATTCAGGATCTGTCTGCAAAAGCTCTTGAGGTTATAGACGCTTCTACTCAGCCGGACAAGGCTACTTTTGACAGATATTTCGTAACGATTTTTGTTAACGCAAATAAGGTTAAAAAAAGATACAGAATAATTTTTAAAGACAGGAATATTGAGCCATATCTTGATATTTCTGCGGTAACGGACGTTATTAAGCAGCATATCGAAGCCAACAAATATCTAAACCATCTTCAGTCGTCAATCACCAAAAACTTTTTGGCGTTTGGCTTCTTCGGCGCGATCAACGAATACTGCACTAACGATTATACAACAGAGGAGACCTCCCGCCTTATAGCGGCGATGTCTGCTTCAATTTCAAATATTGTCCAGAGAAGCAACAGACGAAACTGAGCAATAAATTGTATTGTTTCCAGCGGGCACAAATTAGTGTGTAAAATTAAAAAACCGGTTCAGCCGTTAGGCCGAGCCGGTTTTGTTTTATGTATTTTGATTTATCAGCAAATCATGCCTGCTTCTATCCACTGCATAACAGACGGATATTCCTCTTTGTAGGAGTCAAGTTGTTCACTGTTTGAATCGACAAATGCCTGGAATTCGTCTGTATCTTCAAAATCGTATGTGAAATCCTGTTCAAAGTCATAGGTGGCAGTGAACATATAATCAAAAATGTCATCTGCGGAAAACTCCTCAAGCATCTTGTCCGCAGTAATGCCCGTTATGTAATCAAGGGCGTTTTTAACGGTTAATTCAAAGTCGTCGAGATCGCAGTCGATTTCGGGATTGTCGTTGCAGTAATCGAAAATTTCGTCGTCTCTGATTGCCAGTGTGCCAAGATATTCCAGCACATCTTCATATCCTGTTTCGTTAACTTCGTCGTAAAGGCGGTAAATAAATTCTCCAACCAGATTTTGGAGGGATACCGCTTTGAAAACACAGTCAATTTCATTGCCCGGTTCGTCAGTAACGACAAAACCTATTTCTTTGAAATTTTCCCAAATAAGCTGATAAAATATTTTATGATTTTCTTCTTCTCCGAAGATTGCTTCGTCAATAAAATTGTCAAGATCCATAAGTTACCCTCCTTGTGAATATTCTATACCATACTAATCGTTTTTGCAACATATTGTCGGTGATTTTTACTATATTATACAAGATTTATTTATTGCAATATGATATGACTTAGGATATAATTAGAAATGATTGGAGGCAGGCAGATGGAACTGACTGTAAAGAACGAAAAATGCAGCGTAACTTTTTCTGATGAAGGTGCAATGCTGCGGTCATTAAAAAAAGACGGTATTGAATATCTTTGGCAGGGAGACCCGGCTTACTGGGCGGGACAGGCTCCCGTGTGTTTTCCCATTGCAGGGGTGCTTCCTGACGGAAAAGCAACTGCTTTCGGCAAGTCTTGCCAGATGAAACGCCACGGTGTGGCGCGTATTACAACATTTAAGGTGCTTGAATGCCATAAGAACGGCGTTACTTTCGTTCAGCATTCAAACGAGGAAACCAAAAAAGCGTATCCTTTTGATTATGAACTTGAGATTCGTTATGAACTGCTGGGCAGTACGGTCTCTAATGCGTATGTTATCAGGAACTGTTCGGACGGTCCTATGCCTTTTGCAATAGGCGGTCATCCTGCGTTTCGCTGCCCGCTGACTGACGGCGAGAAGTTTGAGGATTATTCCGTTGTTTTTGACAGAAAAATGACAAAACAGGCGCTTCGCCCTGACCACCATACAGGCCTTGTGGATATCAGCAAAAGGTATGATGTGCTCAACGACAGCGACACCATAAAGATGCGCCACGATCTGTTTTATGATGACGCTCTAATTTTTGACGATATACCGTCAAAGAAAGCAACTCTTATCGGCCCTGAGGGCAAAGGTGTGTGCGTTGAATATCAGGATATGCCGAACCTTCTTATCTGGTCTGCTGAAAACGACGCTCCCTTTGTGGCTCTTGAACCGTGGCACGGTATATCCCATTGTTCAGACGAGGACGCGGTTTTTGAAAACAAACGTTATATGACTGTTTTGCAGCCGGGAGAAACGGCGTCTTTCCGCTTCAAAATTACTATGATATAAACAAACGGTGATTAAATGAATTACGGTTTTTTGAGGGTAGCCGCCGCAAGCCTTAGGCTCAGGGTGGCAGACCCGTCTTACAATAAAAACGAAATAATTTCCGCAATAGAGAAGGCTGAAGGTATGGGGGTTAAACTTCTCGTTACTCCCGAACTTTCCGTTACAGGATATACCTGCGCCGACTTGTTCTTTTCTTCCGCTCTGATAAAAAGCGCAAATGAGGCGCTGGGCGAGATTGTCAAAGCTACCAAGGGCAAAGAAATGGCTGTTTTGGTCGGTATGCCCGCCGCGGTAAGAAATAAGCTTTATAATTGCGCGGTGGTAATAAAAGACGGCAGAATTCTCGGCGCTGTTCCAAAGAAAAATCTCGCGAATTACAATGAATTTTACGAAAAAAGATGGTTCGCTTCAGGAAACGATATTTCATCTGTTGAAACCATTTCTCTTGCCGGCTCTCAGTGTCCTGTAGGAGATATGCTTTTCGATCTGGGCGGCGGAGCTTTGCTTGGCGTTGAACTTTGCGAAGACCTGTGGGTGCCTGTGCCCCCCAGCAGTACTCTCGCTCTTCAGGGAGCGGTGATTACTGCAAATCTTTCCGCCAGCGACGAATACGTCTCAAAAGCCCAGTACAGACAGTCTCTTGTGCAAAATCAGTCCGCCCGCACTATCAGCGGCTATATTTACGCCGGCGCGTCGGTGACTGAAAGCACAACAGACCTTGTTTTCAGCGGCGCTACAATGATTTGCGAAAACGGAACTATGCTTGCGGAAGGGGAGCGTTTTTGCCGCGAAACTGTAATAACCTGCGCCGATATTGATATTGAAAAACTCTGCGCAGAAAGACGGCATAACATGAGCTTTGAAAATCAGCCATGTACATTGCCTGTTGTTGATTGCTCGGTAAAAAACGATACGAATGATCTTGCTTACCGTTTCGTTGACCCTCATCCGTTTGTTCCCGCTTCTGACGAAAAGCGGCGCGAACGCTGCCGTGAAATATTCTCTATTCAGGCAAGCGGACTTGCAAAAAGACTTGAGCATGTTGGCTCAAAAGGCTGTGTTATCGGAATAAGCGGAGGCCTCGATTCTACCCTTGCACTGCTTGTTGCAGTAAAAGCAATGGAAATGATCGGTAAGCCGACAGAAGATATTATCGGCGTAACAATGCCCGGATTTGGCACCACAGACCGCACATATACCAACGCGGTAAAACTTGTTAATGAACTTGGCGCAACTCTGCGTGAAATCGATATTAAGGCCGCCTGTCTTCAGCATATGAAAGATATAGGTCATGACCCTGATATCAAAGATATAACTTACGAAAACACACAGGCGAGAGAAAGAACACAGATTCTTTTTGACCTGGCTAATAAAACCGGATGCCTTCTGGTGGGAACAGGGGATCTAAGCGAACTGGCGATGGGCTGGTGCACTTATAACGGCGACCATATGAGTATGTACGGCGTTAATGCTTCAGTGCCGAAAACGTTGGTGCGTTATCTGGTTGACTACGTTGCAGGTGAAAGCAGAAAGAAAGTTGCCGACCTGCTTTACGACGTTTTGGACACGCCTGTTTCTCCTGAACTTCTTCCGCCTGATGAAAACGGAAAGATAGCCCAGAAAACGGAAGAAAATATCGGACCATATGAGCTCCACGATTTCTTCCTTTATAACTTTGTGCGTTTCGGTTTTGACCGCGAAAAACTCAGTATGCTGGCGGTTAAAGCCTTTAACGGAAAATATGACAGCGCTGTTGTTGAGCGGTGGCTGAATGAATTTTTGCGCCGCTTTTTCATCAGTCAGTTTAAGCGTTCGTGTATACCCGATTCGCCGAAAGTCGGCTCTGTTTCTCTCAGTCCGAGAGGCGATTGGAGAATGCCCAGCGACGCTTCTTTCAGTGAATTTCTTAAATAAAAGCGAGGAGAATTTATATGAAAAAGTTTTTAGCGATTTTTGTTTGCCTTGCGGTGATTTTTGCTTTTGCCGCTTGCTCAAAGGAAAACAGAGATGAAAAAGTGGTAACGGAAATAGTTACCGACGAAAACGGCGAAACTGTTACTGATGAAGACGGAAAAGCCGTAACACGCGTAGTTGAAGTTACAGATGAAAACGGAGACCCTGTTTCAACGTCAAATAACGGTTCATCGGGCTCAAATGCTTCCGGCAGCGGCTCAGGAAGCGGCAACGCTTCGGGCAATAACGGCAGTTCCGGAAACTCCGGTTCGGGAAATTCCGGTTCAGGTAATTCCGGCAATAACTCCAACTCAGGCAATTCCGGCAGCGGTTCCGGCTCAGGAAGCGGTTCAGGTTCAGGTTCCGGATCAGGTTCTGGCTCAGGTTCTGAGACTACCACAAAGCCCGAAACAACTACCGTTGCGGCAAACCGCAATATAAAGATCACTGTTTCTCTTCCTATTGACAGCAATAAGGAGGACACTCTTACACTTTATGTAAACGGCGATAAGGTAAAGGAAGACAAGGTAGTTCTTAACGGAACAACATACAGCTTTACCACAAAAGACAAGTATAAAGGCGAAGTAAAAGTTAAGGCTTCACTTAAGTCATACGATAAGACAACGCCAACAGTAACTGTTACCGTTGCCAAAAACAGCGACACCGCCAAAATCAATCTTATGAACATTGAAAGACTTGAAGGCGAAGACGATTAGTTAGAATGGTTAGACAAAAAAAGCAGGGGAATTTCCCTGCTTTTTGTCAATTTTTTGACAAATATTATGTTGAATTCTACTTTTTGAAATGATATAATTAGTAAGGTTGCGGGCTTATATATTATATATTACCGCGATAATTTATATTATTATTAATTTTTATATTCAGGAGGAAGTTCCAATGGCAAGAAAAAAGAAAACCATGGACGGTAACAGTGCTGCTGCACACGTCAGCTATGCGTTTACAGAAGTTGCTGCTATCTATCCGATTACGCCTTCTTCCAACATGGCGGAAGAAACAGACGCTATGGCTGCTAGAGGCGTAAAAAATATGTTCGGCCAGACCGTTAAGGTTGCCGAAATGGAATCAGAAGCAGGCGCTGCAGGTGCGGTGCACGGCTCACTTTCAGCAGGTGCATTGACTACAACGTATACAGCTTCCCAGGGTCTTCTCCTCATGATTCCCAACATGTACAAAATCGCAGGTGAGTTGATTCCCTCCGTTATCCACGTTTCAGCTCGCTGCGTATCAACTCACGCACTTAACATTTTCGGTGACCATTCAGACGTTATGGCTTGCCGCCAGACAGGTTATGCTATGCTCTGCTCCGCAAATGTTCAGGAAGTAATGGATCTGGGCGCAGTTGCTCACCTTTCAACTCTCAAGAGCCGCGTTCCTTTCCTTCATTTCTTTGATGGTTTCCGTACATCTCACGAAATCCAGAAAATTGAGATTTGGGACTATGACGATCTTAAGTCAATGGTAGACATGGACGACGTTCAGGCTTTCCGCGCAAGAGCGCTTAATCCTGAGAGACCTGTTCTCCGCGGTTCAGCAGAAAACAGCGACGTTTTCTTCCAGCATCGTGAGGCTTGCAACAAGTATTATAATGACGCTGTTGCTACAACCGAAATGTACATGAACATGGTTAACGAAAAGCTCGGCACTGACTACAAGCTGTTCAACTATTACGGTGCAGAAGATGCAGAGCGCGTTATCGTTGCTATGGGTTCAGTTTGCGATACAATTCAGGAGACAGTTGATTTCCTGAACGCAAGAGGCGAAAAAGTAGGTCTTGTAAAAGTTCATCTTTATCGTCCCTTCAGCGTTAAGCACCTGCTTGACGTTATCCCTGAAAGCGTTAAGAAGATCTCTGTTCTTGACAGAACAAAGGAACCCGGTTCACTGGGCGAACCTCTTTATCTTGACGTTGTTGCAGCTCTTAAGGGCAGCAAGTTTGACGGCGTTGAAGTTTACGGCGGCCGCTTCGGTCTCGGTTCAAAGGACACTGTTCCTGCTCACATCATCGCTGTTTACAACAACATGAACGCTTCCGAGCCCAAGAAAGAATTTACTCTTTCAATCCACGATGACGTTACAAACCTTTCTCTTGATGTTACAGAGAATCCTGATACAACACCCGCAGGCACAACTTCATGTAAGTTCTGGGGTCTTGGTTCAGACGGTACTGTAGGCGCCAACAAAGATTCTATCAAAATCATCGGCGACAACACCGATATGTACGCTCAGGGTTACTTCTTCTATGACTCAAAGAAGTCAGGCGGTATTACAGTTTCTCACCTTCGTTTCGGTTCTTCACCGATTACATCAACATATCTTATCAACAAAGCTAATTTTGTTGCCTGCCACAATCCTTCATACGTAACAAAGTATGACATGGTACAGGATCTTGTTCCCGGCGGCACATTCCTTCTTAACTGCATCTGGTCTCCTGAAGAACTCGACAGCGCTCTGCCGGCTTCAATGAAGAGATACATTGCAGAAAACAACATTAATTTCTATATCATCAACGGTATCAAGATCGCTGAGGAAGTTGGTCTTCCCGGCCGTGCTTCAACAATTCTTCAGTCTGCATTCTTTGCTATTTCAGGAATTCTTCCTGTTGAAAAGGCAATCGAGCTTATGAAGGCTGCTGCAACCAAGAAGTTCTCAAAGAAGGGCGACGCAATCGTTAACGCTAACCATCAGGGTATTGAGCGCGGCGCTAAGGAACTTGTTAAGGTTGACGTTCCCGAAAGCTGGAAGAACGCTGTTGACGAAGACGCTGAACTTGAAGTTAAGACAGACCGTCCTGAAATGAAGAAATTCGTTAAGGAGATCCTTGATCCTGTAAGCAGACTTCACGGCGACGACCTGCCTGTTTCAACATTCGTTGACTGTGCAGACGGCGTTTATCCTCAGGGTTCTGCCGCATTTGAAAAGCGCGGTATCGCTATTACTGTTCCCGAATGGGACGGCACAAAGTGCGCTCAGTGTAACCTTTGCTCAATGGTATGCCCCCACGCAGTTATCAGACCTGTTGCTCTTAACGCAGAAGAAGCTGCTGCTGCTCCGGAAGGCACAGAGATGGTTAAACATAAGAAAGCTGATTATCAGTATGCTCTTATCGTTTCCGTACTTGACTGCACAGGCTGTGCTTCATGCGCAAACGTATGCCCCACAAAGTCACTTACAATGAAGCCCATCGCAAGTCAGCTTGATCGTCAGAAGATCTATGACGCTCTTGTTGATACAGAGCCTAAGGCTGACCTTCTTACAAACAACACAATCGGCGTTCAGTACAGAAAGCCTTATCTTGAGTTCTCCGGCGCTTGCGCAGGCTGCGGTGAAACTCCTTATGCTAAACTTGCTACACAGCTCTTCGGCGACAAGATGTATATCGCAAACGCTACAGGCTGTTCATCAATCTGGGGCGGCTCCGCTCCCTCAACTCCTTACACAGTAGACAAGAAGGGTCACGGCCCGGCTTGGTCAAACTCACTGTTTGAGGATAACGCAGAGTTCGGTTACGGTATGCTACTTGCTCAGAAGCAGATCCGTGAGAGACTTGCTATGGACGCAGAAGTTCTTCTTAACACTGCTGTTGCAGATAAGGCTCAGGCATGGCTTGATACTTATGAAGACGCTGCTACAAATACAGAAGCTGCTGACGCTCTTATTGAAGCTCTTAAGGCTAACAGCTTTGACGGCGACGCTAAGGCTGCTGCTGAGGACTTCCTCAAGGATGCTGATTACGCTGCTAAGAAGTATCAGTTCATCTTCGGTGGTGACGGTTGGGCTTACGATATCGGTTTCGGCGGTCTTGACCACGTTATCGCTTCAAACGAGAATGTAAACATCGTTGTATTCGATACTGAAGTTTACTCAAACACAGGCGGTCAGGCTTCTAAGGCTACTCCTACAGGCGCTGTTGCTAAATTCGCTGCTTCAGGTAAGGTAGTTAAGAAGAAAGACCTTGCAGAGATTGCTATGAGCTACGGCTATGTTTACGTTGCTCAGGTTGCTATGGGCGCTAACGCAAACCAGTGTCTGAAAGCATTCCAGGAAGCTGCTGCTTACAACGGTCCTTCACTTATCATCTGCTACGCTCCTTGTATCAACCACGGTATCAAGATGCCGTTCAACCAGGCTGAGCAGAAGAAGGCAGTTGCCGCCGGTTACTGGAACTTGTTCCGCTTCAATCCTGATATGGCTGCTCAGGGCAAGAATCCGTTCTCACTTGACAGCAAGGCTCCGTCAGCTGACTATGTTCAGTTCATCGAGGGCGAAACAAGATATTCAGCTCTGAAGCGCTCATTCCCCGGCAAGGCAGAAGAACTCTTCAACATTGCAGCTGAAAACTCAATCGAGAAGTATAATAAGCTTGCAAAACTTGTTGATTTCTATGCTCCTAAGGCTGACTAATCAAATTAAGCTATAATAAAAAGGCTTTACCGATTTTCGGTAAAGCCTTTTTTTAATTGTTATTTTGATTTTATCATATTGATTATAATCCGTGTCAGTGCTGATATTCCTGGCGCAATATAAGACATTACGATAAAAATAATTAGCACAAGCGGCGTGTAATATAACAAGAGGTCGTTATCATCCATGATGATAGCCGCAACGGGAATATAGATTAAAGCTGAAAGAACAGCCATCACCCATTTGTACTTTACTGTTGTAAAGCCAAAGAAAAATGCGTTTACAGCCGTTGCTCCGATAAGAAAAAATGCGATGCCCATTTCATCTCCGGGTTGTGCAGTAAGCGGCGGCGCGTACTCAATAAAAATCTGTATTACAAGGAATAAAACGAAAATTATTCTATTTTGCCTTTTTGATGAAGCTATGGCTCCTTTTATTGTATTTATTATGACCTTGTCGCTCTTTTCCAATACTTGCTCTTTTTCTATTCTTTCGCCAAGTAAAAGTTCGTTGATAGATACGCCAAAATATTGAGAAAGAGCCAAAAGTAGTGAAATGTCTGGCATTCCTTTCCCTGTTTCCCATCTTGAAACTGCCTTGTCAGTGCAGTTGATCTTTTCTGCAAGTTCTTTCTGGGTTAGTCCTTCTTCAACACGCAGCGCTTTAATAAATTCTCCGCATTTATGATTATCCATAGTATCACCTCCGTCAATTAAATTATAAATTGACGTGTGAATTTAGTCAATCTATGGTGCGTGGAACTGGTGGTTAAGCCCAAATAATCAAAATGAAAGCTCTTTTTTATACTGACCGGGCGTTTTGCCGTATGCTTTTTTGAAGCATTTTATAAAGTAGCTTTCAGAGCAGAAGCCAAGATAATACGCGGTTTCAGAAGTGGAGTATCTTCCGTTGAGCATTTCAACGGCGGCTTCAAGCTTTTTTCGCATTATGTATGATGATACTGTTTCTCCCACTGATTTTTTGAATATCAGAGAAAGATAGTCAGGGGAAAGGGAACAGACATTGGCAAGTTGCTCCAGCGTGATTTTTCCGTGAAGATTAGTTTTTATATAATGAATACATTTTTTTACCGCCGGAGGATAGTTGAGTTTATCGGTGCTTTTTGCCACCATTGAAGTAAGCTCAATGCTCTTCTTTTGCAAAAAATGAAAAATATCTTCTCCTCTTGTCATTCGGTCAATTTTCATTATGCATTCGTCAGAGAAGTTAAAAGCGTCTGTTTCGTCAAGTCCTCCCTGAATTGCGTATCGGGCGGCCAGAGTAACACAGCAGACTGCCCAGTACTGCATTTCCCTAAGCGGATCTTCTGACATTTTGCCAACGAATATTTTTTGGCTGAGAAGTTCTTTCATCGTTTCTTCAACTTTTTTGCAGTTTCCGTTTTTAATGCATGAGTAGAAAATAGTTTCTGTTTCGTAGGGCGTGTGGGTGCTTCCGTGTTCGCGTTGGGTAAACAGTCGGCTGTCCGGCAGTATTTCCATACAGGCAAGGGGCGAGTAGTCCATAAAAATCCCTCCTACATATAATGTAACACTTATTTGCAGAAGACACAACGGAAAAGTTATAAAAACATCGTTATAATTATATAAAATGGTATATTTTCCGTTTACAATGAAAATAAGGGGGAATTAAATTGATAAGTAAAACAAAGTTTGAAGTGGGTTCGGCCACCGTTGCTTCGCTTTTTAATAAAGCGGGACTTGGAGACGTTACCGACGTTTCTCCGCTGGGAGCAGGTGAGTTTAACGCCGTCTATTCTGTTAAGGCAGGGAATAAGGAATATGCGCTGAAGATTGCGCCGAAAGAGGACTTGAGCGTTCTTACATACGAAAAGGATATGATGAGTTCTGAAGTTTTCTGGTACAGTCTGATAAAACAGCATACGGACATTCCCGTTCCTGAAATCTATTATACAGATTTCAGCCGTAAGGAAATACCTGCCGACTTTTTTATTATGGAGAAGCTGAACGCCAAACTGCTCAGCACGGTAAAACTCAGCAAAGAGGAAAAGTGCGATGTTGACATGCGCATTGCGCTTATGGCGGCTCAAATCCATAAAGTAAAAAATGACCGTTACGGCTATGTTCAAAACGGTCTTCACGATAACTGGTACAGCGCAATACGTTCTATGACAGAACATCTCATTGCAGACTGCCGCCGTGCAGGACGAAAAACACCAAAAGGTGAAAAACTGCTTGGCTATATTGATAAATACAAAAATGTTTTGTCAGAAGCACCGTGCGCAATGGTGAATTTTGACCTTGGTCCTTATAACATTATGATGGAAGGCAGCGGTAATTCGGCAAAATATTACTGGATTGACCCCGAAAGAACATTCTGGGGCGATCCAATTGCTGATTTCGTCTGCCTGGATATTATGAATCCTCTGAAGAAAAAGACTGAGAGCATTAAGGCTTATAACAGCGTTGCCGATGTGCCTGTTACTGTGTCAGACAGCGAAAAAATAAGATACGCGGTTGCCGCAGCTTATCTTTCTCTTATAATGGAAGTAGAAAAATATTACCGCTACACACCGCGCCATTTCGGTTGGTGGCGAAACGTTGCGGCTTGTAAAATCCTTTACGGAAGAGCATTTTCCGCTCTTAAATCACTATGAGCATGAATAATAAAGGGAAAAAGCAAACTCAAGAACTTGGAACGGCAAGTATTCCTTTGCTGTTGTTTCGCTTCTTTGGGGTGACCTTCGGCGGACTTCTTTTCAGTGCGGTTTATACTCTGACTGACGCTTTGTTTGTCAGCTGGGGAGTTGGCGACAGCGCCATGGGAAGCGTTTCTGTGGTGTTTCCATTTGTGATTTTTCAGGGAGCGTTTACGACTGCTCTGGGAGGAGGCGCCGCTTCAATAGTTTCTCGTCTGCTGGGAAAAGGAGAAGTTCAAAAGGCGGGAGCGGTTACGGCAAACGCTATGATAATTTTTTACATAACGTCTGCAGTTGTAACAGTGCTGGGCTTTATATTTTTAGATCCGTTGCTTTCGCTTATGGGCGCTACCGATGAACTTTATCTCATGGCAAAACAGTACTTTTCAATAATTCTTGCCGGCAATGTCTTTTCTACCGGGTTTTCCTCAATAATTCGGGCAGAGGGCAGAATGGGCTACAGTCTTCTAATCTGGGTACTGCCTATTTCCGTAAATATTGTTCTGGACGTTGTCTTTATTCTTGTGCTTAACTGGGGAGTAAAGGGCTCGGCGTTGGCAACAGTTATTTCTCAATTTATAAGCGCCGCAATGAGCGTTTTCTTTTTCACATCCCTTACAAGTCAGAAGTTTAAAGGAGTAAAACTCAGGGGAAAGATAATTGCGGAAATTTTTGCCGTAGGTGTGCCGTCACTTATTCAAACGGGAAGTCTTTCAATAATAACAGTTATCCTCAACAGAGTGCTGAGAGACGTTGGCTCAACGGCGGGAGTAACAACTTTTGCTTATATAAGCAAAATTCTTACGTTTGTCTGTCTGCCGTCATCGGCAATAGCCCTTGCGGCATCTCCGGTGGTTGGATATAATTATGGAGCGGGTAAGTATCACCGTGTTTCACTTGCGGTTAAAATAAGTGTTATAGCCGGTATTGTTTACGGCGTTGCGGCAATGCTGGTGGTTGAAATTCAGCCGGAAATGCTTATGCGCATTTTTACTGAAAACCAAGCTTATATTAAATCAGGGGCAGAAGGTCTGAGAATAATTGCGTTGTCGTTTCTGTTTGTTCCGCTGCCTGCTGTCGGCGGTGCTGTCTACCAGGCTCTCGGCAATAAATTCTGGGCGCTGGCGCTTTATTCGGCTCCGTTGATATTGCTTGTGCCGATGGTCCTTTTCATGCCTGAAGGAGCGGGAATTGAAGGCGTTTGGGGCGCTTACGTCGGCTCTAATGCCGCCGCCTGTGTGCTTGCCGCTGTAAAGCTGATGTTTTCATATAAAAATCCTAAATACAGATTAAAATAATAGGCCTCAAAGGGATTTCCCTTTGAAGCCTTTTTTCATGATTATTTATATTAGCCGTTGAGAATTGCAAAGTTTTCCTTGTTGCATTTGTAGAGGTTCTGGAAAACTTTGAAGTTGCGGTCGTAAACAGCCTTGTTTTCCGGGTTTGGCTGATATGTAATTTTTGCAGGAATAAATTTCTTAACATGCTGAATATCTTCGATAAGACCGAGACCGACTGCAATGCAAGCCGCCGCGCCTACAGCGCCTACATTCTGAGGAGAGTCTACAACCTGAATTTCACGCTGAAGAATATCTGCCAGTATCTGGCATGTTACCTTTCCGATTGCACCGCCGCCGCAGAAGCGGATAGCCTTGCCGGTAGTTACTTTCTTTTCCTGGCGTTCAAGCATCCAGCGCATATGGAAGCAGATGCCCTCAACAACGGCTCTGATCATTTCTGTTTTACCGGTGTCAATCTTAATGTTGAAGAACATTCCGGCGGCGTTGGGGTCCTCGAAAGGACAGCGGTTGCCGTGAAGCCACGGAGTAAATATTGTTCCGCCTGAGCCAGCGGGGATTTGCTCGATTGTGTCTTCCATGTAGTCGTAAAGGTTGAAATTCAGTTTTTCAATACTGTCTGCAACTTCCTTGTCTGAAAGATAAATACCTATATCGTCAAGCGCAAGATGGTCTTTTACCCATTCAACGCATTTGTTTGACGTCTCAAGTTCGCCGAAATAGTTGTAAGTAGTGGGATCAGCGCCTACGATTGCCGCCATCATGGCACCTGCGTCAACAGTCTGCTTTGTAACAACAGTGCCTACCCAGCCAGATGTTCCGCTGTAAATATGAGTGTCGCCGGGTTCTACTGCGCCTGCGCCTACGCCGATAAGTGAAGCATCGCCGCCGCCGCCGAATACTGCTGTTCCGGGAGCGAGACCGAGTTCGTGGGCAGCTTTTTCAGTAACTTCGCCGACTTTTTCAGTACTTTTCTTAATTTCGGGAAGATGTTTCATGTTGATGCCAACCATGTCGCAAACAGGTTTACACCAGCCTTCATGGCCTTTGCGGGTGTCATAAAGAAGGGTAGCGAAAGCGCTGTCCTCAGTCATAACAAACTCGCCGCTGGCACGGCAGATAAGGTATTCCTTAACGTCAAGCCATTTGTATATCTTTTTATAGTTTTCCGGTTCATGAGCTTCTACCCATTTGTATTTCCAAATTGGGTCCTTAACTGAAGAAGAAACAGCGCCGGTATAATGAAGATATTTAAGAAGTTTTGTAACTTCGGCGCCTGCTATCTGAAAACCGTGGGCGATACCGTTCTTAAGCTCTTCTCTGGCGCGCTGGTCCATATAACTCATAGGACGGCGGATGCACTCGCCGTTTTCGTCAACAATTACGAGAGCCTGCATCTGTGAGCAGAAACTGATACCCTCAACCTGTTCGGGCTTAACGTAGGGGACTTTTTCAAAAACGGCTCTTGTGGTGATGCACATTGCGCCCCACCATTCGTCTGCATCCTGTTCTGCGCCGCCTTTGACGCCCGTTTCATCGTCAACATACAGTTTGTAGCCTGCAGTGTCGGAACCGAGAATTTTCATCGTCTCGCCGATTTCAATAAGGCAGGTCTTTATTCCCGTTGTGCCGATGTCGTAGGTGATTACGTATTTGCTCATAAATTATATCCTCCGTATGACTGCATTTGGGGATGCAGATATTATTCTTTTTCAAAAGTAAACGCGCTTTCGATAAATTTCAGCAGCTGGCTGATTACCTGTTCGTCGTCCATATCTTCAACGTCTACGCCTGTGTAGTATTTAAAACGTTCCTTATAATAATCGCAGGTGTAGGAAAACTGAAGCGACGTAAGCAGATTGTCAAGGAAGAAGGCGAAAAGCCTTGGGTCAAGGTCAGACCTAACGTCGCCTTTTGCCAGCGCCTGGGCGATTGCCGTAATATAAACTCCGCTTGATTGGCTTTCGATCTCTTCAACCAGCATCTTTGTCCGCTCACTGCCTTTTTCAGAAGTTATTTCGTTGTAAAGTCTTATATAATTGGCGTTTTTCTTGGAGTGAACACAGGTTGCGCGGATAAGTTTTTCCGCTTTGACAAGAAGTTTGTCGTTGCTGTTCATTATATCCTGTATTATCTCTTCAAGAATACGCATTCCGCGGCTTATGCAGGTGATGAACAAATCTTCTTTAGTTGAAAAATATTTATACATCAGCCCGATGCTTATGCCTGCGTTTTTCGCAATTACATTTATATTTGCATTTTCATAACCTTTTGAAGAAAACTCCTCAATTCCCACCTCGAGAATACGCTCTCGGCGTTCCTCCGAAATTCGGTCAAATGCTTCTTTGTGGTGTTTATGTACCATCTTTTTTCATTTTTGTAGCATTGCACAAAAATCACTGTTTGCTTTGTGCAACACTGACAAATACACCCTCCCTATAAAACCGTGAGCCTTTGTTCACTTTTCATATAGTATCATTATTCTGAAAAATTTGCAACAAATATGAACAATTTTTTGCAAATATGGGTTTGACAAATCGTTAAAAAGTGATATACTGAAAGTGTAATTTTAGTGAGCAGTGGCTCACGCTCGAAACGGTGAGCAGCCACTCACGCATTTAATGTTTAAGGAGGAAAACTTATGGATACCCGATTCGCAATTTCTGAGTATCTTGATGCCGCTCAGGTTACAGCTCAGCTTGACGCGCTCATCAAAAAACCGATTTATTCAATCAGCCCTGCTGCTCTTAAGAAGTATGAAGAAGAATACTTCGAAAAGAAATGCGCTAAGTCAAAGGCTATGATTACAAAGGCTAAGGAAGTTATTCCGGGCGGCGTTCAGCACAACCTGGCGTTCAACTATCCTTTCCCCATCGTTATTACTAAGGCTAAGGGCGCAAAGCTTTATGACCTTGACGGTAACGAATATTACGATTTTCTTCAGGCCGGCGGTCCCACAATCCTGGGCTCCAACGACGACGTAGTAAAAGAAAAGGTAAAGGAACTGCTTGACGACTGCGGTCCTTCAACCGGTCTTTTCCATGAATATGAATATAAGCTCGCAAAGAAGATTTCCGACTGCGTACCTTCAGTTGAAATGTTCCGTATGCTCGGCTCAGGTACTGAGGCTTGCATGTGCGCTGTTCGTGTTGCTCGTCTTGCAACAGGCCACAAGAACATCATCAAAATGGGCGGCGCTTACCACGGCTGGTCAGATCAGCTTGCATGGGGCATGCGTGTTCCCGGCACACTGAACCTTCAGTCCCACGGTGTTCCGCTTTTCGTATTCAAGCACACTCAGGAGTTCTTCCCCAATGATCTGAAGAGCCTTGAAAGAAAGCTTATCCTCAACAAGTTCCGCGGCGGCACAGCTGCTGTATTCATCGAGGCTATCGGTCCTGAATCAGGTACACGTCCCGTTGATAAAGACTTCCCCAAGGGCGTACAGGCTCTTTGCCGTAAGTATGGCGCACTGCTTGTTTGCGACGAAGTTGTTACAGGTTTCCGTATCGGTGTTTCCGGTGCTCAGGGCTATTTCGGAATTGATCCTGACCTTACAATCTTCGGTAAAGTTATTGCCGGCGGTTATCCGGGTGCAGGCGGTATCGGCGGTCACAGAGAAGTTATGAAATATCTCGGCGCCGGCCTTGATAAGACAGAAGGCAAGAAGATACATAAGGCTATGTGCGGCGGCACAATGGCTGCAACTCCTATCTCCTGCTGCGCAGGTTACACTGCTATCTGCGAAATTGAAAAGCGCAACGCTTGCCAGTATGCAGGCAGAATGGCTGACCGTCTTGTTAAAGGACTTCAGGCTCTTATTAAGAAATATGACCTTCCGTTCGTATGCTTCAACCAAGGCTCAGTATGCCACCTTGATACAGTAGGTACAATGCACTTCAAGGTTGACTGGAAGCATCCGTGGACAATTCCGCACACTCTTAAAGAAACAGGCAAACGCCAGACAGAAATGCAGCACATGGGCGCAGCTTACATGGCTGAAGGCCTCGTAACTCTGGCAGGCTCACGTCTTTACACTTCTGCCGCTTACACAGAAGAAATGATTGACGACTGCCTTAACAGATTTGAAAACGTATTCAAGAACTGCATTTGCATCGAAGCGTAAGAATATTTAACCGAGGGACGGAGAGCATCCGTCCCTTTCGGTGATTTTACTGAAAGGAAAAAACATTCATGGCTTATGAAGTTGAAGAGGCAAAAAGACTTGTAGTTGAAGCAGGTAAAAAGCTTGTTGAAACCGGTCTTATTGCCAGAACATGGGGCAACGTATCTGCCCGTATTTCGGACACTCAGTTCGTTATTACTCCTTCAGGACGTGCTTATGAGACTTTGACTCCTGAAGAAGTTGTAGTTGTTAATATTGACGATTGTTCATACGAGGGCGACATCAAGCCTTCATCTGAAAAAGGCGTTCACGCCGCCGCTTATCGTCATCATCCCACTGTTGACTTTGTTATCCACACTCATCAGAAAGCGGCAACAATCGTCAGCATTACAGGTATGGAAATCCGCAACGTTTACCGCGAGTTCCAGCCTGTTCTTGGAAATAAAGTTCCCTGCGCGGCTTACGCAATGTCTACCACAAATTCACTTCGCAAGAAGGTTGAAATGTGCATTATGATGAACCCCGGTTCCCGCGCAATCATGATGATGCACCATGGTACACTTTGCATGGGCGACACTTATGAGCAGGCATTTGAAATTGCCGAAACTCTTGAAAAGTGCTGTGAAAAGGTTATCAAGGATAACTATCTGCGTCATTCATGGGCAAAGGAATATTCAGAAGACGCAAAGCGCAATTTTTATCTTAATAAAGTCGGTGCTGTTGCAATGCCCGATACAATCTGCGACCTTGGTTCTTCTGTTCGCAACGGCAAGACATTTGCTCTTACTGTAGGCGGCGAGACCATCGACGTTGATTTGAAAACAGGTCTCGGCATTAACGGAATTGCTCCGAAAGTTGCTAAAATCCACAAGGCTATTTATGAAACCCAAGATTGCAAAATTATCCGCCACGTTACAGATCCCGACGTTGTTGCTGTTTCATGCACAGGCGAAGAAATGCTTCCCATGATTGACGACTTCGCTCAGATCGTTGGTCTTAACGTTAAAAACTGCCCCTGGATCGACGGCGACACAGACGCTTGCGCCAAGGAAATCGGAAAGGCTATCGACAGCAGAAACGCTGTGCTTGTTCAGGGCAGCGGTGCTCTGATTACAGGCAACACTGACGGAGATATGCAGGCGCTTGAAATTATTATGGATAAGGGCTGTGAAGCTGTTATTGACGTTAATATTTTCAACCGTGAGCATTATGTTCCCAAGGCTGAGTGCTTCCTTATGCGCACTGTTTATCTTGCTAAATACTCAAAGCAGATTGACAAAAAATAATTAGCTCCTTAAACATAATCCCTCTGAAATCGTATGATCTCAGGGGGATTGTTTTTTGCTTAAAATGATAAAAAAACACCCGACCTGCTCGCCGCAAGTCGGGTATTTTTATTTAAATTCAGTCTTCAATAACTATTCCTTTTTCTGCTCTTTGCTGAGCAAGTTCCTTTTCCATTCTTTCGCGGAATTCGCCGGTAAGATTGTAGAAGAACATAGGAATGATACAAACGAGAAGGCTTATTGCAGGAATAAGCGATACAACGCTGAACATGCCGCCTCTTACGGTTTCGCTCATTGCTGTGGGATTTGCCGTTACGGAAGCGTTTATTGAGTTAACGTCCAGATCAACGATGATGTACATCAGGATAATAAATGAAGTACTGAGAGCGTTACCAAGTTTAGTAACAAAACTCTGGATTGCAGAGCCCATTCCCGTAAGACGTGTGCCTGTTTTCCATTCCATGTAATCGAGGCAGTCGCCTATCATTGCAAAGGCACAGACGTTTATTGCGCCGCAGGGAATACAGCTGATAACCAGGAACGGAACGCACGCCCAGAAATGTTCATAGCCTATAAACCACATAATAAGGCTGGCGGCGGCGCCCAGAATACTGGTGAAAATGATTATCTGTTTGTAACTGAATTTCTTTATCAGCGCAGGCATCGCAAGCATTGTGCCGAACATTCCCGCTGCGGTTGCTATACTGAAAACGGTTGTTACAAGTGAAATGTTGCTTTGAAGCGCCGCTTCCTGCTCAGCGGCTGTCATTCCGGTAAGATCTTTGCCTATATAAAAACTGTATCTCGCAACATGGACTGCGCCAGCCTGATACATATATCTGGCGGCGGCGAGAATTCCCATAAGCGCCGTAAGCATAAGCGGTTTGCAGGTGAATATAAGTTTCAGCGAAGACGGCGCGTTTTTATCTTTCTTTGGCGGTATCGGTATGTTTACGCGCTCTTTTGTTTTGAAGTATACACGTACGAACAAAAGATTGCCGACGATGGCGCAGAACAGAGCGATACACATATATTTTGTCTTTTCAAGTTCTGTTCCCGCGAGATTAAACTTTGGCAGAATAAAGCCGAGAATCATGAAGAAAGCGGTGGGAACAGCAGAGCCGATACCGTTTGCGGTTCTTGCTTTGCTGATGATACTGCCTCTTTCGTCTGCGTTTGGCGTCATTGCGTTGGGCAGTGACCAGAAAGGAACGTCGGAAGCAGTGTAGATCATTCCCCATGCAACGTAAGTTATAGCGGCGTAAATCATCTTCTGGGTGTCGCTGATGTTCGGCGCGTAAAAGAGCAAAACTGTCAGCACCGCTATGGGAATAGGAGTAAAAATCAAATAAGGCTTCATCTTGCCGCTTTTCGGATTAGCGTGGTCCATAATGTAGCCCATTATCGGGTCGTTGATGGCGTCCCACACCCTGGCAAGAAGCATCAGCATTAAAACGAAAAACGGAGCCAGTTTCATTACGCTGATGTAAAAGTCGGATATGTAGCTGGACATTATGGCGTAGACCATACCCTGACCTAATGCACCAACGCAGTACGCAATCCATTCCTTGTTTGGAACGTGGTTTGCAGTATTCATAAGTAATCCCCCTCAGTTGCCGGTTTTAAACGGCAGTACTACAAATATAAAATATCATAAAAGCCGTTGATAAGTCAATGCAATTCCTGTATGTACAGTATAAATACTCAAATCTGTCGAGAAAGTGGAAATACTAAAAAAAATATGATACAATATCAGCGGTATTTTATATATTTATTATGGAGATAATTATGGCTATTAAGTTGATTGCAGCTGACCTTGACGGCACGCTTATGCTGCCTGACCATCAGACTGTTGGTGAAAAAACAAAAGATGTTCTCCGTCAGTGCTCTGAAAAAGGTGTAAAGATTGCTATTGCCACCGGGCGCACGTTTTCGCTGGTAACCCCGGTTATAGAGCAGGTGCCTTTTGTCGATTATGTTATTTACAGCAACGGCGCAGGCGTTTATGACTGCAATACGAAGAAAAGGATATACAGCGACCCCATTGACAGGGACACTGCTTTTCGTGTTCTTCATTTTTTGCAGAGTATGCCGATTTATTATGAGTTTTATGCTGACGGCGCACCCCATGCAGAAGCAAGCAGAATAAAATATTTCTGTTTAAAAGGAGTACCGCGTTCATTTGCGGAAGAATTGCTGGCAGACGCTGTTCGCCACGATGATATTAACGAGTTTTTATCTCATGCTGACATTGAAAAGATAAATCTTTTCAGCTTGCCGGAAGAGACGAACGAAAAAATACGCCATATGCTGGCAGGGGAAAAGAGCCTTTCGGTAACTTCTTCCATAGAATGTAATATTGAAGTAAATAAAGATGATACTAACAAGGGCAAGGCGCTTTCGGGCCTTTGTGATCTTCTGGGCATTACAGCGGGAGATACAATGTGTTTCGGCGACGGCGGAAACGATGTAGAAATGCTAAGGTTCGCCGACTATTCTTTCGCTATGGAAAATGCTACTGAGGCGGCAAAATCTGCCGCCAAGTTCAGCGCGCCGTCAAACGGCGACGAAGGCGTCGGAGTTGTTGCCGATCGTGTTGTCATTAGGGGTGAGTGATTTTGGAACCTAAAAAAATTGCGGTTATAGTGACGGTTTTCGTTGTGATTTTTCTTGCGCTTGTTGCCGTTATTGGATTTTTTTCGCATATTCCGCTTATCGGTAAGGCGTTTGCGCTTTTTGCCGCGTTAATATTGATGGCGTTTGTTGCGCTGTTTTTCGTTATGGCGGGAAAAAGAAAATAATATACTGATTTGGCAGTTTAAGGGGACTGTTTATGGCGAAAATTAAATCAAACAGAATAATCGCGTTGATTTGTGTATTGTCTCTTATCGCAGGAAGTCTTGTCTTTTTCGCGATAAACAGCAGTGAACGTTTAAATTTTACCAGAAGCGAATTTGCCGCCGATTATTCTGCAATAATGAAAAAGTACGGGGCAAATCCAAAGGCTGACCTTGATAAAGACGAGTTCGGTCTGGCACGCCTTATAGTTACAGATTATAACGGTGAGGATTACGGCGCTGTGGCATCTGCAGTAAGCGGAAAGACTGCCGTTTTGCAGTACGAAAACGCGGATGCGGCAAGAAGCGCCGCGGAAAAATTCAAAGACGACGGAATTTCCGCTGAGCCCGACAGTTACGCCAGGCTTGAAGCGCTCGAAGCAGGAACAGTTTGCGAGTGGGCCAGCGATATGGTGGGCGCAACTGATTACATAAATGAATGCCGAATGGCCCAGTCAGACGTAGTTGTTGCTCAGATAGATACCGGTGTTATGACGGAACACCCTGCAATTGAGGGCAGGTTCGTCAGCAAAGGCTACGATATGACGTCAGATGGGTGCGAAAATGCCGAGTATGACAAGAAACTTCGCGCAACGTTATACTGGCACGCCACAGCGGTTGCGTCAGTAATAACAAATAATACTACTCAATCAGTAAAAATACTCCCTTATAAAGTAGTCCCTTTCGGTACGGATATTTGTTATTCGTCATCAATTCTCGCTTCAATAAGAGACGCGATAGACAGAGACGTTGACGTAATAAACATGAGTATCAATACATACGGTGACGGAGATAGTTTTAAAGCGCTGATAAAGGAAGCCTACGCTAAGGGGATATGCGTTTGCTGTTCAGCAGGTAATGACTCAACAGAAATTAAAAACCGTTATCCCTCATCTGTTGAGCAGTCAATTGCCGTAAGCTCCGTTAATTCGGACAAGGAGTTTTCCAGCTTTTCAAATTACGGCGATTTGGTGGATTTCTGCGCCCCCGGCGGTTCCGTACGCGTGGCGGCTATCAACAGCGAGGGAAACGCGACATATTATAAGGCTTCGGGAACTTCTCTTTCAAGCCCTTACGCGGCGGCGTGCTGCGCAATGCTGAAAACAGTCAATAAAGACCTTTCGGTTGAGGCAATAACAGGTCTGCTTGCTGATTTTGCTCTTGATTTAGGCGATCAGGGCTTTGACAAGTATTACGGAAACGGACTTCTCCAAATAGGAAATATTGTTGAAAGCGGTTCCTGCGGAGAAAACGTTCAGTATACGTTTAAAATTCCCCAGGGAACAGTTGAAATCAGCGGAAGCGGTTCGGTTCAGGATTACCCAAAGGAGCAGGACAGACCGTGGAATGATTTTGCCGGCGGTATCTTGAATGTAACGGTTGAAGATACAGTATCAGGTATCGGTTCCCGCGCTTTTCAGTCGATGTCGTCTGCTTCTTTCCAACTGCCTGACAACTTATTAAAAGTCGGGGCTTATGCTTTTTCCGGTTGTTCAAACCTTAAAAGCATCACGTTTGACAAAGATGTTGCTTCAATAGGAACAGGCGCGTTTTCAAACTGCGGCGGACTTACCGTCAGCGGTTGGCGAAATACTGCGGCTGAAAGCGCGGCTTCAGCGTCTGACGCTGATTTTGTTGCTCTCGGCTGTGTTCATAATTATGTCTGTGAAATTATAGAGCCGGATCCGGAAAATGGAATTGAGGGCGAGCTGAAATATACCTGCGCCGTCTGCTCAGATACATACAGCGAACCTTATATATCCCCGGAAGTTATCGGCAGCGGGCAGTGCGGCGACGGTGTTACATGGCGCTGTCATTCAACCGGCCAGTTGTTTATTTCAGGTAACGGAGCAATGTATGATTACAGCACCGCTGAAGTTCCGTGGGAAGATATTTCAGATAAGATAAACAGCGTGTTTATCGAAAACGGGGTAACCTATGTCTCTCCGTTTGCTTTTGCAAAATGCGGAAATATAACTGCTTTTTCGGCGGAAGACTGCGCGTATTCTTCTGTTGAAGGAGTACTTTACAGCGCAGACGGGGCAGAACTTGTTTGTTATCCAGGCGGCAAAAACAATACTACTTATACAATTCCTGAGAATGTTACTGCGGTTTCTCCCGCGGCGTTTTTGTCCGCTGGCAGGCTTCAGAGCGTTGACGCAGCAGGGGATAATTTCGTTATTACAGACGAAGGTCTGCTTATGAGCTCAGACGAAACAAAAATAATAATGGCTTTGCCCCAGTTCAGCCAGCGGCGTCTTGTGCTTAAAACGGACGCTGAGGTGGGCGATTATGCATTTATTCTCAGCGACAGTCTCAGCGAGCTTGTGCTTGCGTCGGACATCAGTCTAGGAAAATACAGCGTAGGATATAATTATGATAACGGTTTTGTGCTTTCGGGCGTTACGGTTCACGGCGTGGAAAATTCAGCGGCACAGGAATACTGCTCTGATGTGATTAATTTTGTTGCGGTAAACAGCGGAACCTGCGGCAGTGATATAAAGTGGCGTTTTGATCTTGACAGCAACACACTTACCCTAACAGGAAGCGGAAGTATGTCTGATTATTCGTCAGCAGAAGAAATACCGTGGGCGATTTTCGCTGACAGGCTGGAAAGCGCTGAGATAGATGAAAATATAACGTCACTTTCATCTTTTGCATTTTATGACTGCAAAGGGCTTAAAACGATGAAACTTCCTGCTCAGCTTATATATGCTACCGACGAAACGGTGTTTGCAGGATGTAATGGCGTTACGAATATTGATTTTCTTGAGGGCAGCGGCAGTATCCCGAATATTCCTATCAATTCAAAAAGCGCTCTTACCCGAGTCTGCGCTGAGAACCTTTCTTCAGTCAGATTTGAACTGGGAATAAAATCTATAGGCAGCGCCGCGTTTTACGGCTGCGGAAAAATAAGCATAGTGGTATTCCCTTACACTGTCCAAAAAATCGGCCAGCAGGCATTCAGAAACTGTACTTCTATTAAAAATATTACTTTGGGAAGCGGTGCAAAGAGCATAGAAAATTATGCTTTTTATAACTGTACGTCTCTTACAAAAGTGTCTATATATGCAACTCAAACAGTATTCGGAAATCAGGTGTTTTACGGCGTTCCCGATGGTTTGGTTTTAAGTGCGTATTATGATACTACTGCAATGGATTACTGTGAAGCTAACGGATATACATTTTCACCTCTGGGATGTCTCCACAGGATATTCAGGGATGAGGGCGACGCGCCAACATGTACCGAAGGCTCTGTCGTAAGCCGCTACTGCGCGCGTTGCGGAAAGTATATAGGGGAGGTATCGCTCCCTGCGGCGTGTCATAAGTACGAAGAGACTGTAATCACGCAGCCGTCGTGCACCGAAAGCGGTATGTCGGTATATAAATGCAGTGTATGCGGCGACGAGTATACAAGTGAAACAAAGCCTCTCGGCCATGATTTTGAAACTATTTCATATACCGAGCCCACTTGCTGTGAAAGCGGCAGTGCTGTTTATCAATGCAAGCGGTGCAACGAGGAAAAACAAGAGATTATTCCTGCTTTGGGAACGGTGCATTATGTAAAAGGAACGGTTACAGATCCGGCAGGCAACGCACTTTCCGATATAAACGTTTACTGTGACGGAGTGTTAAGCGCTGTTACAAATGACAACGGAGTATTTATGTTTGACGGAGTAAAGTGCGGCTCCCATAAACTGACGTTTGAAGGGGACGGCTGTGTAACGGCTCAAAGCGTACTTACTGTTTCCGGCGGAAATTTCACTTCCGAAAATAATATTGAAATGCTTGTGGGTGATGTTAACGGCGACGGTTGGGTAAACGGCAGAGATTACGTTTTGACCGACAGGGCAGGAGGTTCATGGGGTGAAGGAAAACTTGCTTCTCTTCCAAACAGCAATGAACAGTCACCGTTTAATGTGAATTACGGCTCCCAGTCGGAAATTGGGCTTTATGATTTTAAAGTGTATCCGGACGAAACGTCCGATTACCGTATGCAGTTTGAAGCGAATGTCCGCGAATTTAACGAGTATACGGTGGTTGAAAGCGGGTTTATTTACGGCAAAAACATGGACGAAGATATGCTTACCCTTGAAAATGTGGGCAAGGCAAACAGCGACGGATATGTTGTAAAAAAATCAGTGAATTCGGATACTTCAGGCCAAAAAGTGCTCACCTACGGTTCGTCGTCCGGCGGAATGGTGAGTGCGAGATATTATATTGTTTATACAAACGGTGTGTTTACAAGAACATATTTAAGCGAGGTGCAGTCATACACATATGAGTAAATATAAACTGCTTGTTTCCGCCTGCCTTCTGGGCGAAAACTGCAAATACAACGGTTCAAACAACAGAAACGAAAAGGTTCTTGATCTTGAAAAATATTTTGATCTCGTGCCGGTGTGCCCCGAATGTTTCGGCGGACTGCCGATACCGAGGGAGCCTTCGGAGATAAAAGACGGCGGTGTGTATTCAAAAAGCGGCAATGATGTTACGGACGCTTTTGTTGACGGCGCCGAAAAAACGCTTTACATTGCTGAGGAAAACAACTGTTTCCTTGCTCTCCTGAAAGAACGCAGTCCGTCCTGCGGCTGTGGAAAAATTTATGACGGTTCTTTTACCTCAACGGTAATTGACGGAAACGGCGTTACAGCAGACCTGCTTCTTAACAACGGAATAACGATTTACGGCGAAAGCAGAATAGACGATTTAATTGACGATTACGGCGAGGAATGATTATTTGCGTAATTGACATAAGCGTTGCGCTAAAGTATAATGCACATAAGGAAAGTGAGGAATAGTTAATGAAACGTCTATTTGTAATCTGTCTCTGCCTGTTAATGGCAGTGAGCGTCTTTGCCGGATGCTCAAAGGGCAGTGAAGAGAAGGAAAGCCAGACGGCTGAGCAGACAACGGAGCACAGCCACGAGGGCGAAACGGTATCTCAGATGCCCACAGACGAGGCGAAGATATCAGGTTCTAACGCTATAAATTTGCTTAAATCATATTCAGAAAAAGAACTTGGTCTTGATAAAATTGATAAGGATTATCAGTTCCTGCTCAGTACGTCGGGCTCTGAAATTGACGGTAAAAAGTATATCCGAGCAGAAGCTGGCGCAATGGAAGAAAGCGGTACTAATTCTGAAGGAAAAACGACTTATCAGATGACGTCATACAAAACCATCTATATTTCCTATGACGGAAAAACCATCCTTGTACTTAACGAAGATGAAGACGGCGAAGATAAGTACGATAAAATAACAATTGACGAAGAACATCTCAAAAGTATTTCAACCACAGCGGCTTCTTCTGAAAAAGCAACAAAATAAGATAGCATAAAAAGCGACCATAAGGTAGCTACGCATAAAACAGTATCAACCACAAACCGAAACAGGGTAGCTGCCATACGGAGTGTAGAAGAAAGACGAGCAAGAAGCGATTGTTTCTTGCTCGTCTTTTTCGTTCTGTTACGCAATAGAACGCCATTTTCGAGGGTGCGAGTATAAAACCCTTACCCACCTCTGTTTTGCACGCTCAAAGCTGCATAAAATCAAAGGATTTTTACCCCTAAATGCGAACATAGACTATGATAAATTGAGGGCGAAAGCGGTTTACTGCTTTCGCCCTCTTGATTACTCACAAGCAAGGACAGAAACAGCCGTCAAGGACGCGAAGCGTGAAGTTTATCCTTGACGGCTGTTTCTGGCTTTGCTACTCTACTTGCCCTTGTGTTCTTCTCCCCATACACATAATTGGTCTAATATTTTCATAAGCGATTGCCCTTTGTCTGATAAACTATACTCCACCTTTGGGGGGATTTGCGGGTATTCTTTTCGGATTATCAAATCGTCCTTTTCTAATTCCTTTAGGGAAGTGCTTAAAGTCTTATGCGAAATGGATTTGATGTACCGCTTCAATTCATTGTACCTTACGATTTCAAACTCCATCAGACAGTACAGGATTACCATTTTATATTTCCCGCTAATCAGCGACAGGGCATAGCTAAATCCAGTATCTTCAAAGTTGGATTTTTCAATATAGTCCTTGAACATTTACACTCTCCTTTAGGTTAGTATCTAACAAAAATGTACGTACTTTATTTTTAGGGTATGTGTTGTTATAATTATAGCATAAACTTTTGGAGGTGTAAATCACATGAGCAAAAAAATATGTATCTTGAACGGAAGCCCCCGCCCTACTGGGAACACCAAAGAATTGATTAAGCGTTTTACCAAGGGAGCAGAGGCAGCAGGACACGAAGTAACCTGTTTTGATTTGCAGAAAATGGATATTCATGGCTGCTTGGGCTGCTGCAAAGGCGGAAAGGATGAAGCCTGTCCATGCGTTCAGAAAGATGACATGACACAAATCTATCCGGCGTACCGAAATGCGGATGTTGTCGTGTTAGCTTCCCCTATGTATTATTGGGGGATTAGCGGTCAACTAAAGAGTGCTTTTGACCGCCTGTTTGCCGTAGCGGAATTAACGCCGAACTATGAAAACCCAAAGAAAGATTGCGTCCTGCTTATGGCTGCGGAAGGAAATACCGAGAGCAACTTTGCCCCTGTTCGGGCTTTCTATGAGGGATTGACTTCCCATCTGGGGTGGAAAAATATCGGCGTTGTGTATGCCGGCGGCAATATGGACATTGGGGATATTTTGAGCAAGTCGGAACAGCTTGAGGAAGCGGAGAAATTAGGCAACTCCATTTCTTAAATTATTGGAGCAACTGCTATCTTTCGTGAGAGGAAAGGGGGATTATTTTGAATTGCACAAAAGAATACAAAGAGCATATTGAATAAACATTTCACGCTTTCTGCAAGATCGTCATTCATCATGCGGCGATTACGGCAGCAAGGACAGCAGGACGAAAGCAAAAGCATGAAATATCCCTCGAATACCTTGCAGAAGAAAAGCACTATCCATTTGCTACCGAGGACGAGTATTTCAAAGCACCAGAGCAATACGAAGAATACCCTGTGTCCTTCTGCGGCGATACAGTCATATTTTATAATGGCTTGCTTGCAAAAGCCCTTTCCCGATTGCCGCGGCAGGAACAGGAAATGATTTACTTGTCATTTTTCCAGCGTGTTCCACAGCATGAAATCGGCAGACGCTATCAATGCAGCCGCAGCGCGGCGGGCTATCATATCCGCAAATCCCTGCGGCAGCTTCAAACGGAAATGGGGGAAGCGGCGCATGAGGAATAGAAAACTTCTCCCCTATGAAACAATCGTACAAGCTACCAGTGGAGAGCCGGAAGCGGTTCATGCCGTACTTTCCCACTACGCCGGATATATCCGCTACCGCGCCCGTTCTTTTGGAAATTCTAACTCAGACATAGAGGACTATATCCAAACAAAGCTGATTGAAAGCCTGTTCAAATTTCGCTTTCTCTAAACGAAAAACGCAAGACGACTACATAGCCCATGAAAACCGCTGCAACTCCAAAGTCGCAGCGGTTTTTTGCATTTTCTCGAAAAAATTTCTCAAAAACTTTGGCAAAACCGCATTGTCCGGTGTTGTATATAGTGAGGGAAGAAACGCAACAAATCCCCCTTATCAAGACGGATAATCTTTGAGAGAATTTTCAGAGGGTTTGGGACACTTCCCAACAAGCAATTTTCAACCGATACGCCGCAGGCGAGAGGGCGAAAATACGGAAAAGGGTACTCTTTTCCTATGCTTGCTATTCAACTATTCACTCTATCAAACAAGGAAAGGACGGGAACGGAATGGAAAGGAAGCGAATTATCAAAAATGGGCATATCGTGGTAAAAAATCCGCTGTATCAAGAGCTGCCGAAGCGTGAAGTCATTATCAAGTCCGGCAGGACAAGCTACCGCTTTACAGGCAGCTATGACGGAAAGCGTGCGTTACCGAGCAAGGTTTTACGCCTTATGGAGCAGGAAAGTTTACAAAAAGAGGTTGATAAAAAGGACGGGAGCCGATAAAATGAGTACATACAATCCTGTATGGCAGACTGCCCGCCGACGAAAGGAGAAAACTTATGTTAAGGCAGTCTGACAACAAAATCACCGCCCTGTACTGTCGTCTAAGTCGTGACGACGAGTTGCAGGGGGACAGCAACAGCATTGTAAATCAAAAGGCGATTTTAAGTAAATACGCAACAGAAAACGGCTTCAAAAATTCATTGTTTTTTGTGGACGACGGGTACTCTGGGACAAACTTCAACCGTCCGAGTTGGAGCGAACTCATTGAAAAAATTGAGAATGGAGAAGTGGCGACACTGATTGTAAAAGATATGTCGCGGCTTGGGCGTGATTATCTAAAAGTAGGATTTTATACCGAAGTCCTGTTCATGGAAAAAGGTGTGCGCTTTATCGCTATCAACAATGGCATTGACAGCGCAAATCAACAGGACAGCGACTTTACCCCCTTTCTCAATATCATCAATGAGTGGTATGCGAAAGACACAAGCAAGAAGATACGCGCTGTGATGAAGTCCAAAGAAGAAGCGGGAGAACACCTCTGCACCAGCCCGCCCTACGGGTATCAGAAAGACCCAGAGGACAAGAAGCATTGGATAGTGGACGAGGGAGCCGCCGCAGTAGTCAAGCGGATATTTGCCCTGTGTCTGGACGGTTACGGGCCGACGCAGATCGCCCGTATTCTGAAAGAGGAACAAATCATCACGCCGACAATCCATTTTCAGCAGACAGGCAGGGCAACAAGGAACGCGCCGCCGGATAATCTTTACAACTGGACAGGCGATACCATAGCCGACATTTTGGAGCGTCCAGAATATCAAGGGCATACGGTAAACTTCAAGACCTACAAGCAGTCTTACAAGAGCAAAAAGACCTGCTATAATCCAGAGGAAAAATGGCTTGTGTTTGAGAACACCCACGAAGCGATAATTGACGCTGATACATGGGAACGGGTGCAGGAATTACGCAAGAACAAACGCCGCCCGACGAGGACAGGCAAGACAAATATGTTCTCCGGCATTGTGCGTTGCGCCGATTGCGGGGAAAAGTTGTACTACTGCACAAGCAGGAGCTTTGAAGCAAGGCAAGACCATTTCGTTTGTTCTACTTCAAGGCTGAAAGGGAAAGAGGTTTGTCCGACGCACTTTATCCGCGCTGTGGTGTTGGAGCAAGGGGTACTTGCCCACATGAGAATGACGATTGCCTGTGTAGCGAACCACGAAGAACAATTCCGAAAAGCTATGGGTGCAAAACAGAAAGCCGAAGCGAAAAGGGAACTTGCGGTGAAACGGCGACAACTGACGCAAGCGGAACGGCGCATAGAGGAACTTGACCGACTTTTCAAGCGTATTTACGAGGACAACGCCAACGGAAAATTATCTGACAGCAGATTTCAAATGCTCTCTGACGACTATGAGCAGGAGCAGGAAGAACTGCGGGAAAAGCTGTTGCTGCTCAATGAAGAAATCACGCAGCAGGAAGAACAGACAGGGAAGATTGACAGGTTTATCGGCAAGGTGCAGAAATATTTGGATTTGGACGAGCTGACACCCGCCATACTGAACGACATGGTAAAGGCTGTGTATGTCCACGCGCCGGACAAGTCAAAGGGATATAGGGAGCAGCAAATCGACATTTCCTATGACCTTGTGGGAATACTGCCCGCCGCCCTGTTAAATGACCTGCAAAACGGAGAAACGGCATAGCCCGCAAGCTACGCCGTTTCCCGAAAACAATCTATGCTGTTTTATGAGTGCCGCCCTTGTGGTCGCTTTTTTATTTTTTAGATTAATTTGTTTAAGATTATGTAAAAAATTATTATACAGTGTTGCCTTTTGATACTTTTGTGGTAAAATACATGATGAAATAAAAGTATTTTATATGACATTGGAGAGATTTTAATGAAAAAAACTAAGATAATTTGTACATTAGGTCCGGCAACGGACGATGACAGCGTGCTGTCTGAAATGATAAGTTCGGGTATGGATGTTGCCCGCTTTAATTTCAGCCACGGAAATTATGAATTGCAGGAAAAGCGTCTTAACCAGCTCATCGCACTTCGTGAAAAAATGGACGTTCCTGTTGCAACTCTGCTTGATACAAAGGGACCTGAAATCCGTACAGGCGATTTTGAAAATCCCAACGGCGTTGTAATTCACAACGGAGATAAGTTTACCCTTACTACAGAAGAGTGTCTCGGTGACGAGAAACACTGCTATATAAACTATCCAGGCCTTGTAAACGACGTTACAGAGGGCACTTCTATTCTTATTAACGACGGACTTATTTCAATGACTGTTACTGAAGTAAAGCCAAAAGAGATTGTTTGTCGTGTAACTGACGGCGGACTGCTTACTAACCATAAGGGCGTAAACGTTCCCGACATCAGCCTTAATATGCCTTACCTTTCACCTGCTGATATGAAGGACCTGGAGTTCGGCGCCTCCCATGATTTTGACTTTATCGCCGCTTCATTTGTTCGTACAGCCGGCGATGTTATTTACCTTCGCAATTACTGTCAGGCTCTCGGCTGGAATGATGTTCGCATAATTGCAAAAATTGAAAATATGGAGGGTGTAAACAATATCGACTCCATCATCGATGCGGCAGACGGCATCATGGTAGCAAGAGGTGATATGGGCGTTGAAATTCCGTTTGAGAGAATTCCCTCAATTCAGAAGATGATTATCCGCAAGGTTTATTCTGCAGGTAAAATCGTTGTTACTGCCACCCAGATGCTTGAGTCTATGATTACAAATCCACGTCCCACAAGAGCGGAGATTACAGACGTTGCAAACGCTATTTACGACGGCACTTCCGCAATTATGCTCAGCGGTGAGACCGCTATGGGCGCCCATCCGGTTGAGGCTGTAAAGACTATGGCTACTATTGCCAAGACTACCGAAAAGGATATTGACTATATTACACGTTTCAACAACGTTTATCCTGCTCCGCTTACAAAGAATATTACTTCCGCTATCGGCCACGCAACGGTTACCACCGCCCATGACCTTAACGCGGCGGCTATCATTACTGTTACCCAGAGCGGAACTACTGCAAGGATGATATCGAAATACAGACCCTGCGTTCCGATTATCGGCGCCACTACCGAGGAAAAGGTGCTTCGCCAGCTTATGCTCAGCTGGGGCGTTGTTCCCGTTCGCTGTGTCCACCAGGACAACACGGACGCACTGTTTGACCACGCTGTTGAAGTAGGTAAAAAAACAGGACTTATCCATAAAGACGATATTGTCGTAATTACTGCCGGTATACCTCTCGGCTCAAGCGGCACCACCAATATGCTTAAAGCACAGGTGATTTAAAATGTTTGCCGTTCATCTTTTTACCGCTGACGACAAAAGAATGGAGAGCGTTCGCGCTGTTCGCCGCAGTGTTTTTATTAAATCTCTCGGGGTTTCTGAGGATGAAGAATTTGACAGATACGACGAGTACGGCAATCCTGCGCTGTTTGCCCTGCTGACCGAGGAAGACGTTCCCTGCGGCACAGGCAGGCTTGTAATTTCTAAGGATAATTACAAGATAGGAAGAATTGCTTTTTTACCTCAGTGCAGAGGCAAGGGCTACGGAACAGTGCTTGTGAAAACGCTTTTGCAAAAGGCTTTTTCAATGGGCGCCGAGTGCGTTTTCGTTGACGCCAGAGATGAAGCGGTGCCGTTTTACGAAAAAATAGGATTTGCGCCTTGCGGCGATTACTTTGAAGAAAGAGGAATGACGCATCTGCCAATGCGTATTCGGAAAGAGGAGCTTCGCTCCTGCGGAGGAACACAAAATGGCTAAGAAAAAGACCCACATAAAACTTATTATTCTTTTATTGGTTCTTGCGGCGCTTATTGCCGGAGGTGTTTATCTTTATTCCGTTGTTAAGGCGGATATTGACGGCACGGATGATGATACCGTTAAATATACCCTTGTTATCGAGGACAATGATTTTGCTTATGAGATTGCCGCAAAACTTATGAACGCAGGCATCGTAAAGAGCGAAACCGTCTGGAGTTGGTGGATGGACAAGAATTATCCTGATTTTACATATTATAACGGAGAGTATAATATGACCTCCGGAATGAGTTATCAGGAGATTGCGGAAAAATTGCAAAATCCCGACGTGAGCCATAAGAAAGTTAAGGTCTGCATACCCGAGGGCTATAATGTTTTTGATATTGCCGACACTCTTGAGGAAAACGGCATATGCTCGAAAGAGGATTTCCTTGAAGCGTGCAGTACAACAGATGGATACAGCTACGACTGGCTTGCCGATTTTCCGGTTGACGACGAAAACGTCGGCTATATTTTGGAGGGCTTTTTGTTCCCTGCAACATATGATTTCGGCCAGAATTCTGAAGCCCGTGATATCGTTGACGAAATGCTGGACGCTTTTGACAGCAGAATTACCCAGGATATGCTGGATTACTGCCAGAATAACGATATGAGCCTTTACGAGTTTATTACTCTTGCTTCTATCGTCCAGGAAGAGGCGCTTAATAAGTCAAGTCAGGGCAATATCGCGTCTGTACTGATAAACAGACTGGATGCCGGTATGAAGATTGAGTGCGACGTCACATATTATTACGCAAAGCAGCTTCTTGACAATGGATTTTCACAGGATGTCTACGACGCGTATTATACTTACCGCTGTCCCGGACTTCCTGCAGGACCTATAACCAACTGCGGAATGGATATTATTGAATCGACGATAAATCATCCTGATACAGACTATATTTACTTTTTCTCAGACCTTGAGGGAGAGTTCCATTTTGCCTCAACTTATGACGAGTTTGAAAAGCTCAAACAGGAATATCCATGGAAGTAAAATTAAATATTGACAAAAACCGATAAGTGTGGTAAACTATCTCCACAACAAAGCAGAACGCTCCCGTTCTCCCCTTCAGCAAAGGCAAAAAGGGTAATCAACTTTTTCGGTGATTAAGTGCGGGCGTTTTGCGTTCGCACTTTGTTTTTTGTCCGCAGTATCTGCGGAATGCCAGAGTCAACCAACGGTTTTATTTTATTAAAGAGGTGTTATTTATCAGCAGAGATAAGGATGCTACCCAGCTCAACGAACAAATCAGGGACAAAGAGTTGCGCGTCATTTCAGCAGACGGCGAACAGCTCGGCATTATGAGCGCAAAAGAGGCCCAGAAGATTGCCGACGACCGCGGCCTTGATCTTGTTAAGATTGCGCCCCAGGCAAAACCGCCTGTATGCAAAATCATGGACTACAGCAAGTATCGTTATGAGCAGGCTAAGCGTGAGAAAGAGAACCGCAAAAACCAGAAGGTTATTGAAACAAAGGAAATCCGTCTTTCTCTTAAAATCGATATCGGCGACTTCAACACAAAACTTAATCATGCGAAAAAGTTTTTGGAGTCAGGCAATAAACTTAAAGTGTCCATTCGCCTCAGAGGCCGCGAAATGGCTCATTCAGACCTTGGCGTTGCAACCATGGAGCGCTTTGCAGAAGGCATTGGCGAACTGGGCAACGTAGACAAGGCGCCTAAACTGGAAGGCAGACAGATTCTTATGTTCATGTCTCCCAAACAGGCTAAGCAAAACCAAAACCGCTGATTTTTCAGCGTTTGAACATTTGGGCAAATAATTCATTTTACGGAGGAATATATCATGCCAAAGATTAAAACACACAGCGGCGCAAAAAAGCGCTTCAAGACAACAAAAAGCGGCAAGGTTAAGCGTGCTCATGCTTACACCTCCCACATTTTAACCAAAAAATCAACAAAGCGTAAAAGAAATCTTCGCAAGACAGCTGTTGCTGACGTAACAAACCAGAAGCAGTGCAAACGTCTTGTTCCTTACAAATAATTTCATTAAGTACGCTTATCACAGTATCGGAGGTAGTAAATAATGGCAAGAATTAAAGGCGCTATGGCCACACGCAAAAGAAGAAAGAAAGTATTAAAGGCAGCAAAGGGTTATTACGGCGGAAAACATCGTCTGTTCAAAACAGCTAAGCAGGCTGTTATGAAGAGCGGTCAGTACGCTTATATCGGCAGAAAGCAGAAGAAGAGAAACTTCCGCAGAATCTGGATTGCCCGTATTTCTGCTGCATGCAAGAGCAACGGCATGAACTATTCAACATTTATGAACGGTCTTAAGAAAGCCGGCATCGATCTTAACAGAAAGATGCTTTCTGAAATCGCTATTTCAGATCCCGCAGGCTTCACAGCTCTTACAGAAGCTGCAAAGGCTGCTCTGTAAATTCCGTGATCAAAGAGACATTGCTTACGCTTTGTCTCTTTTTTTATTGCTTGGCGCGGCAATTACCTGAGGCGGTAATAACTTTCCGCTCTAAAAAATATATAAATTTCTGCTTTAACTGTTGCACTTTTTTGCGTTATAATGTAATATAATATTTAATTTATAAAATGGACGGCAAATTCTAGCCGCTTCTTATGCTTAACGGAGACGCTTATGGAAAGAATCACGGCAAAACAGAATCAACTGATAAAAGATACAAAAAAGCTGATGACTTCGTCCAAAGCCAGAAGAGATAGGCGTGAGTTTGTGCTGGAGGGCGTGAGACTTTGTTCAGACGTTCTTCATTCGTTTTATAAAATATCCGTTTTACTGATTACTCCGCAGTGCATTGAGCATAATTATGATATCTTTTCCAAACTTTCGGAAAGAGCCGGAAGAACTGTAGAGATTACTCAGGAAATCGCGGAAAAACTTTCCGATACTCCCTCGCCTCAGGGTATCTTCTGCGTTTGCAGTATTCCAAGCCTTAATCCGTCTGTAGAGGAAGGGCGTTTTATTGCTCTTGATAACCTTCAGGACCCGAGCAATCTCGGCGCTGTTATAAGAAGCGCGGAGGCACTGGGCATAGATGGTGTTATCGCTTACAACTGCTGTGACCTGTATAATCCGAAGGCGCTGAGAGCGTCTATGGGCAGTATACTCAGAATGCCGGTTACAATCAGTGAAAGTCTAAAAGATGACCTTTTGCTTTATCAGTCGGAGGGATTTGACGTTTACGGTACTGTTCCGGTTGATACGGCTGAAAAGATAACAGATATTCACTTTTCAAAATCCGTTATCTGCGTTATCGGCAATGAGGCAAACGGTATCAGCCCGGAAGTAAAGCAGGTGTGCCAAAGTCTTATTACCATTCCAATGAAAGGGAGAGTGGAAAGCCTTAACGCGTCAGTAGCCGCTTCCATTACGATGTGGGAGATGATGAGATGAACAGCGCGCGTTATTGGATATGGCTTCAGCAGGCGTTGGGCGACGGCGTGATTTTTAAGCCGATTATTGAAGAATTCGGCGGCGCCGAGGGTCTGTACAACGCCAATATCATGGAGTGGCGGATGAGTTCAACGCTTTCACCGCGTCAGGTTTACCGCCTTGAAAAGACTGACATCGCCGATGCGGATAAAGTAATTGAGACCTGCAAAAAGAACTCGTGGAAAGTGATTTCCTATGACCATCCTAATTATCCCCAGAGACTGAGAGAGATAATCAATCCGCCTGCCGTTCTTTATGTTGACGGTGAAATGCCGGATATTGATAATACCGTTGTTATCGGAATAGTCGGAACACGCCGCGCTTCCGAATATGCGTTAAAGGTCTGCGAGATAATGTCTAAGGGTATCGCCGAGTGTTCCGCTCTTGTAGTCAGCGGCGGAGCCCTTGGAATTGACAGCGCGGCCCACAGCGCAGCAATGGCCGCCGGCGGAAAAACGGTTGCCGTTTTAGGCTGCGGTCTCGGGGCAAATTATTTAATGCAGAATAAAAATCTGCGGGAAAGGATAAAACGAAACGGGGCGCTTATTACTGAGTTTCCTCCCTTTACACCTGCCGCAAAACATACTTTTCCGCTTAGAAACCGAATAATCAGCGGCCTTTCGCTGGGCGTTCTGGTTGTTGAAGCCGGAGTAAAAAGCGGTTCGCTTATAACTGCCAAGTATGCCCTTGAGCAGGGGAGAGACGTTTTCGCCGTTCCCGGCTCCGTGCTTGCCCAAGACTTCGCAGGCACAAACAAATTGATAGACGACGGAGCTTATGTTGTTACCCAGCCTGTACAGCTTCTGTCAAATTATTCCGAACGCTTCAATCTTGACCTTTCAAAAGTCAAAAGTGTAAGCGCTCTTATGAAAGAATTGGCTGACCCTGCCGCAAACGTCAGTCATCGTGAAGATATATATTCTTTCGACCGGCTGGAAGAAGGACGAGCGGCAAGAATGAAAAGAGAACAGAATATTACGGGACTGTCTAACGAGGAGAAAAACGTTTATGATATCCTCCCGGACACGTTTACCCATATTGATATATTGGCGCAGAACAGCAGTTTGTCACAAGGTCAGCTGCTGGCGGCACTTACAAAATTAGAATTGCTGGACCTGGCCGAGAGCGCGTCAGGCGGCAGATTTAAAAGAAAATGACCTTTGCGTTTATCGCAATGAGGAAAGGATACAATTCATGTCAAAATTAGTAATCGTAGAGTCGCCTGCAAAGGCAAAGAATATCAAAGGCTATCTTGGCAAAGGATATGACGTGGTTGCTTCTATGGGCCATGTCCGCGATTTGCCCGCCGCCCGTCTTTCGGTTGATATCGCCCATGATTTTGCACCGAAATATGCGGTTATTGCAGGCAAGGAAAATTTCGTTAAAGACCTTAAGAAAAAGGCGGACGCCGCCGATTACGTCTATCTTGCAACGGACCCTGACCGCGAGGGAGAGGCAATCAGCTGGCATCTGGCAACTCTGCTCAATCTTGACCTTAAAGAAAAAAACAGAGTTACTTTTAATGAGATAACAAAATACGGCGTTCAGCACGGAATGGAGTCGCCGAGAGCTATCGACATTGATTTTGTCAACGCTCAGCAGGCAAGACGTATTCTTGACCGCCTTATCGGCTACAAACTGTCACCGTTTATCAGCCAGAAAATCCGCAGAGGACTTTCAGCAGGCCGTGTTCAGTCTGTTGCTCTTCGTCTTGTGGTTGACCGCGAGGAAGAAATAAGAGCGTTTAAGCCGGAGGAGTACTGGTCAATCGACGCTAAGTTTACAAATCCGCCGGAAAGAAAGGCGTTTGCCGCCGCTCTTTACGGCAAGAGTGATGATAAAAACAAGATTAAAATCAGCTCCAAAGAAGAGAGCGACAAGATACTTGCCGATTTAGACGGCGCAGAGTACGTTGTAAAGTCAGTTAAAAAGGGAACAAGAAGAAAGAGCCCAACTCCTCCGTTTATTACTTCTACCCTTCAGCAGGAGGCTTCCCGCCGCCTGTCGTTCCAGGCTAAGAGAACAATGAAAGCCGCCCAGGAACTGTACGAAGGCGTTGAGGTTGAAGGCTTCGGCACACTCGGTCTTATCACATACATGCGTACCGACTCACTTCGTATTTCTGAAGAAGCAAGAGCAGCGGGCAACGCGTTTATTGAAGAAACATACGGTGAAAAATATCTTCCGAAGAAGCCGCGCTATTTCAAATCAAAGAGCAATATTCAGGACGGCCACGAGGCTATCAGACCCACAACTCCTTCCATTACTCCGGAAATGGTTAAGGGCAGCGTAACAACCGACCAGTACAAAATTTATAAGCTGGTTTGGGAGCGCTTTATTGCTTCACTTATGGAAAATTGTCTCCAGGAAACAATGAAGATAGAAATTGAAGCAAACGGTTATATCTTCAATGCTACCGGATATACAGTTAAGTTTGACGGTTTTACCGTTCTTTATGAAGAGAAAGGCGACGACGGCAAGGATGAAAATGCAACGCCTCTGCCCCCTGTGAAAACAGGCGATACGCTCAGATTGAAGAGCATTCTCGGCAACCAGCACTTTACCCAGCCGCCGGCGCGTTATACAGAAGCTTCGCTTACTAAGGCGCTTGAGGAAAACGGCGTAGGCCGTCCTTCAACATACGTTACGATTACCTCAACGATAGTGGGAAGAGAGTACGTAAAGCGCGAAGGAAAGCAGTTCGTTCCCACCGAGCTGGGCGAAGCAGTAACCAAACTGCTTGAAGATAAGATGCCGAATATCGTTGACGTTAAGTATACGTCAAAGATGGAGGCGGATCTTGATAAGATTGACTCGGGTGAGCGCAATTATATCGACATGATACGCCACTATTATGAGGATTTTGAGGCTCCGCTTGAAAAGGCGAAGAAAGAGATGCAGGGCGTTAAAATCAAACTCAAGGAAGAAGAAACCGACGTAGTGTGCGAAAAATGCGGCCGCAACATGGTTATCAAGGTTGGCAGATTCGGCAAATTCCTTGCTTGTCCCGGTTATCCTGAGTGCAAAAACACAAAGCCCCTTGTTTTCAAGACAAAGGCAAAATGTCCTGTCTGCGGCGCAGACGTTATTGAGAAAAAGACAAAACGAGGAACATCGTTCTATGGCTGTTCGGCATATCCCAACTGCAACTTTATGACATGGGATTTGCCCACTGACGAAGTTTGCCCCAAGTGCGGCAAATCGCTGTTTAAGAAGCGCGGCAACACTTTGGTTTGTCTTGATGAAAAATGCGGTTATACCTCAACCGTATCCAAGAAAAAGAAAACGGAAACAGAGGAATAATGAAGTTTACAGTTATAGGCGCAGGGCTCGCAGGCGTTGAAGCCGCGTGGCAGATTGCAAATGCGGGTCACAGCGTAACTTTATACGAAATGAAGCCCCTCAAGCATTCACCGGCTCATAAAACCGATTTGTTTGCGGAGCTTGTCTGCTCAAATTCACTCAAAGCGTCCCGCATCGAAAGCGCGGCGGGATTGCTTAAAGAAGAGATGGCGCGTCTCGGTTCGCTGACGGTTCCCGTTGCAAGAGAGTGCGCCGTGCCCGCCGGAGGCGCCCTTGCGGTGGACAGAGAGCAGTTTTCAAAGACAATCACTGATAAGATTTTGGCTCATCCAAAAATCAAGGTTGTCAATGAAGTTGTAAGTGCTCTTAGTGCTGACAGGGAAAATATTACCATTGTCGCAACAGGTCCGCTGACCGACGAAGCGCTGGCAGAAGAAATTGAAAAGATATGTCCCGGCAGATTATCGTTTTATGACGCCGCGGCGCCGATAGTAACGGCGGACAGTATTGATACTGACAAGGTGTTCGGTGCATCTCGGTATGACCGAGGCGGCGAGAGCGACTATCTCAACTGTCCATTCAACCGCGAAGAATATGAGCGCTTTATTGAAGAACTTGTCAGCGCCGAAGGTGCGGTTACCCACGATTTTGACGTTTACGAAGGCTGTATGCCTATTGAGAAACTTGCAAAGAGAGGGCTTGACGCGCCGAGATTTGGACCCATGAAACCTGTGGGACTTGTTGATCCTTCAACCGGTCACAGACCCTGGGCGTGTGTTCAGCTCCGCCGTGAGAATTCCGCCAGCACCATGTTCAATCTTGTGGGATTTCAGACAAATCTTAAATTTCCCGAACAAAAGCGGGTGTTCAGAATGATACCCGGCCTTCAAAACGCTGAGTTTGTCCGCTACGGAGTTATGCACCGAAACTCTTTTCTTGATTCGCCGCGGCTGCTTTATTCTGATTTCTCTCTAAAGAGCAATCCGTATTTGTATTTTGCAGGCCAGATCACCGGAGTTGAGGGCTATATGGAGTCCGCCGCTTCAGGCATCATGGCGGGTATTAACGCCGTAAGACGTGCTGACGGAAAAGAGCCGCTGAGACTTGATGACAAAACGATGATAGGCGCTTTGTCTGATTATATCAGCGATGAAAGTGTAAAGAATTTTCAGCCAATGGGAGCAAATTTCGGTATTCTGCCGCCCATTGAGCCGAAAATAAGAGATAAGAAAGAACGCTATGCCGCTTTGGCGAAAAGAGCCCTGGACAGCCTGGCGGAAACATTGGAGAAAGAATAATGAAAATCATTGTTGACGCTTTCGGCGGTGATAACTCTCCGCTGGAAATAATCAAAGGTTCCATGCTTGCCGTTGACGAATTCGGAATAGACGTTGTTCTCACCGGCGACAAAGCAAAAATAAACGACTGCGTTAAGAAAAACAATATTGAGCTTAAGCGAACGGATATTGTTGACGCGCCCGAAATTATCACAATGGAGGACGATGCAAAAAGCGTTCTTCGCAGTAAGAAAAATTCATCAATGGCAGTAGGCTTCCAGTTGCTCAACGACGGCGACGGAGACGCCTTTGTAAGCGCAGGCAATACAGGCGCAGTAACAATGGGCGCAACGCTTATAACCAAGAGGATAAAAGGTGTTAAACGCCCTGCGATAGCATCTATAATGCCGTCGGGCAACAAACCGTTTTTGCTTATGGACTGCGGTGCCAATTCTGAGTGCAAGCCCGAATATCTCTATCAGTTCGGACTATTGGGTTCCATTTATATGAACAAGATTATGCATGTTGACACTCCCAGGGTAGCTCTTGCAAACAACGGAACAGAAGAGACAAAAGGAACTCCAGTTGTAAGGGAAGCATATTCGCTTATGAAAGACGCTCCTTACTGCTTTACAGGAAATATTGAGGGAAGACAGATTCCTTTCGGCGATGCAGATGTTGTTGTAGCAGACGGATTTACTGGAAATCTTATTCTTAAGACGTACGAGGGCGTCGCGAAAGTTCTTATGAACGGCGTTAAGGATATTTTCTCAAAAAATATACTTACAAAGCTTTCCGCTCTCGGAGTTTACAGCGGTATCAAAAAGATGAAAGAACAGTTTGATTACCGCGAATACGGCGGAGCAGTTATGCTGGGCGTAAAGAAACCCGTTGTAAAAGCCCATGGTTCCGCAGACGCAAACACATTTAAAAACGCAATTAAGCAGGCCGTTATGTTCCTTGACACCGGCCTTATCCCTGAAATTGAACGGGTAATGGCGCAAGCCGATCCCGCCTGAAAGAAGATCTTGCAAAAATGAAATCTCTTGAAGAAAAAATAGGTTACACATTTAAGGACAGTACACTGCTGACGGAGGCTATGACTCATTCCAGTTATGCCAATGAGCGCCACGGCAACGTGAAGTGCAACGAAAGAATGGAATTCCTCGGCGATGCAGTGCTGTCAATAGTTTCTGCCGAACTGCTTTACAGCCGCTTTCCCGATATGCCGGAGGGTCAGCTGTCAAAGCTTCGTTCTTCGCTTGTTTGTACTCAGAGTTTGTCTGAGTTTGCAAAGTCTATAGACCTTGGCCATTATCTCAGACTTGGCAAGGGTGAAATCAATACCTGCGGCTGGGAAAGGCCGTCAATTCTTGAGGATGCCTTTGAGGCTCTGATTGCCGCTATCTATCTTGACGGCGGAATGGAGGCCGCAAAGAAGCATATTTTGCACTTTCTTGTGCCCGCTCTTGAAAACCACACTACAGCTTTTAAGGATTACAAAACGATGCTCCAGGAGGTTGTTCAGCAAAATCCCGGAGAAAACGTCAATTACGTTTTGGTTGGTGAGAGCGGTCCTGACCACGATAAGCGGTTTGAAGTGCAGGTAAGGCTTAATTCAAACATTATCGGCTCAGGCGTAGGCAGAAGTAAGAAGATAGCGGAGCAGGAGGCTGCAAAGGAAGCTTTGCACCTGATGGGATTATGAGAAAGGGAAATATAAGCATATTTGTGCCGCATCTCGGCTGTCCGTGTCACTGTTCGTTCTGCAATCAGCACGTTATCAGCGGCAAAACGGAAATTCCCGATGCAAACACTGTTCGTGACAGCGTTGAGAAAGCCTTTGAAAAAGACGGTTTCAGTTATGAAATTGCGTTTTTTGGAGGCTCATTTACAGCCATCGACAGAAATTACATGATATCGCTTCTTGAAGCGGCTTCGCCTTATGTGAAATCAGGACGCGCAGATGGTATCAGAATTTCAACAAGGCCTGATTTCATCGACGAAGAAGTGCTCTTGCTCCTTAAGTCTTACGGTGTAACCAGCATAGAACTCGGCGCCCAGAGCATGGATGATGAGGTGTTGAAACTGAACAGCCGCGGCCATACGGCTCAGGACGTTGTAAACGCGTCTGAAAAAATCCATTCGTTCGGATTTGAACTGGGTCTTCAGATGATGACCGGCCTTTACGGCGATACCGACGAAAAAGCGCTTGAAACGGCGAAAAAGCTGATTGCTCTTTCTCCTGATACAGTCAGAATTTATCCAACAGTCGTGCTCAAAGGCACCCGCCTTGCAGAGCTGTATGAAGCAGGAGAGTATCCTGCCCAGACTGTTGAGGAAGCGGTTTCGCTCTGTGCAAAACTTGTTCCGATGTTTGAGAACAACGGTATAAAGATAATAAGACTTGGTCTCCACGCTTCAGAAGATATAAGGCAAAATCTCGTGGCCGGGGCTTACCACGAAAATCTCGGTGAACTGGTTCGCTCAAGGCTGATGCTTAACCGTATTACTGAAAAGCCGGCGGACGACTATACAGTATTTGTTAACCCGAAAGCGGTCTCACGCTTTGTGGGAATAAAAAAAGCGAACAAAACTGCGTGGCAGGCGCTTGGCTACAGAATTAGAATAAAAACAGACGCCACTTTGACAGGTGACGGAATGAGGATAGAAAATGGTATTAAAATCACTTGAAATGCAGGGCTTTAAATCATTCCCTGATAAAACTCAGCTTAACTTCGGCAAAGGTATTACCGCCGTTGTCGGTCCCAACGGATCCGGCAAGAGTAATATTTCCGACGCAGTTCGCTGGGTGCTGGGGGAAACCAGTTCTAAATCTCTGCGTGGTTCAAAAATGGAGGACGTTATCTTCGGCGGAACGTCAACCCGTAAGGCGTTGGGATTTGCCCAGGTACAGCTTACTCTTGACAATACGGACGGAACTCTGAAAGATAAGGGAGATATCGTTACGGTAAGCCGCCGCTATTACAGAAGCGGTGAAAGTGAATATAAAATTGACGGCGAAAACGTGCGCCGCAGAGATATCCGCGAGTTGTTTATGGATACAGGTCTCGGTGCGGATGGCTATTCAATGGTAGGTCAGGGTAAGATTGACTCTATCATTTCCGTCAAGAATGAGGACAGACGAGAACTTTTTGAGGAAGCGGCGGGAATTTCCAGATTTCGTCATAAAAGAACGGATGCCCAGCGCAGACTTGAGCAGGCACAGGAAAATCTTGTTCGTCTGCTGGATATTCTCGGAGAACTGGAAAGCCGAGTAGGTCCGCTTAAAGTACAGAGTGAGAAAGCGGCTCAGTTCCTTGAACTCAGCGAAGAGAAAAAAGAACTGGAAATCGGCGTTTGGCTCCAGAAAATCGAGCGTTTCACAAACGACCTGAGGGAGCAGGAGCATCGTATTGACGCCGCCAACGCTTCATATGAGGGCTGTGAAAATGAACTGAAATCAATTGAAGCGGAAATTGAAAACGTAATTAACGAAACTACAAAAATCAACGCCCAGATAGAAGATGTCCGCTCGTCATCACAGAGCTTTGAGGAAGAGGCGCTTCGCAAAGACGCTCAGATAAATGTTCTTCAGGCAAATCTTACCCATAATGAGGATACGATAAATCGCTTAAAGAGCGATATTGAGGGCGCCAACGAAACAGGCGCCACCATTAACCAGCGTATTGCCGATGAAGAGCGTCGGCTTGCGGACAACGAGCAGAAAAATGCAGAACTCCGCAAGACATTGGAAGATGTTACCCACCGGGGCGAAGAACTAATGAACTCCAATGAGGAGTACAGCCGAATGACGGTTGAACTCAATAAAAAGATCTCTGCTTTGACTTTAGCGATGTCTGACGACAAGGTTCGCTGTTCAGGAGCTTCCTCTTCAATAGAGGAAATTGAACAGCGCAAAGGCACTGTTGACGAGGCTTTACAGCAGAGCGAAAAAGCGTTGGAGACAACTCTCGCACAGCAGCGGGAGAGCGAGGAAAATATGGCTTTCCTCCAAAACAGAATTGATGAAAACAAGAACTCACTGTCAGGTTATCAGCTCAAACTTAAGAGCAAAACCGAGGCGGCGGAAAAGATAAAAGAACAGCTGGAGAAAACTGCTGCTCAGCGCGATCAAAAGCAGTCAAGAGCGCGTCTGCTTTCCGATTTGGAAAAGAATATGGAAGGCTTTTCAGGCGCTGTTAAGGCTGTAATTCAGCAGTCAAGAGCAAAGGCTTTGGGCGGAATTGACGGCGTTTTGTCACGTCTGATTACTGTTGAAAACGCCCATTCAACCGCTATTGAAGTGGCTCTCGGAGCGGCTATGCAAAATATTGTTACCGAAAACGAGGCGGACGCTAAGCGGGCGATACTTTATTTGAAACAGAATAATCTCGGCCGCGCCACATTCCTTCCGGTATCTAATATCAAGGGCAGAACCCTAGATGAAAAAGATCTTGACGATCAGTACGGATTTGTTGCCGTGGCTTCCGATTTAGTAAAATGTGACAATAAGTATAAAGAAATTTTGTCCAACCTGCTGGGAAGAACGGTAGTCGTTGAGGATATGGACTGCGCTATTGGTATGGCTAAGCGCTACCACAACAGATTTAAGATTGTAACGCTGGACGGTCAGGTTATAAATCCGGGCGGTTCAATGAGCGGCGGTTCCAGAGCAAAGGGAGCCGGTGTGCTTTCAAGAGCAAACCAGATTGAAGAACTTGTTGAGGAAGCTAAAAAACTTGACGATCAGTGCCGTGAAATTCAAGGCGAATACAAAACCGCTGTTGAGCAGGCGAATTTTGCCGCCGCGTCCCTTCAGGGTGCTGAGGCAGATATGAAGCAGGCTCAGGAAGATATGATAAGGGCTCAGGGCGACTACAAACTGATTTGTGAAAAACGCTCTTCCATTGAAGCCCAGCAAAAATCACTGCGCGAGGAAAAGGAAAACGCCAGCGCAAGAATAATCTCTCTTCAGCAGGAGCTTGAAACTGCTCAAAAACGCGTTAAAGAGGGCGAAGAAGCCATCGCCGAAGCGGAGAAAGAACTCCAGAGCACAGGCGAAGGCGCGGATGAGATTGCTCAGAAGAGAGAAGAAATTCGCCAGAAAATTCAGGAAATCAACCTTCAGCTTGTTGCTCTGGCTAAGGACAGCGAAACGGCGAAAATCACTATTGAGGACCTGAATTCAAGAAAGAACAGCGAAAAAGACAGAGTTCAGTCAACACTTGAGGAAATTGCAGCTATCGAAAAGCAGAGCGACGAACTGCGCGCTTCCGTTAACGAGATTAAAAAGGCGGCTGACGATTTAAGAAGTCAGGCTCAAAACGCCGTCGACTCAGTTAAGGAAAAGATTGAGCAGAGAAACGATCTGGAAAAGCAAAGCAACGAACTTCGTCTGCTGGAGCGAAACAAAAGCCAGGAGCGTGAAAAACTTTCCGGCGAACTTGTTCGTCTTGACGAGCGCAAGATCGCTATGCGCAAGGAGTATGACGAACTAAACGATATGCTCTTTGAGCAGTACGAACTTACACGCAGGGAAGCTCAGGCGCTTGGTATCGTTATTGAGAACATGAGCGAGGCCAAAAAGCGTCTTCACGAAATAAAGGTTGCAATAAAGAAACTCGGTTCTATCAACGTGGGCGCAATCGAGGAGTACAAAGAGGTTTCCGAGCGTTACACGTTCCTTAAGGAACAGATTGACGATATTGAAAAATCAAAAAGCGAACTGAATAAGATAATTGAAGATCTCACCGTTTCAATGAGCGAGAAATTCCTTACTCAGTTCAATAAGATAAACAGTGAATTTGCGGTATGCTTTACCGACTTTTTCGGCGGAGGAAAGGGCGAACTTGTGCTTGAAGAGCCCGACAACTGCCTTGAGTCTGCTATTGAAATTAAAATCCAGCCGCCCGGCAAATCGGTACAGAATATTAACCTGTTTTCCGGCGGTGAAAAATCCCTTGCGGCGCTTGCACTGCTGTTCAGCGTTCTTAAAGTAACTCCGTCTCCGTTTTGTATTTACGACGAGGTTGAAGCTGCGCTGGACGATGTAAACGTTGAGCGTTTCGCAAAGTATATGCGCAAAATGACAGACAACACCCAGTTCATAAGCATTACCCACCGTCGAGGAACGATGGAGGAAGCCGATGTGCTTTACGGCGTAACGATGCAGGAAAAAGGCGTTTCCAAACTTCTTGAACTGCAGACGGCGGAACTGGCGGAGAAAATGGGACTGGAGGAATAATATATGGGTATTTTTTCAAAATTCAGAAAAGGTCTTAAAAAGACACGTGACGAAGGCATAACTGCTCAGCTGGATGAAGTTATGGAAAGCCACGAGACCATCAGCGACGATTTGTTTGATGAGCTTGAAGAAGTGCTTATTATGGGCGACGTGGGAATTCCCACCGCTGAGCGTGTTATCCGTGACCTTAAAGCAAAAATAGAAAATGATAAGATAACAAGCGTTCCTGCCGTAAGAGAAACGATGAAGGATATTGTTTCGGGTATCGTTTGGGGTGGTAGTTATCTGTCTCTGCGTACAAAGCCGTCTGTTATTCTTGTTATCGGTGTAAACGGCGTGGGCAAGACAACTACTATCGGAAAACTTGCAATGCGCCTTAAAAATCAGGGAAGAAAGGTTATTCTCGGCGCAGCGGATACATTCAGAGCAGCCGCGATAGAACAGCTTCAGGTATGGGCTGACAGAGCGGATGTAGAACTGATAAAGCACGGCGAGGGAGCAGACCCGGCTTCAGTTGTTTTTGACACTATTGCCGCAGGCAAGGCAAGAGGCGCAGACGTTATAATTATTGACACGGCGGGACGTCTCCACAATAAGAAAAATCTTATGGATGAGCTTAATAAGATCAGCCGTGTTATTCAGCGTGAACTGCCTGACGCGTCAAAAGAAGTGCTTCTTGTTTTGGACGCAACAACAGGTCAAAATGCTGTAAACCAGGCTAAAGACTTCAAAGAGGCTGCCGGAATAACGGGTATCGTTCTTACAAAACTGGACGGCACCGCACGAGGCGGCGTAATCCTTGCAATAAATAACGAACTTGATGTTCCTGTTAAATTTGTTGGCGTAGGCGAGCAGATAGACGATTTGCAGCCCTTTGACGCTGACGCTTTTGCCGCAGGACTTTTTGATACTGCCGATCCTGTTGACGACAAAGAGATTGCCGATTTTATTTCTGGAACGGAAGACTAAGAAAAGGACGTATATCATAATATGGATTTTATTCTTGCAACAAATAACATGAAAAAGCTTGAGGAAATGCAGCGTATACTGTCTCCTCTCGGAATTGAGGTAAAGACAGCCGCTATGCTGGGTATCGAGCTTCCCGAAGTTGAAGAGGACGGCGACACATTTGAGGCAAACGCCGAAATAAAAGCCGCTTCCGCCTGCAAAATTACAGGACTTCCCGCTATTGCCGACGACAGCGGACTTTGTGTAGATTACCTTGACGGAGCGCCCGGAATTTTCAGCGCCCGTTTCGCCGGTGAACACGGAAACGACGAGAAAAACAATGACCTTTTGCTTCAAAAACTGGAGGGCGTTAAGCAGGAGGACCGCACGGCTCATTATGTCTGTGCAATCTGCTGTATTTTTCCTGACGGCAGAAAGATTGTCGTTAGAGGCGAATGCGAAGGACTTATCGGCTTTGAGCGCGACGGAAACGCCGGTTTTGGCTACGATCCGCTGTTTATTGTAGACGGTAAGAGTTTCGGCAGATACACAGGTGAAGACAAAGATAAAATCAGCCACCGCGGCAAGGCTCTCAGAGCGCTGGTGGCGGAATTGGAGAAACATATATGAACAGTAAAGAACGCGCCGCATGGCGCGCCAAAGCCAATGGACTTGACGCAATAATTCAGATTGGCAAAGAGGGAATATCCGAAAATCTTATTTCACAGATAGACGACACGCTTGACGTTCGTGAACTTATTAAGGTGCGCGTCCATCTTGAAACAGCTCCTCAGCCGCCTAAAGAACTGGCCGCTCAGCTTGCCGAGGCTCTTAATGCAGATGTAATTCAGGTCATCGGCGGAATAATAGTGCTTTACAGACCTATCGACGAGGAAAAGGTAAAAGCAAAGAAAGCCGCCAGAGCAGGCGAGAAGAAAAAACCGAAAAAGAAGGTCAAAATTAAGGGACTGCGCCAGAGACAGAAGGAAAAGGAAGCCAAAAACCCTTATGCAAAGTATGAGCGTCCCAAATACTGGGGAAGATAATTTATGCGTATAGGAATTTACGGCGGAGCATTTAACCCCGTCCACAATGGCCATTTGCATTTGGCAGAGTGGTTTCTTGAAAATCAGCCCCTTGATAAGGTGATTTTCGTTCCAACGGCTGATCCGCCCCACAAAAGCGACAGCGAGTTTGCCTCAAAAGAAGACAGGTTCAATATGCTTGCAGCGGCGCTTGAGGGAAAACCGAAATTTGAGATTTCAGATATCGAATTTCAGCGCGGCGGAAAAAGTTACACTTACTATACGATTTGCGATATGAAACGGCTTTACCCTAACGACAGCCTTTTTCTTATAGTCGGCGCTGACCAGTTTCTTAATTTTGACAAGTGGTACAGAGCAGACGATATACTTTCAATGGTTACACTGCTTGCCGGCGCAAGGATGGATGATAAAGAGTATCGCAGAATGGAAAAGGCAAAAGAAAGCATGGCTGTTTTTAAAGGCAGAAAAGTTTTTGTTGCCAATCTGCCCGTACTGCCTATGAGCAGTGATGAAATTCGTTCTAAGATAAAAAAAGGCGTTTGCACGCAGCAGTATTTGCCCCGTGGCGTCTGGGAATATATTGACAGAAAAGGGCTTTACAATGTATGATACAGAAGCTTATATGAAACTTATAAAAGAGCGTCTTTCCGATTACCGCTTTTATCATTCGGTATGTGTTGCGGAAAGCGCTGTCCAGCTTGCAAAGAGGTTCGGCGCCGATGAAGAAAAGGCTCGCGTAGCCGGTATTCTCCACGACGTTATGAAGGAAGAAACGAAGGAAAATCAGCTCGCTGTTATCGAAAAAGCGGGCATGAAGATGACTGAGCTGGAAAAGAAAAACAAAAAAGTCTACCACCAGATGAGCGGCGCCGCTTATGTAAAAGAGGAGCTGGGCATAACTGATGATGAGATTATAAACGCAATACGTTATCATACCACCGGCAGGCGCTCAATGAGTTTGCTGGAAAAGATAATCTATCTTGCGGATTTTATATCTGCCGATAGAGATTATGAGGATGTTGACGTTATGCGTCGCAAGGTCGAAGAGGGTATGGAGGAAGGAATGCTTTATGCTTTTCGTTATACCATCGTTGACCTGGTAAATCAGTGTAAGGAAATTCACCCGGATACGCTGGATGCGTACAACTGGGTCATAGAAGAAACTGAAGAAAGGAACAAAAGAGGTTAATGGAGATTATTGACATCGTAAAAACGGCTGTCCGTGCCATTGACAGCAAAAAAGGTGAGAATATTGAAGTAATTCACGTTACAGACCTTACAATTCTTGCCGATTATTTTATTATTGCTACCGGTTCGTCGTCCACCCAGATTAAAGCGCTGTGCGACGAAGTTGAGTATAAATTGACAGAGAGCGGCGTTGAGCCCCACCATATTGAAGGTAAGGCCACCGGCTGGATCTGCCTTGATTACACAACTGTGGTTATTCACATTCTCGGCCGTGAACAGCGTGATTATTATCAGCTGGAACGCCTTTGGGGCGACGGCGAAAAGCAGGATGTTAAGGCATTATTGGAGGATTAAAATATGGAATACAATTTTAAAGCTGTTGAAAAGAAGTGGCAGGATCTCTGGTATTCCCAGAACACCTTTGCCGCAAAGGACGATTATTCACTTCCCAAGTATTACTGCCTGGTGGAATTTCCTTATCCGTCAGGTCAGGGACTGCATGTAGGCCATCCGCGTTCTTATACCGCGCTGGATATTGTTGCGCGTAAAAAACGCCTTCAGGGCTACAACGTGCTTTATCCTATGGGCTGGGACGCTTTCGGTCTTCCCACCGAAAACTTCGCTATCAAGAACCACATTCATCCCGAAATAGTAACTAAAAACAATATCGCCCACTTTAAGGCGCAGCTCCAGTCCCTGGGCTTCAGTTTTGACTGGACAAGAGAGATAAATACCACTGATCCTGAGTATTATAAATGGACCCAGTGGATCTTCCTTCAGCTGTTCAAGAAGGGTCTTGCTTATAAGAAGGAAATGGCTGTTAACTGGTGTACTTCCTGTAAGTGCGTACTTGCAAACGAGGAAGTTGTCAACGGCGTTTGCGAACGCTGCGGCAGCGAGGTAATCCGTAAGCGCCAGAGCCAGTGGATGCTTAAAATTACTGAATACGCTCAGCGTCTTGTTGACGATCTTGACGATCTTGATTTTATCGACCGTGTTAAAGTTCAGCAGAAAAACTGGATCGGCCGTTCCACCGGTGCTGAGGTGGATTTCGGCACAACAGCCGGCGATACCCTTACTGTTTATACTACACGTCCCGATACTCTTTTCGGCGCAACTTATATGGTAGTTTCTCCCGAGCATCCGCTTGTTGAAAAATGGGCTCCGCTGCTTAAAAATATTGACGAAGTCCGCGCTTACCAGCAGGAGGCCGCTCATAAGTCTGATTTTGAACGTACAGAACTCAACAAAGAAAAAACAGGCGTTCGTCTTGACGGCGTTAAGGGCATAAACCCTGTTAATAATACTGAAATTCCGATTTTTATTTCAGACTATGTACTTACTTCTTACGGAACAGGCGCTATCATGGCCGTTCCTGCCCACGATACACGCGACTGGGAATTTGCAAAGAAATTCGACCTGCCTATTATTGAAGTAGTTGCAGGCGGCGACGTTCAAAAAGAAGCTTTCACCGACTGCGCAACAGGAAAGATGGTTAACTCAGACTTCCTTACAGGCATGAGCGTTGAAGAAGCGAAAAAGGCAATCATCAAGTGGCTTACAGAAAACGGAAAAGGCCACGAAAAAGTTAACTTTAAACTTCGTGACTGGGTGTTCAGCCGTCAGCGTTACTGGGGCGAACCTATCCCGATTGTAAAGTGTGAAAAGTGCGGTTATGTTCCGCTTCCCGAGTCTGAACTGCCTCTTCGTCTCCCGGTAGTTGACAGCTATGAACCTACGGATACAGGCGAATCTCCGCTGGCTAAGATAACAGACTGGGTAAACACTACCTGCCCCGTATGCGGCGGACCTGCAAAGCGCGAGACAGACACGATGCCCCAGTGGGCAGGCTCAAGCTGGTATTTCCTGCGCTATATGGATCCCCATAATCCGAATGCTATCGCTTCAAAAGAAGCTCTGGAATACTGGTCTCCCGTTGACTGGTACAACGGCGGTATGGAACATACAACCCTCCATCTGCTTTATTCTCGTTTCTGGCATAAGTTCCTTTATGACTGCGGCGTTGTGCCCACAAAAGAGCCTTATCAGAAGCGTACATCCCACGGTATGATTCTTGGCCAGAACGGCGAGAAAATGAGTAAATCAAGAGGCAATGTTGTTAACCCGGACGATATCGTTAATCAGTACGGCGCCGACACAATGCGCCTTTATGAGATGTTTATCGGCGACTTTGAAAAGGCTGCTCCCTGGAACAGCGATTCAATCAAAGGCTGCAAGCGCTTTGTTGAAAAATTCTGGAATCTTCAGACTATTGTTACTGACGACGAGAATTACAGCGAAGACATGGAAGCGCTGATGCACAAAACTATCAAGAAAGTAACCGAAGACATTGATGCTCTTAAGTGCAACACGGCTATTGCGGCTCTGATGACACTGCTCAATAAACTTTACGATAAGGGCAGCGTGACAAGAGGCGAGCTTAAGACTGTTACAATCTTGCTTAACCCATTTGCTCCCCACGTTACAGAAGAACTCTGGGAAGTAATGAATTTCGGCGGAATGGTCCACGAAGCATCATGGCCGGAGTATGACGAGGAGAAGACAAAGGAAAACACCGTAGAGATTGTTCTTCAGGTAATGGGCAAGGTTCGTTCAAGAATGACTATCCCTGCAGATATGGCGAAAGAAGACGTTCTTGCGGCGGCAAAAGAAGATGAGAAGATAAAAGAACTCATTGACGGCAAGCAGATCAAAAAGGAGATCTACGTTCCCGGTAAACTTGTAAATATCGTTGCCGTATAAAAAATAATAAAAAGCGGTCGGAAGGATTTTTCCTATCCGGCCGTTTTTGTTTATATTGCCTGATTTAGGATTTTTCTGTTCATCAAAAATCATGTCGATTTGATTAACCCATTAAATCGAAAAGAATAAGAAAATTAGGGATATAAAGAAGGATTTTCGGAACAGAATAGGGCACAGTGATGGTGATTAACCTGTTTTTTTGACAATTTTTGATATTATGCTTGACAATGCGCAACTTATTGTTTATAATCGTTGCGGATATTGAAAAGAGTATTCAAATACCCCTGACAAACAGGTCGGAGGGAGGGAATGTAATGAGCCAGGTAAGAGTAAAAGAAAATGAAACACTCGACAGTGCACTCAGACGTTTTAAGCGTCAGACTTCTCGTGATGGCATCATCCAGGAAGTGCGCAAAAGAGAGCATTATGAAAAGCCCTCTGTTGCCCGCAAGAAAAAGAGCGAGGCTGCTCGTAAAAGAAAGTACAAATAAGAAATTTGTGGGAGCGTGAAGTGCGCTCCCGCTTCTTTTTCGGAGAGATTTTAAATGAAAAAAATTCTTGTTCTCAACGGACCCAATCTCAACATGACGGGTATTAGAAAAAAGAACGTCTACGGCGGAGAAACTCTCGCCCAGATTAACGATGAACTTAAGATTTACGGCAAAGCCCGGGGCGCAAAAATTTCGTTTTACCAGAGCAACCACGAAGGCGATATTATCGACATTATTCATGAGAGCAGAACGGAGTTTGACGGCGTTGTAATAAATGCCGGAGCGTATACCCACTACTCCTACGCTATCAGAGACGCTATCGAGGCGGTGCAGGAATTTACTCCTTTTGTTGAGGTCCATATGAGCAATATCCACGAGCGTGAGGATTTCAGAAAGATTTCCGTTATTACCGACGTGTGCGTTAAACAGATTTGCGGATACGGCAAAGACAGCTACAAAATGGGTATTGATTTATTGATGGAAATATTATAAAATAGTAAAAGTAATTGAGTATTAAGATATTATTGGAGGTATAATTATATGGTATCAGCAGGTGATTTCAGAAACGGCGTAACCTTTGAGGAAGACGGCAACGTTCTCCAGGTTGTGGAGTTCCAGCACGTTAAACCCGGTAAAGGCGCCGCTTTCGTAAGAACTAAGGTAAAGAATGTTATTACAGGTTCTGTAGTTGAAAAGAGCTACAACCCTTCAGCTAAATTCCCGACAGCTTATATCGAAAGAAAAGAAATGGTTTATTCATATAGCGACGACGGTCTCTATTACTTTATGGACCAGGAAACATTTGATATGATTCCCGTTTCTCAGGACGATCTGTCAGACAACTTCAAGTTCGTTAAGGAAAACGATATCTGCCGTGTTCTTTCTTATAAGGGAAAGGTTTTCGGCGTTGAACCGCCCACATTCGTAACACTTGAAGTTACAAAGACTGAGCCCGGTCTTAAGGGCAATACAGCTACAAACACTCTTAAGCCTGCTACTCTTGAAACAGGCGCTGAAATTCGTGTTCCGCTGTTCATCAACGAGGGCGACAAGATCCGTGTTGACACAAGAACTTGCGAATATATGGAGCGTGCATAATCCGGCGGATGCCGTTGATTATATTATTGTAAATAAGGTTTCAGCGTGATTACCGATTTTCGGCGTCTGCTGAAAATAACCTTCTTGATTGCGAAAGGAGATCGCTATGGAAACAACTGAAAGCCTGGGCTACCTTAAAGGTTTGCTTGACGGAATGGACCTTGACGAATCCAAAAAAGAGACAAAAATTTACAGAGCAATCATCGACGTTCTGGAAAGTCTTACTGGTGACGTTGACGACATTACCGAAGGTATGGAACTGATGGCAAAGCAGCTTGACGCTGTAGATGAAGACCTTGCGGAAGTTGAAGAATTCGTTTTCGACGAAGACGAATGCGACTGCTGCGACTGTGACTGCGACGACGATGACGAATACGAAGAATTCGAAATCGAGTGCCCCGCTTGCCATGAGGTATTCACTGTTGATGAAGATACTGTTCTTGAAGGCTCAATGCAGTGCCCCGCATGCGGCGAAACACTGGAATTTGAAGTTGAGTGTGAAGAGGACGACGAGGAAGAATAATTTCTTAAAACGAAAGGGTCTGCATTGCAGACCCTTTTTATTTGCTTAAATTAAAAAATGGGGCTGACTTTTTGTCAGCCCTTTTTCTCATTATTCCAGCGCGTCTGAAACGGCGTCGCTGAGGTCTGTTGCAACATTGTCAGCCTTGCTTGACGCTTCGCTCATACCCTCTGAGATATCTTCGCCCAGTGTAGATGTTGAAGTGTCTGAGGCAGAAGCTGTTGTTGTTTCAGATGTTGATTGAGCTGTTTCGGAAACGATTGCCGTTGTTGTGCCTTCTTCGTTGTTGTCGTTGGCACAGCCAATCAGTACGGTAGCCATTACTGCAACAGCCATTGCGATGATGAGAATTTTATTTTTCATTTTCAATACTTCCTTTCTTTTTAATAGGATGAACACTAAGATTGCTTAATATTCATGGTTTGACTGATTATTTTGTGAGTGTTCCGTTGTCAGAGTAGAGCAGGAGCATAATATCTTCTTCAACTCCCGTGGCGGCGTTGACGTAAATTAAAGCGTCCTCGCCTGTTTCCGACGACTGAACAGTGATTTCCCAGCAGGCGACTTCTTTGCCGTTATCCTTGGGAATAATGCACTTCTTGGTATTTTTGATTGTCAGATACTGGCTTACAGCCTTTTCAGCTTCCTTTTCGCTTACTTTAAAATCCGGAATATCTCTGTCTTCATGGTTTGTAAGAAAACCCTTTGCTTCCAGAGAAACTATCGTTCCGTCGCTCATGGAAACGCCGACTTTGATTAAGTCTGAATAGCAGGTAACGCCGTCTTTTGAGTAGGCAAAGTTTATTGTGCAGACGTTGCCTGAAACTGCGTAATAACTGCTTTCCATATCTGTATATCCGATTTTGTCAAGATAAGCTTTTGCAAGATTGACTGCATTTTTTTCGTCTATTGTTGAAGTGCTTATTTTACCGCCGAATAGGATATAAGAGACGTAACCGCCGTTTTTCGTTACAGCCACTGTCTGCTGTGAGCGGGTGAAGATATATGCCGGCAGACGGCCTTCTTCATCGCTTTCCTGGCTTAACTCGCTTACATTGCATGAAAGCGCTTTTGCGGCAATTTCTTTGGCGTCATTTTTGCTTATTTTTTTCGCGCCTTTAATCATTTTTGACTGCTTGTTGAGCACCGCGTCGGCGAAAGGTCCGTCATATAACAGCGTGGGGTAATCCTCAAAGGCTTCTTCAGCTGTTGTGAAATCTGTGCTGAGCGCCGGCATTGAAGTGTTGTCCTCAGCGCGCACGTTTCTTTCGGTAATTTCTCCGCCGTTGTTGCAGACGGTAAGAAGAGAGTCTATGTTTTCTCTGTACTTAGTGGCATAGGTCAAGAGAGTGCGAAGATTTTGGTGCTCATCGTTGCTTATCGTCTGACCTGCGTAAAGCTTTGATGAAAGGTAAGAAGAGTAATCGCCTGCCTGGCTGAGAAACTTGTATGTTCCGTCAAGATTCATCTGGTTTACAGGCAGTCTTGAAAGGGCGTCTTTCGCCTGGTTAGTTTCTGTATAGAGATTGTGGCTGACGTCTGTTAGGGTTGTGGCAGAGTTTGCGTAAATGCTTTTTGTCAGGTCTGTTTCAATGCCGCTGAGACACTCAGACAGTTCCGACAGACTTTGGCGGTAATTGCTCTCAAGCTGCGCCCTGTAAGACTGAGCAGCCATGGCGCTGCTTATGCCGAAAGCTCCCAGAACAACAAGGATAGTCAGCGCAAAAGAAAATATCCGCACCGTATTTCTTTTTATCATAGAATGATACCTCGCTTGTGCGAAAAAATAAAAACAGTGTTTTCCTTTCTCGCTTTTGATTTTTTCTTTTAGTATTTTTAGCAGAAAATTGAAAAACATTCAAAAAACTGTTTAACTATGACGTAAAATTATGCTATACTATATATAATTATATAACATGGGGTATTATGTAATGGAAGAACTGGAGAAAAAACGTATTGTAGTTAAAGTCGGAACGTCAACTTTAACTCATGCAACGGGCAAAACTAATATTGCCAGAATGGCAAAGCTTGTTTCTGTTTTGTCTGATTTGAAAAATGAAGGTCACGAGGTAGTGCTGGTTTCCAGCGGCGCTGTAGGTATCGGCGCCGGCAAACTGGGAATGGCGGGCAAACCGAGTTCAACAAACGGACTTCAGGCCTGCGCCGCCGTAGGACAGTGCGAACTTATGTTTTTATATGACAAATTGTTTTCCGAGTATGGAGTTGTTGTCAGCCAGCTGTTGTTTACAGCGGACACGCTGGAGCACGAAACTGAAAAAGTACATCTTACAGATACGTTTAATCAGCTTCTTGAGTACGGTTCTCTTCCTATTGTAAATGAGAACGACTCGGTATCTGTTGACGAATTGCTCAACGGTGATAATGACTGCCTTTCAGCCAGAGTTGCAAAACTTATCGGGGCAGACCTGCTTATTATGCTGACTGATACGGACGGGCTGTTTACTTCAAACCCGGCGGAAGATGAGAACGCGCGTCTTATTGACCGTGTTGTTGAAATAAACGAAGATATATATTCAATAGCAGGCGGTGCAGGTTCAAAGGGCACCGGCGGCTTTGCTACAAAAATAAAAGCGGCGTCAATCGCAACGGGAGCAGGAATACCGGTTATTATTATGAATGGTAAAAAACCTACTTCTATATATAAAGCGATGGCGGGAGAACAAATAGGCACTTACTTTGAAGCTAACAGCAGGTGATGAAATGACACAGGTGATGAAAGAAATGGGAATCCGCGCCAAACACGCAGCGGGCGTTTTGGGCACGGTGACAACAGAACAGAAAAACAGGGCGTTGGAACAGATTGCTTCTGCGCTTAAAGAAAACCGTGAAGAAATAATCAAAGCAAATGAAATCGACCTTGAAAACGGAAGAAAAGCGGGAATGAGCGCCGCATTGCTTGATCGTCTGGCTCTTAACGACCAGAGAATAGACGGGATGGCTCAGGGCTGTCTTGACGTTGTTGCTCTTGAAGATCCCTGCGGCAGAGTGCTTGAAGATTTTACAAGGCCAAACGGTCTGCACATTCAGAAAGTTTCTGTTCCCATGGGCGTTATCGGTATTATTTTTGAAGCTCGTCCAAACGTTACAGTGGACGCCGCGGCTCTTTGCCTTAAAAGCGGCAACGCCGTTATCCTCAGAGGCGGCAAGGAAGCTATAAATTCAAATATGAAGCTTGCCGAAATTATGAGAGACGCTTTGTTCTCAGTGGGCATTCCAAGGGACGCGGTTGCTCTTGTTCAGGACACTTCACGCAGTTCTGCTGATGAGATGATGCACATGAAAGGCTATATCGACTGCCTTATTCCGAGAGGCGGAAAAGGTCTTATTCAGGCGATTTGCAGTTCTGCAACAGTTCCTGTTATTGAGACGGGCAGCGGCAACTGCCATATTTATGTTGATAAATACGCCGATATAGATATGGCTTCAGATATTATTTTTAATGCAAAAACTCAGCGAATCGGCGTTTGCAACGCCTGCGAAAGCCTTGTTATTCACGAGGATATAATTGACGCCGCTTTGCCGGCAATTAAAGTTTTGCTGGACGAAAAGGGCGTTGAGATAAGAGGCGACGCCAGAGCGATGCAGGCTTGCGACGGAATAATTGAGGCAACCGAAGAGGATTTTTATACAGAATATCTGGATTATATTATCAGTGTTAAAACCGTAAAAAGTCTTGATGAGGCGATTGAGCATATAAACAATTGTTCAACAGGCCACAGCGAAGCGATTATTACGGAAAATGAGGAGAACGCCCGTATATTTATGTCGCGAGTTGATTCGGCGGCTGTTTATGTAAACGCTTCAACACGTTTTACCGACGGCGGCGAATTCGGACTGGGAGCAGAAATCGGAATTTCAACCCAGAAACTCCATGCAAGAGGTCCTATGGGCCTTCGTGAACTTACGACGGTAAAATATTTGATTTTCGGAACCGGGCAGGTTAGGTAAAATGAATTCAACTTTGGAAGAAGAAAAAATACAGCAAAGAGGAAAAAGGAAAAGACGAAAAGTTTTAAAAGGCATTCTTATGACGGTGGGAGTAATTATTGTTGCTCTCGCGGCGTTTGTGATAACCGTTAAATTATGCAAACCTGATTTTGACTTTACCGTTCTTATTCCTCAGTCGGCTGTATCGTTTATAAAAGAAGATGTCTTGAAACAGACGGAGCCTCAAACGGAGGCACAGACTGTTTCACAAACAAAAAAAGAGACAACAGTTGATTACGCTGATTATCTGCCTTTTTCTGAGTTTGAGTTTGACACGTCAAAACAGGGCAGTCAGGTCGGCAATATTCTAAATAAAACAAACGGAGCAGTAACTTTTAACGCTTCTTATATCTATTTCTCAGTTAAAGGAAGCGGAATTTATCGTTTTACTCCTTCGGAGGAGACAACGTCTAAACTTAAAGGCTCTGCTGATAATTCGTCGTCGCTTAATATAATGGAAGATTTCCTTTATTATGTTGACGCTTCAAATCACACCCTTAAAAAAGTATCTGTTTCCGGCGGAGACGCAAAAACAATTGCCAAAGATATAAAGCAGGCATACGGTTACAACGGGGAGCTTTTCTGCATAACTACGGCAAACGCTCTTGTGCTTGTCAGCGCAGACGGCTCTGCTCAAACGACGCTTTATTCTGCCGGTGCGGACAAGGAACTCAGTTTTGTAGGCATTTCGCTCAATAGGGCATACTTTACGATTTATGACCAGTATGAAAACGAAGTGCTTTATGTTACTGTTGATAAAACAGGCTCCGACCGTCAGTATTTCAGAGAACCTACTAAAAAAGGCGAAATCACGTCTATGCAGCTGGAAAACGGTTTTTTCTATTATTATGAAATGACCGAAGAAGGCTCTTACAATCTTGTTCGCAAGAAATTCGGAAGTGAAAAAGAGGTTACTCTTCTTAAGGATGTAAGCAATACCGACTACCCGGTAATTTATGCAAACAGACTTTATTACACTGATTTTGACAAGGGTTCTTGCTATGCAATGGAGCTTAACATGAACTCGGACAAAAAGAAAAAAATGCTCTCTGTTTCAGACGCCGATAAAAGCGGCACTCTGGCAGTGGGATGCGGTTATCAGTACATATTCTTGATCGGCACCAAGACTGATTCGGGAGAAAAAGTTTATCGCTCCTCCTGTATCTATACTTCTGCATCCGCCGACAATATGATGGATTTCAAAAACGGCAAGTGGAAATTCTGATTGCTGATCTGCCGTTAATACTCGTGTAAAGGAACATTTTATTTTGGATAAGTATAAAAAACTGGCTTCCAATACAATAATTTTTGCAATAGGCACATTCTCTTCAAAGATTTTGTCTTTCCTGCTGATGCCTTTTGTAACCAGAATGATGGAGACCGGGGATTACGGCGCCGCTGATCTTATTCAGCAAACGGGCAACGTTATAATTCCCATCGTCTTTCTGGCGGTTAACTCGGCTGCTCTGCGCTTTTCCATGGACAAGGCGGCGGACAAGGCGGACGTTTTTACAGTTGGTGTAAGGACAACCTTAGGCGGGTTTATCGTTTTTCTGCTTTTTGCATACCCGATAAGTCTTATTAAGATCAACGACTTTTCACTCGGCTCATATATAGAACTGATTTACGTCTTTGTTCTTATCTCAGGAATGCGCCAGCTTTGCCAGCAGTTCGTAAGAGGAAGCGGCCATGTAAAACTTTTCGCCGTTGACGGAATACTTGCAACGGTTACGTATCTTGTATTTACAATGCTCTTCCTGGGCGTGTTTAAATGGGGCGTAAACGGTTATGTTCTCGCAATCGTTGCTTCGGATTTCTGCTCGGTTGTCTTCTTCTTTGTTACAGCCAAGCTTTATAAATACGTTAAACTAAGAGGAGTAAGCAGACTGACTTCCCACGGTATGCTTCGCTATTGTATTCCTCTTATACCGACAATTATTCTTTGGTGGATAATCAATGTATCAGACAGATATATGATAACTTATTTTATAGGTTCGTCTGCAAACGGACTTTATTCCGCGGCGTCTAAAATACCGAACCTTGTTATTATGTGTGCGTCTATATTTACTGATGCGTGGCAGCTTTCTGCCGTTGACGAGTACAACAATAAAGATACGGCGAGATTTTTCTCCAAGATTTTCCGCGTTTACTGCGGCGGAACATTCGCTGTTGCATCAGCGCTGATACTTCTGTGTAAAATTATTACAACTATTCTTGTGGCAGATTCTTACTACGAATCTTGGCGATATGTTCCTATTCTTATAATTGCCACAACTTTCTCCTGCCTTGTAAATTTCCTTGCTTCCGTTTATATGGCGGAAAAGAAATCAACAATGGCAATGCTTACCGCTTCTTCCGGCGCCGTTACAAACGTTGTGCTGAACTTTGTTTTAATTCCGAAATACGGCGCAAACGGAGCGGCGGTGGCTACCGCTATTGCGTTTCTTGTTGTATTTGTGACCCGCAGTCTTAACACAAGGCGTTATATCAAAATCAACTACCAGCCGGTCATTCTTGCCTGCCAGACAATTGTGCTGATCTGTCAGTCTGTGGCGGCGCTTGTTTTCAAAGGCGTATGGTTCTATGTTGCAGAAGCTGTTCTTTTCGTTGTTATGCTTTTGATGAACCGCAGCCAGATAAGCGAACTTTGGAAACTTGTTACAACAAAATTCCTTGGAAGATTTAAAAAATCTTAGTATAGACGGCTGTCATTTGCCGTATGATGTATGTGGGTATTGATTTATAAGCGATTTTAGTATATAATCAACAAATGAAGTCGATTATTTCATCGATATTTTAATTCTTTTTGGAGGATTTGTATGAAATCAACAATTTCTGTGGCTCAAGCAAAGCGTTTGATTAACGACAAACTCAGTCACTTTTTCGGTGTTACTCCGAAGGAGGCCACAAACGAGCAGTACTATAAAGCTGTGGCCATGATATTGCGTGAAATCCTTAGTGAGAAGAACAGCGATTTCCGCCAGGCGGCCGACAAGCAGAATTCAAAGCAGATCTACTATCTCTGTATGGAATTCCTTATGGGTCGTTCTCTTAAAAATAATCTTTACAATCTCGGACTTACCGAAGTTTTTGAAAAAGCTCTGGACAGCTTTGACGTAAAACTTGACAAACTTTATGACGAAGAGCCGGACGCAGGTCTCGGCAACGGCGGCCTCGGCCGTCTTGCAGCCTGCTATCTTGACGGACTTGCAACAAACGGCTTCCAGTCAATGGGATATTCAATCAGATATGAAGCCGGCATCTTTAAGCAGAAACTTATTGACGGCTGGCAGACCGAACTGCCCGATTTCTGGCTTCCCGGCGGTGAAGTATGGCTTGTTCCCCGTGAAGAGAGAGCTCAGCAGGTTCAGTTTGAAGGCCGAGTTGAGGAAAGCTGGGACGGTCCGTATCACACTGTAAAAATGATTGACTGCAATACAGTTACGGCAATTCCTTACGATATGTATGTAAGCGGTAAAGGCGACGGCGTTGCAAGACTTCGTCTGTGGGCCGCCAGAAAGCCGGAACTTGATATGAGCCTGTTTAATCAGGGCGAATATATTAAGGCTATGGAGCAGTCGGCAATGGCTGAGACCATAAGCAAGGTGCTGTATCCTGCGGATAATACTCCTGAGGGTAAATCTCTGCGTTTAAGACAGCAGTACTTCCTTGTATCCGCTTCCGTTCAGGATATAATTCACCGCCACCTGTCAAAGTACGGCACTCTTGATAATCTGCCGGAAAAAGTGGCTATTCATATTAACGATACACATCCCACAATGGCAATACCCGAACTCATGCGCATTATGCTGGATGAGTGCGGATATGACTGGGATACGGCTTGGAACCTTGTTACAGGAACTGTCGCTTATACAAACCATACGGTAATGAAAGAAGCGCTGGAATGCTGGAGCGAGGAACTCTATAAGCGTCTGCTTCCAAGAATTTACGAGATCACAAAAGAAATAGACAACCGCTTCAGAGCTTACGTCTGGGGCGCAACCCATGACGCGGAAAAGGTTGAAAGAATGGCCGTTATTTCCTGCGGCGTTGTTCGCATGGCCAACCTCTGCGTTGCAGGTTCTCACAGCGTAAACGGCGTTTCCGCTCTTCACAGCGAAATCCTTAAAGATACTGTATTTAACGATTTCTACACTGTAACACCTGCTAAATTTACAAACGTTACAAACGGTATTGCGTTCCGCCGCTGGCTCTGCCAAGCGAACCCGCTTTTGACCGACTTTATCACTGAGCTGATCGGCGACGGATTTATTACCAAGAGCGATGAACTTATTCGTCTTCGTGATTTTTCAGACGATAAGCAGGTACTCATCCGACTTGCTGATATTAAGAAAGCCAACAAAGAGCGCTTTGCCCAGGTGGTTAAAAAGCAGAACGGTATTGACATTGATCCCAATTCAATTTTTGACGTTCAGGTCAAGAGACTTCATGAATATAAGCGCCAGCAGCTTAATGTTCTGAATATTATCGCTCAGTACCGTGCATTGAAAGCAAATAAAGATATGGATTTCGTTCCGAGAACATATATTTTTGCTTCAAAAGCGGCTCCCGGCTACTTCATGGCAAAGAAGATAATTGAACTTATCGACGCGCTTGCAAAAGTTATCAACAACGACCCTGACGTTAACGACAAGATGAAAGTCGTTTTCATGGAGAACTATTCTGTATCTCTTGCAGAACTTCTTATGCCTGCTGCGGATATCAGCGAACAGATCTCACTTGCCGGCACGGAGGCTTCCGGAACGGGCAACATGAAACTTATGCTCAACGGTGCTGTAACTCTTGGTACTATGGACGGTGCAAATGTTGAGATTTACGACGCTGTCGGCGAGGACAATATATTCATCTTCGGTATGAAAACACCTGAAGTTGAAGCCCTTAAACGCAACGGTTATCATCCGATGAATTACGTAAATAACAACGAGGTGCTTAAAGGCGCTATCGATATGATTCAGTACGGCATCAACGGCAAGCAGTTCAACGAGATTACTTCTTCTCTTGTAAATGTTGACCCGTATATGGCGCTGGCTGACTTTGCTGATTACCAGAAAGTTCAGGAAGAGACAGCGAAGGCATATCTTGATAAAGAGAGATTTGCCCGCATGAGCCTTATGAATATCAGCGGTGCAGGTGTATTCAGCGCAGACCGTTCCGTTATGGATTATGCTGAGCGTATTTGGCATACTCAGCCCGTAAAGATTGAAAAGCCTGCGGAAAAGAAAGCGGCAAATAAGGCAGAAGAACCAAAGACTGCAAAAAAATCTTCAAAGAAAACAGCTGAAAAGGTTCAGGAAGCAAAACCTGCCAAGAAAGCAGAGAAAAAGTCAGAAACTGCAAAATCTGAAAAGAAAGCGGAGAAAAAGACTGAGACGGCAAAAACTGCTAAGAAAACAAGCGAAAAAGCCGAAACAGTAAAAACTGCCGCTAAGGCTGAAGATAAAAAGGAAGTAAAGACTGCAAAGGCAGAGACTGTTAAAAGCAGTTCAAAGAAGCCTGAAGCAAAATCTTCCTCAGCTAAAAATACTGCCAAAACAAGCAAAAAGAAATAATCACTAATCACTTTCCCCCTCGTTTCAGAGGGGGAAATGTGCTGTAAAACAGGGGAGTAGGAATGCGGATTTTTAACGCCAGAGACAAGGAGTATAAATCAAAAATAAGCGCCATTGCCACTGATGAAAAGGTTAAGTTTCGTATTATCGTTGCCAGAGACATCAGGTGCAGCGGTGCTCGGCTTGTTGTCACAAAAGAAGGGGAAACCCCTGTATATTACGGAATGTTTTGGGCCGGAATGTGCGGCGACTATGACGAATACTGGGAACTGCATTTTTATGCAACGACTCCAGGACTGTATTTCTATCATTTTGAACTTGATACCCCCTGGGGCGTTCATTTTATCAGAAATGCAGGCAACGGCTCAGGCGAGTTTTTGCCCGACGGCCCTGATTTCCAGCAAACTGTATATGACAAGAATTTTCATGTTCCAGATTTCCTTAAAGGCGGCCTGATTTACCAGATATTCCCCGATAGATTTTATAACAGTGGGGAAGAAAAAAAGAACGTGCCCCATGAGCGTGTAATGAGAAAGTGGGGCGAAGAGCCTTACTGGGACGAACAGCAGATGAACGGCGTCTGGAACAACGATTATTTCGGCGGCGACCTTAAAGGTATAGAAGAAAAACTGCCTTATATAGCGTCTCTCGGCGTTACTGCTATTTATCTCAATCCGATTTTCGAAGCCCATACAAACCATCGCTACGATACGGGAGATTATGAGAAAATAGACTGCCTTTTAGGTACTGAAGACGACCTTAAAAGTCTCTGTGCCCAGGCTAAAAAACTCGGAACAGGAATTATCCTTGACGGCGTTTTCAGCCATACGGGCTGTGACTCTAAGTATTTTAACCTGTATGGTCATTATCCTAATCCCGGTGCTTATAACAGCACCGAAAGTCCCTACTATAGCTGGTATAAATTCGGCGCTGACCGCGACGATTACAGAGCTTGGTGGGGTATAAAACTGCTTCCCGAAGTCAGGGAAGAGGACCCTTCATACCGCAGGTACATTTGCGGTGAAAACGGAATTCTGCGCCGATGGATGAGGTGCGGAATAAGCGGCTGGCGCCTTGACGTGGCAGACGAACTTCCGGATATTTTTCTTGATGATCTCAGAAGAACTGTTAAGGACGAAAATCCGTATGCTGTTATTATTGGCGAGGTTTGGGAGGACGCAACAAATAAGTTCGCTTACGGTCAGCGCAGGCGTTATCTTCTAGGCGACCAGTTGGACAGCGTCATGAACTATCCTTTCGCGTCGGCAATCCTTCGCTTTGTGCGTTACGGAGACGGCAACGCGTTTATCCGGTCCGTAATGTCAATAGTGGAGAACTATCCTCCGCAGGTTTTGAATATACTTATGAACCATATAGGAACCCACGATACGATGCGCGCAATTACCGCGCTGGCGGGGGAGGACTGCAGCGGAAGAGGAAGGCGCTGGCAGCACGATCATAATATTATGCCAAAAGACGCTTATGAGAGAGGTGTATCCCTGCTTAAACTGGCTTCTTTGATCCAGTATATGCTTCCCGGGGTTCCGTCCCTTTATTACGGCGACGAAGCGGGAATGCAGGGGATGAAAGACCCCTTTAACCGCGGCTGTATGCCCTGGGGAAGCGAGAATAAAGAACTGCTTAAATGGTATCGCCGTCTGGGTGAAATTCGCAAAGGCTGTAAAATGCTTGCTGACGGTGAATTTATTCCGCTTTATGCTGATTATGATACTGTCTGCTTTGAGCGCAGAAGTGAAAAAGGGCGTATGCTGGTTTGCGTGAACCGCGGAGGAGCGGAGAAAAAAGTAAATGTTGACAGCGTTTGGAACAACGCTTACCCGTTTTTTGACAGCGTTTGCCGAGATGGCGTGCTCACTGTTAAGCCTCTTGACTGCGCGTTATTTATGTGCGACTGACTTGTTCGGCGGCAACTTTTGTGTTGCCGCCGCTTCTTATATATAAATAAAATTAAAATAAATATTGAATGTGCAGTGGTTGTTGTGTTATAATAGCAAGCGTTAATGTGGGTTTGTATATCTGCAACCAAATTTATCACTGGAAGGAAAGAACGATATGGCGTACAGAACGCATAACTGTAATGAACTTACTTTTGACAATCTGAACCAGAAAGTTTCTCTTGCCGGATGGGTGGATACTATCCGCGACCACGGCGGCGTAATCTTTGTTGACCTGCGCGATGAATACGGAATTACCCAGGTAGTATTCCACGACGACTCAATGCTTGATGGCGTGCGCAAAGAGAGCGTTATTTCGGTTACCGGCACCGTGGTTAAACGTGACGAAGAAACCGTTAATAAAAAACTTGCAACAGGCGAGCTTGAAGTTCACGTTGAGCAGATTGAAGTGCTCGGCGAGTGCACACGAGCTCTTCCCTTCGACATTTCCGAATCAAAGGAGACGAGAGAGGACGTTCGTCTTCAGTATCGTTTTCTTGACCTGCGCAATAAGGAAGTTCACGACAATATTCTTTTCAGAAGCAAAGTCGTTGCTTATCTGCGCGAGAAAATGACTTCTCTCGGATTTACAGAAATTACGACGCCCATCCTTACCTGCTCATCACCTGAGGGCGCCCGTGACTATATCATCCCGTCAAGAAAGCACGAGGGCAAGTTTTACGCTCTGCCCCAGGCTCCCCAGCAGTTTAAACAGCTGCTTATGACCTCAGGATTTGACAGATATTTCCAGATAGCTCCCTGCTTCCGTGATGAAGACGCGAGAGCAGACCGTTCTCCCGGTGAGTTTTATCAGCTGGACTTTGAAATGGCGTTTGCAACTCAGGAAGACGTATTTGCTGTTGCTGAAGACGTGCTTTACGATACTTTTACAAAGTTCTCAGACAAGACCGTAAGCCCTGCGCCTTTTGTCCGCATTCCTTACGAAGAGGCTATGCTCAAGTACGGTACGGACAAGCCGGACCTTCGCAACCCGCTTATCATAAGCGACCTTACCGAATATTTCAGCACCGTTGATTTCAAACCCTTCAAGGGCAGACCTGTAAGAGGTATCGTAGTTCCGAACTGTGCTCATCAGTCAAAGGGCTGGTACGAAAAGATGCTTGCATTCGCAATGGACATCGGAATGAAGGGTCTCGGTTATATCACCGTTCAGGAAGACGGCTCATACAAAGGCCCAATCGACAAATTCCTGTCTGTTGAGAAAAAAGAAGAACTTCGCGAAATGCTCAGCCTTAAGACAGACGACACGCTGTTCTTCATCTGCGACAATATCCGCATTGTAAACGACCTTGCGGGTCAGATAAGAACGGAACTTGCAAAACGTCTTGACCTTATCGATAATTCTAAGTTTGAACTTTGCTTCATCACCGATTTCCCGATGTATGAGCGCGACGACGAAGGCAAACTTATTTTCACCCACAATCCGTTTTCAATGCCTCAGGGCGAGATGGACGCACTGCTTAACCAGGAGCCTACCGAGATTAAGGCTTATCAGTACGATATCGTCTGCAACGGCGTAGAGCTTTCCTCAGGCGCTGTCCGCAACCATCGTCCTGACGTTATGATAAAAGCATTTGAAATGGCAGGCTACACCGCAGAGGACGTTGAGAAGAAATTCGGCGCTCTGTTTAACGCTTTCCATTACGGCGCTCCGCCCCATGCAGGAATGGCCCCCGGCGTTGACCGTATGATAATGCTTCTGAAAGACGAAGAGAATATCCGTGAGGTTATCGCTTTTCCGATGAATTCAAACGCCCAGGACGTTCTTCTCGGAGCTCCAAATTACGTAAGCGAAATGCAGCTGCGTGAAACACATATCAAACTTCGCAGACCTGTTGAAAAACAGTAAGCAAAAATCAATTCAGACCGAGGTTGAACCATGAAGATTACACCGGAACTTATTCAGTACCTTGAAACGCTCGCCAGAATAGAACTTACTCCCGAAGAGGAGGAGAAGGTGGGCGACCAGCTTCAGGAACTGCTGTCTTATATGGATACTTTGAACGAACTTGATACCGCCGGCGTTGAAGCAATGAGCCATTGCTTCCCGGTTACAAACGTTTTCCGTGAAGACGAGGTTGAGGTTCACATGACGCCGGAAGAGGTTGTTGCCAACGCCCCTGAAAGCCAGGACGGTGCTTTTGTAGTGCCGAAGACAGTGGAATAAAGCGGAGGACTGACATATGGATATATTTTCAGTAAGCGCCCTTGAACTGGCGCAAAAAATTAAGAGCAGAGAAATGTCCGCTCCTGAGGCTGTTAAGGCTGTTGCCGCTTCAATGTCAGCCAAGGAGGAAACGTTTAACTGCTATACCTCCTTTGACGAGGAAGAGGCGCTTAAATGCGCCGCCGATGTTCAAAAACGTATTGATGCCGGCGAGGAACTTTCCCCGCTTGCAGGCATTCCAATCGGAATAAAAGATAATATCTGCACGAAGGGACAGCTTACCACCTGCTCTTCAAAAATGCTTACAGGCTTTAAGCCGCCTTATAACGCAACGGTTATAAATAAGCTCAACGAAGCAGGCATGGTTCCTTTCGGCAAACTTAATATGGACGAGTTCGCAATGGGCTCTACAACCGAGACTTCTTATTACGGCGCAACCAAGAACCCGTGGGATACAGACCGTGTTCCCGGCGGTTCGTCAGGCGGTGCCGCCGCTGCGGTAGCTGCCCGTGAAGCTGTTGTTGCTCTCGGTTCAGATACAGGCGGTTCTATCCGTCAGCCCTGCTCATTCTGCGGCGTTACAGGTCTTAAACCTACTTATGGCGCTGTCAGCCGTTACGGACTTATTGCTTATGCGTCGTCTCTTGACCAGATCGGTCCTATAGGAAGAAGCGCGGCAGATGTTGCCGGAGTTTTCAGCATCATCAGCGGCAGAGACCCGAAAGACGGCACTTCAATGGAATCAAAAGCAATTGACCTCAACGCCGTTCTTTCAAGCAGTGATGTAAAGGGCAAAAAAATAGGTATTCCGGCGGATTATTTCGGCGAGGGTATTGACGAGCAGGTAGCCGCAGGAGTTAAAGCGGCGGCTGAAACGCTCAGGGAACTGGGCGCAGAAGTTGAGGAATTCTCACTTTCCATCGTTAAATACGCAATTCCCGCTTATTATATTATCGCCTGCGCAGAAGCGTGTTCAAACCTTTCACGTTTTGACGGCATAAAATACGGCTATAAGTCACCTGAAGCCCACGCTCTTCGTGAAGTCTATTTCAAATCACGTTCCGAAGGCTTCGGAATGGAAGTTAAAAAGCGTATTATGCTTGGCAACTTTGTTCTTTCCAGCGGTTATTATGACGCTTATTATAACAAGGCGCTTCAGGTTAAACGCCTTATCTGCAACGCTTTCAGCGAAGCATTTAAAAAGTATGATTTTCTTATCGGTCCTGTAGCTCCCACAACTGCTCTTAAACTGGGCGAGGGACTTTCAGACCCGCTTAAGATGTATCTCGGCGATATTTACACCGTTATGATAAACATTGCCGGACTTCCGTCCCTTGCTCTTCCCTGTGGCTTTGACAGCGGCAATATGCCTGTCGGAATGCAGCTTATAGGAAGACCCTTTGAAGAAGAGACTATCCTTTCTGCCGGTCATGCTTACCAGAGCGTTACCGATTATCATAAGCAGGTACCGACTTGTGTGAAGGAGGCGCAATAATGGAATACAGAACAGTCTGCGGACTTGAGGTTCATACAGAACTTTCCACAAAGACTAAAATATTTTGTAATTGTTCCACGGCTTTCGGAGGCGAGCCCAACAGCCACGTCTGCGAGATTTGCGCCGGTATGCCGGGCACACTGCCGGTGGTAAACAAAAAAGTAATTGAGTATGCGGTTCGCACCGGCCTTGCAACCAACTGCACAATAACTCAGTATAATAAATTCGACCGTAAGAACTATTTTTATCCCGATCTGCCGAAGGCTTATCAGATAAGCCAGCTTTATCTGCCTATCTGCCAGAACGGCTATATTGAGATAAACGACAGCATCAACGGCGGCACAAAGAAAGTCCGCATTAAAGAAATCCACATGGAAGAGGACGCGGGCAAACTTGTTCACGACGAATGGAGCGACTGCACTCTCGTTAACTATAACCGCTGCGGTGTTCCGCTTCTTGAGATTGTTTCCGAGCCTGATATTGCCAGTGCTGACGAAGCTGTTGAGTATGTTGAAAAGCTCAGAGCAATTCTTCAGTTCTGCGGAGTTTCAGACTGCAAAATGCAGGAGGGTTCCCTTCGTGCAGACGTTAACGTTTCAGTTATGCCTGTCGGTTCAGATACATTCGGCACAAGAACAGAAATGAAAAATATCAACTCTTTCCGAGCTATTCATAACGCTGTTGAGAGCGAAGCTCAGCGCCAGATTGAGGCGATTGAGGACGGAGAAGCCGTTGTTCAGGAGACTCGCCGCTGGGACGATGCAAAGGGCGTTTCCTACGCAATGAGAAGCAAGGAGGACGCTCAGGATTATAAATATTTCCCTGAACCTGATCTTCCGCCAATCGAACTCAGCGATGAGTATATTGAGAATATCAGACGCAATCTTCCCGAACTTCCCGAAGCGAAGAAAAAGCGTTATCTTGAGGAATACGGTCTTACCCAGTATGATGCCGATATGATCTGTTCTTCCGTATCATATGTGCGCCTGTTTGAAAAAACTGTTGAGATCACAGGTAATCCCAAGGACAGCGCCCACTGGATTATGGGCGAGGTTATGAAACTTCTCAACGACAGCCAGACTTTGCCTGAAAATATGAATTTCAGACCCGAATCTTTGGGCGAGATAATCAATATGCAGAGAGGCAATAAGATCAGCCGCGACAGCGCAAAGAAAGTGCTTCAGGCGGTATTTGAAAACGACGTTGACCCCGCCGAATACGTTAAGGCAAATAATATGGAAATGGTGAGCGATACAGGCGCAATCAGAAAAGTGATTGAAGAAGTGCTTGCTTCCAACGAAAAGGCGGTAAACGAGTACAAATCAGGTAAGGACGCTTCCTTTAACTTCCTTATCGGTCAGTCAATGCGTGCTCTTAAGGGCAAGGCTCCTGCCTCTGAAGTTACAAAAATTCTTAAAGAAATACTTGGTTAATTAAAACAGTTACAAAGCTCCGAAAAATTCGGAGCTTTGTTTTTAGGAGAAAATATGACTCTGTTTTTTTCAGCCTTGGCTGTTGTTTGTTTTTTAAGTCTCAGACCTGTAAAAAACGGACTGAACGCGTCTTATATGTCAATTGAAAACACAACTTGCGTTAAGGGTGCTTTTGTACTGATGGTGTTTTTAAGCCATATAAATAATTATTTTACTCAGAGCGAAGCGTATACTTCATCGCCGTTAAACAGCGCTTACATTTTTGTCCAGTCACATCTGGGGCAGGCGATAGTTGTAATGTTTCTGTTTTATTCAGGATACGGCGTTGCCCAGAGCATCGCAAAAAAAGGCGATAGTTATGTCCGTTCAATGCCCAGGCGAAGAGTGCTTAAAACGCTGGTTAATTTTGATATTGCCGTTGCTGTTTTTCTTTTTGTTGATTTGGCAATCGGTACTCTTTCTGATTATTCAATATCCCGAATTTTTCTGTCATTTACAGGCTGGCAATCAATCGGCAACAGCAACTGGTATATTTTTGCGATTTTAATGCTTTATTTAATAACTTATGTTTCTTTTTTACTGTTCAGAGAAAATTTCAAAAAATCTCTCTGGCTGGTGACTGCGCTTACTGTGGTGTACATTGCGGTAATGGCGTTTTTCAAAGATCCATGGTGGTTTGATACGGTTATTCTCTATCCTCTGGGAATGTGGTTTTCGCTTGGAAAAGATAAAATAACTGCGCTTTTTGAAAAGAAAAAATTTTTGTATTATAAATGTTTTATTGCTTTATTGGCAATACTTTTGATTACGGCGGTGTTTTTTGAAAATGCTGTCTGTTATGAGATTTTTATGGTGGCGTTTTGTTTTGCCGTAGTTCTTTTCACGATGAAATTAAATTTCAAAAGCAGAATTTTGAACTTTTTCGGAAAACATCTTTTTGAGATTTATATTTTTATGCGAGTTCCGATGATGCTGCTTTTGAATTTTGGAGTGGATAACATTTTCGTATTTACTATAGTAAGTCTTGCAGCAACAGTTTTACTGAGCATTGTTTTCCATAAAATTTACAGTTTAATATCTTTAAAGTTTTTTGCATAAAAAATGAGCCGGAATTCATGTTTCGGCTCATTTATATTTCGGCAATATGGGGACAAAATATTACCGAGGTGTTTTTTATGCACATTAAAGGAAAAACAATTTTTTTTGATAATCCGCCTGTGATTACCGGCCACGCAGGCGTTGCAGGAAAAAAAGAGGGAGAAGGGCCTCTCGGCGGTGAGTTTGACGCCGTGTATGAGGACACGACAATGGGCCAGCCGTCTTACGAAATGGCGGAGTCTGCTTTGCTCCACGATGCAATTCTCAGAGCGCTTTCTTCAGCCTCTAAAAGCCCGTCTGAGGTGGATTTTGTATTAAGCGGAGATCTCCTTAACCAGTGCGTAGGTTCTGCGTTTGCGATAAAAGATTTGGAAATACCGGCTATCGGCCTTTACGGCGCCTGCTCAACAATGGCGCTGTCTCTTTGTGTGGCGTCAATGCTGATAGACGGCGGAGCTTCCTGCTGTGTTGCTGGAACATCAAGCCATTTTTGCTCAAGTGAACGCCAGTTTCGCTATCCTCTTGAGTACGGCGGTCAGCGCCCGCCTACTTCACAGTGGACGGTAACGGGAGCGGGCAGTGCAATAGTTGAACCGAAAGGTGAGGGCATAAAAGTAAAGTCGGTGCATATTGGAACAATTACAGATTACGGTATTACAGATGCAAACAATATGGGCGCCGCTATGGCTCCTGCCGCCGCCAGAACAATTCACGATTTTATGGAAGACAGCGCAACTAGACCGGAAGATTACGACATTATTTTAACAGGAGATCTGGGTTACACAGGCTCTAAACTCCTTTATGAACTTATGGAAAAGGACTGGGGGATAAGCATTGAAGCCCAGCACAAGGACTGCGGAACAATGATCTTTGATTTGAAAGAACAGGACGTAAATTCAGGCGGCTCAGGCTGCGGATGCTCAGGTTCGGTTTTGTGCTCTTATATAATGAAACAGATGGAAAAGGGAGCGCTGAAAAAAGTGCTTTTTGCCGCCACAGGGGCGTTGATGAGTGCAACAAGTTCTAAGCAGGGCAACACAATCCCCGGAATTTCCCATGCGGTACTGTTGGAGGTGTAAAGATGAAAACAAGTTATATAGGCGATATTAAAGTTATGTCAACTTTCCGCCAGACAATTCAGGCGCTTAATATAATAATAAATATCCTCAGAGTGCTGGCTGTGGCGTTTATCGTTCTACAGACAATTACAATAATGCGCGACAATACGGTATAAGCAGAAAAAAGAGTGCTTTTAAGCGCTCTTTTTTCTTTGCAGTATGTTTCAATAATTCTATATAATATTGATTTCAGTAGTGACCACGATGAAATGGAGGCACCATTTCTTGACATAATATTAATTAGTATTATATAATAAAAAAAATAGTGCGTAATTTTATGGACTTGCCTACTGTTTATTTGTTAGCTGTATATAGTGCAATATATCATGGCATTTTTGTTTGTGATGGGCGAAAATTAATAAAAGCATATAAAAGATAAGCGAATTAGAAATCATTAGAATTAATAAACATTTGGAATGATTATATGAATATAGTCACAATACTTGCAAACGGAGTTGGCTCTCGTTTTAAAAGCAATATACCAAAGCAATTTCACAAGGTTAACGGAAAAATGGTAATCGAATACGTTGTCGAATCGATTTGCGACAGCAATAAAACAGATAAGATTATCATTGCCACTAATGTTGAGGCAAACAGCGTTTACCTTGCGGATATTTGCGCTAAAAATGATATTGATATAATCGAGGGCGGCGAAACCAGAAATAACACTCTTAAAAACGTTATTGATTATATAAAAGAAAATTACAGCTGCTCAAATCTTATTGTCTGTGACGCGGTACGTCCAATGATAACAGGAGAACTAATAGATAAATATTTTGATTTATTGAATGATAATGATGCTGTTGTTACCGCCGCAAAAATAACAGACTCGCTTGGTTGCTATGATTTACATCAGGTGGACAGAGAGCGGTATTATCTTATGCAGTCGCCTGAAGCGTTTCGCTTTCCTTTGCTTGCAGAGAATTTTGACGAAAACTCGTTGCTGACGGAAGTTACACAGCAGCTTCCGGAAGAAAGCAAAATATACCTGTATTTTGAGTTTACAAATAATTTTAAGCTCACATATCCGGCTGATTTGAAATACCTTGAGGCTCTTGTTCAGGTAAGAGATAATGATGTTGATTTTTCAAATATTCTTGAAAATGTCTCAAGGCTCAATAGCTTCCTTGAAATTCATTATCCCATCGAAGTAAAAAGCTGGTCGGAAACTTTAAAGGGTTCTATTTCAGATCTGTTAAAGGAATGGCAGATTACCGATTACAATTTAATTAAAACATCGCATTTCGGAATTATTTTCATTGCAAAAAGCGTGAAATATGGAAAGTGTGTATTGAAAATTATCCCTCCGTTTATTGACAGATATATAGGCGAGCGTTCTTGTTATCAAAATATAAGCGCAAGTTTCATGTGTGAGCTTTACGATTATAATGATAGTTGCAGTGCGATTCTTCTTGAGCGCTGTGAGGATGCAGACCTTCAATTCAGTTCTGAAAGAGCGGATATTCTTAATTTCTTTAAAAAAGTTTTGCAATGTCACAAAAGCGTTTTGCCTGAAAAAGTTTTAAAGCAATATAAAAATTACGGAGAAATTCTTAAAGGTAAATTAAACGAAACTGACTTTGACTATAGAAAAGAAGAAATTGTCAGTTATGTTGAAAAAGCAGCAGGACTTTTCAAAGATACGTTCAGTGAAGATGATTTTACTTTAATTCACGGCGATCTGCACCGCTACAACATTATGAAAAAAAATCAGGAACTGGTGGCGATAGACCCAATAGGATATATTGCGCCTAAAGAAGTTGATATTGCCCGATATATAGGCACTGAGTTATGCGACGGATGCAGGGATATAGCCGGTTCAGCCAATGAAATGATTGAGTATTTTTCACAGATTGCCGATAAGCAGATAATTGAAAAAATGCTGTTTATTGACATTGTTTTCAGGCTTCACAACAGCCTTTTTGAAAATGATGACTATTCTCTTACTGACAGATGGCTTAATGTATTAAAAGAACTCAATTATTAACATATATAAACGCCTAAAACAAAAGAAGAGTGCAAAAGCACTCTTCTTTTTGCTATATGTAATTATCTCTTTTAAAATGTTTTTGAAATGATATTGCGTATATCTTCTTCCGCCTGCTGTACTTCAAAAAGAAATTCTCTTGACGATACCCTGAGGGCTCCGTTTCCTAAAATAATAAGCTGCTCCATTGCGTCGGAAGTAACAACTCTGACCTTATTATTTTTTGCCAGTTTGTAAGACGCTTTTTCAATATACATATCGGCTGTTTCCGCCTCTTTTGTATATACGATAGTGATACCGTTTACCTTTTCAACTTCACGAGCGTTGCCTTTTACTTTGTAAGCGTCAAAAACGAGAATGACCTCGCACTTTTTGTATCCGTGGTAATTGCAGAGAATGTTTATAAGCACGTTCCTTGCCCCGTCAATATTATCCTTGGCAAGTTCTTTAAGACTATCCCAGGCAAAAATAACGTTGTAGCCGTCCACCAGCAAGTATTCCGGACCCTCGTATTTAAGGGCGCGGGTATTCTTCTGCTTTTTGTCTGTGCTTTCTGTGAGTTTAAAGTGGCTGCGGTCAGGATCGCCGCTGCGCCTTTTTATCGGCCCGTACGTCTTTTCAAAAATCTGCATCAGCTCTTTGTCAAGCGCGAAAAGATTATTCTTGTCTTTGCATTTTGAGAATTCTTGTCTGCTTGTGACGTTTTGGTATTCGCTTTTCGGTGCGGAAAGTATGCTGGGCAGGTGCATACGGCTTTTTACTTCGTTCCATTTCACCGTATAGCCGGCGCCGTGGGAGCAGAAAACAGAATCGCAGGGATTGTCAGTGTCGGCGTCGCAGTCGTAGCCAATGCTTTCTATAACCTCATTTGCGTTGTGGCACGGCTCATATCCCTTAAGACTGCAAATGAGTTTGCCTTTTCCGTGGGTGTACTGCATAACTTCTCTTGAGTAGTCGTACATTGTGGCAACAGGCGCAGTTCCGCTTATAATTGAAAATTCGCTTTCTGTTTCAGGGGCGTTAAAACTGCCGCACATTCGCTGTATGTCTGACATCGCTCTGCCAACGTTTTCGCTGGGTACTTCAAGAGAAAAATCATAAACAGGCTCCAACAAAACGCAGTCCGCCGAGCGCAGACCCTGCCTTACCGCTCTGTAAGTTGCCTGTCTGAAATCGCCGCCCTCAGTGTGCTTTGGGTGGGCTTTGCCCGACATAAGGGTTATTTCCATATCTGTTATGGGGGAGCCGGTAAGAACACCGATGTGAGTTTTTTCGTAGAGGTGAGTAAGTATAAGCCGCTGCCAGTTCTTATCGAGCAGATCTTCTTTGCACTGAGTTTTAAACACAAGTCCGCTGTCTCTTTTGCCGGGCTTTAAAAGCAGATGAACTTCGGCGTAATGCCTCAGAGGCTCAAAATGACCAATTCCTTCAACGGCGTTTGCTATCGTCTCTTTGTAAATTATACTGCCTTTTGAAAAAGTAGCGTTGATACCGAAGCGTTCTGAAATAATCGCCTGAAGCACTTCAAGCTGAACGTCGCCCATTAGCTGAACATGGATCTCGCCAAGTCTTTCATTCCATACAACTTTTAACTGGGGGTCTTCACTTTCAAGAATTTTCATTTTCTCCAGCGCCGTGTGGGCGTCAACTCCCTCAGGCAGCTGTAGTTTGTATGTAAGCACAGGTTCGAGCACAGGCATACCGGTGCTTTTTTCTTTTCCGAGACCGTCTCCGGGGCGGGTAAACGTAACTCCGGTAACAGCGCAGACAGTCCCCGCTGAAACTTCGTCCGCTGCGGTAAATTTATCGCCGGAATATATTCTTAACTGGTTAATTTTCTCGGAGTTCTTGTTTTTCGGCGATGCAAGTATTTCTTTAACTTTAAGGCTTCCGCCGGTTACTTTAAGGAAGGTAAGCCGCTGACCCTTGTCTTCTGATATTTTATATACTTTTCCTGCAAATTCATCGCCGTACTGCGGCATTTCGGTGTAATTATACAGGCAATCAAGGAATTTACCGACACCTGTTAATTTAAGCGCGGAGCCGAACAGGCAAGGAAAAATTTTTCTGTCCCTTATACAATTTATAATATCGCTTTTATTAACCGAGTTGTTCTCATAATACTGGTTTAGAAGATTTTCATCGCAAAGCGCAATGTTTTCATAAAATTCGTCTTTATCTTCACAACCGAAATCAACGCATCCGTCACTGAATTTATTTTTAAGCTCACTGATTACGCGGTTTTTGTCTGCACCGTCAAGATCCATTTTGTTTACGAAAATGAAGCAAGGCACATTGTATTTTGAGAGCAGTTTCCACAATGTGTGAGTGTGGCTCTGTATACCGTCCGTTGCGCTGATAACGAGAACTGCGTAATCAAGCACCTGAAGAGTGCGCTCCGTTTCAGCCGAAAAGTCAACGTGACCCGGCGTGTCCAGCAGAGTGAACACGGCATCGTTATAATTAAGTACTGCCTGTTTTGAAAAAATCGTTATTCCTCTGTCGCGTTCAAGAGAAAATGTGTCAAGAAAAGAATTGCGGTGGTCAACTCTGCCCAGCTTTTTTATATTGCCTGATTTGTAGAGCAAAGCCTCTGAAAGAGTTGTTTTTCCCGAGTCAACATGAGCAAGGATGCCGACTGCTATTTTTTTCATTTTCTCACCACGCTTTAAACATTTTTGTACATTATATCACGGCGGGAAATGAAAGTCTATTTTGTGTTTTATATTTTAGAAAAATAATAAAAAGCGCCCCGCTTTTCAGGACGCTTTTTGTCAGGAGAAAGAATACAGCAATTTTGTTTCGGAATACTAATATAAATGAAAAATATATATTATTATTCCGTAAAGAACAGAAGAGCCTACGCCGTAAACGATTACCGGACCCGCTATAGTAAACATCTGAGCCGCTGTGCCGAGAATAAAGCCCTCGTGCTGAAATTCAAGAGCGGGAGAAACTACCGAGTTTGCAAAACCTGTTATTGGAACAATAGTTCCTGCTCCCGCGTGACGGGCGATCTTGTCAAAAACTCCAACTCCGGTCAGTATTGCCGTAATTACTATAATAACTGAGGGCGTTGAAAATTTAACTTGGTCTTCGTTAAGACCTGCGTTTTCAAAAACAGTGTTTAATATCTGGCCGAAAAGACAGATAGTTCCTCCGAATAAAAATGCCTTGACGCAGTTTAGCAATTTTGGTGATGGTGGGCTGGCTTCCTTCGCCATTTCGCCGTAATCGCTTTTGCTTACGCTCATAATATCACCTCAATTCTATTATTCATAGAAACTTAACTATTATTCACTTGACATTTTACATTATATTCTGTAATATTGTTATATACTATTTGTAAATAATTATGTGAAGAGGCTTTTGTTATGCATTTGATAGACGTAAGAAATGTATATAAGATCTATAATCCAGGTGAAAACCAGGTAAACGCCCTTGACGGAGTAAGCATTACTATTGACGAGGGAGAATTTGTTGCAATAATAGGTCAGTCCGGTTCAGGTAAATCTACTCTCATGAATATGCTCGGCCTGCTTGATACTCCCACAAGCGGCGAATATTACATCAACGGCCGTCTTGTTGACGATTTGACAGATGACCAGATGAGCACCATCAGAAATGAACAGATCGGATTTATTTTCCAGGGCTTTAACCTTATTTCTTCTTTGACTGCTATTGAAAATGTTGAGCTTCCTCTCGTTTACAGAGGAATGGGCCGCCAGGAGCGAAGAGAAATTTCAAAAGCCGCTCTTGAGCGAGTAGGTCTCGGAAGCCGTATGGATCATCTGCCCGCCGAAATGTCAGGCGGTCAGCAGCAGCGTGTTGCCGTTGCAAGAGCTATTGCGGCGGCGCCGCCCGTAATTCTTGCCGACGAGCCAACAGGTAACTTGGATACAAAATCCACAAAAGAAGTTATGAGAATTCTCCATAAGTTAAAGGACGAGGGAAGAACGGTTATCGTTATTACCCATGACAACGAGATCGCCGAAGAGGCAGAGCGCGTTATCCGTATTTCTGACGGTAAAGTCATCGAGGACTACATCAATCCCGGATTTGAAGAAAAGTACGGCAGAGAATCAAAGAAAGACAATAAAAATCCCATCGACCAGTGCTAAACGGAGCCTGCCCGATTTTTCGGGCAGGTTTTTTTATGAATAAAAAGAGATATTGATGGCATCATTATAATGGTGATATTTAATGATATTTCTTAAAGCTTTTATTGTCGGCGGGCTCATATGCGTTGTGGGTCAGCTTCTTATAGACTGGACAAAAATGACGCCTGCAAGAATTCTTGTTACTTTTGTATGTCTCGGAGTGCTTTTGGGCGGATTGGGAATTTATCCTAAACTCGTTGAGTTTGCCGGTGCGGGAGCAACTATTCCTCTTACGGGATTTGGCAATTCGCTGGCTCAGGGAGTTAAAGAAGCGGTGCAAAAGGACGGACTTATGGGAGCAATTACCGGCGGTTTTACGGCCTGTGCCGGCGGCGTTACGGTTGCTATGCTCAGCGGACTGATAGTTGCTGTAATTGCAAAGCCAAAGGATAAATAAAGCCCATTATTATCCTGTTTGCTTATAGTTGAAAACTGTTGATTTTTGTTGAATATGCACAATAATTGTAATTGAAAAAACCTTGATAATATCAGTCGATTGTGCTATAATTATAAAAAATTAACAGGAGGTACATACAATGGCTGCTATGACATACGAGTCCATCGTTGAAGCTGTCAGAAAGAAATTCAGCGATGTAGATGTTTCATCTGTTCCGGGCACTCTTGCTTTTCAGTTTGATATTGAAGGCAAGGCGGAAGGCATTTTCTATGTTGAAATCAAGAACGGCGAACTTCATGTTGAGCCTTATGATTATCATGACCGTAATGCTAGAATCATAATGAACGGCACAAATTTGATGAAGTTGATCAACGGCAAACTGGATCCTGTTCTTGCATTTACTACCGGCAAACTTAAAGTTGACGGCGACGTTAGTGCCGCTATGGAACTGATTAAGTTCATTAAATAATCTCGCAATCATAATTACCGTCGGGTGACCGGCGGTAATTTTTTTGCTTTTTTTACAAAAGGTATTGGAATGCCGCCGCAAATATTGTATACTATAACAGATGTTTTATTATAGTAAAGAATTTGGAAGGAGATATTGGATGAAACACGCTGAAATCGTTCAGAAAATGAGCTTGGAACAAAAGGCGGCTTTCGTTTCAGGTTTTGACTACTGGCATCTGGAGGAAGCGCCTGAGTTAGGTTTGCCCAAAATCATGGTAACCGACGGCCCTCACGGACTTCGTAAGCAGAATCCAAACGGAGATTCAGTTGGCCTTGGCAACTCATATCCTGCCACAAGTTTTCCCACCGCCGCTACTTCAAGCTGCTCATGGGATGAAGATCTGTTGAAGCAGGAGGGTGAAGCTTTAGGCGAGGAATGCCTTAAAGAAGAGGTTTCCGTTATTCTCGGCCCCGGAACTAATATTAAGCGTTCACCTGTCTGCGGCCGTAATTTTGAATATTTTTCAGAGGATCCGTATCTTTCAGGTAAGTGCTCTGCAGGCTGGATAAAAGGCGTTCAGTCAAAGGGAATAGGTACTTCGCTGAAGCATTTTGCCTGCAACTCACAGGAAGCGTACAGAATGATCGTTAACGAAGTTGTTGATGAGCGTGCGCTTCGCGAACTCTATCTTACAGCGTTTGAAATTGCGATCAAAGAGGCTCAGCCCTGGACCGTAATGAATTCATATAACCGTATCAATGGCGTTTATGCCTCCCAGAACGGTTGGCTCCAGGAACAGGTTGCCCGCAAAGAATGGGGCTTCAAAGGTCTTTTCGTAACCGACTGGGGTTCATCTGTTGACCGTATTCCCGGTCTTGAAAACGGAACAGATCTTGAAATGCCTTCTTCGGGCACTCTTAATACTGAAAAGATTATTGCCGCTGTTAAGAGCGGAGAACTTGATGAAAACGTGCTCAACGAACGTGTTGACAACGTTGTTGACCTCATCGTTAAATCAAAAGAAGTACTTTCTCAGAAATATACATACGATATTGACGCTCACCATGAGCTTGCCTGCCGCGTTGCAGAAGGTTCAATCCAGCTTCTCAAAAATGACGAAGATATCCTTCCGCTGAAGTCAGGCCAGAAGGTTGCTGTTATCGGCGAAATGGCAAAGGCTCCCCGTTATCAGGGCGCAGGCTCTTCCGTTATCAATCCCACTAAGATGGAAAACGCTTATGATAACCTCGTTGCTCTCGGCGTTGACGTTACTTATGCTCAGGGCTACGAAAAGGGTAAAGACGTTGTTAACGATGCTCTTGTAAGCGAAGCTGTTGAAGCCGCAAAGAAAGCTGATGTTGCAATTGTTTTTGCAGGCCTTACCGAAGAATTTGAAGCCGAAGGCTATGACAGAGACGATATCAATATGCCTTCAAGCCACAATTCTCTTATTGAAAAAATTGCTGAAGCAAATCCGAATACCGTTGTCGTTCTTGCAGGCGGTTCGGTAGTTCTCATGCCGTGGATAGACAGCGTTAAGGGACTGCTCAATAGCGGACTTTCAGGTCAGGCAGGCGGTAAAGCAGTTGCCAATATCCTTGTGGGCAAGGTTAACCCCAGCGGTAAAACAAGTGAAACATATCCGCTTTCATTCGAAGATAATCCGACTTTCGGCAATTATCCCGGTCAGCCTGTTGTCAGCGAGCACAAAGAGAGCGTATATATCGGTTACCGTTATTACGATACCGCAGGAAAGGACGTCCTTTTCCCATTCGGTCACGGATTGTCTTATACAAAATTTGAGTACAGCGATATTAACCTTTCATCAGCAAATATTAAAGATACAGACGAACTGACTGTAACATTTAAGATTAAGAATGTCGGCGAAAGAGACGGCGCTGAAGTTGCCCAGGTCTATGTTGCAGACAAGGAGTCAACAATCTTCCGTCCTGTTAAGGAACTTAAGGGCTTTGCAAAAGTATTCCTTAAAGCAGGGGAGGAAAAGGAAGTTTCAATCACTCTGGGCAAGCGCGCTTTCGCGTTTTACAATGTTGATCTTCAGGATTGGCAGGTTGAAACAGGACTGTTTGATATTATGGTTGGCGCGTCCAGCCGCGATATTCGCCTTGCAAAGGCTGTAAATATCATTTCCGAATGTGAAGCGAAGATACCGGATTACCATCAGAGCGCTCCCGCTTATTATACTGCCGATATCTCTGCAATTGATGATGCTCAATGGACTGCTGTTTACGGCAAGGAACTGCCTGCCCGTCAGCGCGACACCTCTAAGCCAATCGATATTTACTGCTGTCTTGACGACGCAAGCCATACAAAATGGGGTGGAAAACTCTGCCGTATTATCAACAAGATGATGAAGAAGTTCGGCTCTGCTGAAAACGGAGACGGCGCGATGCTTGCCGCAATGGCAACCCAGATCCCGATCCGTAACTTCATTGCAATGTCAATGGGAGTGTTCTCGCCGAAAATGGCAGACGGTTTGCTTATGATCCTTAACGATGATAAGTCAACGTTCGTAGGTTTCAATAAAATCCTCGGCGGAATCGGCGGAGCTCTTAAGAAACTGCCAAATCTTCTCAAATCAATCTAACAAAGCGAATATTATAAAAAACAATCGGCTGGAGTTTTGCTTCAGCCGATTTCTTATGTGTAAAAATAAGACCTGACTGGACAAAGCAGTCAGGTCTTTGTTTATTCAGTATTTCAGAGAACTGTCGCCTATAAATTCACGCAGAAGAGCGTCGCCGGGAACAAGTTTCGGAGATATTGGAAGTATCTCGTCGAGCCCCTGAACAATGTCTCTTATGTCTGCGTATTTGTCAGCGATGCCTTTGAGTTCACTGAAAAGAACATCCCTGTAAACACAGGCTTCGTATGGGATAAACGTGTCAATATCCTCATCGGAGCGGTATTTGTAGGGGAGTATGTAGCGGTTTTCGCCCCGCTGAACAGAGGGGAAAAGCCTTACTGTTTCTTCAATCTGGCGGCCTCTGTAAAGTTTGTCGCGCATCATTCTGCGCATGAGGCGTATTTTACAGGGGTGCAGTTTGTCTCCGTTGCTGTCGATAAGGCGGGAGCGAACGCTGACATAGATGCGCGTAGAACTGCTGTCTGTGTCGCCTAATATATCGGGGTTCAGCGCGTGTATTCCCTCCAAAATTACAAATCCACCCTGACGGTCAATTATTTTTCCCGACGGACGGCGTGTGTTGGTTGAAAAATCGTATGCAGGAAGTTCTATTTTCCCGCCGTTAAGCAGAATATCGAGATCTCTGTTGAGGTATTCGCTGTCTACACGCTCGGGAGATTCTAAATCGATTTTGTTTTGTTGTTTTAGTATTTTCTCCTCTTCGGAAAAGTTTTTGAAATATCTGTCCATTGAAATATAGCAGACCTTGTGGCCCATGGAACGGATAGTTTGGTAAAGTTTTATTGCGGTAGTTGTTTTACCGCTTCCTGAGGGGCCGGAAATCAAAATAAGAGGTCTTTCCTGTTCTGTCAGGCAGATTTTTTCGGCGGCTTTTTTCAGCCGTTCCTGATACTGTTTTTCGCTCTCTTCAATGAATTTTTCTTTTCCCTGTTCAGCTTTGCTGTTAATTGCAGAAGTTGTTATAAGCATAAAAGTTCACTTTCCTGTAGGGTAATGTCAGCGCTGCCACTTTTCGCACAGCGCGGTAATCTGATCGGCAAATTTAGCCAAATCTTTGTTCGTTCCGCCCCTGTTTTGCTCAATAACCTGAGCAAGGCGGTCGCCTGCCATTTTAAGTCTTTCAAATACGGAATTAGCCACCTGGGTCTTGTGGGCCTTTTTGTCAACAAGGCGGCGTGTGCCAACTTCGGTCTGAACTACTGTGTCGCCGATCTCAAATCCGTCGCCGGGGAAAGGCGCTGTGGCAGTGTATTGAAGTTCCTGTTCAATGGCTTTTGCAAAATCGTCGCATACTCGGTCGTTGCCGTGGTTAACAAATACAACTCTCGGAGGCTCAGGCATTGATGCAAGCCAGTGGAGCAGCATATTGCGGTCCGCGTGTCCGCTTATACCGTCGATTTTTTCAATGCGCGCGTTAATATGTACTTCTTCGCCGAAAAGTTTTACGTCTGTTGCGCCGTCAATTATTTTTCGTCCCAAAGTGCCTACCGCTTGGTAGCCGACGAAAAGAATTGTGCATTCCTTGCGCCAAAGATTGTGCTTAAGATGGTGGCGAATTCTGCCCGCCTCGCACATTCCGCTTGCGGAGAGAATAATTTTCGGCTCGTCATTAAAGTTGATCTCTCGTGATTCATCGCTTGTTACAGCGAGGTTGAGATTTCTGAATTTTATCGGGTTGACGCCTTTGTCCAGAAGTTCAAGAGTTTCTTCGTCAAAATAGTCAATCAGGTTTGTGTCGTTGTAGATCTCTGTGGCTTCTACCGCCAGCGGACTGTCTACCCAGACCGGGAAATTGTAGTGGTTTTTAATAAGGTGCTTCTCTTTTATTATTCTGATTAGATAAAGCAGTTCCTGAGTTCTGCCAACGGCAAAAGAGGGGATTACAACGTTGCCGCCGTTATCAAATGTCGTTTGTATAATGTTGGTAAGCTGATTTATATAATCAGGTCTTGACGGGTGAAGCCTGTCGCCGTAGGTAGACTCAACAACAACAACGTCTGCTTTCGGCGGCATTTTCGGATCGCGGATAAGAGGACGGTTGACATTGCCTATATCTCCGGAGAAAAGCAATGTTTTCGTTATCCCGTTTTCCGTTACTTTTATTTCTATTGACGACGAGCCCAGAAGATGACCTGCGTCAATAAAACGAATTTCTATTCCGTCAAAAACGGAATATGATTTTTCATATTCGCAGGGGGCAAACAGTTTCAGCGCCGCTTCAGCGTCGTCTGTCGTATAAAGCGGCTCAACTGGCTCTCTGCCGGAACGCTTGTTTTTTCTGTTTTGCCACTGAGCCTCGAACATCTGAATATGGGCGCTGTCCATCAGCATAATGCGGCAAAGCCTGTATGTTGCCTGGGTTGAATAAATAGGCGCTTCAAACCCGTTAGCGGCTAAAAACGGAATTTTACCCGAATGGTCAACATGGGCGTGGGTAAGAAAAATTGCGTCGATTGCGTTTGGCGCAATGGGCAGACCGGGATTTTCGTAAATGTTTTCTCCCTGTTCCATACCGCAGTCTATTAGAATATTTTTGCCGCAGGCAGTAAGCAGTGTGCAAGAACCTGTTACCTCGTGAACGGCGCCTATGAATTGCAGTTTCATCTGGGTCAACTCCTTTATATAATTGGGTAATGCTACGGTCTGATAACTTTTTTTATCAACGGCTGTTTATCCGGCGGGTTTTCGCCTATTAAAAATGCGCTTTCGGCTGCCGTTTTCGCAGAATTTAGTCTTTCTTCGCTGTCAGCATAAAGCGTCATAAGAGTTTCGCCCGTCTTTACGCTGTCACCCGGCTTTTTGTTTAGCCTTATCCCTGCCAGCGGGTCAATTTCGTCTGTTTTAACGGCTCTGCCTGCTCCCAGCATTACGGATACCGCACCAATGGTCTCAGCGTCGGTTTTTAGTATATATCCTTCTTTATCTGCTTTAATGTCAATGCTGTATTTATCCTGTTTAAAGCGGCTCGGTTCCAGAATGTAGGCTGTGTCTCCGCCCTGAGCCTCAACCATTTCGCACAGTTTTTCCAGCGCTTTTTTGCTGTTTAGCATATCCTCAGCGATTTGTTTTGCTTCTTCCCAGGAGATGCTTTTTACTTTTGATATCATTTCTCCTGCCAGAGCAACAGACAGTTCGCGAAGGTCGCTTACATCTTTGCCGCCAAGTATTTCAGCCGCTTCCGCGACTTCCAGCGCGTTTCCCACGCAGTATCCCAGCGGAGCGGACATATCTGTTATATATGCGCTAACGCTTCTTTGGCAGGCTGTGCCGATATCTACCATTTCTTTTGCAAGAAATTCCGCTTCCTCGGCAGTTTTCATGAATGCGCCGCTGCCGCATTTTACGTCAAGAACGATATTTTTAGCGCCTGCGGCAATCTTTTTGCTCATGATGGATGAAGCGATGAGCGGTATGCTGTCTACCGTTGCAGTAACGTCACGCAGGGCGTAAAGCTTTTTGTCGCAGGGAGCCATGTTTCCTGTTTGACCTGCAACAACAAGCCCGATTTTTTCTGCCTGTTTTGTAAAAGCTTCAGGGCTCATTGATGTTGAAAGATTTGGTATCGCTTCAAGTTTGTCAATGGTGCCGCCGGTAAATCCAAGCCCTCTGCCGCTCATTTTTGCAACCGTTACTCCTGCCGCCGCGGCAATTGGCGCAACAATAAGCGTAGTTTTATCGCCGACGCCGCCTGATGAATGTTTATCCGCCGTGGAAGATCCGAAAGCAGAGAGGTCAAGGCAATCGCCGCTGTGGGCCATTTCGTCTGTGAGTATCGCCGTTTCTTCCTTGCTCATGCCCGAAAACCAGATTGCCATAGCCAAAGCGGACGCTTGGTAATCGGGAATATCGCCTTTAGTAAAGCCTTTTACGAAAAACGAAATTTCCTCGCGGCTGAGAGGAAGCGAATGCTTTTTCTTTTCTATAATATCGGTAATTCTCATAGCGTTACCTCACTTTCCGAGAGTAAATGCACCCGGTAAAAGTTCACGCAGAACGTGAATAGATATTCCGTCTTTATCCTTTGTGATTATTTTAAATCCGCTTTTGCAAAACTCGCTCATAACCTGGCGGCAGATGCCGCAGGGCATACACGGGTTTTCCGAGCCGTAAATGGCGATTGCTTCAAAGGCTGTTTCGCCCTCGCTTATTGCTTTGAAAAACGCTACTCTTTCTGCGCATACCGTTGCGGAAAAAGAGGAGTTTTCAATATTGGTGCCTGTATAAATCTTGCCCTGTTCCGTAATAAGCGCCGCGCCTACTTTAAAGTGAGAAAATGGAGAGTAGGAATATTTTGCGGCATTTTCAGCATATTGAAGCAGTTTTTCTTCATTCATAACAATTCACCTGTAAGGTCTTTCCCTCTAAAAGAGGATGTTGCCGAGAATAATGAACATACCGTTTTTCCTATGCAGTCAAAACCGTTAATTGTTTTTAGATTGACTGCTTTTATCTTTTTGCCGTAAATAAGCAGTTCAACATATTCTCTTGTGTGGTCGGTGCCTTTAAATCCGGGGTCACAGCCGTGGTCTGCTGTAATCATAAGAAAATCGTCGTCTTTCAAGTTTCCGATAAGTTCGGGGATGCATCTGTCAAACTCGCTTATAGCTTTGGCGTATCCGTCAATATCTCTGCGGTGGCCGTAGAGCATATCGCAGTCAACAAGGTTTGTAAAGCAAAGCCCGTTGAAATCTTCCTTGGAAATTTGAAGCGTTTTTTCTATTCCCTCGGTGTTGTTTGCCGTAGCAAAGTGTTTGTCTATCGAGCGGTGGGCAAATATATCGTCAATTTTACCTACTGCAATTATTTCTTTTCCGTTTTCTTTAAGAACGTCAAGCATAGTTGTTCCCGGCGGTTCAAGAGAAAAATCGTGGCGCCTCGGGGTGCGGTAAAAACTGCCGGGTTCGCCTGCAAAGGGGCGGGCGATTACTCGCCCTACACCGTATTTGCCTTTCAGTATCTTCCTCGCCGAGCGGCAGAATCCGTAAAGTTCTTCCGGCGAAACGATGCTTTCGTGGGCGGCGATTTGGAAAACGCTGTCAGCAGAGGTATACACGATTAGTTTTCCCGTTTTGAGATGCTCTTTTCCGTAGTCCTCAATTACCTTTGTCCCGGAATACGGCTTGTTGCACAAAACGCCTCTTCCCGTTTCTTTTTCAAATGCGCTGATAACTTCATTGGGAAAGCCGCCTGGAAAGGTGGGCAGGGGAGTTTTACTGATTATTCCCGCCATTTCCCAGTGACCTGTGGTTGTATCTTTTCCGCAGGATAATTCCCGAAGCCTGGCGTATGCTCCTGATGGTTTTTCAACTTTACCGCCTACAGTAACTCCGTCAATGTTAAGCAGTCCCAGTTTAGTTAAATTTGGTATGTGAAATTTCGGTGAAGCCGAGATGGTTTTCAGCGTGTTTGCCCCTTCGTCGCCGAAATTATCGGCGTCAGGGGCGAACCCTATCCCGAAACTGTCCAGTACAATAATGAAACCTCTCAATTATCTCATCTCTTTTGCTAATTTTACAATTCGGCTGGTGCCAAGCCTGTCTGCACCCAGTTTTATAAAATCTTCAGCGTCCTGCAAAGAGGCTATGCCTCCCGCCGCTTTTATTTTCTTGCCGTTTTTTATGTTGCTTGCAAAGAGGGCAATGTCCTCTTTGGTGGCGCCGCCTGTTGAAAAACCTGTTGATGTCTTGATATAGTCGGCGTTTGAATCGCTGACGATTTTGCACATCTCTATTTTTTCGTCACGGCTAAGCAGGCAGGTCTCAATAATTACTTTAAGAAGTTTTCCGTTGCATGACGCTTTTACTTCGTTGATTTCGTTTAGCACATAATCTGTATTGCCGGCTTTTAATTCGCCTATATTTATTACCATATCTATTTCGTCGGCGCCGTTTTTAACAGCGTCCGCCGTTTCAAAGCATTTTGACGCCGTGGTACCGTTTCCGTTTGGAAAGCCGATAACAGTGCAGATTTTTACTTTGTCGCCCACATATTCCTTTGCGCCTTTAACATAGCAGGGCGGAATGCAGACGCTAGTCGTGTTAAAGAGAATTGCTTCGTCGCAGATTTTCTTTATGTCGCTGAATGTTGCGTCCTGTTTAAGCAGTGTATGGTCAACTCTTTTGAGAATTTCATTTATTTCCATTGGTATCGGCTCCTTTCTGTCTATATTTATATTTTATCATATTGACGCTATATTTCAATACATCGGGAAATACTTGAAAAATATATAACTTAATCGGAATATTTTATTGATATTTTCTATTCATCTGTAAATTATCCGCTATGTTTGTTGCGGTTATGTCATTTTAATGTTAAGTGTTTGTTAAAACTCTTGAGAATTTTGGAAAAGGGATTTATTATTTAATACGAAATCTGACAGAAAATCATTTGTGCTTATTAGAGAGCTTACGTAGAAAGGCTGAAAAATGAAAGAGAAATTTATTGCTTTTACAGAAAAGCACGCTGAAATATGGAAGTTTATCAAATTTACATTTACGGGAGCAAGTACTTCCGTTCTGGAGCTGGTTGTGTTTGCCTTCCTTCAGTACGTTGTATTTAAGTCTCTTAACGCCACTCCTGTAACCGACAGCCCTGTGCTGGATTTTCTCGGAATAGATTACAAAGGTTATCTTTATTCCTACGCAATCAGCGCTATCATCGGCTACGCGGCGGCATATATAATGAACCGCAAACTCACATTTAAGGCTGACGCAAACCCGGTTCTTTCAACTATTCTTTATGTAATCATGGTTGTCTGCACTATCGCATTCAACACTTGGTTCGGAGCGTTCCTGGGAACGATTGTGAAGAACCACAACTGGGACAGCTTTATTGTTGAAATGCTTACAAAACTGGTCGTAATGACCGTTCCTACAATATGGACTTATCCCCTTAACCGTTTCGTTATCCACCGCAAAAAGAAGCCCCAGGCTTCCGAAAGCGAAAAGGACACAACGAACGGGCCTGTCACAATAACTGAACAGGCATCTTGACAAGCTGATTGGAAAGTGGTAACTTTCTTTTCAGAATAAACCCCTGCCCGGTGCGCATAAGGGCTTGACTCCCCGTCTCCCTTCCCTGGATTTGTTTTGTTCTGCGCCGGGCACCTCTCTTTGTAAACCGTAATTTTTACTTAATGTTAATGAGGAGTAATTGTAGTTTATGAAACCTAAAATTGTTGCATTTGATCTTGACGATACAGTTATCGGAAGCGACGGACAGATCAGCCCCGAGAATTTCAACGCAATAAAGAAACTTTCACAGGCAGGAATAACGCCTGTTGTGGTTACAGGTCGTACATATTATGAAATTCCCGCTTCACTTAGAGAATTTCCGTGGACGGGTTATATAATTTACGGTGACGGAGCAGTCGCCGTTGACAGCGATAGGCATTGTGTATTTTCATCTCATATTCCTCAAAAAGATACTGAGGAGATACTTTCCGTACTGAGAGAATACGATACAATGCCTGAACTTTTTTATGACGGCAAGCCTTATGCAGAAAAAGATAAACTCAATTCGGAAAATTATTCCTATTACGGTATAGAGGAAATATATCATCCTGTTATGGAAGAAACACGTGTTCCTGCCGAGAATTTTGATAGCGTTATGTCTCACGGAGAAAAAACAGAGATGTTCAACGTCTTTTTCCACAGTCAGGAAGAGAGAGACATCTGTGCAGACAGAATTTCAGACGCGTTTCCTGAATATACATGCACTCACTCAATGCAGAACAACCTTGAAGTTTTGCAAAAGGGAGTAAATAAAGGTGCGTCGCTGAAGCGCCTTGCTCAGACCTTAAGCGTTGACCGCGCAGATATTATCGCGGTAGGCGACAGCCCGAACGACCTTTCAATGATAAAGTATGCCGGAACAGGTCTTGCGGTTGCAAACGCCTGCGACGCTCTTAAAGAGGTTGCCAATGCTCAGGCTTGCAGTAACGACGGCAACGTTCTGGAATATATTTACGAAAATTATTGCTGCTGATTTACGGCAATACGGGAAGAAGATAAACTATGGGGAAAGTTTTGATTGTATTGCTGATTGTTGTTGCCGCAGTGGTTGTTATTACGGCTGCGGTTAACACTGTGCTTATGCTTTTGCAGTTAAAGTTTATTGAAAAAAATGTGAAAAGCGTTAAGTACGAAAATCAGCTTAGACCTTTATATGATAAAAACAACGGCGCCGCGGTGTTTACAACCGACGGCGATTTCAGCGTTATGCAGCTTACCGATGTTCATATCGGCGGCGGCTGGATGTCTTTTAACAAGGACAGAAAAGCGATAGAAGCCGTTGTCGCAATGATTACGGCGGAGAAGCCCGATCTTGTGGCGGTTACAGGAGATATCGCTTATCCTGTACCTTTCCAGGCAGGTACGTTCAATAACCGTATTCCTGCTAAAATTTTCGGCAGGCTTATGGAAAAACTCGGCGTCTACTGGGCGCCCGTTCTGGGAAATCATGATACGGAGGCTTACGCCTGCTTTAACAGAGCATATATCGGCATATATTATGAAGAACACCGTTATTCAAAAAATCATTCTGATAAATACTGCCTTTTTAAGTCGGGAGATAAGAGCCTTCACGGTGTGGGAAATTACGTTGTGCAGGTAAAAAATACTTTAGGTGTTATAACCCAGTGCCTTTTCTTTATGGATACGGGTTCTTATGTTGACAATGACTTTTTCGGCATTTTCTGGCGTTACGACGGAATGCATCAAAATCAGATTGACTGGTATGAAAAACAGTTGAAGGATTTTGAAAAATACAACTCAAAATTTGGCGCGGGAATGCCTAAATCGCTTATGTTTTTCCATATACCCATCGCCCAATACAAAGAGGCATGGAACCAGTACCGTGAAAATGGATTTTCAGATACAGAGGAAGTAAAACGTTTTTACGGAGAAGTAGGCGAAAAGGGCGGAGTTTTCCCAAGCCTGCATCCTGACAAGGTATTTGAAACCATATGCCGCTTAGGTTCAACAAAAGGAACGTTCTGCGGTCATGACCACCTTAATAATTTCTCGCTGGATTATAAAGGCATACGTCTTACCTATGGCCTTACTGTTGATTATCTGGCATATGTTGGAATAAAAAAATACGGCTTCCAGCGCGGTTGTACTATGATTGATATTCGCCCTGATGGTTCTTTTGACTGCAAGAGTGAAAATTACTACCAGGAAAAATACGGCAATGCTGACTGCGGCTCGGTAACGATGGAGCATTATTATCCTAATGTTGAGCGCCCCGTATAATACAACAAAATAATTTTCCCGCCGAAATTTTCGGCGGGATTTTTTGTTAATATTATTTTGCCGCCTTGTTTGAATGCATAAAATATGATATATTCTAGTTGCAGGATGTTCCTGTGGTGAAAGAGAGGTATTATTATGTATTGCAAAAATTGCGGAGCGAATTTCCCTGACGGAGTTTTTGAATGCCCCGTCTGTCACGCTATGATTGATGAAAAGAGAAATCAGTACAACTACGGCGGCGGTTACGAACAATATGTTAACCAGAGCGAAGGCGCCCCGAACAACGGCGCTCAGTATTATGAGCCTCCTCAGCAAAACAATTACCAGCAGACCTATACAAACGATAACTGGCATTACCACGATATGCAGTACCGCCAAATGGAAGAGAAAGGTGAAACTGCGAGAATTCTCGCAATCCTGGGCCTTGTTCTCGGAATTATTCTTACTCCTATTTTGGGCTGGATATTAGGCGGTATCGGGCTTTCCAATGCCAAAGAGGTATACGCTTATTTGAGAACTCCGTCGGCAAAAACTACAATTACAATAGCGAAATGGGCGATCATCGTATCGTCTGTACTGGCGGCTCTTGCGGCAATAGCCATTATTGCCTGGGTTGCAATAGTTTCTGCCGGGGTTTTCGCTCAGGATTTCTACTATAATTTATAATCGATATGCAGGAAGAAGAATTAATAAAAAAACGCTTTAATGAATTGAAAAACCGTGCCGTATTCGGCGGATATACAACGTTTACCGACTTTTTGGGCTTGGAAGAGCAGGATCTGCTTTCGCAATGTGCTTATCCTAACGAAGTAACGCTTTTCGGCGGGTTTGACTCGGCGGAGCGTGTTGTGGCGGCGTTCGGCGACAGAGAAGTAAATAATGAAGATTTTCCTATAAGCTGTGTAAAAATTGTTCCTAAAAGCGAGAAGTTCGCCCAGAACCTGACCCACCGAGATTACCTCGGAACGCTTATGGGTTTGGGAATAAAGCGAAGCGTTATCGGCGATATTCTTATCAGCTCGAAAACGGCGTATGTTTTCTGTATCAGTTCAATGGCGCAGTTCGTGTGCGACAGTGTTAGCCGTGTTGCGCGTACCGATGTTCGGTGCGAAATTACAAACATTATCGATCGGGAGGCAATGCCTGTTCCGAAGCACGTTGAAGCCGTTGTCTCTTCCCTTAGGCTTGACGTTCTTGTGGGAGAAGTATATTCTCTTTCAAGAAACGAAACGGATAAACTGTTTTTACAGCAAAAAGTTTTTGAAAACGGCAGACTGATTACACGCCGTTCTTACATTCCGAAAGAGGGAAGCAAAATTTCGGTAAGAGGTTACGGCAGATTTGTATTTTCAGGAGCGCTCAGGCAGACAAAAAAAGGACGCACTGTAGCGGCGCTGGAAGTTTACGGATAAATTCAGCAAATAAAAAGCGAGACAGTTTGACTGCCTCGCTTTTTTCATTGTATTAAAGTTTTGCGGGTATTAGCATTATACCTGACGGCGTTATATCTACCATTCCGTATTTTCCGTTTGCGGCGGCTCCCGGGTTCATAACGTAAAGCCCGTCAATATAATCTGCAAACTGGTTGTGGGTATGACCGAAAAGACAAACGTCTGCCTTTTCTTCTCTTGCGGCACGTATTATTTCTTCGTATCCGAATTTAACACGAAAAGGATGACCGTGGGAGAAGAATATTCTTTTTCCCCCGGCGGTTATTGTTTTGTAAAGCGGAAATTCGGCTCGCCAGTCGCAGTTTCCGCTGACTCTTTCAATCTTCAGATTTGGATAAGCCAAAGCAAGGTCGTCAACTTCATCTTCTCCGTCGCCGAGATTTATAAAAAGGTCAGCGTCTTTCATGTGCATTTCCACAATATCAAAAAGATTGCCGCTTGCACGGTGGGAGTCAGACGTTACAACGATTCTCATTCATATTCAGCCTTTCTTTGCATAATTATGTATTAAGTATAACGCAAAGAGGAGTGCTTTTCAATGAAAAATCCAAAAGCAAATAACGGCTTTGACCCTGAGGCTTTTCGCAAAGCCGCCCAGAGCGGAAAGACTAATGAGTATATAAACTCAAACCTTGACCCGGAAACAGCGGGCAAATTACAGAGTATTTTAAAAGACAAAAACCAGATTGAAAAAATTATGCAGTCGCCGGCGGCGCAGGCACTGCTGAAAAAATTCGGAGAAGGAAAATAATATGGACAATATCAATGACATTATCGCCGGTCTTACCCCCGGCGATATAGAGATGCTCAAGGGCGTTGCTTCTTCAATACTGGGAGGAACGGGAAGTAACGGGCAAAATAATTCCCAAACTTCAGGGCAACAGCAGTTTAACCAGCCTCCCCCTGTTCAGCAGCAGGTGCGGGACGTTTCAAACACTATTCAGCAGGCCCAGAATATGGGCAATCTCATTAACGGACTTGAGGGACTGAATTTCGGCAAGGCGGATTTTGAAATGATGATGAAAGCAAAAACAATATTTGATAAAATGAACAGCACCCATAATAAAAATGTGGACTTAATTCAGGCGCTCAAGCCCCATTTGAGTCCTCAGACAAGGGACAAGGCGGACCAGGCAATGAAAATCCTAAGGCTTTTTGAAGTCCTGCCGATGCTGAAAGAACTGTTCTGATGGCGGCGTTCAGCGAGTCGGAGATCAATGAGGCAAAAGAGCGTGTTCGCAGAATGAAAGAGCGCGCTTCGTCCTACATTGATTTTCAGGAAAAGGGAGAGGAAAATAATCGCAGTCATGCCCGTGAGGATGGCGAAGGGCACCGCGGCGAAGAAAGAGATCGGCGCGGTGAGCAGGAAGAAATACATAACCGCCCCGACAGCGAATGTCTTGATGATGAAACTAATTCACAGGGGGAAAGTGACGACCAGTCGTTTATTATTCTTATGCTCATTTTGCTTCTTTCCCACGAAGGGGCAGACAATGCGCTTATACTTGCCTTGCTTTATCTGCTGTTTTGAAATAAAATATGGAAAACATGGTAATAATATGTTATATTATGTATATGTTTTATTTTATTGAAAGGAAGTCTAATTTTGCCTGATTTTATAAATAAGAAAATCAGCGAGGCTGTTGATTTGCTTTGTGTTCCTGCTTCAAGGTTCAAAACAAACGAAATTTCAGTTAATATAGCCATGCCGCTGAAAAAAGAAACGGCTTCTGATTTTGCTCTGGCAATATCAGCTGTAAGCCGCAAGGGCAGAGCGTATCCCGATATGACCGCCCTTAATGTTAAAAAGGATAAACTTTACGGAGCGTCGCTTACCGCAAATATTCAGAAAGTCGGCGAACTTCAGGTATTGAAACTCGGCGTAACCAGCCTTGACGACCGTTTCTCTTTTGACGGGGAGCGTATTTCGGTATCGTGTCTTGAACTTCTGCTGTCGCTTCTCTTTGAGCCGCTGTTTGATGAAAATTCAATGTTCAGAGAAGAAGATTTAAACGCTGAGAAGCGCGTTTTGCTTGAAAAAATCGCGGCGGAGGAAAACGATAAGAGAATTTACGCTGTTCGCCGATTAGAAGAAATAATGTTTGCCGATGAACCTTACGGCATTAACCGCTTCGGTTGTGCCGAGATGATAAAGGCGGCAACTCCCAAGTCAGTAACGGACGCTTGGAAAGCGATGCTTACAAAAGGTAAGATACTTGTTACAGTTGTAGGTAATATCGATATGCCTGCCGCGGAAAAACTTATCAAAGAGCGTTTCAGTTCTGTTGAAAGAAACTATGAGTCTGTTCCCAAAACAGTTTTCGTTCCGGTTGCGGATAAGGTAAACGAAGTCTGCCAGAAAGAAAATATCCAGCAGGGCAAACTTGTACTCGGTTTCAGAGTTGACATGAAGCACGACGATGAGCGCGCCGCCGCTATGCGCTCTTTCTGCGACGCTTTCGGCGGAGGCCCTTATTCAAAACTGTTTGCCAACGTGCGTGAAAAAATGAGCCTTTGCTATTACTGCTCCGCAAGATATGTGCGCCAGAAGAGTTATATTTATATTCAGTGTGGCTGTGAAGAAGAAAATATGCAAAAGGCCGTAGACGAAATAATCAATCAGCTTGAAGAGATGAAAAAAGGCAACTGCACATCAGAACTTGACAGTTCCAAAATTGCTGTGGGCGACCTGCTTCGTTCGGTGTCCGATATGCCCACCGGTATTGAAGCCTGGTATTCATCCCAGATTGCGGACGATAAATTTATCTCTCCCGATCAGAGCGCAGAACTGAACAACAGTGTAACGCTGGACGACGTTGTCGCCTGCGCAAAACTCTTGAGCCTTGATACTGTTTACAGGCTTGTATCTGATAAGGAGGATGAAAGATGAAAGAAATAAAGTCAGAAATCCTCGGCGAAAAATATTATGTCGTTGAGCATAAATCTGGACTGAAGATTTATGTAATGCCTAAGGAGAATTATTCCTCCGCTTATGCAATTTTCGGCACGAAGTACGGCTCTATTGATAACCGCTTTAAGCGCTCAGACCAGGATGATTTTACCGAGGTGCCGGAAGGCATTGCCCATTTCCTTGAGCATAAGCTGTTTGAGTCTGAAGAACTGGACGCTTTTCAGCGCTTTGCGGTTACAGGCGCTTCTGCAAACGCTTACACATCGTTTGACAAAACTTGTTATCTCTTTATGTGCAGCGACCACTTCGACGATTCGCTTCGCATACTGCTGGATTTCGTTCAGCATCCGTATTTTACTCCCCAGACAGTTCAGAAAGAGCAGGGTATAATCGGCCAGGAAATTACAATGTATTATGACGAGGCGGGCTGGATGAGCATATTTAATCTGCTTCGCTGTCTGTATAAGAACCACCCCGTAAGAATTGATATTGCGGGAACAGTTCAGTCAATTTCAAAAATTACGGACAAGCTGCTTTACGATTGCTATAATACTTTTTATAATCTACACAATATGGCTCTCGCCGTTGTCGGCAACGTAACGCCGCAGCAGGTGCTTTCCGTTTGCGACGAACAGCTGATTGACGCTCCCGAACTTTCAATTGAGCGTTCATTTGAGCCGGAGCCGAGAGAGATAGTAAAGACATACGACGAGTATCATCTTAGCACTTCAATTCCAGTGTTCTCGTTCGGCTATAAAGAGGCGTGCGATAAACCCACCCAGAGCCTTAAAACTATTATTGAAACTAATATTCTTTTGGATATCATTGCGGGTGATTCATCACCGCTTTACAAGCGGCTGTTTGACCGCGGACTTATAAATTCTTCATTCTCTAAAGAGTATTTTATCGGCCATGGTTATGAAGCGATAATTTTTGACTGTGAAAGCAGACAGCCGCAAGCGGTTGCCGATGAAATTAAAAATGAAGTTGCCCGTCTTCGCCGTGAAGGTATTGACCCGGAACTTTTCGAGGCAGTGCGCCGCAAATCCTACGGCAGAGAGATAATGTCTTACAATGATATTGACAGCGTTGCCAATGCTTTGATTGAGGCTGATTTCAGTTCTTACGGCATTTTTGACGCGCTGGAAGAATATAAAAAGGTGACGAAAGAGGACATTCAGTCACGACTTTCGCAGGTTATGGATGAAAAATACTGCGCTTTGTCTGTGGTAAAGTCCGAAGAGGAGAAGTAAAATGAGCAATTACACCAGAGTTTATTTTGAGGGGCTGGGCATAGATTTTGATCTGCCATCGGTTGCTTTTACAATCGGCGGCTATGAAGTCCATTTTTACGGAATAATAATTGCCGTCGGCTTTTTGCTTGCTGTTATTTACGGCGGCCGCATGGCGTATAAATGGCGAATGAGCCTTGACGGAATGACAGACGTTTTGATCTGGGGCACCATCCTCGGCATCATCTGCGCCCGTTTGTATTACGTCGTTTTCGAATGGGATTATTACAGTACCCACCTTTCAGAAATACCCCAGATTTGGAACGGTGGCATCGCGATTTACGGCGGTATAATCGGCGCGCTTATAGGAGCGGCGATAGGCTGTAAAATAGGCAAAATTGATTTTAGAAATCTGCTTGACTTAGGCGCACTTGGTCTTCTCATCGGCCAGGGTATCGGCCGCTGGGGCAACTTCTTTAACCAGGAGGCGTTCGGTACAAATACAGATACAGCGCTTTTCCGTATGTGGAGCGTTAAGATAAGAGATACTCTTGAAGCTTCTGCCGCAACGCTGGCAGACAAGGGAGTAACGGTTGACCCGGAAATGCCCGTTCATCCAACGTTCCTTTATGAGAGTGTTTGGTGCATTTTGGGCTTCTTCATTCTCAACTACATTGTTCACAAACACAGAAAGTTCAAGGGCGAGATTTTCGTGCTTTACGGAATTTGGTACGGTCTTGAGCGCATGGTGGTTGAGGGAATGCGTACTGACAGCCTTTATATAGGTGCAACCAATATCCGCGTCAGCCAGCTTCTTTCCGCAATAATTGTTGTTGTGGCTCTTGTTTACTTTATTGTCATTATGACGAAGTACAAAAAGGGTAAGCTCCCGGAGCGTCTCAAGATAGTTCCCGTTGAGGATCTGCCTATGCCTGAAAAGAGAAAGAAAAAATCTCAAAAAGGCACAGACGAAAGCGAAAATGTTAAGACTGTTTCTGTGAATGATGAAAAGATAACGGAGGATAATAATGGCACAGATAATTGACGGAAAAGCCGTTTCAAAGGCAGTGCGCCAGCGTGTTGCCGCTGAGACGGAAGAACTTAAAAATAAGGGCATAACCCCGGGCCTTGCTGTAATACTCGTCGGAGATGATCCTGCGTCTCAGGTATATGTCCGCAACAAGGAAAGAGCCTGCGAAGAAGTGGGCTTTTACAGCGAAAAGTACACTCTCCCCGAAAATACTACTCAGGAGGAGCTTAATGCTCTCGTTGACAAACTTAATGCCAGAAAGGAAATCAGCGGAATTCTTTGTCAGCTTCCGCTTCCTAAGCATCTTGATGATAAAGCGGTTATCAACAGAATTGACCCCAAAAAGGATGTTGACGCTTTTCATCCTGAAAATGTGGGGGCCATCATGATTGGCGACTACCATTTCCTTCCCTGTACTCCCGCCGGAGTAATGGAACTTATCCATTCAACAGGCGTTGAGATAACAGGTAAGAAAGCGGTTGTTATCGGCAGAAGCAATATTGTCGGCAAGCCGATGGCAATGCTTCTTCTCCATGAGAACGCAACCGTTGAAATAACCCATTCTAAGACGAAAAATCTTGCGGATATTACCCGTACTGCTGATATTCTTGTTGCAGCAATCGGAAAAGCAGGTTTTGTAACCGCAGATATGGTAAAAGAAGGCGCTGTTGTTATTGACGTCGGAATGAACAGAAACGCAGAAGGAAAATTGTGCGGAGACGTTGATTTCGACGAGGTAAGCAAGAAGTGCTCCTATATCACTCCCGTACCCGGCGGCGTGGGTCCGATGACTATTTCCATGCTTATGCAAAATACTCTTACCGCCGCAAAAATCCAGAATTTAGTTGAATAATTAGGACGTTTATAAAGGCTCTGTATTTTTACAGAGCCTGTTTTTATCTTTTTCGAGGATTTGCGCTAAAAAATGCTTGCATGTGTATATCGTATGTGATAAAATATTTCCGTTGTTTTTCTGAAAGGAAAATTTCTCTGGAGAGTTTTTGACCGCAGAGGTCAAAACGCCGAAGGTGTAAGGCGAGATTTTTTTCGCCAATCTCTCAGGCAAAAGGACAGAGACAATTCATAATTGTAAAGTCCTTACCAAGCCGTAACGCACCTTTGCCGTTACGCTTTTTTTATTTTATTCTGTTTCTGAAAGGATTTACTAGTATGTTCCAATCAATAACGATGGCTATGTCGTTTGACGACGTTATTGCCAAAATTCAAGATGCTGTCTGGGGCTGGCCGCTTATCATCCTCATCCTTGCAGCAGGTCTTTGGCTTACAATACGAACCGGATTTGTCCAGGTTCTACATCTTGGAAAAGCCCTCAAATTTATGGTGAAAAACGAGGAAAGCGGAGAAGGCGAGGTTTCATCCTTCGGTGCGCTTTGCACGGCTCTTTCCGCTACTATCGGTACAGGTAACATCGTCGGCGTTGCAACGGCAATCTGTCTCGGCGGCCCCGGCGCTCTTCTTTGGATGCTTATCGCGGCTTTCTTTGGCATGGCGACAAAATATTCAGAAGGTTTTCTTGCAATAAAATACAGAGAAAATAAGGGCGACAACCATTTCCTCGGCGGCCCGTTCTACTATATTGAAAAAGGTCTTGGCCCGAAGTGGAAATGGCTGGCAAAGATATTTGCATTTTTCGGCGTAACAGTAGGACTTTTCGGTATCGGAACATTTACCCAGATCAACGGTATAACAACTGCCGTTCAGAATTTCTTTGATCCGGATTCTTCAAATATCGCCTTTTCAATCGGAAATTACGATTATACATGGGCAACCGTTATCGGCGGTATTGTTGTAACGATTTGCGCCGCTCTTGTAATAATCGGCGGTATTAAGCGTATTGCCAAGGTTTCAGAAATTATTGTTCCTTTTATGGCGATTACTTATGTTCTTTTTGCCCTTATCATTGTGTTTACCCACATTGAGCAGATCCCCGGCGCTGTAAAGCTTATCTTCACAAGCGCGTTTAACCCCGAAGCCGCTCTCGGTGCAGGTGCCGGTATAACTCTGAAACTTGCAATGCAAAAAGGTATCGGACGCGGTATCTTCTCAAATGAGGCAGGTCTTGGTTCCGCTCCTATTGCCGCAGCTGCCGCTAAGACAAATGATACAGTCCGTCAGGGCCTTGTTACAATGACAGGTACTTTTATTGATACAATACTTATCTGTACTCTTACCGGTCTTTCAATCGTTGTTACAGGAGCTCAGAACGCTTATGTTCCGTCATCCTTTGAGGGCGTTAAAATTACAACGCTTGCCTGGGAAACAGGTTTGCCCTGGAGCAGCCGCTTTTCTGCTTTTGTGCTTATGATATGTCTGGCGTTCTTCGCCTTTACAACGATTTTGGGCTGGAACTATTATTCAGAGCGCTGTCTTGAGTATCTTTTAGGAAGCCAGAAGGCAACGAAAGCTTACCGCTATATTTACATTATTGCAATTGCTATCGGACCTTATCTGACTGTTGCGGCGGTATGGAACATTGCCGATATTTTCAACGGACTTATGGCGTTCCCGAACCTGGTTGCGCTGTTTGCGTTAAGCGGAGCAGTAGGGAAGGAAACACGGGCTTATTTCGCGCGAAAAAATCACGACTTAAAAGCAATGCCGAAACATAAATAATAGTAATAAATAAGCCGCTGGTTTACCAGCGGCTTTTTTTGTTGTTCTGTTATGGCTTTATTGGTTGTTTGACGAGTGCTTTCCGTTACCTGAACCGTATCTCTTCTGGTTACCTGATGAATTTTCAGAAACACCAGCGCCGTTTTGTTTTCCTTTTCCGTATCCGTTGGAGTTCTTGACCGTTGTTTCTTCGGAACTTTCGCTGAGAGCTTCAATTTTATCTCGTATCTGGCGCATACTCATGTTTTTTACGTCTTCAACTGTAACGTTTGGGTCAAGTTTTTTCAGTTCAAGATAGGCGCGGTATTTGCCCACAGACAGTCCTGCTTCGTCAGCGGCTTTTACTTCTTCTTCTGTTGCCTGAGAACAGTTTACATTGCCGTATCCCTGCGCTGTGCAGGTGCTTATATTTTGGCTGATCTTGTTGCATCGGCTTTCACTGTTGCCTGCAACGGCTATATCCACCGTAGCGTCGCTTTCAAGATAGCCTGCCTCTTTTTCGCTGTCAAGAAGAGTGGTAACGGCTTTTTCGTATTTCATATTCGCGAGAGATAAATCAGAAGTGACTTCTTCGGCGTCGCTGTTTAAGCAAACAACGTCTATTACTCTGTCCAAAAGATTTATTTTCATTTCAACAGAGAGGTTAACGTCAACGCTGATTGTGGCAACGGGAACGTTGTAGACGCCTGCCGAACCGAAGATAAAAATCAGAAGCGCACAGCAGACTGCGGCGGCGTAACGTATCGGACGCTGAGAGCGACTTCTTTTCTTTGAATAAACGTTTTCAAAAAGGTATTCTTTTGTTCTGTCCTTTAACTGATTTTCAGCGTGAACAGCGTCAAATGCGTCGTAAATTCTGTTACTCAAAGTAGTCACCTCCCAGCTTTTCCTTTAATATCTTCTTTGCTCTGGATAATAGAGTGTAAACGGTGTTAACATTTTTGCCAAGGATTTTACCTATTTCCACCGCTGTGTATTGTTCGTAAAAGTAAAGATAAACAACGTCCTTGTACTTCTTAGGCAGAGCAAGAACAGCCTGAAGCACATCGCTGTGGTCTTCTTCAATATCCGCTGTTAATTCCCTTATTTCGTCAATGGGAACAGTACGGCTGCGGAAGAAACTTTTGAGATAGTCCTTGCAGGCGTTTATCGTAACCCGTATTATCCAGGCTTTTTCGTGCTCTTCACTTTCAAAAACGCCGTCGTAAAAAACGTATTTCATAAATACAGTCTGAAAAATATCTTCCGTGTCGTCGTAGTTTTTTAAGTGAAGCATACATATTTTCTTTACAGTGTCAGAATAGAGCTCAACGGCTCTGTTTGCTTCCTGTTCAGTACGCATAGCTTCCTCTGTAATATCTAAAGTGTTTTCCTTTTCTAATACTAATACGATTAAAGCGAATAAATCCTTTCAAAAAATAAAATTATTTATTCTGGATTACCATCATTTTTATTAAAACAGAAAACGCGGATTTAGGCAAGCATAAAAAAACGGCGGGTGCTTCCCGCCGTATAGTGATTATTTTCTTATTTGTCAAATGCCGGATTGGTCATATAGTAGTTCTTGCTGTTGAGCCTGTCGGTCACAAGGCGCAGACCTTCACCTTGAAGGCAATCTTGTAGCAAAAATAAAAAAATAAATATATGACCGATAACTCAACAGCCATAGCATAAGCTAATTAAATGTTGTGGCTATTATTCTCTTTTATGATTTTTACAATATGTTCTATTTGTTCATCAGTTAAGATTTTATCACGATTAAGAATGTAATTTAATAATTCATCTTGATTATAGCAGTTAAATACCGGAATATCTTCTCTTGTATTTACAATGCTGACATATGCTTCTGGATTAGAAAAATACACTGCGCCGTTAATAAATACTCTAACCTTGTTTTGTCTGAAAATGCCTTTAAGTCTGTAAATGTGAGTTGCAACCTGCTTTACGGGATTGTAGAAATCCTTACAATAGGGTGTACAGCCTCGTCCTACTTTATGCTGTGTCCAATCCCGTTCTTGACAATCTCCAACAATATGACCTCTTTGATTTTTCGTTTCAATAATAAATACACCTGTGTTTCCCACTACAATGTTGTCAATCTCGCTTTTGCGACCTTCATAACTTATAACTGCGTTCCTTATCAGCTTGTAGTTTTCAGGTAATGAATGGATCAGATAAGCAGTACGCTCCTCTCCCTGTTTCCCTGCAATAGTAATATTTCGTTCGGTTCTCTTTTTAGATAATACGGACGAAATGATTACAGTTAATATTATAAATAATAAAATAACCAACAATTCCATTTAATAAATTCATGAAAATTTAATGTATAAAGAATTATATCATTTTTTCTTTTGCAAGCAATATAGTAATTTCTTTAAAGCAACACGCAGAAATTGAAACAACTTTATGTTATACTTAGAATGTAAAAAAACATTGACATACCCTATTTAATAGGGTATAATAAAGATGAAGTAAGAGGTATTTTAAATGACAAGAGAATTTGTAGAGCTTCCAATATTTCAAAAAAAGTGGAAATTATTAGGATTAACTGATAAGGATTTAAAGAGACTTGAAGAAGAACTTGTTGCTGATCCGAAAACAGGAGATGTTATGCAAGGCACAGGCGGTGTTCGTAAAATGAGATTTGCATTTGAACACCGCGGAAAAAGTGGAAGTATTAGAGTTATTTATGTAGATTTTGAGGTTTATGAGAAAATTTATTTAATTACTGCATATTCTAAAAATGAAAAGGATAATTTAACAAAAGACGAAAGAAATGAAATTAAACAATTGATCAAGATTCTTGAGTCTCAACTTGAAGAAAGTTTAGATAAGGAGGGTTAATATGGCTATTTTTGATGAAATCAAAATGGGATTAAATGAAGCTATAGAGTTTGAAAAAGGTAATTTAAGTGCCAAAACCTCAAAATTGACTATTGAACCTGTTGCAAGATTTGAACCTAGTGAAATAAAAAGAATTAGAAATAATACTGGTATGACACAAGTGGTTTTCGCAAAATATATGGGAGTATCGGTTAAAACTGTAGAAGCGTGGGAAGCAGGAAGAAATCATCCTGATGGAGCAGCAAGTCGTTTGCTTTCAATCACCCAGAAAGATCCTTTATTTCCAGTTCACTCTGGAATAGTATTAGTATGAAATAAATGATAACCACCCGTTTAAAGGGTGGTTGTTATTGTTTAGATTAACCCAACTAATCGACTTTCATTCAATTTAGCAACAGGATTATATTTTTCAATTAGGCTTTCAACAATAATTCTGCTTCCTGCACTTATACGGGAACTTAAAGTGATTTCCATATCCGCAAATGCTTCATCAGATATACGCATATCGTAATACGAAAAAGGTTGTTTCTCTAAGCCTTCTTTCATTTTATTTGCAATGGTATGAAAATCAAGCATTGATTTTTCTACAGCTTGGTTTAAATTTAGTGGAAGTACATTTAATATGTATCGCCATTCTTTCTGAAAGCTCCAATGTAAGTTTTTATATTTTCCGAGTTCACCTAAAACTATCGTGAAATGATCTCCATCTTCTTTTAATATTTGTGGATAAAGTTTATTTGTTTCATTTGTATATTCAACCTTATAAAGTAGTTGCATATCCATTGCTTGGACAGAGAAAAAGCCTTTAGTAAACATTTCTGTCAAAGGGATAATGCTTTGTAATGGCTTGCCATTTGAGTTATCAGTAACAGTGAACCATAGAACTTTGGAAAAATCTTCGGTAGTATTGTCATATATCTTAAAAGGATTTTGGCGAAGTTTGATTCGTACACCAAAATTTAATGAAGCATACATATTCCACATTGGTATACTCTCTGTAGAATCATCAGTCCAAGAACTTATATAACAAAATTGTCCAATGTTTTTTATGTCTGCTGTTTGTTGCTCTTGTAAATCATCCATTTTATCAAGGGAATTAAAACGGATTGTTTGATTTTTTAATATAAGAGCAAGTGTTTCGATATTTGTGTAATGGTAAAGATAATTAAAGTCATCCATAATTTTAAATCTCCTTGAGAAAATTAAAAACATATTTTTAAAATAGTTAAAGTTTTTGTGTTAATGTTTTAAACACCTAAGCTTTTGCTTAAATTAAACATATTATATGATTAGAGAAATATGTTTGCAATAGTTCATTATTTCTTATTGCAGTATTAAAATCGCTTTGTTCTTATTCATTATTTGCTTGTGTGGTAACTGTTTAGTTGATGGTAGTAAAAAATATTTGAGAAGATTATCTAATACATGGATTGCCACATTGTTTTGTCTGAATGCGAAGAGGACAAATAATTATCTGGATATTCAAACTCCTTTGTGGTATGTTGTAGTACTGCAAGGGAGTTGTTATTTATGTCAACGCTACAAGAGTTATGGTATGGGAATATTAGACCCAATGAAAACAAAGTTATTACTTATGAAGAAAAAAGGCTGGTTAAACTAATGGCCAGGCATCAGGATTATTTAAGATCGAAACTTAACGATAAAGAACTTGATGAGTTTGAAAAATATATGTTATGTTCCGATGAGTATACCTCTGTTGTTGAATGTCAAGCATTTGAAATAGGATTTAAGTTAGCAGTAAAAATATTGACTGAATCAAATTAAAGCCGCTAGTTTACTAGCGGCTTTAATTCTATATTATTTTCTTTGTAAAGTCACAATAGATTCTACATTTTTTGAATTAATTCTTAAATAAGAATAAGTATTTGTTAATTGATAAAATCTGCTATTCAATCTCAATTTTTTGACAGCAGATTTTTTGTGTCTATATGTCAGTAAGCTCTCGGTGAGTAATTTTCACATTACTCTTTGTCTTCTATTAGTTTTGCAACAATATCTTTTTGCTGATTGTTAAACTTAAAAACCATAAACATATTTTTTCTTGTTGTACGAAAAATGTTATCATATGTGTGAACTTTCATTAATTTTAACAAGAAGCTTATTTATAATACAAATATTTGAACTGTTAAATCAAAATAATAACATTTATTGTATTTAAATAGTTGCTGTGGTATTATAAATATGCAACTTCTCATAATTAGTGTTATCAAGAACTTGTATTTACATCTAAGAAGGTTTTAATATGCTACCAGAAGAAAAAGCAAGGATTAAAATAGATAAGCAATTGAAAAACGCCGGATGGGATATTGTTTCCCGTGATGAGTATATTCCATCAAACGCATTGGCAGTTAAAGAAGCTTTAATGCAGGGAAACAAAGAAAGTGACTATTTGCTTTTTGTAGATGATAGAGCCATTGCTGTTGTTGAAGCAAAAAAAGAAGATAACACTCTTGGCGATATTGTTGCAGCACAGGCTGAAGCCTATTCCAAAAATCCACAAAGCTGGTATCCTTTATGGTTTGATGGGCAGATTCCGCTAGTTTATCTTGCAAATGGAAATAAAATATATTTTAAAAATATGCTTACTGATTCTGATGGAGATTATGTTGAGTTAACCGAAATGCATTCCCCTAAAAAAATGTTGCAAATAATCGGAAAGAAGTCTGAATACGGTGCTTTGCCAAGAATTGAAAAACAGGGTTTGCGTGATTGTCAGTACGATGCAGAGGTTGCTCTTGAAAAGACACTTAAAACGGGTCATAAAAAAGCACTTGCTGTTCTTGCTACTGGTTCTGGCAAAACATATTTGGCATGTCTAGCAGCATATCGCTTGCTAAATTATACCCCTACAAAGAGAGTCTTATTTCTCGTTGACCGAAACAATCTTGCAAGACAGACCGAAACTGAGTTTAGCCTTTTTGACCGTACAGAAAAACAACAACCAATGAACCTACTTTATCAAATTAATCGGTTAAAAAGCAGTGATGATATTGATGGGGATATAATAATTTCCACCATTCAAAAACTTTTTGCTGTTTTGACTGGGCAAAAATTAGCTGATGATAATGAGGATAAAGAGGATGAAAAGCAGTTTAGTTTTTCTGATAATGAAAAGTCAGAGCCTGAAATAGAATTGGGAGATGACTTAAAACTGCCACCAGATTATTTCCAATTTATCATAATTGATGAATGTCATCGTTCAATTTACGGCAAGTGGCAAAGAGTGCTTAATTATTTTAAAGATGCAAAAATATTAGGATTAACGGCTACTCCTACACCAGAAGCTTTTGCGTTTTTCAACAAAAATACAATTGAAGAATATACTTATGATGACTCTGTTGTAGACGGTGTCAATGTCCCTGCAAGGATTTATAGAATAAAAACCAATGTTACGGAACACGGCGGTACTATTAAGGCAGGAGATATAGTAAAAGATTTGTCAAAAGACGGTGTTGAATTGCCAGAATATGTTGCTGAGGAAAGAGTAGATTACGGCACAAAACAGTTAAATCGTTCTGTCATCAATCCCAGCCAAATGAGAGAAGTTATTACAGCATATATGGAGTCAATTTATACGTATTTATATCCTGACAGAGAAGAAAACTGGAGGTACATTCCCAAAACTCTAATTTTTGCAAAAGACGATAATCATGCAACACAAATCGTAAATGTAGTTAGGGAAGTGTTTAAGGAAAAATTTAAAGACGGCAAAGTGCCCGCAAAATTTGTACAGAAAATCACCTATTCTGCCGGTGACTCGAACGCCCTTATTCGTGATTTAAGAACCGAAAAGGATTTTCGCATTGCGGTTACAGTTACTCTTGTAGCAACCGGAACCGATGTAAAGCCTTTGGAAGTTGTGTTCTTTATGAATGATGTACAATCAGAGGTGCTGTATACGCAGATGAAAGGCAGAGGCTGCCGTGTTATCAATGATGATAAATTAAAAGAAGTTACACCTAACGCTACAACGAAGGAGTGTTTTTATATCGTAGATGCTGTCGGAGTAACTGAGCATGACAAAACCATACCAAAACCTACCGGCACCCCAAATGGCACCGGTGGAAATAAATCCCTTAAGCTCGATCAGTTGCTCGAGCGCCTTGCGCACGGAGAAGTGAACGATGATAATCTTGCGTTGCTAAGAGATTACTGTGCAACAATTAACAATCGGTATGAGGATAATCCTTTGTTTGGCAGGCATTTAAACATCTTTATTTCGGATTTTGGCTTTGCACCGAAGACATTGGCGAACGCTGTAAACAAAGCGCTGTCAAGCGGAAGTCTCCCCGAATACATTAGCATTTCTGCACCCAACGCAGAAAGGAAAAGTTTGATTCATTGCCTGATTGCAAATGTTGAGGCAAGAAAAAAGCTTCTTGAAATGCACAGGGGGTATTTTGCAGTTGCACCGGATAAAGATAAAATCATATATCAAGGATTTTCAAAAGAAACAGCAAGAACTTTCATAGAATCTTTTGAAAAATATTTGAGCGAAAATGCTGATAAAATCGAAGCTTTACGCATCATATACAATTCAGAAGATACCGTTATTACGCATTCCATGCTTGTAGAATTGCAGGACAAGCTGCTTTCAGAAAATCGCTTGTTTAAACCATATACTATATGGAGCAATTATAAATTGCTGGATATGAACGGGAATGTGGAAGAATTGGATAAAAAGCAGAATATGAATGCGCTTACCCATCTGATTCAACTTGTTCGCTTTGCTTACAGGAAAAGTAGCAATCTCAGGAGTTTGCTCAAAGGTTATTCACAAAGATTTACTCTCTACTGCGGACAAAACCAGCGCAGCCTTACTCTTGATCAACAGGAAATTATGAGACAGATTGCAGATTATATCATAAACGACGGTTATATTGACGCAGTGGAACTCAACGCCGTTGATACAGATCTTTGGCGAAAAGCGATTACAAGTTTCGGTGCCTCGGCGTTGACGAGCGAGATGATCAAACTATCGAAATTCATTTTAAAGGCGGCTTAATATTATGGCAAATACACAAACAAAAAGCGAAGCAACCTTACTTAAAAAGGTATGGGATATTGCGAATGTGCTTGCAGCAGCGGGCGTAGGATTTACTGATTATATCACTCAGCTTACCTATATTCTCTTTCTGAAAATGGATGACGAAAAAGAGGAACTCGGTCTCGGCAGTTCTTTGCCTGATGGCTACAAGTGGAAAGATCTTGTTGACCTCAACGGATCTGATTTAGTAGAAAAATACGAGGAAATCCTTGCAGAATTAGCAAAGGACACTGGTTTGATCGGCACAATATTTACTAAAGCTTCCAACAAAATTGACAGTCCTGTTCATCTTGCAAAAGTTATCCAAATGGTGGCAAGTGAAAACTGGTATATGATGGAAGGAGATTTCAAGGGAGCTATTTATGAATCCATCCTTGAAAAGAACGGACAGGATAAAAAGAGCGGCGCCGGTCAATACTTTACTCCTCGTGCTTTGATTAAGGCAATGGTGGATGTAATCGATCCTAAAATTGGAGAAACTGTTGCAGATCCGGCTTGCGGAACAGGCGGATTTCTTCTTGCTGCTTATGAACATATGAAATCGCAGAGCAAAGAGATTGCCAAGCAGAACTTTTTAAAAAATAACGCTTTATTCGGCGCAGATAACACACCGCTTGTTGTTACGCTTGCTTCAATGAATCTTTATTTACACGATATCGGCACCGAAAAAAGCCCTATCGTTTGTCAGGATTCACTTCTGGATACTTCAGATAAAATGTATGATATCATTCTTGCGAATCCTCCTTTTGGGACAAGACCTCAGGGAAGTGTTGAAGTTGCAGCAAACAGACCGGAATTTATTAAAACATCAGATAATCAGGTCAATTTCTTGCAGCATATTATGTCTATTGTGAAAACAGGAGGCAGAGTGGCGGTCGTTTTGCCTGATAATGTGCTGACTGACGGCAATGCTACTGCAAAGGTGCGTGAAAAGCTCTTAAAAGATTTTGATTTACATACGATTCTCAGACTTCCAACCGGTATTTTTTATGCAGGCGGCGTTAAAACGAATGTCCTTTTCTTTGAAAAAGGTTCAGAAACAAAGGATATTTGGGTTTATGATTATAGAACAGGCATAAAGCACACTATGGCCACTAAACCAATGACAAGAGAACATCTCGACGACTTTGTGAATTGCTATTGTTCCGGTCATGTGGAGGACAGGGTTCAGACTTATTCTGAAGATAATCCAAACGGCAGGTGGCGTAAGTTTACTGCTGACGAAGTTTATTCCCGTGACCAATTAAAGCTTGATTTCAAGTGGATCGACTTAACCGAAAAAGATGACCGTTCTATTACTGAAATTCTTTCTGAAATGCAAGAGAAAGCATCTTCCATCACCGAAGCAGTTTCAAAGCTTCAAGAGATGCTTGGAGGAATTGACTTATGATTGATACGAAAGCGTTAAGAGAGAAAATCCTTGACCTTGCTATCCGTGGTAAACTTGTCCCGCAAGACCCAAATGACGAGCCCGCTTCGGTTCTCTTGGAGCGCATTCGTGCTCAGAAGCAGCAGATGGTAAAAGAGGGCAAACTGAAAGCAAAGGATATTAAAAACGATACCATTATCTTCAAAGGTGAGGATAATTTGCATTATGAGCAGTTCCAAGATGGCAGTGTGAAATGTATCGAGGATGAGATACCGTTTGAAGTGCCGGAGGGATGGGTGTGGGAAAGGCTTGGTAATATTTCTTTAATTGCTCGTGGTGGGTCTCCACGTCCTATTAAATCATATTTAACTAATGATGAAAACGGTATTAATTGGATTAAAATCGGCGATACTGAAAAAGATGGCAAATACATTTATTCTACTAAAGAAAAAATAAAACCTGAAGGTGTATTAAAAAGTCGTTATGTGAAAAGTGGAGATTTCCTTTTGACTAACTCAATGAGCTTTGGCAGACCATATATATTAAAAACAGATGGTTGCATTCATGATGGTTGGCTTGTAATTGGTAATATTGAATTAGTATTTAATCAAGATTACTTGTATTATGCTTTAAGTGCCAATTTTATGTATAAAGTATTAGCTGTATTAGCTGGTGGCTCAACTGTTGATAATTTAAATTCTGATTTAGTAAAAGCATTACTTTTTCCCATTCCACCGATGAATGAGCAAATTCATATTGCGAGTAAAGTGGAAAATTTACTTTATTTATTAAAAAAAATAGATGAAAATGAAGAAATAATTACAAAAGACAAAAAGAATATAAAATCAAAAATACTTGACCTGGCAATTCGTGGCAAACTTGTACCGCAAGACCCGAATGATGAGCCTGCTTCCGTACTTTTAGAACGCATAAAGGCTGAAAAAGAAGAACTCATCAAACAGGGTAAAATCAAGCGGGACAAGAAGGAGTCTGTCATTTTCAAAGGTGAGGATAACTCTTATTATCAAGATTTGCCTGAAAATTGGGAAATTTGTTCTATAATGGCAATCGCAGAAGTTGACCTTGGAAAAACACTTGATAAAAATAAGAATACAGGAAAATTTTATCCGTATTTGAGAAGTGTAAATATTAAATGGAATGAAATTGATTTATCAGATATAAAAGGGATGCAATTTGAAGAAGATGAACTTCAACGATATAGCATTGTTAAGGGTGACCTTTTAATTTGCGAGGGCGGAGATGTTGGAAGATGTTGTATTTGGAGTTCGGACGAAACAATCTATTACCAGAATGCTCTGCACAGAGTTAGATTTCACGGAGGTTGTGAACCGAAGTATTTCCTATATTTTATGATGTATTTAGAACACACCGGATACCTTAAAAGAATCAGTAACGGAGTGACGATTAAGCATTTAACAAAGACCGTTTTAACTACAATTCCGTTTATGTTACCACCTCTTGCAGAACAAAAACGAATTGTAGACGAAATCGAAAAAATATTTGCTGTACTTGATGATATTGCAAAGCAAGTAGCATAAATAAAGAACCGCTCTCGTGTGAGGGCGGTTCTGATTTTACCAAGTTACAATTTTATCAACAAGAGCCTGCTGTTCGCTTGCAGTACGACGAAGGTATATTCGTGTTGTTTCAATGCTTTCGTGACCCATAAGATCGGCAAGCAATGCAATATCGTTATATTTTTCAAGAAAGTTTTTAGCATATCTATGTCTAAACGAATGCGGATAAACCACTTTTTTATCCAAGCCGTATTTATCTGCATAGTTTTTTAATTGTTGTGAAATACCACGAGTTGTAATTCTGTCGCCGTAACGATTTAGAAACAGATATCCGGATGAACGGTTTGTTTCCTCCAACCATTCAAGAGTTTCTTTTCTTAATTTTTTAGGTATGTAAAGTCGTCGTAATTTTCCACCTTTTGTATATAAATCAAAATAGCCGATTTCGATATGCTCAATTTTGATTTGTGTCAATTCACTTACTCTTGCTCCGGTAGCAGCCAAATACCAAACAACAAAATACCATTCCATATTGCCATCTTTTTTAAGTTGCTTTTTCAAAAAATTATAATCTGCATTACTGATAACATTTTCCAAAAAATTTTTTTGCTGTACCTTTACAGCCTTTAATGCTATTTTTTCCTTTCCTAAATATTCAAGATATTTGTTTATTGCCTGTATGCGTAAATTTACAGTCTTAGGCTTGAAGAATTCCATTAAATAGCCTTTATAAGCGAGTAAATTTTCTTTGTTTACTGTATCGTAATGCTCAGTAAAATAATTCACTGTCCACAGATACGATGTAATGGTATTTTCAGATAGATTACCTCTCCTCAAATATTCCTCAAATGTTTGTTTTGTCTTCATAAAAAGACACCTCCGTTATAATATTTTTGCGATTTGATTCGCTCTAATATTATAACGGAGATGTTTACACTCCTCTTATTATGAGAAGATAGGCAATGATGTTACTTGTATTGATGATGAAATACCTTTTGATATTCCACCAACATGGAATTGGTGCAGACTAGGTACGATTGGAGATTGGGCAGCCGGAGCAACTCCAAACAGAAAAAACTCCGAATACTTTATAGGCAATATTCCATGGCTTAAAACTGGCGATTTAAACGATAATTACATCACATATATACCTGAACATATAAGCGAAAAGGCATTGCAACATTCTTCATTAAGATTAAATCCGACAGGTTCTGTACTTATTGCAATGTATGGAGCGACGATAGGAAAGCTAGGCATTTTAACATTTCCTGCTACAACAAATCAAGCGTGTTGTGCTTGCTTACCGTTTGATGGAATAGACAATAAATATTTGTTCTACTATTTAATGTCTCAAAAATCCAATTTCATTTACCGTGGTGTAGGGGGTGCACAGTCTAATATTTCCAAAGAAAAAATTATTTCGACATTGTTCCCTTTACCGCCTAAAGAAGAGCAACATATGATTTTAAGTCAAATTGAAAAGCTTATGAAACTTATTCAGCAATTTGAAGAGTTGTTATAGTAAACAATTTAACAACTTAAAATACTGCTCTAATACAGATAAAATTCTTTCTTGTTCTTTTAGTGGCGGTAAAGCAATCTCTTCTTGACTATAAGTAGAAATCCAGTATCTTTGATGATTATCGTGGTCAATTTGCGTTGCTTGCATAAGATAAAATGCAAATTTAGGCAACACTAAATCAGTATTGATATGAAGTATCTTCATTGCTGATGATTTTACCTTAAATGGAAAATCAACAAATTTGCTTTCGGTAGTAAAGTCATCAAAGATTATTACAGGCAGTTCAGAAAAAATATTTTCTTTTTCATTGGTGTAACCCAATATGAAAGATTTTCCAGCTGTAAGAACTGGTGTTTCATATTCAGAGTTATAGTTTGTATCTTTAACGATATAATTAGTCGGTTGCTCATACGAAAGCAATGTTTCAAAGTTTGTTACAACCCAACCGGAAGGCAGCTTTTCTCCATACTTCTCATAATAAGAGTTATCCTCACCTTTGAAAATGACAGACTCCTTCTTGTCCCGCTTGATTTTACCCTGTTTGATGAGTTCTTCTTTTTCAGCCTTTATGCGTTCTAAAAGTACGGAAGCAGGCTCATCATTCGGGTCTTGCGGTACAAGCTTGCCACGAATTGCAAGGTCGAGAATTTTTGATTTAGCAATATTTACAAGTCCATTAAAATTGATGCATCCTTCCTCTATTGTATCAATTATTTTTGATGCATTTTTTATTTTAGTGATTATCTTTATTTGTTCCTTTAGCGGAGGAAATGGTACAAGCATTATTCTCAAATCAGTTTTATTGAATTTTGGCATAGCTGCACCACCACTTAAATATTCAAGATAGTTTTGTCCCACAAAAGATTTAAAGACAAATTCAAGAAAATCAGAAATTGTAGAATCTGTAAAACGCAGAATTATTGAGTTGGGAGCTAATGACATTGGCACATTTAAATGCGGAACTTTAAAAACCTTACCAATTGACGCGCCAATATTACTTAACATTAATTCTCCGCCAAATAATTTTGATTTTTCGAGAAACTCATAACTATCTTTGTCAATATATGATAGGTCTTTTTTGAAACCATTTGCAAAATCAATAGTTCTTACAAATATTGCATAGTTTTTTTCTTTATAAGTTTTAACATTTGCTTTTAAAGATGCAAAACTTCCATTAGCAACATAATCTGTTATTATGGTTGTAATTTTTTCTAATCTCGTCCACGCCCAACCTTCTGGCACTTCAAACGGTATCTCATCCTCGATACATTTCACACTGCCATCTTGGAACTGCTCATAATGCAAATTATTGGAAACAAGACAAGATTATATGGAAAGCTTATTTTTTTCTTGTAGATTATTACTATCTTGATTTAAGTATATAATAAAGAAATTAATTGATAATATTTCATCAAAAACATTAGGGTACTACTTTATGTTCTTTACCAATCCGTATCGTGTTTGTCTTTGCTGTAAGGAATAAAGTTTTTGCTTTCCTCTTCAAGAAAAGTTAAAATTTCATCTTTAGAAACTTTGCCCTGTTTGTAATCGTTGATCTTAGGCTCGATAATATCAAGCCAGTTATAGTAATCGTCGAAAAAATCGTATTCATCAAGTTTTGCTCTCTGGGAATAAGTATAAATTCTGTGGCGCTCGGAATTGAATTTCTTCAGTACCTCATCACTTTCTACAAGTTGCTTGTGCTTTAACAGCGCACCCTGCTTTTTGCAGGTTATACCTTTATCGGTTACTCTGTCACAGTACAGAGTAACCTTTTTTGTTTTCGGCTCAAAAAATCTGTTGCAGTTTCTGCACAGAGCAATATTCGGTTTTGACGCAAAGTAATAAGTTGTAAGTAAAGAATAAAACACTTCCGCTGATTCTACCAGATATGTTTGGTTAACTTTTCCGTTAATATATTGAATATCTGTTTCAACATTAAAATTTCCCAACCTGTCCAAAATCGGAAGATTTTTTCTGTCCTCTGCTTTGAGCTGGAGTTCGCTCAACTCTTCAAATCTCATATACAAGTCTCGCTGTAATATCAAGATACCTTCTATCTCATCCCACATAGCATCCATAGGAGAAATAAAATCAAATGCGATAAAATTATCAATGGTTTCGTTTGCATCGGCGCAAATTTTAAGTGCCGTTGCCATAACAGGCATATCATTTTTCATTTCTTCTGCTATGCCACGTACAAGACAAAAATAATTTTGATAATATTCCAAAGCTTGCGTATTGCTGATGTTAAAATTCAACACCTGCTCATAATCTGCTTTCATTTCTTTTTTATACTCAGAAATAAATCTGAAATCGTATTCAATAAATCTGTTAAGTTCATTGAAAACGCTGTCCATAACATTAAGCATACTTTTATCCCAACTTGACATTGGATTTGTGTATGCGTGAAATTTCATTTTGTCTTCGCTGAAACTCAAATGTAATGAAGCGTAGAAATCATTTTGACTGGTAAATCTCATGGCAACCCTCTGTGTGTAATCAATCTTGCGAATTTTTTGAATTTATAATCAAGCACTCTGAACTCTGTTAAAAAATTTCTGTCACTGTTAAAATCATATCATAGATAGAAAATTCTATCAATACAAATGAACCTTGACAAGTGAATTAAGATAGGGTGCTCGGATTATATGCGATGACCAAATAGGAGAGCAACAATGACACGCCGCCTGACAGGGGGCAGGAGAACGGCATCCTAAATAACAGAAAAGGAAGGAGGGATAAAATGGTAAATATTGAACCGATAGACAGCGAAACACTGGTGGATATGAATTTGCCGAGAAACATATTCAGCGTTGACGGATTAATTGCTCAGGGAGTAACTATTCTTGCGGGATCGCCGAAGATAGGCAAATCGTGGTTGGTGCTTGACATCTGTATGCAGGTAGCAAAAGGCGAACCGCTGTGGGGAATGCCTACTAATCAGGGCAAAGTTCTCTATCTCTGTCTTGAAGACAACTACTCAAGAATACAGTCGAGAGTAAATGACATAACAGCTGAACCATCCTGTGAACTTGAAGTAAGTGTTACCGCTCCTACACTTAACAATGGACTTATTGAACAGCTTGAAAGTTACTGCAGAGAGAACAAAAATATTAGATTGATAGTGATAGACACTTTACAGATGGTGCGTGACAACAACGCAGAGTTATCCTACGGCAACGATTACGGCGATATTGAAAAGTTCAAAACTCTTGCTGACGAGTTCGGCATTTCGATAATACTTGTTCACCACTTGCGAAAGCAAGGAGCAAGCGACCCACACACAATGGTTTCGGGAACAACAGGATTAACAGGCGCAGCCGACTCGTCTTTGGTATTCAGAAAAGACGAGCACAAGGAAGGCATTAATATACTTTACTGCCGAGGACGTTCAATACAGGAAAGAAGTCTTAAACTCAAATTCAACCGTGAAAACTGCCGATGGGAAATGATAAGCGACAGCCTTGACGAGCCAACTCAGGAACTCACTGACGAAATGATAACACTCATAAAATTTATGGAAAAGCATCTTGTATTCCGTGGCGGAAACACAGAACTTGTTGAAGAGATTAAAAACGAGTTTCCGGAATTCAGTTCCGCACCGCAGAAACTGAAACAGCAGATGGTGAAATTCCGCTACCTGCTTGAAGAACAGGGAGTATACTTTTCAAGTGGCAGAAGTAACGGAAAAAGAATAGTTGAAATTTCTTTCTGTTCTATAAACAGTGACACCAGTGACGCCTTGAACACGGCGGTGTGAACAAGGTGTTCCTGCCGTTCCTGACGGCACTGTCCGCCGAATTTGGCAGAAATAAAGAAAAGGCGGGAAAACACCCGAAAGCAATAATACAAGGCAAAATTTAAAACGGAAAAAGCACAAAAAAACCGCCGAAAAAGGCTGCCCAATTCCAAGCAGGATAAAGGCTGGGCACACTTTGAGAGCCGCCCAGCCGAAAAACACCGCAACAGCAACGCTTTGCGGGATTTCAGTTTTGGTACCAAAATACGGTTTTATCTGAATTTATTGTAGCCAAATACGAAATGTTTTGGTGCCATAAATGCAAAATTACTGCTGATTACGGCAGTTTCAAAAACTTATTTTGATACCAAATTATTTACAACAAGGAGGTGAAGGAAAAATGGATAAAAATGAAATGAAAAGAATATCTTTGTATTTACCCCAAGAAATAATAGACTTGTGTGAAAGAGACATTGATATTGCAAATGTGAAAAGCAGAAATCAGTTTATCTCAAAAGCGGTAAAATTATATGATTGTTATCTACACAAAGAACTCACATCTGAAATACTTGCTCCTACTATTGAAAGTGCAGTGGGTGCAAAAATAGATTTATCCGAGTATAAATTATCAAGAATTATTTTCAAACTTGCTGTTGAAATCTCATCACTGATGAACATTCTTGCAGGGGCATTTGAACTTGATGATCAAAAAGTCCGCAAAATGAAACACAGAGTTATCAACGAAGTTAAGGAACTAAACGGCTGGATAAATCTTGAAGACATAATTCGTTACCAAAACGGTGAGGAACAAAAACAAAAGTCCTGCCGTTTAATCGGCAGGCGGAAAGGAACATAATGCCAGACAAAATAAACATAAATGTAATTTTTACTGCAAACAAAAACTGATAGAGAGGGGCGATATAGAAAATATAAGAATGTGGTATTATGCCACGCAAAAAAACAAAGCTGAATAAAGCACCTTGTCCTTGTAATATAAATTGGGTAGAGGAGAGTGGTTGCTGTGGATAAGCCTGTAATAACAGAAAAACTGATTAACAGTTTTGAGATTGAATTTTGCAAAAGCAAAACCACAGTAAACGAATATTCTTCGTGCCTTACCAAAGAGGAGATAGAAATTAACAGACTTAAAGTACAAGGTATTCTTGCAAAGGTGTTTGGAAGGAATGAAAACTAGTCTGGACTTTGGAAAAAGTTTCGTATATATTGGCTTTGAGTTATCGGTCATAAGAATGGAAATTTTCTTATGATTGCAATTTATGCTCGACAGTCAGTTGAAAAAGAGGACAGTATTTCAATCGAATCTCAGATTGAAATGTGTACTTACGAAGCGAGAGGTGAGGCATTTTTAATATATAAGGACAAAGGATTCAGCGGCAAAAATGTAAACCGTCCTGAGTTTCAGCGAATGATGCAGGACATAAAATCAGGACGAAAAGGAATTACGAAAGTAATAGTTTACAAACTTGACAGAATCAGCAGAAGTATTCTTGATTTTTCAAATATGATGGATATATTCGGAAAACTCGGTGTAGAATTTTCTTCTGCAACTGAAAAGTTTGATACAAGCACACCAATGGGCAGAGCAATGCTGAACATCTGCATAACCTTTGCACAGCTTGAACGAGAAACAACTCAACAAAGAGTTAGGGACAGTTATATATCTCGAAGCCGAAAAGGTTTTTATATGGGCGGACCTGTGCCTGTAGGATTTAAAAAAGTAGATTTGATAATGGATGGAATTAAAACATCTATGTATGAACAGATACCTGAAGAAGTTGAACTCGTTAAAAAAGTCTTTGAAATGTATTCAGATGTAAACTTTTCTAATGAAGATATCGCTAAGGCTGTTCGTGATATGCCGACTGCGTGTAGACGAAACAGAACCGTAACACGAGCAAGAATTCAAGACTTTATTAAAAATCCTATCTATGTAAAAGCAGATTTGGATGTATATAATTTCTTTAAATCAAAAGGAGTTAAGATAATCAATCCCCCTGAAGATTTTATCGGCACTAACGGTTGCTACCTCTATACAGGAGAAAAGAAAACGAGAAAGCAGACGGATTTGTCAAACGCAGTACTTGTAATTGCACCTCACGAGGGGTTTATAGAATCTGATTTATGGATACGATGCAGAGAAAGAGCTCTTGACCAGCAACAGATTAAACGCAATCCAAAAGCAAAAAATACTTGGCTTGCAGGACTTGTAAAATGCGGTAATTGCGGCTACGCTCTGGTAAGAAAAAATTATAAAAACCGAGATGTGAATTATTTTCTCTGTTCTCACAAGATGAATGACAACCTGTGCCAAGGCTGCGGAACAATCCACGCTGATGAATTTGAAGAATTTATACTTGCTAAGATTAAAGAAAAGCTTGCTGATTTTCGGGAGTTTGAGGTTAAAAATACAAATGCAACCAATCCTAAAATAGAAGAACTGAAGGCAAGACAGATAGCAATAGAAAATGAAATAAACGAAACTGTAAAAAATGTTTCAGGTGCAAGCGAAACTGTTATGAGATACATAAATGAAAATGTGGAAAGATTGCACAGTGAAAAATTGCAGATACAGGATGAAATTCAAAGGCTTGAAAGCAGCAGATACTCATTAAACGAAAAAGTAATTTGCGACTTTGATAAATTTGATGAACTGCCGTTTGAAAGAAAAAGAGAACTTGCAAACGCAGTAATTAAAAAAATCTATGCAACAAGTGATGAAATTAATATTATATGGAACATATAAATAAAAGCGGAGCAGAGAGCAATCTCTGCTCCAAAAATCAACACTTTGTTTACAAGATTGACGGTTCGTATCACCAAAGCGCTGGTAGTGGACTATTTCTCGCTCGCGCAGGAACTTAATCGGCTCAATAATATCGGGGTCGTCTACAAGGCGGAGAATATTATCATAGGTTACTCTTGCCTTTTGCTCCGCCGCCAGGTTCTCGTTAAGATCTGCAATCGGGTCACCTGTTACCTGCATTGAAGCGGCGCTCCAGGGAGTTCCGCCTGCCGCCTGGGGATAAACAGCGTTTGTGTGGTCAACAAAATACGGCGCAAAAGCACTGTTTTCAATCTGGTCGTCTGTTAGATTTTGCGTCAGCTGGTGAACGATTGCACCGATCATCTCAAGATGTCCAAGTTCCTCTGTACCTGCCGAAGACCCGCAATTGACCTTTTGCGCTTAAAACCATGGATTAAAATATTGATATAAACACAGTAATGTATTATAATCAATAGAAAAATAATAAATAAGAGGCAGTATGGATACTAAATTTATGAAAGAGGCCATTGAGACAGCAAAAAAAGCAGTTGAACACGGCAATGAGCCTTTTGGAGCAGTTCTTGTAAAGAATGGCGAGATAGTTTATAAAAATGAAAATCAGATTTATACCAATAAAGGTTATACCGAACACGCAGAAATTGGACTAATTCGCAGATTTACACAGGAAACAGGTATTACAGACTTGAGCGAATATACATTATATTCAAGCTGCGAGCCTTGTTATATGTGCAGCGGTGCGATGGTTTGGGCAAAACTCGGTAAACTTGTATACGGCGCAAGCGATATTGACCTTTGCGAAATTATAGGTAGTACTGGCAGTGAATGCAGTAAAACTGTTTTTGAAAATTCACACTATGCGCCTCAGGTGGTAGGCGGTGTTCTTCGCGAAGAAAGTATTGCATTGCTTAAAGAATATTTCAAAAATAATGAAAAGAACTAAGAGGTAAAATATGTATTATGTTAATGATGACGCAGAAATATGCGGCTTTTATGAATGTGCAGATTGCTGTCAAAGATTTTTAGATGAAAAAGTAGTTCCGTATATGGTTTGCCCATATTGCGGTGAACAGCCTGATATGGAAATAGGACCTGACGATGAAATGCCCGCTGTAAAAGAAAGTGCAAAGTTAATTAAAGTTATTGAAGGTAATGAAGAAATCAAAAAAACGGACGCATTATTAAGCCTTGCTTTGACAGGCGGCGATTACAACTGGATATAAATAAAAAGGATGCGATTTGTTTCGCATCCTTTTATGTTTTATTTATCCATATTCATTGCAATTTGCTCAGGAGTAACAGGAAGAGTTGTAAATCTGTGACCTGTTGCGTTAAATAAAGCATCAGTTACAGCAGGAAGGGGAGTGTTTATAACAACTTCTCCTATTGATTTAGCACCAAACGGCCCTCTGTTTTCGTAACTGCTTTCAAATTCAACGCTGATCTTACCAATATCCATACGGGTCGGAATTTTGTATTGCATTAAGGAGTTTTCAAATAGTTTTCCTTTACTGTCATAGGTTATATTTTCGGTAAGCACCATTCCGATACCCTGTAAAATTCCGCCCTCTGCCTGAACTCTGGCAAGGTTTGGATTGATAGGAGTTCCGCAGTCTACTGCCGCACAGTAATTAACTACGGTAGTTTCACCTGTTTCAATATCTGTTTCAAGTTCTGCCGCACCAACCATAAAGGGAGGCGGAGATGTGGGCGAGGTGTTAGATTTAGTTACCTCAAGGGCAATATCGTTTCCGCACATAGATGATGTTGCAATATCTTCCAGCGAAACACTGCTGTTATCAGTGTTACAAATAACTGCCTTGCCGTTGAATTCTGTTTCATCTTCATTGCAGTTTAAAAGTTTGGCGCCGATTTTGCAAATTCTCTTTCTTAACTCAATAGCGCACAGTTCAACTGCTTTGCCGGTAACGAAAGTTGTGCTTGATGCATAAGAGCCGGAGTCATACGGAGAATTGTCTGTATCTGCACCTGAAACTGAAATCTGTTCAATTGGGCATTCGAGAACTTCACAGGCAATTTGAGCTAAAATAGTGTCGCAGCCTGTACCCATATCCGCCGCACCGATTATAAGGTTATATATACCTTCGTCGCCGAGTTTGATTGTTGCAGAACCAACATCCACATTGCTGATACCAGAGCCCTGCATTGCCATGCCCATTCCCACACTGCGAATTTTAGTGTCGCTGATCTTTTTGAATGGATATTTGTTGTCCCAATCTATCATTTGGCGTACTCTGTCAAGGCATCTGTCCAGGGCACAGCTTGTGTTTGTTTCGTTGTAGTATGCAGGCATTACATCCCCTTGATGAATAATGTTCTTTTTTCTTAAATCAAACGGGTCCATTGAAAGTTTATGAGCAAGTTCATTTACTGCTGACTCAACTGCAAAAAGTCCCTGGGTGGCGCCGTAACCGCGATAAGCACCTGCTGACATTACATTTGTGTAAACTACATCGTAACTAAACTTGAATGCCTCGCATTTTCCGTACAGGGGAATTGACTTGTGACCCGTTAATCCAACGGTAGTGGGCCCGTGTTCGCCGTATGCGCCTGTGTTAGATAAAGTGTAAAGGTCAATGGCTCTGATTGTTCCGTCATTCATTGCGCCAAGTCTAACATGTATTTCCATTTCATGCCTTGGAGAAGACGCGATCATAGACTCGGTCCTCGTGAAAATTAACATTGACGGCTTTTTGGTTTTCCAGGTTACGAATGCAGGATATATTTCTGAAACGGAACTTTGCTTTGCACCGAAGCCGCCGCCGATTCTCGGCTTTGATACTCTTATTTTTGATTTAGGAATACCAAGCGCATTTGCGATTATTCTTCTGCAATGAAATACAATTTGAGTAGAACTAACCACATTAAGTCTGCCGTAAGTGTCAATAGTGCAGAAAGTTCTGAATGTTTCCATCATCGTTTGTTGGTTTGCTCTTGTGTGATATACTCGGTCAATTACAATATCGCAAGAGTTTAAAACCTCGTCAACATTACCGTTTTCGCAAACCTCGTGGGCACAAAGATTTCTCTTGTTGTCTGCTCCGACAGGGCATAAAGACTCCCAGTTGTCTTCAGGATGAACAAGAATTTTATTGTCAAGCGCCTTGTGAAAATCTAAAATCGGCTCAAGAACTTCGTATTCTACCTTGATTAACTTTAAAGCCTTGTTAACGCATTTTTCGTCTGTTCCTGCAACAATTGCCACAACATCTCCTACAAAACGAACATGTTTGTCCAGCAGTAATCTGTCATATGGGCTCGGTTCAGGGTATGTCTGGCCTGCAAGAGTAAATCTTCTTGCGTTTTCGGGAATGTCTTTGTATGTATAAACAGCCTCAATGCCGATAACTTTTTTTGCAATATCTGTATTTATAGATTTTATTATTGCATTTGCGTGAGGACTTCTCAGCAGTTTAACAACAAGGCAGTTTGACGGCGCAATATCTTCTGTGTAAACCGGTTGTCCCATAACAAGCTGCATTGAGTCAATCTTTTTTATAGGTTTATTAACAGATTTCATTTTGTGCCTTTTCGTCCCTTCTCTTTAAAAAATTCTTTATACCTCTAAGCTGACCTTCGTATCCTGAGCATCTGCAAAGATTACCTGCAAGGTACTCTTTTATTTCTTCGTCTGTGGGATTTGGATTTTCTCTTAAAAGCGCAATGGTGTTCATAATAAATCCCGGATTGCAAAATCCGCACTGCTCCGCACCTTGTTCGGCAATAAACTGGCCAAAATCTCTTGCCTCTTCCTGAAGTCCCTCAAGGGTAGTAACTTCTTTTCCGTTTGCTTTCACAGCAAGAACCGAACAGGACAAAACAGGCTTGTTATCAAGAAAAACGGTGCAAAGTCCGCAGTTGGAAGTGTCGCAGCCTCGCTTTACACTTAAACAACCGTGCTTTCTTACAAAATCAATTAAAAGCATATCTGTATCAATATTGTCGTTAACAGTTTTGCCGTTTAATTTAATTGAAATTTGCATTATTTTGCACCTCCTAATTCCAACACTGCTCTTTTGCTGAGAACGCCTGCAAGGTGAGCCCTGTATTCTTTACTGCCCCGCATATTTGAATAAACTTTAATTTTCTCTTTTACATTTTCAGCGATTTTTTCTGCCAAATCTTCAAGTAAATTTGAATTGCTGTTTAAATCAAAGTCGTATTCAACTTTACTTGCGTTAAACGGTCTTGCACCAAAAACAAGTCTGATCTTATTATCTAAAACAGAACTTGCACAAGTTAATACCGGAAAATCGGTTTTGCTATTTCTTACGGATTGATAAAAGCACTTTCTGCCGTTTTTTGCAACTTTGATTTTCATTAAAATATCATTGTCAAAAGGCATTTTTATAAATTCTTCGAGAGGGATTTCTCCTCTTTTGTACAACACAACAGTAGTGTCTAAAGACAAGAATACACTTAAAACATCTGAAAAACCATATCGGCCAAAAATACTTCCGCCGACTGTGGCGCAGTTTCTAAACTGAACTCCTACTATTGATTTTACTGCATCCCTAAGTGCGTTGTTAAAGCAGTTGTTTAACTGAGTGTGTGTTTCAATATCTCTTAAAGTTACATATGCGCCTATCTCAAAACAGTTGTCATTTTCTTTAATTTTATCAAGACCTAATTTTGAAAGGTCAATGATTGTGTCATAATTTTGCTTGCTCATTTTAAGCCAAAGCATACCGCCGACAATTTTGTTTGACCTTTTTTGATTAAGCTTATAAGCCTCTTCTATTGTATCAGGTGATACAAAATTCTTTGCTGTAAACATAATATACCTCTGTTTCACTGCGATAATCCATTGTTTTAAGTATCTGTTACTATATTGTTTATAACATATTTTTGTGTTATAATCCATTGTAGTTTCAAAACTATAACGATAGGAGAATGAAAAATGAAAAAAATATTAGCTTTATTTGTAGCAATCGTTTTAACATTCAGTTTTGCAAGTTGCTCAAACACACAGCAAGAACAGAATGCAAGCAATGCCACTGAAAACTCTGCTGTTGCAGACAAACAGGTTACTTATCCTGTTACAATTACTGACCAGGCGGGCAGGGAAGTAGTTATCGAAAAAGAGCCTGAAACAATAGTCAGCGGTTACTACATTGCCACATCAATTTTAATTTCACTCGGCCAAGAGGACAAGCTTGTAGGTATAGAGGCTAAGGCTGACAAAAGAAATATTTACGCGCTTAGCGCAAAGGAAATTGTTTCTCTTCCGTCAGTAGGCACTGCAAAGCAGTTTGATTTGGAGCAGTGCGCCTCTCTTAATCCAGATGTTGTTATTCTTCCTTTAAAACTTAAAGACGTTGTAGAATCATTAGAGAAGTTGGGAATAACCGCAATAGTTGTAAATCCTGAAAGCACAGAACTTATGCAGGAAACAGCGGAAATATTGTCCACTGCATTGAACTGTACTGAAGTAGGAAATGAGATTATCGAATATTCCAATAATTCTATTCAGACTTTAAACGACAAATTAAAGGATGCTGACGCACCTACCGTTTATTTTGCAGGCAACAGTTCTTATCTTTCAACTGCCGGTGCAAAAATGTACCAAAACAGTCTTATTGAAAATGCGAAGGCAGTAAATGTTGCAAAAGAAATTGAAGATACCTATTGGGCAGAGGTTTCTTATGAACAGCTTATTTCTTGGAATCCGGAATATATAATCGTTGCATCTGATGCCGAATACACAGTTGATGATATTCTTAATGATAAAAACCTTTCATCATTAGACGCGGTTAAAAATAAGAATGTCTACAAAATTCCAAGCGAATTTGAATCTTGGGATTCACCTGTTCCGTCAAACTTCCTTGGCAGTATTTTCATTGCAAGTAAAATTCATAAAAATGCTATTGATAAAGACTATTTAGCAAAAGAAACAAAAGATTTTTACTCCAAATTCTACGGCTTTGAAGCAGATACTTCTCTTTTAGATTGATTTATGAGCAAACTGAAAATTAAAAACAGCAAAATACTAATAGTTATTTTGTTTTGTTTTGGGATTTTACTTTTTCTGTTATCGCTATTAGTGGGCAAATTTGATTTGTCACTAAGAGAATTGTTAAACTCAAATGAACTGCATAAAAATGTGTTTTTCACTTTAAGAGTTCCGCGAACGGTTGCCTGCGTTGTGGCAGGCACAGTGCTTTCTGTTTCCGGTTACGCTTATCAAACTGTGTTTAAAAACCCTTTGGCGTCACCTGATATAATCGGTGTCGCCTCAGGGGCAAGCAGCGGTGCAGCCTTTGCAATTTTGTTTTTTTCATCCACTGCAATTGCAACTACTGTCGGGGCATTTGCAGGAGGAATGATAGCAGTAACAGTAAGTTTGGCAATTTGCTCGGCAATAAAAAGTAAATCCACCTCAACAATCGTTTTGGCAGGGGTGGCGGTTAACGCGTTTTTTCAGATGATTTTAATGGTGCTGAAATTATCTGCCGACCCTGAAAAACAACTTGCCTCAATAGAATATTGGATAATGGGCAGTCTTAATGCAATTACTGTCAACAGCCTTATTCCTATGGCAGTGGTCGGCATCGCTTGTGTAATACTGCTTTTTGCACTTCATCGCCAAATTTTGCTTTTGTCCTACAATAGCGAGGAGGCGGAACTTTTAGGCGTCAACGTTCCTAAAATGAGAAGAATTGTTTTGATAGTTTCAACTCTCGCAGTAGCAAGTGTAATCAGCGCTACAGGATTGATAAGTTTTGTGGGTTTGATTGCGCCTCATATTGCAAGAATGTTGATGAAAACTAATAAAAAATCAACAATGTTCTGCTCTGCCCTTGTGGGTGTGATTACTATGCTTGCGGCAGATATTTTTGCAAGAAGTGTTACGGAAAGCGAACTGCCTTTAAGTATATTTACTTCGCTGGTCGGAGCGCCGTTTTTAGTGTATCTTCTTGTTAGGAAGAAAAATTATGAGTAATGAAAATCAGTTGAAAATTAATAATTTGTCAGTATCCTACGGAAATAATAAGGTGCTGGAAAATCTTTCTTTTTCTGTTGACGGATTGTGTGCGGTAGTAGGTCAAAATGGCTGCGGAAAAACAACTTTGTTGAAAGCCGTTTCTCAGCTGATTGACAGCAGCGGGGAAATAATCTTTGAAAATAACGATATAAGAACTCTGTCTTTAAAAGAAAAATCAAGACTTATAAGTTACATACCTCAAAAAACAGGCGTTTCAGAGGATATGAGCGTTTTAGATGTTGTTTTGTCTGCATTTAATTCAAGATTATCAATGTTTGAAAGCCCTTCTTCTTCACAAATTCAAAAAGCAGAAAGCGCATTGAATTTTGTGGGTCTCGAAAATTTCGGTGAAAGAAATTACTCTACTTTAAGCGCAGGTCAGCAACAGCTTTGTATTATAGCACGAACTGTGGCTGAAGATACAAAACTATGGCTTTTGGATGAGCCGGACAGCGCTCTTGATATTGTCAATCGTTATTCAACTATGAAATTGCTTTCAGGCATAGCAAAAGAAAAGGGCGTTACAGGCTTAGTAACACTTCACGACCCTATGCTTGCTCTTTATTCTTGTAAAAAAGTAATTGTAATTTCAGAAGGTAAATGCGCAGGGATAATAGATACAAAAACTGACAGCCAAGCTGAAATTGAAAAAGTGATGAGCAAAGCGTTTTGCAGTGTGAAAGTAGTAAAAGCACTTGATAGATACGCCATATTTCCTTGTTGTTAATTCGGTGAAAAGTTATGAAATGTGATATTAAAATTTATATCTGCTCTGACAGCGGTGAAAAATTTTTCGGTCAAGGACCCTACGAGTTGCTTAAAAATATAGACAAACTCGGTTCGTTAAGAAAAGCGTCAATGGAGATGAATATGGCTTACACAAAGGCTTTGCAGCTTCTTGATAAAGCAGAAAAGGAACTGGGTTTTAAACTTTGCGAAAAATCAATAGGCGGCAAAGGCGGCGGAGGCAGCGTGCTTTCAAACGAGGCAAGGGAGTTTATAGATAAGTATGAAAAATATGCAGATGAATGTCGCAAGTCTTCACAAGAAATCTATAATAGATATTTTGATCAGCAGTAACAAAACTCATCTTGTTGTAACCGGCGCTGTAAACAGCGGGAAAACCACCTTGGTGCAAGAGCTTTTAAATAGCATAAAAAGCGAGGGCGTTGACCAAATTACCACTTATGCAAAGAAAAAACAGTGCGTGCTTTTTAAAACGAATTACTGCCCGGAATTTGTAGTCGCAACTTATGACGCTTCTGTTGAAACTGAAAGATGCAAAATGAAAATAGTGGAAGACACATTTTCAAAAAGATGTGTTAACGAGATTGAAAAATGTATCAACAGCAGTAACAAATGGTGTGTAATCGATGAGATAGGCTATGTGGAAAACTCTGTAACAGAGTATCAAGACGCAGTTGAAAAATTGATGAAATCAAAAAAGTGCGTTCTTGTTTTAAGAAAGCAAAACTTAGAATTTTTCAATAGAATTGTAAATGATGAAAATGTGTTTGTTTGTGATTTAGACGAAAAATTACCGCGAGTTACTTGCGTTGTAATGGCGTCGGGGCAGTCAAAACGATTTGGAAAAGAAAATAAACTGTTATCAACTCTTTTTGAAAAAAAACTTATTGAATATTCGATAAATTTAGCAAAAAGTCCTTTGTTTTCTAAGTCGGTTGTGGTGACTGTCCATAAAGAAATTTCGGAAATTTGCAAAGAAAAAAATATAGACTGTGTTTTTCATTCTTTTGAAGATAAAAGCGATGCTATAAAATTAGCATTAAAATATGCAGAAAATTCAAACGGAGTAATGTTTTTAAACGGCGACCAACCGTTAGTCAGTGAAAAGAGCGTTGAAAAATTGCTGCTTTCGTTTTCTTGCAATAATTGTATAATTCGTCTTGGATATAATAATGTTTGTGCAAGTCCCGTAATATTTCCTGAAAGTGCCTTTAAGTATCTTGCGAATATCAAAAAAGGCGAAAGCGGACTTGACGCTATTAATAAAAGCGGTTTGAAAACAATTTGTGTTAATGCAGATAATGAATATGAAATATTCGATGTTGATACAAAGGATGATTTAAAAGAACTTATGGAAACATAAGTTCTTTTTTTATAATTACATTGCGTGCAAAGACAGAAAAATGGAAATGTGCCTATACCGGCTGAAAATTCCTTTTTAAATATAATCAAAGTAAACACTTGAAATTTATTCTGAGACAGGTTATGATTTAATTAAAGAAATGATGTTTTGAGGGATTGAGAAAAGATGGATAACTTTGATGAAGTAATTAAAATAGTATCTTTTATAGTATTGTTGTGGGGGTGCTTTGAGTTTTCCCGTATCTATTTTTCATATGATCCAAATAAACCTAACGCAAAATATATTACTGTAAAGAACGATTTTTTGGCACGATTGCTTATTGCAAAGCCAAGCCGTAAAAACAAAGACAGTATTAGCGAAAGCGACCGAAACAAACTTTCACTCTTTAGTTTAATTACATATATAATTCAGGCAGTTTTGGTTATTGTGTTTGTAATCTTACAGATTGTTCCTTCAATTCCCTGCGAGCCCTTTAAGTTTAGCTTTTGGAAGCGCGGCGGTATTATGCTTTACACGTTAAACGATAAGATACCGCTTATTTTGATAATGCTTCTTTTTGTTATTGAAATGTTATTCAAAACATTGTCGATATTAATAACTATTATCAAGGATAAAAAGAAAAAAACAGAGACAAGGGATGTTTTGTCATTTGTAGTTATAGCCATAATAGCTGTGGCTTTATCCGTGTATCTGGTTATACATTTGTTTGTATAAATCCTAACATCAATTAATTATAAAGGAGAAAAATTATGCTTTTTATTGAATATCCAAAATGTTCCACGTGCCAAAAGGCGAAGAAGTGGCTTGATGAGAATTCAGTGGAATATACTGACAGACATATTATTGAAGATAACCCCACATATGAAGAATTAAAAATGTGGTATAACCAAAGCGGTCTTGAACTGAAAAGATTTTTTAATACCAGCGGAATGCTTTACAGGTCAATGGGACTGAAGGATAAACTGCCGTCAATGAGCGAAGACGAACAGCTGAAACTTCTTGCTTCAGACGGTATGCTTGTTAAGCGCCCGCTTATCATATCGGACAAAGTAATATTGACAGGCTTCAGAGAAAAAGAGTGGGCAGAAAAGCTCAAATAAAAAATAAAAGCACAATGTATGTTTTATACATTGTGCTTTTATTTTTTCTATTGAAATTTCCTCAAATCATCCTTGTTTTGCGACTGCCCATAGGGTTCTGTTGCGGTCAGAAACGGCGGACATTGTCATAATTTTTTTGCCGTTTTGTGTGCCACTGCAAAATGCGCCGTAAAATGTTTCGCCGTCAATATTCAGTGTGAACGTGTATGAGTTGTTGCCGAGATTTAAATCGTATTCCTTTGAGCCAATAGTTATTTTTCCGTCTTTTATTTCAGCGGTTGAAACAGGCTCGATAGTATCTGCTATCGTTGACCAGTCGCCGGCTTTTTTGGTATCAGCTGAAAAGAAAATTGCTTCGTATTCTCCGTTTATATCTGAATTTGTGACTGCTTTTGCTTTTTCTCCGTTATATGAGAGGGGAAGCATCGTCAGCCAGCCGTTGGCAGTTCTGATCATCTGGTGAACCTGCACATTGTGGAAAGCGCCTTCGCCGTCGTTATACCGCTGGTGATATACCTGATAAATTCTGCCGTCGTCGTCAACAAGGCATGAAGAATGACCCGGTGACAGCTTTGCAGTATCGTCAAAGGAAAACTGATAGTTGCCAATGATTTTTGTTCCGGTGCTTACCATATCCGTCGCCTTGTTTCCTGCAAGGTCTGTATACGGACCGTCGGGATTTTCGCTTCTGTATTCGCGGATATTGTAGCCGTCAAGCGCTCTGAGCCCGCCGTATGTGAGAAACATATAGTAATATCCGCTCTGATTATCGTAAACGATGAACGGGCCTTCTCCTGTTCCTTCAGTTGTCTTGTTGGTGCAGGAAAGCTGTTTTCCGAAGTAAATATCGTAACCTTCAGTATTGCGCATTGCGGCGTAATCCGGCATACCTGTTTCCTCAATAAGAGGAACGATATAAATGCCGCCGCTGTAAGAGCCGTAAGCCATCCATAGATTGCCGTCTTTATCATAAAAAGCGGCGGGGTCAATGGCGTTTGGATATTTGCCGTAGGAGCAGTCGTAATTTCCGTCGCTGTCAAACCAGTCCTTTTCCTCAACTTCTTCCTTTGTGAATGTTCCGTTTTCAATAAGGTCGTTAATGTTTGTAAAGGAGTAGTGAAGCTGATTTTTCGGCTTACCGGTAAGCGTTGTCCTTTTGCTGAAACCGCTGTAGATCATTGTGTCAACAAACTGAAACGTGCCTTCAGGACTGTCTGAAACTGCAAGCCAGATTACAGACGCCGTTGTTCCCCAAACTGATGAGCAGGCATAGTAGCAGTATTTGCTCATGGCTTCGTTATAGATAACGTCAGACGCCCAAACGTTAGTTTCCCATTCGTCCTCGCTTTTTTCAAAAAGCCGTTGAGCGCCGTCGCACCAGGCGAATGCCTTTTGGTAACTTTCTCTCAGCGTGGAGCCTTCTTTAACAAGCGTTCTGTTGCTGTCAAATACTCCTGAACTTATCGTTTCCCAGTTGATAAGGTCATTGCTTTTGGCAGACGCAATATGAGAACCTGTTACATAATAAGTATCGTCTTTTGATTTGTAAATTGACGGGTCGTGAACAGATACTCCGTTGCTGTCGTCAAAGTTCAGCGCGTCGCCCTCAATAGGCTCAAGAATGGCTTCTGTGCTTCCGGCACCGCCGCATCCCGTAAAGCAGAGAACTATAAAAACCAAAGACAGCACTAAAGATAAATATTTCACTGATTTTTTCATAACCTCACCCCTAAATTTATTCTCATTTTGATTATACAATATAGGTGTTAAAAAAACAACAAATGTAATAAAAGTAAACAGACAGACTGCGGGTTTTGCAGTCTGTCTGTTTTTTATCTTATGCTGTCATGAGCCATTTCTTCGAGACGGTTTCGGTCGGTAATCTGTATTTTGCCTCGCGTAAGTTTTACGATGCCTTCGCTCTGAAAGTAGCGCAGCATTCTGGTTATCACTTCCCGCGCGCTTCCCAGGTGGTTTGCCAGCTGTTCGTGAGTGGCGGAAAGCGTATCGCCGCCTGCAAGGTCCTCTTCCTCAATAAGAAGTGCCGCCAGCCGCCCGTCAAGTTTTTTGCTCAGTATCTGGTCCATTATCCACATAACGTCTGAAAAACGTGAAGCCATCAGTTCGTTTGTGTAATTCGCTACCGGGGCAGAGCGCTCCATAAGCCGCTTGTAAACATCAGCGGGAATAACATAAACTTTTGTATCTTCCAGCGCTTCTATCATAATGTCAAACTGTATGCTGTTTAACATACATGAAGCGGAGAACAAACAAATGTCGCGTTCAAAAAGGCGGTAGAGCGTTATCTCCTTGCCCTCGTCGGTAATAACGTATGCCCTTAACTGACCTGAAACGACTGTCAGCAGTCCTGTGCACTGGGTTTTGTCCCCTGAAACTATGCATCCTTTTTTATATTCTCTTTCTTTTGCGCTTTGGCTAAGTGCTTTCTGTTCGTCTTGCGAAAGTTTGCTCCAGAAAGGGAAAAAGTTTTCAAATGTCATAAAATTCACTTCCGTGGCAGTTTTAAATCAGTTGTTGCCCGAACAGCCGTGTTTGTCTTCGCCGCAGGTGTGGCCGCCGCAGTGGTGTTCGCCCTCGTGGTGGTGATTGCAGAGAGTATCCGGGTTGTAGTTCAGTTTGCCGTTAAGGAAAGCAATTACGCTTTCGTCGGCACTTCCTGTAACTCCCGGATAAAGTTCAATGCCTGCCTGGCTCAGGGCAGTTCTTGCTCCGCCGCCTATTCCGCCGCAGATAAGAACGTCGGCACCGTTTAGTTTGAGAAATCCTGCCAGTGCTCCGTGGCCGCTTCCCAGAGCGCTAACGATGCGCGCGTCTTTTATTTCATTTCCCTCAACTTCATAGAATTTGAAATTTTTGCAATGACCGAAGTGCTGGAAAACAGCACCGTTTTCATAAGTAACAGCTATTTTCATTATATTGTCTCCTTTTGAAAAAATAATTTATTCTTTTTTGCCCCAGGCGGCGGTTTTTGAACAGGTACATCTTGGCTGATGTGTTTTGTCAGCGCAGCATTTTTCAGCGCTGCCGTCGCAGAGAAAGTAATCTCCGCCGTCAATTTTAAGTTCGGCGCCTTCAACAAGGCATCGGGCTGTTTTTCGTCTGGCGCTTGAGTAAACGGATTGGGCAGTCGTTCGGGAAACGTTCATCTGCTTTGCGCACTGCTCCTGGGTAAGACCCTCATAGTCAATAAGGCGGATTGCCTCGTATTCGTCAAGAGTCATAACTATGCAATCCATGCTGTGTTTTTTGCCGTTTTCCGGTGAAAATTTACAGCATATCGGTTTTGCGCATATGCGCCGCCTTTTGCATGGCCTTGGCATTTTTTTGACCCACCTCCGTTCACGTTTACACACAATTGAATTATAGTATCATTACCGACATATGTCAATAACTGTTTTTGGCATATGCCAAAAACAAACTTTACGTTATTAGCATTGTGTGGTAAAATATATGAACCGAAAGAGGTGTAAGAATATGAAAATGATAACTCTTGCAGAGGATACTCCTTCAAAAGACAGCAGAATTTTATATGAGCACGGGCTGAGTGTTTATGTGGAAAGTGAAAATCACCATTTACTGTTGGACACCGGTGCAACTGACGCTTTTGCCGCCAATGTGAAAACGCTTGGAGTTGACCTGAAAAGCGTTGACACCGTTGTTCTCAGCCACGGCCATTATGACCATTCAGGCGGAATTATTGCTTTTAGCAGAATAAACCCAAACGCACCGATTTATATGCAGAAGACTGCGGCGCAGGAGCATTGCCGCCTTTTGGAAGACGGCGGCGAAAAGAATATCGGCATTGACCCGGAGATTGTAAGCCTGACCCAGGTGAAAATGATGGATGGGGATTACAACATTGATGACATCCTTTTTGTTTTTACAGGCGTTACAGGCAGAAAACTTTGGCCGAAAGGCAACATGGCGCTGAAACTAAAGCAAAACGGAAGCGTCGTTCAGGATGACTTTTGCCATGAGCAGTATCTTGTTATAAGTGAGCATGGCAAAAACTATCTTCTTTCAGGCTGTGCGCATAACGGAATTCTTAATATTATCGAGGCTTACAAAGAACGCTTTGGAGGCTTTCCGGATGCGGTGGTAAGCGGTTTTCATATGATACACAGCACGCCTCTCAGCCGCGAGGATATAAGCGATATTGAACAAACGGCAAAAGAACTGGCAAAAATGCCCACTGTGTTTTATACGGGTCACTGCACCGGGCAGGAAGCGTACGATATAATGAAACCAATTCTCGGAGAAAAATTAAAGCCTATTCACAGCGGTGAAATAATATTTGAACAGTAATTTGAAACAGTGTCTTAAGCGGAGCATATGCTCCGCTTTTTGTTATATATAGCAGAACCCGCGACATAAAATTCAGTGGAGGAGTTGCTATGATAACAAAAATTATTTTAAAGCCGAAAGAAAACAAGATTAAGGCTTACGATGAATTTGCGTTTAAAATTGAAGAGGGTGCGTTTGCGGCTTTGAGAGAGCAGGGACTTATAAGCCAGGCTCAATATGAGGAGTGCATTGGCATATGCTCAAGAAAGCATAAGAAATGCGGTGATGGTTTTGAACTGTGACGTAATCAGTGTCGCCGCTTACTGCCGCGTTTCTACAGACAGTCTTGACCAGGCGAATTCTCTGCAAAATCAGCAAATGTATTTTGATGATTACATAAGCCGACATGACGGCTGGAAACTTTATGATATTTATGCCGACGAGGGGTTAAGCGGAACGACAACGAAAAACAGAAATGCTTTTAATCAAATGCTGGAGGACGCTGAAAAAGGTTGTTTTGATCTGATTTTAACAAAAGAAATAAGCCGTTTTGCCCGCAATACACTTGACAGCATCAAGTATACAAGACGGCTTCGGGAAATCGGCGTTGGGGTAATCTTCATAAACGACGGTATAAATACCCTTGACAGCGACGCGGAACTGAGGCTTACAATTCTCGCTTCCATTGCTCAGGAGGAGAGCAGAAAAACGTCTCAGCGAGTTAAATGGGGTCAACGGCGAAGCATGGAAAGAGGCGTTGTTTTTGGGCTTCAGCCATTTGGATATAATCTTGAAAACGGTGTTCTTACCGTAAACGAAAATGAGGCTCAGATTGTGAGAAGAATTTTTTACGAATTTCTCCAAAACGGAAAAGGCGCCCACAGGATAGCGGCTGAATTTCAGACTGAAGGGGTGGCGCTGTCGCCGAGAATGAAATCCTGGTCTCACACAGCCGTACTGCGTATTCTTAAAAATGAGAAATACTGCGGAGACTTAATCCAGCAAAAAACATATACTCCTGATTATCTTACCCATGCGAAAAAGCGCAACGACGGAAAGATTGAAAAGGTAACAATAGTTTCACACCATCAGCCGATTATTTCAAAAGAGATTTTTGACAGTGTCCAAAAAGAACTTCAAAGGCGCTGCGGTTCGTCTTCTTCAAAAGACGGCTATGCAAACAGATACGCTCTTTCCGGGAAAATAAAATGCGCGGCGTGTAACAGCTCTTTTATCAGGCGAAGGAAGTTAAGGCAAAAGGGCAGGGAAGAGATAAGATGGGTCTGCAAAGGCGGTACAGACGGCACTGGAAAATGTTCTTGCGCAGGTTCTATTGCGGACAGCGACATTAAAGCTGTTCTTTGCGGTATAATATCGGAAATTACGGCTGACAATCATTATATTTATGATGAAATAAAAAGCGCTCTTGAAACAGTGTTGGCCCGTTGCGGCGGCGCTCAAAAACTTCGGGAGAAAACGGCGAAAACAAATGAGGCTAAGGAACGGTTGATGAAACTTTATCTTTCCGGGGAAGTTACGGAAGAAGAGTACATAAAAGCAAAAAGCCGCATTGACAAAAGGCGCAGCAGACTTATTTATGAAATGTACAGCGAGGCTAAAAACGTTCAGAGCGAAACGGAAAACAAAGAGAGGCTTTGCATTGCAGAGAGTTACGCTCGGCGAATTTTAAGTGGAGAAGAATGGAGCGAAGCGTTTTTCCGTTCTCTGCTGGAAAGCGTAACGGTTTATCCTAACAGATGTCTTGAAGTGAAATTTCGCTTACTGCCTCAAAGTTTTTCTGCTCGTATACTGAGCGGAAAACGTGAGATTGAAGCTTATGAAAAAGAAAAGGACATCGGCGGCTGTTCTGCACCGATGTCTGTCAGTAACCCTTTTAATTCGGGGTACGGCATTGAATAACGCTGTGAAAGATAGCGAAGACTTGCTCCCAGTTCTCCGTCAGGGCCGCCGTACTGGGTAAGAATTATCATGGCGGCTTTGGGGTCAGGGTTCTTTATGTGAACCGGGTATTGCAGTTTCTTTATATAATTGAACATAGTTGTGCTCCTTTATCGTTTTTTATATTCTATGTTCAAATACCGCTTTGGTGCGGGAAGTGCAATCCGCTATAATTCATCTTTTACCCTGAGACCGTATATCGAAAGGTCTACTTTTCCGTTTATAACTTCAACGCCTTCCGCTTGAAGAAACTTTTTCTGACCGTCTGCTCCGCCGAAAGCATAATTTTTTGCCAATTCTCCCTTGGCGTTTACAACTCTGTAGCAAGGGTACTTCTTCGGGTCTTTGTTTGCGTGGAGAATATTTCCCACCGCTCTGGCGGCTTTTTTGTTGCCGAGTGCCTGGGCAATTTGTGAGTATGTAACAACTTTGCCGCTGGGAATTTTTGTTAAATACTCAAAAACAGATTTTTTGTCCATTTATTTCGCCTCTTTTTCAGGTATTTTTTAGACTGCTGTAACATAATTGTAAGGAGTAAATTAAAAGAAAAAATAATGTTTGTAAAATATGTAAAATGCGGTTGAAAGAAACTTTAAAACTGATATAATATTACTGTATTTTAAGAAGGACGGTGCTCTTATGGATATTTATGAAGCAATTACGGCGTTAGTTCAGTATGCCGTTAAAGAAAATCTTATTGAAGAAGAAGACAGGGCTTTTGCCGTTAACCGCTTGCTGGAGGCGCTGTCTCTGGACAGTTATGAAGAGCGCGAAGTAAGCGCTGATATCGACTTGGAAAAAATACTCTCGTCAATACTCGATTACGCCTGTGAAAACGGTCTTTGTGAAAATTCCGTGGTTTACCGCGATCTTTTTGATACTAAGATTATGGGACTGCTTACTCCCAGACCGTCTGAAGTTATCCGCGAATTTCGCCGTAATTATGCCGAGAGCCCCAAAGCGGCAACGGATTATTATTACCGCTTGAGCCGCAAAAGCGATTACATAAGAGAATACAGAATTAAAAACGACGTTAAGTGGGTAACCTCAACTTCTTACGGCGATATTGATATTACTATCAATCTTTCAAAACCTGAGAAAGACCCGAAAGCAATTGCCGCCGCGCTTTCAATGAAGCAGAGCTCATATCCTAAATGTCAGCTTTGCCGTGAAAACGAAGGCTACGCAGGCAGGGTCAATCATCCCGCAAGACAGAACCACCGCATAATTCCGATTACAGTTGGCGGTTCAGACTGGTTTTTGCAGTATTCCCCATATGTATATTATAACGAACACTGCATAGTTTTCAACGGCTGTCATACTCCGATGAAAATTGACAAGAGCGCTTTTGAAAAGCTCTTTGATTTTGTTAAACTGTTTCCGCATTATTTTGTCGGCTCAAATGCCGATCTTCCCATTGTGGGCGGTTCAATTTTGACCCACGAGCATTTCCAGGGTGGCTGCTATACGTTCGCTATGGCAAAGGCTCCTGTTGAAACTCCGTTTGTTTTCAGCGGCTTTGAGGATGTTGAGGCAGGTATCGTCCGCTGGCCGATGTCTGTAATCCGCCTGCGCAGTGAAAACACAGAGAGAATATGCGACCTGGCAGACAGAATACTGAGAGACTGGCGCGAGTATACCGACGAGGATGCGTTTATTTACGCTTATACAGATGATACTCCTCATAATACAATAACGCCTATTGCCCGTTTCAGAGACGGCGCTTTTGAACTGGATCTTGTTTTGCGTAACAATATTACGACGGATGAGTATCCGGACGGCTACTATCATCCCCATCCCGAATACCACCATATTAAGAAAGAAAATATCGGTCTTATTGAAGTTATGGGTCTTGCTGTGCTTCCGTCAAGACTTAAAACAGAAATGGAACTGCTGGAAAACGCAATGGTCAACGGCTCCGATATTGCTTCTGACGAGCGTATCGCAAAGCACAAGGAATGGGCCGACATGATAAAAAGCAAATATACCGTTACGGCAGAAAACTGCCACTCAATCCTTCAGGACGAGATCGGCGCCGTGTTTGCCGCTATACTTGAGCAGTGCGGCGTATTCTCCCGCGACGAAGAGGGCAAAAAGCAGTTTATCAAGTTTATGGAGAGCGTAAAGTGACATATTAACTAAGAATATTTCATATTCTATATTGCACTGAGCTAAAAATATTTCAGCCGGGTTTTGCCCGGCTGATTTTTTTGCGTTTCGGTCTAAAAGCGCCGTAATTCCCGTGTAATCTGTTTTTTTCTTTACTTTGCGACTTAAATATGGTACTATTTAACATATTGTTTTTTGGAGGGATAAGATGACAAGCGCGCATATTTGCATTATGATTTCTATCGTCGCCTATCTTGTTGCTATGCTTGCAATCGGAATAGTTTGCTCAAAGCGCAACAATACGGTAGATGATTTTTATCTCGGAGGGCGAAAACTCGGTCCCGTTGTTACCGCAATGAGTGCTGAAGCTTCCGATATGTCAAGCTGGCTGTTGATGGGACTTCCCGGCGTTGCATATCTTACCGGCGTTGCGGACGCAGGCTGGACGGCTATCGGTCTTGCAGTAGGAACATATTTCAACTGGCTGATTGTTGCCCGCAGACTGAGAAATTATTCGGCTCATATCGGAGCAATAACAATTCCTGATTTCTTTACAAACCGCTATAAAGAGCAAAAGCATATTCTTACCGCAATGGCGGCTTTGATTATCATTATATTCTTTGTTCCTTATACAGCGTCAGGATTTGCCGCCTGCGGTAAGCTGTTTGCAACGATTTTCGGTGTTGACTATCACGTTGCAATGATTATTTCCGCTATTGTTATCGTAGGCTATACAGCCACAGGCGGATTTACAGCCGCTTCAACAACAGACCTTGTACAGAGCATTATAATGAGTATTGCTCTTATTGCAGTTCTTATTTTCGGCGTTAATCAGGCTGGTGGAATGGAAGCCGTTATTGACAATGCTTCTAAGATACCCGGCTACATTTCAATGACTGAAACATTCAATCCTGAAACGGGGCACTCCTCAGCGTACAGTGCCCTGACAATAGCCTCAACATTCGCATGGGGTCTCGGCTATTTCGGTATGCCCCATATTCTGCTTCGCTTTATGGCTATTGAGAGCGACAAGAAGATAAAGACTTCCCGCCGTATTGCAACCGTTTGGGTAGTTATCTCCATGGGCGTTGCAGTATTTATCGGCGTTGTAGGCTCTGGAATGGTTGCCAACAATACAATGGGTGCTCTTGCTGATAAAGAGACTATCATTGTTGAAATCGCAAATCTTCTTTCACAGCACGGAATTCTTCCTGCTCTCATTGCCGGGGTAATACTTGCTGGTATCCTTGCCAGCACAATGTCAACGGCAGACAGCCAGCTTCTTGCGGCTTCCTCAGGCGTCAGCGAAAATATTCTCGGAGGTTTGTTCGGCATAAAACTTTCATCAAAGTCAAAGATGATAGTTGCCCGCCTTACACTTATAGTTATTTCTGTTATCGGTGTAATTCTTGCTTGGAATGAGAATTCATCAGTATTCAAGATTGTAAGTTTTGCTTGGGCAGGCTTCGGCGCATCTTTCGGTCCTGTTATGCTTCTGGCTCTCTTCTGGAAACGCTCAAACAAGTACGGCGCAATCGCAGGAATGATTGCAGGCGCTGTTATGGTATTTCTCTGGAAATATTACATTGCAGGTCTTGCAGATATTCTGAATATCTATGAACTGCTTCCTGCTTTCCTTTTCGGTCTGCTGGTAAACGTTATCGTTTCGCTTTGCACTCCGGCTCCCGACAAGGAGATCTGCGACGCTTACGACCATGTAAAGTCAATATAATATTATAAATTAAACAAAGACCGTCTCGGCTTAAACCGAGACGGTCTTTTTGTAAATATATAAGAAATATTGTCGTAATAGGGCGTTATTTGACAAATCTGCGAAGTCTGTTGGCAAGCACTGCCGCAAGGACAACCTTTACGGCGTCGGGAAGAATAAACGGCACAACGCAGGTTGTTAGCGCAGAAGCCAGCGTTGCTTTGTATGCTATTATAAACCAGATTGTTCCGAAAATGTAGCAGGCAATTACGCCGATAGCCATGAACAATATCATTTGCCAGAAATCATGACCGAATTTATCAATAAGAAGTCCCGCCAGCAGAGCAGTGAATATAAATCCTACAATAAAGCCGCCGGTAGGTCCTGTTACTGCAGCAACTCCGCTTTTAAAGCCGGTAAATACAGGCAGTCCGATCATTCCTATGATTATGTAGATTATTACTGAAAGAGTGCTTCTTTTCCAGCCCAGCAGTCCCGCCGCAAGACAGATTGTGAATGTCTGGAGCGTAAAGGAAACCGTCATAGGTATTGCGATTTGAGCGGACGCCGCAATCAGCGCGGCAAATAGCCCTATGTAAGCAAGATCTATTGTGCGTACTTTCGGCTTTTTATTTTTCTGTTTTTCGTTTGTCTGTTCCATTTGTTTCACCTCGCTGAGTATTATGAACGAGAAAAACAGGAATGTCAACAAATTTCAAAATCAAGGTTTACAATTAAGAAAAAATTAAACGGCAGATGATGTTTCTGCCGTTTTTCATGCGGCTTCGGTGCCGCTTTCTGTTGTTGTGTTTTCAAGGGATGAACCGCATTTTGTACAATAATAGCCGGAGGTGTTTTCGGGGCGGTAGTCGTATTTGTACGTTTTGCCGCATCTGCATCTCAAAACGTAACCTTTGTTTTCCTCTTCGTCCTCTTCTTCGTCTTCCTGAGCCTCTTCTTCGGATATTACTGCGGCTTCAAGTTTGTTATAAACCATTCTGCTGAAAGGCGTGCTGTTGTCCAGCATTACGTAAGCGAATGCGGTGCCGCTGCTTAGAGTAAATGCAATTATCAGCGCCACAGCTATGCACTGAATTTTAAGCAGCTTTTTATTTCTCAGTTCCTTTTGATATTCGTTATATTTGTTCATTTTTATCCCTCAATACTTTATTATAGCACTTTGCACAAAATAATTCAACAAAACATTGCGGATTAACTCTGTATTGAACAAATATGCGAAAATTATCACTTATATGTTTCAAGTTTTGTTAAGTGGTTGTATAATTATGCTATTCTTATTAGGAGATTTATTTATTATGCAGTTATTAAAAACAGAAAAAGAAAATTATATAGGACAGGCAGACCCGTTTGTTATGGAGAGCAACGGCTCTTATTATATTTATACAACGGGGGAAGACGGTATTTACGCCTATTACTCAGACGATCTTTTCAGCAACTGGCAGCTCCACGGAAAGGTCTTTACTTATGAGGGCGGAGAGTCTTTCTGGGCTCCGTCTGTAATCGAACTTGACGGAAAATATTATATGTACTGCTCTTTTGAGTATTACGAAGACGAGCCTGACCAGGGCGGTCATCACCAGGCAATGTTTGTGTCTGTTTCAGATTCTCCTCTCGGACCGTTTACAGGCGCTAAGCAGATCCTTCACCCGTTTTCTATAGACTCTCATATCGTTAAAAACGAAAGCGGTCTTTTCCTCTTTTATTCCACAAACAGATTTGAAGGGGAGAGAATAGGCACATATATTGTTGTTGACAAAATGCTTGACCCGTTTACTCCTGAAGGAAATCCCGTTACGGTTGTAGAGCCTACTCTTGATGAGGAGATTTTCCGCCGCGACCGCTACAAAAAAGGTCAGCACTGGCACACTATTGAGGGTGCTTTCTATTTCAGAGAGGGCGACTGGCAGTACGTTATGTACAGCGGAAACTGCTATCTTCAGCCCACATACTACATCGGCTACGCAAGAGCAAAAACAGACGAAACAGACCTGACAAAAATCAAGTTTGAAAAATATCCTGACGACAATACATATATGCCCGTTCTTAAAGCGAATGAGTGGGAAGAGGGCACAGGCCACCACAGCATGATAAAGAAGGACGGAGTTTGGTATGCTGTTTACCACGCGCGAAACGTTGAGGACGATGGTTTTGAGGGCGACCGCCGCAACGCGAGAATTTGCAGACTTGAAGTAAAAGACGGAATTATTACGGCTCACCGCTTCCGCGATAAAGTGTGATTATCAAATAAAGTCTGTTAAAGTAAAATAATAGTTATTTTTGCGTTATTTTAATATAATTATTAAAAATTAACTATTGATTTTTTTGCTGAAATGGTATATTATGGAAATACCGAAATTCATGCAGAAATTTATTTTTTGTATATGTTGGTAATCTATGGCCAAGATTACTAATCTTTTGCGAAGGCTGTCTATGTAGGAAGGCGGAATTAGCGAAAGTCGGGGCAAAGAAACCGCAATGGGGGCCGGTCTTTTCTCGCTATTACTGACCGGTTGGCTTCTTTGCAAAAGAAAGCGCAGGCACTTTTGTGCCTGCGTTTTTTTATTTTATTCAGTTGTTTTTTTCTTAGAATAAGCAACAAACATGAGCGTTGTTGTACCAACAAACACAAGGATTACGGGAATAACATAAATTAAATCTTCAATATTGCCTGTGTCTGGGCTTTTTGCACTGTCGTCTTTTCCGATATTTTCGGTTACGGAAGCTTTTGATTCGTCTTTATTACCCGAAACATTTGAATCTATTGTATTATCAGTGTCTTTATCTGTCAGATCTGTTGGCGACCCCTCGGTTAAATTTACTGTTACAGCCATATTGCCATTTAGCCAATCTTCGCTATATGCTCTTGCTTTATATGAGTAATCATAAACAATGGAATCATACCACTTATCAAGTGTAATTATACCCGTTTTAGCATTATATTCTGCTCCGTCAGTTATAATTTTAATTCTTCCGAAATTTTCTTTGTCTACTTTTTCAGACAAATCGACGAGCCATTTTCCGTCTGATGTGGGTATTGCTTTCAGATTTATTGTTTGACGTTCTGTATAATAGCCTTTTCCGTTCTCGTATTCACCATTTACTCCCCAAGTTTTTATATCTGTGTTTAGGAAATCGTCAACTTGAGCGATATGATTATCTGAAAATGCTACCGTATTCAGTTTTAAATGATTTATTTCTAATTTTTCCAGTTCGTTTTTACCGCAGCTTAAATTTTTTAATTTGGTGTTTTTAGACAAATCAAGTTCTTTAATTTTGTTATTAGGAATCATCAAAAGAGTTAATTCTTTATTATTGCTTAAATCTATTTCTTCAATTTTATGACCTTCACACCTTAACTGAGCAAGTTGTGTGAAAAATTCTATTCCTTTTATAGATTTTACAGGTTCTTTTTCAAAATAGTTAGATCCATAACTAAAAGCCAAATCTTTAACTTTTAGTGCTTCACTTTCGGTTATGTAATTTGCATTGCTGTGACTGATTGTTTTACCAATAACATACTCTCTGAAATTTTTGTCAGGAAAATTGTTTTCACATATATGCAAATCGCCGCTTTCATTTACGCATGCCGGCACACCTGTAAAGTCAGCAAGGCTATGGTGGACACATGCCTGGCTTGCGCCGAGAGAGCTTTTGCTGTTTGAACTTGCAAATACAATTTCTGAACACATAAAAATTGAAGCGTTTAAGATAACTGCAAGAATAATCGATATTATTTTTTTAGATTTCATTTTTTTCTCCTTTTCATTATATTAAATCCAATAGCTTTTCAATGATTTTTGCAGAATATTCTCTATACAGAGTAAGGGAATAAACATTATAAACCATTTCACTGTCGGATAATTTGTGTATTACACACTTGTCGGTATAAATCCATTTAACAGAAACACCTTTTTTTATTTGTGCGCCGCATTTAAATGGCTTTACATAGCTTTTGATTTTACCGACAGCTTTTATTTTTAATGATTTAGAGGATTTAACAAATGATTTTATATAGATAATATCTCCTATAGCAATTTCGTTCATCAGTGTGTGCAGAGACGGTGCGTCTGCTTCATTCCATCCTAAAAGAGCATATGAATTTTCGATAAAATTTCCCGTCATGTCTACGTTATCCCAATAAGCGCCTATTCCCCATAATTTCATATAAATATTACCTCCTTTCGAAAAAATATTAATATTATGATTTAACGTCTGTATTATACAATTTAATTTTAATATTGTCAAGTATAACTATCATTGTGATAATTCATTATCACGACAATTAGTGTATCTTTATTTTGAGGTGATGTTTTGGAAAAGGAATTTTTTAATCTATCCGACAGGATAAGGATGTTGCGCGAAAGAAGTGGCATAAAACAGGCAGAACTTGCCAAGACTCTTGGAATTTCTCGCTCTGGTGTAAATTCGTGGGAAATGGGACTTTCTGTACCGTCTACGCGGTTTATTGTTGAATTGTCTAAGATATTTGGAGTATCAACAGATTATCTTTTAGGCGTTGAAAGAAATTCTGTTATATCTGTTGAAGGATTATCAAATAAACAGATTCAAACATTGCTTGATATTATTGATTGTTTTAAAGATAAATAAAAAAGGACTTGTTCAAAATATGAACAAGTCCTTTCAATTTGCCCGATTAGTCCTGATCGCAGAAATCAGCGTCCCAGGGCCAGGGGTCGTTGAGCCAGTCGTCGCTGTTTTTGCCGTTTAGCGTGAGCGCTCCGAATTGTGCTTCGTATTCTTTCTTCAGCGCACTGTATTTTTCCTGGTATTCACGAAAGAGCTTTTCTGCTTCCGGACAGTCAGGATGAGTGTCAAGATAGATACGCATTTCCCACATCGCAAACTGAAGTGCGGAAAGACGCCGCATCATTTTATCCTTTTTCATCTCTTTTTACCTCCCAGAAATTCTTTGTTGAGGCAGGGAAACAGCGTGCCGTTGTTAAGGGCTTTTTCTTCATCGTAAGTTACCGTTTCTTCCTGCAGTGGAATATATGCCATAGTTACCGTTGCGTCGCAGGGAATGGCAGGCCGTTTTTGAACGGCGTTATCTTCTTTTTTTAAAAAGGATGGATTGAATAAATCTTCGTACTTTTCCATAAAAAATTAAACTCCTTTCTGTTTTATTCTATGTAACCCAACGCTTTATGCCAAAAAATATAACTGATGTGTTTTGCGTAAAAATTTTTTCGGCATAGTATGAGTAGGGACGTTTAAAACTAACAGGAATTGGCAACCCTAAAAATGACAACAACAGGAAGGTGATTTGATGCTTGTGAAACGCGGAGAGATATATTATGCTGATTTGAGTCCGGTGGTTGGCTCTGAGCAGGGCGGAATTCGTCCGGTTCTGATTGTTCAGAACGACGTCGGCAACCGTTATTCGCCTACAGTTATTGCGGCGGCAATCACATCACAGCATGACAAAAGCCGCCTGCCTACTCATATTGAAGTAAACGCCGGAAGCTGCGGACTTGCCAAGGACAGCGTAGTCCTGCTGGAGCAGGTGCGCACTATTGACAAACGGCGGCTCAAGGAGCGTATGGGCGAACTTGACAATCAGGATATGGGAAAAGTAGATCACGCCATATCCGTATCTTTCGGTTTGTGATTTTACAGCATGGAGAAATAACCGCAGGGTTGTTTCTCTTGTTTTTTGTCTGGCAAATGCTTTCGGGTTATGGTATACTTAAAGAAAAACTCAGGAGAATATACTTATGCAGAGAATAGCCAGATTTGAAAAAGTAAGTTTTGAGCAGTTCCAAAAAGACTGGATGAAAGCTTTTCCGCAAACAGCAGACGTAAAAGCGGTTTACGATTCTATAAAACTTCCGCAGCGCGCCACTTCAGGCTCTGCGGGTTATGATTTTTACGCTCCGGCTGACGTCGTTTTCAATCGCGGAGAGTCGGTTCTTGTGCCTACAGGAATAAGAGCCGCAATCGCCGAGGGTTGGGTGCTTTCTATTTATCCCCGTTCAGGTCTTGGATTTAAGCACCGCGTAGGACTGGATAATACAGTTGGAATTATTGATTCGGATTATTACAATTCCTCAAATGAAGGCCATATCATGATAAAAATGAGCTGTGACGCCCACGATGAGGGCCACGTTGCCTGCGTTGACGGGGGAGATGGTTTTGCCCAGGGAATATTTACGCCTTTCGGAATAACTGAGGACGATAATTCCACAGGTGTAAGAGACGGCGGCTTCGGTTCCACAACTAAAAAATAAATTATTTTTAATATTTCAGGCTGAAAGCAGCGTGTCAAGCGGCACGTTGCTTTTTTTGTTTATTACAATATTGTCACATTAGCGAAATTTGTTGACAAAGGAACAATAACGTGGTATTTTGTAGTTGTAAAGTGTATTACGTGATGTAATACAGTAATTACACACTGTGCAATTTGAAAAAGTTTATCACTTCTTAACTTTTCCTTTGAATTAAAGCTGTGATTTAACTGCTAAAATTGTTAAGGATGAAAAGGAGGCTAAGTTATGAAAAACATTTTGGAAATGCTTGAAGCTGCGGCGGAGAGACTGCCGGAGAAAACAGCGTTTGCAGATGATAAAGTCGATATAAAGTACGGCGAACTGGTAGAAAGTGCCAAAGCCGCCGGCTCCAGAATTGCTGAAACGGGAATGAGAAACCGCCCGGTTGCTGTTTTGACCCAGCGCGGAGCGCCCTGTATGAAGGTTATGATGGGCATTTTGTACAGCGGTAATTTTTATGTAATTATCGATCCTGAGATGCCGGCTGAAAGAGCCGATAAAATACTTAAGACACTTGAGGCGGAGTTAATAGTTTGTGACGAAGCCAACAGGGAAAATGCTAAGAAACTTGATTTCAGCGGCAGTTGCCTTATTGCCGAGGAAATAACCGCCGGTACAGCAGATAATGAACTTCTGGACGGCGTAAGAAAGCGTATGATTGACACAGACCCGGCATACGCTATTTTCACTTCAGGGTCAACAGGTAATCCCAAGGGCGTTGTTGTTAACCATCGCAGTGTGCTTGCCTATTCAAAGTGGGCTGTTGACGCTTTTGCCTTTGATGAAAATACTGTTTTCGGTAATCAGACCCCTTTTTATTTCAGTATGTCTGTTACGGATATCTTTACTACCCTTCGTACAGGTGCAAGCATGCACATAATACCGAAACAGTATTTTTCGTTCCCGATGCTGCTTATGCAGTTTCTTAACGAAAGAAAGGTAAATACGATCTACTGGGTACCCTCCGCATTGTCCATTGTGGCCAACCTTAAAGTGTTGGACTATGTTATGGCAAAGTACATTGAAAAGGTATTGTTTGCAGGCGAGGTAATGCCTGCCAAGCAGTTGAACTATTGGCGCAGTAAATACCCCGAAGCATTGTTTGCCAATCTGTTCGGCCCGACGGAGACAACCGACATCTGTACATACTATGTGGTTGACCGTGCGATTTCCGATTCGGAAAGCGTGCCCATTGGGATTGCCTGCGATAACTGCGACAGCTTCGTTGTTACTGACGACGGACGTCTTGCGGGAGTAGGCGAAGAGGGAGAACTTTATGCCAGAGGTTCGTTTCTTGCCATGGGTTATTACAACGACCCGGAGAAAACGGCGGCGGCTTTCGTTCAAAATCCGCTTAATCCTCATTATCCCGAACGCGTTTATAAGACAGGCGACCTTGTTCGCTGGAACGAGCGGGGAGAACTTATTTATATTTCCCGCCGTGACTTCCAGATAAAGCATATGGGCTACAGAATTGAACTTGGCGAGATCGAGGCGGCGGCAACTGCGGTAGAAGGAGTTGACGTTTCGGTTTGCATTTATGACGGCGAACGTGACGCGCTCATTCTCGTTTACGTAGGCTCAAGAGTTAAGGAAGAGGAAATGCAAAAAGCGCTTGCCGTTTCTCTGCCGGCATACATGATGCCCCAGAGAGTGATTAAAACAAATTCTGTTCCTTACAATCAAAACGGTAAAACAGACCGTAAAAAACTTGCTCAAATATATAATGAAGAAATAAAGGAGAAATAAAAATGGACGAGCTTTTGGAAATTCTTGAAGAAATGAAACCCGGTGTTGATTTCACCACCGAAACCCACCTTATTGACGATAAAATTTTTGACTCGCTGGGCATTATGGCTCTCGTTGCGAAACTCAGCGACGAATTTGATGTTGATATAACCCCGCTCATGATCGTGCCGGAGAATTTTCAGTCCGCCGAGGCTATGTGGGCAATGATTGAGAAATTGCAGGAAGAATAAAATATGTCGCTAACATCTGTTGCATATTTTGTGTTTTTAGGCGGTACGTTTCTTGTTTATACCGTTTTTCCAAAAAAGGCAAAATGGTGCGTACTTTTGGTTGCCAGCGTTGCTTATTACGTTATGGCCGGCGGATGGCTTGCTCTTTGGCTGGCGGCGGCAACCGCTGTGGTCTATTCTCTCGGCATGGTGCTGGGAAAATTGACCGAGAAAAGCAAGGCTGCCCGTAAGGAAGCTCCTAAAGAAGAGCGAAAGCTGATAAAACACAAATTTGATAAAAAGAAAAAAATTACGGTAACCGTTGCCGTTATTTCGGTTTTTGCAATGCTGGTTGCTGTTAAATATGTTAATTTTCTGGGCGAAAGCGCCTTTAGCATCGCGGCGCTTTTCGGCAGTGACGCTGTTTACACGCCTGTAAAGATTATGATGCCTCTGGGCGTTTCGTATTACACCCTTTGCGCTGTCAGCTATGTTGTTGATGTTTACCGCGGAAAATATGCACCGGAGAAAAATCCCGCAAAACTTGCGCTTTTTCTGTGCTTTTTCCCCCAGATGACGGAAGGTCCTATCGGTAAGTACGAAATCATCGGCCCTCGTCTTTTTGAGGGTCACGGATTTGATTTTGACCGCGACGCTCAGGCTGTCTTTAGAATTTTCTGGGGACTTTTCAAGAAGTTTGTTATCGCGGACCGTGCAAATATGTTCGTCGTGACAGTGTTTGATAAGGGCGATCAGGCAGGTTCGATGGTATTGCTGGGAACTTTGCTTTACACCATTCAGATATACATGGAATTTTCGGGCTGCATGGACATTGTCTGCGGCAGCGGAGAACTTTTCGGTGTTAAGCTTCAGGAAAACTTCAAACGTCCTATCTTCTCAAAAACCATAAACGAATTTTGGCAGAGATGGCATATTACTCTGGGCGCATGGATAAAAGAATACGTTTTCTATTCCGTTTCCCTTTCAAAACCGATGATGAACCTGAGCAAATCTGCCCGCAAGCATTTTAACGATTATTTTGCAAATCTTGTGCCTATGACTGCGGCGCTGTTCTTTGTATGGCTCTTTAACGGCATATGGCACGGCGCAAGCTGGAAATATGTTCTTTACGGCCTTTATTACTACATACTGATGACGATTGGAATGTATCTTCGTCCCGTTTCTGATAAAATGCTCAAAGCCCTTAAAATCAATCCTAATTCAAAAGGCTTTGGGGCAGTGCAGATGCTGCGCACATTTATTGTTGTAAATATTGCGATGATGCTTTTCAGAGCAAACAGCGTTCAGCAGTGGCTGACAATGCTTGGCAGTATCTTTACCGATTTCGGCGCAAGTGCGTTTGCAGACGGTACGGTTTTACGCCTCGGCAACGACTGGCAGGATTTCGTTGCAATAGCAGCGGGAGTGCTTATCGTGTTTATCGTTGAATCTATTCAGGAAAAGGGCGTTGATATAAGAGAAACGCTGGCGAAGAAACCAATTGTTCTGCGCTATGCGGTGTTTATAGGTCTTATTGTCAGCGTTGTTGTGTTCGGCGCTTACGGAACCGGATATGAAACGGTTGCTCCTATTTACGGACAATTCTAAGAGAGGTGATCTTATGTCTGAAAAAGTTAAACTTATTTTGAAAAACTGCGTAAGATTTCTGTCTTTTGTGCTTATACTCGCACTTTTGCTTTACGGATTGTCATTTATACTTGAACCGAAAAATAACGACGTTGACGCCGGATTTGTAAATCCAAATGCAAACGGCTATCTATCCCTTGAGGAGAATACGCTTGACGTTCTTTTCGTCGGCAACAGTGACGCTTACAGTGGCTTTTCTCCGATGGAAATGTGGAATGATTACGGTTTTACTTCATATGTCAGCGGAACAGGCCACCAGATGATAGGTGAGTCTTTTGAAACGGTAAAAAAAGCCGCCCAAAAACAGAAACTGAAAGCGGTAGTGCTGGAAACAGACGGTCTTTATACAAGCAGTGATTCCTTTAAAATAATCGCAAAGGATATAAGACGCTTTGTGTTTGACCATTTCAGTGTTTTTGATTACCATGACCGCTGGAAGACTGTCGATATGAAAACGGCTTTTTCAAAGAAGCAGTATTCCGCCAGATTTGCCGCCAAGGGACAGTTTGTTTCCGGTGCGGTGGTTCCTTACAAGGGCGGAGAATATATGAAAAAAACCGACAAGAGGGACGATATCAATCCGTTCTTTATAAAAACTCTCGATGAGATGGTGAATTTCTGCGAGAAAAATGATATTACACTTATTCTAGTTGAAGTTCCGTCTCAGAGTTCCTGGAATATGAAGCGCCATAATGCCGTTGCCGATTATGCTGAAAAGAAGGGTCTTACGTTTATTGACCTTAATATTAATCGAGACGAAATCGGCTTCGACTGGAAAAAGGACAGCCGTGACGGCGGAAATCATCTTAATTGTTACGGCGCTCAGAAAGTTTCCAAATATGTTGGAAAATACATTAAAGAAAACATTGAACTGACAGACAAACGAAGCGATCCTGCTTATGAGTCTTGGAATGCTGACTTTAAAGAGTATCAGAAAAATCTTAAATCCAGCATGAAGAAAAAGGGTAAATCCTCTTCTGACAAGAACTCGTCTGGTTCAAAAAACAAAAAATCACCGTCAGATTCAAAATCAATTGAAACGGCGGCGTGATATACGGAACTTTACATCCTCCTTGAAAAACGGCTGAATGAATTTTCATCAGCCGTTTTTCGATATTTGTAATCTTTATATTTTCTTTATTTTTTCTTGTCACCGTTTTGGAAAGTTTATGGTTTAATACAGACGATGGGTTTCCTGAGGATGTTTTTTATGTTACAATTATGAACAAAGAAGGGGGTAATGGCAATGTACAATGTACTTGTGTGTGACGACGACTCTGCCATACTTGAATCACTGCGGATATATCTTTCTGCTGATGGCTATAATGTTCTCTGCGCTTCAGACGGTGTTGAGGCGCTTGAACTTCTTGGGTCAAACGATATTCACTGCATGGTGCTTGATATCATGATGCCAAGACTGGACGGCCTTAAAACAACGCTGAAAATAAGAGAAAAGTATAATTTCCCAATTATTCTTTTATCTGCAAAAAGTGAGGACACGGACAAAATAACGGGCCTTGGCTTCGGCGCAGACGACTACGTTACAAAGCCTTTTAATCCGCTGGAACTGACGGCGAGAGTAAAAAGCCAGATTAGGCGATATGTAACTCTGGGTAGTCTTGAGGTTAAAGAGAGCCAGCTGGTGACGGGCGGCCTTGTGCTGGATACAGACAGTAAAGAGGTGACCGTTGACGGCGAGAGCGTCCGCCTTACCGCAAGGGAATATAAGATACTGGAATATCTTATGAGAAATATGGGCGTTGTGCTGTCAAGTTCAAGTATTTATGAAGCAGTGTGGAACGAGCCTTCTTTCGGAACGGAAAAAACCGTTACCGTTCATATCCGTAACATAAGAGAGAAAATAGAGATAAATCCTAAGGAACCCAAATATCTCAAGGTGGTGTACGGACTTGGATACAAAGTGGAAAAATATTAAGTATTCCCTTGGAATAAGGGTAATGTGCGTTTTGCTGTCGCTGATAATGGCGGCGGCGTCTGCTGGAATGATGTTCTGCGTTGCTGTTGCGGCTTATGTTTTCGGACAGCCTGAGGCGTTTTTGAAAAATACCGCTCTTGATGGTGTTACGTATGCTGATTCGTCTGTTTTTCAAGAGAGCTTAGACGAAGATGTTATGGCGATAAACATAATTGCGGGACAAAAGACCAATGCCGCGATGGTTAAGGAAATGAAGAACCGCAAGGCTGACGAGATTGAAGTCGCTGTTGCTAAGTTCAATGAATTTAAGGCCGAATCAATACGCGACTGTCTTATTAAATATGCAGAATCAACTGCATATGAGATAGATTATGATCAACTGCCGGAATACAAAGTGCCGGATAAGACTGTCGGCGAAGTTGTCAAGTATAACGAAAAGTCGCCGGCTCTTTTCCGCGACCTTCAGCAGATAGTTAACGGAACTGCAAAAGGTCTTGATTTTCTTAAATATGAAGAACTGGCTGATTCGTTGGCGAACGCTGTTTCGGGAGAAGTTTACATTTCCCTTAGCGATTATAATTATGAAGCAGATATCAATCTTAAGATTGACGATATGACGTTTGACCCTATTAATGCATATTGTACGGCTGATCAAAGCGAAGATGATGTTCGTGAAGGACTTTCCAAATCATATGACGATATGGTTTCGTATGTATCCATTACAGAAGACATGGTGGAAAGTGCAAAAGAATTTCTTAAAAATAAGCCTTCGCTTCATTACTACGCAGTAAACAAAAATACGAATACGGTTGTCTCAAATCTGGCAGACGGTGAAACTGTGGATGACATTACGTCATATGACGTTGTCTTTACTCAGAAAGACGATGAAATGCAGCTTTGCGGCGACTCGTATGTTATGATTGTCGACGGTAAAAATTACTGGAAATCATATTATAATTACGGTGGTATATACGTTACGGGAACACAGATAACGCTGGGAGTTTCTCCGGTGGTTTCTTCAGAAGCGTCGACAGACCCAGGGGCTACCGACAATTATTATCAAATCCAGCATTTTTGCAATAGAATTCTTTCACTGCCTACCGTTCAAATGACGGTGGCGGCTATGGTTCTGGCAGTGCTGGCAATAGCTCTCCTTGTTTTCGGCCTTGTCTGCTGCGGAAACGTTAACGGATACGAGGGCATAAAAACTTCGTGGATAGATAAACTGCCTACCGACCTGCATTTTGCAATATCTGGAAGTATTATTTTCTGTATTGGTTTTCTGACGACTGGCTTTGTAGAAAATTTATCTGCACAGAACGCCTCTGTTTTAGAATATTTCGGCTGGATTGTTGCCGCTGTTGTATTGATTGCGCTGGCTATTTGGGCGGTTTATACAGAACTGTGGTATTCCTTTATCCGCGTCTGCAAGTCTGACAAGAAGCTATATAAAAATCTCCTTGTGTGGATGATTGCTGTGGGAATTTTCCGCCTTATGCGTAAAATTTTCCGAAAAATGAAAGCCGCTTTTGCTAAAGTCAGCAAAGTGATTAAGTACAGTCCGCATCATTTTAAACGCAATATTGCAATAACGGCTTTGATTTACATTCTTGTTAATGCAGTTCTTGTGCTGATATTTGAGGCAATACGTCCGGACACAAACGCAGCCCTGTTTATTCTGCTCTTGCTTGTTGTGTTCAACGTCTTGTGTATTTGGTATGCAATAAAGTTCCTTTATCAGCTTGACATAATCATTGAAGCGGCTTCCGAACAGCGTGTTCCTCAGTTGAAAACTGAAAAACTGCATCCTGCCCTTGAAGCGCTTAGCAAAAGTCTTCAGATATCAAATGCAAAACTGCAATCCGCCGTGGCAAAAGCGGTTAGAGACGAAAGACTGAAAACAGAACTTATAACGAATGTTTCCCACGATCTGAAAACTCCCCTTACTTCAATTATCAATTACGCTGACCTTTTGTCCAAGTGCGATATTCAGGACGAAAAAGCATTGGAATATATAGGCGTTTTAAACGATAAGAGCAGTAAGCTGAAACGTCTTATTGAAGATCTTATTGAAGCGTCTAAAGCCTCTACCGGAAATATAACGCTTCATCCGATGCCGCTTAATATGGGCGAACTTGCCGCCCAGGCGATAGGCGAGAACCAGTGGGAGTTTGAGAAAAATGATTTAAGCATTGTTTTTGATGATACGTCTGATGCTCCGATAGTGCTTGCTGACGGTTCAAAAACATTCAGAATTCTTGAAAATCTGCTGTCAAACGCCGTTAAATATTCGGCAAAAGGTTCTAGAGTTTATGTTCGGGTATATCGGGATAACGGAATGGGCGTTTTTGAAATAAAAAATATTTCAGCCCAGCCTCTTAATATATCTCCCCAGGAATTAACCGAACGCTTTGTTCGCGGCGATTCCTCCCGTACCCATGAGGGCAACGGCCTGGGACTTTCAATTGCCAAGGAACTTTGCTCCGCCCAGAAAGGAAAACTGGAAATTTTAATTGACGGCGACCTGTTTAAAGCGAGAGTTTATCTTCCCGTAAACAATGTGCAGTAATTTCAGCTGTCTTTAACTATTTACAACAAGAACCTGTTATATATGAAGCGGTCCGTCTGTTTTTTCAGGCGGGCCGCTTCGCTTGCTGTGTTAAAATTAAAGCCCTGAGGCGTTTTCGCTTCAGGGCTTGTTGTTATTTGGTTTCTTTTGGCTTCATCGCGTTATAAGAAGTGAGTACGGCTTCTTCGCTTATGTTACAGCCGAGTTCGTAAATGGGAACAGATGAAAAAATCTTTTCCAGAACGTCAAACAGGCAGTTCATTGCGTTAGGACCGAGATTTCGTACTGTCTGAGAAAAGATATTGAATACCGCTTTCCTCGTGTCAGCTTTCTTTATTCTGTTTACCGTGTCACGCTCAAGAAAGCATATTCCCGCAAGTTTTACGATTTCGGGCACGGAATAATCGTATTTGCCGCTCCAGGGAGTACCGCAGGCATAAACTTCGCCGTCGATTATTCTTATTGCAGGTTTGTCGTCGTTTAGAATATGGGCTCTGTCTCCGAAATGTTTCAGCCAGAGCTGGGTGTGGGTGGATTTGCCTGTACCGCTGTCTGCCGAAAAGGCGTAAGCCATACCGTCAACCACAACGCAGCTTGAGTGAAGCAGAATACCGCTGAATTTAAGCAGTTGGGTATAAAAATCAGAGCCGGTGAGCATATAAGTCCAGTCGTCACGGTTCATTTCTGGATGGTCTGCCATAGCCTTATCGATTCGTTCGTCAGTTACGTCGATAACTATATCCGCAGTGCAGTTTTCCTGCTCTTTTGACAGGTACGGAACCGCTTGCTTCTCTGTTCTTCCGGTAGGATTTTTTATTTCAACTTTAAGCCCCGCGATGTCGTAAAACGCCAAGTCTTGCACCTCATTTCTTTCTATTGGTAGTATATAGGAAAGTTTCTTTTCAGTCAAGCAAAAGGAAGAGAACAAATGTTCAAAAACGTGTTGACAAATGCGCCGCGGAGGTGTATTATTATCAGCATAAGAACAAATGTTCTAAAGGAGGCAAAACAATGGAGCGAACAATACTGCACGTGGACTGCAACAAATTTTACGCATCCGTCGAATGTCTCCACAGACCGGAGATACGCCATCTTCCGGTGGCGGTGGGCGGCAGTGAGGAAAGCCGTCACGGAATAATACTCACAAAAAATGAAATAGCTTCTAAATATGGGATTGTTGTTGGCGAACCTTTGTGGAAAGCCCGCCAGAAATGTCCCGATTTGGTGATTGTTCCGCCTAATTTTCCGCTTTACGTCCGCTTTTCAAAAATGGCGCGTAAAATATATGAAGATTACACAGACTATATTGAGCCTTTTGGCCTTGATGAAAACTGGCTTGACGTTACGGGGGACAGGCGAACAGGCGAGGAGATTGCCCAGGAAATACGCCGCCGAGTAAAAACCGAACTGGGAATAACGGTAAGCGTCGGCGTTAGTTTTAATAAAGTTTTTGCTAAACTTGGCTCAGACTATAAAAAGCCGGACGCAGTAACCGTTATAAGCAGAGAGAATTTCAGAGAAATCGTGTGGCCTTTACCGTGCAGTGACCTGCTTTACGTTGGCCCTGCCACTACCCGAAAACTTAACGGATACGGCATTTATACAATAGGCGATCTTGCGCTGGCGGATTTGTCGTTCCTCCACGCAGTTTTCGGAAAAAACGGAGACACGCTTCACGCCTTTGCGAACGGGCTTGATGTTTCGCCGGTGCTCAGGATGGATGTCAGCCGTGCTGTTAAGAGCGTAGGGAATTCTACAACAACACCAAGAGATCTTGTTAATGATACAGACGTTAAAGTTGTTTTTACCGTTCTTGCAGAGAGTGTAGCCAGGCGTATGCGCGAGCAGGGGCTCAAAGGGCGTACAGTCGTTATCCATTTAAGGGACAAAAATCTTCGCTCTTTCAGCAGGCAGTCAAAAATGAATGCCGCAACGGATGTCAGCGGCGAGATATTGAAAGAGGCTTTTGACCTTTTTAAGCGCAGTTATAGCTGGGGGTCTCCTCTGCGCAGTGTAGGAATTGCGGTAACAGATTTTGATTTTGACACGTGCGTTCAGTTTGATCTTGACAAGACCCAGGAAAAGCGGGAAAAACTGGAGCGGCTGGAGAGCGCCGTGGACGTTTTGAAAAGGCGCTTCGGCAATTACTGTATCCAGCGGGCGAGCTTACTGGGAGATACAGGACTTTCACGTTTTAATCCTCACGATGACCACACAATCCATCCTGTCGGATTTTTTTAAGACGGAGGTGACGGAAAATGAAAAATTATGTCAGGGTAGTCGCTTCTTTCGATACAGAAGGCGCTGTTGTTCCGCTTAAAATGGAGTGGAACGACAGATGGCTGGAGGTTGACAGAGTTACTGATGTTAGGCCTGCCGCTTCCCTTAAATCCGGCGGCGCCGGTATTCGTTATACTTGTTTCGTACTCGGGAAAAGAACATACCTTTTCAGAGAAGAAGACAAATGGTTTTTTGAACTTGTAAATTAATGGATTTTTCTATTGCAATTTGGCAAACGGGGGTATATAATACCCGTATGTTTACGTTTATAAAAAATCTGTTTATTAAGTACAAAGAAATCATCATGTATCTCATTTTCGGGGTGCTGACTACCGCGGTCAACTGGGTGGTTTACAGCCTGTTGGTTAAGCTTTGCGGTGTTAATATCACCGTCAGCAATATCATTGCGTGGTTCGCCTCCGTTATCTTTGCTTTCGTTACCAATAAGATTTGGGTGTTCGAGAGCAAAAGCTGGGAAATCAAACTGGCGTTCAAAGAGTTTTGCTCTTTCGTTGCCTCTCGTCTTGCCACCGGCGTTATCGAGTGGGTAGGTCTTCCGCTGTTGGTAAAGCTGGGAGTTGACCAGACGATATTCGGAATTGAAGGCTTCGTTGCTAAAGTAGTCGTTTCCGTAATTGTGGTGATTTTAAATTACGTTTTCTCAAAATTAATAACGTTCAGAACAAAAAAAGAGCGGTAATCTGCTCTTTTTTGTTATATATGTCGGTTGCATAGCAATTTGAAAAGTGATAAAATATTTCTAGTATTTCTAATGGATATAGAGGTGTGTTATGGCTAAGCTGTATACTGAAATGACCAAAGAAGAACTTCTTCAGGAAGAAAAAGTTCTGCAGAAAAGATACGACGCGTTCAAGGCAAGAGGCCTTAAGCTCGACATGAGCCGAGGCAAGCCCGGCAAAGAACAGCTTGATCTGTCTGTAGGTATTTATGATGTCCGCCATTATATCGCTGACGGCGTTGATGTGCGCAACTACGGTATGCTTGACGGTATTCCGAGCTGTAAAAAACTGTTTGCCGATCTGCTGGACGTAAATCCGGAAAATGTTATTATCGGACCTAACGAAAGCCTTACACTGATGTATGATTTTATTTCTCAGTGTTACAGCCACGGCATCGGCGACAAGCCGTGGTGCGAACTTGACGAGGTTAAATTCCTTTGCCCAGTTCCCGGCTATGACCGCCACTTTAGTATCTGCGAATACTTCGGTATCCAGATGATTAACGTTCCTATGAACGAATTTGGTCCTGATATGGATGTTGTTGAAGAATATATCAAAGACCCCAGCGTTAAAGGTATGTTCTGCGTTCCTAAGTATTCAAATCCCCAGGGAATTACATTCTCTGACGATGTTGTTCGCCGTATTGCCGCAATGAAACCTGCCGCAAGCGATTTCCGCGTAATCTGGGATAACGCTTACTGCGTTCACGACCTTGTTCCGGACGGCGACGTTCTGCTCAATATTTTCGATCTGCTTCCCGAGTACGGAAATGAGGATATGATAATTGAGGTTGCTTCAACTTCAAAAATCACTTTCCCCGGCGCAGGTATTTCTTGCCTTGTCGCAAGCGAAAAGAACCTTGATATCATCCGCAAGCGCCTTACTGTTCAGACAATCAGCTACGATAAGATGAATCAGCACCGCCACGTTCAGTTCTTCGGCAATGCAAACGGTATCCGTGAGCATATGAAGAAGCACGCTGCTATTCTTAAGCCTAAGTTTGATATTGTACTGAACCACCTTGAAAACGAGGTTGCAGACAAAGGTATAGCTTCATGGCACAATCCAAAGGGCGGTTACTTCATCAGCTTTGACGTAATGCCCGGTTGCGCTAAGCGCGTAGGCGAACTCTGCAAGGAAGCGGGTGTAACGCTGACAACAGTCGGCGCTACTTATCCTTACGGTATTGACCCTGATGACAGCAATATCCGTATTGCTCCCACATTCCCGCCCAATGATGAACTTGATCTTGCGGCTGAACTGCTGTGCATCTGCACACGTCTTGCCTGCATTGAAAAGCTGGTAGGCTGATGAAAGTCGGTGCGTCTACTTCCTGCTTTTATCCGCTGGAAACAGAAAAGGCGCTGAAGCAGGTAACGGAACTTGGTTTTCCGAAAGCGGAGATTTTCTTTAATGCTCCCCAGGAGCTTGAAGAACCGTTTGTAAAAGAATTGGCTGAAATTGCGCGGCGGGGAAATACTGATATTGTATCGGTTCATCCGTTTTCCAGCTTTTTGGAGAGCAGCTGCATTTTCGGCGATTATCAGCGGCGTTTTGACGATTTTATCGGCATTTACCAAAAGACCTGCCACGCGGCGGCTCTATTGGGCGCCTCCTATGTTGTTATTCACGGCGCGGTTGACAAGCCGAAAATACCGATCCCTGACGAACGATATTTTGAGCGCTTCTTAAAGCTCTGCGAAATCGGTAGAAGCGAGGGCGTTACCGTTTGTCAGGAAAACGTCAACAGATTTAAGAGCCAGAGCATAGATTTCTGCCTCAGAATGCGCGAAGCGCTGGGCAGTGATTTCCATATGGTTTTTGACATTAAGCAGACTGTGCGCGCCGGAGAAGATACTTTTGAGTTTCTTGATACTTTCAAAAATGAGATATGCCATGTCCATATAAGCGACAATTCGCCCACTGGCGACTGCCAGCCTCCCGGAAGAGGGACGTTTGATTTCGGCAGACTTTACAGTGTTTTGGGCGACAGGGTAAGCTACATTATTGAAATTTATTCAAGAGGCTATGATGTTTCGGCCGAACTTGCGGCGTCAAAGCTGTATCTGTCTAAGATTTGAATAAAGAGGTAAAATCATAAAATTATGAGCAAAGTCAGCAACAAAACAATGGGCATTTTCTGTATTCTGCTGTCCGCACTGTGTTTTACGGGTATGAATACTTTCGTCCGCTTAAGCGGCGATGTGCCGACACTGCAGAAAGTGTTTTTCCGTAATTTTGTTGCAATGTTCTTTGCTCTTTTTTTATTGCTGAAAAGCCATGATTCGTTTAAGCCTGGTAAAGGCAATCTTAAATATCTGTTGCTTCGCTCAATAGGCGGTGTTGCCGGTATGCTTGGCAATTTTTACGCAATAGATAAACTTGATTTAAGCGATGCTTCTATGCTTAATAAAATGAGCCCGTTTTTTGCCCTGCTGTTTTCCGCAATATTTATAAAGGAAAAAGTTAAGCCTGTTCAGGCAGTTGCTATCGCAGGAGCATTCGTCGGAGCGTTGTTTATAATTAAGCCCACATTTGCCAACGCAAATCTTTTTGCAAGTATCTGCGGCTTTCTCGGAGGAATGGGCGCCGGAGCGGCTTATACCTGCGTTCGCTATCTCGGATTGAGAGGAGAGAACGGAAAATATATCGTCTTTTTCTTCTCCGCGTTTTCCTGCGTTATTTTGGCGCCGTACCTTATTTTTGATTTTCACCCTATGACGCTTCAGCAGTGGATATTCCTGCTTTTGGCTGGCACCTGCGCCGCCGGCGGCCAGTTTTCCATTACTGCGGCTTATACTCATGCTCCCAGCAGGGAAATAAGTGTATATGATTACAGCCAGATAATTTTCGCGGCTATTATAGGCTTTTTCGTTTTCGGCGATGTGCCTGACAAATGGTCGTTTGTGGGCTATTTTGTTATTTGCGCAATGGCTGTCTGGATGTTCATATACAATAAAAAGGAAGATTCGCTTAAACGTGCATAAATTGCCCATATCTGGTGTAAAGTGAAAGTACTTGCATTTTTCTATATGTTGTGCTACAATACCCCTTGTACAGAAAACGGCTCAGTCCGGTAAGTTCTGAACAGGGGGTATTTTTATGAAATGTCCGTTTTGCGGTTACGGTGAGAGCAAGGTAATTGACTCGCGTCCCACCGACGAAAATGAAAGAATCCGCAGACGCCGCGAATGCATGAACTGCTCAAAGCGTTTTACAACTTATGAGATTATTGAGGACGTTCCGATTATTGTTGTTAAAAAGGATAAAAGCCGAGAGGTTTTTGACCGCAACAAAATTCTTAAAGGTATGCTCCGCGCTTGCGAAAAGCGTCCGGTAAATATGGCAACTCTTGAAAACGCCATATCCGAGATTGAAACCACTTTGCAAAGCGCACTTGACCGCGAGGTAACCAGCGTTCATATCGGCGAGCTTATTATGGAAAAGCTCAAAGAGATTGACGAGGTTGCTTATGTTCGCTTTGCGTCTGTTTACAAGGAGTTTGACAGCGCAAAATCCTTCGTTGACGAGATCTCAAAAATGAAATAAAAACTAAATAAAATAATTAAAGCCGGCAGTAACTGCCGGCTTTTGGTGTTTTTGGGTATTTTTTAAAGGTTGTGCTTTGTTTTAAAGTTGTCAATGACGATTTGGTAGCGCTCGCAGGCGTTTTTAACAGCGTCGTCCCAGCTTATGTAAATGTTGTTTTGGGCGGCAATGCCTATCCGTTTGAGCAGATCGCGGTTGTGCATTATCTGCTGGAGACGAACGGCGATGCTGTGAGCGCTTTCAACGCAGAGAAAACCTGTTTCATTATCTGTAACGCCTTCAGAAGCGCAGCTGCCTGCAACAAGAAGGCTTGGCGTTGCGCAGGATGCGGCTTCGCGGACAACAAGACCGTTTGTATCAAACACAGAGGGAAAAAGCAGAATATCGGCGGAGCCGAAGTAACACTGAATTTCTGCTCTGTCGAGAATTTTTCCGGTGTAAATAACCTTGTCGGCAAGCCCGATTTTTTTAAAATATCTCTGGATAGCGTTTTCGTTTGCGCCGAAACCTACCATGATAAGGCGGAAATCCTCGCCGCGCTCTTTAAGAATTTTGCAGGCGTCAAGGATAAGTCGGATGTTTTTGTACCAGATCATTCTGCCTAAATAGATAAATACCGGTATTCCCTCGGGAATGTGGTGCTTTTGTTTTATACGCTGAATATTTGCCTGGGAAACAGTTGTTTTTGGCATATCGCATCCGTTTGGCATTACAACGTAATCGCCTTCGTAGCCGAAGGTGCGCAGAGAGTCAACTGTGCCTTCGCTGGTTACCCAAACTTCGTCTGCGGCGTTGATATTGCTGAGCATGAACTTGTAAGCATAGTCCATTGCAGGCTTTCCGGGAATACAGCGGTTAAAGTCGTATTCATACTTTGTGTGATATGTAAGCACTGTCGGTATAGGCTTAAGAGCCGTAACTCGTTTGAAATAATAACTTGTGGCAAGGGGACAGTGTGAATGAAGAATATCAAAATTACGATTGATAATTTCCTGGTGAAGTTCATGTTTGAAAGGCCAGCCTACGCTGTAGCCCTCTTTTGTAGGAACCCATAAACTTTTATAGCGGAAAATCTCATAAGGATATTTTTCATCCTGCTGGTTAGGATTTTTAGGAGTTATAACAACTGCTTCTCCCAGATTATTGCCGTTTATTTTTTCAGCATAGCACTGAGCCACGTTGCTTATTCCGTCCGTAGTGGGCGGAAAGGCGTCTGTTCCAATGGCAATTTTTATCTTTTCCTTCAAAAACTCACCTGATTTACAAAAATATAGAATTAAAGATTATAAATACAGTGTGTGAATTATATCATAAATAAATCAGTTTGTAAATTGTGATTTAATAATTTCATTTTTTGTTTAGAAAGAGCGTAAAAAAGCGAAAATTTATATGTTTTTTTACTGAAAAAAGTCTTGATATAAGGCATCGGGCTATTATATAATAAAAAATGATATAGTATGTCTGTGCGTATAGTGATGCACACGCAAAGGGGGAGTTTTCAGATGGTACAAAGTTATTCAGTATCTTTGGCCAAAATCATTGAGGCTCATAATCTCGAAATCGTCTATCTGCCAAAACCGGCGGAGGAGATTTTGATTGTAACCAATGAGGTAAACCGTCCCGGCATTGTAATGACGGGCTATACTGATTATTTTGATTCTCAGCGTATCCAGATCCTCGGCTGGACGGAGTTTGGATTTTTGCTCAGCATGAACCCTGAAGAACGCAACAAAGCGCTTCAGTACTGGCTGGCGCTTCATCCTGCCGCCGCGGTGGTGACGAGAGGACTTGAAATTCCCGATTATTTTGTCAGTCAGTGCAAGGAGCATCAGGTTCCTTTGCTTAGGACACGGGAGGAGACTTCGCCGTTTCTTGCAAATCTTATAGCGTATCTTAACAACGAACTGGCGCCCAGAATTACACGCCACGGTGTGCTTGTTGAGGTATACGGCGAGGGTGTACTTATTACAGGTGAAAGCGGAGCCGGCAAGAGTGAAGCCGCAGTTGAACTTATTAAACGAGGCCACCGCCTTATTGCCGACGACGCGGTGGAAATAAGAAAAGTAAGCGACAAGTCGCTGATAGGCGCTTCGCCAAGCAATATACGCCATTTTGTTGAACTTAGAGGCATCGGTATTATCAACGCGCGGCGTATTTTCGGTATGGGCGCAGTTAAGTCATCTGAGAAGATTGACATGGTTATCCAGCTTGAAGCGTGGGATTCCACTAAAGCGTACGACCGTCTCGGCCTTGACAATGAATATACAAAAATTTTGGATGTAAAGGTTCCCGTAATGACGGTTCCCATTACTCCCGGCCGTAATCTTGCCGTTATCGTTGAAACAGCGGCGATGAATAACCGCCAGAAGAAGATGGGCTACAATGCCGCTAAAGAACTTATGGTCAGTCTCGGTATGGAAGAGATTGAACCTGAAGATAAAGAACTTGAACTTTGGCAAAACTCATAAGGGGGATATATAAAATGTACAGTATCGGAATTGATTTGGGAGGAACAAATATCGTTGCTTCCGTTGTAAATGATAAATATGAGATTGTTTCTACTTCAAAGACGAAGACAAATTCTCCTCGTCCTGCTGAAGAAATTTTTGACGACATAGAAAAAGTCTGCCGCGAAGCAGTAGATGCCGCAGGCCTGACCTTTGACGATATTCAGGCAATCGGTCTCGGAACTCCGGGAACAGTAAATGCAGAAGGTGTTATTGAATTTGCAAACAACCTTGCTTTCAATAATGTTTCCGCAAAGCAGATGCTTGTTGACCGTCTCGGCAAGGAAGAAATTTTCATTGAAAACGACGCCAACTGCGCAGCTCTCGGAGAAGCGTATGCCGGCTGCGGAAACGGCTCAAATAATTTTGTTGCAATTACTCTCGGAACAGGTGTCGGCAGCGGTATAATCATTGACGGCAAAATCGTTTCCGGCGTTAATAACGCCGGCGGTGAGTGCGGCCATATGGTAATCGTTGTTGACGGTGAGCAGTGCTCCTGCGGCCGCCGCGGCTGCTGGGAAGCTTATGCTTCTGCCACTGCGCTTATCCGTCAAACCAAAAAAGCTATGGACGAATATCCGGATTCTATTATGCACCGTCTGGCAGAGGAAGAGGGCAAAGTAAACGGTAAGACTGCTTTTGACGCAATGCGTCTCGGCGATATTGCAGGTATCGAAGTTGTAAATAACTATATCAAATACATTTCCTGCGGTCTTATTAACCTTGTAAACGCACTTCAGCCTGAGATTATTTGTATCGGCGGCGGTATTTGCAACGAAGGTGAAACGCTGATGAAACCGCTTCGCCGCTATGTTCAGGCTGAGCGTTACAGTATTCACAGTAAAATTCAGACAAAGATTATGAAAGCACAGCTGGGCAATGACGCCGGAGTAATCGGCGCCGCTCTTCTGTACAAAGTAAAATAACAAACGGTGATTTTTTGAAAACACTTATTGAACTGGCAAAAGAAATTAAATGTTCGTATGCTGAAAATGAGCCTATGGCGAAGCATACTACGTTCAAGATCGGCGGCCCCGCAAGATTGATGCTTTTCCCTGAAAGCGAGGAACAGATTGCGAAAATCGTAAAGTGCGCCGCTGAAAACAATATAAGACTTATTGCCGTCGGCAACGGTTCCAATCTGCTTGTGGCGGATGAGGGAATAGATGCCGCGGTTATGGTTCTCGACAAACATTTTTCAGATGTAAGAGTTGAGGGCACGAAGATATACGCCCAGGCAGGCGCTTCGCTTATGAAAGTCTGCCGCGCGGCTCTTGATGCAGGGTTGACAGGGCTTGAATTTGCTTACGGAATTCCCGGTTCCTGCGGAGGCGCCGCGTTTATGAACGCAGGCGCTTACGGCGGAGAGATGAAGGACGTGCTGCGCCAATGCAGCCATATTACTCCTGACGGCAGCCGCGGAGTGCTTTCGTCAGATGAACTTGATTTATCCTACAGGCACAGCGCCTACTATGATAACGGCTGTATAATTACGGGACTGGTTTTAGATCTTGAAAAGGGCGATAGAGATAAGATCCGTGAAAAAATGGAGGATTTGCTGGGAAGAAGAAAAGCGAAGCAGCCATTGGAATATCCCAGCGCAGGCTCAACTTTTAAACGTCCGCCGGGCTATTTCGCAGGCGCGCTTATTGAGGAATGCAACCTTAAAGGCAAACAGATTGGCGGCGCTCAGGTCAGCGAGAAACACGCGGGATTTGTTATAAATAAAGGCGGCGCTACCTGTAAAGACGTGCTGGAACTGTGCCGTTTTTGCAGTGATACTGTATATACAAAAAAAGGCGTAAAACTTGAAATGGAAGTCAGAGTGACGAAATAATATAGAGGTTATATATGGAAATTAATACAAAGGAACTGATAATCGTAACAGGCGTCAGCGGAGCGGGAAAATCCAGTGCAATGGGATTTCTTGAGGATGTAGGCTATTACTGCATAGATAATATGCCTCCGCTTCTTCTTTCTACATTTATAAGCCTTATTTCAACAAGAGACGATTATAAAAAAGTAGCAATCGTTGTGGACGTTCGTTCCAGCGAGGTGTTTGAGGACTTTATCAAAAGTATAAACGACGCAAGCGCAGAATACGGTTATGAAGTAAAAATTGTTTATCTTGATATCAAAACTCATGTTGCTCTTAAGCGTTATAAACTTACCAGAAGAAAGCATCCTTATGCCGATCGCTTTAACGGCGATATTGCGGCCGCTATTGCTTACGAAAAGGAAATACTTGCGCCTCTTAGACAGAGGGCAGATTTTGTTATTGATACTTCTGATCTTGCCCAGAACCAGCTGCGCACTCGTCTGAGCGAAATTTTGCTGGGCAGTGACAAGGACATGATGAATATTCACGTTATGTCTTTCGGCTTTAAGCACGGTATCCCCAGCGAGGCTGATTTCGTTATTGACGTGCGCTGTCTTCCAAATCCTTACTGGGTTGAGGCTCTGCGTACAAAAACGGGGCTTGATAAAGAAGTAAAAGATTACGTTTTCTCATTTAAAGAATCTAAAGAACTGCTGGATAAGCTGATTGACCTGCTTGATTTCCTTAATCCGCTTTATATTAAGGAAGGCAAGAGCCAAATTGTATTTGCAATCGGATGTACAGGAGGCAATCACAGAAGCGTTGCTATTGCAGAGGCTGTTAAAAGCCATTTTGAATCGCGTTGGGACAACGTTACGGTTAATCACCGCGATATAAACAGAAGTTAGGTCAGGCAAAGATGTCGTTTTCACAGGAAGTAAAAAATGAATTGGTAAAAACGGAATATGAGCAGAATTGCTGCAGAAAATCGCTTCTTTACGGAATGTGCATTTTCGGCAAAAGTTTTACTCCAAGGCTTGTTGCTCTCCAAACGGAGAACAGGGCAGTTGCCGATCTGTATTTCGATTTGCTCAACGAGATATGCAACGTTAAAGCCGTTTTGAACGTTTCACCGAAAGGACGAAGCTTTACTGTTTCTGTTGAGGAACCGGGAGACTGCGCTAAGATACTTAAAACATTTTCTCACGACGGCACAGGCAGTCTGCGTATCGACCATTCAAATTTTGACTGCGAAACCTGCCGCCACGCTTTTTTCGCCGGCGCTTTCCTTTCCTGCGGCACGGTGTCCAGCCCAAAAAAGGACTATCATCTGGAATTTACCGTTCCGTTTCAGAACTTGGCAAAAAGTTTTGTAACAATGCTACTTGAAGCGGAACTTTCGCCGAAAACCGCAAACCGCAAAGGTTACCATATAATCTATTTTAAAGAAAGCGAGTCTATTGAGGACTGCCTTTATCTTATGGGCGCGCCGTCTGCTATGTTTGAGATGATGAATATCAAGATTGTAAAAGACATTCGCAACAGCGCAAACAGAAAGGCAAACTGCGAGACCGCAAATATTGAACGCATGGTAAAAGCCGTTGGCGTTCAGCTTGATGCTATTGAAAAAATACGAAAAACGAAAGGCCTTGATTATCTTTCGGAGGATCTGAAAAATATGGCTTTGCTGAGAGAGGATAATCCCGACTCATCCCTGAGCGAACTTGCCCAGATGAGTTCTATGTCACGCAGCGGGGTCAATCACCGCCTAAAACGTATTGTTGAAATAGCGAATGAATTATAAGAAGGAATTTAATCTATGTTTACCCATTTGCACGTTCATACCCAGTTCAGCCTGCTGGACGGCGCATGCCGCCCGGAGGTCTTGGTTGCGCGTGCAAAGGAACTGGGAATGCAGTCCCTTGCAATTACCGACCACGGTAATATGTACGGGGCTGTTGATTTTTATAAGGAGTGTAAAAAAGCAGGGATACATCCCATCATAGGCTGTGAGGTTTACGTTGCGCCCCGTACACGATATGACCGAGAAAAGGTTTTGGACAAGGATTATAACCATTTGATTTTGCTCTGCGAAAACGAAATGGGTTACCGAAACCTTATTCAGATGGTTTCAAAATCGTTTACGGAGGGCTTTTATTTTAAGCCCAGGATTGACCACGATTTGTTACAGAAGTATCACGAAGGGCTTATCTGCCTTTCTGCGTGTCTTGCAGGCGAAATCCCACAGGCTTTGCTTCAGCGTGATTACGAAAAGGCTAAGGAAACTGCAAAGTGGTATCTTGACCTTTTCGGACATGACAATTATTACCTTGAACTGCAGGACCATGGACTGCCTGAGCAGAAAGTGGTAAACGAAGGTATAAAAAGGCTCAGCAGAGAACTTAATATTGAAGTGGCGGCGACAAACGACGTCCACTATGTGTACCGCGAGGATTCTAAAATTCAGCAGGTGCTTATTTGTATTGCCACCAACCATGTTTTGGGCGAAGATACGGGGCTTGAATTTCATTCTCAAGAGTTTTATCTCAAAAGCGAAGAAGAGATGCGCCTTGCCTTTGCCGATGTTCCGAAAGCGATAGACAATACGGATATCATTGCCAAGCGGTGCAATTTCGATTTTGAATTTGGCAATACGAAACTTCCTTATTTTGAAACTCCGTCAGGCACTGATCATTTTGAGTATTTCCGCTCATTGTGCCTTAAGGGAATGAATGAACGTTACGGCGAAAATCCCCCTGAGGAATACATGGAAAGGCTCCAATACGAACTTGAGACGGTTAATAAAATGGGCTACACGGATTATTATCTTATTGTGGCTGATTTTGTTCACTACGCTAAAAGTCAGGGCATACCTGTCGGTCCGGGCAGAGGCAGCGGGGCAGGTTCAATTGCCGCTTACTGCATAGGAATAACAGATATTGACCCGATGAAATACGACCTGATTTTTGAGCGTTTCCTTAATCCTGAGCGCGTTTCAATGCCGGACTTTGATATTGATTTTTGCTACGAGCGGCGCCAGGAGGTTATAGACTATGTTACCCGCAAGTACGGCTCAGACCATGTTGCTCAGATAGTTACTTTCGGAACTCTTGCAACACGAGCCGCAATTCGAGACGTGGGGAGAGTTATGGGAATGTCATACGCTTCTGTTGACGCTGTGGCAAAGCTTGTGCCGCGGGATTTCCATATAACAATAGATCAGGCTGTTAAAAAGTCAAAAGAACTTCGCAGGCTTATCGATGAAAATCAACAGATAGCCGAACTTATCGATACCGCAAGAAAGATTGAGGGTATGCCGCGAAACGCCTCAACCCACGCGGCTGGGGTCGTTATCACTCGAGAGCCTGTCTCCCATTACGTTCCTCTGGCGCTGAATGACGACGTTGTTGTTACCCAGTATATTATGACAACTCTTGAGGAACTTGGACTTCTGAAAATGGATTTCCTCGGTCTTCGCACTCTTACGGTCATTGACCATGCTTCAAAAAACGCAGGAATTGATATTGAAAAAATTCCGATTGACGACCAACAGGTTTACAAGTTGTTTTCCCTTGGAAAAACAGACGGCATTTTCCAGTTTGAATCTCCCGGAATGAAAGATATGCTCCAAAAGCTTAAACCCAATAGACTGGAGCATCTTATTGCCGCAACTTCTCTTTACAGACCGGGTCCTGCCGACCAGATAGACGGCTATGTTGCCTGTGCAAACGATCCGTCGCTTGTTAAATATAAAACGCCGCTTCTTAAACCGATACTTGAAAATACCTACGGCTTTATGGTTTACCAGGAGCAGGTTATGCAGATTTTTCGTTCTCTTGCCGGATACAGTTTCGGTCAGGCGGACGTTGTGCGCCGAGCTATGAGCAAGAAGAAGCACGACGTTATGGAAAAAGAGCGGCTTCATTTTGTTGATGGATGTTCAAAAAACGGCATTGACAAGAAAACGGCTAACGAGATATTTGACGATATGGCAGGCTTTGCAAGCTATGCTTTCAATAAGTCCCACGCCGCCTGCTATGCTCTTGTGGCGTATCGTACCGCTTATCTTAAAGTTCACGCCCCTGCTCAATTTATGGCGGCTTTGCTGACCTCTGTTTTGGACAGGCCGAACAAAGTAGCCTTTTATATTGCCGAGTGTAAAAAGATGGGGCTTTCTCTTGCGCCTCCTGATGTCAATACGTCAATGAACGGCTTTACTGCCAGCGGCAATGTTATCCATTACGGCCTGCTGGGCATTAAAAATCTCGGCTCTGATTTCATCAACGACATAATGGAGGAGCGCAAAAAGGGCAGTTTTGAAAATATTTTTGATTTTTGCCGCAGAATGTGCGACAAGCATTTTAACCGCCGCGCCGTTGAAAGTCTTATCAGATGCGGAGCTCTGGACCATATGGGCGCAAACCGACGCCAAATGCTTCAGGCTTTGCCGGCTCTCGTTACTAATCTTGAAGTGTACCGCAGAAATACGCGTTACGGCCAGATGGGATTTTTTGAACTGTCAGGGGACAGTGATGATTTCGGATTTGATATGGAACTGCCCCGGGTGGATGAATTTTCAAAAAATGAACTGCTCCAGATGGAAAAGGATATGACGGGCCTCTTCATTTCAGGCCATCCTATGGATAAATACGAAGATATCATAAACCGCTTGGGCTATCCGAGAACGGCTCAGCTTCTGGAGGCTGAAAACGGCGGAGCATTTAAAGACGGCGACAGGGTCACCGTCTGCGGAATGATTTCCGGAATTACGAGAAAACAGACCCGCTCAGGTGAGCCTATGGCGTTCGTTGAGATAAGCGACGTTATGGGCAGTATTGAAGTTATCGTTTTTCCGAAAATACTTGAAAACAGTGCTCCGCTTATCAGAGAGAATAAAGTTATAACCGTCAGCGGTACTCTGTCTGTTGAAGAGGAAAAGGACGCTAAAATTCTTGCCAATAAAATTAGCGGAGAGCCTAAAATTACAGATAAATCAGACGGAATAAATTCCGCCCCTGATAATACTAATCATAAAAAGAAAAAGCATTACGGCCTTTTTCTTCGTCTTGAGAATAAAGACGATGAGAGGCTGGAGCGGGCAAAAATAATCACTTCTATTTTTGACGGGACAATCCCTCTTTGGTATTACTATAAGGACGAAAAAAAGTATGTCTGCGCACGTCACAGCGACTTTGTTGAGGTCAATCCAACAATGCTTGAAGAATTAAAACGCATTTTGGGCAGTGATAATGTTGTATATATTGCACCGTAAACTTATGTGATTTTTTGGTATTTCGACGAATTAAACCCGTTTTCGTCGCTTATATCAAGCAAGTTGTTGACATTTTTATTCACAGTTAGTAAAATATACTGAGCACATTTATGACTGGAGGATGAATACAGTATGAAAACTATTGCAGTGCTGACCAGCGGCGGAGATTCGCCCGGTATGAACGCAGCGGTGCGTGCCGTAGTGCGCACAGCCTGTGAAAACGGAATTCGTGTATTAGGCGTTATTCGCGGATATAACGGTTTGATTAACGGCGATTTCATTGAGATGGATTTGCGCTCTGTTTCTGACATAATTCATCGCGGCGGAACAAAATTATATTCTGCTCGTTCAGTGGAATTTGCAACCGAAGAAGGAATGAGAAAGGCAATTCGCGTATGCCGTGAAAACGGAATAGAAGGCGTTGTTGTTATCGGCGGCGACGGCTCTTTCAGAGGCGCCCGTGACCTGTCCGAAAGAGGTATTCCCTGCGTAGGACTTCCAGGTACTATTGATAACGATATTGCTTGCTGTGACTATACAATCGGCTATGATACATGCCTTAACACAATAATGGAAATGGTTGACCGTATCAGAGATACTTCTGAAAGCCATGACCGCTGTGCAGTTGTACAGGTTATGGGCAGAAGAGCAGGTTTCCTTGCTCTTAACGCAGGTATTGCTGTTGGCGCAACATCAATTCTTATACCTGAAATTGAGTTCGATATTCAGAAGGATGTTATCGAGCGTATGAAGCGCACCCAGCAGACAGATAAAAAGCACTTCCTTATTATTGTTGCTGAAGGCGTTGACGTTAATGTTGAAGATCTTGCAAAAGAGATTCAGCAGAAGACAGGCGTAGAATCCCGCGCCTGCATTCTCGGCCATGTTCAGAGAGGCGGCTCACCGACAGTAAGAGACCGCGTTCTTGCTACCCAGATGGGCAACTACGCTGTTAAGAAGCTTCTTATGAAAGGTATCGGCAACAGAGTTGTTGCTATCCACAGCGATAAGATTGTTGACTACGATATCTTTGAAGCTCTCAATATGGAAAAGCATATTGACCCTGAACTCTATCAGATCGCAATGGAAGTTTCCATCTGATTTCACTTAATAAATAGATTTAAGCGTTTCGTTTTTGCGAAACGCTTATTTTTTTGTTTCCAAAAAAAGTAAAACCAGAAAAATGTTTCTAAACATAGATTTAAGCCGATTTTGCAATTGTCTGTTTTGCATTTCTGCCGAGTTTGAGCGAATAATAAAACGGGTGATTTTGATGAAAAAATGTATACGCATTTTTGACGGCGTTTTAAGCGGAATAATGGCCGTCATTTTTGCTTTTGTATGTTACGGAACATATGCACTGCCCGACAGCGTACAACGGCAGCCACACAGCGACGTATCTTATTACAGCAGTTTGTTTACTCTGTCAGATGATGATCTTGCGGCGGTTGATTCAAGAAGCGACAGCTCCGTAGCCACTACAAATGAAGAAATAAAATTGCTGGGCGCAATTCCGGTAAAAACAGTTTCAGTTAAAAACCAGTCAGTTCATAAGGTCGCTGTAAGCGGTCAGTCTTTCGGTATAAAGATATATACAAACGGCGTTATGGTGGTGGGAACAAAGGATATTACCGTAGACGGAAAAAGTGTCAATCCTGCTTCAGAAGCGGGAATAGAAGCGGGAGACATTATTTTGAGCATAGACGGTGAAAGTGTTTACGCTTCAAACGCAGTTGAGCAGATGCTTTCCTCCGGAAACGGCAAGTCCCACGAAATTAAAGTAAACAGAAACGGAAAGTACAAAACTTTTACACTGAAGCCTGTTTACTCAAAAAGCGACGGAAGTTATAAAGCGGGTATATGGGTAAGAGATTCTACTGCCGGAATAGGAACTGTAACGTTTTATAATCCTGACAACGGCACAATCGCAGCTCTCGGCCATCCTGTAACTGACGTTGACACCGGGGAAATAATGCCTATTTTGAAAGGCGAAGCTGTCCATGCGGCTGTTACAAAAATTTATCCAAGCAGTTCAGGCAATACGGGTTCTATATGCTGTAACTTCCTTAACAGCAGTATTGGAACCCTTACAGAAAACACCCAGAGCGGTATATACGGAACATATACCTGTTCAATATCCGATCTTCCGATGTATGAGGTGGCAACTTCCCAGCAGGTGGAGAAAGGGGAGTGCCAGATTCTTACTACCGTAGATGACGGCGGACCGAAACTCTACTCTGCAAAGATAACCCATATAAGTTACCGAGGCGGCAGTGAGCAGAAAAACATGATTGTTAAAATCACGGATGAAAATCTGCTGGAAAAAACAGGGGGAATAGTTCAGGGAATGAGCGGTTCTCCAATCATACAAAACGGCCGTCTCATAGGCGCTTTGACCCACGTAATTGTTGATGATCCTGAGAAGGGATTTGCGATATTTGCCGAGAATATGTACAATGTGTCCGAAAACCTCACTTCAACGAAAAAGTGAAAAAAAATCACAAAAAATAGTGAAAAAGGGTTGCAAAATAAATTCACAAGTGGTAAGATATGGAAGAAATAAAGAAGGAGGTTTTTGAAATGGAGAATAGAATGAGAGTGCTTATTGCCGATGATTCAACGGCGTTCGGCAAAGCGTGTCAGAAGGAATTGAAAAACGCCGGATTTGAAAGTGTTGCAACCCAGAAGGACGGCGCGAGGGTAATGGCGCTGCTGGATTCACAGCATTTTGACGCGGTGCTTATGGATGTGTTTATGAGCAATGCAGACGCTCTGGAGGTTCTGGAGCATATCAATTCGTCTTTGCCGGAAAAGCCGCTGGTAATACTTTTATCAGCTGTCGATAACCCCGAGTTTGAGGAGCATCTGATAAAGGCAGGCGCTGATTATTATTTCATCAAACCCGTTAATCCTCAGTCTGTGGCAAACAGAATTGCTCGTCTGGCAAAATGGAAGACCCAGTACAGGGAAAAGCGCCCTGCTCCGCTTCAGGAAGTAGATCTTGATATGGTGATTTCAGAGATAATGCGTGAAATCGGCGTACCGGCCCATATCAAAGGTTATCAGTATCTCAGAAGTGCAATCAGGCTGTCTGTTGAGGATCCTGAAATGATGGGCTCGGTAACAAAACTGCTTTATCCCACGGTGGCAAAAGAGTATCAGACTACATCGTCGCGAGTTGAACGCGCTATCCGCCATGCAATCGAGGTAGCATGGGACAGGGGAGACGTGGACGTTCTCTCTTCATATTTCGGCTATACTATTCAGTCTCAGCGCGGCAAGCCCACTAATTCCGAATTTATAGCCATGATTGCAGACAAACTGAAACTTACATTTAAAAGCGCATAAATGATTTTTTCCGTATTTTTTATAGGGTAATTATTATGAGGCTCAGTTGTAAAACTGAGCCTCTTTTTATCTAACTTATTTTATTTTATTCTTCCTTGATATTCATATCGTATTATTTCGTCCATTTCCTCCGGACTTTCGGCACAGCCGCTTTGGAGCCACTTCTTGATAATTGCATTAAGTCCGCTTTTAAAGAATTCAATGTGATAGCTAATGTGTTTGTTGTCAAAAAATTCTTCCGCTTGTTTTGTGTTATATACTGTTACTTCGTGCTTGTCGTCATATCCAAGTTTAAAGTAGGTTCTGTAGAATTCGCTGTTGTTTTTTATGTGGCGGAAAAGTTTAAGATAATTATTGCTGTTGTATTTTTCTTCCGTCTCAGTTTGATACAGTTTTTCAACATCCTTTTCGAGATGCTCCCGTAGCTTGTCAGCCAGGTCATAAATATCAATAAAATTGGCGTAAAAAGTGCTTCTGTTAATTTCACATATTTTACAGATTTCTGTAACTGAAATTTCGTTTAATTCTTTTTTGCTGAGAAGTTCTATAAATGCTTTTTCAATTTTTTCAACGGATTCGCGTCTGCGGCGGTTATTTTTTGTGTTCATAATCATGCCTTTCATTATTCCAACGATTTAACGATAATTGATGATTGTTTTTTACTTCATAACATCATTATACTAAAAACAGACAGAAACAACAACTGTCGGAATAATGAAATCGGAGGCGTGAAATATGAAAAAGAGCAGTATAACTGCAATGGTGTTGGGCACAGTAAGCGGTCTTATGTTTGCTATCGGAATGTGTATGGCTCTTATTCCGGAATGGGGAGCTCGTAAACCGGGTATTATATTTGGCAGCGTTGGACTGCTTTTTGCACTTATAACAGTTATTGTATGGAGAAGAATGGAACACAAAGAGCATATACATATATCAGGAAAAACATTTCTTGTATTCGTTTCAGGCGTTGCGGGAGTGCTTGCTCTTGGAGTAGGAATGTGTTTTGTCATGGTATGGGATAAACTTATTACAGGCATAGTAGTCGGAATTGCCGGCATTGTAATATTGCTATGCCTTATACCGTTGACCAAAGGGATAAAGGAATAAATAATAGATAATTAAGATAATCGATAACTTGGAGAAATAATTATGGCTAAGTCTAAACTGGTTCAAGTTAATGAAAAAAATTGCGAAAAAAGTTGCTGGTACATACGGAAAGATTGAGCAAAGCGTTGTTGACAGATACACAAAAATAGAAGACTTTTTTGTTGACAGATATCTGACAAAAAACGGAGAAACAGTAGAAGAAGCAAAAAGGAGAATGAAACGGGAACATTATTAAGTAATAGAATATTGTTATGCGGCGACGGAAAGATCATTCTGTCGCCGCATTTTTTTGCTCGTTATTTAATACAATATATGGTATATGACTGCTGAAAATGCGCATAAACAGAGAATATATTGTATATAAACTGGTGGTTGTGCAAAACAACGAAATTTTCACAATAATTTCTGTAAAAATGCACAAGAAAAAAATTTCCAAAAAACTAAAAAAAATCTAGAAAAATGCTTGACACAGCCACTTCTATATAATATAATAACACCTGCGTGTGAAGGGGCATATTATATATATTTATATATAAGGCTTTGAGTAGCACAACAAGATATGCGATGATGCCGGAGGTTGCGCTTTAACCCAAGCGGTAATTTCGGCGGAGTATGTCCGATTTAAAACCGGGCGAAAAATAATCGTAAGTTTTGCCATGGGCATATTTTGCCCTGCCGCAATGCAGTTGACTTGCGAACATCTGCAGTTTTTCTTTATCCGTGCCCGAATGATATTTCTCATTCGGTTTTATTAACGGAAAGGGTTGAAACACACGGCTGGGTGGTCAAAATTTATCGATTGGCTCGCACCATAAAATTCATGGAGGAATTCAAATGGCAGCAAGTAAAGTTAAAATCCGCATCAGACTGAAAGGTTACGACCACAACCTGGTTGACCAGGCAGCTGAAAAGATTGTGGACACAGCAAAGCGCACAGGCGCTCAGGTAAGCGGTCCTATCCCGCTTCCCACAGAGAAGGAAGTTGTTACAATCCTTCGCGCAGTTCACAAGTACAAGGACAGCCGTGAACAGTTTGAGCAGAGAACACACAAAAGACTCATCGACATTCTCAGACCTTCAAACAAAACAGTTGAAGCTCTGACCGGTCTTGAGCTCCCGGCAGGCGTTGAAATCGAGATTAAACTCTAATTCAACCCGTCGAGGTCATGTTGGGGAAAGCCCAACCAATAACCAAAGGAGGAATATGCAATGAAAAAAGGTCTTATCGGTAAGAAAATCGGCATGACTCAGGTTTTCGACGAGCAGGGACATGCAATCCCCGTAACAGTCGTTGAAGCCGGTCCTTGCACAATTACCCAGAAGAAGACAAAAGAGAACGATGGCTACGAAGCAATCCAGGTTGGTTTCGGCGATGTAAAAGTTACTCGCGTAAACAAGCCGATGAAGGGTCACTTCGACAAGGCTGACGTTGCTCCCAAGAAAACACTTAAAGAGTTCCGTCTTGAAGACATTTCAGCCATGAACGTTGGCGATATCATCAAGGCTGACATCTTTGCTCCCGGCGAAAAAGTTGACGTTAAGGGAACAAGCAAAGGTAAAGGAACCGCCGGTGCTATTAAGCGCTGGAATTTCTCAAGACTCAGAATGAGCCACGGTACCGGTCCTAACGCCCGTCACGCTGGTTCACTGGGCGCCTGCTCCAGCCCCTCAAGAGTATTTAAGGGCAAGAAGATGGCAGGTCACCTCGGTCACGAAAATGTAACAGTTCAGAATCTTGAGGTTGTTAAGGTTGACGCTGAAAACAATCTCATCGCTATCAAGGGTGCCGTTCCCGGTCCCAAGGGCGGAATTGTTGTAATCGCAGACGCAGTTAAAGCTTAACGAAAGGAGAGATAAGAATGGCACAGGTTCAGGTTTATAACCAGGAAGGTAAGAAAACCTCAAAATTGGAACTTGCAGATTCAGTTTTCGCTATTGAGCCAAACGAATCAGCAATGCATCTTGCAGTTGTTAGCTATCTTGCTAATCAGCGTCAGGGCACACAGTCAACTCTCACTCGTTCAGAGGTAAGCGGCGGCGGTGCAAAGCCCTGGAGACAGAAAGGTACAGGCCGTGCACGTCAGGGTTCAACGAGAAGCCCTCAGTGGACACACGGCGGCGTAGCTCTCGGCCCGAAGCCGAGAACATACGGCATCAGCATCAATAAGAAAGTAAAGAGACTTGCTATGAAGTCTGCTCTTTCAACAAAGGTTGCAGCCGAAGAAATGATGGTTGTTAACAAGGTTGAACTTGAAGAGATCAAGACAAAGGCTATGGCTGATATGCTTACAAAGCTGAAGGCCGGCAAGAAGACACTTATTGTTACTGCTGAGACAGACGAAAAGATTTACAAGAGCGCCCGCAACATTGAAGGCGTTAAGGTTGTAACAGTCAATACACTTTGCGTGTATGATATCCTCAACTGCGACAGCTTCGTTGTTCTCAAGGACGCTGCTAAGAAAATCGAGGAGGTATATGCATAATGAAATCTGCACAGGACATTATCATTAAGCCGGTTATCACGGAAGAATCCATGACCGGTATCATGATGAAGAAATATACCTTCAAAGTTGCGAAGGATGCCAACAAGATCGAAATCAAGAAGGCAGTTGAAGAAGTATTCCCCGGCGTTAAGGTTGCTAAAGTAAACACTCTTAACGTAAGAGGCCAGAAGCGCCGCCAGGGTGTAAACGTTGGTTACACTCCCTCATGGAAAAAGGCAGTCGTTACTCTTACCGAGGATTCAAAGGAAATTGAATTCTTCAACGATATGATGTAATCTCCCTATATACATTATATATAGGACGCAAAAACGATAATATTTCGGATGATGAGGTATGAAAGGAGCCATCCTTTCGCAAAGTTATCCGGAAAGGAGAAAATAATGGCAATCAAATTTTACAAGCCGACAACGCCTTCAAGACGTAACATGTCGGTTACCGATTATTCTTCTTTGTCAAAGGTTGCGCCTGAAAGATCTCTTCTTGAGCCTCTCAACAAGAAATCCGGCCGTAACTCTTACGGAAGAATTACCGTTCGTCATCGCGGCGGCGGAAACAGAAGAAAATACCGTGTTATTGACTTCAAGAGAAACAAGTTCGATGTACCCGCTGAGGTAAAGACAATCGAATACGACCCCAACAGAAGCGCTCACATCGCTCTCATTCAGTATGAAGACGGCGTGAAGAGCTACATCACAGCTCCTGAAGGTCTTAAAGTAGGCGACACAGTTATCGCCGGCACAGACGTTGATATCGTAACAGGAAACGCTCTTCCTCTGAAGAACATCCCTGTAGGTACAATGGTTCACAACGTTGAGCTTTATCCCGGAAACGGCGCTCAGCTTGCTCGTTCAGCCGGAAACAGCGCTCAGCTGATGGCTCTGGAAGGTCCTTACGCACTGCTTCGTCTGCCTTCAGGCGAACTTCGCAACGTTCCCTGTGGCTGCATGGCAACCGTTGGCGTTGTAGGCAATGCAGACCATGCCAATGTTAAAATCGGTAAAGCAGGCCGTAAGCGCAACATGGGTATCCGTCCCACAGTTCGCGGTTCTGTAATGAACCCCAATGACCACCCCCACGGCGGTGGTGAAGGTAAAGCTCCGATCGGTCGTCCCGGTCCCTGCACTCCTTGGGGCAAGCCCGCTCTTGGTTATAAGACAAGAGATAAGAAGAAAAAGTCTGACAAGATGATCGTTCGCCGTCGTAACGGTAAGTAAGAAGAAAGGAGAAGATTAAATGAGTAGAAGTACTAAAAAAGGCCCTTACGTTGAAGAAAGCCTGTACAAAAAGGTTGCTGCTCTCAACGAAAAAGGCGACAAGCAGGTTATCAAGACCTGGTCAAGAAGTTCAACAATCTTCCCTGAATTCGTAGGTCATACCTTTGCTGTTCATGACGGAAGAAAGCACGTTCCGGTATATGTTACCGAGGATATGGTTGGACACAAGCTTGGTGAATTCGCACCAACAAGAACATTCAGAGGCCACGCAGGCTCCAAGTCATCTAAGTAATCGGAAGGAGAATAATTATGGAAGCTACAGCAAAAGCAACGTACGTCCGTATCTCTCCCAGAAAGGTTCAGATCGTACTTGATTTAATCAGAAAACAGCCTGCTGATAAGGCTATGGCTATTCTTCAGTACACGCCCAAGGCAGCTTGTGAGCCGGTTATGAAGGTTCTCAAATCTGCAATGGCAAACGCTGAGAACAACCACAATATGGACGTATCAAGACTTTATGTAAGCGACTGCAACGTTGGTGCAGGCCCCACACTCAAGCGCATTCAGGCAAGAGCTCAGGGCAGAGCTTACAGAATCAATAAGAGAACATCACACATTACCATTACCCTTAAGGAAATGGAAGACTAAGCGAGGAGGAAAAGTTAAATGGGACAGAAATGTAATCCTACCGGTCTCAGAATCGGTGTCATCAAAAACTGGGACTCCCGCTGGTATGCTAAGAAGGGTGCCTTCGGCGATACACTTGTGGAAGACCACAAGCTTCGTGAGTATCTTCTGAGCACACTTTACAGCGCAGGTGTTCCGAAAGTAGAAATCGAAAGAGATGCTAAGAGAGTTCGCATCAACATCCACTGCGCAAAGCCCGGTATGGTTATCGGTAAGCAGGGTGCTGAAATCGAAAAGCTCAAGGCTATCTGTGCAAAGAAACTGGGTAAAGACCCCAGCGAAGTATTCATCAACATTGTTGAGATCAAGCAGCCCGATCTGAGCGCAACACTCGTTGCACAGAGCGTTGCCGGCCAGCTGGAGAGACGTGTTTCTTTCCGCCGTGCTGTTAAAGGCGCTATCCGCAACACAATGCGTCTTGGCGCTCGCGGTATTAAGATCCAGGTAAGCGGACGTATCGGCGGTGCAGAAATCGCTCGTACAGAAACTTACAAGGAAGGCACAATTCCGCTTCAGACAATTCGTGCTGACATTGATTACGGCTTTGCAGAAGCTAAAACAACCTACGGCCGTATCGGCGTAAAGGTTTGGATCTATCAGGGCGAGGTTCTTCGTGAATCACGCAATAAGAGAAGGAATCGCAGGGAAGGAGGAAATCAGTAATGCTCTTACCTAAACGAGTTAAACACCGTAAGCAGCACAGAGGTCGTATGACCGGTGTAGCTTCACGCGGTAACAAAGTGACTTACGGCGAGTACGGTCTTATGACAACTGAGCCGGCTTGGATCACAGCAGCTCAGATTGAGGCAGCTCGTATCGCAATGACAAGATACACAAAGCGTGGCGGTCAGGTATGGATTAAGATTTTCCCCGACAAGCCCGTTACAGCAAGACCTGCCGACACCCGTATGGGTAAAGGTAAAGGTAACGTTGACTACTGGGTAGCAGTAGTTAAACCCGGTCGAGTAATGTTCGAACTGGGCGGCGTAGACGAAGCAACAGCTCGTGAGGCTATGCGTCTTGCCGCAAACAAACTTCCTGTAAAATGCAAGTTTGTTAAGAAAGAAACAGAGGGAGGCGAGCAGTAATGAAAGCAGCAGAAATCAGAGCTCTCAGCGCAGAACAGCGCGAAAAGAAGCTTGCAGAGCTTAAAGAGGAACTCTTTAACCTTCATTTCCAGCAGGCTATCAACCAGCTCGACAACCCCATGAGAATTAAAGCTGTCAAGAAAGATATCGCTCGCATCAAGACTGTTGAGAGAGCTATCGAACTTGAAAGCTCAAACTCTTAAGAAGGAGGTAACTGAAAATGGAAAGAAACCTCAGAAAGACAAGAGTTGGTCTTGTTTCAAGCGATAAGATGGATAAGACAGTTGTTGTAACCATCAAGGACAGAGTTAGTCATCCGCTTTACAACAAGATTGTTAACCGTACGGTTAAGTACAAAGCACACGACGAAAACAACGAATGCGGCGTAGGCGACAAGGTTCTTATCATGGAAACCCGTCCTTACAGCAAGGATAAGAGATGGCGTGTGGTTGAAATCATTGAAAAGGCTAAATAATCGAACGGATTACTTGGTTTTTTGTATTAGTTAAAAAAATAATAACTGCAAGATGAGCAAAGTGTTATTTTGCAGTACGAAGGAGGAAAATTGCTGTGATACAACAGGAAAGTCGGCTGAAAGTTGCAGACAATACCGGTGCTAAAGAATTGCTTTGCATCCGTGTTCTCGGCGGCTCAGGCAGAAGATACGCCAATATCGGCGACGTTATCGTTGCAACTGTTAAAAAGGCTGCACCCGGCGGCGTTGTTAAAAAAGGCGAAGTTGTTAAAGCAGTCATCGTTCGTACAACTAAAGGTGTACGTCGTGACGACGGCCAGTACATTCGTTTCGATGAAAATGCTGCCGTAATTATCAGAGAGGACAAAACTCCTCGTGGCACCCGTATTTTTGGACCCGTAGCAAGAGAGCTTCGTGATAAAGATTACATGAAGATCCTCTCACTTGCTCCGGAAGTACTTTAATGGAGGTGCAGGATAATGAGTAAAATGTTTGTTAAGACCGGCGATACCGTTATGGTACTTTCCGGTAAGTCCAAGGGCGTTAAGGGCGAAGTAATCGCAGTTAGCCCCAAGGAAGATAAAGTAATCGTTAAGAAGGTTAACGTTGTTACTAAGCACGTTAAACCTCGTAAGATGGGCGAAGCAGGAGGACTTGTTCAGGTTGAATCTGCTCTCTACGCTTCCAAGGTACAGCTTGTTTGCCCCAAGTGCGGCGAGGCAACTCGTGTCGGCCACAAAAAGGGCGGAGTTCGCGTTTGCAAAAAATGCGGCAATGAATTTTAAGTAAGGGAGGAACATAACAATGGCTGCAAGGTTAAAAGAAACCTATATGAGCGAAGTTGCTCCGGCACTGATGAAGAAATTTTCTTACAAATCTGTTATGCAAATTCCCAAGCTTGACAAGATTGTTATCAATGTTGGATGCGGCGAAGCCCGTGAAAACTCAAAGGTAGTTGACGCTATCATTTCTGACCTTTCACAGATCACAGGTCAGAGACCGGTAGTATGCCGTGCTAAGAAGTCAGTAGCTAACTTCAAACTGCGTGAAGGTATGCCTATCGGTGTTAAAGTAACTCTTCGTGGAGACAGAATGTATGAATTCCTTGACAGATTCTTCAATCTCGCACTTCCGAGAGTTCGTGACTTCAGAGGTATCAACCCCAACTCATTTGACGGCCGCGGCAATTACGCTATGGGCGTTAAAGAACAGTTGATTTTCCCTGAGATCGAGTACGATAAGATTGATAAAGTTCGCGGTATGGACATCATCATGGTAACCACCGCTAACACAGACGAAGAAGCAAGAGAGCTGCTCAAGCTTATGGGCGCTCCGTTTGCAGAGTAAGGAGGGATTATCGTGGCAAAAACATCTATGAAAGTTAAGGCTGCAAAGCCTGCAAAGTATTCAACAAGAGCATACAACAGATGTAAAATCTGCGGTAGACCTCATGCTTATCTGCGCAAGTACGGTATCTGCCGTATCTGCTTCAGAGAACTGGCGCACAAGGGCGAAATCCCCGGCGTAAAGAAATCATCTTGGTAATCTGAGAATTGCGAATCTATTAAGGAGGAAATATCATGCATATTACAGACCCTATCGCTGATATGCTTACAAGAATTCGTAACGCTAATTCAGCTAAACACGATACTGTAGATATTCCTGCATCCAACATGAAGAAAGCAATTGCTCAGATTCTTGTTGATGAAGGCTATATCAAAGGTTATAAAGTAATCGACGACGGAAAGCAGGGCGTTATCCGCGTAACTCTTAAGTACGGTGAAGGCAAGAGCCAGGTAATCACCGGTCTTCGCAGAGTTTCCAAGCCCGGTCTCCGTATTTATTCAAATGTAGAGGATATGCCTAAGGTTATGAAAGGCCTCGGCGTTGCTATCATTTCTACATCAAAAGGCGTAATGACAGACAAAGAAGCCCGCAAGCAGAATGTTGGCGGCGAAGTTCTGGCATTCATTTGGTAAGGAGGTGCAGTCAGGATGTCACGTATCGGCTTAAAGCCCATCACAATTCCTGCCGGAGTTGACGTTAAGATTGACGGAGCGACTGTTACCGTAAAGGGTCCGAATGGAACTCTTACCCAGAATGTTCATCCGAACATGGCAGTCGCTGTTGAAGGCAGCGAGATCATTGTAAAAAGACCTAACGATGATAAAGAGAACAAAGCGCTTCACGGCCTTACACGTTCTCTCATCGCAAACATGGTAACCGGTGTTACTGAAGGTTATAAGAAGAACCTTGAAGTTAACGGTGTTGGTTACAGAGTTCAGGTACAGGGTTCAAAACTTACCATGACTCTGGGCTTCTCACATCCGGTAATCATGGAAGCACCGGAAGGCATTAAGATTGAATGCCCCAGTGCAAACGCAATCGTAATCAGCGGTGCAGATAAGCAGGCTGTTGGCCAGTTTGCAGCGCAGGTTCGTGAGAAGAGACCGCCGGAACCCTATAAGGGCAAGGGCATCAAGTATGCGGAAGAGCATATTCGCCGCAAAGAAGGTAAAGCAGGTAAGAAATAAGGGAAGGAGTGAATTACTATGGTTTCAAGACAGGATGCCAATAAGGCAAGAAAAAAGCGTCACGTTCGCGTACGCGGTAAGATCAGCGGTACTGCTGCATGTCCCAGACTCAACGTATATCGCTCCCTCAGCAATATTTACGTTCAGCTTATTGACGACGTTGCAGGCGTAACACTTGCAAGCGCTTCAACAACTGAAAAGGACTTTACTCAGTACGGCGGAAACATCGAAGCAGCGAAAGCTGTTGGTAAGACATTAGCAGAGAGAGCCACTGCAAAGGGCATTACAGAATGCGTATTTGACCGTGGCGGTTACGTTTATCACGGCCGTGTAGCTGCTGTTGCAGACGGCGCCCGTGAAGGCGGACTGAAGTTCTAACGAAGGAGGTAAATACTTTTGGCTACAAAGATTGACGCATCTTCAATGGAACTTGAAGAAAGAGTAGTAACCATCAACCGTGTTTCAAAAACAGTAAAGGGCGGTCGTATTTTCAAATTCTCCGCACTCGTAGTTGTTGGTGATAAAAACGGTCTGGTAGGTTTCGGTATCGGTAAATCCGGCGAAGTTCCGGACGCTATCCGTAAGGGAATCGAAGACGCAAAGAAAAATCTTATCCGCGTATCTCTTAAGGGAACAACAATTCCTCACGAGATCACAGGTAAGTTCGGTGCAGGCGAGGTTCTCCTCATGCCGGCTCCGAAAGGTACCGGAGTTATTGCCGGCGGTCCCGTTCGTGCTGTTGTTGAGACAGTTGGTATCGCTGACATCAGAACAAAGGCAATTCGTTCAAACAATCCTTACAACGTTGTTAGAGCAACCATCGACGGTCTGAGCAAGCTTCGCACAGCTGATCAGGTTGCAGCTATCCGTGGTAAGTCAGTTAAAGAAGTAGTAGGATAAGGAGGGGCAGTCATGGCAGATATTAAAATCAAGCTGACAAAGAGCTTAATCGGCAGCAAGAAAGATCAGATTGCCACCGCCCATTCTCTTGGTCTTCGCAAAATCGGTAATGAAACCGTTCAGCCTGACAACGAACAGACACAGGGCAAAATCAAAAAGATTTCTCACCTTGTGACAATCGTTAAAGAATAAGGGGAGGTAAGCAATAATGAAATTACATGAACTTTCTCCTGCAGAGGGCTCTAAAAAGAGCGTAAAGCGCATCGGTCGTGGTACCGCTTCCGGTCAGGGTAAAACCGCCGGTAAAGGCCAGAAGGGTCAGAAGTCTCGTTCAGGTTATAGCCGTCGTCCCGGATTTGAAGGCGGCCAGATGCCTCTTCAGAGACGTGTTCCCAAGAGAGGCTTTAACAATATTTTCGCTACCAGTTATGCTGTTGTTAATCTTTCAGACCTTAACGACAGATTTGAGGACGGAGCAACAGTTAACGCTGAAAGCCTTGTTGCTTGCGGTTTGCTGAAGAAAACTCTTGACGGCGTCAAGGTTCTCGGCAAAGGCGAAATCACAAAGGCGCTTACCGTACAGGTAACCGCTGTAAGCGAATCAGCTAAAACGAAAATTGAGGCAGCAGGCGGCAAGGTGGAGGTGCTTTAAATGATTAAAACCTTCATAAACGCTTGGAAGGTAGCGGATATCCGCAAAAAGTTATTATTTACAGCATTTATCGTCCTTGTTTTTCGTATTGGTTCGGTTATCCCTGTACCGTTTCTTAACATCGTAGATGAAATCGATGTAGGTAAGGGAAATACAATTTTGACTTATTTAAGCCTGATGACAGGTAGTGCATTCACATACGGAACAATTTTCGCAATGTCAATCACTCCCTATATCAACGCATCTATCATTATGCAGCTGCTCGCAGTTGCAATCCCCGCTCTCGAGCGTTTGCAGAAAGAGGGCGAGGAAGGCAGAAAGAAGATTGCAACAATCACCCGTTTCGTAACGGTTGGTCTGGGACTTCTTCAGTCTCTTGCATATTTCTTCTTCCTCCGTGCAAACGGATACCTGATGACAGATGCCAGCGGCGCAGCTTTCACCGGTTTCGACGCTGTATTCCAGGCTATCGTAATTATTACAGTTCTTACTGCTGGTACGGCAGTAATCATGTGGCTCGGTGAGCAGATCACAATTTCCGGTATCGGAAACGGTATTTCAATTATCCTTTTCGCCGGTATCGTATCTCGTTTCCCCACACTGATCAAACAGCTGTTCCAGTATCTTGATACCGGTCGTACGGTATACAAAGTGCTCGTTCCGATCGTATGCGTAATCTTCATTCTGATGATCGTATACATCGTATTTATGGATAATTCCGAACGTCGTCTTCCCATCCAGTATGCTAAGCGCGTTGTCGGAAGAAAGATGTACGGCGGCCAGTCAACGCATATGCCCATTAAGATCAACATGAGCGGCGTTCTCCCCATCATCTTTGCATCATCCATTCTTTCACTTCCGGGCACTGTTCAAATGTTTATTTCATCTGATAAATACGAAGGTACATTCTGGGAAAGCTTCTTTAAGGCATTCACAAGTGACTCATGGTGGTACGCAGGTATGTATTTCGTACTCATCATCTTCTTTGCTTATTTCTACAGTACAATTCAGTACAACCCGATTGAAATGGCAAATAACCTTCGTAAGAATAACGGCGCAATCCCCGGTATTCGTCCCGGCAAACCCACATCGGATTATATCCTGAGAGTTCTTTCAAGACTTACTCTAATCGGTTCTCTGATGCTTTGCGTAGTTGCTCTGTTCCCGATCATTTACTCCCTTATCTGTGACGCGGCAATCCCGCCACTTACAGAAGGCGGACAGGACGGCGGCATGAGCATTTCACTGGGCGGTACTTCCATCATCATCATGTGCGGTGTTGCTCTGGAAACAGTACGTCAGCTTGAATCTCAGCTGGTAATGCGCCACTATAAAGGCTTCCTTGACTGATAAAGAAGGAGAGAGATATGAAACTTATACTTCTTGGTGCTCCGGGTGCCGGCAAAGGTACTCAGGCAGAAAAGATTGTAGAAAAGCTTGGTATCCCTGCAATTTCTACAGGCAACATTATCCGTGCTGCGCTTAAAGCCGGCACTGAAATGGGACTTAAGGCTAAATCCTACATGGATGCCGGACAGCTTGTTCCCGACGATGTTGTTATCGGTATAATCAAGGACAGACTTGAAGAAGAAGATTGCAAAAACGGATTTATTCTTGACGGATTTCCTCGTACCATTCCTCAGGCGCAAGCCCTTGAGGACATGGGTGTTTCAATAGATAAGGTCATTGATATTGAAGTTTCTGATGAGACTATCACGTCAAGATTGTCCGGCCGCCGCGTTTGCTCCAAGTGCGCAAACTCTTATCACATGCTTTACAAAAAGCCTAAAGTTGAAGGTGTTTGTGACGCTTGCGGCGGTGAACTTATTCAGCGTAAGGACGATGCTCCCGAAACGGTTCTTGCACGTCTTGAGGAATACCACAAGATGACCGAACCGCTGAAAGACTTCTACAGCAAGTTGGGCAAACTGGTAGTTGTAGAAGGTCAGGAAGAAGTTGCAGATACAACTGCACTCGTCTTTGCGGCACTGGAGGATTAACATGGTAGTGCTTAAAAGCAGCAGAGAACTTGAACTGATGAAAGAAGCTTGTCAGATTTCTGCTGAAGCATTAATGGTGGCAGGTGAGGCTGTAAAGCCGGGAGTCTCTACTTGGGAAATCGACAAACTGGCTTATGACCTTATTATAAAACGTGGGGCAAAGCCAAACTTTCTTAACTACGGAGGCTTTCCTGCTACCGCATGTATTTCCATAAATGATGAAGTTATCCACGGCATACCCCGCAAGGATCGCATAATTAAAGAAGGCGATCTTGTCAGCATCGACCTTGGTGCTGCTAAAAACGGATATAACGGCGATAATGCTGCCACTTTTGTTGCAGGAACTTGCTCGCCTGAAGCAAAGCGGCTGATTGATACGACCCGTGAGAGCCTTTATAAAGGCATTGAGCAGGCCGTACCCGGCAACAGAATCGGCGACATCGGTTATGCGGTGCAGAGCTATTGCGAAGCGCGTGGATTCGGCGTCGTTCGTGACTTTGTGGGTCACGGCGTCGGCACGAAACTTCACGAGGACCCAAGCGTACCAAACTTCGGTCACGCAGGACGCGGTATCAGACTATTACCCGGAATGACATTGGCAATTGAACCAATGATAAATCTGGGAACCTACAAGGTAAAACAGCTTTCAGACGGCTGGACAGTTAAAACGGCTGACGGCAAACTTTCGGCTCACTTTGAGCACACTGTTGCCATTACGTCAAACGGTCCCGTTATATTGACAAAAGTCTGAAAACTGATCAATTGCAGGCGATTACGCCGTAATGTGATTCCAGATAAGAAAAACTAAACATCATTTTCGATACAATCATAATTAAGATTTAAGCGAGGTATAAGATGTCTAAGTCAGATATGATTGAAGTTGAAGGTACTGTGGTTGAGGCGCTGCCCAACACAACGTTCAAAGTAGCGCTGCAGAACAATCACATTATTTTAGCTCATATCAGCGGTAAGCTGCGGATGAACAATATCCGTATTCTTCCCGGTGATAAGGTAACCATCGAGATGTCACCGTATGACCTTACTAAAGGCCGTATAATTTGGCGCTCAAAGTAATAAAGGAGGATATTCAAAATGAAAGTCAGACCTTCTGTAAAGAAAATTTGCGATAAATGCAAAGTAATTAAGCGCAATGGAAAAGTAATGGTAATCTGTGAAAATCCAAAGCATAAACAGCGTCAGGGCTAATCCTGAACTAATAATCGGAGGTAAATTGTAAAATGGCACGTATTTCAGGTGTTGACTTACCGAATGATAAGAGAGTTGAAATCGGTCTTACCTACATTTACGGTATCGGCCGCACAACAGCTACTCAGATTATCGAAGCAACAGGAATCAATCCCGACACTCGCTGCAGAGACCTGTCTGAGGATGAAGTTTCTAAAATTCGTGATTACATTGAAAAGAACCTGAACGTCGAAGGTGACCTTCGCCGTGACACAGCGTTCGACATCAAAAGACTGATAGAAATCAACTGCTATCGTGGTATGCGCCATCGTCAGGGTCTTCCGGTAAGAGGACAGACTTCTAAGAACAACGCACGTACACGCAAGGGTCCCAAGAAGACCATAGCAAACAAGAAGAAATAAGCGTAGGAGGAAATTCGCAGTATGGCTACTAAAAAGACCACTGGCTCACGCAAGCGCCGTGAGAAGAAAAATATTGAACGTGGTACTGCTCATATTCAATCCACCTTCAACAACACCATCGTTACCATAACCGATACTCAGGGCAACGCCGTTTCATGGGCTTCAGCCGGTGAAATGGGTTTCCGTGGTTCCAAAAAGTCTACTCCTTTTGCTGCTCAGACTGCTGCTGAAACAGCTGCAAAGGCTGCAATCGAGCATGGTATGAAAACGGTTGAAGTTTACGTTAAAGGCCCCGGTTCAGGCCGTGAAGCAGCAATCAGAGCTCTTCAGACTGCCGGTTTGGATGTAAGCCTTATTAAGGATGTTACACCGATCCCGCACAACGGCTGCCGTCCGCCTAAGAGACGTCGTGTATAATTATTTGGAGGTTACTTGATATGGCAAGATATACAGGACCTGCTTGTAAGCTTTGCCGCCGTGAAGGAAAGAAACTTTTCCTCAAGGGTGACAGATGCTACACAGGCAAATGTGCACTTGAGCGTCGCTCCTATGCACCCGGCCAGCATGGCCAAAACAGAAAGAAGACTTCTGAGTACGGAATGCAGCTTCGTGCAAAGCAGACCGCACGCCGTTACTATGGCTTATCAGAAAGTCAGTTCCATAAGTATTTCATTATGGCTGAGCGCAAGGCCGGCGTTACCGGTTCAAACCTGCTTCAGCTTTGCGAAAGCCGTCTTGACAATGTAGTATATACAGCCGGTTTTGCCAGCTCAAGAGCTCAGGCTCGTCAGCTGGTTAACCATGCTCACTTCACTGTAAACGGCAACAAGGTTGATATTCCTTCCTATCTGCTCAAAGCAGGCGATGTTGTAGCTGTTAAAGAAACCAGCAAATCCAGCGAAGACTTCAAGAACATCGTGGAAGCAAACAGCGGCCGCCCTGTTCCGCAGTGGCTGGATGCCAATAAGGATGCAATGCAGGCAAAAGTTGTTAAACTGCCTGAGAGAGAAGACATTGCAACACCTGTTGAAGAGCATTTAATCGTTGAGTTCTACTCTAAATAATAGTTAATCATTCTGTTATTTAGTTGAAAAAATCAAAATAGGAGGCTTTTAAATGATTGAAATTGATAAGCCTAAAATCGAGATTGTAGATTTATCTACGCAGGGAAGCAGAAGTGTAGGTAAGTTTGTTGTTGAGCCGCTTGAAAGAGGTTTCGGCGCAACTCTCGGAAACGGAATGCGCAGAGTACTGCTGTCTTCACTTCCGGGATATGCAATCACTTCCGTAAAGATTGACGGCGTGCTGCACGAGTTTTCAACCATTCCTCATGTTAAGGAAGACGTAACTGAGATTGTTCTTAATCTTAAAAACGTAATTCTTAAAATACATGATGAACAGCCCAAGACGCTTTATATTGAAGCTAACGGCGAAGGCGAGATCACTGCGGGTGACATCAAGCATGATGCCGACGTTGAGATCCTGAACCCGGAACTTCACATTGCGTATCTGGACAGCGGCGCAAACGTTTCAATGGAACTGACTGCAAACAGCGGCAGAGGATATGTGCCCTGCGACCGCAACAAGCAGTTGATGGACCTGCCTATCGGCACTATCGCTATTGACTCTATTTACACACCTGTTCTCAAGGTAAATTATACTGTTGAGAACACTCGTGTAGGCCAGCAGACAGACCTTGACAAACTGATCCTTGACGTTGAGACAGACGGCACAATCCCTGCTGATGAAGCAGCGTCATTAGCCGCTAAAATTCTCAACGATCATCTCATGCTCTTCGTTGATCTCTCAGAGGAGATCGGCAACCAGGATATTATGGTTGAGAAGGACGATGACGGTAAGGAGAAAGTTCTGGAAATGACAATTGAAGAACTTGATCTTTCTGTACGTTCATTTAACTGTCTCAAGAGAGCAGGTATTAACACAGTAGAGGATTTGATCAATAAATCCGAAGAAGATATGATGAAGGTTAGAAATCTGGGACGTAAATCCCTGGACGAAGTGGTTGCTAAGCTGCAGTCACTCGGCTTCAGCCTGAGTCACGATGAGGATTAAAGGAGGGAATTTCAATGCCAGGTTCCAGAAAATTAGGAAGACCTACCGACCATAGAAGATCAATGCTCAGAGGTATGGTAACTTTCCTTTTAGAAAACGGCAAAATTGAAACTACCGTTACCAGAGCCAAAGAGGTTCGCGCTATGACCGAGAAGATGATTACTCTCGGCAAGAACGACACCCTTGCATCAAGAAGACAGGTTCTTGCTTATGTAACTAAGGAAGACGTTGTAAAGAAGCTGTTTGATGAAGTTGCTCCCAAATATGAGGATAGAAACGGTGGTTACTGCCGCATTATCAAAACAGGTCCGCGCCGCGGCGACGCAGCCGAGATGTGCATCATCGAGCTTGTTTAAGATATTGTAAATATAAATCAAAGGCATATGCGAAAGCATATGCCTTTTATCTTTTTATTTTGTATTTATTATTACAAAAGAGCGCGGGTTTTGAATTATTAGGATGGTCGGACACGCTTGCCAAGAATTGCGCTTTCTGCTATACTGAAAGCAGTAAATTTCGGAGGGCGATAAAGTGAAAAAGATTGTTTCTGTTTTGCTTGCGGCTTTTATTGCTTCTTTTTGCTTGTTGCCGTTTTCTGCCGTCGGGGCGGAAAATGTTGAAAATGTACCCCTTGAGGGCAGTTCGGTGAGTTATTCTTTTGATGCTGAAACCGGAACTCTTACTCTGGGCGGCAGCGGCGCAACGCCTGATTACAATTCAGGCGAAACACCCTGGAATTCTTTTCGTACAGATATAACTAATATTGTTATTGAAGAGGGGATTACCGCTATCGGAGATAATATTTTTCGTCAGTGCACATCGCTGAAGACTGTCTCCATGCCCCAGTCACTCGCTTCTGTCGGCGATTATGCGTTCTTCCACAATTCGGCGTTGGTAAGCGTTAGTTTTCCGTCATCATTAAAAGAAATAGGGGCGTTCGCTTTTGCCGCCTGTTCATCACTTAAAGAGATTTCTTTTAATGACATGACTGCTAACCTTAATCTCGGTGTCTGCGCCTTTGTTGACTGCCAGAAGATGACCTACGCTCAATTTCCTGTGGGCACAGTTTTCGGTCAGTATTGCGTTGGCTATCTTGACGAAGACGGAAAGACAATGAATGGTTTTACTCTTGGCGGACTTGATAATACAACGGCTGAGTATTATGCCAAGAATGCGTCCCACATAACTTTTGAGAATTCTCTCAGTTTGACTTATAAAATACCATTTGGCAACGAGTTTACCGTTTATACCGGGGCGGATATGTACAAATATATTCCAGAAACAACAGGAACGTATCACTTTTATTCCTATGGTGATACGGACGTTTCAGTTGCACTTTATGACAGCACAAAAACAACGGTGCTTGCCAGCAATGACGACCGCTCTGTTTACGATTTGAATTTTGATTTGACTTGTTCCCTTGAAGCAGGTGAAACTTATTATTTCAAAGTTACGCCGTACCACGACACAGGCTGGTACACGGCATATCTTTATCCAGGCAAAATAACGTCTATGACCGCCTCTTTTCCGGATGATTTCCTGCTTTATCAGGATAAGGACGGAACTACGGCAATAGATGATGCCGGTAAAGAGTATACATATTATGATATTATCGACCGTTACGGCGATATTACCATAACAATAAATTACGATAACGGCGTTACAGACGTTATGAATTACAGCACTTTGGAATATAACGGCGGCGCTTTTTCAATCGTTGATAACCAGAAAGAAGTTCACTGGACAGACGGCGAAAACAGCCTTACGCTGAATTTCGGGGAAGTTAGCTGTAAAATCCCTGTTAATGTTCACGAGCATAAATTTACAATGACCAGAACGGAACCTACCTGTACTGCTCAAGGTGAAGAAAAGTATGAATGCGACTGCGGCTATTCATATTCTGTTCCAATCGAACCTCTGGGTCATACCGAGCCTGAAATTTGCTGGGTTGACCCGACCTGCGAGGAGGACGGATATTACTATTATTACTGCACAAGATGCAGTGAGCATCTGAGCGAAACCACCGTGCTTTACGCAATAGGACACCACTATATTACAAACGTTACGAAGCCCACTGTAAGTACAGGCGGATATACAACTTACACCTGCACAAACTGCGGCTATTCATATACAGGTAACTATACAGATCCTCTTGGCAGGTGCGTAACCGGCAGGGTAGTGCTTATGGAAGATCCCAACGGTTCACACGACCATAATGTTGGTGTGGAATTGTGTATAATTGACGGCGGAAATGATTTTTACACCACTACTGATTCAGACGGATATTTCAGTTTCTATGTTTTGGACGGAACATATGAATTTAAAATAGGCAATACCAGCCGACTTAACAGGAGCGAAAGCTGTACTGTTGACGGAAAAGACATAGACATTGGAACGTACGCCGTTATTTGTTACGACCTGAACAACGACGGTTATATTAACGGCCGTGATTACGCAATGTTTAATATTTACTGTAATAAAATGGAAAGCGGTGAAGAAAAATATTTCGGCTATCTTGATTTTAACAGAGACGGGAAAATAAACGACGGCGATATGGAGTATTTCAAAAATTTCCTGCCGGCAGGAAAACTTGATGCTTCTGTCTATAACTGACAGCCAAGCGGCGTGAGGTGATCTTCGCGCCGCTTTTTCACTTTTCTGATAAATTTGTTCATTTTTTGCGTTATTTCCAAATATACAAGGAATTCTATTGAAAAAAATTCGTGTTTATCGTATAATATTTTCATTAAAATCTATCTGGAGGATAATTATGAAAAAAGTTGCAATTATTATGGGCTCAGACAGCGATTTGCCGGTTGTTACACCTGCAATCAAACAGCTTAAAGAGTTATCTGTTGAAACAGAAGTTCATGTAATGAGCGCTCACCGCACCCCTAAGGAAGCAATGGCTTTTGCCGAAAGCGCCCGTGAAAACGGCTTCGGCGTAATCATCGCTGCTGCCGGAATGGCTGCTCATCTCGGCGGTGTTTTGGCTGCTTCAACAACGCTCCCCGTTATCGGAATTCCGTGCAGTGCCAAGGTTCTGGACGGTATGGACGCAATGCTTGCTACTGTTATGATGCCTCCGGGAATTCCTGTTGCAACAGTGGGCGTTAACGCCGCTAAGAACGCTGCTCTTCTCGCAGCGGAAATTCTTGCAGTCGGCGACGACGCTTTGATGGACAAACTGTCCGAAATGCGCGCCCAGATGTCACAGGCAGTACTGCAGAAAGATGCAGATTTGCAGAAGAAACTGGAGGAAATATAAATGGAAAAGAGCTTCAGCGAAAGTTACGCAGCAGCCGGTGTTGACGTTACTGCCGGTTACGAGTCAGTAGAACTCATCAAGAAACATGTTAAGAGGACAACAATCCCCGGAGTGCTCGGCTCAATCGGCGGCTTCGGCGGAATGTTTGAACTTCCGATGAAGGATTATAAAAATCCTGTTCTTGTCAGCGGAACAGACGGTGTCGGCACAAAACTTAAAATTGCTTTCCTTATGGATAAGCATGATACAGTAGGTATTGACTGCGTAGCAATGTGCGTTAACGACGTTGCCTGCTCAGGCGCAAAACCGCTGTTTTTCCTTGACTATATTGCTTGCGGCAAGAACTATCCCTCAAAGATTGCTGAAATCGTTTCAGGCGTTGCAGAGGGCTGCGTTCAGGCAGGCTGTGCGCTTGTAGGCGGTGAAACTGCCGAAATGCCGGGATTTTATCCTGTTGATGAATATGACCTTGCCGGTTTTTCTGTTGGTATCGGAGAAAAGGATAAGCTTGTAAGCGGAGATAACCTGAAAGCCGGAGACGCTCTTATCGGCGTGGCTTCATCAGGCGTTCATTCAAACGGCTTTTCTCTTGTACGCAAGGTGTTTAATATTTCCGAGGAAAGACTTAAAGTCTATGTTCCCGAACTTTCAAAGACTTTGGGCGAGGAACTCCTTACTCCTACTAAGATTTACGTTAAGCCTCTTCTTGCACTTATGGAAAAAGTTCAGGTAAACGCTATCAGCCACATTACCGGCGGCGGATTTTATGAAAATGTTCCGAGAATGCTTTCTGAAGGTGTTACCGCAGTTATCGAAAAGAACAAGTGTTTCACCAAGCCTATTTTCGATCTCATTGCCAAAAACGGAAATATCCCCGAAAGAGATATGTATAATACATTCAATATGGGCACAGGTCTTGTTATCGCTGTTGATGCGGATAAGGCCGACGAGGCAGTCGCTATCCTTAATGAGGCAGGCGAGCAGGCCTCTGTTATAGGCGAAGTTAAAGCAGGCGAGAAAGGCGTAGAATTAGTATGAGCATGAATATCGTAGTTCTTGTTTCAGGCGGCGGCACCAATTTGCAGGCGCTTATTGACGCTCAGGAAAGAGGAGAACTTGATCCCGGTAAAATTACCTGCGTTATCTCTTCAAAGCCCGGCGTTTTCGCTCTTGATCGTGCCAAGAAGCATGGCATTGCCGCGAGAGTTCTAAACAGAAAAGATTATGACGACATTCATGCATATTCAGCCGCTATGCGTGACGCTTTGCTTGAGGAAAAGGCGGATCTCGTTGTTTACGCCGGCTTCCTTACTATTTTAGACAGCCAGGTTGTCGAAGCATTTCCGGGTAAAATGATGAATGTTCACCCGGCGCTTATTCCATCTTTCTGCGGCAAAGGCTTTTACGGACTCCATGTTCACGAAGCAGTGCTGGAAAGCGGCGTAAAAGTCACCGGCGCTACAGTCCATTTTGTAACTGAGGATTGCGACGCAGGACCGATTATAGCGCAAAAGGCGGTTGACGTGCTTGAGAGCGACACACCGGAAACGCTTCAGCGAAGAGTAATGGAACAGTGCGAATGGAAATTGCTTCCCCATGCCGTTTCTCTTTTCTGCAACGGAAAAATCAAAATAGTCGGCAATAAAACAGAAATTACTGAATGAGGTATAATATGGAAATAAAGAAACTTTCATCCGAGCTGTCGTCAAACACTTATCCCGGAAGAGGTATTGTGCTTGGCCAGTCAAAGGACGGCAACTATGCCGTAATCGCTTACTTCATAATGGGAAGAAGCGTTAACTCCCGCAACCGCATTTTCGTTGAAAATGACAGAGGCGGAATACGCACCCAGGCATTTGATGAGTCAAAAATGGAGGATCCGTCGCTTATAATTTACAATCCTGTTCTTAAGTATGAGAACAAAACGATTGTTACAAACGGCGATCAGACTGATACAATTTACGACGCGTTTGCTGAGGGCAATTGCTACCGCCACGCTCTCAGAACAAGAGAGTTTGAACCTGACGCTCCTAACTATACTCCAAGAATAAGCGGCGTGGTACTGCCCACAGGCGATTATTTCCTTTCGATACTTAAATCAAATATGGGCAATCCGGATTCTTGCCTGCGCTATTTCTTTGAGTATAAGGCAGTTGCAGGTCTGGGCCATTTCATTCATACGTATAAATGTGACGGTGATCCGATCCCGTCATTTGAGGGTGAGCCTACCCCCGTTGAGATAGACGGCGATATTGACGCTTTCACCGCAGAAGTGTGGAACAATCTTAATGAGGACAACAAGGTTTCTTTGTTTACCCGCTTTATAAATCTTAAAACAGGCGAAGAAGAAAGCCGTATCGTAAATAAAAATAAGTAATAAAAATAAAATCAGGAGGGTATTTATTGCCCTCCTTGAAGTATTTTCGGAGGTATAAAAAATGAAAGTATTAGTAGTCGGAGGCGGCGGCAGAGAACACGCCCTTATTAGAAAGATTAAAGAATCCCCGAGAGTAGACAGCGTCCACTGCTGCCCCGGAAACGGCGGAATATCATACGACGCAGTATGCCATGACGTTTCTGCAACAGATATTGACGGCGTTGTTGCATTGGCAAAGGAGATCAGCGCTGATTTTGTGGTTGTTGCTCCTGACGATCCGCTTGTTGCCGGAATGGTAGACGCGCTCAACGATGCAGGCTTTGCTACATTCGGCCCCAAAGCAGACGCCGCTATTATTGAAGGCTCAAAGGTATTTTCAAAGCATCTTATGCAGAAATACAACATTCCTACTGCCGAATATAAAGTGTTTGACAATGCAGAGGACGTAATTGCATATATTACAGAGAAGAATGAATTTCCGACAGTTATTAAGGCAGACGGCCTTGCTCTGGGCAAAGGCGTAATTATTCCCGAAAATCTTGAAGACGCTGTAAAAGGTGTTAAAGAAATTATGGAAGATAAGATTTTCGGCGCATCAGGCAATAATGTAGTTGTAGAAGAATTTCTTACAGGTCCGGAGGTATCTGTTTTGGCGTTTACAGACGGTAAATGCGTAAAGCCCATGGTTTCTTCAATGGACCACAAACGCGCGCTGGACGGCGACAAGGGTCTCAATACCGGCGGTATGGGAACAGTTTCTCCAAATCCCTATTATACTGACGAAGTTGCAAAGCAGTGCATGGAGACTATCTTTATGCCCACTATTGAAGCAATGAACAGCGAAGGCAGAACATTCAAAGGTTGTCTTTATTTCGGTCTGATGATTACTCCAAAGGGACCGAAGGTAATCGAATATAACTGCCGTTTCGGCGACCCTGAAACCCAGGTAGTTCTGCCTAGACTTAAAACAGATATTATGGATATTTTCGACGCTATAAATAACGGTACTTTGTCTGATCTTGATATAGAGTGGAGCGACGAAGCTTGCGCCTGCGTTATTATGTCAAGCGGCGGCTATCCAAAATCATATCCTAAGGGAATTGAGATAACAGGACTGACAGACGGCCAGGCAGACGGCGTAATCGTTTATCACGCAGGCACAGCAATCAAGGATGGAAAGCTGGTTACCAACGGGGGAAGAGTTCTCGGCGTTACCGCTCTCGGAAAAGACCTTCGCGAAGCTCTTGATAAATCCTATGCTGCAGTTGAAAAAATCCACTTTGAAAACGCCCATTACAGAAAAGATATCGGCCAAAAAGCCCTTAATTGTGAATAAACTACTAACTTTACAATTTGTTATTGACAATTATACATATTGTGATATATAATGTTGACGCATTCTGAAAATAAATAAAAAATAAATCTATATGAGGCGGTATTATGGCATCTATCAAAAAGAGTAAAAAACGTGTTATAGTTCCCATCGCAATCGTACTGGTACTCGCGATTATCATTACCAGTACCGTAATTATCGTTAAGGCAAACAGTGCCGAGCAGGTTTCTCTTAATACCATCCAGACGGGTGATATTTATGAAAACGTAAATGCTACCGGCCAGGTAAGCGCAGGTGCAAAGAGAGAATACAAAGTAAGCACCGTTGCTACCGTTAAAGAAGTTTTTGTACAAACGGGCGATGAGGTAAAAGAGGGCGACAAACTTGCTACGTTTGACACAAGCAATCTTGACTCACAGATTTCAAAGCTGCAGTCTACTTATAACAGCGCTGCAAAATCATATAACGAATCTGTTCAGCAGCAGCAGGAAGCCCAGGATAATCTTGACTGCGTCAACAAACAGATTAATCAGCTTAATAAAGATGTTTCTAAGCTTACAAAATCAAGCAAGACAACTACTAAGAAGTCAACAACAAAGGCACCTTCTTTTGATGTAGACGATATTCCTGATATTGAAGTTCCGGAAGAACCCGAAACAACAACTACTGCTGTTGCAACATATACAGTATCAGCATCTGTTCTTTCCGGTCAGGAGAGCTACGGTACTGTTAAGGTTGGTTCAAATGCCGCAGGCGCTTCAAGCACCGGCAAATACAAGGCAGGTACTACAGTTACACTGAAAGCTGAACCTGCTTCTTCATATACATTTGCAGGCTGGTATGATTCTGACGGAAATAAGGTTAAGTCATCAAGCGAGATTCAGGTAGTTGCCAATTCTAATATCAATTATATAGCTCAGTTTAAAACATCTTCTGCTTCAGATAATATTGACAGCCTTGCAGAAGCTTTGACTGAAATTGCCGACTCTATTAAGGATGTTACAAATGATGTTGACACAATGCTCAGCATTATGGAAGTAACTTCAAAGGCAATCAGCGAGGCTCTTGCTCAGAATCAGACTGACGCGGAAGTAATTGCAGACGCAGTTCAGGAAGCTATTATCGAAGCTGTTAATTCAGGTATTATAAATGAAGATAACCTGAACGTAGCAGGCCAGGTTCTTGCTTCTAGCATTGCTCAGGCAGTTGAGGATATCAACTGGAAAGCTATTGCTACAACATTAACAGATACAGCCAGCGTTCAGCTTACTACAAAACAGATTCAGCTTGCAGTTCTTCAGGCTCAGTCTGAAATGTATTCTATCGCAGCTTCAGATACTGCTGTTTCCGCAAAGAAAGAACTTATGGAAACCGCTAAAAGCGCACTTGATGCAGTAAAGCAGTCTTCAGAAGAACTTGAGGCAGGCTGGACCGCTTCTTTCGACGGCACAGTTACAGAGTGCGATTTGGTTCCCGGTGAGCAGACTTCCCTTGTTTCTAAAGGAATTACCCTTGAAAATATGAATACTATGGTTGTTACAATCAGCCTCGGCGAATACGACAACCATAAGGTTAAGGTCGGAATGCCTTGTAAAGTAACAACTGCTTATGGCACATACGACGGCGAAGTAACATCAAAAGCTCCTACTGCAACCGGCGGAAGCTCAACTTCACTTCTTGACAGTGTTGGTTCAATGGCAGGCATCAGCGGTTTGTCAAGTCTTACCGAGTCAGGCGCAGGCGTTGAATGCACAGTAGAAGTTAAAAAGCCCGATGAAAATATCGTTATCGGATTTGACGCCGATGTTGAAATTGATACAGGCGAATACCTTGGCGTTACAGTAGTTCCGATTGAGTCAATCGTACTTGAGAAGACAGGAACATACGTATATCTTTACAATGAAGAAGAAGGTACCGTTACAAAGACACTCATTACAACTGGCGCTGTTTCAGACTCCGCATATGAAGTAACAAACGGCCTGAAGCCTGGCGACAAGATCATTTCGGCTCCTGATTCAACATATGAAGAAGATAGTTTCAAGGTAAAAGTTGTAGATAAAACGAAAAAAACTGATGAAAAAGTATAAGGGGCGTCTTTCGTGAATATATCAGAAAGCTTAAAAATTGCTATTAAATGTATTAAAGCAAATTGGATGCGTTCGCTCCTTACAATGCTTGGCATAATTATCGGCATAAGTTCGGTTATTATGATTGTCGGTGCAGGTACGGGCGCAAGAGACTATATTGTTTCTCTTATTGAGGATATGGGCTCAAATGCGATTCTCGTTAATGTTGATACAACAAAAGCACAGGAAAACGACTATATCACCCTTGACGACGTTGCAAACATAAAGGAAAAGGTAAACGGAGTTGACCGCTGCTCACCGATGCTTATGGGCTTTGGTAAAGCTACCATCGACTCTCAGGCTAAGGAAGCTACTGCAATGCTTATCGGCGTTAACAGCGACGTTCAGTTTGCATTGACTAATAACTGTACTTACGGCCGTTTCTTTACAGACGAGGAGTATAATGCAAACGCTCCCGTCGCAGTAATAGGAACGAACAGCGCAAAGTCTGTTTTCGGTTACGAGGACGTAACCAACGAATATATTACCGTTTCTTCCAGCGGTAAATCAATGAAAGTAAAAATCTGCGGCGTTGCAAATGTTGACCAGCTGGCGTCTTCAATGGGCGGAACTTCATCAATGTCAAATTTGTTTCAGCAAAATGAAGATTCGCTGATTGTCGCCTTGTTTGTACCGTGTACAACACTTACCCAGATTACGGGTGCAAACTCTAACCTCAGTTCTGTATTCGTAATCGCTGAGGAAGGGGCAGACAACGACGCTGTTGGTAATGCTACTGTTAACTATCTTAAAGCGGCTCACGGAAATTATTCAAGCAGTATGTATACAGCCCAGAATATGGCAACTTATATTGAGATAGTTGACATCATCATGGAAGTTCTTACCGCGTTTATCGCCTGCGTAGGCGCTATTTCACTTATAGTCGGCGGTATCGGCGTTATGAACATAATGCTTGTATCGGTAACCGAACGAACGCGTGAGATAGGTATACGAAAATCGCTTGGTGCAAAAACAAAGGTTATAACGATGCAGTTCCTAACCGAGTCGATAATTCTTTGTTTGATAGGCGGTATTATAGGACTGATATTTGGTATCGCCGGTGCATACGGCGCTTGCGCGATAATAGATATTCAGCCAAAGATATCGGTTTGGATTGTGCTTCTGGCACTGTTGTTCTCCAGCGGCGTAGGACTTTTCTTCGGCATTTATCCCGCAAGAAAAGCGGCTCAGCTGTCTCCCATTGAGGCACTTAGAAGAGAATAAAAATATAACAAAAAATTCCGGCAGTGAAGTAAACCGCACTGCCGGATATTTTTATATTGAAATTTGTGTCAAAATATAGTACAATGTGTTTTACATCAGTAACTATTTACGAATTGAGGATTTATAAATGGATACTTTGGAAAAGATTTTTGAGAATTTTGATTTCGAAGGAAAATATGTTGATTACCGTACTTTCGGCAACGGCCATATCAATACAACCTATATTGTAAGATATGATTTGCCAGATGGAAATGTAATTAAATACATAGTTCAGAAAATCAATCACAATGTTTTTAAAAATGTTGACGATCTAATGGAAAATATTTTTTCTGTTACTTCATTTCTGCGTGACAAAATCAGGGATTACGGCGGAGATGAAGACAGAGAAACTCTCCACTTTATTACTACAAAAAGCGGAGATAAGTATTATACCGACGAAGAAGGGGATTATTACAGAGCATACGTCTTTGTAAGAAACAGCACAAGTTATGATGCCGTAGACAGTCCTGAGCTTTTCAGAAAAAGCGGTTCTGCTTTCGGAAAATTTCAGCGCCTGCTTTCTGATTTTCCTGCGGAAACCCTTAATGAGACTATACCGAATTTCCATAATACAGTTTGGCGTTATAGAAACGAATTTATCCCAGCTGTTCGAAACGACGTTGCAAGGCGCGCTCAGGACGTTGTTGATGAGATAGCATTTGTAACAAACAGAGCGGACGATATGCATCTGCTTACCGATTTGGCAAGCGCAGGTCAGCTTCCTCTTAGAGTAACCCATAATGATACTAAACTTAATAACGTTATTTTTGATGAGGATACCGACGAGGCTATATGTGTTATTGACCTTGATACCGTTATGCCCGGCCTTGCTCATTATGATTTCGGCGATTCCATTCGCTTCGGTGCAAATACCGCCGCTGAAGACGAGGAAGATCTGTCAAAAGTATCCATCAATCTTGACTATTTCAAGGCATATGCTGAAGGCTTCCTTGCGGAAGCGGGGGACAGTCTCAATCAGTACGAGATTGACAATCTTGCTTTCTCTGCAAAACTGATGACTCTCGAGTGCGGAATGCGGTTCCTTACAGATTATCTTAACGGAGATACTTATTTTAAAACGGCGTATCCGGAGCATAATCTTGTCCGCGCAAGAAACCAGTTTAAACTCGTTGAAGATATGGAAGACAAGATGAGCGAAATGGAAAAAATTATTCGTAACGTTTCAAATAAATAATTAAAATGAAAAGAGCATTGCGTGGCTTATGCATCGCAATGCTCTTTTTGCGTAAAATAAAACCGCCGGCAGTAAATACTGTCGGCGGACTTTTGTCAGTCAGCTTTTTTAAGCGCTCTTTCCAACCAGACAACCCCTAAGTCAAGTGCGTTGAAAAGACCCTGCTTTTCGCTTTTTTTGACAATCTTATCCTTTGGAGATACATTTTCATCAGTGTTGAGAAGCTGAATGATTACCTTGTCTGAAACGGTTAAATCGCCCAGTTTCTTTTCGCTCTGAATGTTGAGGCAAACAACGTACGGATCGGACATATTGCCGTAGTAAATAGTTTTGCCGCATCTTACCAAAGGCCTTCCTTTGTATTCAAGAAATTCTTCTTTCTTTGCCAAGGAAAAACCTCCTTTGCTTTGTTATCAGTCCAGATATGACTTTACCATAGCCGCCAGCAATTCGTCCCTGTCAATTCGTCTGATAAGACTGCGGGCGTTATTATGGGTGGTGATGTATGTTGGGTCTTCAGACAGAAGATAGCCGACTATCTGATTTATGGGGTTATAACCCTTTTCCTGTAATGCGTCGAAAACCTCGGTAAGAGTTTCTTTCATTACATCTTCTTTCTCATCACCGATTTTAAAAGTCATGGTTTTATCTGTCACGGTAAAGTCACCTCCATACTCTTAATTATATACAGTTTGTCAGGTAATTACAATAAGAAAATCCAAAATTTACTTTTTTTTAACTGCTTTTTTGGCTTTTTTAAGCCATTTTTCGCTAATTGCTTATTAACTGCGCAGCTGGATTCCCATTTTGTCAAGCGCTTTAACAACGCGTTTCATCGCTGCGTCCGCTTCCTCGTCTGTAAGGGTGCGGTCGTTGGCGCGCATACGGATGTTAAATGCTACGCTCTTTTTACCTTTTTCAATCTGTTCGCCCTGATATACGTCAAACAGTTTAACGCTTTCAAGAATTTTGCCTACCGCTTCGCCGATGGCTCTTTGAAGCTGAAGCACAGGTATAGACTTGTCGCAGACAAAGGCAAGGTCGCGTGTTGTTGCGGGATATTTGGGAAGCGGCTTATGAGTGCGTGTGCCCATGCGGTTCTCAAAAGCAGTGTTAACATCAAGTTCAGCCATGTAAACTCTTGTGCCTATCTCATAGTTTTCGGCAACTTCAGGATGAACTTCACCCACTGTTGCAAGAACTTTTCCGTCAATTGTGAATACGGCTGTTCTGCCGGGGTGGAAAGTCGGATTGTCGTTAACTGCCTGAACGTCATATTCAGCAATGTTAAGACATTGGAACAATTTCTCCACAATGCCCTTTAAACTGAAGAAATCGACGTTTTTGCCGTACATACCGATTGCAACCTTCTGACTTTCGTCAGGCAGCTTGTCGGGCGTTGTAGGCTTATATACGGTACCCATTTCGTAGAAGCAAGCGGCTTCCGTCTTGTGGTTGTAGTTAAAAGAAAGAACCTCAAGCATAGACGGCAGGATTGTTGTGCGCATAATGCTTGTGTCTTCACCCAGAGGATTGGAAATAACGATAGAATTGCGCATTTCGCTGTCAGCGGGAAGGCAAATTCTGTCGTAAGCCTTGGGGCTGATGAAGCTGAAGGTGGAAACTTCTGTGCATCCGCAGGCAATAAGCGTCTGGGCAATCTGGCGCTCAAATTTCTGGCTGTCGGTGAACTTGCCGTTTGCAACGCCGTGAAGAGCGTGGTTCGGGATATTATGGAAGCCGTAGAAACGGGCAACCTCTTCCGCAAGGTCTGCCATATGCTCAATATCGTTTCTGAAAGTGGGGGCGTATACTTTGCCGTCCTTAACCTGAAATTCCAGTTTTTCAAGTATGTCAATCATCTGCTGTTCGCTGAGATCAAAGCCGATGAAATCGTTAATCCACTTGTAATCCCAGTTTACTGTTACCTGTTCCTTAACCTTTTTACAGCAGTCAACAACGCCGTTTACGACGTCGCCGGCGTCAAGCATCTGAACAAGTTCAAGAGCGCGGTTAAGAGCTCTCATTGTGGCGTTGGGGTCAAGTTCCTTTTCATATCTTGAGGAAGCTTCTGTGCGCATTCCGAGAGCCTTTGCAGTACGGCGTACGGAAGTGCCGTTAAAGCAGGCGGATTCAAAAACGATAGTAGTTGTATCGTCCATAATACCGCTGTATTCGCCGCCCATTACGCCGGCAACGGCAACGGGCTTTTTAGCGTCCGCAATAACAAGCATTGAATCGTCAAGCGTGCGCTCCTCACCGTCAAGTGTGGTGATCTTTTCACCGTTAACTGCGTTACGCACGTTTACAGTGTTGCCTTCAAGGTAACGCAGGTCAAAAGCGTGCATCGGCTGGCCGTATTCAAGCATAACATAGTTTGTGATATCAACAATATTGCTGATGGGGCGTACGCCGCTTGCACGAAGTCGCTCGCGGAGCCAGCGGGGAGATTCTTTAACACGTACGTTTTCAACTACGGCGCCGGTGTAGCGGTAGCATTTTTCGCCTTCAAGAATGTTAACCTTGAGCAGGTCGTTTACATCGCCGTGACCCGGTTTTACCTGAGGTTCGGGAAGATTGAAAGGTCTGTTGAATGTTGCCGCAGCTTCTCTTGCAAGACCTGTAACTGAGAGACAGTCACAGCGGTTTGAGGTAATCTCAAATTCAACGCAAGTATCGTCGTATCCGATTGCCTTGTGAATGTCAAGACCAAGCGTTTTGTCGCAGTCGTCGCCGAGAACAAAAATTCCGTCCTCGCAGGCGTAAGGGAAGTCGTTGTGAGTAAGACCCAGTTCGTCGAAAGAGCAAAGCATACCTGCTGATTCAACGCCTCTGAGTTTGCCTTTCTTGATTTTTTCAAGGCAGTGATCTTTGCGGTTAATTACCGTAGCGCCGACAAGCGCAACGGGAACAATATCTCCGGCTGTGAGATTTTGAGCGCCGGTAACGATCTGCAGTTCTTCATCAGTTCCTACGTCAACTCGGCATACCCAGAGGTGATCAGAATCCGGGTGCTTTTCAAGAGAAAGAACTTTGCCCACAACAACGTTGCTGATGTCTGAGCCCTCTTCTTCATAGCCCTCTACTTTTGAGCCGGAAAGAGTCATTTCGCTGCAAAATGTTTTGTTGTCAATATCGCTGAGGTCAACGTATTCGTTAACCCATTTTCTTGATAATATCATCTCTGCACCTCCTTAAAACTGTGAAAGAAAACGCATATCGTTTTCGTAAAGCAAACGCATATCGTCAATGTTGAAGCGGAAAAGAACGAGACGTTCAAGACCGATACCAAACGCAAAGCCGCTGTAAACGTCAGGGTCAACGCCGCCGTTTTTAAGTACCTTCGGGTGAACCATTCCGCCGCCCAGGATCTCAACCCAGCCTTCGCCTTTGCAGAATGGGCATCCTTTGCCGCCGCACTTGAAGCAGGAAACATCGATTTCGCAGCTGGGCTCAGTGAACGGGAAGTGGTGGGGACGAAGTCTTATTTTTGTGTTTTCGCCGTAAAGTCTCTTTGCAAACGCCTCAAGGGTGCCTTTAAGGTCAGCCATTGTGATACCCTTGTCAACAACAAGTCCTTCAATCTGGTGGAAAAGAGGGGAGTGGGTAGCGTCTACTGCGTCAGAACGGAAAACTCTGCCTGGAGCAATTATTCTGATAGGCGGCTGTGTTTTTTCCATAACGCGGATCTGTACGGGAGAGGTCTGTGTTCTCAAAACAATGTTATCGCTGATATAGAAAGTATCCTGCGTATCTCTTGCAGGGTGATCTTTCGGAATGTTCAGCGCTTCAAAGTTATAGTAGTCATATTCAACTTCGGGACCTTCGGCAATATCAAATCCCATACCCATAAAGATTTCCTTGATCTCGTCAAGTACTATGGACAGCGGGTGTTTATGGCCGAGAGCCGGCTCCGTGCCGGGCATTGTAACGTCCAAAGTTTCTTCTTCAAGCTGTTTTGTCTGCTGTTCTTTCTTAATCTGAGCCGCTTTTTCGGCAATGGCAGATTCAATATCCTGTCGGATTTCGTTAGCAAGCTGGCCGATAACCGGGCGTTCCTCTGCGGAAAGCTTTCCCATCTGTTTAAGAATAGCTGTCAGTTCGCCTTTTTTTCCAAGGTATTTGATTCTGACTTCTTCCAGCTGCTGAGCTGTGCCTGCGGCAGACAGAGCGTCCTTCGCGGCATTTCTGATTTGTTCAAGCTGTGTCTTCATGTCTTACATCCTTTCGCTGTTGTTTTTAACGAGGAATAAAAAAGACTTATCCCTCATGACAAGGGACAAGTCGTTATAACCTGCGGTACCACCCTAATTTTTGCTTTATCTGAGCAAACACTCTTTGAGTATAATAACGGAACTCAAACCGTCGCCGCCTACTTGATGTTCAGCAGCGCCGCTCGGAAGGGAACTTCGCCGGACTTTTTCATACTGCGGTTTTCAGCCTTGACCGCGGCTCTCTGAATGAATAGGAAAGGTTACTTTTCTTCGTCACTGCGTTTCAATTTGTAGATATTATAATACATTATAACATTTTTTGCAAGTGGTATTTTTTCGGCAAAAAAACAGCCGCAGGCTGAACCCGCGGCTGTTTTAAATTACTTTTTATCGCTGTCGTCTTTCTTCTTTTTTGAGAAAGCTTTGTTAAGGAGATAGGTAACAAGAATTATTACTCCGATTACAATGAAAATACCTATCATGCCGAATACCATTGTAGGAAGAGTTTCCTTCCATGAATTGGCGTGAACAGCCATTGTGATGAAAGCGGTAATAGTAGCAATAATATTTTCCATAAATCCTTTCCTCCTTTATGAAACAAGGGTAAGAATCAGACCGCCTGCGATTACGGAAGCAATCTGACCGGATACGTTTACGCTGATTGAATACATGAGCAGGAAATTCTGGGGATCTTCTTTAAGACCCATCTGGTTTACTACTCGTCCGCTCATCGGGAATGCAGAAATACCTGCCGCACCGATCATCGGGTTGATCTTTTTGCCCTTAGGCAGGAAGATGTTGATGAATTTTGCAAATACAACGCCGCCTACTGTGTCGAATACGAAAGCAACAAGGCCGAGACCGAGAATCATAAGTGTTTCCCAGTTTACGAAATCTGCCCAGTACATTCTGGAAGCAACAGTAAGTCCGAGAAGGATTGTAATTGTGTTTGCCAAAGCGTTCTGTGCTGTTTCAGAAAGCTGATTGAGCACGCCGCACTCGCGGATAAGGTTACCGAACATAAGGAAGCCTACAAGAGCAACTGACTTAGGAGCTACAAGACCTGCAACAGCGGTAACAACAATTGGGAAAATAATTTTTGTAGTCTGTGAAACTTCGCCTGCATGATATTTCATCTTTATGCGGCGTTCTTTTTTTGTAGTTACGGCTTTGATAACCGGCGGCTGAATAATAGGTACAAGGGCCATATATGAATATGCCGCAACCATTATTGCACCGAGATACTTTGAATTGAGCTCGTTTGCTACGAAGATTGATGTTGGGCCGTCTGCCGCACCGATGATAGCGATTGAAGCCGCGTCATTGATGTCGAACAGGAAACCTGCAATAAAGAATGTAAGGAAAATACCAAACTGGGCAGCTGCGCCGAAAAGCATCAGCCATGGATTCTTTAACAGGGGACCGAAGTCAATCATTGCACCGATACCGATAAACAGCAGAAGCGGGAATAATTCGTTTGAAATACCGGCATTAAAAAGAACGGTGAGTGGTCCTTCCTCAGTGGAGCCTGCCTGTGTAATGGCGCCTGAAAGCGGAAGGTTTACAAGAATTGTGCCGAAGCCCATGGGCAACAGCAGGGTGGGTTCCATTTCCTTTTTAATGGCAAGGAACACCAGCACGCCGCCGACGATCCACATGACAACCATCTGCCATTTGATTTCGCCGAAATTGGAAAACAGCGCTGCAAAACTAGATAATACGTCCATTCGCTTTTTTACCTCCGTTCGTTAATATGCGAACTGGATAATTATAATAATGTATAAAAAATTTGTCAATAGATATTTATCATATGTATAATTAAACATAAAATCAGGTTATTTGCACAAAATTTTACTTTTATGTATTTTGCTGCACAAATAATCGTGTTTCGCTTCAAAACGGTGCACTACAAATTGTGTCAAGTGATTTTGACGAAATTTTATAATAAAAAATTATCCCCGTTAATATTGACAAGTCAGCCTTGGTCTAGTATAATACCCATTGCTGTAAAGAGAAATCACTTTACAGCTATTTTATCGAGAGGAGAGGTTTTAGGTGGCTAAAAATCTGGAAGTATCTTTTTTGCTCGATTTTTACGGGGAAATGCTTACCAGAAAGCAGCACGACTTTTTAGTATATTATTACGACGAAGACCTTTCCCTTTCTGAAATCGCCGAAAACGAGGGTATAACCCGTCAGGGCGTGCGGGACGCTATCAAAAGAGCGGAGAACCAGTTGTTCGAGATGGAAAACCGTCTCGGCCTTGCGGCTAAGTTTGAAGAACTGAAAAAAGGCTTGGCTGAGATAGAGCAGTGCGCTGATAATATTAATGAATATAATCTGACGCACAGCTTATCAAGAGAGATCAACGACAACGTTGCACGTATAAAGACCCTTGCGGCATTTCTTTGTGAATGATGAAATAAATAAGATTGGAAGTGGACAGCTTGGCATTTGAAGGGCTCAGCGAAAGGCTGGAAAATTCTTTTAAAAAACTGCGTGCCAAGGGTAAGCTTACCGACTCAGACGTAAAAGAGGCAATGCGAGAAGTTCGTCTTGCGCTTCTTGAAGCCGACGTAAACTATAAGGTAGCCAAGGAATTTACTTCAAAGGTTACCGAGCGTGCCATCGGCGCTGACGTTATGGAATCACTGACCCCAGGTCAGATGGTAATAAAAATCGTCAACGAAGAACTGACTGAGTTGATGGGCGGCACTGAATCACGTCTTGCAATCGCCAATCACCCGCCAACGGTTGTGATGATGTGCGGTCTGCAGGGTAGTGGTAAAACAACCCATTCCGCCAAACTGGCGTTAAAATTAAAAAAAGAAGGCCACCGTCCTTTGATGGTTGCCTGCGACGTTTACCGTCCGGCGGCTATTAAACAGCTCCAGGTTGTAGGAAGCCAGGTTGATGTTCCTGTTTTTGAAATGGGAACGGAAAATCCGGTGATAATCGCCCAGGAAGCCGTTAAATATGCTAAGGACCATGGTAATGACTATGTTTTGCTTGATACCGCCGGCCGTCTCCATGTAGACGAGGCGCTTATGGCGGAACTTACCAACATCCGCTCAACGGTTCATCCCCATGAGATTTTGCTGGTAATCGACGCTATGACAGGTCAGGACGCAGTTAACGTTGCGAAAAGCTTTAATGAATCTCTCGGTGTTGACGGCGTTATCCTTACTAAACTTGACGGTGATACACGAGGCGGTGCCGCGCTTTCAGTACGCGCCGTAACAGGCAAGCCGATTAAGTTTATAGGCACCGGTGAAAAGCTCGACAATCTTGAGACTTTCCACCCCAGCCGAATGGCTTCCCGTATTCTCGGCATGGGCGACGTTCTCTCTTTGATTGAGCGCGCTGAAATGTCCCTTGATGAGAAAAAGGCGGCTGAGCTGGAGAAGAAACTGGCTAAAAACAAGTTTGACCTCAACGATCTTCTTGACCAGTTCGACCAGATTGAGCGCATGGGCAGTCTGAAGGATACCATCAAGATGATACCCGGTATCGGCTCCAAAATTAAGGATGAGGATATCGACGAAAACGCTTTCGGCCGTTTCCGCGCGATAATTTACTCAATGACAAAAGAGGAACGCTCTCATCCCGATATAATAAATCCCTCCCGCAAGCGCAGAATTGCAGCGGGCTGCGGAATGCAGGTTGAGGACGTCAATCGTCTGCTGGCGCAGTTTAAACAGATGCAGAAAATGGTTAAGCAGTTCGGCGGCGGAAAAGGCGGCCCCAAGATGAGTAAAAAAATGCGCAGGATGATGAACCAAAATCCTGAAATGGCCCAGAAGATGATGGGCATGAACGGTAAAAACCCGTTCGGATTTTAAGTATATTACCAAATTTATTTTGGTTTTTATAAATTATCAAATTATTATTTATTTAATTTCGGAGGTAACAAAAATGGCAGTAAAAATCAGACTTCGCCGTATGGGCGCAAAGAAAGCTCCTTTCTATCGTGTAGTTGTTGCAGATTCAAGATATCCCCGCAACGGCCGTTTCATTGAAGAAATCGGTACTTACAACACAATGGTAGATCCCGCTGAGATCAATATTGACGGTGAAAAGGCAAAGAAGTGGATCGCAAACGGCGCTCAGCCCACTGATACCGTTAAGGCTATCCTGAAAAAAGAAGGTATCTTATAATTAGTTCTTGATTTTTATCAAGAATTATTATGGAGGTGTTTTCTTGAAAGAATTGTTAATATCCATCACAAAAGGTCTTGTTGATCAACCGGACCTTGTTACGGTTGATGTGGATGAGCCGGACGCAGAAGGCGTAATTGTTTACCATCTCCATGTAGCAGAGAGCGATATGGGCAGAGTTATTGGAAAACAGGGCAGAATTGCCAAGGCTATACGTGTTGTAATGCGTGCCGCAGCAACTCGTAACGAGCAGAAGATTTCCGTTGAAATTGACTGATTGAATAAGCTTCCGCCGATTGGCGGAGGCTTTTTTACTTTTTGTTGCCGTTTTCTTCATTATATGTTAGAATACACAAAAAGCAGGTGATGTAATGAAACAGTATCTTGAGGTGGGTTTTTTAAATAATACCCACGGAATTAAAGGCGAGCTGAAAATGACCCTCTGGTGCGACGGGTTTGACTATCTTAAGCAGTTTAAAACTCTTTACCTTGACAGCGAGGGAAAAAATGCTCTTAATATCGAAAAGGTAAGACCCCAGAAACAGGGCGCGATTATAAAATTCAAAGAAATCAATTCTCCCGAAGAAGCGCAAAATATAAAAGGCAAAACTCTTTACGGCAACAGGGACGACGCCAGTCTTCCCGAAGGCAGAAATTATATTCAGGATATTATCGGCTGTTACGTCGTAGATGTTGACACAGAGGAGGAGTACGGAAAAGTTACGGACGTGCTCAATTACGGCTCCTGCGACATATACGATATTGAAAGTCAGGGCAAGCATACGCTTATCCCCGCTATTGACGACGTTGTAAAAGAAGTAAACACGGAATTCGAAGTTATAAAGATTAAGCCGATGAAAGGACTTTTCGATGAGGATTGACATATTAACGCTGTTTCCCGACATGTGCGAAGCCGTTATGAGCGAAAGTATTATAGGCAGAGCGCGAAAAGCGGGGAAAGTTGAAATTCACTGTACGGATATTCGTGAATATACTGAGAATAAGCACCGAAATGTTGACGACACGCCTTATGGCGGCGGAATGGGAATGATAATGCAGGCTCAGCCGATATATGACTGCTATCAGGCAATATGCGAAGAAACGGGAGCGAAACCGCATTTGATTTTCTTAACTCCCCAGGGTAAAACTCTTACCCAGCAAAGAGTAAGGGAACTTGCGGAGTATGACAATATTGCATTGCTTTGCGGTCATTACGAAGGTGTCGACCAGAGAGTAATAGATGAACTTCAGCCTGAGGAAATCAGCGTCGGCGACTATGTCCTTACAGGCGGAGAACTGCCTGCGCTTATTGTTGCGGACAGCGTTTGCCGAATGCTTCCAGGCGTGCTGTCTGACGAGGCGTGCTTTACAGATGAGAGCCATTATAATTCGCTTTTGGAGTATCCGCAGTACACAAGACCGCCGGTTTGGCGCGACAGGGAAGTACCGTCTGTTTTGCTGTCAGGCCACCACGCTAATATTGAAAAATGGAGGCGCAGACAATCCCTGAAACGCACTTTGGAAAGGCGCCCGGATATGCTTCAAAATGCCAAACTTACAAAGAACGACAGGAAAATTCTGGAAGAGATTAAAAATGAATAAATTTCTGTGTATTTTGCACAAATCGAGCCAGAATATTTTGTGTGCGATTAACAATACAAACGAACTTTGCCACCACCCGTTGACCAAACGAATTGAAATGGTATAATATATAAAGTACGGGAGCGTTATGGGTTTTGCTCCCCCAGAAAAGATAAATTGTTCATACGAATTAAAGCGAGGTAATTACTATGTTCGTTAAAGATGTTAAGGTAGAAAATCAGGTGGGCTTGCATGCTCGTCCGGCAACATTTTTTATTCAGAAGGCTAATGAATACAAATCTTCTATCTGGGTTGAAAAGGAAGAGAGAAGAGTAAACGCAAAAAGCCTTCTTGGTGTACTTTCACTTGGCATTATGGGCGGCACAGATATCCGCATTATTGCCGACGGCTCTGATGAGGAAGATGCAGTGGAAGGCCTTGTAGCCCTGGTTAAATCCGGCTTTACCGAATAATAATTGCAAACATAAAATGCTTTATGCGGAGAGTAAAATCTCCGCATATTTTTTTCATTTGGAGTTGTTATGACAGAGAAAGAACTGCGCAGAAAAGCGATGGCTCTGCCGCTTCAGCCCGGCGTTTATCTTATGAAAAACAAGGACGGGCAGATTATTTATATCGGCAAGGCGAAGGCGCTTAAAAACCGTGTGTCGTCGTATTTCGGTTCCCATACCAACCATACTTTAAAAGTTATCAGGATGGTTGAGAACGTAAATGATTTTGACTATATTCTTTGCGACAGCGAGTTTGAGGCGCTGGTGCTGGAGTGTTCGCTGATTAAACAGCATATGCCGAAGTACAATATCCTTCTTAAGGATGATAAAGGCTATAACTATATAAAAATCACGAATCCTCCGTTTTCTCAGATACGGGAATGCAAACAGATTTCCGACGACGGCGCAGAGTATCTCGGCCCGTATACAGCAGGCTATTCCGTAAAACAGGCTGTTGAGGAGACATTGCGCATATATAAACTCCCCAGATGCAATAAGCAGTTCCCTAGAGATTACGGCAAGTCGAGGCCGTGTCTCAACGGCTTTATGGGTATTTGTTCTGCCCCGTGTGCCGGAAGAATATCGAAATCAGATTATGCCGCCAGTATTGCTGACGCCGTTTCATTCCTCAAAGGAGGGAGCGCCAAGGCGGTAAAAGAACTTACTCGGAGAATGCAGGAATGCAGTGACGCAATGGAATTTGAGGAAGCGGCTAAGCTCAGAGACCGTATAAAAGCAATACGTAATCTTGACGAACGCCAGAAAGTCGTTTCTATAAATGTTCCTGAGGAAGACGTTTTTGCCCTTGTTACGGCAGGCAAAAAATCATGCTTTGAAGTTCTGCGGTTTGAAAACGGCAGGCTGACCGACAGCGAGTACTGGCTTATTGATACTCCTGAGGATATAGCGGCAGCAAGAAGCGAGCTAATTGAAAGATATTATTCTATAAGGCAGCGGGTCTCCTCCCGTGTTGTGCTGGACGGTCCAGCGGACGAAGAGGAACTCCTTGAAAAATGGCTGACTTCACGCCGCGGCAAAAAGGTTTCTATTCTTCATCCCCAAAAAGGGGAACACATGGCAATAGTCCAAATGTGCGTCAAAAACGCTAATGAACACCTCGCTCAAAACGCAGGCCGTCTCGGCCGAGAGTTTGCCGCACTGGAGGAACTGGCTTCACTTCTTGGCCTTCAGAAAGTACCTGAATATATAGAATCTTACGATATTTCCCACACATTTGGCGCCGACAACGTTGCCGGAATGGTGGTTTTCCATAACGGCCGGCCCATGAAAAAAGCCTACAAAAAATTTTCTATTAAGGGATTTGACGGCCAAAACGATGTGGGTTCAATGGCTGAAGTCATCGAAAGACGTTTTAAACATTACCGTGAAGATACAGAGGGCACTTTTAAAATAATGCCCGATTTAATATTGCTGGACGGCGGCGACGCCCAGGTGCGCGCCGTGCTTCCTGTGCTCCGTTCAATGAATATTGACGTTCCCGTTTTCGGAATGGTAAAGGACTCAAAGCACCGCACCCGCGCAATATCCACCGGAGGCGGAGAGATTGAGATAAATTCTCACCGCCAGTCGTTTACCCTTGTTTCATCAATTCAGGAAGAGGTCCATCGTTTCGCGGTGAGCTATCACCATCAAAAGCATAAAAAATCGTCTTTCTCATCAGGTCTGATGAAGATAGACGGAATAGGCCAGGCTAAGGCGAAAGCACTGCTTAAAGCGATGAAAACAGTGTCCGCCGTAAGCACTGCCGACATGGAAGAATTGATGAAAGTACCCGGTATTTCCAAGCGGGACGCTGAAGCCGTTTATTCCTACTATCACGGTTCAGAGACATAATAAACAAAATTTTGGTTTCCAATTATTACAAAATGTAAAAATACTGTTATTCGGCTTGACTACTTCATTTTATATTTGTATAATGGAAAGCAATCAAGTGTAATCTGCATTTGCTGAAAGTGCGCCCGTTCGCAGTTTTTTGCTTTTGCCGATGTATTAAGGTGTAAAAAAATGATGCGTGTAATTACCGGTTTGGCTCGAGGCAGGCGGCTCCAGACGCTGCCCGGCGACGACGTTACCAGACCGACAACCGAATCTGTTAAAGAAGCGCTTTTTTCAATGATTCAGTTCGACATTGAGGGCAAAAGAGTTCTTGATTTGTTTGCGGGCTCAGGCCAGCTGGGAATAGAAGCTTTATCCAGAGGTGCAGTGAGCTGTACATTCGTTGAGAATAATCGCGATGCTATGAAAGTGGTTGAGGCTAATGTCAAACACTGCGGCTTTTCCGACCGTTCAAGCATTGTACTTTCTGACGCCCTTTCGTTTCTCAGGCGCAATACCGGTTACGATATTGTTTTGCTTGATCCGCCTTACGGTAAAGGACTAATTCAGGCTGCGCTTCCCACAATAGCCCAGAATATCAGCCCAGACGGACTGATTATCTGTGAAACTGCAAGGCAGGAGGAACTGCCAGAAACAGTCGGCGATTTCGTTATCGACCGTGTTCGCAATCACGGCAAATCAAAGATAACTCTGTATTTGCGCGGAAAGGATGCGGTTTGATGAAAACGGCAATTTGCCCCGGCAGTTTTGACCCGATAACATTGGGCCACCTTGATATTATTCAGCGTGCCGCCGCTCTGTTTGACAGAGTTGTGGTAGTTGTAATGAACAACGGCGCCAAAGAACATTCACTTTTTACAGTGGACGAGCGTGTAGAACTTATACGCCGCTGTATTAAGAATGACAATATTGAAGTGGATGATTACGACGGACTGCTTGTTGATTACGCAAGAAAAAGCGGCGCCGCCGCAATTGTAAAAGGGCTCAGAGCCATGTCTGATTTTGATTATGAATTTCAGCAGGCGCTGACAAATAAAAGTCTCTATCCAGAACTGGAGACTGTTTTTCTCACCGCCAAGGGCGAAAATATGTTTTTGTCCTCAAGCATGGTGAAAGAGGTGTGCCGCCTGGGCGGTGACATATCCGAATTCGTTCCTAAAATTATTGTAGAAGACATATACAAAAGATGTAAAGGAGAGCACACATTATGACCAACACAGATATTTTGCTTGAAGATCTGGAAGACGTTCTTGACGACGCTACTTCCATGCCGATGACCAAAAAGTCATTGGTTGACGTTGAAAAAATTAAGACTATTATTGAAGACATTCGTTTGAATACTCCTCAGGAGACAAAGCAGGCTAAGGCAATCGTTGATTCAAGAAACAGCATTCTTGAAGAAGCTAAGAAAGAAGCCGCAAACATCATTTCCGAAGCTCAGGCTCAGGCAAGAGAACTTGTTGCCCGTGACCAGATCACCCAGAACGCCCAGAAAGAGGCTACCGAGATCATCGCTAAGGCTCACGAAGAGGGCGAAGCTTATATCAAGCAGGCTCAGGGCCAGGCGTCAGACATTCTCGGCAAGGCAACAACTCAGGCTAACGAGATGGTTACAACAGCCCAGAACAAGAGCCGCGAAATGCTTACAGCAGTTAACAACTATGCTGACGATACTCTTCTTTCAATTGACGATTCTCTTTACAAAGCGCTCAGCGACGTAAGACGTATCCGCCAGGGAATTATGAACAGCCAGCATAAAGGTTCAAGCCACAATAACGGCTGATTAAAAAATTAAGCAGGCACTTTTGAACAAGACCGTGAAAAACGGACAATAGAAAAAAAGCACCTCCTATGGTAGAAT